>ERZ772872.3-NODE-3-length-231788-cov-26.167456_pt1 | contig 231788 bp, 210 predicted proteins | sample MGYA00512132_ERZ772872 | MGnify/ENA primary metagenome ERZ772872 (study PRJEB29015, sample SAMEA2737724) | human gut metagenome | biome: human gut; feature: human-associated habitat; material: faeces | place: China | collected 2012 ...
AGTTAAAAGGATAGTCCATATTAAGGTGAATCCAGAATAAAGGCTCTTTATAATCGTTAAATACCTTGCGGTAGAATTCCTTATATTCATCCTCAGTACATTCGTTAGGGTGCTTAGTCCAGAGAGGGTGGATATCATTGATAGCAACAGGTCTTTTAACAATCTTAGCCATCTTCTTTGCTGGAACTTTTTCGACTGTCTCTTTAGTGCCGTCCTCTTTTTCAACTTCTTCTGTAACAGCTTCCTTGATAAATGTATCAAGAACAGTATCCTTATCTGTTACTTCTTCCTCTGGAATCTCTTCTGTCTGTTCGCCGGCATCTTCATTAGTAAGGAAGATTGGTACTGGCATAAATGAGCAGTACTTTTCAACTACTTCACGAGCCTTGTATTCATTGGCGAATTCGTAGCTGTCTTCATTTAAGTAAAGAGTGATAGTAGTACCAGGAGTTGCAGCTGTTCCATCAGACATATCATACTCTGTACCGCCGTCACATTCCCAGTGAACAGCCTTAGCACCTTCCTTAAAAGAAAGAGTATCAATAGTAACCTTATCAGCTACCATAAATGATGAGTAGAAACCAAGTCCGAAGTGACCGATAATCTGGTCATCATTAGCCTTGTCCTTATATTTTTCAAGAAATGCTTCTGCACCAGAGAAAGCAATCTGGTTAATATATTCTTCAACTTCACCATCAGTCATACCAATACCATTATCAATAATCTTGATAGTCTTATTATTAGCACTTACTTTAACATCAATCTTATATTCAATATCATCAGGTGCTTCATATTCACCAATCATATCAAGCTTTTTAAGCTTTGTTATGGCATCGCAGCCGTTAGATATAAGCTCTCTGTAGAAAATATCGTGGTCAGAGTACATCCATTTTTTAATTATTGGAAAAATATTGTCACTGTTAATAGATAAACTTCCGTGTGTATTAGACATAATTATTATCTCCTATCTTTTAATATTCATTAGATGTAAAGAATAAATATATGTATCTTTATATCCCTAATTAAGTTTAAGTTTAATATTGTTAAAAGTGGAAGTCAAGCAGAAATTAGCACTCAAATCTAATGAGTGCTAACAAAAATGGAGATAATACAGTAAAATCAAGGCTTTAGATAAATATTAAATATTAATAAACTCACTATAATTCTTCAAAATCAAGACCGGCATTAGCAAGAAAAGTCTTAACATACTTGTCGAAAGCTGTATCAAGCTGCTTATCTAATGTAAATACATTAAGAGAAGTTCCTGTAATAATATCTACATGACCTTCCTGATACTTCATATTAATAAAGAGACCATTAACATTCTCAGGCATAACAGCGATGTTATTCTTTGCGATAATATCTGTGACAAGTTCATAAGAGGCAAGCATAACAAGCTTCATAGCAGCAGGAACTTTATTACCCTTAATAAGACTAAAACAGAATGGCTTAATATTACCCCATTCTGAATAAGACTTTTCGTTATTATTAAGATTATCCCATTCTTCATCAGAATAATATTCCTTGTTAATCTGTCCATTAATAGTGTATGAACACGCAGTCTTTATTGTGGCTTCTGACAGAAGCATTCTATCGAAGGTATCCTTGATAAGCAGCTGGGACATAAATACTTTAGTGTCCTTAATGCGGAGTGAAATCATTAAATCCTCATTTCTGCGCCAGCGGGGCGCGTGATAATCTATAGTAATGCCATTAATTATAAGCTATATGAGTATACAATAAACTGTATACGATATAAAGCATAATTTGTATATTTGCAGTATATTATGAAAAGATAAAAATGTCAATCACGAAACATTTTCTCTATGACATCAACAAGTTTGAATAGAACAGTTGAGATAATGCAGAGTATAACAATGCTCATAGATACATAAGTCATCTTGAATACCTGCGAACCATATATAATAAGGTAGCCAAGTCCCTTATCAGCGGCTAAGAATTCGCCAATTATTACACCAACAAGGCAAAGACCGATGTTGACCTTCATATTGCTTATTATTATCTGCTTAGAACCGGGAAGTATGAGTTTCTTAAGAATATCTTTCTTAGTACCGCCGAGTGTCTTAATAAGAATGATTTTCTCCTTGTCAATTTCTAAAAATCCGGTATATATGTTAATTATCATACCAAATATAGCTACAGATATAGCAGTTATGATAATAGCTTTCATATTATTGCCAAGCCAGACGATTATCATAGGGGCAAGTGCTGATTTGGGCAGGCTGTTAAGCACAATAAGGAAAGGCTCAAGGCAGTCTGATAAGCCTTTCCACAGCCAGAGAAGAATTGCTGCTCCCATTCCGACAATTATAATAAGGAAGAAAGATAAAAATGTTTCAAAAAGTGTCGTCCATATATGAATGAATATGCTGTTATCTTTAGCCATAGCAATAAAAGTTGTGCATATTCTTGATGGTGAGCTGAATATAAATGGATTAAGAATACCAGTACGGGTTAATATTTCCCAGGCGGCAATAAATGCCATTAAAATCAAAAATCTTAATACAGTTATGGAGATTTTATATAATCTTATGTGGTTAAGATATTGTGTACGGGAGTTAGAGATGTCTTTTTTATTGATTGCTTTGATAGATTTATTCATTGTATATCCTCCCATATTTCATTAAAATATCCTGCAAATTCAGGAGCCTGTCTTGAAGTAAATGGTGTCCGGTCAGGAATGGAAAGGTTGATATTAACAACTTTTTTAATATGTGCAGGCCTGTGTGAAAGAATAACGACACAATCGCCCATAGAGATAGCCTCCGATATATCGTGAGTAACAAGAATGGCTGTTTTTTTCTGCTCTTTAATGATTTTGCCGATATCATCAGACACTTCAAGCCTCGTCTGGTAATCAAGAGCGGAAAATGGTTCATCAAGCAGAAGAATATCCGGGTTAAGTGCAAGGGTTCTTATTAATGCCGCACGCTGACGCATGCCTCCGGATAATTCAGAAGGATGGACATTGCAAAACTGGTATAGGCCATACTCTTTTAGCATATTGTCAACATTTTCTAAATGTTCCTTATCTTTAAGATGATTAATTTCAAGACCGAGTGTCACATTTTTATAAATAGTGCGCCATTCAAATAAAGTATCCTTCTGTGGCATAAATCCAATTCTTGGAGATATAGCATTATCGTGTAGAATATCATTATTAAAAACAACCTCACCCTTCTGTGGCGAAAGAAGCCCGCATATGATGGAAAGCAAGGTCGATTTGCCACAGCCGGAAGGCCCGACTATAGATGTAAAAGACTGTGGCATAATATCAAGATAGATATTATCAAGTGCAGGAATTTCGCTTTTCGGTGTATTATATGCAAAGGAAATACCTTTAAGCGATAACAGAGGAGGGGATGAATTGGTGGGGAGAGCTTTCATAAATAACCTCTTGGTATAAGTATTGTTATTATAATTTATGCGGCGGGGGTGGAAATGTGAAAAGGTGCTTGCAATGAGAGTAAAAATATAGTATATTAAATGTATAAAAATAATAAAACAGATGAAGAATTAAAGCGTTATATATTTATTGTCCCCAATAAATAATGCTAGTCTTTAATCTTATTCATTCGAATAAGATAAATTCCACCTTTACAATTCCACCAAATAAGAGTACAATAATTTAGGTATGCTACTATGGCTCAGTCGGTAGAGCAACTGATTCGTAATCAGTAGGTCGCCGGTTCGATTCCGGCTAGTAGCTTGTAACAGTGAAACTTGCGAGAATGTCAGACAGGATATTCTCGCATTTTTTTAGGTGTGATTTGTAACGTATATTGATAATAATATAGAATGTTCTTTTTTAAAAACATTTTCCTGCAAATCACATAAAAAACAAGTCAATCATCTCGAAACCAGCTAAAATCAAGGGGGTGGGTAAGACATTTAATCAAAAAAAGAGATGGAAGTAGGCCTTGTTGACATTATTATACAAGGTTCGTATAATTGTACAGAATAATAAACGCCAGAGTAAGTATTCAAGGCGCAAAGGATAGGAGATAATATGGAAACAAATATCAGACAAGATAACAACGAAGAAGTAGAAATTGATATTATGCAGATCATAAGGATGCTGTTATCAAAGATATGGATAGTAATTGTAGCAGGTGTTGCGACAGCAATAGTTGCATTTGGAATAACAGAGATAGCAATTACACCTCAGTACCAGTCATCCATCAAATTATATATAATCAACAGACAGAATGGCACAACAACAACACTTAGTGATATTCAGTCATCAACACAGCTTGTAAAAGACTATAAGGTTCTTGTTACAAGTCTTCCAGTAGTAGAACAGGTAGTTAAGCAGTTAGATTTAGATATATCACCTGATGCACTTGTTGGCAAGATTTCTTGTGAAATCGAGACAGATTCACGAGTTCTTCAGGTAACAGTTACAGATACAGACCCACAAAGAGCTAAAGAAATAGTAGATGCAATCGCAGATGTATCTGCTAAGCAGATAACATCAGTAATGCAGATTGAAGGCGTTAATGTAATTGAATATGGACGTGTTGCAAATGCACCATCAAGTCCTAATGTTAAGAAGAATACAATGCTTGGTGCAATAGCAGGTATTGTAATAGCAATAGCAGTGCTTGTAGTCAACTTCATTCTTGATGATAGAATTAAGACATCAGATGATGTTGAAAAATATCTTGGCATAACTAATCTTTCACTTATTCCATTAACTGAAGAAGAATATAATGGACAGCCAAGCAGTAAGAAAAAGAAAACAAGAAAATAGGTAAACAAGAGAGTGTGAAAGGATTAAAAATATGCAGACAATTAATATAGAAACTAACCAGCAGGATGATTATCAGGTAAGAGAAAGCTATAGAAATTTAAGAACTAACATATTCTTAAGTGGTAAAGATACAAAGGTAGTAATGTTTACAAGCTGTGGACCTAATGAAGGTAAATCAACAGTAACAATGAACCTTGCTTCATCAATAGCAGATGGCGGCAAGAGAGTGTTATTCATTGACTGTGATTTAAGAAAGTCAGTTCTTGTAGGACGTTACAGAGTTAAGAAGGGTGTTAAGGGATTGACACATTTTCTTTCAGGACAGAACACATTAGAAGAAGTAATATATCAGACAAATGTGCCGGATATGGACGTTATTCTTGCTGGTCCGGTGCCACCTAACCCATCAGAGCTTCTTGACAGCCCATTATTCAAAGAGACTGTAAGACAGATGAGAGAAAAGTATGATTATGTAATCATCGATACACCACCTCTTGGAAGTGTTATCGATGCAGCTATTGTTGCACAGGTATGTGATGGTGCGGTTCTTGTAATCGCAGCTAACCAGGTAAGCTATAAGTTTGCTCAGAATGTAATGGGACAGCTTAAAAAGACAAAAGTTAAGATAATCGGAAGTGTTCTTAATAAGGTTGATTTATCAGAAAATGGTTACTATGGAAGATACTACGGCAAGTATTACGGTAAATACTACGGCAGCTATTATGGACATTATAACAGCGAGGAGTCACCAGATAAATCATTCGAGAAAGCTAGAAATGCTTCATCAGCAAGAAAGAATACTAACAATGCTTCTAAGCCAGTCAAAAGACAGGCAGGAAGTGTTGGCGAGGTAGCCGCAAGAAAGAAAGCTAATGTGGCAGGAAACAACACTGGTGTAAGAAAGAAGCCATCAGCAGATGAGTTTGATGGAGATTTTCTTATGGATTATGATGAGAAATAAATAACAATAATATATAGATAAATATAAGATTGGAACGAGGATAAGATGAAAGAAAATAAGGGCAGGATGAGTAGAAATAAAAATGTAAGTATGTATGTAGGGGCATTTAATATAATAATGCTCCTGATACTTACATTGCATTTTGCATATATGTGGAATAATGTATACAATACAATGCTTAAGACACCATTTATGGGAAGTGGTAATAAGCTTATGGTATTCACAATCTTTCTCCTTATCTTTGTTACATATAAAATGTGGGGCGGATTTAAGCTTGGATACATTAAACTTGTTAATCTTGTATTCTCACAGTCCCTTGCACTTATAACAACGGCAATTGGAGAATATCTTATAATAGCTTTAACAGCGGGACGAGTTGACAGTATGGGACGACTTGCAGGTCTGATAGCTGTTTCAACATTGATTGATTTAGTGTTCTGCGTATTGTATGACCTTGTTGGGATAAGGATATACGGAATGATATTCCCACCAATAAAATTATTACAGATTAACGGTGTTCATAAAAATCATTTACGTTATAAAATATCTAACAGAAGTGATAAATACGAAGTTTGTGAAGAAATATCATATAAAGAGGCATCAGATGTAATATATAATAAAATACTTCAATATGAAGCAGTTCTTCTTAATGATATTCCAAACAACGAGAGAAAAGAAATACTTAAATTCTGCTTTGAAAAAGATATTCCAGTATATTATACACCTAAGATACAGGATATACTTGTAAGAGGTTCAGAAGAGATTAATCTGTTCGATTCACCATTATTCCTTGCTAAAAATGTTGGAATGACAACAGGACAGGCATTTGTTAAAAGAACTATTGATATTGTAGGTTCAACATTAGGACTTATTATATTATCACCGGTATTCCTTATAACAGCAATATGTATAAAGTTAGAGGACGGCGGTTCAGTGTTCTTTATGCAGGACAGATGTACATACGATGGCAAGGTGTTTAGAATACATAAATTCAGAAGTATGAAAGAAGATGCGGAAAAAGATGGCAAGCCGCATCCAGCGACTTCTGATGACGACAGAATAACTAAGGTAGGTAAATTCATAAGAGCAACAAGAATAGATGAACTTCCTCAGCTTGTTGATATATGGGCAGGCAATATGAGTATTGTAGGACCAAGACCAGAAAGAGTTGAGCATGTTGCTAAATATACACAAGATATTCCGGAATTTGGCTACAGACTTAAGGTCAAAGGCGGACTTACAGGTTATGCACAGGTATATGGCAGATACAATACAACATCTTACGATAAGCTTAAGATGGATCTTATATATGTTGTAAACTATTCACTTATGCTTGATTTCCAGATAGTGCTTGAAACTGTAAAAATAATATTCAGCAAGGAAAGCACAGAGGGCTTTACAGAAGAGAATAGCAAGATAATGAATGAATATGGACAGGAGCTGGAAGCTGCAAGACAGGAGATTGCGGCGACTAGGGAAGATAATTAGAGGATAAGATAATGAGAGTATTAGTGCTGGCTAACAGAGATTTTGTATTATACAACTTTAGAGTGGAATTATTAGACAGATTATTAAGAGATGATAATGAAGTATATATATGTCTGCCTAACGGACCTAAGGTTAAATATATGACTGAAATGGGATGCAGGTATATTCCGATATCGATTGATAAAAGAGGAACTAATCCATTTAAAGATGCACAATTAATAAAAGATTACAAAAGTATATTTAGAGAAGTTAAGCCAGATATAATACTTACATATACGACAAAAGTATGTATTTATGCTGGAATAGTAGCAGGGAATATGGGAATACCATATCTTATGAATGTATCAGGACTTGGAACGGCAGTAGAACAGCCAGGTATATTACAGCCATTAATGATTAGTCTGTATAGGAAAGCGGCTAAGAAAGCAAAATGTGTATTCTTTCAGAATGAACAGAACAGAGAATTTTTTATCAAGCATAAAATGTATAGCGGACATTATCAAATGATTCCAGGTTCGGGTGTTAATCTTGATAAATGGAAGTATATGGAATATCCAAGTGATGATAATGGAATACACTTTTTATTTGTAGCAAGAATTATAAAGGAAAAAGGTATAGAAGAATATCTTAATTGTGCTAAAGTAATTAAAGGAAAATATCCTAATACAGTGTTTCATATATTAGGACCTTGTGATGGTGAGTATAAAGAAATATTAGATGATTATGAAGCAAAAGATCTTATAAAATACCACGGAGAAGTGAGTGATACATCTGAATATTTAAAATTTGCTCATTGTACAATTCATCCATCGTATTATCCTGAGGGAATTTCAAATGTTTTATTGGAAAGTGAAGCAAGTGGACGTCCTGTTATAACAACAGATAGAGCAGGTTGTAGAGAAACTGTTGAGGACGGAGTGACAGGATTTTGCTTCGAAACAAGAAATACGCAGAAACTTATTGAGGCTGTTGATAAATTCGTTAATATGAGCAATGCAGATAGACAACAGATGGGTAAGAATGCAAGATTAAAGATGGAACGGGAATTTGATAGGAATATTGTTGTTGAGGCTTATTTAAAGGAAATGTGAGGAAAGAACATTGTCATATAAAGATATAATAAAATCAAGAAAAATGAGATTAGCAATTTTAAAATGTTTCTCATTTATACCAGATAAATCTATGATTAAATTGCAGTATAGAATTAAACTTCACAGAAAGTTAGATTTGGTTAATCCTAGAAGATTTACTGAAAAATTGCAGTGGTATAAAATTTATTATAGAGATTTATTAATGCAACAGTGTGTTGATAAATATGAAGTAAGAAAATATGTTGAAGAATGTGGATTGTCTGAAATATTGATTCCTATAGTTGGTGTGTATGACGATGTTAGAGATATTAAGATAGAAGAATTACCAGAGCAGTTTGTGGCAAAAGATACATTAGGTGGTGGCGGAAATTCTGTAATTATATGTAATAATAAAGAAAATTTAAAAGAGGATTTCTTAAGTATATTAAATAAATGGACACATTCAAGTACATCATATAGACAAGGTGGAAGAGAATGGGTTTATGGAGGAAGAAAGCATAGAATAATACTAGAACAGCTTTTGCCATCCAAAGCAGAAGATGGTGGATTGATAGATTATAAATTCTTTTGCTTTAATGGTAAGCCAGAATATTTGTATGTATTAGCAGACAGAAAAGTTGGAGATAAAGCAGGATTGGGTGTGTTTAAGGCTGATACATATGAAAAATTAAATGTTGTCAGATGTGATGAAAAGCCTTTGGAAAGAGTGGTTGAGAAGCCGCAGGTTTATGATAAAATGTATGAAATAGCACAAATTTTATCAAGACCATTTCCAGAATCACGAATTGATTTATATTGTATAGATAATAAAGTTTATTTTGGTGAAATAACTTTTTTTGATGGAAGCGGATATATGAAATTCGATCCTGATGAATTCGATTTTACAATGGGTGATAAATTCATTTTACCAGAAAGGAATAATTGATATGAATTCTAATGTAGCTATTGAATATAGGAAAGATATAACAGATTATCCTAGTGGTAAATATTATTATAATCCAAGTAATAAATATCCTGAATATCCATTTGGTGATGAAATAGCTGGAGAAGAAAATCCAGTATATGATATGGTACGCAATACATTATATAGTATGGGGTATGATAGAGATAACTTTGGAAAGAAAGAATGGAATCCATTAGGTGATATTATCAAAAAAAACCAGAAGATATTGGTTAAGCCTAATTGGGTTATGCATATAAATAAAGCGATAGATGATGAAAATGATTTAAGAGCCCTTGTAACACATCCATCGGTTGTAAGGGCTATTGTAGATTATGTTTATATAGCTTTAACAAATTCCGGTGAGATATATGTGGCAGATGCTCCTATGCAGGAATGCAATTTAGAGGAAGCTTTAAAAAAAGCTGGATATGATGAACTATTTGAATTTTGGAGAAAATATATACCAAATATCAAGATTAGAGATTTGAGACACTATTCAACAGTTATAGAGAATAATGTTATACTTGAAAAGAAAGATAATGATTATAATGAATCAATAGTTGTGGATTTGAAAGATAAATCTTATCATAAACTGGGAACTAATAATAATGGTAAGTATAAAGTGTCGCAGTATATGGGAGAAGATACACAAAATTATCATAATGAAAAAGAGCATAAATATGTATTAAATAAAATTGTATTAGAAGCAGATGTTATAATTAATATTCCAAAGCCTAAATGCCATAGACTTGCAGGAATGACAGCAGCGTTAAAGAATATGGTAGGTGTTATATATGACAAAAATAGTCTTCCACATAGAAAGATAGGATCTGTAGAAGAAGGCGGAGATGCATATAAGAAAAAGAATATATTTAAGCATTATATGGAAGTGTTGGATGAGAAGAAAACAGATAGTAGTTTAAATAAGCATTATAACATAGCTCAGTTTTATAGTTTTTTTGAAAAAGTTTTTTATGTATTAGGAAGTGTTATTTCCAGAGATAAAGTTAGGATTGGAGGATGGTATGGAAATGATACTATATGGAGAACGATTCTGGATTTAAATACAATAATAAATTATGGTGACAAAAATGGCAACATATGTGATGAGAAACAAAGAAAAATGTTGATTTTAGGTGATATGATTATATGTGGACAAAAAAATGGACCAGTTAAGCCATCACCCAAAACATTAGGAATGGTAATGTTATCTGAGAATTCTTATGCTTTTGATTCTACAATGTGTAAAATAATGGGATTTAAGTATGATATGATAAAATATATAGCAGAATATGCTATTAATAATGAACAAAATATAGAGGTTATATTTAATGGTAAAAAGAATCTTTTATCCAATATGCAGATAGATAATGAATGGAAATTTGAGCCACATGATATGTGGAAAGAGTATGAGAATTGATAAGTTTACATTTATATTAAATATTATAATATAAATATGTGAATTGAGAGAAAATTATATAATTAAGGAGTTTTGCATATTATGCAAAAAATATATATATGAAAATATTATTAGTGACAGGTGCGATATATGCTCAAAATTCAAGCAGAAAGCATTTTACAGGATTAGATTATGTCGTTACACAGATTGGTCAATCATTATCAAATGATAATGAAATTGTATTTTTTACAACTTCACCAATAGGAGAAAAATCGGTGGTTGATGGATGTAAGGTTTATTCTTATAGTAATATGAGCGTTATTCCATATATATTAAAGGTTGGTTTGAAAAAATACGCAAATGTAATGAAGATGAAATGCTCTTTTAAAGAAAAAATAAAAAATGCTAGAAGTATGATAATTGCTGAGTATTTTGAAAGTATTATAGAAAAAGAAAAACCGGATATAATTCATATAAATGGTATTACATATGGTAATTTATTATGTGCTAATAAAGCTGCAAAAAAATATTGTACAGCATACACATTACATGGATTATCATATAAATCGAACGAATGCTCGGATTTTCAAAAAAATATAGAAAAAAGTTTTATTAGATCTGCATTAGAAAAAAATATAAAATTTAGTGTGGTTAGTTCCGGTGTCTTAAAAAATATAGAAAATGATTTTAAAAGAAAATCAAATGCTTATATAATAAAAAATACAATTGATATTAAAAAAAGTGGCAAGAATAGAGAGTTATTAAGGAAAAAATATGGAATACCTAATGATGCGAATGTTTTAATATGTGTAGGTTCCATTGGACAAAGAAAAAATCAAGTTCAAATTATTAGAGCATATCAATTATTACCAGATGAATATAAAGAAAAGTTATACATTATATTAGCAGGTAAAAATAATATAAAAGGATATATTAATAAAGAGATAGAAAAAATAAATATAAAAGATAGAGTAATAATAACGGGATTTGTAGATAAAAATACATTAGCAGAATTATATGAAATATCCGATGCAAATATTGTAGTTAGTAAAAGTGAAGGATTTGGTTTATCAATAATTGAAGCAGGATATTTTGGATTACCAACAATAATGTATAAAGATTTAGATGCATATGAAGATGTGTATTTTAAAGGTGGTTTTACTATTGTAGAAAATCGAGAAGATAAAAATGTTAAAGATGCAATTATAGAAACATTTAACACCGATTGGAACAAGAATTTTATAAAAAGAGAAGTTGAAAAAAATAAAAAGGATTTAAAAAATCAATATATAAGATTTTATAATGATGCGATCAAAGAATGCGTTTTTTTAGATATAAATAAAATAGTTAAAGAGGTGAATTGCTTTGAAAATGAAATTTAAAGTATCACAATTGAATATGCTCGAAGATTGTGGTTTTTTAGAAATCTTTTTACCTTTTTATGTCATTTTGTCATATTATGTACTTCCAGCAGTAAGTTCAATTGGTATGCTTATAATTTATATGTATGTTTTAGTTAGAATCATAAAAAGTATTTTGATTAGTAATGATGTTGTATATGTAAATAAATTATTGTTGATATTCGTTGTATACGCTATTTGTACGCAACCATTCATATTTATGGTGTATGGCGGATTTAACAGCTCAAGATTATTTAATTTATTTGCAATAATAATGATGTTTTTAGTCATATGTGTTTGTACGCAAAAAATTAATTTAGATGCATTTTTTAATGTGTACTTAATTGTAGGTTTCATATGTTCGATAGCAATAATTTTTCAAAGTCTACAACTTTATGTACTTGGAATGAAAGTATATCCAATAGTCTTGTTGCCAATAGATACAAGTAGTTGGTTTAATGGGGGAACTAGACCTTGCGGTTTTTTTCCAGAGCCACAAGCTTATGCAACATATATTTTGCCACTTTTATATTATCAATTAAAAAAGCATAATTTAAAATGGGTTGTATTTTTTTCAATATCAATATTATTTTCTACATCTTCGCTAGGTATAATTGCAGTGGTGTTATTGTTTGGATATTATTTAATGTCATCTAATACGAATAAAGTATTTAAAATTGGAGCAATTATTTTAGGATTAGCAATATTTTTAGTGATAAGACAAACCACAGTGTATGATTATGCTATAAGTAAAATTCTAGATATTGATATTACAAATAATACAAGATTATCACATGGTTTTGATGTATTTAATAAACTTTCTTTTGAACAAAAAGTTTTAGGTATAGGAAAAAATAATTTGACATATTTTCTTTCTGAAGAAAGAATTGTACTTACAGATAGAGTTAGTATATTAATGAGAAATTCAGCATATATTACATCTATTTCAGATATATTAGTAGGATTTGGTGTTATAGGATTATTAATATATATTTTATTTATTGTTAAACAGATAATTACATATGATGATAAAATGTTTATTTTTTTATTACTTGTATTGTCTTTTGCTCAAACTATTTTTTTAAATTCAGCATGGATTTTTTGGATGGTTATATATTTCAATATGATTGATATTAAATCAACAGATTTTTATAAAATTCGAATAAAATAAAAGGTAATGAATATGGCAAAAACAAATGGTAATTTTTATAAAAAATCCTTACAACTTGCGTTTATATCAATATTATGCCAAACTGTAAATTTAGTAAGAGATGTTTTTTTAGCAAAATCATTAGGAGCAAGTAACTTAAATGATATATATCTGATATCACAATCAACAATATCAATGTTTGTTTCAATGGTTAATTCGCCGTTGGCAACAGCGTATGTTCCAGTAACAACTGAGTATTTTGTATCAAAAGATAAAAGAGAAAGAAATAAATTCATTAGTAAAGTATATGGTGATATATTTATACTTTCACTTGCAATTATGGTGATTAGTTATTTATTTATCAATCCAATAACTCAAATGGTTGCCCCGGGTTATGAGGGCAGTGATAAAATTATTTTAATTAAAATGATATTATTACAGATGCCTATAGTATCAATAAATATGTTGAGAGGAATAAATAGAGGCAATTTTCAAATATTACAGAAATATAATATTAGTGAAGTGACTAATGTTATACCCTACTGTGTTATGGTATTATATCTGATTATATTTAATGTTAATAGCAATATCTATATTATAGGAATAATACTTACAGTTACGACATTTATTTCTATTATACCTGAATTGATTATTTTAAGAAAAAATGGTGTTGAATTTAAGATGTCAATAGGAATAACCAATGACATAAAAATAATGATAAAAATGATGTTGGCAACAATTATTGTTACAGCTGTAAGAGAAGTAAACGTAGTTACAGATAAAGCATTTGGTTCAATGTTAGAAGAAGGTAGTGTTACAATGTTATCTTATGGAAGTAAGATAACGGTGGTTTTTGTGAGCTTAGTAAGTACAGCAATAAGTGTAGTAGGATTTACAGATATTGCACGTTTGAAAAATCAAAATGACAAAAAGGGTGTATTAAATATAATAGAAAAATCTTCTAATATTATAAATTTGATTATAATTCCATTAGCATTTTATTTAATTGTTTTTTCAAATGATGTTATAAAGATATTATTTGAAAGAGGAAATTTTACATCAGCTCAGACAAACATAACTGCAAATATTATGCGTTGTTATGCTATAGGTTTATTAGGTTATGGTTTTCAAGATGTTTTTACTAGAGCATTACATGCTTATAAGATTGTTAGGTGTACAATAAAAGCATCAATTATAATGGTGATAATAAATATCATATTAGATTTTTTGTTCTTTAAATCAATAGGAAGTTATGGAATTGCTTTAGCTTCATCATTGGCAATTTTATGTGTAATTCCTATGTTATCTAGGGATGTAATAAGATATATCGGGAAATTTAGTATTAAGTTAATTGTTAGTGAAATAATAAAAATAGTGGCAGCTTCAGTAGTGGCAACTATATCTGTGATATTCATAAAGAAGTTGTTAATAGATAATTTTATGACGTTTATTATATTAAGTATATTATATATGATTATATATTTTATAATTTGTATAATATTGAAAGTAAATATCTTTAAAGAAATTTTAAAGAATAGAATGGAGTTTTAAAATATGAAAAGTTTTATGAGGAAAATAAAAGCAAAATTATTTAATTTTCATAATCCTATTCCAAGTGATATTGCTGCATTTAAAGAAGATTTACATAAAATTTCAGAATTAGAAATTGATGATTATAAAAGATCATTTTATCAGTATAAAATTAGAGAAAAATATGGTGATTGTAAATTTATATTGATTAGGAAAGTTACATATTATATTATTGGGCATTTATTTTATTTTTACGTAATTGTTAAGTCAAAAAGAAAAATTGATTTAGAAAAAAAAGATGTTGTTTATTATAAGATATCGAATAATAAAGATATTTTACCTGGCAAATTTAAAAATGCCTATCAATTTAGCTTTGGACAAAATTATTATTGGGACAATAATACAAAATATATATTTAATAAGATGAAAATAGTTAGCTCTAATGATTGGTCATATTTATTTGAAACTCTTTTTTCATTAGCAAATTACTCATATATTATAAATAAATATCAACCCTTTAAAATAGTTACGACTTACGAATCATCTTGTGCTTCATCAATATTAACATTATTATGCAGTAAAAATAATATTGAACATATTGATTTTATGCATGGAGAAAAATTATATTCACATTTAAATACATTGGCTCATTTTAATAAAATATATGTATGGGATGAATATTATGTAAAATTGTACAATAGGCTATTATTTAAATATGATGACATAAGTGTTTTTAACCCATGGTTAAATAAAAAAGAAGAAGGTTTATTTAATTATGAAAGAGATATGTGTTTTTATTTGAATTATGAAAGCAAGGAGTCTTTGGAAATATTAGCAGATGTTATAAATAAGCTTGCATTAAAGGGATTAAAGGTAATAATAAGACCTCATCCATCTCAAATTGAAGAAATTTTAAAAAAGAATATAATAAAAATTGATTATATAGAAAATCCTAAAGATATTTCAATATTTGACTCAATAAATAAAACAGATAAGATAGTTTCAAGATTTTCAACGGTATTATTTCAAGCGTATTCTATGAATAAGAAAATAGTTATTGACAATGTTAGTGATATAGAACAATATAATAAGTTAAAAGAAGTCGGATATATAATGATAGAAAAAGAACATGAATTATTATCAGATATTTTATAAATGATAAATGGAGAATATTATGGAAAAATTAATATTAATAGGTGCAGGTGGATATGCAAAGTCTGTATTAGATTCAGTTGATTATTTTAATTATCAGGTTGTAGGATTTATAGATGAATATAGTGAAGAAAAAGAACATTTAGGTTACCCTATATTGGGTAAAAGTTTAGATGATTTGGATAAAAATAGTAAATATGTTTATTTTATTTCAATTGGAAATAACTTAAAGCGAAAAAAATGGTATGATAAGTTGGTACAGGAGCATAAAAGGATAATTAATATAGTCGATCGTTCTGCTATTATATCTCCTAATGCTAATATTGGAAATGGTTGTTTTGTTGGTAAAATGGCTATTATAAATAGTAATGCATATATTAGCGATAATAGCATAATAAATACAAAAGCATTAGTTGAACATGGATGTAGTTTAGAAAAACATGTAAATATGTCTACAAATTCAGTTATTAATGGAGATGTTAAGATAGGAGAAGGAAGTTTTATAGGAAGTTGTTCAGTTATAATTGGACAACTTAGTGTTGGAAACTGGTCTACTGTTGGGGCAGGTGCTGTTGTTATAAGATCAGTTGAGGATGGTGTAACTGTTGCAGGTGTTCCAGCTAAGGTGATAAAAAATGGAGCAATGTTAGGATGATAAAAAAATACTTTTATAAAATATACGAAAAAATACTTGGAAAATTTGATGATAACGATGGAAAATTGCTTAGACAATATTATAAAAAACGATTTGGTGTTGAGGTTGGTAAGCATAGTTACGGAATGGATTTTTCCAATATTGCTCAAGGTACAAAAATAGGAGCTTTTTGTTCTATTGCCTCAGGTGTGAAAATTGGATTGATGAATCATCCAATGCAGTATGTTTCTACCAATCCTTTTTTATATTATAAAAATAGGGGGTTTGTTGAAAAAGATATCCATATTGCTGTTAAGATGGGGAGTTATATTGGTAATGATGTATGGATAGGGAATAATGCAGTTATATTGCCAGGGGTAAATATAGACAATGGAGCTATTATTGCAGCAGGAGCAGTGGTTACGAAAGATGTTTCTCCATATGAAATTGTGGGTGGTGTTCCAGCTAAACATTTAAAATTTAGATTTGATGAAAATATAAGAAGTGAGTTAAATAAGATAGATTGGTATAATTGGCCAGATAATAAAATAAGAGAAAATTTAGAATTATTTTATAATCCTAGTGATTTTATAGATAAATTTAGACAAGAAATGGAGCCGAAAGATGAATAATGTTTTTATAGTAGCTGAGATAGGTTGTAATCATAACGGTGATAAAAAATTAGCAAAAAAATTGGTCGAAGAAGCAAAAAAATGTGGGGTAGATGCTGTTAAATTTCAAACATTTAAAGCAAAAAATTTAATTTCACGATATGCTCCTAAAGCGGAATATCAAAAGGAAACAACAGGTGAGAATGATTCACAGTTAGAAATGACAGCTAAGTTGGAGTTGAGTTATAATGACTTTATTGAGTTAAAAAAATATGCAGAAAGTTTAGGATTAATAGTATTTTCAACCCCATTTGATATGGAATCTGTTAATTTTTTAGATTCTATAAATCAAAAATTGTGGAAAATTCCATCAGGGGAAATTACTAACCTTCCATATTTAGAAAGAATAGGTTCTATTGATAGACAAGGAAAAAAAATAATTCTTTCAACAGGAATGGCAACTATAGATGAGATTAAAAAGTGTATTGATATATTAGTAAAAGCAGGAACAAAGGAAGAAGATATTATATTATTGCATTGTAATACAGAGTATCCAACACCAGATTGTGATGTAAATATTTTGGCTATAAAAGATTTGAAAAATAATTTTCCAAAAGTTAATGTTGGTTTTTCAGATCATTCTGTTGGATATATTGCGGCTGTGGGTGCGACAGCCTTGGGAATATGTTTAATTGAAAAACATTTTACATTAGATAAAAATTTTAGCGGACCAGATCATAAGGCATCAGCAACTCCTGATGAATTGAGAGCATTGGTTGAAAATGTTCGTAGAATTGAGACAATGTTAGGAAGTGATAAAAAGATTGTTACTTTATCGGAAAGAAAAAATAAAATAGTTGCTAGAAAATCAATAGTTGCATCAAAAAAAATAAATAAAGGTGATATTTTTACAGAAGAAAATATTACATGTAAAAGGCCGGGAAATGGTATCAGTCCTATGGAATGGTATAATATATTAGGAAAGACGGCAGAGAAGGAGTTTGATATAGATGAATTGATAACACATACTAATTTTAAATGGCAAGATTTATAAAAGGTGGTAGATATTATGAAGAAAATAGCAATTATACCGGCACGTTCAGGGTCTAAAGGTTTAAAAGATAAAAATATAATCAAAGTATGTGGTAAACCACTAATGTCATATTCTATTGAAGCGGCTATTAATAGTAAATGTTTTGATAAAGTTATTGTCACTACTGATTCAGAAAAATATGCCGAAATTGCGAAAAAATATGGAGCAGAAGTCATATTGAGAGGAGAAAGGTTATCTAATGATAATGCAACATCTTATATGGTAATAGAAGATGTTATACATAAGCAAAGTAATGATTTTGATTATTTTGTATTATTGCAACCAACATCACCAATGAGAAATGAATTACATATTATTGAGGCTATTAAAAAATTTGAAAATAATATAGTTGATTTTGATTTTTTGGTTTCAGTTAAAGAAGCAGAGAATACGGCGGATTTAATAAAACCTATTGACTCAGATGAAAGTCTTAAATATTTTGATAGAGATTTTTCTAATTATAGAAGGCAATCATTCAAAGAATATTCTCCTAATGGAGCAATTTTTATTGGAAAAAAAGAGCAATATTTACAACAAAAACATTTTTTTGGAGCAAGAAGTATAGCATATATTATGAATCAGATAGATTCGATTGATATAGATACAGAATTAGATTATGAATTAGCTTGTATATGTATGAAAAAGAGGAAAAATATATGAAAAAAGTAGCATTTGCAACGGGTTCAAGAGCTGATTATGGAATAATGAGAGAGTATTTGCGTTTATTAAATAATGACGAAAATATTGATTTGAGTATTCTTGTTACAGGGGCTTTGTTGGATGATAAATATGGTAACCAAGTTTCATTGATAGAAGATGATGGATTTTATATTGAATCAAAAGTAAAGGTTGATTTGAATTCAACATCTAATAAAAATATATTATTATCTATTGGTGAAATTATCAAGTCATTTGCAGAGGTTTTTGATAAAAATAAGTATGATTTGTTAATAATTTTAGGTGATAGGTATGAAATGCTATCGGTTGCTATATCGGCTGCAATTAATAGAATACCTATATTACATATACACGGCGGAGAAGCGACATATGGTAATTATGATGAATTTATTAGACATTCAATTACTAAAATGAGTATGTATCATTTTACAGCTACAGAGATATATAGAAAGAGGGTGATACAATTGGGAGAATCACCTGATAGGGTATATTATTTAGGTGCATTGGGAGCTGAAAATTGTCTTAAGATAAATGAAAAAAATGTACCTGAGTATGTTAAAAATATGGACAAAAAGAGTTATTTTGTAATTCTATTTCATCCAGAGACATTAACGAATATAAATGTGTTAGATCAGGTTAATGAATTATTAAATGCTATTAAAAGATATAGTCAATATAAATATGTTTTTTTAGGAACAAATGCAGATACTTATTCTGATATAATAAGAAAAAGAATAAAGGATTATGTTGATGAAAATTCAAACGCAGTTTATATAGAAAACTTACATACGGACGCATATCATTATATGTTAAAAAATTCCATTTGTTTAATAGGCAATTCATCTTCAGGTATTATTGAAGCACCAAGTCTTGGCATATATACTATAAATATAGGAGATAGACAAAAAGGAAGGGTGAGAGGTAATAGTGTAATTGATGTAAAATGTGATAGAAAACAAATAGATGAAGCTATTAGCAGAGTGATAAATATGAAAGATAATATTGAAATAAATAATCCATATTATAAGGAAAATTCTATTAAAGAATATTATAAATATACTAAAATGATACTTGAACACATTATAGATGATATTAAAGAACCAAAGATTTTTTATGATATAAAAATGCAAGAGGATATATAAATGGCTAAATTTTTTTTATATTTAAAAGAGTGGATATGGGACTTATTTGTAAATGGAATAATCTCTAGCTATTTAGTTCATTTTAAGGTGAGAAATATATTTTATTATATAGCTGGAATTAAAAAGATTTCTGTAAAAAAATCTGCCATACATGCTAGATGTTATATAAGTGGGAAAAATATAGAAATAAAAGAGGGTTCATATATTAATAAGGAATGTTTATTAGATGCTAAAGGCGGAAATATAACAATAGGAAAAAATGTTGGAATTGGATACAGATGTCAGTTATTAACAACTAATCATAGTTATACGGATAAAAAAAAGAGAACGGGAAAGGTTATTGCAAGTGATATAACTATAGGTGATGGTTGTTGGATAGGAGCAGGTTCTATTATTAATCCGGGAGTAACTATAGGCGATGGTTGTGTTATAGCAAGTGGAAGTGTTGTTACAAGAGATTGTATATCCAATGGATTATATGCGGGTGTACCTGCGAAAATGATTAAAAGACTTGAATAGGGAAATTCAGTTTAGTTAGAATAGTATTGCAGATAAGATAATAGTGGATATGAGAATTTGCTTATTGTGAGAGTAGAAGCGGTTATATTTATAAGAATATAAATAATATTAGTCGTAAAAAGTGTAAGATATATTGTGTGTATTTTGTGCTTTTTGAATTTTGAAGATATAAATACACCTGAATTATTCACGAAGCAGTATCTAAATTAAAAACTGCATCTTGAACCTTTAAATTTGATACATGAAGCTTGAACTAATCTCTCTTGACCGAAAAAATGGTATAAAATCCTTATAGCAATGTTTTGAACGATTATCCAGCTGTCAAGGTTCGTTAATAGTTGCTATTCCAGCTGCATCAGGATATATCCAATGTGTATAATATCAATGATATTTACGATAATAATTATGGGAATTACTGGGAAAATAAAATACTCGTTTATTCAAATAATTACAAGTTTAGTATTGGTTAGTAGAGGATGGATTGTTGAGATTAATCCAATCGTGAATGCCCCAGCTTGGTTTTTGTGTATTCTTATATTATTGGATTTGGTATATATATTGATCAATCAATTGGTTAAAGATAAAAAGGTGAAAAATGGAATATGGGTTGCCATAATTCTTATCGGAATAGCTGGGTTTTATAATAATAGAGGAATTCCATTTTTATATTCTTCTAATTGTAGAGTGTATGTTTCATTCTTTATTGGAGTATTAGTATATCAGATATATGATAATAAATCAAAAAAACATATTACCTTGGTATCTTTAATAGGCTTCTTGTTAGGTATAATTTCGATTGGTGTGAGCTTAGGCTGGTTATGTTATAAATTAGTATTGTTAATATATCCAGGCATAATAATGCTAATTGTAAATATAAAGCAAATTTCAAATGAAGTAGTTGTGTTATTAGGAAATGCAACTTACGAAGTATATCTCTGGCTTTTCCCTTTGTTTTATTTATTGGAGGCGGTTGTTAACGAGATAAATATATCTGTAAACACTTATTGGATATATATGTTAATATATATGCTTATAGTTTGGGGATTTTCATTATTATTGTATAAGGGTGTGGAAGTTCCGTTGATGGCATGGATTAAGGAGCGGGGAAATGAAAATTAAATATATGAAGTATAAAAAATATATTTAAGAATCTATTTAGGAGCTAGATGTAAATTAGCGAGAATTTCGAGAAACAAAAATTTAAAGTAAGCAGTTTATAAAATTATTTAAGAAATAGACAATAAATTCTAGGACATGTATTTATGTAAACGCCACAACATATATACCTACAAATAACTCGAAAAATTTGATATAACAGTAATAGTCCAGTTGCACAAGTTGTACAATTTTAACGATTTGTTCAATTAGTACAGATATCACAAATTTTCAGGAGATTATAATTATTGAACGCTAAGAAGCTGGAAACACAGCACAATCTAAAGAAGTTGGCAGACATAATAAAGGAATGTCACTCAAGTGGCATTGTATATTAGTATTTACAAGTGAACAGGTGGTATTTTTTGTGAATAGTTGGTACGTTAAAGGTAAAATATTTAAGATAGAAATTGACTTTTCAAATAAATACATCTAAACTAATATATAATGTGTGGTTAGATTTTGGGCCTGCGTATCGAAGGCATTGATTAAAATGGTGGGAACACTCGCGATTTATTATATTTTTTATATCTCTTTATGGAGACTTAGTTTTAGCATAATGAGTAACCACACATTTTTAGGAGAAAATTAGATATGGTAATTAGTGACATAGAGAGTAGAGAGCAATTGGCTTTTCTATTAAATATACCATTGTCAAAATTGACGTATTTATTATATGTTAAAAAAATTGATAATTGTTATACGTCTTTTGATATAAAAAAGAAGAACAATGGTGTGAGAGTGATAAGTGCACCAAATGAGGATTTGAAGGATATTCAAAGAAAACTAGGATATTTATTAGAGTCGCATCATAAGGCTTTTTTAAAAGAAAAAAATATTGATAATAAGATATCTCACGGATTTGAAAAAAATAAAAGTATTATAACTAATGCTGCTGTCCATAGAAATAATAAGTATATTTTGAATATAGATATAAAGGATTTTTTTGACAGTATTCATTTTGGTAGAGTTAGAGGCTTTTTTAATAAAAATATAGAGTTTAATTTGCCCTTGGATATGGCAACAGTTATGGCACAGCTAGTGTGTTATAAAGGTGTTTTACCACAGGGGGCTCCGACGTCACCAATTGTTTCAAATTTAATATGTAATATTTTAGATATTAGAATATTAAATTTAGTCAAGAAGTATAGAATGAATTATACAAGATATGCAGATGATATGACTTTTTCGACTAATGATAGATGTATTGTGGATAATTATGATGGTGTTTTAGAAGAAATAGCCAATGAATTAGATAAATTTGGATTATATATAAATGATAAAAAAACTAGACTGATTTATAAAGATTCACGTCAAGAAGTTACAGGTCTGGTTGTTAATAAAATTATTAATGTAAATAGAGATTATTGTAAGAAAACTAGAGCAATGGCTGAAAATTTGTATCGAAAAGGCAGCTTTTATATTGGAGATGAAGAGGGAAGTATAAAACAGCTTGAAGGTAGGTTTGCGTATATCAATCAATTGGATTTCTATAATAATAAAAGAAAGGGTGAAAAGAAAGATTGCTGGCATTTAAATAGCAGAGAAAAGAACTATCAAAAATTTTTATATTATAGATATTTTTTTAATAATGAGAAGCCATTGATTGTAACAGAGGGAAAGACAGATATACTTTATTTGAAATCTGCATTGAAGAAAATGTATGATAGTTATCCTAACTTGATTTCAAAGACTAAAAATGGATTTGAATTTAAAGTGTCTTTTTTAAAAAGAAGTAAGAGATTAGAGTATTTTTTTAATATTAATCAGGATGGTGCAGATACCATAAAAAATGTATTAAATATGTATACAGGTCAAAAAGGATTTGCAAATTATTATAAATATTTTAAAGACAAAAGTGAAAAAGATGGTCGAAATCCGGTTCTATTGATATTTGATAATGAACAAAAGACAGATAGACCTTTAAAAAAATTTAAAAAAGATGCAAAAATTCAAGATGTTAATATAAAAAATTGGATTAATATATTGGGAAATTTATATTTGGTAACGAATCCAATTGTTAATGGAAAAGATGAATGTGAAATAGAAGATTTATTTTCAGAAAGTACATTGAATATATTGATTGGAGGGAAGAGTTTTTCACGTAATAGCAAATCAGAGAATGATAAATATTATGGAAAAGCTATATTTGCAGATTATGTGATGAAAAATTATCAGAAAATAGATTTTTCTAACTTTGTTCCGTTTTTAGATTCAATAAATAGTGTTTTAGACGATTACCAAAAGAAGAATTTGATTCAGCCCCAATAGCTTGATTTAGCAAATTGGAGGATATATATAGCTATATAGGAAAATAATATGAAGTAAGTAGCATATGCTATTTATATAATTGGGAGCAACTTTTGATTTCTCCGTTGCGGAGAGTTTAAATATGAACGGGATAAAAATAAAAAGAAATGTTCCACAAAGAGGATATATAAAGGATTTTAAGGTAACAGATGCATTACGATATTGTTTTGATAAAATGAATTACTTTAGAGATTTTTATGATTGGTTTAAAACGGAAGAAGATATTGAACTTCGAGGACTTTGTGAAAATACATATTATAAGAATCCAAAATTAAATTGTGTTAGAGAAGCATTAGAAAGAATGATTAAAGGATGTTCTAATTTAAGAATAGAGTTATCTCCATCTGGAATGGTAATGACTAATTCTGAGGGAATTGATCAATTAAGTGGAGGATATAAAGCTGTAATTTTCTAATTGTCAGTTTATTATTTCAACACATTCTCCATTTATTGTACAATCACTGGAAGCCAGAAATATAAAATGGGGTGGAACTGAAGAATGCTATTTTTAATGATTATTAAAAAAGGTTTTCTTCAGCAATATATAATGAACATTATGGTGCTGTTAAAAAATATATGAAAATGGAAAGAAATGGTAAGTCCAGATACAACATATTCAGCAGTTAAGGCAACTGATTTATTAAATGATGAAAGTTATAATACAATAAAGAATATTTTAATTATAGAAAGTCAATGTATATATGATATGAAAGAAATGGAAATAAAGAGAATAACATTAAAATTGGTTTAATTATAATAGGGGAATAATATATTAATTGATATAAAAGGAATTACGTCCTGTTCATAGAGTTAATGAAGAATGAAAGTCTTGGTTTTCAAAAAATACTTGATTATATGAGGAGAGTATTGATATATATGAAACTTTATAAATATAAAGCATTACCATATAAAAATGATAACTTAAATGAAGGAGAATTAAAACAGGTAGAGTATTGTAAAGATATTATATTAAATAATCGTTTATTTATGACTCCAAGGGAAATATTAAATGATCCATTGGAGGGAATGGCTGTGCCGATAGAATTAGGAATAAGCGGCTCTGGAATATATGCATCATTGGGAATGCTTCACCATTTTGTTGAAGAAAAGATAAATCAATATCGGATATTATCTTTATCTGCTAATGCACGTAGTCCCTTAATGTGGGCACATTATGCCAATAATTATGCAGGGGTATGTTTTGAATTTGAATTAGATATAAATTTAAACAATATACATAAAGTATCATATATAGATCATCAATTCGATACATTGTATGAGCCTAGTGATGATGAGTTTTATAAAGCAATTGAGAAAAGCCTTGTTTTCAAAAGCAAAAATTGGAGTTATGAAGAAGAATATAGATTGATTACAAAAGAAAATAAACAGTTTCTTGATAATATAAAATTAACAGGTATTATTATAGGACATAAATCAGTTTGGGCGAAGGATATAATAAATTGGGTTAAAGATAAGAATATTCCTATATATTATACACTTATTTCAACAAAAAACTATGAAGTAAATATTATAAACAAATTACCAGCTATGCTTGATATGGGAGTTGATACATTAAAAAATATAGGATATTTTGGATATTTATGGTAAAAACACTAGAATAATTTTCTTGCTTAGATTGGATAAAGTTAATTGAATAATTTTAGAAAGTTGTTGAGAGTACATTATTCATAGATTAAAACTAATAATGTCAGATTAATAAGGGTAAAAGAATGAAAAAATACTGAATGGAAAAGTGAAAAAACATATGATTTTATGAGTAAAGAAATAATAACATTAAAAGATATATTGCCTAATGGTATAGCAAAAGAAATAGTAGCTATATTAGTGTTTGCAATTATTATTGGTTTTTATAATAGGATAATGGCTTGTTTTACTATTATCAGTTTTTTATATGGAATGATGCTGTCTATTACTAGAGAAGGGAAAATTAAAATTGCAATAAATTTATTTTTAATTATATTAGCTATAACAACATTATATAATGTATTTAATTATAGTGCACAGGGTGAAAGATTTTTAAATATAATGCTGGAAAAAAATACTTGGATAGTATGGCTTAGTTGTATTACTGTAAACAGTTTTATTTTCTCAAAATTATGCAATGATAAAAAGTTTATAGAAAGAGTTAGTTATTCAGTGAGTTATATCTTGGTATTAGTTATGGGAGTGTATTTTTCAATAACTATAGATATGATTTATATGGTTTCACAGCAGGATGATAGAAGTACAATAGTTAATTTTATTTGTTTTGTTTTTATGATAATTTATAATATATTAGATGCAATTTTACCGACTAAAGAAGAAATTGTTTTATATTTATGTTGGAAGTATGAGCTAGATTATAAAAACGGAATAATTAGATTTATTCATTATAAGGGAAAGAAAAGAAATGTAAATGTAAAGGACATATATACTATTAGAGGAAGAGTATTTCATTCATATGTGTGTGAAGGAGCTTTTTCAGATTCAGATAACATATAGAAGCTGAGGATAATGTAACATAAAATGTGAAAGTTTATTATTATCTGACATATACAGTATTTTTTAAGAGTTAGGTTATAAATATTTTGAGGAAAAAAACAGGAAACACACTGTAAAGTAAGTACAGTTAAAATATTAATACCTATGTTTTATTCTTTGATTTTCAATTTGAAAGAACATACTAGAGGGGATTTGACAATAGGTTCACAGTTGTTCAGAACATAAGTTATTTAATAATGATTATAAACTAAAACAAGTAAATACTTTAGCAAGTGATATTATATATAATTATAATTTACCTTTAAGGTAAATTGTGAACTTGACGAAATATTCCTCTTGTGATAATATAAATTTACCTCAAAGGTAAATTGAGAAAGAGGTGATGAGCTGGATATAACGTACAAGAATAAAAAAATTGAAAAGGTCTGTACGGATGCCAAAGTTGCCGATAGAACATATGGGAATGAAATGGCAGAAAAAATCCATATGCGTATAGATGAAATTAGTTCTGCGGATACAGTTGAGATGATGATTCAATGTCATATCGGTAGATGTCATCCGCTTATTAATAATAGAAAAGGTCAATACGCAGTAGATTTAGTGCATCCATATAGATTAGTCTTTGAAAAACAAGGTACTGAGATTCAGATAGCACATATTATGGAAATTGTTGATTATCATTAAATAAGGAAAGATATGAATAGGAGGTAGCACTATGGTGAGAAGTCGCAGTTATATTGCAACGCCACCAGGAGCGACAATTAAGGAACAGCTTAATGATAGAGAAATGAGTCAGAAAGAGTTTGCAGCAAGAATGGATATGTCAGAGAAGCATATTAGTAAGCTCATAAATGGTGAAGTTAAGCTGACTCCAGAGGTGGCAGTTAGATTGGAAATGGTACTTGGAGTGCCAGCAAAATTTTGGAATAATCTGGAGGCGGTCTATAGAGAAAAGCTACTTAAAGTTGAAGCAGAAAATACTATGGATGAAGATGAAGCGTTAGCAAAACAGCTTCCTTATAATGAGATGGCTAAATATGGCTGGGTTCCAGAAACGAGGGACACAAAGGAAAAAGTTATATATCTCAGGAAATATTTTGAGGTGGTAGAACTTTCACTTTTAGAGAACCATCAGATTACAAGAATTGCTTGCAGAAGATTAGCGGTTACGGAAAAGAGCGATTTTGCTTTGCTGGCTTGGGCACAGGAAGCAAAGATTAAAGCACGTAATATCCGTACTGCACCTATTAATGTTAAAGGTTTAATTGATGTAATACCAGAAATAAGAAAAATGACAGTGCAGAAACCAAAAGAATTTTGTCCAAAGCTTAAGGAGATGTTGACAGAGTGTGGAATAGCACTTGTATTCTTGCCACATTTGAAAGGTTCATTTCTTCAAGGAGCATCATTTGTGGATGGAAATAAGATAGTGGTAGGCTTGACTGCGAGAGGAAAAGATGCAGATAAATTCTGGTTTAGTCTTTTTCACGAATTAGCACATATTGTGTTAGGGCATATTGGACAGATAGGTGGAACTACTGATCAAGATGAGAAAAATGCGGATAATTGGTCAAGAGATAAGCTTATTCCGACAGAAAACTTTGAACAATTTAAGAATACAGGGATTTTTAGTGCATCAAGTGTAATTGATTTTGCAAAAAGTATAGGAATTGCTCCGGGAATTGTGGTTGGCAGACTTCAGAAAGAGGGATGTATTCAGCATAATATGTTGAACGACCTTAAGGAGCAATATATTATAACCTTATAATAATTCAGACTTAATTATATTACATTGAATTTTATTTTGTATATACAAATAATCTTTTATATATTTATATATGTCAGCTTGGGTATTGATTTGTCATTTAAGAAGAATTCATACTTAAGCTGATGTTGATTTTAACAATACATAGAGAGAATAATTAGTAATATTATACGATGATAGTGATAAGAAAGATTGAGGATAAAAAATATGTAGTTCCATCCCATATTGACAATGAAATTATGTAGTATTCTATTGCTTAATTGAATAATATGCAGTTGAAAAACCTCTTATACGGACGAGCGCTAGCGCTCGTCCGCTCATATGATATCAGTTATCTGTTTAAAGATACCGCATCATATGCTTGTATGACTTGATATAAATTCACGCATATTCATAGAACCAACATTTATATTTTTGAATTATGTACAATTCTATCCATAATGGCATTAGCCATATACCTTCGCCAAGACGGGGATGAATTGAGATTTAAGTTGATATTTATTTATGTTGTAAATTATAATAGTTATAATAAAAATTAAGAAATGTTGTTAAAGGCATACATCTATTATGCCGATTCTTACAAATCAAATGTAATGAACTCTGTTGAATGTTACAATAGTCTGATTAAATGTTTCATACCTAAAAATAAATGAATTGATTAATTTAATATTCTGGTAATGATTAATGTGTAAATCTGTAAAATTGGTTTCCAAGGATGTTTAAGGTTATAAAACTTTAAATAAACTATTCCAGAAAGAAAATGATAATATATGTTATTCTAGGAGGTGTATTTATGATATTTAATATAATACAAAAATTTGAAAATTTGATTAATAATCTTATTGATATTGTAGCCCATCCGATAAAAAATATTTCATATATTTCTGTATTTGTTTTATATTTTATATTATATCCAATAAATATATATAAATTAAGTGGAAAAGAAATGTTTCTATTTTCGGCAGGGATGGTAACTATATTAACATTTATAGTTACATATTTTCAAAGTGTAACAGTAGAATCTAGTAATAAGGAAAATTTTTATTGGGGATATAATTTAAAAAGAAATTTATACGACAACTTCTGGATAAAAAGATTATATGATATGAATATTAAATTGTATCTTTGGCTTATATTAATCATCCCCTGTTTAAGAATTGCGACAAATTATAATTATGTATGGAACGTTTTGAATAACATTAATCATTTTTTGGAGAAATATGAAAATGATTTGTATTGCATATGGATGTCTATTGTTGTTGTAGTATGTATATATTGTGCTGCAATTTTGATTGAATCCATTAATCTTACGAGAAATAAATTTAAATTGAGCAATTATTATGATCCTAAGAATGAGAGAGCAAAATTTAAGATAAGGTTAGAGGTTAAAAAAGAATATAAAAATTATTTTAAAAGAATATTAAATACAAATATTATAGACCTGTTTATTAAATCGCATAATGAGGTAAATGTAGATAACTTAAACGAGTATTTATTTAATAAATCTACAGAGGTAACCAGTACTAAGGATGAGCTTGATGAATATTTAATACTTGTATTTAAAACTGAAAATGATTGCATAGATGGAATATACAATATGATTAATAATCTTATTAATTCAATCTCTAAAAATAATAAGCCTAATATTAAAAAAATAAAATTATATTTACTAGGAAAATATTTAGAAAAAATTAAAGATTACTATGTGAGAAAATGGAAAAGAATAAAACAATCTTTATATTACGAAATTTCATTTTTGGCAATATGTAAAAGTATTAACTATGATTTAAATGTTATTAATAAATTAGAAAATACATTTAGTAATCAAACCGAAGATATCAAGAAAATTTATAATGATATATTTGAAGAACATACTTCTTTAGATGAAATGAGTTGCTCAAATAATGAAAAAGTAAGAAATGTATGTACATCTCGTATAATTGATGTTTTAATTGATATGTGTAACAATAGTAAAATGTATGAAGAATTAAATTTTGAAGAGGATATATATATAATCTTTAACACTCTTAATCGTGGTTATGTTTCAAAGAATTATATTTCAGATGTGTTTGATGAAATATTTAAGTATGCCTTTGGATGCGAGAATAGAGAGGGTGACTTTATAAAGAATTTTTGCAAAAAAATAAATAATAATAACTCGTTTATTAGAAGTGAAGCAGAAAAATGCAGTTATGATAAAATTATGAGTGGAGATAGCATTTCAGATTTTCAACTTAAGTGGTTATTGTCTTTGATTAATAATAATGATGTATGTGTAGCTTTAATTTTTTACATAGCTTATGCAGAGAGATCAGGAAAAGGGTATATGTCGGTTGATACTTATAGAATTTGGAGAAATAGGATAAGTGAATTGGTATATAAGGATACTATATATGAACTTAATAATGATGGTTATATAGATGAACTAATTGAAAAAATATCAAAATCACGTGTTTCACATTTTATATACCATCAATTTATTAAATGGTTGTGGAACTCTCTATTTGTTAATTTTGATTCTATTATGTATCAGCAATTTAAGAAATTGAGAGAGGAAGGTATAAGAAAAAATTTTAGCTTGTGTAGTTATATGATTTTCCGAAGTTTATTGCTTGATAAAGCAAGAGTATACAATAGTATTTTATTTACAGAAAGTGAAAATAAGGAAATACAAAAGGAATTGTTACAAATTGAAGGAATCTTATTATAATAAATTTTTGAAAAATTATAATAGACTAGACTATATTATGTTAATTGAAAATTTATAGCTTAAAAACTTTTTTGAAAGACTATTTATTTAGGTTTCAATATCAATGATTGGAATAAGTATAAATATTTTTATTTGATACGCTTTGATTAAAAAAGATTGTTAGTAATGGTCTTTTTGTTGTTCCCTTATATATATGTAGGATATTCATCAACGGTTATTTGAATATGTAGAATTAATATTTTGATTATAGGTAACAATTATCTCAATTGCTTCATATCTAACGAAATTCGAAAAAATCGATTTAAAAAGAAATATAAAGATAAAAAAAGAATAAAATAAACAAAATATTCGAAAAATACTAATATATTGTTGGTTTGTTGTAAGCGCTAAATAAAATAGTATCGTTGAAAAAAATGCAATCTACGGGAACTCTCGCAAGATTGCATTTTTATCGAATATTTACTATGAGTTATTTGTCATAATCCGAAATTTCACTATGACTTATTTGCGTTAACTCGACTGTTTTACTATGAGTTGTTTTGACAGATTTGTTTTACATTTTCGTAAACGCTCCAACCCATGTACCTACAAATACTCCGAAAAATTTGATATAACCATAATAATCCAGTTGCACAAGTTGTACGATTTTAACGAATTGTACAATTCGTACAACTATCACAAATTTTTCGGGAGGTTATAATTATTGAACGCTAGGGAGCTGGAAACACAGCACAATCTTAAAAAGTGAGCAGCCATAATAAAGGAATGCCGTTCAAGCGGCATGAAGATACTTCAATGGCTTGAGATAAACAACATATCAAAAGACCAGTATTACTACTGGCAGAGAAAGCTTAAAGAAACATGTATTGATACTTTTGAAAGACAGGCAGCTACATTTGTGGAACTTCCTGTAACTAAAGAAGTCCCGGCATCAACAGAATTAACTGTTACACATACTATATGTGAAAACAAAAATGATGGCTGTTCTTTTAAAGATAATACAATAGCTGCTGTAATAAAAACCAATGGAGTTACATTTGAAATCACTAATACTGCTACACCTGATTTTATAAAAAATCTTATAGAGGCATTTAACCATGCTTAATGATGCAGCTGGTTTTAAACGCATATTTATAGCAGCCGGCTACACGGATTTACGGAGAGGAATAGACGGACTTGCAGGAATCGTACAGTATCAGTTTGAATAGTTAATGAAAGGCTTTGAGATTATAGCAAAACGCCCTATCAGGCCACAGGATAATCCTGGAACACTAATGTAAACATTGTGCAGAAAGTAGATTTTTTACAATATAAAAAGTTTTCAAAACTATAATCGTTACAGCAAATATATGGATTATCCACTAAATGCAGGGCATAAAAGAATTAATACATCCCTGTGTCCTGCCTTATGTGGATAATAGTTCTAAAACATCAGAAATACCGGCTTTTTAGAAGTGTTATCCACCGTCATAATGACGAATCAGACAAATGCCCTAAGTGGCATAATAACACGATTTCTGCTATACTTAATGCCAAGAAAAGGAGTATGTGGTTATGGAGATTAAGTATACAGAGGAAGAATTAAACAGCATAGACAAGTCACTTCTTATCAAGATGTTTCTTAATCTGCAGAACCAGATGGAAACTCTTACAGTAGAGACGAAAGCACTTAATGATAAGATGCAGAAAATGATGTACCGTTCAGGATATATGTATTCAGGTGAGCAGATAGTCCTGTATGAATACCAGCGTACAAGAAATGCTTCACATCCAAGGCAGTTTCTAAAAGATTATTCCGGGGTATGTGTAACTGATGGTTATCAGGTATACCATACAGTAGAAAAGGAACTGGAAGATCTTAAGATAGCCGGATGCTGGGTACACTGCAGACGAAAATTTGATGAGGCATTAAAGGCGGTTCCAAAGGCTGCCCAGAAAGAAAGCCTTTCATATCTGGTAATAAAACAGATACAGGCAGTATACCGTGAAGAGGATAAGCTGAAAGAACTCAAACCAGAAGACAGACTTAAGCAGCGTCAGGTGGTAATAAAGCCACTGATTGATGCTTTATTTGCGTACCTTAAATCAAACGAAAGAAAAGCCAGCACAGCTAAACTGAAACAGGCTGTCACGTATGCACTCAATCAGGAAAAATATCTGAGAGTATTTCTTGAAGATGGTGAAGTCCCAATGGATAACAATGCATCGGAACGTGCAATAAGAGGCTTTTGTATAGGCAAGAAGAACTGGGAAATGATAGATACAATCAATGGAGCTGCATCCTCAGCAATAATATACAGTATTGCAGAGACAGCTAAAGCTAATAACTTAAAGCCTTATGAGTACTTTGAATATCTGCTGCCCCAGATACCGGAACATATGGACGATACAGACCGCTCATTTCTGGAAGATCTTCTTCCATGGTCACCAAAGCTGCCAGAATACATCAGAAAACAAAAAGACTGCTAAACTGCGGTCTTTCAAAAGTCAAGGTACATCAGATGGAGCGTTTACAATTGATGTGTGTGGAACAATTGAAAATCATTAAAAGTACGGTTTATAAAAACTGTTCTGTCTATAACCTGAGATTTATGTACCATCTGCGGCAAAATTTTAATTTACGGTTATTAATTCTATTGCACTAGAGCAGAGAAAATTTTAAAACTCATTTTTCAACTTGTGAAAAAGGTAAAAATGTAATTGATTATTGTAAAAAAATAAGTTACAATTTAACAAAATATAGATATCCGTAACTTGTAGAACTTCTTTACAGGTTGGGCAATTAAAGGTTTGCTCTGTCTAATACAACATTGAGAAATTTTGTGTTGTTATTAGGCAGTTTTTGTTTTATTAGGGAGGCTAGAAATATGGCAAAAGTAAAAGTTGATTTAGGAGTGGCAGAAGTAATTGGAAAAGTAAAAGATACCGAAACGATTAATCAAGCAGATAAAACAACGGCATTACTAATCAGGGCTGTTCATGCTGCGTTGTCTCCACTTGAAAAATGGGTTTTGCAAAAAGAAAGTAATATTGAACAAACTAGAAAATTGTTGGAGAAGAAGTTAAAGAATGTTCCAGTTGAAAATATCATTACACCTCCAATGTATATAGGAGTTCCTGCTTTACAGGCAATTTCATATTGTATGAATGATGAAAGTTTACGCAATATGTATGCAGAATTATTGGCTCATGCAATGAATTCGGATACTGTAGATAATGTACATCCTACATATGTGGAAATTATCAAGCAAATGTCACCATATGATGCACTTATTTTTCAGAATTTAGTAAAAGAGTTGGTGAAGCCATGTATAAGTTTGCGATATGAAAAAATGGATGCTTCAGGATATCCGATTATAGATTGTTTTGCGTTTGCAGATGTTGATAGTTTTCCTATAATTCCTACGCAGATTTCATTAGAAAATTTGGAACGTTTACGTTTGATTGAAATTAATAAAAATTTTCATTATAGTAACGAAAATAAGTATAGGGAGTTAAGACAATCAACCGGATTGAATAAAATGTTAGAAGAGTATGTAATAGATAATGAAAACAATCTGCCTAGCAATGAGTATAAAATTGTTGCAAGTGAATTTGCAATTATGGTAAGGGGATTTGGTCAGTTTTTTGCAAGGGCCTGCTTGGGAACGGATTTCTCAGATATATCATAGATTGCAATTTACAAGGAGATCAGTATGGCATATGCTAAATGATAAGGGAGAAGATAATGAGATTTGAAGTTGTATCTTCAGTAAATGATTGCAAAAACAAAGATACTATATATTTGATTCTGGATAATTGGGATGATTGGTTTACATATTCAACATTATTCAAGGTACGGTACATTGATGAAAATGGGGTTAAACATAGAATGTCAGGTGTGAAAATTGGACAAAAGGGACAGGGGAGAAGTCCGCATCTGCCAGAAAAATTTAGTGCACTCTCGAAAGATTTTTTTTCATTGGGAGTATGTGAAGATTATTATGATTCAATAAAATCCAATTTTCCAGATGACAAGCAAAGAGAAGAGATATTTTGTGCATTAAATGATATTGCATTTGATTTGGAACTATTTGACAAAGTAAAAAACTTGGATGTTGTTCAAACATCATTAATGAGAGATTATACTTCTAGAGTTATAAAAAATCAGTTTCATAGGATGACAATGGGAGGAGCATGGTTGACACCATATAAATTTAGCTATTTTCCAGATGGTGAAGTGGATGTTCTAGATGAAAATGTAACGGAATTGGAATTTAAAGTGGAACATGAAAAAATGCCGCCATCTAATATACATGTGTTAATCGGAAAAAATGGAGTTGGTAAAACAACTTTATTGAAAGATATGATAAGTGCATTAGAAGAAACAGGAGAAAATCGTGGTGCATTTCAAACATGGGAAGGAAAGGGATTTGCAAATATAGTTTATGTTTCATTTAGTGCGTTTGACGGATTTTTTGATATAGAGGATGATATTGTACAATATTCATATATTGGATTGGCAACAAAAAATGGAATTAAAAATATTGATATGCTAGCAAAAGATTTTGCAGGAAGCTTGTTTGAAATATCAAAAGGAAATAAAAAGAAACTTTGGAAACAAATAATAGATATTTTGGAATCTGACAATACCTTTATAAATTTGAATATAAAAAAGTGGTCTGAAGAATGCGAGGATAACGTAAATCAATTACCATCGGAATGCAGTATGGAGAGTCTTGGGGCAGATAGAAAAAGATTATTAAAAGAATCATTTATAGAAAAAATAATTCCAAGATTTAAAACGCTGAGTTCTGGACACAAGGTTATTTTATTAATTATTGTAAGGTTGATTGAACTAGTAGAAGAAAAAACACTGGTAATAATAGATGAACCAGAAGAACATTTACATCCACCTCTTGTATCAGCATTAATCAGAGCATTGTCGAGTCTGCTTACATATCGAAATGGAGTAGGGGTCATTGCTACACATTCACCAGTTATAGTGCAAGAGGTACCTAAAGATTGTGTTTGGATATTAAGAAGAGTAGGAGAAGAATTAATTGCAGAAAGACCAGAAATAGAAACGTTTGGTGAGAATTTGGGAGTGCTTACAAGCGAAATTTTTGGGTATGAAGTTACTAATTCAGGATTTCATACAATGATTCAAAATTCTGTAGAAAAATATTCAAGCTTTAAAAGAGCAATGAAATATTTTCATGGAAAATTAGGAAATGAAGGTAAGGCAATTTTGCGTTCTCTTATGTATGAAAAAGAACAGTTAGAGGAAGAGGTAGATGATTAAATTAGAAAAACCAGATATAGATGTGGAATCTATAATTACGGACTGTACAGCGAATCTTACAAAACAACCTATTTTAACACATATTAATGCAAGCAAAACCACCATTGTATCAAAAAGTGAAAAATATAATGAACTTGCAGAAAAAGGTCAATTGGGAACATTAGAAACTCATACGATGATTGAGGGTGGAGCAACTAAAGATGATATGGTTTGGTTGTATGACAACAAATTTGTGGCAGATGGTGGAAGAAAGTATTATGACAAAATAAAAGCTATTCCTAAATATAGCAAATGCCCGTTTTGTGGTGTGGGAATAGTGAGTACGTTAGATCATTATCTGCCAAAAACAAAATATCCAACATATGCACTGACTCCTGTGAATCTTATTGCATGCTGCGCAGACTGTAATAAAAATAAAAAATCGGAGATTAGTGAAACGAGGAACAATGAATTTATACATCCATATTATGATGATTTTAATGATGAAGTATGGTTAAAAGTAAAAATAGTATTTGATGAGGAAATAATATTTAGCTTTTATGCAGAAAAACCAAATACATGGGAACAAGAAAAGTATGAAAGAGCAAAAAATCATTTGAGAAAATTGCAATTGAACAAGTTATATGTCGCTCATTGTGGAGAGGAATTTTCTGAATATCGAGATACGGCAAAAGATTTGTATAAAAAAGGTGGAGAGGAATTGGTTAGAGAGGATTTGATATGCAGGATTGAAGAACGGAGGAGAGTGACAAAAAATAATTGGCGAGCAGCCTTATATGAAGGGTTATTGGAGAGCCAAGATTTTTTTGATAAATTTTTAATGAGTTAAAATAGATTCTTGTATAATTTAAAGTGTAGATGAGATGTAAGTTGATTTACAAAAATAGATACCTTAAAGAGACAAATAAAGTCATATAATGAAGATTATGATTTGATACAAAGAAGATCAGATATGATGTTGAATAATTGGAGAGAAGAAACAGCAAAAGATGAAAAACGTTTAGATGTTTTAGAAAGATTTGGGGCAATATTATAGTATGGTATTAATGAAAGAATTTAATGTTTCAAATTTTGTTGATGATTTAAGTGTGATATGTAACATAAGTAAGCGCTAAGTAGGTTACAAATTATGTAAACACCAAATGAAAAGATAAATGTTATTAATGATAAATATTGTATAAAATAAAAAATGATATTCTTGACTCGTGCACATATATTTATTATACTCATAATATAAAAATACAAAGAATTTATAATGTGATGTGTTTTACAAAGAGGAGGATATTATATTGCAGAAGAATTATGAGGATTTGACATTTGCAGATGATTTTATTTTTTGCAAGGTATTGACGATTAATAAGGAGTTGTGCAAAGAACTCCTGGAGCTTATTCTTAATGTGAAGATAAGCAGAATAGAGTATGTTGAAGATCAGAAGTCAGTGGATATGACATATGATGGTAAAGGTGTTCGGTTTGATGTATACGTTGAAGATGATGATACAGTCTATGATATAGAGATGCAGACATCGATTACCGTAGATATTCCCAAGCGTATAAGGTATTATCAGGGGATGATAGATTTGAACTTGATAACAGCAGGTGAATCATATAAAAAATTAAAGAAGACGTTTATTATCTTTATATGTCTGAAGTCACCATTTGACGGATTTAATCTGCCGATATATACTTTTAGTGAGATATGTGAACAGGACAACAGGGTGCATCTGAATGATGATACTGTTAAGATAATTATTAATGCAGCCGGAGATAGAAGTCTGGTGTCACAGGAAATGGCGCAGTTTTTGGATTATGTATCAGGCAATGCAGCTGAAGGCGGATTTGTAAAGAAGCTTGATATGGCAGTTGATGTAGTAAAGACAAAGAAAGAACTGGAGGTGGAGTATATGACATTACGGATGAAACTTCAGGAAGAACGTGAGGAAGGACGAGAAGAAGGCAGAGAAGAAGGACGTCAGATAGGCAGATTGGAAGGTCAGATTATGGAGAGAATTAAGACATCACTTATATTCAATGCTACTAAAGAAACAATAGTGGGTGGATTAATAAGAGATTTTCATATATCAGAAGATGAAGCTGAAAAGTATTATGAAACATATAAATAAATATAATAAGGAAAAGCAGAAGATAAGTATAATGGTATTTTTAAATATCATTATACTTTTGTGAATACGGCAGATGGGATTAAGTTATAACGTAATTGTATAACTAATATCAATTTGCAGGAGTTTAAGAGCTGTTTTGATAAGTATAGTTAGATGAGTGCAAGAATTATTTATTGACAATATATAGAATATATAACAATATATTATTATAAGTAATAAACAAAGGGCTGATAATAGTTAGAAAGTGATAATTATGGTAAGGAAATATGAGATATGAATTCAAAAAAATTATAAATATTTGTTAAAATATATAACAGTATATCATATTGTAAAGATAAAGAAATGATTTTTGAATTATTGAAGGAAACAATATCTAATGCTGTTAAAAAGTATGAATATAAGGCAGGTTAGATGTATAAATAACTAAAGAATAAAAGAGGAAATAATAATGAAACACACAATTTTCACCCCATACAGAGTATGCCCCTTAGGTGCACACGTAGACCACCAGCTTGGACAGGTTACGGGTTTTGCAATTGACAGAGGGGTTAATTTAGAATTTGACATAACAGAAGATGGAACATTTGACCTTATTAGCAAGAATTATCCAGGGCATATAATGTTCACGCTTGAAGATGAGTTAGAACGAGAGATGCTTTGGGGGGATTTCCTTAAAGCTGCGATTGTTGCACTTTCAAGAAAATATGAATTAAGGAGAGGCATCAAAGGTGTTATTGAGGGAACACTGCCAGTTGGAGGATTATCATCTTCAGCGGCAGTTATTCTTACATATCTTAATGCGGTATGTATAGCTAATGATATTCAGATTACAAGACCGGAGATTATAAGCAATGCTATATGGGCGGAGCGTAATTATATAGGAGTTAATGTCGGCAAGCTTGACCAGAGCTGTGAGGTATATTGCAGGAAAAATGGCCTACTATTTCTTGATACACTGGATGATTCCAATGAGATTATACCGGTAAGTTCCAATATGAAACCATTTGAGATTATGATTGTATTTGGCGGAAAGGAAAGACAGCTTGCTGGTTCTGCGTATAATACCAGAGTTGATGAGTGCAAGGCAGCGGCGTATGCGTTACAGGCTTATGCAGGTATGGATTATGGTAATTATAAAGATACATATTTAAGAAATGTACCTATTGGTGTCTATTTGCAGTACAAGGACAGGCTTCCAGAGAACTGGAGGAAAAGGGCAGAACATTTTTATGGTGAAAGACAGAGGGTAAAAGATGGAATTAAGGCCTGGAAGAAAGGTGATATTGAAGAATTCGGACAGCTTATGTTCCAGTCTGGAAGAAGTTCCATAGAGCTTTATGAAACTGGCTCTGATAATCTGAGAGATTTACAGGATATATTTGAAAATACAGATGGAATATATGGCGGAAGATTTTCTGGTGCAGGCTTTAATGGTTCAAGTATTGCTCTTATTAATCCAGATAAGAAAGAAGATATTGCTGATAAGGTAAGAAAAGAGTATATAAAGAGGCATCCTAATTTAGAGAAGGATTTTGCTATTTATTTCGTTAATACAGCAGATGGAATTAAGTTATAAAGATTACACAGTATAGAAGAGGAATTATATATGAAATGTATAGTATTAGCAGCAGGTTATGCAACAAGATTATATCCATTAACAGAGAATTTTCCAAAGCCTTTATTGGAGGTTAAGGGTAAAAGCATATTAGACTGGTTGTTAGAAGATGTTCAATCTACCAATATGGTCGATGAGGTTATAGTTGTGTCTAATCATAAGTTCTATGATATATTTACTGAATGGGCAGATAAGGCAAAGAATAGATTAAGTGGAATGAAACTTACAATTTTAGATGACGGCTCAACAGACAATGATAATAGGTTAGGTGCAGTTAAAGATATAGCATTTGCAATAAATGAATGTAATTTGGCAGGTGCAGATAAAAATGTATGCGAAGATGGAGTCCTTGTTCTTGCGGGTGACAACCTTTTGGATTTTTCTATTAAAGGATTTCTTGATTTCTACAAAGAGAAAAATGCAACCTGCATAATGAGACATTATGAGCCATCGTTAGAAAAGTTACAGCGAACAGGCGTTGTTGAAGTTGATTCTTCTGATAAGGTTATTTCAATGGAAGAAAAGCCTAAAGAACCAAAGAGCAACTGGGCTGTGCCACCATTTTATATTTATGGCAAAGAGGATTTACCGGTTATTGTTGATTGTGTCAATGACGAGGAGATTAATCTTGATGCACCGGGTGGATTTATTGAGTGGTTCTGCAAGAAACGTGAAGTTTATGCGTATGAAATGCCAGGTAAGAGATATGATATAGGTAATAGGGAAAGTCTGGAGTGGATTAGGGAGAATTACTAATAATGAACTAATGATTTGAGGGGTGCATATGGAGGCAAAGGTAATATTATTTCATAGTAATGAATCTGATAAATGTAAAGCATTTATAAATAATGATGTAAGTTTGATTACAAGTAAAAATGGAAAAGATGATATTTGGTTAGGTGATGGTATGTATTTTTGGGATAATAAGGGAAATGTTGATTGGTGGAATAATAAGCAACGTAACAGGAAACCAAATGAAACTTTTTCAATTGTAAGGGTTAATGTAAATGCTGACAATATATTAGATTTAACAGATTATGATGTTTATATGAAACTAAAGTATGCATGGGAAAAACTAGCAGAAAAAATGCAATGTAATCAGGAATTACCTTTGGGAAATAAGTTGAATATGCTATTTTCTATAGATTCATTTTCTCAAAAATATGATATAATTAAAGTGTTTGGAAAGTATAATAATACACCAGCATATGGTATATTTTCATATGATTATAAAGCTAATAAAGCAGAACCAACGATTGGTGTAAAATGTATATATAATATCAAAAATTCAAAGTGTATTTTAGAAAAAGAGTTATATAAGGAGGTTTAATTATGGGTAAAATTGATAGTTTGGAATTCCTTGATTCTTTTATAGAACAAATAGATAGTTTAACAGATGAAGAGGTTGGAATGTATAAAAAAAATTATCAAAATGAGTTGAATAATAAAATTCAACAACAGCAATTTGATTTTATACCTCCATTTAACGAAAATGATATTGATATAAAAGAAAGCAAGACAACATTACTAAATGATTATAGTTATAATAAATTAGATGTTTTTTATAAAGGTGTTGATAATAATATTAATGAGAACATTGACAAAACAACATTTGTTTATGCAGCATAGGGGGTATTTATGGTAAGAAGTGGTTTTCAATTTGCAAATCCAATATTAGAGAGGGTTAGCTTTGTTACTAATAATAAATTTGATAGCGATAAATTTGAAGGGATTGATATAGAATCTCAAACAAGTGTTGAAATGCATGAAGAAAATACAGCGAAAGTGTCTTTAAATGTTATAGTAGGAAGCAGTGAAGATAATCAGCCATTCAATATTGATATAGTAATGAGTGCTAAATTCAGATGGAGAGATACTATAGATATAGCTAAAGTTAAGGAATTATTAAAAGTTAATGGTGCTTCTGTATTGTTATCGTATATAAGACCTATAGTCGCTAACTTGACTAATAGTTCTCAGTATTCAGTATTAAATATTCCATTTATGGATTTTACACAATCTGATAGTAAGTGAAGTACCTAGTTAATCATACATTATACAAAAATATCAGACAAATTTTTATTTTTGTATGGTAAATATACTTGAATTATGATATTATTACAATATCGGTGTTATATAGACTTGAATAATTTAATAAATGGTTCGAAGATACGATGTTTTACAGATATTTATAGCTTGTTCTGCGTTAATCAGGACTGTAGTAGTATGTCTGTTGCTGGGAAATGGGAGTTGTATTTTATAACCCGCTGTTGTGCGTATATAGGAGAATGAAAGTATATGTTTAGAAAAAAGACAGAAGAGAACTTATTGCCAGAAGGTGATGTCAGGCGAATGATTGAGGCAATTGACAATATAGCCTCAGGTGATTTTAATGAGATAGATGCGACGGATTTTAATAATCCGTTGTATGCAGATAAGCTTAATTCAATGCTTAAAGCGGTTAAGCAGGTTAATAATCCAGTTGTTATGCGACTTAATGAAACTATGGAGATTCTTGGCGATAATACTTTGATTAAAGATACACTTAATCAGGTAGAAACACAGACTAAGTCGATACAGCATATGGAGAATGCCAGCCAGCATCTTGAGAGTTCTATAGAGAACATTTCTATGGCTATGGGACATATCCGTGATAATGCCCACGATATAATATCAGTGTCTCATAATGTAACGGTAGATATGAACGATAGTATCAAAGCCGTTAATGCGTCATCTAAGAAGATTCAGTCTATCAATAATAAAGTTCAGGATTTTAAGGGTAAGATTGGTAAGATTGAAGCGATTGTAGACCTTGTTAAGAAGGTATCTAACCAGAGTAATCTTTTGGCTTTAAATGCTTCTGTTGAAGCTGCAAGAGCCGGAGAAGCAGGAAGAGGCTTTGCTGTTGTTGCTGATCAGGTAAGATTATTATCTAATAATACAGCAGAGTCTGCTGGAAGTATAGTCAAGTATGTTAAAGAATTAAGAGATAATATAGATGAGCTTGCAAAAGCAATGGATGAGACTACTATAAGCCTTGGTGAAGGTAATGAAAAGGTAGAGAAGTCACTTGAAGTTATGCAGCAGATGAACAGCCAGATTGATGACATAAGTGAGAAGGTTGACAGTGTCTTTAATGACATAGATACACAGACAGGTGTTACAAAGTCATTTTCTAAGCAGATAGAGAATATTTCACAGAGCTACAGCATACTGTCTGATGACTGCCTTAAGTCAGGACAGAGGGTATTCAAGGTGGGCAGATATCTTGATAAGACAAGAAGTGACCTTGTAAGAGGCTGTTCTAAGATTACACAGCAGGATTGGATGAGAGTGTTTGAAGTAGATCATTATATTCTTACATGGAGAGTATATAACAATATCGTAGGATTTGAACATCTTTTAAAGAAGCAGGTAGATGATCCGTCACGCTGTAAACTTGGTAAATGGATTGCACAGTTAAAGGATGATAAGATTGTAAATAGTTCTGAATTCAAGCAGCTTGTAAAGGCACATAATGATTTGCATCATTATGCAGAGCTTTCATGGCATGCTAATGAAGATGGAGATAAAGAAAAGGCAATGCAGTATTTTAATGATACATATAATGCTTTTTCACAATTTGATGAGGCAATCAATAAGCTTCAGAAGAAAATGCAGCAGCTTGGTTATAATGATATAACTGCTATTGTGGCGTTTGAAAAGTAATTAATAGGAAGAGTTAATAATAAGGATTAGTATAAAAGTTAATAATAGGGATTAATAATAAGAGTTGATGCAGGGTGAAATATAGTCATAACACACAGTGGACGTGAAAAGGAGAAGTTAAGCTGAAATTGAAATATGGACTTAAAATAAATATTCTATACTCTTGTAATTAGGAACGGAATAATATATTATAAAGTGATATGAATTTTTAAAAGAGAGGAATATATCTATGTGTGGAATAGTTGGATATGTAGGTAATGAACAGGCAGCACCAATACTTCTTAACGGTCTTGCAAAGCTTGAATATAGAGGGTACGATTCGGCAGGTATTGCAGTTCGTGACGGCGATAAGCACGTTGAGGTTGTTAAGGCGAAGGGAAGGCTTAAGGCATTAGAGGAAAAGACCAATAATGGTCTTGCCATTAAAGGGACTTGCGGTATTGGACATACAAGATGGGCAACACATGGTGAGCCTTCTGAGAATAATGCACATCCTCATATATCAGATGATTATAATGTTGTTGGCGTACATAATGGAATTATTGAGAATTATCAGGAATTAAAGGATAAGCTTGTTAAGAATGGATACGAGTTCTATTCATCAACAGATACAGAAGTGGCTATTAAGCTTATAGATTATTATTATAAGAAATATGAGCATACACCTGTAGATGCTATTAACCATGCTATGGTTCGTATCCGTGGTTCTTACGCATTTGCAATTATGTTCAAGGAATATCCTAATGAAATATATGTAGCAAGAAAAGACAGCCCAATGATACTTGGTGTCAGTGATGGCAACTGCTATGTTGGCTCTGATGTACCGGCTATACTTAATTATACAAGAAATGTATATTATATTGGCAATATGGAGATTGGACGTCTTGCAGATGGTAATATAACATTTTATAACCTTGATGGTGATGAGATAGAAAAAGAGCTTGTAGAGATTAAATGGGATGCTGAGGCAGCAGAAAAGGGTGGATATGAGCATTTTATGATGAAAGAAATCCACGAACAGCCAAAGGCAATTGCTGATACACTTAATTCTGTATTAAAGGACGGGAAGCTTGATTTATCAGCAGTAGAGCTTTCAGATGAAGAGATTAAGAAGATTTCACAGATATATATCGTAGCCTGTGGTTCGGCATATCACGTTGGCGTAGTTGCACAGTATGTTATGGAAGATCTGGCTAAGATACCGGTAAGAGTAGAACTCGCTTCTGAGTTCAGATACAGAAAGCCTTTGTTAGATCCTGATGGACTTGTGATTGTTATAAGCCAGTCAGGTGAAACAGCAGACAGTCTTGCGGCATTAAGGCTTGCTAAGGATAAGGGACTTAGGACACTTGGCATTGTCAATGTAGTTGGAAGTTCAATTGCAAGAGAAGCAGATAATGTATTCTATACACTTGCCGGTCCGGAGATTTCTGTTGCTACAACTAAGGCTTACAGTACACAGCTTATAGCCGCTTACTGCCTTGCAATTCAGTTTGCCAGAGTAAGAGGTGAGATAACAGATGATGTGTACAGCACATATTTAGAAGAACTTAAGACTATACCTGATAAGATTGAGAAGATTCTTGAAGATAAGGAAAGAATTCAGTGGTTTGCCGCAAAGGTTGCCAATTCAAAGGATATATTCTTTATAGGAAGAGGGATTGATTACGCAGTCAGTCTTGAAGGAAGCCTTAAGCTTAAGGAGATATCTTATATTCATTCAGAAGCGTATGCCGCTGGTGAATTAAAGCACGGAACTATAAGTCTTATTGAAGATAATATTCTTGTTATTGGTGTGCTTACACAGAGTGAGCTTTATGAGAAGACGATAAGCAATATGGTTGAGTGCAAGAGCCGTGGTGCATATCTTATGGGACTTACTACATATGGAAAATATGAAGTTGAGGATACAGTTGAATTTACTGTATACATTCCAAAGATAGATGAACATTTTGCAGCATCACTTGCTGTTGTGCCACTTCAGTTACTTGGATATTATGTAAGTGTAGCTAAGGGACTTGATGTAGATAAGCCAAGAAATCTTGCTAAATCAGTTACAGTGGAATAAAATGAACTATATCCGTTCCACATAATAGAGTGGGACGGATTTTTACATTATTGACAATTATGTCGAATATAGTATAATTATTCAGATTGCATAAATAATAATATACTATCAGGGGGCTTATGACGAATATTAACAGAACTAAGGAAAGTATACAGAATATACTTATATTTTTTACAGATGCAATAGCGATAGTGTTATCGTATTATGTTGCAGGAATAATCTGGCTGGGGTTATATTGGGGAATGAATAACAGACAGATTTTTAGTGAACTTAATAATAACTGCGTATCAATACTGGTTGCGACAGTTATTACAGCAGTATTTTATAATGTCAAGAATGATTTTATAAGCAGAGGTTATTTTGAAGAATTCAGGTCTGTAGTATGCAAGAGTGCACTGTTTGCTGCTATACTCGCTGTCTATGAATTATTAAGAAGAGATGCAGAAGGCATCCAGAGAGGCATATATATTGTTACAGTTATCGTTGCAATAGTTATTATGTATGTATCAAGACTGCTTGTTAAGGCATATCTTAAATCACATAACGAAAGCAAGAGGTCAAGCCGTGTCATAATGGTTACAGTTAAGGACAGGGCTAAGAATACACTTTCAAAGATTGATGAGAAGGACGACTGGTTAAGAAAGATAGACGGAATTGTAATTATGGATGAGAATATGACAGGTCAGGATATCAATGGAGTTCCTGTTGTCGCAGATATCCATACTATGATGAAGTTTATTAAGAATGAAATCGTTGATGAAGTCTACATAGATGTTACAGATCGCATAAGAGAACGTATCAAGCCTATGGTTATGGAACTTGAGGATATGGGTGTTACTGTACATCTTAAGATTGAAGTATTAGATGTATACAGGGATTTCGATGCGAAGCTTGGTTATCTTGGAAGTATTCCAGTTATTACATTTGCTAACAGGATATATAGCTGGAAGTCTTTATTCGTAAAGAGATGTATTGACATAGTTGGAGCTATCGTGGGTCTTGTATTTATGACAATTGCGATGATATTTGTTGCACCAGCTATTAAGATTGAGTCAAAAGGTCCATTATTCTTTAAGCAGAAGCGTGTAGGAAAGAATGGACGTTATTTCTATATTTATAAGTTCCGTTCAATGTATATTGATGCCGAGGAACGTAAGAAAGAACTTATGGCACAGAATGAGATGAATGGTCTTATGTTCAAGATGAAGGATGACCCTAGAATTACCAAGGTTGGTAAGTTCATAAGAAAGACAAGTATAGACGAGCTTCCTCAGTTTATTAATGTGTTAAAGGGAGATATGAGCCTTGTCGGAACAAGACCACCTACGGTGGGGGAGTTTAAGCAGTATAAAGGACACCACAAGAGAAGACTGTCTATGAAGCCAGGTATTACAGGAATGTGGCAGGCATATGGACGAAATAGTGTTATGGACTTTGATGAAGTTGTAAAGATGGATTTGGAGTATATCGATAACTGGAGCATACTTCTTGATATCAAGATTTTATTCAAGACAGTTGCAACTGTATTTACGAATCACGGAACATAATCAGAGAGGAATATGATGGGAAAAGATATAAAGGTAATAGTGGCTGCTCATAAGAAGTATGAAATGCCTAAGGATAAAATGTATGTACCAGTTCAGGTTGGTGCAGAAGGAAAGAAGGATATAGGTTATACCAAAGATAATACAGGTGATAACATATCATCTAAGAATTCTATGTATTGCGAGCTTACTGGTCTGTATTGGGCGTGGAAGAATCTTGATGCTGATTATATTGGTCTTGCACATTATAGAAGACACTTCAAAGGAAAGAAGAAGTCAGACAATATAATGGATAATATATTGTCATATGAGGAAGCTTCTAACCTGTTAGATAAGTGTGATGTAATAGTGCCAAAGAAGAGAAATTATATGATTGAAACAATCTACAGCCATTATGAACACACTCATCATATAGAAACATTAGATTGTACAAGAGAAGTTATAGCTGAGTTATATCCGGAATATCTTGCAACATTTGATGCTAATATGAAAAAGACATATATGCATGCATTTAATATGTTTATTATGAGCAGAGAAAATGTTAATAATTATTGCAAATGGTTATTTGATATTTTATTTGAAGTGGAAAAAAGACTTGGCGATAAAGAATATGATGCATTTCAGGCTAGATATCCAGGCAGATTAAGTGAGCTTCTTTTTGATGTCTGGATGAATAAGAATGGTTTAAATTACAAAGAAGTACCATTTATGTATACTGAAAAAATTAATAAAATCAAGAAAGTAAGGTCGTTTCTTGCCGCTAAATTCTTAAAGAAGAAGTACAGCGGAAGTTTTTAAAAAGTTATAGAGTTTATGATAATCCCTTAATAGTCAAATTTACTATGAGGGATTATTTTAAAGTGCAAAAGTTATGACAGATTGAAAGGAATAGTTTAATGAGCATAAAGGTATTAGTATTTGGAATGACAGATAATCCAGGAGGAATGGAAAGCTGTGTAATGAATTATTATAGAAATATAGATTGGAGTGATGTCCAGTTTGATTTTTTATGTAATTGGGAAAATATGGTGTATGCAGATGAAGTTACAGCTAAGGGGTCTAAGATATACACAATACCACAGAAAAGCAAAGACTATAAAGCATATAAGAAAGCACTTGATGATTTCTTTAAAGCACATAAAGGTGAATATGATGTGTTCTGGTATAATACTTGTACATTAACTAATATTGATTACCTTGTATATGCTAAAAAATATGGAATTAAGAAAAGAATTATCCATGCACATAATTCTGGCAATGAAACTTCAAAGTTAAGAGGAATATTCCACTATCTTAATAAGACAAGACTCAGCCAATATGCAACTGATTATTGGAGCTGTTCAATGGTGGCATCAGAGTATTTTTATAATGAGAATATAATTAACTCACCAAAACATCATATAATTAACAATGCTATCCAGACTAAAGATTATGCTTTTGATGAAGCTGTTAGAAATGAGATTAGAAAAGAATATAAGCTGGAAGATAAGTATGTTATAGGGCATGTAGGAAGGTTTCAGTATCAGAAAAATCACGAATTCCTTGTTGATGTTTTTAATGAATATTTAAAGCTTGATAATAAGGCTGTATTAATGTTAGTAGGTCAGGGCGAAGGCGAGGAAGCAATCAGACAGAAGGTTGCAGATTTGGGAATGACCGAGAATGTAATGTTTATGGGAGTCCGTTCAGATGTTAATAAACTGCTTCAGGCTATGGATATTTTTGTATTGCCATCGCATTTTGAAGGATTAGGGATGGTACTTATAGAAGCACAGGCAGCAGGACTTCCTTGTATAACATCTAAAGCAGTTGTTCCAGATGTAGTTAATATCACAGGAAATGTAGATTTTGTTTCATTAGACGATGGGGCAGCAATTTGGACAGAGGCTGTAAATAATGATTTAAAGAAGAATATAGACAGAACAGAAGGTGCTAAGTTATTGACAGAAGCAGGATATGATATAAGTACAGAAACAGGTAAGTTTATATCATACTTAAGGGAGTAATAATGAAAATATTAGTAGTTGGACAAAGCAACAATCCGGGTGGTGTTGAAACTGTTATTAAAAGATATTATGAAACTGTTAAAGATGACGTGCAGTTTGATTTAATGGTATTTACGGATATATGCTATGATGAAGAATATTACAGAGAACATAATAGTAATATTATTTTTATAAAAAGCGCACAGTTTAGACAGCCATTTAAGTATAAAAAAGAAATAAAGACTTTTTTTGAACAAAACAGGGGAATATATAGTGCAATATGGTTTAACTGTTGTGATTTGGCTAATTGTGGTTATATAATGAAACAGGCAAAAAAAGCAGGAATAAAGAAAAGAATTATCCATGCGCATAATAATCAGTTAATGCATACAGGAAAGAAAAGAAAATTTTATGAATTAGTACACAATTACTGGAAGAATAATATAGACAGATATGCAACAGATTACTGGGCGTGTTCAGAATTAGCAGGAGAATTCTTCTACAAAAAGTCAATATTAGAAAGTGATAATTATAGAATAATTAATAATGCCATAGAAGTTAAGAAATATTGCAGAAATACAAAGATAAGAGATAAAGTAAGAACAGAACTTGGCATTGGGAATAATGATATAGTTGTAGGACACGTAGGAAGATTTCAATATCAGAAAAATCACGAACTGCTTATTGATATATATAATTCATTTCATAAGAAATATTCTGACAGCAGACTGCTTCTTGTTGGACAGGGTGTTGAAGAAGCGGCAATAAAGGATAAGGTTAACAAGTTAAAGCTTGAAGAAAATGTTATGTTTTTGGGCATAAGAAGTGATGTCAATGAAATAATGCAGGCAATGGATGTATTTGTGCTTCCTTCAAGATTTGAGGGGTTAGGAATTGTTCTTATAGAAGCACAGGCGGCGGGACTTCCTTGTGTTACTTCTAAGAATGTTGTGCCTGATATTGTAAATGTTACTGGAAATGTTGAATTTGTAGGACTTGATGAGCCTGTTGACCGATGGGTAGAAGCTATTGAGGCGCAGATGAATAAAGCTGTAGATTACGAACAAAGCAGTATTAAAGTTTCACAGGCAGGCTATGATATCGAGGTTGAAGGTGACAAATTTAAGCATTTTATTGAAGATTAAATGAAAGAGGATATGCTAATGAGTGATAAGTATTACATAAAAATACAGATTGACGAATCAAAAAATGCAAGTTCAAAGGCAGTTAATGACTGTAATCAGATTCTTGATAATAATGGAGTAAAGCCATACTATTTAAAGATTAAAAAGCAGGGTAATAAATATATTAAGAAGATTAATAATTATCTTGAGTTAAACAAGATTAACAGAATACCTAAAGGTTCGTTACTGTTTGTTCCACATCCAATTTACCTTAATAAGAAATATATAGATATATTAAAGAAAGCAAGACAGACAAGAAATATAAAGCTGGCATTTATTATTCACGATCTGGATTCATTAAGAAAGATGTTTCCAGAATCAGCGGCAGATTTTGAATATATGGATAATACAATGTATGGGATAGCTGATTATATTGTATCTCATAATGAAAGTATGGTGCAGTATTTAGTAAGCAAAGGTGTTGATAAGAGCAGGATATATAATCTTAGGATATTTGATTATCTGACAGAAAGTAATCCTTCTGATAAGGAGATTAAATACTCAAAGACATTAAATATAGCAGGAAATCTTGATACTAATAAGTGTAAGTACATAAAAGGTCTTAATGATTTAGACAAATCAGTTAAAGTTAATTTATATGGTCTTAATTTTAATAAAGATATTTTAAATTCTAAATCAATTGATTATAAGGGAGCATTTCCGGCTGATGAGATACCATCTAAGTTAAATGAAGGGTTTGGTCTTGTATGGGACGGAGAGGGTATTGACGGCTGTACAGGAAATACAGGAGATTATCTGAGGTATAATAATCCTCATAAGCTATCTTTATATCTTGTGTCAGGTCTGCCTGTGGTAATATGGAGTGAGGCGGCAGAGGCTCAGTTTGTTAAAGATAATAATGTAGGAATTGTTGTTAACTCAATTGATGATTTTTCTAACGCTTTTGATGAATTAAGCGAACAGCAATATTATGAAATGGTAGAGAATGCTAGAAAGATTTCTGGGAAGCTTAGAAATGGTGAGTATTTGTTAGATGTAGTGAAGAAGATTAATGCGGTATTATAGTGTAAAGGAGATATTTTTATGATTTATATTCTGGTTCTTTTTTTCCTGATTATGACTATCTTAACATACAAGTTATTTAAGGGAGAAATTGCAAATCCAGCATTTATATATTGTTTTATGTATTTTATAAGTTCTTTTTGTACTATGTGTAATGTTAAAGAGTGGAATATACATTTGGCTAATAAGACATTTTTAATATTATTTATAGGAACGATTGAGTTTGTTGCTGTTGTATGGTTAGTTGAGAAATTATTCAGATCTAAATGTACAGTTGAACATAAGAATGAAGAGTTTGCTGCAATTAATAAATATATTATGGCACTGTTAATTGTATATTCTATAGTTGTTATAGCATTGACAATATATAATGTATTAAAGATTGCTGATGCTTTTGGAACATATAATTCATTCACACAGGCACAGGCTTTATTTAAAGCACACACTTCATATAGTAATGATGCGTCACTGCCACATTATTTGAGTCTGATGTTTAAATTGTTAGAATTATCATCATATTACTGTATTATAGCTTATGTTAAATATGTTGTATATTCTGACAGAAAAGAAAAAAAGAGAATTATAGTAACCAAGTTATATTATTTAATTCCGTGTTTATTATATATAATAAAAGAATTGATATGTTCAAGCAGAATTTCCATATTAAGTATGTGCGTTGGAGCGGTTACAATAGCAATAATTTTATGGAGCCAGAAGAAGAACTGGAAAAGCAGAATTGCATTTAAAAATATTGGAATAATTGTAGCAGTAGGTGTAGTTGGAATGGTCCTTTTCTATTTGAGTGCTTCTTTAATAGGAAGATCTAATGATAAGAATTTGTTTAAATATGTAACAACTTATGCTGGTGGTTCTATAGAATGTTTAAATCATTATGTAATATTTCCAATAGAAGGTGAAAAGTCAGATATAGTTGGTAATGAAACGTTTTATACTTTATTACAGTCATTAGATAAGTATAAGATAACACATACTAATATTGCAGAGAAACAGACGGCACACTTAAGTTTCAGATATTACTATGATTCAATGATTGGAAATGTGTATACAGCATATCGAAGATGGCATCATGATTTTGGCTGGATAGGAATAATTGTACTGAATGGAATAATGGCTGCTGTATTTGCTGTAGGATATTATATACATAAATACAAACCAAATATGAAATTTAATGAATTGATTACGGTTGTATATATGTATTTAGCATATTGTGTTTATATGCACTGTATTGATAGTTATTTCTACACGACAGTATTTCAGATTACGTTTATAACTAATTTTGTTATATTTACAATTCTATATTTTATATTATACAAGTCAAAGCTTGCTGTTATAGAAAAGCCAGCTATAGAAGAAAAATGTACAGACGGGAAGATAAATGTATTAATGATTCTTCCGGGATTGAATGTGTGTGGAGGAATGGAATCCTTTATAATGAATTATTATAGAAATATAGATAAGGATAAGTTCCAATTCGATTTTCTTGTTCATAATATAGGAGATAATTCATATGCTGATGAAGTTAAATCACTTGGTGGAAATATATATAAAATGCCTCCATTTGGTTTAAAGACTTTAAAACAGATAAAGAATGAATATATCAGGATAATTAAGAGTAAAAAGTATCATATTGTACATTGTAATATGGCAAATGCTGCATTTATTTATCTTAAATATGCTGAGAAATATGGAGTCCCTGTAAGAATTTTACATAGCCACCAGAATAAGGCGGCAGATCAGTTATCACACGCAATTAGAAATATACCATTAATATTCTGGGGAAAAGACTATGCTAACTGTAATGTAGCTTGTTCTAATCAGGCAGGTGACTATTTATTTGGAAAAAATAATTATGGCTTGATTTCTAACTGCATTGATTATGATAATTATGCTTTTGATATTAATGTAAGACAACAGGCAAGACAGGAATTAAGATTAGGGGAAGCTTTTGTTATTGGTAATACAGGGAGACTTTGCCCTCAAAAAAACCAGAGCTTTTTATTAGATATTTTTAAGGAATATATAAAGCTTAACCCTGATACAAAGCTGTTAATTGTAGGAGAGGGCGAAGATGAGGAAAAGCTTAAAAGTAAGGCTGATGAATATGGAATAAGTGAGAAAGTTATTTTCACAGGTGCGAGAGCTGATATTAACAGATTACTTCAGGCAATGGATATATTCGTATTTCCATCATTATATGAGGGACTTGGAATATCGGTATTGGAAGCACAGGCAAGCGGCTTATACAGTTTATGTTCTTTAGGTGTTCCTAAGACAGCACAGATATCAGAATTATTTGAGCGTATGGATTTAAAGCAGGATGCATCAATATGGAGTAAAGAAATAGATACAATTCATATGAAGCAGACAGATAGAAACAATGTAGTGCTGGATAATAAATATGATGTTAAGAAATGTTCATCAGAATTATCAGAATTATATGTATCTGAAATAAAGACCTGTATTTAAAGAAAATAGGTGAGCATTATGAAAAATAAACAGAAATCATTAAAACTAAATTTTATAATGAATGCGATACTTACGATGTCCAGCTTTTTGTTTCCACTTATTACATTTCCGTATGTGTCAAGAGTTCTGCTTCCGGCTGGAACAGGCAGGGTTTCATTTGCCAATTCGGTAGTAACGTATTTTGTTATGATATCACAGCTTGGTATTCCAACTTATGGTATAAGGGCTTGTGCGGTTGTAAGAGATGATGAAGAAAAGTTAAAAAAGACGGTGTATGAATTATTCATAATTAATGTTGTTATGAGTATTCTGGCGTATGTAGTATTCTTTATTGCATTAGCAAGTGTGCCAAGGTTAAGAGCCGACAGAAAGCTGTTTCTTATAACAAGTACACTGATATTCTTTAATACAATAGGTGTTGAGTGGCTGTATAAAGCACTTGAGCAGTATACATATATAACAATACGTTCAATAATATTTAAGTTTATTGCACTTATTGCAATGTTTGTATTAGTAAGAAATGTTGATGATTATGTTATATATGGAGGGATTTCTATATTTGCAGCTTCGGCATCTAATGTGTTTAATTTTATCAGGTTGAGGAAAATAATAGGAACAAAGAAAGTAACTAATCTTAATTTTAAAAAGCATTTCAAGCCGGTATTTACATTTTTTATAATATCCTGTGCGACAACAATATACACTAATCTGGATAATGTAATGCTTGGATTTATGAAAGATGATGTTGAAGTTGGATATTACAATGCCGCAACAAAGATAAAGAATATTCTTGTGAGTATTGTAACATCATTAGGAACGGTGCTTATGCCAAGAGCTTCCTATTATATACAGCAGGAAATGTGGGACGAGTTCTATAAGCTTTCCAAGAAAGCAATCAAATTTGTTCTGCTTGCGGCAACATCTATGATGATATATTTTATGATATTTGCAAGAGAAGGCGTGCTTTTCCTGTCAGGAGAAGCATTTGGCGGAGCAGTAGTTCCTATGATTATAGTTATGCCAACGCTTTTATTTATCGGTTTAACTAATATTATGGGTATACAGATGCTTATTCCTATGGGAAAGGAAAATGCTGTTATGATATCAACTTTTGCAGGAGCAATAGTTGATTTGATACTTAATGCAATATTTATTCCATTTTTAGATTCATCTGGTGCTGCTATTGGAACACTGGTTGCAGAATTGGTTGTTCTTATTGTACAAATGGTATATCTTAAGAAAGATGTAAAGTATCTGTATTCTAATCAAAGTTATTTTAAGATTATAATTGCATTAGCAATATCAACAGTTGTAGCATTAGCTGTAAAGCATTTTATATCAGGAGTGTTTATAAAACTTGTAGTATCAGCAGTGTTATTTTTTGGTGTGTATGTTGTTATGCTTTATATTATGAAAGAAGAAGTTGTTAGTGAGAATTTGAATAAGATATTTTGTAAAATAGGAAAGAAAACTGATCAATGTTAATTATTTTAAAAATTTATTAGCAAAATCAAAATTAAAAAAATATATAATAGAAAAGAGGAAAATGTAATGTACGATTATTTAGTAGTTGGTTCTGGTTTATATGGAGCAATATTCGCCCACGAGGCAAAGAAGGCAGGAAAGTCAGTGCTTGTAGTAGATAAAAGACCTAATATAGCAGGTAATATCTATACAGAGAAGCAGGAAGGCATTAATGTACATAAGTATGGTGCACATATATTCCATACCAATAATAAGAAGGTGTGGGAATATATCACACAGTTTGCTGAATTTAACAGATTTACTAACAGCCCGGTAGCTAATTATAAGGGTGAATTATATTCAATGCCTTTTAATATGTACACATTCAATAAAATGTGGGGCGTTGTTACTCCTGAGGAAGCTGCTGCAAAGATTGAAGAGCAGAAGAAAGAGATAACAGGCGAGCCTAAGAATCTTGAAGAACAGGCTATATCACTTGTTGGCCGTGACATATATGAAAAACTTGTAAAGGGTTATACAGAGAAGCAGTGGGGAAGGGACTGCAAGGATTTACCAGCATTTATTATTAAAAGACTTCCAGTAAGACTTACATTTGATAACAATTATTTTAATGCTTTATATCAGGGAATTCCAATGGGGGGATATACAAAGATGGTTGAGAATATACTTGATGGCATTGAAGTAAGATTAAATACAGATTATCTTGAGCATAAGGAAGAACTTGATGCACTTGCAGACAAGGTTGTATACACAGGTCCTATTGATGCTTATTTTGATTATAAGCTTGGAACACTTGAGTATCGCTCAGTAAGATTTGAAAATGAGACACTTGACAAGCCTAATTTCCAGGGAAATGCTGCTGTTAATTATACAGATAGAGAGACTCCTTGGACACGTATTATTGAGCATAAGTGGTTTGAGTTTGGTAAAGATGAAAATGGCAATGACCTGCCTAAGACTATTATAAGCCGTGAATATTCATCAGAGTGGAAGCCGGGTGATGAACCTTATTACCCAGTAAATGATGAGAAGAACGGAAAGCTATACGAGGAATATAAGAAGCTTGCGAATGCCGAGGATAAGGTTATATTCGGTGGAAGACTTGGCGAATATAAGTACTATGATATGGATGCTACAATTGCCTCTGTACTTGATAAGTGTGAGAGTATTTTTGGAAAGTAATGGTTACATTGTGAATGAAAAATAGAATTGTAAAGTTGGATATAGCTAGGACATTTGCGATACTATGTGTGATTTTATGTCATTGTAGTGAAATGACATATTTTAATGACATGGTAGTTCTTAAAAATTTAAAAATTACATCTAGAATATTTATGATGGGTACATTTACAATTGGCAGGTTTGGAGTTTCAATATTTTTATATCTTTCAGGTGTATTACTGCTTAGGAAAGTAATAGAAAAAGATGAAGATATATTTAAGTTCTATAAAAAAAATTTGCTGCCTTTAATTGCGGTTAATGAAGTCTGGCTTATTATATATAAAATATATGAAGTATTTGTATTAAAGCAGGTATTTAATTTTGTAGATTTTATAAAAGAATTATTGTTATTTAAAAATTCATCAATGACTAATATGTGGTATATGCCTATGATAATTGGAATATATATTGGTGTTCCATTTTTGGCTAAAATTGTAAAAACATTTTCTTTTAAATCAATTTTACCTATTATGACAGCTACATTCATTTTCTGTTATATAGAGCCGCTGTTAAATGTGATAGCCAGAATTTCTAATAATGGACAGACTTTCGGCTCCGAAATGAGCATACCATATATGGGAGCAATCTATGGATTATATTTACTGGTTGGATATTACATATATGATAATCAGGTAAAAATAAAAAAGATAAGAAATTGGCATTTAATTTTAACAGCTATATTGAGTTATGTTGTAATTATGTGCTTTGAGGTGTATTCATTAAGTGATAAATCACATTATATATATAAAGTGTGGTACGATTTTCCGTTTTTATTAATATGCACTGCTTGTTTATTTGCTTTATTTACAAGGATTGATGATAATGTTATAAATGAGAGGATATCTAATATATTTACTTATATAAGTAGAATAAGTATGGGTATATATTTTGTACATATTATAGTCATTATGACTAAAATAAAATATATGGGACAAATATTTGCAAGCCTTTCATTAGAAACAGCATTTTTAACAATTATAACAATAGTACTATCTGCTGTTATTGTAGGGGTGTTGAGCAGAAATAAATATGTTGCCCGATATATATTTCTCATTAAGCATTAGATAAAGAATATTTAAGAATACTAGGTTGTCAAATGTTTAAATACGTTCTATAATTTGGAGGTGGATATGAATAGCAGACTGCTATATATGGATAATTTAAAAGGAATCTGCATATTATTAGTTGTATTTTGCCATTATACGTTATTATCAGGTAGTTCAGTAGTTGGTAATGCTATTATGACATTAGCGTGGGCAGCAGTACCTTGCTTTATGATGATTACAGGGGGATTGTTGTGCAGGAAGAAGTCTGATTTTGATTGGAAGAAATATATAAAAAGATTAATTACGTTATATGTTGTTATAATTTTATGGAGAATAGTATATATTCTAATTTATATTGTAATGAATGGAAATATATATACAGGTAAAGCTATAATAGCAGGAATATTCTTTATGTCGGATGTTAATGGAATTAATATGGACGTGTTTTGGTATATGAAGGCCTATCTGGTTACATATATGATATATCCTGTCATATGGTTCTTATTAATGAATGGTGGAAAAAAATATATGCTTAACATAATGGTGGTAACGGGATTTTCAGGTATATTTATTCCAACAATGAATATGATTGTAACACATTATATTAATTTTTCTATATATGATGCTGCTTATCTGACACCGTATTTGAATTATCCGTATATGATTTTCTATTTTGTTCTAGGTGCTTTTCTTTTAGAATATAGGCAAATGATACATATTAAAATTAAAAAGAATATGCCAATAATATTATTTGTTATTGGATTTATGTTGTTATTTATTGTTAAGTATAAGGAAACTGGTTCGTTTAGGTGGAATAATATTTATATTTCCAATGGTTATAATAGAATATCAACATTAATAATGTCGGTAGGACTTTATCTTTGCTTCGATTTCTATTGTGATATAAAGCTAGGGCTTGGTAAATTAATAGGACAATCAACGATGGGAATTTATTATATGCATTATATAATATTAGCTGTGTTTGATAAGTATTTATATTCTGGTATAGGGATTGAATATTATTCTACTATAGCCAATAGTTTAAAAACGATAATTATTACATTTATATGTATTGTATTAACAATAATCATAAAAAAGATTCCATTTATAAAAAAGATGGTTGTATAAATTTTTGTTTTAAGGGTTGTTAAATACTATATATATTTTTGCTAAGGAGGTTTTATTTTGAAAAAATTATTAATTGGTGTAGGGCTTGCCTGTGGTTTAATGTTGTTATGTAATATCAATGCTTTTGCATATGATGAAAATTCAGACATTATAGAGCAGGGGAATGAATGGGTATACGTTAAGAATGGCGTTGTTCAGTATGATTACACTGGCATAAGAGATAATTGTAATGGCTGGTGGAGAATAGAGAATGGTGTAGTTAATTTTAATTATACTGGTTTAGCAGACAATGAGAATGGCCGCTTTTATATAGAAGATGGCAAGGTTAATTTTGATTTTACAGGAATAATACAGGATGGAGGAAATCTTGTATATGTAGAAAATAGTAAAGTCAGATATGATTACACAGGAATAAAACAGTATTATAATGAATGGTTATACATAAAAAATGGAGTAGTTGATTATAGTTATACAGGAATAGCAGAGAATGAAAATGGCTGGTGGAGAGTTGAGAATGGAGTAGTCAATTTTGATTATACAGGATTGGCAGATAATGAAAATGGTCGTTTTTATATAGAAGATGGCAGGGTTAATTTTGATTATACTGGATTTATGCAGGATGGCAATGATTTAGTTTATCTCATAGAGAGCAAAGTCAGATATGATTATAACAGTATAGAAGATAATAATGGCGAATGGTTATATATTAATAACGGCAAAGTCGATTATAGTTATACAGGAATAGCTGAGAATGAGAATGGCTGGTGGCGAATAGAAGGCGGTAAGGTTAATTTTAATTATAATGGATTGGCAGATAATGAAAATGGCCGCTTTTATATAGTAAATGGACGAGTTAATTTTGATTATACAGATGTAATACAAGATGGTGCTGACTGGGTATATATAGAGAACAGCAAAGTCAGATATGATTACACAGGAATAAGAGAGAATATCAATGGCTGGTGGAGAATAGAGTCAGGTATAGTCAATTTTAAATTTACAGGTATTGCAGCGAATGAGAATGGTGAGTTCTTTATAAAAGATGGCAAGGTTGATTTTAGTTATACAGGAACAATTAATCAGGATGATTATATGTATAGTGTAAGAGAAGGCTGGGTTGTATCTAAAGACAATATATCTGAAAAGATTATGGGTGTAGATGTGTCACACCACAATAATGATAATAGCGAAGGTGTAATTAACTGGGCAGAAGTAGCTAATGCAGGTTATAAGTTCGCTATGGTTAAGGTTGCAGGAAGATCTACAGGTGCTGATGGTAACTTATACACTGATTCATATTATGAGGAGAACATACAGGGAGCACTTGCAGCTGGAATGCAGGTTGGAGCATATTTCTTTTCACAATCTATGTCAGTTGAAGAAGCTGTTGAAGAAGCTAACTATATTTGCGATTTAATTGCAGGTTATAATATTACATATCCTGTTGTATTTGACTGGGAGACAACATCAGGTTATAGAACAGAAGATTTACGCAGCAATAGTGAGCTTCGTACTGCTATGAGCATAGCATTTTGTGATACTGTTAAGAGCAGGGGGTATGACCCAATGATATACATTAACAAGTATGATTATCTTAACTATGTTGATACAGATAAGTTATCATCAAACTATGATATATGGCTTGCATGGTACTGGAATGATTATTATGAAACAGGCAGATTATGGGCTGATGGTGATGATGTTCCTGATATAGGTTATAAATATAGAATATGGCAGTATACAAGTACAGCAAATGTTCCTGGTATAGCAGGTGGTTGTGATGTTAATATTGCATATGGAACAAGATAAAAGAATTTTGAATAAATAGATTATAAACTGGTTTATGTTAACTTATTTTTAATAATCAGCATTTTTACTGAATATTTAGTGGAAATGCTGGTTATTAAAAGTCAGTACATAGACCATTTTTTTTGTTTACTTATACTCTCGTATATAATATACTGTATATAAGATTAGACTTACCTGTATACGTGAATAAAAGTATAAGAATTTTACATAAAGATATTGATTTAATAAAATTTGGTGGAAATTAATATTGTTACATAAGACAATTATATGAAAATTAAAAAATAGAAACGGAGGAATTATATGGCTGATAGCAATATTAAAAGAATTGTTCAACAGCACTAAGTATTATGCTTATATTTGGGACAGTAAGCATCACACCGGCACAACAGGTGTCTGGCAGTGGAGTACAGGAGTTAGCTGTGTCAACACGTTATTATGCTAATTATGTAAGGGTTGATAAGTGGAATGGCAGTAAATGGCAGAATATACACTATTCAGCCGATGATTCTTATGACATAGCATTAACAACAGATAATAATGGCTCATATGTATACAATGGTGTAAGATATAATATTATAAATGGCTGGGCATATAGAGCATAATTATAATATATTGTATTTTATATAATAAATAAGGTTGACAGTTGATTGTTAACCTTATTTTTATGAGATTTAATTAATCAATGTGTGTTATGAAAGTGTGTATACAAGTCGATATATTTAATGAAAGTTATTCAAGTTAGGTGAAAAACAGAAGAAAACGAGGTATAAGTATGAGAATTAAGAAACTATTAGCAGTGGTATTGGGTACTGTACTTGCCATAAGCTCATTTAGTTATACATCCTGGGCAGCTGGAGATGATAATAATAGTTCATCAGTGGAGAAATTCCAATTTGTTCCAGGGTATGTAGCAAGTGAACTTGATGGCAATACTCCTGTATATGAAGACTATGGTATGGCAAGAATGTTAAGCGAATTGCCTGCTAGCTATCCGTCAAGTGGTGAAGATATTAAAAGCAAATATCCTGACAATCGTAATCAGAATCCATATGGAACTTGTTGGGCATTCTCAAGTCTGGGACTTGCAGAATTCGATCTGATTAATGATGGAGCAGCTGATAAGAATATAGATTTAAGCGAATTGGCATTGGCATATTATACATACAATTCTGTAACTGACCCACTTGGTGGAACAGTGGGGGATACAGCTAAATATTATAATGAAAATTCAGATTATTCATATCTTAATAGAGGCGGCAATTATCAGTATTCATCAAGAAGACTGGCTCAATGGATAGGAGCAACAGAGAATACAGTTCCTTACAGCAAAGCGAACGACACAATAAAACAAGGGCTTAGTGGTGAGTTCGCATATAGTTATAAAGATGCCCACCTTCACAATGTATATCAGATTAATATTAAAGAGAATACATCAGGTGTTAAAGAAGCAATTATGGAGCATGGTGCTGTAGGTGTTATGTATTATCATTCAGATTATAATATGTCATGGAGTAGAAAGAGTGACTGTTATACTTATTATGACACAGCTCGGGCAGGTGGTGGTCATGCTGTTATGATAGTTGGATGGAATGATAATTTTTCCAAAGATAATTTCGAGGGACTTAAACCTTCGAATGATGGAGCATGGCTTATAAGGAATAGCTGGGGTTCTTACTGTGATTATTTCTGGATGTCATATGATACGTTTTCTTTAGAGAATACAGCATGGGTATTTGATTTTGTTGCAAATGATGGCTTTGACAATAATTATCAGCTGGATGGAGGCATTGAGACTTATAGGTCATCTAATGTATTATCTGGAGCTAATGTATTTACAACACAGAAAAAATCTGGAATTGATTATGAAGTATTAAAGGCTGTATCTGTATCAATGTCACAGGCGGCAGATGTAAAATATACTGTTGATATTTATACTAATCTGACCAATCTTAATAATCCACTTAGTGGAACTAAACAGGTTACAGCAACGACTACTGGTTATACACAATATGCTGGTATATATACAATAGAGTTGAGTAATCCAATTAAGCTTGCTCCGGGAACAACATATTCAGTTGTCGTAACGACAGATAAGGCAGCGCTTGATAGAGAAGATGCTACAAGTATGGCTACAGGAGAAAAACTCGAAACTATAATATGGGACAGGAGAGTTAGTCAGTTTGATGGAAAGAGTTTTTATAAAGAAGGAAATGTATATAAATACTCTCCTAATAATTTTTGTATAAAAGCATTTACATCTAATGCTAAAGAAGCTGATACTAATGTGCCTATTGAAAGTATACATGTTAATAAGGATACTATGTCATTAACAGAAGGGGAAAGTGCGACATTAACAGCAACAATTAGTCCTTCTAATACAACATTAGATAAGACAGTAAAGTGGAGTAGTAGTAATACAGCTGTGGCATCAGTAGATAGTGCAGGAAAAGTGACAGCAAAAAAAGCAGGAACAGCAGTAATCACAGCTACCAGCAGCAATGGAAAGAGTGCGAGCTGCACAGTAACAGTAAAGCAGAAAGATACATACACTGGTTTAAGAGATGTTAATGGAACGCTTACATATTTTACTAATGGACAGGCAGATAAGACATATACAGGCTTTGTAAGCTATGCAAGGAATAATTATTATGTAATAAACGGAGTAGTGGATACTTCATATACTAATGTTACATATGATGGAAAAGACTGGTTATATGTAGAAAATGGAAAAGTAAGATATGACTATACAGGTATAAGACCTAATGAAAATGGCTGGTGGCGAATAGAGAATGGTAAAGTCAATTTCGATTACACTGGAGTAGCCGAGAACGAGAATGGCTGGTGGCGAATTGAGGGCGGCAAAGTTAACTTCGATTATAACGGAATAGCTGAGAATGAAAACGGCTGGTGGAAAATCGAAGGGGGCAAAGTCAACTTTGATTATACAGGAGTAGCCGAGAATGAGAATGGCTGGTGGCGAATAGAAGGCGGCAAAGTCAATTTCGATTATTACGGAGTAGCTGAGAATGAAAACGGCTGGTGGAAAATCGAAGGGGGCAAAGTCAATTTTGATTACACAGGAATAGCCAATAATGAAAATGGCTGGTGGCGAATAGAAGGCGGTAAAGTGAATTTTGACTTTACAGGAGTAGCCAGCAATGAGAACGGAGAATTCTATATTGAGAATGGAAAAGTAGATTTTTCAAAGAATGGTTTATATGTATATAATGGTATAAGATATAACATTGTAAATGGATGGGCATACAGGATTTAATGTTTATTTGCTTTACGTTATAAAAAGTTGTATAATCAGCAAGAATAACATTTGATAATATATGAGGAGAATTACAATGAATAAGCAGGAAGCAATTAATGCGTTAAAAGAACACAATCAGGAGCATGTAATTAAAAGACTTGAGGCTCTTGATGAAGTTTCAGCTAAGAAGCTTATTGCACAGGTTGCAAGCATAGACTGGAGTGTTGTTGAAAGCATTAATCACAAAGCAGAGGACAATTCATCTGATAGAAAAGTAGAGCCTTTGGAAGCTGTTGAGATAAAGGATATTAAAGCTAATAAGGATAAATATACTGCTAAAGGTATAGAGGCTATCAAGGCTGGCAAGGTTGCCGCAGTATTACTTGCAGGTGGACAGGGTACAAGACTTGGACTTGATAAGCCAAAGGGAACCCTTAATGTAGGTATTAATAAGGATTTATTCCTTTTCGAGCAGTTGATTAATAACTTATTAGATGTAGTTAACCAGTCAGGTGCATATGTGCCACTTTATATTATGACAAGTGATAAGAACAATAATGATACAGTAGCATTTTTTGAAGAACACAACTTCTTTGGATATGATAAAGACTATGTTAAGTTCTTTATTCAGAGTATGGCACCATCTGTTGATTATAATGGTAAGCTTTATATGGAAAGCACTGACAGTCTTGCAATGTCACCTAATGGCAATGGTGGCTGGTTTACATCACTTATTGATGCAGGACTTGATAAGGATATGGAAAGCAAGGGCATTGAATTGGTAAATGTATTTGCTGTAGATAATATTTTACAGAGAATTGCAGACCCATCATTTGTAGGTGCAACAATACTTTCAGGTGCAGATTGTGGTTCAAAGGTTGTTAGAAAATGTGCACCAGACGAGAAGGTTGGTGTAATGTGTAAGGTGAACGGACATCCTTCAATTATTGAGTATTATGAGATGTCAGAAGAACTGGCCAATATGAGAAGAGAAGATGGCGAGCTTACATATGGATTTGGAGTTATTCTTAATTATTTATTCAGCTTTAACAAGCTTGTTGAGATAGCTAACAGAAAGCTTCCATTACATATAGTAGAAAAGAAGATACCTTATATAGATGAGAATGATAACCTTGTTAAGCCAGAAACACCTAATGGCTATAAGTTTGAAAAGCTTGTTCTTGATATGGTTGAGATGATGGACAATTGTGTTCCATATGAAGTTGAACGTAATTACGAATTTGCACCTATTAAGAATAAGACAGGTAAGGATTCACTTGAAAGTGCAAGAGAATTACTTAAGGTTAATGGAATAGAATTTTAAAAGGTATCTATCTGTACATATATTAAATGAGGCTTCCGTATAATAGGGAGGCCTCATTTATTATGTTAAGATGATATAAAAGTAAAGAACGTTTGTTTGACAAATGCACAAAAAACTGATATATTATAAATATAAAATGTATTGTTTGGTGAGTTTGCTATGAATTTGGAGGACAGCATATGATATTTGTTAATAAAGAATGGGATGAAATTGATGATATAATAGTATATAGTAATTATCATAAATATTGGCAAAATAAGGAACTCAGAATTAAGAATCCGTACTTTGATGTTTTTAGTGGCAGAATACTTGATTTGAAAGAAGGAAAACAGTCGGCGGTGAAGTATTTCTATAATTTGATTAATGAAGAGATATGTAAAGATGTAACTATATGTGTGGTTCCATCCAGTGATGCTGATAAGAAGGAAAGTGGAATAGGAATGTTAGGTGAAATGCTTGCGGCTGATGGACGTAAGAATAAAGTGTATTATTTGCAGAGAACAAAGAGTATTGATAAGCTTGCATATGGTGGATGCAGAGATAGACAAGTACATATGAAGACAATATCAACGGTAGATAGTATAAATGTCGATGGAGATATTATACTACTTATGGATGATGTGACAACAACAGGGAATTCATTATATGCCTGTAGGGAAATATTGATGGAAAAAGGTGCAAAGACAGTTAAAATGTTTGCTTTAGGAAAGGCAGTATAGAAGATATGATTGTAGAGAATTGTACAATAGAAAGTAATAAATATCCTATGGGTTTAAAAAATATTAATGATAAGCCATCAATATTATATTATAATGGTTCAATAGAATGTATTAATAAATATAAAAATATTGCAGTAATTGGAACTAGAAAAGCCTCAGAAAATGGATTGAAAATTGCATATGAAACAGGTGCATTTCTTGCAAAAAATAATATAAATGTTGTCAATGGTCTGGCATTAGGGTGCGATACAGAAGCTTTAAGAGGTGCTTTAGATAATGGGGGTAGATGTATTGTTTTATTGCCGTGTGGTTTAGATAATATACAGCCCAAGTCTAATCGAAGTTTAGCAGATAGGATAGTTCAGAATGGCGGATGTCTTATAAGCGAATATAATGTTGGAACACCACTAAACAAATACCAATATGTAAAAAGAGATAGATTGCAAAGTGGAATATGTCAGGGTGTATTAGTTGTTGAGGCAGAGATGAACAGTGGAACAATGCATACGGTTAAGTATGCGGAGGAACAATTTAAGAGAATAGCATGTTATAGTCATAGACTTGTGAAGTTTTCATCTGGTAATGAATATTTAGAGCAGAATAAAAATGTAAATATTTTATCTGATAGACAGCAATTAGAAGAATTTATACAGAATATTAATTCAGAATTAACCTACACCCAGCTGACATTATTCTAATATAAGGGGGATATGTATGATATGCAGTAATTGTGGAGCAGATATTAGCAGTAAGGATATTAAGTGTCCGTATTGTGGTGCTATGCAGTACGAGGCTTCAGAGAAGAAGTATATGAACGACTTATATAAGATTAACAGTGATATGGATAATCTTGATAAGAATGTAAGAAGATATGCTTTATTAAGCATAGCCAAAAGTATAGGATATGTATTGATTGGAACGGCTGCTGCTTTAGTAATAGGAGTAGCTATAGGACGTTTTGATTATAAGCAGTATAACGATTCAAGAAAAGAACGTAATGAGATTCATAAAGCTATGGATTGGTACGATGACAATTCTGCTAAACTTGATGAATTGTATACACTTCAAAGATATTCAGAAGCCAGAGATATAATAAGAAATTATGATGGGAATACAAGCCTTATGGCAAGCTGGGAACATTATAATTTTATACAGCTATATGACTGGTATTATGATGCTTTTTCAAAGGTATACGAGAATGTTAAAGGACAGGATAAAGCAGAGGTAATGGAATACCAGTTTAAGAATGGCTATAGGCATGCTCTTGACCTTGTAAATATGAAAGAAAATAAAGGCTCATATGCTAATAGAAATTATATGACTTGTTCTAAAGAGGACAGACAGATAATAGATATGTGGGTAGAGAATGCCAGAGACTACCTGGTTAATTATGCTGGATTATCAGAAGATGATATAAGGCAGCAGATAGATGAATTATATCCAGATGGTTATTATGATTATAAGCTTGGACAATCATATGAAGATAAGTATTATGAAGAATGGAGTAGAAGATGAAATGTAATAATTGTGGTGCGCCGCTTCAGCTTAATCAAAAGTTCTGTCCTAATTGTGGTTCTCCTAATGAGCAGGCTTTAAAGCATGTCAATGATATGGAGAACTATGACAAGAAGTTTAATAGAACCAGAAGCAAAGTAATAAGCAATAGTAAGTGGTTTGTGAAGAATATAACACCAATTGCGGTTGTTATGTTATCTGCAATAGTTCTTGCAGCAGCTCTTATAGCTAATAATTCAATGCTGGGATATAGATTGGCGGAGAATTCCAACAAAAAGTATAACAAAGAACATAATGATGAAATTCAGATACAGCTTAGAGAGCTGCTTGATAATGAAGATTATGGAACACTTTATGAGCTGTATGAAACGGCAGACCGTATTATTATAACAGATGATTATAAATATGGCTGGAGCAGCTTCTATAGCATTTTATATGATTATCTTGAAATAAGAAGGGCAATATGTGGGATAAAAGAAGCAGAAGGCGATTCATCATCTTATTCGTGGGACGATAGTCTTAACAGAGCTGCAAGATCAATAGTGGATTTAGAGGACACCATGAACAGGCTGGTTTCTTTTGATACGAGCAGAAGTAAAGAAAGTCAGTCTTATGCAGAGAATATACTTGATAAGGCGCACTTATTTATCAAAGCTTACTGCGATTTCACAGATGACGATATTGCGAAATTGCCGGATATGAATCAGACAGAGGTGCTTACACTTCTAACAAGGAGGATATACGGATAATGCGAAAGAAAAAGTTTAATCCATTTGTGTTGTTATATATTATATCTGCAATATTGCTCATAATATCCATTGCTCCGATAGCAGATACAGCAGCCGAGATATATAGAGTCAAGGGAAGATATGCCGGATATGAAGAAGAGAGTCTGTTTAATGATTTTATAGAAAAAGATTATGCGGGACTTTCTAAGAAGGTTAATTATAATAAGGGGATTGGTAAAAGTATATCTGAAGATGAGAAGGATTATTATACGTTTGTAGAATGTTATAATATTGCAGTTGATTATAATATGTATGTCAGGCTGGGAGATATTAATAAGGCAGATGAACTGAAAGAGCAGTTTGAGGATAATACAAGGCTGCTTCAAAGAAAGATATTTAAAGAAGCATTAGAAACAGTAAAAAATACATATATAGTTGTTTCTTGACATTGATTACTGGCTTAGGTATGTTATAATAATTACAAAGAAAGATTGGGAGGTACATATGGTTGTTTTATTAGCAGGTGGAGCTGGATATATAGGTTCACATACAGCAGTTGAATTACTTAATGCAGGACATGATGTTGTTATAGTTGATGATTACAGTAACAGTTGTCCTGAATCTATAAAGAGAGTGGAAGAGATAACTGGAAAAAGTATTGTATCTTATGAGGCTGATGTTAAAGACAAAGAAGCTATGACTAAGATATTTGCTGATAATAAGATTGATTGTGTAATACATTTTGCTGGACTTAAGGCAGTTGGTGAGTCAACAAGACTTCCAGCCAAGTATTACCGTAACAATATTGATACAACACTTACACTTCTTGAGTGTATGAAAGAAGCAGGAGTTAAGAAGATTGTATTCTCATCTTCAGCGACAGTATATGGAGAACAGAAGCCTCCATATGTTGAAACTATGCCAAGAGGTGCATGCTCTAATCCATATGGATGGACTAAGGCCATGATGGAGCAGATTCTTACAGATTGTGCTAATGCAGATTCAGAGCTTACAGTTATACTTCTTCGTTATTTCAATCCAATTGGAGCACATCCATCAGGTAAGATTGGAGAAGACCCACAGGGAATTCCTAATAATCTTATGCCTTATGTATCACAGGTTGCGGCAGGAAGAAGAGAGCAGCTTACAATATTTGGCGGAGATTATGATACACCAGACGGTACTTGTAGAAGAGATTATATACACGTTGTGGACCTTGCCTGCGGACATCTTAAGGCTGTTGAATATGCACAGTCACATAAGGGTGTTGAGATATTTAACTTAGGAACGGGAACTCCTTACAGTGTACTTGAGATAGTTAATGCGTTTGAAAGTTCAACAGGTGTTAAGATTAATTATGTGATTGGTGACAGAAGACCGGGAGATTTACCTGATTCGTGGGCTGATGCCTCTAAAGCGGCTAAGGTTCTAGGCTGGGAAGCTAAGAAGACACTTGAAGATATGTGTAAAGACAGTTGGAACTGGCAGAGCCATAATCCTAACGGATACAGACAGTAGAATATATAGCGGCGTAATATAGTGTTAATATTAATATTGCTATTACAATATCGCGATAGTTATATAATTATTGGATATTGGAGAGTGTTAATATATACTATGTGCCGGAGTTGATAGAGCATACATATTATAAAGTATAGTATGCTCTATTTTACTATAAAGGCAGGTGAGTGTATGAACTCGATTAATATTTATAATCTCACAAGAGTTAGTGATAATGAGGATTTTGCTGAGTATGAATATATTTTGTCGGGGAGAAAAGATTTTCAGAGGACAAGGATAAGAGAGAAAGAGTCACTTATTATTCTTGTAAGGGAATTGATTAAAGCTGGTGCAAGGTTAGAGGATCTGGATAACTATTTCTATTCATATACGATTGCACATATAAGCAAGGAATTTGATTTATTAAGGATTTCATCTAACAGAAAATGTATTCTTAATATAGAGCTTAAAAGTGAAGATGTAGGAGAGGACAGAATAAAGCAGCAGCTTGTAAGAAACAGATATTACTTAAGTCCTGTAACTACTAATATATATTCGTATACATTTATTCTAGATACCAATACATTATACAGATTAGAACTATGTGATGATACATATACACTTGTCATGGCTGATTTTACAGAGCTTGTGACTGATATAAGAATGATAAAGAAGTGTATGAAATACAATATTGAAAGTCTGTTCAAAGCTAAAGACTATCTTATATCGCCAGTTAATTCACCAGAAAGATTTGCAAGACACCAGTATTTTCTTACGAACCAGCAGGAGGCTATGAGCAGGAAGTTCCTTAACAGCCTTATTAATAATAGTGAAGTAAGATATTATTCAATAAAGGGTGAAGCTGGAACAGGAAAGACACTTCTTCTGTATGATACAGTGCGCAAGCTTCCCAAAGAACTATCTAAATGTATAATACATTTTGGCAGAAGGACACCTAATATAGATATATTGCAGAATACCATTAGTAACACTACAATAATAACCTCTAAAGAATTTGTCAATGAAGATAATATCAAAGATTATGATTATGTGCTTGTAGATGAAACACAGCGAATGCACGATGACCAGTTTGAGTGGCTTAAGGAATGTAATGCCAGCAGGATTATTATGTTCTATGACTGTGACCAGGTATTATCAAGACATGAACAGTTAAGGGCAATGGACAAAAGAATAGAAGAATTATCAGAAGTGAAATATTTTCTTTCAGATAAGATAAGAACCAATCCAGAACTTGCGGAATTTGTGCGTAATTTATTTGATCTTACCAAGCACGGCAGGGGCTATGAGTATGATTGTGTAACAATTGCCTATGCCAACAGTATTAATGAATTTAAAAAGCTTAAAGCATATTACAGGGCAAAGCAGTACATTTACATAGATTATGAGAAGTCATATAAAGATATTAATGAAAGATATAAGACAAGGCAGTTCAATGCCTACCGTTATATAGGAAAAGAATTCGATAAGGTGCTTACAGTTATAGATGGCAAATTCCGTTATAACGAGTACGGGGAATTAGTTGCTGATGTAGAAGACAATACTGATGATATATTAGAAAAGCTTCTGTATCAGGGGGTTACAAGAGCAAGAGATAAGCTGTGCATAATTGTACTTGATAATAAAGAAGTATTTGAGAAGCTGCTTGAGATAAAGAGTGGAATTAACAGAGAATATATAGACTGATTAACAGGCACGAAGCCTTCCTTTAAGAATAACATATATTAAGGATATATCTTGCTTAAAGATGTATTCTTACACAAGGTATATCCTTTATATGTATATAAAGGAGGTGGTATGTCTTATGATAAAAAGTCCGAAATTTACACATAGCAAGAAGGACAATAATAAAGCACAGGGCAGAAGTACACATTTAACAGCTATTGTTGTATCGCTTGTTCTTAGTATAATAATGATTACCATAAGCGTGTTTAATGTAAGTGCAGTTGTGATAGATGTAAGCAGTCACGATGGTCTGATAGACTGGAACAGGATAGAGGAGCATGTAGAAGGTGTCATAATAAGAATTGGTTATGGTAATGATATTGAAGGACAAGATGATAAGCAGGCAATCCGTAATATGAATGAATGTGAGCGGCTTGGAATACCTTATGGTGTATATATATACAGTTATGCACTTACAAGTGATGAAGTGACATCTGAGATTAATCATACACTAAGAATGTTGCATGGGCGAAGTCCTGTCCGTGGCGTATGGTTTGATATGGAAGATGCAGACGGATACAAGGAGAGTAATGGACTTGATGTATACAAAGATGGTGAGCTTTTAACGGATTTTTGTATACAATTTATTGAAGCTATGGATAAAGAAGGCTATAAGACAGGCGTATATGCTAACTATAATTATTATAAAAATGTACTGAATTTGGAGCGGCTTGCGAATACCAGAGGTTTTAATATGTGGCTTGCACACTGGGGTATAGAAGAACCTGGTATGGATTGTATGATGTGGCAGTTTGGAGCATACTTAATAGATGGGCACGAATTTGATGGCAATATATTTTATGCAGATTACAGCTCACCATTTAAAGATAGACCAGATACAGACGATAACGGAGAGAATATAGAACGTATAGATAAAGCTGCTGGAAGTTCTGCAATTGAAGCAGTAAATGTTGATACCAATGTAAATGTAATCTACAGGGCACAGATTAGAGGCAGTTACTGGCTTCCTGAGGTAGTTAATGATGAAGATTATGCAGGAATACAGGGGACTGGAATAACTGGAATAACCTTATCAACTGATAAAGGTTATGCTGTATACAGAGTATATGCCGGTGGCAGGTGGCTTTCATATGTTGACAGCAGAAATTCAGATATTAATGACTATTATAATGGTTATGCAGGAAATGGAGCTGAGATTGAGGCGGTTGAAGTGTATTATTATACACCGGCATCATTGCTTATAAATGAAGCGACACCATATGCAACATTAAAAGACGGAAGATATCATTATGCGTACTACAGGGTAAGCAGAAAGAATATGGATTATTATTCTTATCAGACAGACAATGAAACAGACAATGGACAGGACGGTTATGCAGGCATTATAGGCAGGAAGATAGACCGGTTCCAGATAATTATAAAATAAATATTTATGGATACAGAATATTTGGCATAATATTTACAATATTGGCAATATTATAAGATGATAAGTCAGTACATTCTTTAACAGAAGTGTTCTGGTGTGTGCTGACATAGTATTGTACAGGCCAGGATTCTTATGAAAGGTCAGGAATATTGTAAAGGAGTTAGCACATATATGAGTGAAGATAGTGATAATAAAGATGGACAGGTTGTGCTTGAGGATAAAAATGGAAAGAAGATTAAGCTAATTACAATAATAGGTGAGATAGAAGGACACGATAATCTTCCAGCTGCAAGCAAGACAACCAAGTATGAACATCTGCTTCCACAGCTTGCTGCGGTGGAAAATGATGATGCAATAGGTGGAGTATTATTTTTAATGAATACGGTCGGAGGAGATGTAAGTGCAGGGCTTGCATTGTCCGAAATGATTGCGTCAATGCACAAGCCAACGGTATCTCTTGTTATAGGAGATTCCCACAGTATAGGTGTTCCTCTTGCTGTAAGCACAGATTATTCATTTATTGTTCCAACAGCTACAATGATAGTACATCCGGTGAGAATGAATGGAAATATAATAGGTGCAAGACAGACTTATGATTATTTTGAACGCATACAGAAAAGAATTGTCTCATTTATTGCAAGAAAAAGCGACACAAAAGAAAAAGAAGTAGAGAATATGATGATGAATACAGAAATGCTTACAAAGGATTTAGGAACAATTCTTGTAGGAGAAGATGCAGTGAAAGTCGGGCTTATTAATGAAGTAGGCGGAATAAGCCACGCATTCAATAAGATAAAAGAGCTTATGAATAAAGAAGAGTAAATAGAAGAACAATAAAGATATGCAGAATAGTAAACATATGCAGAAATGAGGATTATGATGACACAAAGCACACAGCCAGATAACAAATGTAATATATGCCCAAGGCGTTGTAATATTGACAGAACACATAATAAAGGTTATTGTCTTATGAATGATAAAATTATGGCGGCAAGGGCTGCACTTCATATGTGGGAAGAACCCTGCATATCAGGAGAGCGTGGAAGTGGTGCTATATTCTTTTCGGGCTGTACATTAAGATGTGTATTCTGTCAGAATCACGATATAGCTTCTGCAAAGGTTGGAAAGGAATTATCTGTAGATGAGCTGAGCGATGTTATGCTTCGTCTGCAGGATAATAAGGCTGATAATATTAATCTTGTAACGCCAACACATTTTACAATTCCAATAATAAAGGCAATAGAAAAGGCAAGAAATAAAGGACTTAGAATACCGGTTGTATACAATACAAGTGCATATGAAAATGTTGAAACATTAAGAATGTTAGACGGCATAGTGGATGTATATCTGCCGGATTTTAAATATATGGACAGCAGGCTTTCACAGCAGTATTCATATGCTGCTGATTATACAGAAACTGCGAAGAAAGCATTAGAAGAAATGATAAGACAGACAGGTAAGCCGGTATTCTTTACAGCAGAAGATGAACTCGTAAAAGAGGGGTATGTTGAAGAGCAGATTATGAAGAGAGGTGTCATAGTAAGACATCTTCTTCTGCCTGCGTGTGTGAAAGACTCCAAGGCTGTAATCAAGTACCTGTATGATACATATAAAGATGACATATACATAAGCATTATGAACCAGTACACACCGATAAACAGAATTAAGGAATACGATAATCTTAACAGGAGGGTCACTAAGAAAGAATATGATGAGGTTGTAGATTATGCCATTGAATTAGGTGTTGTCAACGGCTTTATACAAGAGGGCGGTACAGCAGATGAAAGCTTTATTCCAGAATTTGATTATACTGGATTATTATGATAAAGTATAAGACAGTTGAAATGGAGGCATATTATGCGATGTGAGAGTGGTAACCCTTGTATTATGGGGTGTAACAGGATAGAAAATGGATATAATTTTGCTTATGATTGTAGTACGGATACGGATATAAAACTATGCTTCTTTGATAGGGATACTCTTGAATTAAAAGAGGAAATTCCGTTAAAAAAAAGAATGGGGACAGTACATTCTGTATGTGTGTGTGATGATAATATAGAGAGAATGCTGTATTGTTACAAGGCTGATGATGAATATATTGTTGATCCTTATGCCAAGGCGGTTACAGGCTGTGAAGTATTTGGAGTTGAGGGGGAAAATACATTACATTTAAGTCCGGTAAAGCTTGAAAGCTTTAATTGGGAAGGTGATGTGCCACTGCATCTGCCATATAATGACTGTGTTTTTTATAAGCTTAATGTGCGTGGATTTACAAAAAGCAGGTCATCAAAGGTAAAGGCAAAGGGGACATTCAGGGGGATTGTAGAGAAAATACCATATCTTAAAGAACTTGGTATTACTACGCTTGAATTTATGCCGGCATACGAATTTGATGAGGCATACAGATTTCCTCAATTCATAGACAGCAGTGAATATTTAAGATATGGTGTGATAAAAGGAAGCATTTATAATAATACTGTTACTAAAAAGGCAGAAAAGCTTAACTGCTGGGGCTATACCAAGGCATTTTATTATGCACCTAAGGCATCTTACAGTATACCAGCAGAGGATAATATTAGTGAAAAGGCAGGTAAATATAATGATTACACGACAGAATTCAAGAATATGGTAAAATGCCTGCATAATAACGGAATTGAAGTTGTGATGGAATTCTTCTTTGACGGTGTTAAAACGGCATATATTCTTGACTGCGTGAGGTACTGGGTAAGGGAATACCATATAGACGGAGTGCACCTGTACTGTGATGAACATTCCCTAAATGTGCTGGCAGCAGATCCACAGCTTGCAGATACAAAGATAATTACTGTCGGCTGGAATTCAGACAGGGGTACATATAAGCATATGGCAAGCTGTAATAATGATGCACAGAATACGATAAGGCGTTATTTAAAAGGTGATGAGGATATGTTAAGGCCATTTATTAATATGGCAGGTGCTAATCCATATAATGCTGCGGTTATCAATTATGTGGCAAGTAATAATGGCTTTACACTGTATGATCTGGTGAGCTACGACCGCAAGCATAACGAGCTTAATGGCGAGAATAATAGAGATGGTGAGAATTATAATTTCAGCTGGAATTGCGGCGAAGAAGGCAGTACGAGAAAGCTTAAGGTAAGACAGTTAAGAATTAAGCAGATTAAAAATGCTCTTGTTATGGTTATATTATCGCAGGGTACGCCGCTTATTCTTGCGGGAGATGAATTTATGAACACCCAGCAGGGAAATAATAACCCTTATTGCATAGACAGTGAGCTTTCGTGGGTGAACTGGAGAACAAGCAATGATTCAATGCAGATATTGGAATGGACTAAGAAGCTTATTGCCTTAAGAAAGAAATATGGTATTCTTCACAGCAGGGAAAGTCTTTCGTTAAGTGACTCCAAATCATTAGGCTATCCAGATATGTCATATCACGGAGGCAATGCGTGGTATGCTGATATGGAGAATTATTGCAGGCAGATAGGAATTATGTATTGCAATTCCTACTCAGATGATAAGTCGAGAAGTCTTATATACATAGCTTATAATATGCATTGGGAAAAGCACAATCTTGCCCTGCCAAAGGTTGAGGGAAGCAGCTTTAAGATAATAGCAGCCACGAATGATGTGCAGGATAAAGCATTTATTGATAAAGAAGCAAGAAGCGTCTGTGTACCGGAAAGAAGCATAGCAATCCTTGTGGCAGAATATCAAGAAAAGAAAAAAGCCAGAATTATTAAGAAAAGATACTAAAAGTTATAATATCCGGAAAGGAAAAAGTTAAAATGGATTACACAAAGCTTAATGAATTAAAGAGCCAGTATGGAGATTATGAGGAAGTATTTAATTCAGGAGATTATGATAAAGCGGCAGATATACTTATGAAGGTGTTAGATGTCATAGAGCTTGAATACGAAGATAAAAGAAAAGCTGGTATGCTGGATAATGATCTTAATGTAAGAAAGTCAGAAGGTACGGATAAAATATGGCTGTGTACTAATCATATTATGGAATATTATATATATGCGTGCTATTTTGAGCCACAGGAAGAAATACTTATGCCAGAGCTTCCAATTGCAGAATATTACAGGACTTATGCTGATTTATGCGTGAAGCTTCAAAAGTACAAGAGGGCAGAAGACGCCTACAAGAAAGCACTGTGCTGGAATCCGGTGGATTTGGATTCATATCTTGGGCTTGCAGAATGTTACAAATACCTTAATATGATGTCAAGATACCTTGATGTCACTAAGCAGGCATATAGATTTTGCTGTACAAGGGCAACTATGGCAAGGTATTACAGAAATATGGGCTTTTATTATCTTTCATCATACAACACAGATATGGCAAAGGCGTGCTACACATACAGTAATATCTATTACCACACAGATAATGCAGATTCAGAGCTTAATTATATAGAAAATGCACTTAAGGAAGCCAAAGATAAGGGCGTAACTAAGGATGATAAAGAATATGATATCCGCACAATGCAGGCAATGTTTGATAAAGAAAATGTTGAGCCGGGCCCGGACTCCAAGACGATCGGTATTGTATACAGGGTTGGAGAGTTAATGCTTCAGGATAAGGAATATGCACTTGCAAAGGATTGTTTTTCTATTGTATATGATATAACTAATGAACAACAGCTTGAAGGAGTACTTGCAGAGTTAGACAGATGTCTTGAAAATGCGTAATTTATGAATTAAGCTTATGAATTAAAATCGTTATGTGCACAAAGCAGGAACAGAAATGATGATTAAAATGGAGAAGAATATGGATTTAAAAAACAAGTATGACAGCATAATATTTGACCTTGACGGAACATTATGGAACTCATCAAAGCCTATATGTGAAGCGTGGAATATTATATTAGACAGACATAAAGAGATAGTAAGAGAGCCTATAACAATAGAAGAACTGGGACAGTGTATGGGACTTCCTATGTATGATATTGCGGCAAAGCTGTTTCCTGATGAGAAGGAAGAAGTAAGAAATGCACTTATGGACGAGCTGTGCGAATTTGAAAATGGATATCTTGAAAAGATGGGTGGAGTGTTATTTCCAGGGCTTGAGGCAACACTTAAAGAGCTTAAGACAAAATATCCATTGTATATAGTAAGCAACTGTCAGGACGGATATATTGAAGCATTTATAAAGGCACATAAGCTTGAAAAATATTTTAGTGATACAGAGTGCTGGGGCAGAACAAGAGCACCAAAGGCAGTAAGCAACAGAACACTTATAGAAAGAAATAATCTTAGCAATCCGGTATATGTCGGTGATACAGCAGGTGATGCCAGTGCGGCAAGGGAAGCTGAAATAGACTTTATATATGCCGAGTATGGTTTTGGTGAAGTTGAACCTTCTTTATATGTTGGGGTAATAGACAGCTTTAAAGAGCTTAAAGATATCCTTTTGTAATTATATTACCTGAAAAGTAATCTTGAGTGGCTAAAGACTATATTTAAAAAAATTCTGCTATAATTATTTTATGTATTAATATTAAGGTATTATATATTTTGTACGATATATTATTCGTAAATAATAAGCCGAAAGCTTATACGGCTGACCAATGAAATATATAATAACACGGATGTTAAATATACGCTACGGATGGCACTTTTTATCAGTGCCATCTTTTTTATTTTATGTAATAGGTAATTCCGATAGAATTCCCTATTACATAAAAGGCACTATGTGCCGATAATGCGCACTCGCACGAAGATGTAGTATGTCGCAAGCGACCGCACTCGGCGCGAGAATGTGCTTTGCACATTCTTTTTTTAAATGTCCAGGGAGGTAAGTATGAATACACAAGACAAACAGATTAACTCAGCAGTAAATAGCTGCCGTATGGCATTGTACAACAATAATAAAGCTCAAAGCACTAATAAAACTACAAGGCTTATCAATAATCTTTTTAAAAAGTACAGAAAAGATGACACCGAAAATGAAAATGAGGATGAGAACACAAAGCTTGATACATTATCAATAGGTTTGCAGTTAAAGGAAGCGGTTGATGCTATATTTGACCCGACAACCGGAATGAGTGAAGAAGAAAAAAAGAAATTCGTACAGAAGCTGTACCGTAAGTTAGAGTCGGGTAAGAAGCTTAGTGCAGACGAAATGCAGTATTTAAGAAAGAACGACCCTGTGACTTATGCCAAGGCGGCAAAGGTTCAGGTATTAAGAGAGTCGTTAAAGAAACAACTTAAAAGTGCTACGTCAAAGGAAAAAGCGGCAGACATATATACACAGGCTATGTCAAGAATAAGTGAGGATGACCCAGCCAGGAAAGAAATTATGGCAGCATATGATGATGTATATAAGGAGTTCAGAAAGTCTGACGAGTATAAAGCACTTCCTAATACAGAGAAAGAGGCAAAGGAAAAGGCAGCTAATAATAAAAATAAAAATGCACAGGGCTGGGAAGAAAAAGAAGATAATGATACAGAAATGCCCATTGGAAATATTGATGTAGTTGAGAAATTAATGTAGTGGAAAATTTAATTTTTGGGGTTGACGTATTGGTTAGTTAGTGCTATCATAACTTCAACATTTTAATACACTAAAGTCTGAGAACAAGATAGTACTTTATGAAGGAACATTACAGAGAGCTGGCGGTGATGGAAAGCCGGTATGGGAGTCATAAAGGAATGGGCTTGGGAGATGCACAGATTAACAGCGTAACGGCCTAGTAGTCTGTGACGTGTCCTCACGTTATAGAGGGAGGATATAATAGTATCCGATAATGAGATAAGTATATTTTAATAACATTATATGTATAACGGTTTATAATTATATTATAATTATAACACTGTATATGATTGCCATATATGCTGTATATACATATAATAGTAATATGAATTATTCGGTTTCACTTAAAGGCTTGTAAAGCATTTGATGTGTATATAATATGCACAGCATAAGTGATATAATATATTATGATATGTAGTTGAATGTACTTGTGAATAAGGGTGGCACCACGAGATTTATCGTCCCTGACAGGAATTTCCTGTCGGGGACTTTTTTGTGTATTAGGAAATGTCTTTTTACATAATAAACTCTAATAGATAAGAAAAAAGTCTGCTATCTGACAGGAAGATTAATAAGAAGTGAGGATTGGTGTATGAGAAGATTAAAAGCATACAAAAAGACAGTAAGTATTGTTAATGAATCAGCTATTGAGCTTTATAAGGGGCTTGGAAGAGAAAAGAAGGGCTTTCTTATGGAGAGTAATGATAAGGAAAATGGCAGATACACATTTATGGGAGTTGACCCACAGGAGATTATCCAGTCAGATAAGGACAGTCTTGTAATTACTAAATCAGACGGAAGCAGGGAAGTAAGAAAAGGTAATCCGCTTGTAAGATTAAAGGAATATTTCGATGAATTTGAAATAATAAAAGATGCAGAAGAACTTGAATTCATGGGAGGACTTGTTGGAAGTCTTGGATATGATTATATAAGATATACAGAGAATCTCCCAGATGATAATGAAGATGAGATAGGCATAGAAACAATACAACTTATGTTAGCTTCAAAGTTCATAGCAATCGACCACGAGGCTGAAACATTTACAGCAGTAGTTCTTGATGAAGATAGCAAAGAAGGCAGAGCAAGAGCATTAAAGGAAGCTGAGGAACTTATAAAGACAGCAAGAGAAGGCGTTGGTAAATATCATAACGAAGAGATTGATATGGAGCTTGATGGCCAGATTGTGAAAAAATCGGACACGATAGATGAATACAGCCAGAAGGTTGAGAAGATTAAGAATTATATAAAAGAAGGACACATTTTCCAGACAGTATTATCACAGAGATGGACAGTCAAGACAAAACAGACAGGTTTTAATCTTTACGAGAAGTTAAGAAAGCTTAACCCATCACCATACCTTTATTATTATAATTTTGGGGATTTTGAAATAATAGGAAGCTCACCAGAGATGATAGTAAAGCAGACAGATTCTAAAGTATATACCTGTCCTATAGCTGGAACAAGAAGACGTGGGAGAACTAAGGAGGAAGATATAGCATTAGAAGATGAGCTTCTTAGTGATGAGAAGGAAAGAGCAGAACATGTAATGCTTGTTGATCTTGCAAGAAATGACTGTGGTAAGATAAGTGAGTTAGGTTCAGTGAGAGTTTCAAAGTTTATGAATGTGCAGAGATACTCACACGTAATGCATATAGTATCGTTGGTAGAGGGAAGAAGAAATGGAGAATATCATCCTCTTGACCTTGTATCATCATTCCTTCCAGCAGGTACATTAAGCGGAGCACCTAAGATAAGGGCTATGGAGATTATAGATGAATTGGAAACTGTAAGACGAGGTCTTTATGGAGGAGCAACAGGTTACTTTGATTTTGGCGGTAATATGAATTTCTGTATTACAATAAGAACTATGATAAAGAAAGGTGACTATGTATATCTTCAGGCAGGAGCTGGAATTGTAGCAGACTCTAAGCCAGAGCTTGAATATATGGAGTGCTGTAATAAAGTTATGGCACTTGCCAAGACACTTGTTAAGGAGGAACAGTTATGATTCTTTTAATTGATAATTACGATTCATTTACATATAATCTTTATCAGTTTATAGGTATATTTAACAATGATATAAAGGTAGTAAGAAATGACAAGATAACAATAGAGGAGATTGAAGCGTTAGATCCAGAGTCAATAGTTATATCTCCCGGACCTAAGAGCCCTTTAGAGGCAGGCATAAGTGTTGAGGTGATAAAGCATTTTACAGGTAAGAAACCTATACTTGGCATATGCCTTGGACATCAGAGCATAGGTGTTGCATTTGGTGCAACAGTTTCATATGCCAGGCAGTTAATGCACGGCAAGCAGTCAGAGGTTATTCATAATGGAAGCAGTATATTTGAAGGAATTCCATCGCCTGTAAAGGTTGCAAGATATCATTCACTTGCGATTATAGAGGGTACACTTCCAGATGAGCTTGAGGTAATTGCAAGAACTGATGACGGAGAGATTATGGCAGTTAAGCATAGGAAATATCCGGTTGTCGGTTTACAGTTCCACCCTGAATCAATATATACTGAACACGGAAAAAGAATGATAGAGAATTTTGTTAATGGCAATATCTGATTAATAAATGTGTAGAAATGGAGATAATATGATTCTTGACGTTATTGTAGAAGATAAGAAGAAAAGACTTGTAGAACATAAAAATGCTATAAGTGAAGAGGATATGAAGCATGAAGCACTTAATTTAAAAAGACAGAGCATAAGTTTTTATGATGCCTTAAGAAAGCAGGGTTTATCAATAATAGGAGAGTTTAAAAAGGCTTCTCCAAGCCACGGAAAGATGGATAATAAGATAGACCTGACTGAAAGAATAAGACAATATAGTGAGAGTGCAGATGCTATATCGTGTCTTACAGAGGAAGATCATTTTAATGGAAGCACAGAATATCTTAAGCAGATCAGAAGCCTGACTAATCTTCCGATTATAAGAAAAGATTTTATAATTGATGAATACCAGATATATGAAGCTAAAGTTATAGGTGCAGATGCAATTCTTTTGATAGCCGCAATACTTGATGATAAGACATTCAAGAAGTTATATGATCTGGCATACAGTCTTGGACTTGATGTGCTGTGTGAAGTTCACGATGAGGAAGAAATGCAGCGTATGATAAATCTTGATGTTAAGATTATTGGAATTAATAATCGTAATTTAAAGACATTTGAAGTTAACCTTAATACAACTAAAAAGCTTTCAGATATGGTGACACCTAAGATGAGAGAAGAAGGAAAGGTTCTTGTATCCGAGAGCGGGGTGGAAGGCAGTGAAGATGTTAAGCCACTAGCTGACAGCAGGGCAGATGCATTGCTTTGCGGAACAGTGCTTATGGAAGCACTTAATCCTAAAGAGCTTATAAGAGAATTTAAAGATACATACTATAAGGAGCTTTTAAAGGCAAAAAAATAGCTTCTCCTGTTGAAGTGAAGATATGCGGGCTTACAAGTGAAGCAGACGCGGGACTTCTTATAAAATATGGTGCTGATTATGGCGGTGTTGTTGTATTTTATCCAAAGAGCAAAAGAGATGTAACAATAAAAGAAGCTAAGATAATAGTTGATATATTGAAAAAATCAGACATAAAAGCTGTAGCTGTTACAGTATCACCAACAGTGGAACAATTGTATAAAATACAGGAAGCAGGTTTTGATTATATTCAAATTCACGGCACACTTGAAAAGGCTGTATATGAGGCAGACAAAATTCCGATTATAAGGGCAGTTAATATAGCAGATAGCAATAATGCAGATAAAACTGACGACATAATTAATACAGTTAAGGAACAGGTTGATGAATGTCAGAAGCTTGATAAAGTTGCAGGAATACTGCTTGATGCAGGTGTTCCAGGTTCAGGTAAGATGTTTGACTGGAACAGTATTAAAGAGCTTGAGATAACAGAAAAGAAGTTATTTCTTGCAGGAGGTCTTAACAGTGGCAATGTTGCGGCGGCAGTTAAATGCGTACAGCCTGATGTTGTTGATATAAGCTCTGGTGTTGAATATGAAGATGTGCTTATTAAAGGCAAAGATGAAAGTAAAGTCAAAGCATTTATAAATACTGTTAATAATTAACAGTGTAGATTTATGGTATAAAGCCAGAAAAGCTTATCAAAGCTTGCTGGGTGTAATATTTAATTAAAGGAAAAGAGGAACAATTATGCAGGATAACAGATATTATGGAGAGTTTGGCGGACAGTATGTGTCTGAATCATTGATGAATACACTTAATGAGTTAGAGAAGGCATTTGATGAGGCTATTAAAGATCCTCAGTTTATAAAAGAATATATGTACTATCTTAAAGAGTATGTAGGAAGAGAAACACCTTTATATTATGCAGAGAGAATAAGCGAGAAGTATGGTGCTAAGATATATCTTAAAAGAGAAGATTTAAACCATACAGGAGCACATAAGATTAACAATGTTATAGGTCAGATACTTCTTGCTAAGAGAATGGGAAAGACTAAGGTTATAGCTGAGACAGGTGCTGGACAGCATGGTGTTGCAACAGCTACGGGAGCAGCACTTTTTGGAATGGAATGTACAGTATATATGGGTGCTGAAGATATAGAAAGGCAGTCACTTAATGTATTCAGAATGGAAATGCTTGGTGCGAAGGTTCAGGCAGTAATGACAGGAAGTGCAACACTTAAGGATGCAACTAACGAAGCTATAAGAACGTGGGCTGAGAGAGCGGAGGATACATTTTATATAATCGGTTCAGCAGTAGGCCCTCATCCATATCCTAAAATGGTTAAAGAGTTCCAAAGAATAATATCAACAGAGGCAAGAAGACAGATATTAGAAAAGGAAGGACGACTTCCTGATGCAGTAGTTGCCTGTGTTGGCGGCGGTTCTAATTCAATAGGAATGTTTGCTGATTTTATAGATGATAAAGATGTAAAGCTTATCGGTGTTGAGGCAGGTGGACTTGGAATAGATACAGGAAAGCACGCTTCTGCTATGGCACTTGGGGAACCGGGCGTTCTTCATGGAATGAAGTCATATTTATTACAGGATGAGGCTGGTAATATCAAGCTTGCCCACAGTATATCAGCAGGTCTTGATTATCCGGGTGTAGGTCCAGAACATGCATATTTAAGAGATTCAGGAAGAGCAGAATATGTATCAATTACAGATGCTGAGTGTATGGATGCGTTAATGGAACTCTGTCGGATGGAAGGTATTATTCCAGCAATCGAGAGTGCCCACGCACTTGCCCATGTATTCAAAATGGCACAGGGAGAGTATAAGGGAAAGCTTATAGTAATGTGTCTTTCAGGACGTGGCGATAAGGATGTTCACACAGTAAAGAAATATCTTAATGGAGAGGAGACTAACAAATAATGAATAGAATAGAAGAAAAAATGGCAGTCTTAAAGAATGAAGGAAGAAAGGCATTTATCACATATACAACAGCAGGGCTTCCAGATATGGAAACAACTAAGAAGATTATGTTCGCACAGCAGGAGGCAGGCATAGATGTTATGGAGCTTGGAATACCATTTTCTGACCCTGTAGCAGACGGACCAGTTATTCAGGCAGCATCTTATGAAGCAATACAGAAGGGTGCAACCTTAACAAAGATATTTACACTTATGAAAGAGGTAAGAAAAGAAGGACTTACTACACCTGTAGTGTTTATGATGTACTATAATACAGTTTACCATTACGGACTTGAAGAATTTGTCGAAATGTGTGCAGAGTGCGGAGTGGATGGTCTTATTATACCAGACCTTCCATATGAGGAGCAGAAAGAGATTAATGCAGTGCTTGCAGAAAATGAGGCTGCACCAATTCTTATACAGCTCGTATCACCGGTATCTAAGCAGCGTATACCTATGATTGTTAATAATGCAAGAGGCTTTGTATACTGTGTATCACAGATGGGTGTTACAGGTAATGGTGCTAATTTCCATAAGCAGATAAGAGAGTATCTTTTGGAAGTTAAGAAGAACAGCCCTGTTCCGGTTATGATGGGATTTGGAATAAGAACAGCCGGGGACGTAGAGCCACTTGAGGATATTATTGATGGTGCAATTGTTGGTTCACATTTTATCACTCTTATGAAAGAGAATAATTATGATGAAAATGTTATCAAAGAATATATAAGCTCTTTCAAGAAGGAGATGAATGAGTAAATATGGTTGTTAGTCTTGTAAGAACAGCGATACAGACAAAATGCAGATATGATAATGCCAGAATGACAGGAAATTATGAATGTGCGTATGCACTTGGTATTTTAACAAGTCAGGAGGGTGTTGAACCAGAAGGCACAATAACTGAATTAAAAAGCGTGTATGATAAGGTTATAAGTGGTATTTCAGCTATCCAGACTGACGATAAGAAGATACAGCAGTTAATTGCAATAACGTCTGATTATGAGGTTACAGATAAGTTTGATGAGCAGATGAATGAACTATATCATATGGGATACAACGATAAGAATATTTAAGCAGGTCTTGACTTATTAGGGTATATGAGGTATATTCTACAAATGTAATTAATTTATGAAGGATAGGTGGATGTTAACGATGACAGAATTGGTTAAGGTTGCAGACATTAACAAAGCACATAAGAATCCAATAGCTGAATTAGTTCAGATGGCATGTAAGTTTGACAGTCATATTGAGATTGAGGGCGAAGGAAAAAACATTAATGCAAAAAGTCTTATGGGGATTATGGCATTTGGATTAAAGGAAGGCATCGAGGTTAAAGTTACAGCTACTGGCAGTGATGAGAGTAATGCCACCGATGCAATTAGGAACTTTTTAACTTGTAATGATTAATTTATGGAGGATTTGATCATGGAAACTAAGGACATTTTTGGTAACGAGGCTAAGACAGAAGTTAAGACAGCAAAGAGTGCAGATGTTAAGAAGACCACTACAAGAAAGACACCTGCAAAGGCAGCAGCAAAAGAAACTGTTAAGGAAACCAAGAAAGAAGCAGCTAAGACTGTTGAGACAGTAAAGAAGGCAGCCGGGGAAACTAAGGCAGCAGCCAAGAAGGTTGAAGCTGAGGTAAAGGCAACAGCTAAGAGTGTAGAGGCAGAAGTTAAGACAGCAGTTAAAAAGACAGCTTCTAAAGCAGCAGCTAAGACAACTAAGACAGCAGCTAAGGCTGTTAAGGAAGCAAAGGCAAAGAAGCCAGCTGTAAGAAAGACAACTAAGGCAGCTAAGAATACTTTTGATAAGGAGTTATTCTTCCAGTATGCTAATAAACAGGTTGATGAGGAAACTCTTGTTGCAAGAATAGTTGAAGATGCTAAGGAACAGAATGTAGAGATTAAGGAACTGAAAATGTACTTAAAGCCAGAAGATAATGCATGTTACTATGTTGCTAACGGCAATGTTGCAGGACGTGTTAATCTCTATTAATTCCAATTGATACATAATGTTAAAGGACTGTGGTGTATGTATGATGCCACAGTCCTTTTTTGTTCTTTATAAAGAATTTTAAAAGAAAACATTTTGAAAAAATTGTCGAATTGATGTATAATAATACCCAAGTTGGTAAAGTAAAGTACACAGAAATGAGGAGTTATATGTTTGAAGTTAATGAAAAAGTTGTTTATGGAGTTGTAGGTGTATGTGAGATTGAACAGATAGGCACACCACCTATAAAGGGAATTGACAAAGATTATTATTTTCTTCAGCCTGTATATGACACTAAAGGTATTATATATTCGCCAGTTGAGAATAACAAAGTTATGATTAGGAGCATAATTGGAAAGGATGCCTGTATCAAGCTTATTGACCGTGCTAAGAATTGTAAGAAAGATGAGGCACTCAATGAAAAGATTCACCCATCCAGGTATGATGAGATGGTTAAATCACAGGACGTTATACAGCTTATGCACCTTGTAAGAGCTTTGTTTAACATAAAGAATGACAGAGCGAAGGAGTTAAGGAGAATGAAGTCGGCAGACAATCGTATGCTTGCAACAGCTAGAAAGCTTCTTTACGGAGAGATAGCAGCGGTTATGGATGAGGACTACACTGCAATGTCAGAGCAGATGGACAATTATCTGTCAGTGCTTTGATTTTAATCAGAGAAATCCTGTTTGATTAAATAATATATTTTATCCAGTGTTTTAGATAAATGTAATTAATGGTAACATTCAATGATTGCATTTTATCAATAACACTGGCTTTTTTATTTTAAAACATATATAATAATATTATTATGATAGAGCTTGATTTCGTGAATTGATAATTGACATTTTTTTAACATATTGCTATTATAGTGCAATACGCATAAAAGCAGGGACTGATTACGGCATAATTTAGTCAGACTTTTATTGACAATTAAATATTCACATAGTATGTAATAAGCTATTGTTATGGCTTGGCATATGTGAACAGCTTTATTAGCTCATATTAAATCAGGGAGGTTAGCAGTGAAGGACGTTAGGGTTATTGAAGTGAAAAAAAGCGTGTTTGAAAGCAACGATGAACGTGCCGCTCTTTTAAGAAAAGATTTAAAAGATAAAGGTGTATTTCTTTTAAATCTTATGTCATCACCGGGGGCAGGAAAGACAACAACTCTTACAAGAACGATTGAACAGTTGAAAGATGACTTAAGAATAGGCGTTATGGAGGCTGATATTGATTCAGATGTTGATGCAATAACAATTGCTGAGACAGGTGCTAAAGCAATACAGCTTCATACTGGTGGAATGTGTCATCTTGATGCTGATATGACAAGACAGGGAATTGATGAGCTTGACGATAGTGATATTGATCTGGTAGTTCTTGAGAATGTCGGCAATCTTGTCTGTCCGGCGGAGTTTGATACAGGTGCGGTAAAGAATGTTATGATTCTTTCGGTACCAGAGGGTGATGATAAACCGCTTAAATATCCCCTTATGTTTTCAGTGTGTGATGTTGTGCTTATCAATAAGATTGATGTTATGGAATATTTTGATTTTGATATTGAACAGTGCAGGGAATATATCAGAAGAAGAAATCCTGATGCTAAGGTGATACCTGTCAGTGCCAAGACAGGTGAAGGAATATTAGAATGGACAGACTGGTTAAAGAACCAGGTTATTGAATGGAAAGAAGCATAATCATAATGAGCATAATTATTTAACGTGAGCAACGAAGATAAAAGCCTTCATAAGGTGGAAAGGACAATTTATGGGTAAAGAAGAATTTAAAAATCCTCATCCGGAACTTCCGGTAAGAGAGCCAATACTTAAGCTTGGCAAGATGATAACAGACAGAGTGCCAATTAAGCTTGGCTTTGAGAAATTAACAGCAGATAGTCCGGAATACTGGGGACTTGCACCAATATGTACAGATGAACAGGCCAATATAGCATTAAAAATGGGTGTCCGTAAACCTAAGACACTTAAGCAGATGGTGCAGATTACAGGAATGGACGAGAAAGAACTTGAAAAGCAGCTTGAGCAGATGTCTTTTAATGGTCTTTTGGAATATAACTGGGAAAATCCACAGCACGAGAAGCAGTATGTTCTTCCAATGTTCGTACCAGGAAGTGCTGAATTTACTAATATGAATTCCACAGTTCTTGAAGAACATCCAGAGATGGGACGTTTCTTTGAGAGAATGAGCCGTCTTCCATTGGAAAAGATTACTCCTATGGTGCCACCAGGGGGTGCAGGAATTGGTATGCACGTTATTCCGGTAGAGAAAGCTATTGATATGAATAACGAGGCAATATCTTTAGAGAAGATATCATACTGGCTTGATAAGTATGATGGCAAATATGCAGCAAGCCCATGTTCATGCCGTAAGTCAAGAAAGACTTATGATGAAGGCTGTGCAGATGATCCAGAGGATTGGTGTATAGCTGTTGGTGATATGGCTGATTATGTTGTTGAAACAGGCAAGGGCGGTCATTATATCACTAAGGAAGAAGCACTTGAGATATTCAAGAAGGCTGAAGACAATGGTTTTGTTCACCAGATTACTAATATTGACGGACAGGACAAGATATTTGCTATATGTAACTGTAATGTTAATGTCTGTTATGCACTTAGAACATCGCAGTTATTTAACACACCTAATATGTCACGTTCGGCATATGTTGCCAAGGTAACTAAAGAGAACTGTGTAGCCTGTGGCAAGTGTGTTGAATACTGTCCGGCAGGAGCTGTAAAGCTTGGACAGAAGTTATGTACTAAGGACGGAAGCGAGATTAAGTATCCTAAAATGCCACTTCCATCAGAGCAGAAGTGGGGACCACATATGTGGACAGAAGATTACAGGGATAAGAACCGTATCAATTGTTATGATACAGGTACAGCACCTTGTAAGACAGCCTGTCCAGCACATATAGCGGTTCAGGGCTATCTTAAGATGGCAGCTCAGGGAAGATACAAGGATGCACTTGCACTTATTAAGAAGGATAATCCATTCCCGGCAGTATGTGGACATGTATGTAACAGAAGGTGTGAGGATGCCTGTACAAGAGGAACAATAGATGAAGCTATTGCAATAGATGAAGTTAAGAAGTTTATTGCAATGCAGGATTTAAAAGCAGATACACGTTATATACCAGAACCTGTAGTTCCGGCAACTAAGGGATATTTTGATGAAAAGATTGCTATTATTGGTGGCGGACCTGCTGGACTTTCGTGTGCATTCTACCTTGCACAGAAGGGTTACAAGCCAACTGTATTTGAGAAGAACAAGAAGGCTGGTGGTATGCTTGTATATGGTATTCCATCATTTAAGCTTGAAAAAGATGTTGTTGAGGCTGAGATAGATGTTATGCGACAGATGGGCGTTGACATTAAGACAGGTGTTGAAGTTGGTAAGGACATCACTATTGATGAATTAAAGAAGCAGGGTTATAAAGCATTTTATATAGCAATAGGCTGTCAGGGTTCAAGAAAAGCAGGAGTTGCAGGCGAAGATGCCAAGGGCGTTATGTCAGCAGTTGACTTCTTAAAAGAGGCTGGAAGCACACACGAATTCCCACTTGAAGGTGATGTTGTTGTAATCGGTGGTGGTAATGTTGCTATTGACGTTGCAAGAACAAGCACAAGAGTTGGTGATTACAATGTATCTATGTTCTGTCTTGAGGATAGAGCTAATATGCCAGCTTCAGAAGAAGAAATAGAAGAGGCTGTAGAAGAAGGCGTTAAGCTTGACTGTGGCTGGGGTCCTAAGGAAATCCTTACAGAAAATGGAAAGGTTACAGGAATTGTTCTTAAGAGATGTATATCAGTTAAGGATGCAGATGGAAGATTTAATCCTCAGTATGATGAGAATGATACTAAGACAGTTAAGTGCAGTCACGTATTCTTAAGTATAGGCCAGACAACAATCTGGGGCGATTTATTAAAAGGCACAAAGGTTGAGATAGATGGCGTAAGAGTTAAAGCTGACAAGCTTACATACCAGACAACAGATCCAGATGTATTTATCGGTGGAGATGTATACACAGGACCAAGATTTGCTATTGATGCAATTGCGGCTGGTAAAGAAGCTGCTATATCAATCCACAGATATGTACAGCCACACAGCTCACTTACAATAGGACGTAACAGAAGGGATTTCATAGAACTTGACAAGAATAACATCAAGGTAGAAAGCTATGATAATTCTTCAAGACAGATACCTGGAACAGATAATTCATTTGACCATAAGAAGTCATTCAGAGATGCTAAGCTTACATTTACAGAAGAACAGGTTAAAGCAGAGACAGCAAGATGTTTAGGCTGTGGTGCTTCTGTAGTAGACCCTAACAAATGTATTGGCTGTGGTATATGCACAACTAAGTGTGAATTCGATGCAATACACCTTAACAGGGATTTACCAGAATGTAGTACAATGAGAAAGAGTGAAGACAAGCTTAAGTATATACTTCCTTATGGAGCTAAGCAGGCTATAAAGATTAAGTTTAAGAAGAAATAAACAACCTTATAGCTGGATAACAGATAATGATAATTAGTAATAATTATATTAAGCTATAGTAATAATGACATAAGGATAATTTCCTATGTAGATAAGAACAACTGCAATATAATCAGGCTGTACAGCCTTTGCGGCTTTTGGCAGCGATTGTATTGTGGTTGTTCTATTTCTATCCTATAGTGTATTATGGTATAGATAGAAAAATCACAGAGAAAGGAGCAATCACCTCAATGCACGAATTAGGCGTAGTATTTCACATAATAGACGATTTAAAAGAAGTAGCCGCGAATAATGAAATATCCGAGATAACTAAAGTTGTATTAGAACTTGGCGAAGTATCCACCGTAATAGACTCATACCTTACAGACTGCTGGAAATGGGCGGTAAAGAAGGAAGATTTATTAAAGAATTCTGAGCTTGTTATAGAGAAGATAAATGCAGTTACTTACTGTGAGGACTGCAAGGCTGAATATGAAACGGTAAAATATGGAAAGATATGTCCTGAATGTGGAAGTACACATACATATCTTTTGCAGGGAAGTGAATTTAACATCAAAGAAATAGAGGCGTGTTGACATTTTTAGCTGGTAATATTATGATTAAACAGATTGAGATTATAAGAAAATAATATATTATGCTATAATAAGATATGTTATGCTGATTAATGGCGGAATTTATATCGGTTAAATAGATTATTTTCTTAGGATATAGAAAGGATTACTACTATGAGTAAGGAATTGGAAAAGAACTACAATCCCTCAGAGATAGAGGACAGATTGTACCAGAAGTGGCTCGATAAGAAATATTTTCACGCAGAAGTAAACAGGGATAAGAAACCATTTACTATTGTAATGCCACCACCTAATATTACAGGAAAGCTGCATATGGGTCACGCACTTGATAATACAATGCAGGATATTATTATTCGTTTTAAGAGAATGCAGGGATATGAAGCATTATGGGTGCCAGGAACTGACCACGCAAGTATTTCGACAGAAGTAAAGGTAACCAATGCCTTAAAAGAAGAAGGGATTGACAAGCACGAGCTTGGAAGAGAAGGCTTTCTTAAAAGAACATGGGAATGGAAGAAAGAATATGGCGGAACCATCACAAGCCAGTTAAAGAAGATTGGTTCGTCTTGTGACTGGGACAGAGAAAGATTTACAATGGATGATGGCTGTTCTAAGGCAGTTCTTGAAGTATTCTGCAAGTTATATGAAAAAGGTCTTATATACAAGGGCTCAAGAATTGTAAACTGGTGTCCTGTATGTAACACATCTATATCAGATGCAGAGGTTGAACACGAGGAGCAGGCAGGACATTTCTGGCATATCAATTATCCTGTAGTGGGTGAAGAAGGAAGATATGTAGAGATAGCTACTACGCGTCCAGAGACACTTCTTGGTGATTCGGCACTTGCTGTTAATCCGGATGATGAAAGATATACAGATCTTATTGGAAAGGAAGTATACCTTCCACTTACAGATAGAAAGATACCTGTTATCGCAGACAGCTATGTTGATAAGGAATTCGGAACTGGTGTTGTTAAGATTACTCCGGCTCACGATCCTAACGATTTTGAGGTTGGTAAAAGACATAACCTTCCAGAGATTAACATACTTAATGATGATGCTACAATTAACAATCTTGGCGGAAAGTATGCCGGTATGGACAGATACGAAGCAAGAAAAGCTATGGTAGCTGACCTTGATGCACAGGGACTTTTGGTTAAGGTTGAAGACCACGTTCATAATGTTGGTACACACGATAGATGTAAGACAACAGTTGAGCCTATGATTAAACAGCAGTGGTTCGTTAAGATGGATGAGCTTATCAAGCCAGCAGTTGAAGGCGTTAAGAATGGTGATATTGAACTTGTTCCAGCTTCTATGGATAAGACATATTTTAACTGGACTGATAACATAAGAGACTGGTGTATATCAAGACAGTTATGGTGGGGACACAGAATACCTGCTTACTACTGTAAGGATTGTGGTGAGATGGTAGTATCTAAGGATAAGGTATGTACATGTCCTAAGTGTAAAAGCTCTAATATGGAACAGGATCCAGATACACTTGATACTTGGTTTTCATCAGCACTCTGGCCTTTCTCAACACTTGGCTGGCCGGATAATACACCTGAGCTTGATTACTTCTATCCTACAGATGTACTTGTAACAGGATATGACATTATATTCTTCTGGGTTATCAGAATGATATTCTCAGGATATGAGCAGATGGGTAAGAAGCCATTTGGCAAGGTATTATTCCACGGACTTGTAAGAGATTCACAGGGACGTAAGATGAGTAAGTCACTTGGAAATGGTATAGACCCACTTGAAGTTATTGATAAGTACGGTGCAGATGCTTTAAGATATACACTTATCACGGGTAATGCACCTGGTAATGATATGCGTTTCTACTGGGAAAGAGTTGAGGCAAGCCGTAACTTTGCTAATAAGGTATGGAATGCTTCAAGATTCATAATGATGAATGACCCGGATAACAAGATAAAGGCTACAGATGAGAAGCCGGCTAATCTTACAGCGGCTGATAAGTGGATATTATCAAAGATGAATTCACTTATTAAAGAAGTTACAGATAATATGGAAAAGTACGACCTTGGTATAGCAGTTGCCAAGCTTAACGACTTTATCTGGGAAGAATTCTGTGACTGGTATATAGAGATGGTTAAACCACGTCTTTACAATGACGAGGATACAACTAAGACAGCAGCTATATGGACATTAAAGAAGGTTCTTATAGATGCACTTAAGCTTCTTCATCCATATATGCCATTTATTACTGAAGAAATATTCTGTAATATTCAGGATGAGGAAGAGTCTATTATGATAAGTTCATGGCCTGTATACACAGAAGATAATAACTATTCACAAGATGAAAATGCCATCGAAACAATTAAGACAGCAGTCCGCAATATAAGAAATTTAAGAGCTGAAATGAATGTTGCACCAAGTCGTAAAGCACTTGTATATATTGTTTCAGAGAATGAGAATGTTAGAAATATATTCGCTAATGGTAAAGTATTCTTTGCGACATTAGGTTATGCGAGTGAAGTTGTAATCCAGTCTGATAAGTCTGGTATTCCAGAAGATGCAGTATCAACAGTTATTCCAGATGCAGTTATCTATATTCCATTTGCAGAGCTTGTTGATATTGATAAGGAAATCGAGAGATTAAAGAAAGAAGAAGATAAGCTTCATAAGGAAATCAGCCGTTGCAATGGTATGCTTAATAATGAGAAGTTCACATCTAAAGCACCACAGGCTAAGATAGATGAAGAAAAAGCTAAATTAGAGAAATATTCTAATATGCTTGCACAGGTTGAAGAAAGACTTGCAACACTTTCTAAGTAGCCAATAGTTAAAGTTATATGTGTTTCCTGCTGGGAAAGATTAATGCAGTATCCAGCGGGAAGTGCATAAAAGCAATAGACCAGAATATATAATTATGGAGGACAAAAGTTATGGCAGATAATTTAATGAGAAAACTCCCATTTACACGTTTTGCTATGGAGATGAGAAGTGGCAAGATAATTGAGATTGATGAAGGCTTTGTTAAAATGCTTGGCTACACAGAAGAAGATATGAAAAATGGTCTTGTGTTCAAAGATATTGTGCCGGATATTGATTATGAGGGCATAATAACAGAGCTTCGAGAGACATTTATTGATCAGAGATATGCCTGCTATGAGCATTATTTTCAGACTAAGACAGGTAAGAAGATAAGAGTTGTTGTATTCATAAGAATAGAGAATAAGCTTCTTGAAGGACACAGAGTATTACGTGTAAGTGTAGGTAATATTTCAGATCTTAAATAACTGTTGGTATATGTATAAATATTATTTAAGAGTGGAGAACAATAATGAGTAACTTACTAGATGTCATTCGTAAGAATATTGAATTTGTAGGTATATCACTTCTTCTTATGGTTATAGTATTTGTGATTGCAAGGGCAAGTGAAGTGCTTATTGAGAAAAGAAACGGAGTTAAATTCGCTTCAAAGAATACGAAAGTTAATAAAACAGTTATTATGGCTATGCTGTCAGCAATAGCGGTTATTCTTATGTACTTTGATTTTCCTATTCCAATTATAGCTCCGGGCTTTTATAAGATTGATTTCAGCGAAGTGCCTGTGCTTATAGGTTCATTTATGCTTGGACCTTGTGCAGGAGTCGTTATAGAAGCAGTTAAGGTAATACTTCATTTCTGTATGAAAGGAACTACAACAGCATTTGTTGGCGATTTTGCTAACTTCATACTTGGCTGTATGTATGTTGTGCCGGCTTCTATAATTTATCACATTAAAAAGACAAGAAAGATGGCTGTAGTATCACTTGCAATAGGTGGAATAATACTTGTAATAGCTGGTATGGCACTTAATGCGTGGTATCTGCTTCCTAAGTATTCAGAACTTTACGGTCTTCCTATGGATACATTGATTGCTATGGGAACAAAGGTTAATGCTTCAATTAAAGATGTATTCTCATTTGTCGCATTGGCGGTTGCACCATTTAATGTGATTAAAGCTGTTATTGACGGCGTTATAACAGTTGTGTTATACAAGTATTTAAGTCATCAGTTAAAAGCCTGATGATGAATAATAGATTTTAACAGGGACATAATATTATATGAATATAAGCGTATATACCATTATTAATGATACCATTATCAATGGCTGTATACGCTTATATTGGTTTATTTCATAAATATAATATTATGCGGCAGGCATAAGAATGGAGGATTTATGTCTAAGTTAAAATGGTTCATTATCGGAGCTATGATGGTTACAGTTATGGCAGTTCTTGTTGGCTGTGGAGCAAAGAATGACTCTGAAAGCGGGAGTAATTCTGGTTCAGGAAATAATAACAAGAGTACAGTAGAAAATCTTATGACAGAAGCAGCCACAGGAGCAAAAGAGATGATGACAGAAGCGGCAACTGGTGCAAAAGAGATGATGTCAACAGCAGAAAATGGAATGAAGGAAATCGCAACAGAGATTTCATCAGCATTCCACGAATAATAAATACGGTGTCAAAAAGTCCAGCAGACGTGTAATCAGCATTATAAATGTCGGTCTCTGGACTTTTTTGCGTTGTAAATAGTTGTTAGTTTTGATATACTAATTAAAAATTGTATAAGGGAGAATTATACCAGTGAAGGATGGATATATAAGAGCTGCGGCAATGACACCCAAGATAAAGGTTGCAGATTGCCGTTATAATACAGAGCAGATTAAAGAACTTATCACTAAAGCATATGATAATAAAGCTGCAATTGTAGGCTTTCCTGAATTGTGTATTACAGGATATACTTGCAATGATTTGTTCTTACAGGATACATTGATAGATGAAGCATATAATTCATTGATTGATTTAAAGAAATATACCGGACAGTATGAAGGAATGGCTGTTGTTGTCGGACTTCCATATATGTATATGGGAAAGCTTTATAATGTGGCGGCAGTGCTTATGAATGGACATATTATTGGACTTGTGCCTAAGATGAATATACCTAATTATGCGGAATTCTACGAGAGAAGACAATTTAAAGAAGGCTTTAAGGGCAATGTGTCTGTTAATATAGATGGAGAAGATGTTGATTTTGGTGGAAGCCTGATATGTCAGTTTGGAAGCAGTAATAAAGTTAAACTTGCAATTGAGATATGTGAAGATTTGTGGACACCAGCACCACCAAGCATAAGACACGCACTTAACGGAGCGACAATTATTGTCAATCTTTCTGCAAGCAATGAGACTATAGGAAAGTCAGCTTACAGAAGGGAGCTTGTTAAAGGACAGTCGGCAAGACTTGTATGCGGATACATTTATTCAACAGCAGGTGATGGAGAGTCGACACAGGATATAGTATTCGGTGCACATAATCTAATATGCGAGAATGGCACAGTGCTTGCAGAGGCTAAGAAGTTCACCAATGAAGCAGTGTATGCGGATATTGATGTTGACAGAATATGTTCGGAAAGAAGAAGAATGTCTACATTTGATGTGAATGTAGATGAAAATATGAAGGAAGCATATAAATATGTTACCTGCCCTGAATTAAAAAAACGTACTTTGGAATTAAAAAGATATTTTGATAAAGCACCATTTGTTCCAGATGATAAGAAGGAAAGAGATGCAAGATGTGAGGAAATACTTGACATACAGACATATGGACTAAAAAAAAGGTTAGAGCATACTAACTGTAAGAGTGCAGTTATAGGAATATCAGGGGGACTTGATTCAACACTTGCACTTCTTGTAACTGTAAGGGCATTTGATATTCTTAATCTTGACAGAAATGGCATTAACTGTATTACGATGCCTTGCTTTGGAACAACTGACAGAACATATAATAATGCAGTTAAGATGACAGAAAAGCTTGGCTGTACATTAAGAGAGATTAATATAAAGAAGTCTGTAAGACAGCATTTTGAAGATATCGGACATAATGAAGATGTTCATAATGTAACATATGAGAATGGACAGGCAAGAGAGAGAACACAGATTCTTATGGATATTGCCAACCAGACTAACGGAATGGTAATAGGAACAGGTGATATGTCAGAGCTTGCATTAGGCTGGGCAACTTACAACGGCGACCATATGTCAATGTATGGAGTTAATGCTTCTGTTCCAAAGACACTTGTAAGACATCTTGTAAGATATTATGCTGATACCTGTGCTAATAAAGAATTATCAGAGGTGCTTATTGATGTATTAGATACACCTGTAAGTCCAGAGCTTCTTCCACCTAATGAAGATGGAACAATACATCAGAAGACAGAAGATCTTGTAGGTCCATACGAACTTCACGATTTTTTTATGTATCATATGTTAAGGTTTGGAGTCGGACCAGAAAAGTTATTCAGAATAGCTAATATTGCATTTGCAAATGATTATAGCCCTGCTGTAATCTACAAATGGTTAAGAACATTTACCTGGAGATTTTTTGCACAGCAGTTCAAGCGTTCCTGCCTGCCAGACGGACCAAAGGTGGGTTCGGTTGCAGTATCTCCAAGAGGGGATTTAAGAATGCCAAGTGATGCAAGTCCTGCTGTATGGATGGAAAAGCTTGACAGAATTAAAGAAGCTAATGGCTTTGAATAATATTTAATAATATATATAAATATTAATAATCAAATAATCAGGAGGATTAAAAATGGCTGGCAATAACAATACAAAGAATGACAGCACACAGAAGATAGTTACAAAATACGATAAGAAGATGGCTAAAAGAAAGGCTGAACAAAGAAAACAGGAAAGAGAAAGCTTTATATTTAAGGTTGTAGGAATTGGCGTTCTTGCTGGAATAGTATTAGCTTTAGTAATAACATTGGGAACAAGATATTCAAGAATACATAACAAGTTTATAAAAGTTGATTCAGAGAATATAAGCCAGATAGAATTTGATATGTATTATAATATTTCTAAAAATGCACTGTTATCACAGACATTTTACGGAAATACGACAATGGCAGACTATTTCTCTTATATGGGATATAAAAGCTCTGAGAATGATAAGTCACAGACTAATTCACAGACAGGTGGAACCTGGTATGCTTATTTTGCGGATAATGCAGTTAATACAATTAAGGAAACTAAGGCATTATTAAAGGATGCTGCTGACAATAATTACGAATACACAACAGCAGATGAGGATTACAACAAGCTTGTAGAACAGGCAGAAAGTGCCGCTGCCGCCGCATCATTAGATGAAAAGGCATATTATAAGCAGAACTTTGGTAATTATGCTACCAAGAAGAATATAAAGAGCTATTTAATGGAATATCTTAAGGCAGATGCTTATAGAACAGAACTTACAGACAGCTTAAAGGCTACAGATGATGAAGTTAAGCAGTATTATGAAGAACATAAGGATACATATGATCAGGTTGATTATCGTGAATTTACAATAAAAGCTGTAGATACAACTGACGGTGAGATGCAGGCAGCCAAGGCAAAGGCAGATGAGTTTGCGGCAGGAGCTGTGAGCGAGCAGGCATTTAATGATTTATGTAAGAGATATGCAGATGATGGTGACACTAAATATGATGACATCAATGGTTCGCTCTTTAGCAAGGTAGTAAGTTCTAATATGGACACAGGAACATCAGACTGGCTTCTTTCAGATGACAGAAAGGCTGGAGATGTAACAGTTATAGAGAATTCATCATCAGGCTGTTATTATGTACTGTATTTTATTAATAAGTCATATGATGGTTCATCAGATGAAACAATTGCGTCAAATGTACTTAACAACAAATATTCAGAATATATTTCTAATATAACTGACAGTATGCAGGTGGATATATATAACAGATTTTAGTTAAGTATATCAGATTTTGATTAAGTATATTAGATTTTAATTAAATTGAATATGCGTAAGACAATATAAAATATAAGACAATGTAAAAGGTGTAATATCCTTGCATTTAAGAAATACTGTTGTAATCAGATGATTGGATTGACCTTATATGAGGGGAGGTTCTATGTTTAATACGATATGTATAGCGTGTATTATAATTGGAATTCTTATTCCATTTTGTAGTATAGTGCTTAATTTGTTTGATGGATTTGTTGATTTTATATCAATAGATATATTTCAGTTAGAATTCGGCTCTGATATGGTTCTTGATTTTCTGCCATTTTCAATTAACAGCCTGTGTTTATGGGCGTTAGTATTTGGTTGTACAGGAATGATATTTAATGGAAAGCTTTCTGAACCGGCTCTTATTGTGATTGGCATTGTGGCAGGCTACATATGTGCTGTTATATTACAGTCAATTATTAAAAGACTGAAAAAGGTTGAGAATTTTGCCGCAGAGAAGAGTGAAATATTGTTAAGCAGGGGAACAGTGAGTAATGCAATTCCCAAAGGTGGTGTCGGGGCTGTGAGCATATTATTAAGCACAGGCTCAAATGTCACATATCCTGCCAAGGCAGAAGATGGTGAGCCTATTAAGCAGGATAAAGAAGTTAATATCTTAAGATTTGATGGTGATTATATAATAGTAGAGAGCACATCACGTCTTGAAGATAAATATTCTGGCAGATAAGCCAGAAGCCGGAATGGCAGAATGGAGGTTTATATGGGATATGGCACAGAGTCAAGTCTATTTGGCATTGTAGCTGCAGTACTGGGAATTGTATTAATTCTCACAGTTGTACTTAGAATGTGGAAAAAAGTACCACAGGACAAGGCAGGAGTTGTAACTGGTATGAAGAAAAGGGTCATCACCGGTGGTGGTGGACTTGTAATTCCAGTATTTGAAAGAATTGATTATATTTCGCTTGGAAATATACCGCTCAGTGTTGCGACACGAAGCAGTCTTTCAAGCCAGGGTGTACCAATTAGTGTAATTACAACAGCGGTTATCAAAGTAAGAAATGAAAAGAACAGTATTCTTACAGCAATTGAACAGTTTACGGGACGTAACGAGAAAGAGATTATTGATAACATTCAGGGTACAGCAATAGCAGTTCTTGAAGGTAAGCTTCGAGAGATTATTGCAACTATGACAGTTGAGGAGCTTTATCAGAAGAGAGAAGAATTCTCTTCAAGGGTACAGGAAGTTGTAGGTACAGAGCTTGGCAATATGGGTCTTGAGGTTAAGAACTTCACTATCACAGATATATCTGATGAGAACGGATATATCAAGGCACTTGGTGATGGTATGATTGCCCAGAGAAAGAAAGATGCTGAAATCCAGAAGGCAGAAGCTGCAAGAGATATGCAGATTAAGACTTCACAGGCACGTCAGGAAGGTGAGTCAGCCAAGTTAAAGGCAGAGGCAGATATAGCTCAGGCGGCTAAGGATAAGGCAGTCCTTGAAGCCAATTATATGCAGGAACAGCAGACAGCACAGGCTAAAGCAGAATTAGCACACGATATCCAGTCTAATATTACACAGAAAGATGTAATACAGGCACAGATGGATGCAGAGCTTCTTAAACAGCAAAGACAAAAAGAGATTGCAGAAGCACAGATTCAGGTTCAGATTGCATCAGAGCAGAAGAATATAGAACTTGCACAGAAGCAGGCTGAAAGAACTAAAGAGAGTTTAAGGGTTACTATAGTTGAACCAGCTAATGCTGAGAAGGCAAAACAGATGGCAGATGCAGATGCAGAAAAGTACCGTCAGATTGCACAGGCACAGGCGAGAGCTGAGTCCAAGAAAGTTGAAGCACAGGCAGAAGCAGAAGCGATTGCAATTAAGGCACAAGCAGAAGCAGACGCTATTGCTAAGACAGGTATAGCAGAGGCTGAGGCAACTAAAGCCAAAGGTATAGCAGAAGCTGAAGCCATGGAGAAGAAGGCAGAAGCTTATGAGAAGTACGGTCAGGCAGCTATGATGGAAATGCTTGTAAAGGTACTTCCACAGATGGCAGAACAGGTAGCTAAGCCGCTTCAGAGCATAGATAAGGTTACAATTATTGACAGCACAGATAGTTCTAATGGCTCTGGTGTAGGACAGATGGGCGGTTATGTTCCATCGGTGCTTGCAAAGACAATAGAATCTATTAAAGAAACAACAGGCTTTGATATAACAGATGTTATGAAAGCTAATACAATACAGGCAAAGACAGACAGAAATATATCTGTTGATGGTGTAGACGGAGTTTCTAATATTACTATAAACAATGACAAATCAGAGTTGTCAAATTAATTTAAAATAGTATAATTGATTATCAAAAGAGGTGGACGTAAAAGGTGCACCTCTTTTGTATTTGTATAACATATAAAGAATTGAAAGGATAATCTATGAGAAAGAAATATATTTTATTTGATTTGGACGGAACACTTACAGATTCAAGTGAGGGAATAACAAAGAGTGTGCAGTATGCACTTGATAAGCTTGGGATAACAGAGAATGACGAGGCAGTGCTTAAAAGATATATAGGACCTCCGCTTGATGAAAGCTTTGCTAAATTTCACGGCTTAAGTAGAGAGGATGCGTTAAAGGCGGTTAATTATTACAGGGAAAGATATAAAGATACAGGAATATATGAGAACAGATTATTTGATGGAATAAAAGAACTGTTAAGCAGTTTAAAGAAAGAAGGTTACATAACAGCACTTGCAACATGTAAGCCTGAAATATATGTTCCTACGATACTTAAGTATTTTGATATAGAGCAATATTTTGATATAGCTGTAGGAAGTGAATTAGAGGGCGGTGCAAGAAGACATAAGGATGATGTGATTAATGAGGTATTTAACCAGATTATAAAGCTAAATAAAGCTGATAACGCGGATATTACTAATGCTTCGGATACAACAAATGTATCAGATACAGCAGATATTTTAAATGATATCAAGGCTGATTCAATTATGATTGGTGACAGAAAAGATGATATTCTTGGAGCTAAGAACTGCGGAATAGAGTCTATCGGTGTCAGATATGGATTTGCTGAAGAAAATGAGCTTGAGAATGCAGGAGCAGATTACATAGTTGAGAATGTGCAGGATATTATTACTACACTTGATGAAATGTAAATGATATATATATAAATATATAAGCATATATAAAGGTAAGGCAATGAAGATGGAAGAACTTGTAAAGAACAGATTATCAGATAATGGTGATATAAGGGTAGGAATAGATGTAGGCTCAACAACGGTTAAGCTTGTAATAACAGATATTAATACCGATGATGTTGTGTATTCCAAATATGTAAGACATAACGCAAGACAGATTGACACAACAAGAAATCTTCTTAGTGAGGTAAAGGAGCTTCTTAGTGGGGAAAACTTTAAGGCAGCAGTATGCGGTTCAGGTGGAAAGCCAGTGAGCAGGGCATTAGGAATACATTATATTCAGGAAGTTGTTGCTAATGCGGCGGCAGTACAAAGACTGTATCCGGATATACGAACAGCGATTGAACTTGGTGGACAGGATGCTAAGGTAATCTTCTTTTATTTTGATGATAATACAGGCAGACTTATGACCTCAGATATGCGTATGAACGGAAGCTGTGCTGGCGGAACGGGGGCATTTATAGACGAGATAGCAACACTGCTTGGCGTTAAGACAGAAGAATTTGAGAGCCTTGCGGCAAAAGGTACAACTGTATATGACATATCAGGAAGATGTGGTGTATTTGCAAAGACAGATATACAGCCATTATTAATACAGGGAGCTGACAGGGCTGATATTGCTTTGTCAACATTTCACGCCATAGCCAAGCAGACAATAGGTGGATTGTCACAGGGACTTGAGTTAAAAGCACCTATAATATTCGAGGGAGGACCTCTTACATTTAATTCTACACTTATAAGGGTATTTGCAGAAAGGCTTGGACTATCAGATAAGGATTATATAGTTCCACAACATGCAGAAACAATAGTTGCATATGGAACAGCAGTTGCGATAGATAATTTATTTGATGATGATACATATGTCACTATTGACGAGCTTATTAATAGAATTGATACTTTTGACAGGTCTTTAATAAAAGAGCATAAAGCAGTCAGCAAGCCATTCTTTGCAGATGAGGCAGATTATAAAGAGTTTACCCAAAGACACGATAAAGAGCTTTATAAGCTGAGTGAGCCACATATTAAGAATGGTGTACTAAATGTATATCTTGGAATTGACTCAGGCAGTACAACATCTAAATTCGTGCTTATAGATGAAGAAGAAAAAGTTATAGATACATTTTACGCTAATAACCACGGTGACCCTATAAAAGTGGTTAAAGAGGGTATAACAAAGATATATGATAAATATGCTGATAAAGGAATTAAGCTTGTGTGCAGGGGAATGGGAACAACAGGTTATGGAGAACATCTTCTTGCCAAGGCATTCAGGGCTGATTACCATACAGTAGAAACTGTCGCACACACGACAGGTTGTCAGAAGTTCTATCCTGATACAACATTTGTGCTGGATATTGGCGGTCAGGATATGAAAGCAATATGGCTTAATGACGGCGTAATAACTAATATTATGCTCAATGAGGCCTGTTCATCAGGCTGTGGGTCATTCCTTGAGAACTTTGCATCCAATCTAAACATAGATGTTAAGGATATTGCTAAAAGGGCATTCAGCTCAGTTAGTCCAGCACATTTAGGAAGCAGATGCACAGTATTTATGAACAGTACAATAATTAATGAACAGAGAGATGGCAAGAACCCTGATGATATTATGGCAGGTCTGTGCCGTTCGATTATTGAAAATGTGTTCACTAAGGTTGTGCGAGTTGCCAATACAAAAGAGCTTGGTGAAAAAGTAGTAGTTCAGGGGGGAACTTTTAGAAACAGGGCTGTTCTTCGTGCCATAGAAGAATATCTTGATATGAATGTTACTCTCGCACCATTCCCAGGTGAGATGGGAGCACTTGGTGCGGCACTTGCAGCCAAGAAACATATAAAAGAAGAAGGCTATGCGAATGGTGAAAGCTCATCATTTATAGGCTTTGAGGCTGTGAAGAAATTTGAATACACAACACAATCGGGAGTACGTTGTGAGCATTGCGGCAATCACTGCTTAAGAAATGTTCTTACATTCCCTGACGGCGGCAGATGGGTTACAGGCAATAGGTGTGAAAATGGACTTATACTTGATGAAACAGCGGCGGTACTTGAGGATACTAAAGAAAACAGCAAAGAGAACGCCGTGCTCGATGTGTTTGCAATGCGTGAGAAAATGCTATTTAAGGCGTATGATTACAAAGAAGTTTCAAAGCACAAGGATATAACAATCGGAATACCAAGAGTGCTTGAATTCTTTGACAGTATGCCGTTCTGGACAACATTTTTTAAGGCATTGGGTTATAATGTCAAGCTTTCTCATAAAAGCAACAGGAAAATGTATGAGAAAGGGCTTAAATATGTAGCTTCAGATACAATATGTTTTCCGGCAAAGCTTGTCCACGGACATATAGAGGATCTTGCCAGCCAGAATGTTGATAGAATATTTATGCCATATGTTATGCATATGCCACCAGAAGGAACTGATAAGCTGAGTCCTTATGTGTGTTCTGTTGTTATGGGATATCCTATGGTTGTAAGAAACTCACAGAACCCAGAGAAACAGTACGGGGTTAAGTTTGATACACCTATATTCCACTGGTTCTCAAAGAAAGACAGAAGACACCAGATAATAGAATATGTTGTCAATGAACTTTCAGTATCAAAGAGTGAGGCAGAGGAAGCTTATAGACAGGCAGCAGATGCAAGAAATGGATTTAAGGGTGAACTTATAAGACTTAGCAATATGGCTATTGATAATGCTAAGAAGAATAATACATTTGCTGTTGTGCTTGCAGGAAGACCATATCATACAGACCCATTTGTAAGCAAGAATATATCGAAAATGCTTGCAAAGAAAGGAATTGCTGTTATTCCTGTTGATGGTCTTGACAAGCTTAATGAGCAGGTGCTTTCTAATACAAGGGCAGAGATAACCAATAATTTCCATACAAGAATGTTGTCAGCGGCGATGATAGCAGCTAAGACACCAGAGCTTGAATATGTGCAGATTGTAAGTTTTGGCTGTGGACATGATGCAATACTTTCAGATGAGATTATAAGAATAATGAATGAGAGCGGACATAAGCCGCCCCTTATTCTAAAAGTTGATGAAAGTGATGCGACAGGAGCACTTGGAATAAGAATACAGTCGTTTATAAAGTCTGTACAGATAAGACGTGGGATTAAAGATGAAGAATTCATAAAGAAGCATATGTATGAGGAGCTTAAAGAGCCAAGTCCTGCCAAGTTCTATAGGAAAGATAAGAAGATAAGAACTATTCTTGTGCCTAATATATCAGTTGAGGTTTCTAAAATTCTTGAGGGTATATTGGAAAAAGAGAATTTCAAAGTTAAGAGAATACCAATAGGTTCAACAGAGCAGATTAAGCTTGGAAAGAAATATGTACATAATGATATATGTTTCCCAGCCCAGATGGTTATAGGAGAGCTTATAGGTGAATTAAAACGCGGCGGTTATAATCAGGACGAGGTTGCCGTTGGAATGGTTAAATTCCAGTGTGACTGTCGTATGTCACATTACGCAGGACTTCTTAGAAAAGGACTTGATTCTGCAGGCTTTAGTAATGTGCCAATTCTTACAACTGATGTTAATGATACTAAAAGAAATCACCCAGGTGTATTCTTACTTGGAGTTAGTGCGGTATTAGAGGCTGTATGGTCATTTATGATGCTTGATATGCTTACTGATGTATGCAGAAAGACACGTCCTTATGAGATTAATAAAGGCGAAACAGACAGGGTATACCAGCAGTGTGTTGATAATCTTGCCAAGGCTATTAAATCTGGAATTGGAAGTGCAAGAAAAGCATTTGAACAGGGAATGAAGGATATGGCGGCGATACCTTATGACAGAAGCCATTTAAAGCCTAAAGTATTCATAACAGGAGAACTGCTTGTTACATATCATTCAGGCTCTAACTTTAATATTGAAAGATATATGGAAGAAAATGGAATGGAAACTATATTCCCAAGAATAACAGACCAGCTAAGAAAAGATTTTCTTGCATCTATGGCTGAGATAAAGGATTATAATGCAAATATATTCCCATATCCATTTGCTGTTGACTGGCTGTTTGACCACGTCCAGAAGTCGTTGGAGAAGACGGCTGTTCTTCATCCTTTGTACAAAAAGGCATTAAGACCAAGGGATATGTATCAGGGAGTTAAAAATATAATTCCTGAAACCCTAAGCTGTGGTGAGGGCTGGCTTATGGCAGCAGAGATTGTACATTATGCTAAGGAAGGCGTAAAGTCATTTATTATATTACAGCCTTTTGGCTGTCTGCCTAATCATATATGCGGAAGAGGGGTAATAAAGAGAATAAAAGAAGACTACCCAAATGTTACAATTCTGCCTCTTGATCTTGACCCTGATACAAGCTATGCTAACGTTGAAAACAGAATGCAGATGATGATTATGAATAGCTGATGTTGAGATACACAAACGATGATTTGTCAATGTTATTCAAAAAGAAATATAAAAAATAAATAAAATTTGTTAATAAATACTAAAATGTGCCAGGCTTTTTTGGCACATTTTTTTTATTTTCAAAGTTGAAATTTTTATTAATTATACTATAATAAAGCTAACGGAACAGTACTGTGATAAGTTAAATATTTTATTCTAAAGTAAAGGAGGACAAGGTTATGATTAGTTTTTTCATTTGCTTGTTTCTTTTAATTGGCGGTTACTTTGTGTATGGTAAAGTTGTAGAGAATACATTTGCACCAGACGACAGAGAAACTCCAGCAGTTAAGATTAATGATGGCGTTGACTATGTAGTAATGCCACAATGGAAACTGTTTTTAGTACAGCTTTTGAATATTGCAGGTTTAGGACCAATATTCGGAGCTATGCAGGGTGCTTTATGGGGCCCGGTTGTATTCTTATGGATTACATTTGGTACTATCTTCGCTGGTGGTGTACACGATTATTTCTCAGGTATGTTATCAGAACGTAATGATGGTGCATCAATCTCAGAGGTATGTGGTATATACCTTGGCGGATTTATGAAGAATGTAATGAGAGTATTCAGTGTTGTACTTCTTGTTATGGTTGGTACAGTATTCGCAGTAGGTCCTGCTGGACTTATTGTAACTCTTTTCAAGAATGGTAACGTATCAGGAATTGTTACCAGTACAGAATTCTGGTTATGGATAATTCTTGCATACTATTTCATTGCAACATTTATTTCAATTGATAAGATTATCGGACGTATTTATCCATTATTTGGTATATGTCTTATCATTATGGCACTTGGTGTTGCACTTGGTATATTTACTCACTCACAGTACCAGATACCAGAGATATGGTCACACTTCACTAATATGCATCCTAAGGCAACTCCAATATGGAGTGTAATGTTCATAACAGTTGCCTGTGGTGCTATATCAGGTTTCCACGCAACACAGTCACCTCTTATGGCTCGTTGTATGAAGTCAGAGAAGCAGGGACATTTCGTATTCTATGGTGCAATGGTTGCCGAAGGTATTATCGCTTTAATATGGGCAGCAGCAGGCTGTTCAATCTATGAAGTAACAGATGGTTTAAGCACAGGCTTAAGTGCAATACTTGCCAATGGACAGTCAGCAGCTATATATGATGTATGCTCAAAGACAATGGGTGGTGTTGGTGTTGCACTTGCTATGATAGGTGTTATTGTATGCCCTATCACATCTGGTGATACAGCTTTCAGAAGTGCAAGACTTGTACTTGCAGACTGGTTCAAGATTGATCAGGGTAAGTACGCTAAGAGACTTATGCTTTGTGTTCCATTACTTGCAGTTGGTGCATTTGTTGGACACCTTGATTACACAATTATATGGAGATACTTCAGTTGGACTAACCAGACACTTGCTATGATAGTTCTCTGGACAGCTAGTATGTTCTTATTCAAGGAAAAGAAGAATTACTGGATTACAGCAGTTCCTGCAACATTTATGAGTGCTGTTTCAATGACATATTTCTTCTATGCAAAAGAGTGTCTTAACCTTGGTACAAAGGTAGCTTACCCAGCCGGTATTATAATTGCCGCAGTATTCTTTGGAATATTTATGTATGCAACAAGAAAGCATACAAAGGAAGCTGCTTAATACATAACAGTAGTAATAGAATATAATGATAAGCAGCCATATGAAGCAGGTTAGCTTATTAGAATAAAAGGAGGGAAGTCCTCAGGATATATTCCCTCCTTTTATATATTATGATATGAGTGCAGAAGATGAAGTGAATTATTATTAAATATGAATTGTATTATAATGTATTTGTATCATAATTATAATGATATTGTTGAAAAGGAGTTGATTGCTATGCTTTTTAAGCCGCATTGTTTATCCAGAACAACACTTAGCAAGGAAGAGCTTGTAAAAGACAGAAAGAATTGCAGAAAGTTTGGTCCCTGTGGTGTTGGCGAAAAGGCTATATATCTTAATAGCTTTTATTTTGACAGGAGATATTATATTCCACTGTCCAATGTTAAAAGAATATTTAAGAGAGTTGCTATGAGTAAAGGAGGATTTACTGGCAAAGGATTATTTGCAACAATTCCTTATCTTGTTGTTGAGTATGATAACGGAGAAGAGAAGCAGTGTAATTTCAAGTTTGAAGAAAATGTAGATTCTCTTCTTGCATATATTAAACAGACACACCCGTATATAAGACTTCACAGTGAAGAAGCTGAGAAACGTCTTAAACAAAAAGAAAGACTTAAAGAACAGAAGAAAGCAGTAGCAATCAGTAAAGAAGCTAAGGCAAATGTAGCAGTGCTTAATAACTGTATGGAATATCTTAACCGTAAGGAGGAGTTAAGCATACAGTTAAGTGCAGGAGCTAAGAGAAAGAGAGTATATGACAGAAGCAATCCTGCTTACAAATGGGTTGCACTCAGTATAACACTTCTTGGGGCAGCAGCTCTTATATATGGAATATTTGCTCTTATAACACACGCCGGTTTTGCTGTATATTTCTTATTATTTGGACTTGCGGCAATATTCCTTTTTTCAAGTGCCAATGTACTTCCAACAGCGAAGAATAATAAGAAATACATAGAGAGCCACCTTATGAGTGCGGTTGAGGATATGGAAGAATATATACACAATTATCCAGACTTCCCAATTCCAGCGTGGTATGCTCATCCAGTTGTTCTTAAGAGAATGATTGATATTATTGAGGAAGGCAGAGCGGTGAAAGCAGATGAAGCACTTGAAGTATTAAAGAGCGATTTAAAGGCACTTAATTCAAGCGTTGCAGTTGAACAGGAAGAATATGATGAGATAATGGCTATAAAGCCAATGTTCTTAGTAAGGGAGTATCAGTAACTGACCTTATAAATTAATATTAAATTGACACTTTTAATAATGCCTATAAAAGATTATTCTTTCATAATAACAATTAATACATACAAGATATGTATGTTTTAGCTGTTAATTATTACTAATGACTCGTATGCAGATTAATATATATTGCATACCAGATTGGAGGACTTTATGAAAGAAAAATCAAAAAGTATTATTCAGGCTGTTATCGGTGCAGTTATTATGATTATCGGTATTGTGCTTTGTGTTAATACATATGTTGTAAAGGGTAATAAAGCATATGCATTTTCATTACTCGTCACAATAATTGGTGCAGTAGTATTAATCTCGGGCTTATATAATACATTCTGCAAGTCAGAGAAAAAGCCGGTTGATGCCAAAGTTATAGCACAGGCAGCACTTTGTGCAGCATTATGTTATGTTGGTGCAACATTTATTAAGATTGATATTCCGGTAGGAACAGAGAGAACTATGTTTCATTTTGGTAATGTATTCTGCGTTCTTGCAGCATTACTTATAGGCGGTACATGGGGCGGTCTTGCAGGAGCTGTGGGTATGACAATAAGTGATCTTACAACAGCCTATGTTACAAGTGCACCTAAGACATTTATATTAAAATTATGCATTGGTCTTATTGTAGGATTTGTAGCACATAAGTTATTCAAGATATCAAAGGAGCATTCTGCTAAGTATATTACTGTAGCAACAATAGTTTCAAGTATATGTGGTATGGCTTTCAATATTGTGGCAGACCCGGTGGTTGGTTATTTCTACAAGACATATCTTCTTGGAGTACCTCAGGATTTAGCTAAGGCACTTGCAAAGATTGGTGCGATAACAACAACAGTTAATGCTATTATAGCAGTAATTGTAGCTTCAATACTTTATATTGCCTTAAGACCAGTTATGAAGAAGACAGATATGTTAAGAGTGTAAGCGTTAACATATAGTTACAAAAGCTAGTAATTATCTATGTTTCACGCACACTAAAATTTTATAACATAATAACAACTGAATATTAAGTGTGAAAGATACCAGAGGTAATTGTAGCCTTTGGTATCTTTTTTTATTTTATGTTTATTGAAGGAGAAGTGATTATGGCAGCAGATGATGTATTAAATAATTTATTGGAGTTAATAGGAAAGCCTTTTGATTATGATGATGTTGTATGTGCATTTGAAGATTATGAAGAAAATGGAGAATGTTCTGTGTATGTAGGCGAAAGTTGTAACGATGGATATAGTTATATTGCTTATATAGATGAAGTAAACAGTACGCAGTTTTTATTTAAAGCAGATGAGAATGATGTGATAAAAGCTGTATATATGAAAGGCAGGTAAAAATGAGACAACATAAAAAGTATGTATATCTTAATTATGATATGAGATGTCAGCTTGAAAAAATGCTGAAAGCAGGAATTTCTAAAACCGAAATATCTCAAGAATTGAACGTCTCTGTACATACGATCAACTATGAATTAAGGAAAAATAATATGACTGCATTAACATACAGTGCAGAAACAGCACAAAAATACAAGCTGCTTAAAGGGAGAGGAGCAAATGTATAAAGATGTAACAGAAGAATTTGTAGTAAATGTCATTAAGACACAGACAAAAATGATAGCACAAATTCACAAAGAGTTGCTTAAGATCTTTAGTTCGTCTGGTAATGATGATCTTATTACAGCTGCGACATTTCATTCGGAATTACACGAAGCAACTTCTAAGACAAATGCAAAGCACGATTTGCACGATGTTTACGAGCAATACCGTAAAATCAATTACGAATGGGATATGAGCGTAAAATCATATGCCAGGGAACTTGTAGAAAAATTAGAGTCTATTAACAGAATAATAGCCTGTTATAACAACTTGAAGCAGAAAGAGAAGCTTGTACTTGATATGTTATATATTCAGCATAATTTCAAAGAGGGAAAAGTTATTCTTGATAAAGAACATAATATTCCTGAACGTACAGCGTTACGAATTAGGAAGACAGCAATAGATAACATATTGAAGATGTATTACAGTGCATCAAGCAATCTTGAATTATACAAGACTGATAGAAATAAAAATAACAAATACCGCTAGGGGTTGGCGGTGTGACGGAATCCGTCACAGAAAGGAGTCAATGATGAAAATAATAACAATTTGGAATTTAAAGGGTGGAACAGGAAAGACTACAACAACATTTAATCTTGCAGCAAATCTTGCAAAGGATAATAAGATGTTATTGCTTGATTTGGATATGCAGGCAAATTTAACATCTTTCTTTGATATAGACACAAAGAAGTATAAAACAAACAAACCAGATATATCTGCACTATTAGCTGATGACAGCTTAAATGTATCGAAAAGCATATATCATTCAAGAATTGATAATATCGATTATATCAAAGGTTCTAATGATGTTATGAGGTTACATTTAGAGGATATTAGTGTATTAGGAAGCCGTTTGTCTGAAATATCACAGGAATATGACATCTGTATTATTGATTGCCACCCAGATGCCTCTATATTATCTGAAAATGCACTGGCAATAGCTGATTTAGTTCTCATACCTATTAACTTAGACGGCTTTTCAAGGGATAATTTGAACCTTGTAATTAAAGAAATAATTGATCTTGAGGCAAAATGCGGAGAAATTAATTTTAAGATATTAGTTAATAAATTAAAGAACCTGCGCAGCCAGAGGCTCGTCTATAAAGATTTAGCTGAAAATCACGATTACCCTATGCTAGAGACAAGCGTGTCAGAATATTCAGGGATACAGAGTGCACTGTTAAGGCATAAGCCTCTGTATATGCACAGAAGCAAGTCTTTAGTTAATGAAGATTATACAGACCTTGCCAACGAAGTATCAGATATTCTCAACGGAATGGAGGGGAGATAGTATGCCAAAGCTAGATAATTTCTTTTCAAATAACAAATCAGAGAAAATCGAACAGATACTTACTAAAAAGATGCACCCCCAGCTTATATCAATTAGGAAGCTTGAAGAGTCTAAGCTTCAGTATAGGGATATTCCACAGGAAGATACAGAAAGACTTGCGGATTTAATAGAACTTGACGGAGAAGTTTTACAGCCGCTATTAGTAAGAAAATCCGGTGCAGATACATATGAAATTCTTGCCGGACATAAAAGATTTAGGGCTTGCAAGTTATTGTCTTCTAAAGGTTTAGAACAGTTTTCATTAGTTCCCTGTTATGTAAAAACTATGTCTGATGCACAAGCAGAATTCGCTGTATATAGTACGAATGGATATAACAGAAAGACAGATTACGAAATAATGAGAGAAGTTGAAGGAATGTCAAGACTGCTTAAAGAAAATCCGGAGCTGTTTCCCGAAGCTGCAAGCGGAAGACTTGTTGAGAAGCTTGCAAAGATAATGAATATGTCAAAAACTACAGTACAGGAATATAAGACTATAGCAAATAATCTTTCGGATGAGGCTATGGATAAATTTAAGAAAAATGAGATAACAAAAGAGTCTGCAAAGACATTAGCAGGTCTTTCATCAGAAGAACAACAGCAGGTAATAGCAACTGGTGTAACAGAAACTAAAGATATCAAAGAGGCGGCAAAAACAATAAGGAATCCTTCAATGTCAGAAATAAAATCTGCATTCAATGCAATGTATAAGTCTGCACTTTATCCGGGATTTGTAGTAAGAAATTATTCTTCGTTGGAAGAGTGCTTTAAAGAAGAGGAAGGACGTTCACATTCTGGACATGCAGAATACAGACTCAATTATGAATGCAGTCTTAGAGGTATAAAGATAAATAATCGTAAAGAAATAACCTGGCATGAGTTCGTAATGGCAGCAACAGAAATGGGTCTGTATAATCCGGATGATGTATATAATAAGCCTTCCGATGCTGAGATAAAGCTTGCATATAATAGTCTTACAGCTAATGCAGACATAAAAAAATATACTTCTGCAAAGCTGTTAGAAAATTATATGAATGATACTTACAGACACCGAGAATATTTAAGCTCTACGCTTTCATATCGCTGTTCTTACAGAGGTATTACTATTAATCACAAAGAAGAAATAACCTGGCACGAATTTGTTATGGCATCGTTACGAATGGGGTTATATATATTTGAAGATAACGATTGTGATAAAGCAGAAGAACAGATACCAGGACAGGATGATATATATAATCATCCGGAATATCTGCCGGATGATGATGTGACGAAATCCGTCACAATTAATGAACAGGTCAAGGCAGACAATGAGGTACTTAACATAGAAGCAACACAACGTGTTGCTGACGTACAGATGATTGGCAACTGTCCATATTGCAATGCACCATTAATTTTTATAAGCAACAAAAGATTTTGTGGAAGCTGTGGAAATGGTATTGTTTGGCAATATAAGAATGAGAGTGTGCTTAAATAGGCGGTTCATAGATGATTTATCTATGTCACAATAATATCACAAATAAAATACACAGGGCTTATGCCCTGTGGGAAAGGAGACGTATGACAGGTGAAGAATGGAAAATTGTTGAAGAGGATTTGAAGATAATAGGTAATCCGGTAAAGCTTACGATTGATAATTATGATATTACATTGACACTTGGACAGATAAGTACATACAAAAATGGAATATTTATATACATAAATGGATATATCATTAAATTAATGTATAAGTTTGTGACGGAATTCGTCACATAAGAAGGAGAAAGTATTATGAAGCAGCTAAACAACAGCAACAATAAAATTAATAAAAAACTGATAAGAAAAGCAGTCATAACAGTTGTGTTATGCGTAATTATGTATATAGCATACCGGAAACAGCTGCCTGTTCCAGCGGCTGTTACCACAATAATAAGAATAGCAAGTACAGCAGGCCTTATATACATACTTGTATCATTCAAAGCGGAGGATTAGGTATGAATGGAAGAATAAAAAAGAATGATTATTATACAGGATGCTCATACTGCAAGCGATTATTCTGTAACGAAAATTACGATATGGGCGAGTATGCTTACAGCTTACAATATAACGGAAGAAAGTTATATTTCTGCGGCTTTAACTGTATGATGAAGTTTAGGAGGGAACATATGCAGAAGCCTTTAAGAGGTGCCAACTGTAAGCATAGTTAATCTAATTATCCCTTTCCAGAATATGTTATGTATAGCTGTAGCCTCAACGCACGAAAGGGACTCCAGGCATTTTGCTTGGAAGTCATCATTGACACCCAGATGTATTATCAACCCCTCAAATACATCTGGGTATTTTTACAAGGGGAGCAAGGAGAAAAATTATGAAACTAATTGATGTAGAAACAGTGTATGGAACATTTGCACCCAATGTCCGTTATACCGGAAATGAAATTATGGCACTGCTTATGCAGCAGCCAGAAGCTTATAGCATTGAGAATGTAATAGCAGCAATTAAAAACAGGAGTGAAGATTATAATGCTGGTGTCCGTTTACACGGAAAACCACAGACTATGCTTACAGATGATGCTGTATATATAGTACAGAATGGATACACATTATAGCAAATAATTAACGAAAAGGATAATTAACAATGAAGTTTGATTTTTATTATGGGGAAGAGTCAGAACAGTACAGCTTCTACAGCGTACCTAAAATGTTTTTTGACAATGATAAATTTAAAGATTTATCTGCAATGTCGAAATTGTTATACAGCTTTCTGCTGGACAGAATGAGCCTGTCCAGCAGAAGAAACTGGATAGATGACAAGAACAGGGCTTATATTAAATACAGCCTTAAAGCTATATGTGCTGATATGTGTGTAAGCAGGAATTCAGTAATAAAATATATGAAAGAGCTTCAGATGTTTGGTCTGATAATGAAATTTTCCAAAGAAGGAATGGAAGACATAATATATGTGATGGATTTCTCTAAGGTTAAACAGGCCGATTATGATATTCAAAATAGCAGTATTAGTAATACTTCCAAATTAGAAACCATACCAACAGAACAGCAAGCCGAAGCACCATCACAAGATGCACAAGTATATGATACATATGCACCACCTAATTTTTCTATAGAACATAGTAAAAAAAGTGAAAATTCAGGTTATGTGGGAGTTCATACTCTGATGACCAGTCCAAAATCTGAACCGGTTCAAAATCTGAACCAGTCCAAAACTTGCACCAGTCCAAAATCTGAACCGGTTCAATATTTGCACCACCCTCATCAAAAATTAAATAATAATATATATAATATAAATAATAAAATATTTAATTCTGTAAGTGATACAGATAGGATTGATAGATATATATATAAATCTTATCCATCTATCAATCATAATAACAGTGCAGATGATAATACAAATACAGCTGACAGAGAACCAGAAGAACAAGCTGTACTTTCTGAGTACGACTTTATCTGTGAACAGGTGAAGTCAGACATAAATTATGATGAGATGATGATAAGAGCAGATTGTGCTGACTGGTATTCTGATTATTACAGTCTGATTGTAGAAATTCTTACAAGAAAATCTGATGTAATCAGAATATCCGGAGAAGAATATTCTATGCAGCTAGTTAAAAAGAGATTCAGTATGCTTACCGCAGAACATCTTGTATATGTTCATAACCAGGTAAGTAAAGCAAGAGGTATTAAGAACATCAAAGCATACTTAATAAAGTCACTGTTCAATGCTTCTGTAACACATATGTCATTTGTAGAGAGCAGTAGCAATAATACAGATACCATTAAAACAGAAACTGGTAATAACAGCAATGTAAAATGTGCGGCTAACCGCTTTAATAATTTTGAACAGAGAGAGAAGAAAACGTCTGACTGGTACAACAAACTTCTGAATAATAACGATTTAAGGTATTAAAAAATCATATTAAATAAAAAAAACAATTGAAAGATAGGAAATATGAATTATGAATTCAAACATTGAAAATGCAATATTAATAATTGATATAGTAGTTCATTCTGGATATGTAATATGTGGCATATCTATTTTCTTGTACTTAATTGTATCTATTACAAGAAACTTTATAAATGAGATGAAATTTAATGACATAATAAATGCTAAAGAAACAGTATTTTATTATATATTAATACTGGTATATCTATTAATGCTTATCATTGGGTTAATTGTTTGCTGCTATATTATTATTCACAATGATTTGATAGCTATAGGAATGTTGTCATAGGTGTATCAATTAATAAAATGTGAAGGATTTCGTCACGTATCATAGTCAAAAGCAGGATAATATTGTAGAATGGAGATTGAAAATATATGATTGATGTAACAAGTATGTCTGAACAGTCACAATTGTTTATAATGTGGTTGCAGATTATATTAATTATACTATTAATATTAAGATTGGGGAGGTTAGCATTATATTTTATTAAAAAAGATAACGATAAATTTAAAAAACTGGTAAGCAGTCTGTCGCAGCTGTTGTATCCGTCAATATATTTATTTGCTGTTACGTTAAATTATCGACATATATCTTCTGTATTGATAGATCTGCTGACTATAAATTTATTAATAAGACCATCAATAGATATAATAACTAAAAGTGATAATGACAGGGATATACTATTTGTAAAAATATGCTATTTAATACAATTAGTGTTTTTATTGATGGATTTAATAAAAATAATGCTTGAAAAATGAAAAAGATTTTTAGTTTGTCATATAAGTTAGGGAAAAAGATATTATTACTGAAAAATAGTAATACTTTAAAAATGTCTCCAGTAATAATATTTATTTCGTTTATAATTTTGCTTCGTTGTGTAACTAATCAATTAGCAAATCAAATAATATCTATATTATTTTATATTGTTATAGTATTATTAGAAATAATCTTGTTGTCAGATAAAGTCTTATTATCTGTTAAAGGATTTTTGGAGTATGGGATATTTCAATATATTCAATTACTTGGAGTAATAATTTTATTGTTATTATTTCTGAATGGTGAAATACTGACATTAGTTGTCTTTTATATAATAGTTGCATTTTTATGGTTTGGATACAGCATTTGTGTTAATAATAAAGTATCAACTATAGTTAATGAATTACTATCTGCAGCATTAGCAATTCTGGTGTTAATTAAAGATTTAATTGTAAGTGCACTGCCTACAGAAATTTTGGATGTGGAATATGAATTACCTATTATTGATAATGTATATAAATATACAGGTGAACAGCTGTTTCAATTAGCATTTAATTGTTTAGTTACACCATTTTTGATAATAAATATAATTGCACTGTTACTATGTACAGTAAAAGGCTACTGGATAGATAAATATAATGATGGTAAAGATATAACAGAAGATATGTTACCAGATGATATAGAGCAGAAAGATATTATAGATGTGTTGTTCAATAGATTTATTCATAGAAAATAAAATGTGACGGATTCCGTCACAGGAAAGGTTATATTTATGATATATACAATAAATCAAATCAGGGAGAAAAGCAAACATATATTTGATAAGCAGGATTTTGTGAAAGAAGCATACCTGTTTGGCTCATATGCCCGATGTGAGGCAACAGAAAATAGTGATATAGATTTTATGATAGTTTTAAATAGAAAAGTAGGTATGGAATTTTTTGGATTATATCATTTCCTTCAGGAGGAGTTTGGAAAGAAAGTTGATGTTATAAGCGAAAAGGAAGCTTATGATATTATGCCTGAAAGCATAGAAAGGGATAAGGTAAAAATATACAGCAATGAATAGTAAAACAAGATTGATATTTAATCTGGCATATATACATAATTATATAAATGACATATTGGATATGTGCAATGAACTTGATAACAATTATCCTGTCATATTTACAGATAAGAAAAGCCAGTATGCAATTAATATGTGCTTTGTACAGATAGGTGAGCATTGTGCACAAATAAGAGATAATAATAAATCATTTTATGATAATAATGAGCTGAAGCTATATCAGATAAAAGGAATGAGAGACAGAATAGTCCATTCATATGGTAAAATTGATTATGATATTATTAAAGAATCTATCAGTAAAGATATACCAGTGTTAAAAGGAAAAATAGAGAATATAGTAGATGAAGATATTCTGGACAATCCATATTTGCTGTATGAGACAGAATATGATGATTATATAGACGAAAAATATAATGCTCCAGAAAATAGTTATGAATATACACCAAAATTTTAAAAGACGTATTAAAAGTATTTTAATAATTAAAGTGGCTTGGCTTTTATAATTTTATATAACAAAGGAGATGTATATGTATGAATTCGATACTATAAAAAGATATATAGAAATGTTTGATATTGATGACTATAAATCAGTAATTATTATCAGTCTTTTTATATTATTATTATCAACAAGGATATTTAAAGCAATTCATTTATCAAAAGAAGAGCTGATTTTTATAAATAAAAAAGATTCCTTTTTAAGAAATAGCTTTGTAGATTTATTTCTATTTATTTGTCTAGGATTTATAAATGCTTATTTTGTACAGTTAGAATATTTAATGGTTTATGGATATATATATATACTATTATATTTATTAATAGTAATAATAAAAATAGGCATATGTTTTTGTAAAAAAATAATGAACTATTTTAGACAAAAAAATAATGCAAATATAAAATCAAATAATAAAACAAATGGGGTTCTTTTTGATATTAATATAAATAGCAGTTATGCTACATTAACTATTATAATATTTGGAATAATATTATCAGATGCAATTTGTAACAGATATGAAATAAATATTATTAGTGTTTCTGTTTTAATGGCAGTTATAGAAACGATATTAATGAACTTAATATTGTTTAAAGACAATAATAACAGGGCAGATTTTTATATAAAAGAAAATAAAATAAAATGGTATATCTATAAAAAAATCAATGTTAATTATATATTATGTGGGAATAAAATTAATAGGAGTGAGAGTGATAAAATAAAACTTATTAAAAGTGATCCTAATTTGATATTTTATAGAGTGCCATCTGAAAAGCAGAATGAATAAATCAGAAAGTCTAATTTAGAAAAAAGTTTTGTGAGAATTAGCTTTGAACAAAAAACTTGAATAAAATTTATTGTATCAAAAAAAGAACAATCGGCATATATACATATAATTGCAAATAAATATCATAAAAATATAGTGAACCCCGATAAACCCAGTAAACAAGCGTGAGAACAACTAATTTCAATTTGTCAATAGATTTGGCAAAAGTGGCACTAAATGGCACTAAATGGCACTAGATGGCACTAAAAAGATGTGTTACAATATAATTGTCAGAGGTGTAAGAAAGTTATCCAATGACAGTTCAATTTTGTAAATTTCTCCTTTGTAGCTTTGTTTGTTGGTAGGAAAATAAAGTTACAATACATATTATCCCTGTTAGATTATTGCTGCGTACAGAATATTTCTGGCAGGGATTTATGTAAAACTTAATAATCTTAATTTAGGATTTGAATCAGAGTTATTCTGCTTCAAGTCCTTTTTTAATGTTCTTATGGATAAAATTGACAATTTAAGAATAAGATGTGACGGATTCCGTCACGCAGGAAGGAGTGTTAATAATGCTAGGACTAAGCATAGGTGACATATATAATGAATTCAGGAAAATAATAAGAATATCCGGCAGATTAAAAAATATCTGTCATAGGCTGAAAAAGCAAGTAACATTAAATACTATAACATCACAAGGAACGCAGACTGAATCAGTCGGTGTTCCTTTTTTAGTGCTCTGTAACCACTGTATACGTCCTCCACCATTAAATTAATCAGATAAGACTTAATTCAGAATTAAAACGTGACGGAATCCGTCACATATACAGAATATAAAAATAAATACGTTATTTAAAAGGAGATTATAAAAGATGAAAGAAATTATCAAGACACACTTAAAACCAATCATTGCAGCAGCAATTCTTATCGCACTTATGGCGGTAATACTTGCTTTATTATCACCAGATGGAGTTGTAGCGACAGCATTCCAGACAATGCTTACAACAATATTCAATAAAGGTATTGATGCAGGAGGATTCTAAAATGGCAGATGAGGATAAGATTTTAACTGGTATTCTCACTAAGGAGCGACTTAAGCCGCTCCTTCCATTTTTAGAGAATAATGAGATTACAGATATAGACTGGCACGGTAATTCGTTGTGGGTCAACACAATACATAATGAGTCAGTAAGAATACCAGATAATGAACATTCAGTAACAAGTGAATATATGGATGGATTTGTAAGTAATATCGCAAATTCACAGTCCAAGTACTTCAATAAGCAGAATTACAAGCTTGAGGCAGAGTCAGAAGAACTCTGCTTAAGAATAACGTGCCTTCACGAATCAGTGGCCAAGACTGGGACAAGCGTATTTATAAGAAAGACTACCAAGGAAACACGTTTTTCTTATGACAGCCTGATTAAATCCGGATACTGTTCAAAAGACACACTTAACCTTTTAATCAATGCCGTGCAGGGAAAATTAAATATTGTAATATGCGGAGAGCCGGAGGCAGGTAAAACTGAATTTGGCAAGTTCCTGTCTATGTATATTCCTGATAATGAGCATACAGTAACCATAGAGGATACCCTTGAATGGCATTATAAGGATTTGAAGCCAGGAGCTTCGCATACATCACTCCAGGTCAACGAAGTGTTCACATACACGGATGCCTTAAAAGAATGTATGCGAATAAATCCTAAAAGGATACTGCTTAGTGAGGTACGTTCGGTTGAAGCCAAGAACCTTATTGAACTGTGGAATACAGGCTCTAAAGGAATAACAACATTGCATACTGACGATGTAAGAAAAATTCCAGATAGGATGTTAAATATGATGCCTACAAGACTGGATGCTGAAAGGCTCCGCAACAATATTTATGAAAACCTTGACATTGGAATTCTGATCAGACGTAAAAAAGTGGGAAATGTAATTCAAAGATATATAGACCAGATTGCGTGTTTTTCAAGAATTGATGAAGAAAATCTGTGTCGTATGATCCTTGAAGATGGCAGGCTAGTTAATAAGAAGCTTCCAGCAGACAAAATGTCAGTCCTTTGCAAGGCTGGCATTGATAATCCATTTATTTGGGCAGATAAGGAGAAAAAATGAAAAACAAAAAGAAATATGAAAAGACCAATCTTATAGCTGAAATAGAAAAATTCGGCTATAAGGTATCAGTTAAATCCCTGTTAGGGACATTTGCTTCAGTTGTTGCTGGCTGTATCGCAGCAGGCTATCTTTTTAAGCTGAAGCTGATAGGATATGTTATTGTGTGTATTGTGGCAGTTATGTGCACATTCAGTATAATATATCAGTCGTATAAAGCAAGATATGAGCAGAGAAGATTTTCGGATGTGAGTATCTATCTTGAAAGAATGATATATTACTTCTCAAGTGGAATAACAATTCTTGATTCACTTGAGCTTATAATAAAAGTCTTTCCATCTGGCGAAATGCACGATGTGCTTGCTAAGGCAATCAGCATAATCAGGACAGCCAATGTATCAGATGCTGATAAGGCTGCACTTGATGAGATTGAAAAAGCTTATCCGGTAAAGAGAGTAAAGACATTGCATAAATTTATGCTCCAGCTCCAGAAAAATGGTGGAAACGCAGAGCTTGGAAAGAACATACTTCTTGCAGACAGACGTAACTGGGTAGACAGGACAATGGAATTACAAGCCGGAAAGCGCAACTTTAAACGTGATATTGTTATAGTGATTGCAATTGTTACAGCTATGTGTCTGTTTGCAATATATGTTCCGCAGTTTGTAAAGCAGTTCAATGTAGATATATCACTTAATCCGCTTGTACAAGCGACATCAGTAGTACTGCTGTGTGCGGATATTTTGATATATACACATATTAATAAGTATATGTCAAAGAACTGGCTTGATGAAAAGCCAGAGAAGACAGATGAAGAATGTAAAAAGATATATGACAATTATTATAATGATAATACAAAAAGTGATGTCATTATTGCAGCTATATGTTCAGCTGTCACAGTTGTAGCAGGTGTTCTTTTGTATTCAAAGATACATTCAGTATTTATATTTGCAGTGATGGCAGTACTGGTCATATTCTTTATAAAGTCACCAGCTTTGGGAAAGAAAGAAGTAAGAAAACAGATACAGCGAATGATTGAAATAAGCTATCCTGAGTGGCTTTTGCAGGTAAGTCTTTATCTTGCAACTGAAAATGTTCCGGTTGCAATGACTAAATCATATGAAGAAGCTCCAGGAATAATAAAGCCGGCATTGTTTAAAATGCTTAAGGAACTGGATGCAGACCCGGCGTCATCAGAGCCGTATAACAACTTCCTTAGGGAATTCAATGCAGGTGGTGTTGAAGAGTCAATGACAGCGTTATACAGCCTTGCAGAATCAGAAGGTGGAAATATAGACGATGAATTTTCAAATCTTATAAGCCGTAACAATGAACTTTCTAATAAAGCAGAAAAGCTTAAGAATGAAGACAAGCTTTATATGATGGGACTTAACTTATGGCTTCCAAGCGGCGTGTGTTGTGCCAAGATACTATGTGATTTTGCAGTACTTTTCAGCACATACTTCTTATCATCATTAAGCCTGATTTAAAGTGTGACGGATTTCGTCACACTTTAAATTAATAGCAATCAGAAGGAGGATAATATGTCACAAATTATTAAAGTATATCTGTCACTGTTTATGATTACAGTTTTTGTCGTTCTTGGTGTCTCGCTTATTGGTGCAGATACAGGAGTATCCAATGCAAGAGCATACCACGATTCTTTTGTGAAGCAGATTGAAGAAAGCAATATGTCACAGACAGTGATAGACAGCTGCAAGGATAATGCAGCCAGTCTTGGCTATACAGTAACAACTAACAATATAACAGATGAGAAGAATAAGGTAATAGCAGTTGAGGTTGTAACAGACTACAGCTATAAAATTCCATTCCTTGGGATTGATAAGACACATACATTAAGAAATATTGCAAGATAGGATGTGACGGATTCCGTCACATCTTAAGGAGGATATATGGAATACATAATCGAACATTATACAGGCAGCATTGTAATAGCTGCAATATCAGTTGCATTTATAACATTGATTTCACAGATATTAACATACGTTAATATTCTGTAGAGGAGCAGACAGATGAAATATATAATAGAAGAACATCTTGATGCACTTATTGAAGGAGCTGGAGCAGTAGGATTTATAATTATATTTCAGACACTCTTTTTAAATGGAATAGGGGCACAGCTTATTTCAAATATTGTATCAGGATTTTGTTAGGAAAAGAAAGAGGATAAAATGAAAGACATAATAACAGTATTTCTTAAAGCGGTACTCGCAGGTGCAGTTATGACTGCCCTGCTTCTAATCTTTTCAAATATCCATCTGGCAGTAAATGGCAGTGAACACACAGGCGTGATGAGCATACTGGGTGCTGTGGCAGACAAAGAAAGCGTACAGTATGATTCGCTTACAGATGTTGACACGTTCCAGAATATTGTATCAAAGCCAAAGCCGGTGATAACATATACACAGCCAGAGGTTGTAAGCTGTAATGAAGCTGTAAGCCTTATAGGCTGTTTTTCAGTTACTGGATATAATGGAATGAATTACTTTACTGATAATGCTATAAATGAATTTCCTGATAAAGCATACATTAAAAATGTTTTGAAGGAAGACAGGGCAACATCAGTGATGTACTTGTATGATGGAGCAACAGGAAGCATTACATTTGCAGAAGCAGGTGTGTACTTTGTCACTATTGCGGTAAGGGATGATGATAACAGGGAAAACACAATGACAGTAAAAATGCCTGTCAGAGAGGAGGCATTATGAAGAATGTAGTTACAGGCATAATGATGTCAATAATGATGGCACTTTTTATCATAATAATACTGACAACAGATGACAGGATAATAAGGATTAATGAAGTTAATACGGCTCTGGCTGATGCACTTGACGAAAGCTTAAATGTACTTGATATAAATAAGTACAGCATAGCAGACACAGATGAGCTTATAGCTGATGTAACGCAGGGACTTCTTGTGCAGATAGAAAGTGATGCAGAGGTTACGGTAAATGTTATGGATGCCGATAATGACAAGGGAATTGTAACAGTAGAAGCCGTGGAAAATTTCAGAAAGGCATCCGGATCTGCCGGACAGACAGCAGCAACAAGAACAATAATCCTTGAAAAACAGCAGGTACAGTATACCTATGATGAGGATGACAGACAGTATAATATCACATATCTTAATACAGATGGAACAGAATACATCACTTATAGTATTAAAAATAATAAACAATTAATAATACCGATTACTCCCGATGGTACATATTGGGAATACAACGGAAATCCCCTTGATACGGCTGTTAATGTGGTGTCAGATATGATAATTCAGGCTAAAAATTAAAAAACACTTGCATTAATTAAAATGTGGTATTATAATACAGCTATGAAGAGAATAACATATAAATACAAGGACAGGGCTGTATATAATGTATCAGGATATCTGTTGTGGACAGTCAAGTATAAAAGGTCTATACTTAAGGACGATATAAAAAAGCGCACGGAGGAGCTTATAACTGACTGCTGCAAAGAGCAGGAAATAGAACTTGAAATGCTTGATGTCCAGCCGAATTATATATATATGAAGATATCGTATTTTCCGGCTTTAAGCATTGAGGAAATTGTAAGAATGCTTAAGAAATCAGTAAAGCCAGTCTTACAGGAATTTCCAGAGATTAAGTCGAAGCTTCCAGCTTTGTGGAGCAGCTATTATATGGCATCGACAGAAGAGATAACACAGGAAGATATAAAAGATTATCTTGAAACACAGCCGACTTCACAGCGAAATGAGAATACAGATAAGATGGCAGCAAGATATACACCACTTACAGACGAAGAGAAGCGTATACTTGCATATGCAGACCAGATACGAAAAATGAAAAATATCAGGGGGAATGATTATGATTAAGAAGAATTTATTAAAGACAATATTAACAGCAACAGTTGTTGCAACGGTATTAATGACAACAGCCTGCGGAAGCAAGCAGACATCAGATAATACAACAGTACAGCAGGAGGCAGTAAAAGTTGTATCTAATGTAGATGTAAAGAGTGAAGCTGATAAAAAGGAATCAGAAAAGAAAGAAGAAGCAGATAAAGAGCAGACAACAGAAGCTGGCGAGACAACAGAGGAAACAAAGGAAGAAGCGGCGGATAATGCAGAACAGAATGATGAAGCTGTAGCCGGAGAGATTAATGAAACTTTTGAGGAACTTAAAGAAGCAGTAAATGAACCACAGAATACAGCAGAAGCACCGGTGCAGGAAGAGCAGGCAGCCCCAGCAGAGCAGCCAGCCGAAGCTCCAGCAGAAAATAATAATGCAGGAGCAGTTGATACAACACCAGAGGAACAGCCAGCCGCACCAGCCGCACCAGCAGAACCAAGTCCAGTCCCAGAGCCAACACCAGAACCAGTAGTAACACCCCAAGAGCCAGCGAAGCCTTCGGTAACAGAGGAACAGCAGCTTGTAGCAACTGGAAAGTGGATAAAGTATACAGATGATTATTTAGATGAGGGAAAAGTATATACATATTACGAATATAAAGACCCAATTACTGGATATTCAATGGTGGCTTGTTTCTGTGATGGCGCATTTCATCACGAACAATATGGTGATGAAAATGCAGAAAAGGCAATTTTTACAGCACACGGAATAAATGATAATATAACTTCATTCGAGCGTTTAATGAAGTTATCTAATTCATAACAGAAAATATAATAACATAATTAATTGGTGACATCTGATAAGAGTTAATTCTTATCAGGTGTCATTTTTATTACAAAGAAAGGAAGAATATGCTGAAGAAATTAAATAAAATGGTATTAATGACAGCACTGCTTATAACATTATTTATGTGTGTATTTAACAGTACAGAGGTAAAAGCAGAAAGTTACAATAATGGAGTGTATGAAACTACTATAGATGGAAAAATCACTATTAATTATACAGTGGAAGGTAGATTTGGTGAATATTCCAAAACTGCTATAGATGGCAACGGAACTCACTGGAGATGTGATGGGTTAATATTATCCAATACAACATCTTTTGATGTCCCTGTAAAAGTAACAATCAGAAGAAATGCAAACGGGCAGGCAGAATACTCTACATCTGTGAACAAATCGTCTGACTGGGATATGAGACAATTATGCAAAGCTCCAGGTGCTGATGAGTCAATGAAATCTTGGCTTATTGTACAGGGAAATGCAAATTTTAATTTCACATCTTCAGGCACACACGATTTGACAGATGTATCTTATAACTCAGCAAAAGAAGCAAGTGCAGATCTGACTTCAAAAGGCTGTACATTTAATGTAACAAAAATTTACGATAATAACCCTGACTGGGTAGTAGATAAGCAGAACTGGACTAAGAAGCAGGTAAACAGCATTACATTGTCTTTTACTTATCCAGCCGTTCCTGACTACAGGCTTACATTTGACCCTAATGGAGGAACATTTGATAACCAGCCACACGGCAATCTTTATAAAGACAACAGAAGTAACTGGGTGACAGTACAATATGATTATGACTGGTACACTTCAATGAGTGGTGATATACCATACAAAGAACATTATACATTTAATGGATGGTATATGTATCATTCAGATGGGAGCTGGTATGAACAGATATATGATAGTTCAGGAAACTGTATTAATAGCACGTCTTTGTGGGGACACTGGGATAACAGGTGGCATTACAGATATAATGGAGATGTTACATTATATGCGGGCTGGACACCAGATAACTATACCCTGACATTTGACCCTAATGGAGGAACATTAAGAAATCCCGGCAGCAACCTGTATAATCCGCAATGGAATAATGGAAACAGAGTAACAGTAACATATGATGCAGGAAATTTCTGCTCGATGAGTGATGACTGCCCTACAAGAACAGGATACACATTTACAGGCTGGTATTTAAAGGACAGCAATGGCAGCCTGTTCGAACAGATATACGATGCTGCTGGAAATGCCGTTAATGGTACTTCTTTGTGGGGACACTGGGATAATAACTGGCACTGGCGTTATGCAGGAGACGTAACTGTATATGCAGGCTGGAAAGCAAATCCGGATACATCTTACACAGTCAGACACTGGAAACAGAAGCTTTATATTGATAATACAACACAGTATACAAATGCAGATGCCCACAATGAAACAAATTATTTCATTGCTGATACAGATAACTTAAAAGGAACAACTGACTCACAGGTGACACCAGCAATCAGAAATTATGAGGGCTTCACAGCTCCTGATGTACAGACAGTCACCATAAAACCAGATGGAAGCCTTGTTGTTGATTATTATTATACCCGTAACAGATATAAAATAGATGATACGGATAATAATGATTCTGGCAATGATACAGGAAATACTGATTCAGATAAAGGAAATGGAATTGATAAAATTACCGGAGGCGGTGAGTATTTCTTTGAAGAAGAAGTGACAATGGAAGCATATGTAAAGACTGGTTATCACTGGCATAATAATGATGACTGCCACACAGATATAAGCAGATATCCTACAGGCTGGACAGTGACTAAGACAGGCTGCGGAATCGACAGATTTCTTGACGGAACTGGTTATGGCTCACAGAAGATTAAGTTCATTATGCCGGCACACGATGTATATGTAAAAGCAGATGCGACTAATAACAGCTATACAATAGCTTTTGATAACAACGATGGTACAGGTACAATGCCACAGGTAAGTGCGACATATGATGTGCCTGTAACATTGCCAGCCAATACATTTACAAGGATAACAGAAGCGGGAACAAGTACATTTCTTTACTGGAAAATTAAAGATAATAATTATGTAGATAATAGCGTAGTAAATAACCTTACAAGTGATTTCAATGGAAATGTTACGCTTACAGCAATCTGGGACGATACCCCGGTTATTACAGCACAGGAGAGATACTTCACAGTAGAAGACAGTCAGTCTGGCAGGATTACATTAGAAGAGCTTTTAAGCACTGCCAAGGTAACAGATGACTGGAACGATGATATTGCAGGTGAGCTTACAGTAAAGAATTACCACCCGGAGAATTACACACAGTTTAAGACAGATGGGGCAGTAAAGATTGTATATACAGCAACAGACAGCAGTGGAAATATCGCGGAAGTATCTGTTATGGCACATATAGTCGATACAGTGGCAGTAGAAGAAGAAAAAGATACATATGTGCGTTTCATAGGACCGGATTATTATAAGGAGTCCTATGAGAACGGAGGACTTGAGGAAAACAGCATATGGAGAAATGATCCTGAATATGCCGCAACGCTGGAGAGAGCAATGCAGAACAGATTAAGCATGACTTATGGATATAATGAAGCAACCTTCTTTAATATACCTATAAAAGCAAAGAAAGCGGCGAGTGAATCAAGAGACCATCTCGTTGAGCAGTGGGTATTTACAAAGGATGATATAAAAGCAGTCAAAGAGTATGTTAATGAACACGGCATAGGCAATATAAAGGAACCAGATGCACTTGCAAATTTCCGCCTGCAGTTTGCACACTGTAAGAAGCAGTAACAATATAAACATAATGTAAAAGATAAAAGCAGTAATAATTAAATAACCACCAAAAGGAACAGATATGGAGAATTATCCGTATCTGTTCCTTTTTTAATGCAAAATGTGACGGATTCTGTCACAAGAGGAAAGAAAGGAGCAGGCAATGGCAGACAGGAATAAGCCAGTGTCATCTGCAAGGCCGCCGCCGGACAGGTAACAGATGACTAAATAACAGGCATAAGATGTGACGGATTCCGTCACACTGGAAAGGACTAATTATGATATACGAAAACAACAAGAACTTCCCCGGGGCATTTGTAACAAATCTTGGAAAAGAAACGAATAACAGACAGACAAACGCAGCTGAACAGAATAAAAGAATTGTTAAGTATGCTGATTATATTTCAGCAATAAAAAAGAAAGGTACTTCAGATGAAAGAAAGTAAGAAGAATATGACGGAATCCGTCACAGATGAAATCGAAACCCTGGAAGATAATTTCAGATCGCTTGATAAAAATATGCAGGCAGAACAAAAAGAGCCTGACATATATTCAGCAAAGCTTCCAATAATTCTTGAAGAGTTGCGCTCGCAGGATAAGCAGGTAGTCAGCGAAGAAGAGTGGTACAAGTATACAGCACTTGCCTGTGTTCCATTTGCAGGTGCTGTATATATGCTTCTGCAGGGCAGCGAAACTAACCTTAATAAGAGGAATTTCTTTCTTGCGTCATTTAAAACAAACCTTGTGTATTCAGTAGTTTTCATAATAATAAGCGTGCTTATTTTTTTATCAGGAAACCATATAGGAAAGAAAAATTCGTATACAGACAGACAGGAAGCTGTATCACAGGAACAGACAGTTGCCACAGATACTACATCTGGTGAAATTCCAGACGTAACATATTCATCAAATTCAACATTTGATTTTGAACTGGATGGAGTGAAAATGTCTTATCCCATAACAGCAACGCAGCTTAAAAACAGCGGATATACATATCTTGCACAGGCTTCACTGCCATACCAGCAGGCTGTACTGTCATCATACAGCAATACATCAGGAACTAAGGCAACACTGACATTAACATTGTCAGACACGCCACAGGACGAGGTAAAGTGTAGTGAAATGCAGATTAACTTTTCCGACAGGACAGATTTTCTTGGGCTTAATAAGCAGTCTGGAATTGACAAAGCAAGAAGTGTATTTGCAACAGCAAAAGAAGATGTAACAGATTTTGATGAGGGTACACAGACAGGAAGCGTTATGTACAGCACTGGAACATTTAAAGTAACAGTTTCATTAAAGAATGGAACAGTATCATCAGTAACAATAAGATAATAAACAGGAGGACTCATTATGAGAGGAATGAAAAGAGATTTAGATACAAAGACAAAGAAAAAGCTTGTGCTGGCAGTAGTGCTTGCCCTGGTTATAGCGGCAATTGTGGCATTTGTAATAGTGCCGGCATCAGCAGCAAAATGGAAGGGTTTTATATTTTTTACAATCTTCATTGCAATATCCGGCATAGGTGTTTTTACAGCGGCAAAGTCAGATAAAGGAAATGGAAGATATTAAGGAGGCAGTGATTATGTGTAAGATTAGCAGCAAGAGAGCAGATGTGATTAATAAGATGGCAGCATTTGCACTTATCGGTCTGGTTGTATTTGTAACAATATATTATCCACAGGTATATGCGTTTGCAGCTGATGAAGCAGCCGCAGGTGCAGACCTTGTGAAAAATTCTGTTGGCAGGGTATATGACATACTTGCCGCATTTGTAAGTTCGGTTGGTTCAATAATAACATTGTGGATGATATTTGAGATGGGTGTAGCTGTACAGTCGCAGGAAGGCACAATGCAGGCTAACGGAATTAAGAAAGTGGGCGGTGGTCTTATTATGGTTCTTGCACCACAGCTTCTCTCAGCTCTTACGGCCTAAAGGAGCAGCTTATGGATGTATTAGTATCACCAGTTGCGCTTGCAGCCCCACAATGGATAATAGATCTTCTGATGGGCGGCGGCATTTTTGCTATGGCACAGCAGTTATGGAATTTTCTTATGAATATAGTGCTTTCACTGCTTGGAATGAACCTGATAGATTTTCAGGCTTCAGGAGCTGGTGCGTGGGAATATATTAACAATACAGTATTCCCATTTTTTCTGGGAATGGGTTCGGTCTTTTTAAATATGTTTGTTATGGCAGGTTTCTGCAGGCAGGCAAGCAACTTAAAAGAAGGAATAACAACGGAAGCACTGATTGAGATTTTTATTAAACTGGTTGCTGCGAATATGCTTATGCTCAACAGTCTTGAAATAATGCAGGAGATTAATTCATTTGCGGTTAAAGCAACAGGCTTTTTAATTAATTCATATAATGTTCCGTCAATAGTAGGTGATGATTATGACCTGGGCTTCAGTATTGCAATGTCAGCACTGGGACTTATTTACCTGATTATGGCAGGTGTATGTTCGATAACGATATTAATAGAAGTTGCAGGAAGATTTGTAAATCTGTTTATGCTGATTGGTGTTGCACCGGTTGCATTGTCTGCTTTAGCAGGTGGAAAAGGCCTTGAACAGACAGCTGCGGCTTGGTGTAAAAGCTTCCTGACATCAGCACTGCAGATTATAATAATTGCACTTACAATACAGATTGTAACAAAGATTAACTGGAGCATTACGGCATTTTTTGATGCAGGAGGCCTGACTTCCTGGTTTAACGGTGCAGTCAGCGTTATAGGTTCAGTTGTATTTATGCCACTACTGGCATCTTGTGTAAAGCAGTCAGACAGCTTCTTAAGACGAGCCTTTGGTCTTGGATAAGATATAAAATATGATAGGTTATACCGCATAGAAAATTGAGAAATAGTAATGATTAACAAATAATAATCAGCAAGTAATAATAAGTATTGAATGAGCCACAGGATAACCCTGTGGCTTATTTGAAGAAAGGGTAAATATGGGAGGAAACAATCTTAAGATAGATATTAATAAAGATTTCCTTAAGGAGTATAAAGATAACTTTTTTAAAGGCTTCTCTGTTTCAGAGGTTATACATCTGGTTGCGGCTCTTGGTGTGGCGGCATTAATAATGTTTGTAGTTGTCAGGTATCTTCATATTGATATTGTGGCCGCAGTGTATATATCAGTGCCGTTTATTATACCGATTGTTTTTTCAGGGATATATAAGTATCAGGATTATCTAAAACCTAAAGATTATATGCTTGAAAGACAGTATACACTAGCTTCAGAAAAACTTCATTACGAAACAGAAGAAGCAGATGTTACAAAGTATTTTACAATGTACCATAATAAAACAGCATATAAGAAAAATACCATAACAGATACATTAAGAAAGAAGGTAGGATAAATGGCGTTACTATTAAATGCTACACGAAGAATGCAGGACAGCGTTGTTCTTACGAACCCATCATACAAAGGCAGATATCCGCAAAATACAAGGGATGCCATACAGATAGCAAAGGCACATAAAAGCGGGATATTCCAGATTGAGCGGACAGGGGCAAGGAAGCTGTATGACAGATGTTATGTATTTACAGACATCAACTATATTAACAAGGACAGGAATGACAAAATTAAAATACTTGAGGAACTTATGGACTTTTTTAAATCAATGTCCGTTTCGTTCAAAATAACAATCGTAAACCAGTACCAGGATATGAGCCAGTTTATCGATAGAGTATTTGTAAGTGAAAATGACAATGACTATCCACAGATATCGTCCGGAATACGTGAATGGATTGATGAGAAGAAGGAAGAAGCAAGAATATATGACGTTACAAGAATACTGCTTCTGACACTTACAGTAAGGAGCAGTTCATATGATGAAGCAAGAAGTTATTTCTTAGGTATGGATACAGAGATTGAAAGAGTGTTTTCAGCGTTTAAAAGCCAGATTGTGCCACTTAATGGAGAACAGAGGCTTGAGATAATAGACAGGTTCTTTTATAAGGAAAATGCAGGGGCACCATACAGTTTTAATGAAGATGCGCTGTATGATGTAATACCAGTGTCAGTTGATACTTATAAAGATTTTATGGTCTTCAATAAAAACCAGTATGTATCTGTTCTTTTTGCAAGAAGATATGGCACATCTATAGATGCGAATAAAGCGTTATATACATTATCAAACAGGGAGTATCCATCCTTTATTACTATAGATTATGCGCCGGTAGCACATAACGTAACTAAAGATGCTTTGAAAAATATGTTCGGTAATAATGAGCGTGCGATAGCACAGGAGGCAGATTCCAAGAAATCTAATAACCAGGCAGTCACAGGAATTTCCTACAGCAAGAAAAAGAAAAGGCAGGAGCTGGAGCACTATATGGACCAGCTGGATGATGATTCTGAAGAGTGCATTATGGCAGACCTTGTGCTTACGGTTACGGCAGAAAGTGAAGATGAGCTTGTAAGAAGAATTGAGGCAGTACAGGATCAGGCTAAAAAGGTTGGAATTACTCTTGAAACGTATAACCAGGTACAGCTTAAGGCATTTAACACAGCACTGCCAACTGGGTGCAGGCAGGTAAAAAAGATGCGTCCGTTTCTTGCAAGCTCGCTTGTTGCAATGCAGCCTTTTTATTCTAAAAACCTGGTTGAAAAAGGCGGAATATTCTACGGCAGGGATACAACGACACAGCAGCTGGTATTTGCAGACAGAAAGCAGCTTGCATCACCTCATGGTGTTGTAATTGGCAATACCGGAAGTGGAAAATCTATGCTTATCAAGATGACAGAAATATCACAGGTGCTGTTATCCAGTGATGATGATATACAGATAATAGACCCACAAAATGAAACACAGGCTATATGTGCTCTTTATGGCGGAAAATTCATTGATATGACACCAAGAGGGAGAATACATATTAATCCTATGGAAGTTCCGGAAAGTGTTTTCAGAGGCAGTCCAGAAGAAAGGGAGACATTCATATCTTCAGTAGCCGGCTGGGCCAACAGTTTTACTGAGTCCGTAATGGATAATATAGCATATACGGCAGAGCATAAGGCATTTATCATAGATGCTATCCAGAGCGTATATGACAGGCTATTCAGTTCTAAGACACTTATACAGCCAACTATCAAGGATATGCGTATGGAACTTCTGCGTATGGAAAAAGAGACAGAATATGAAGTCGATAAAAGGCTTATCCATATGATGACCAACTCGCTAAAGCCTTTCACTGATGGAATATATGATATGTTTGCGTATCCGTCTGATATTGATATAAGCAGTGAGCGTCTTGTTGCTTTTGGGCTGAATAACATCTCTGCTGATATCTGGCAGCCAGTAATGACTACCATAATGTTCTTTCTTACAAACAGGATTGAATTCAACCAGGAACTGCAGAGGGCGACAAGATTTATTGTTGATGAATGCCAGTATGTGACAAAGAGTCTTTCAACAAGTGATATCCTGTTAAAAGCTGTCTTAACATACAGAAAATTTGGTGGGATATGCACAATGGCATTTCAGAATCTTGCAAGAGTTGTTATGAGTGAAAATTTAAGGGATATGCTTACGAATTGTGGATACAAGATGTTTTTCCAGCAGAAAGGATCTGATGCGATAGCATTATCAAAGATACAGAATCTGACAGATATAGAATATGAAGCACTATCAAATGATGCGCCAGGCCGTTACGTTATGGTATGGAACAATAAAGTAATACTTCTGGATGCCTGTATGAGCAAGAATAATCCTTTGTATGATGCTTTTTCGACTAACTTTCACGAAAAGGCGGCTGCTCAAAAAGGACATAAGGGTACAGGATATGGCAGTTAAATTATCAATCGAAAAAGTAAAGGTTAAAAATGGAATAATCGGAAAAAGAAGAAAATTAGACAATCCAGTTGAAGATTTAATATCATCATCAGGCATACGAATTAAAAGCTATGATAAGACACAGATTAACATTAAGCGTTATCTGTCGAGTGAAGATATACGCATATTCCAGGATATGCCACCGGCACAAAGACAGCAGGTGATTGAGCAGTTTATGACTTCTGCTGAATACAGTAAGCTAGAAGAGGCTGTCAGGGAATCGGATACAGGCAATTTTATACAGGACAGTATTCCAGAAAGCAGTCATCATCATAAGGATAAGATAAATTATTATGATGACTATTCGTATGTATCAATACCTGAAAGCAGAAAAGGAACAGTATCATTGTCAGAAGATGCTTATGCTTATACAAATACAGGTGATATAAGCACGGCAGATGAGGATGAATTAAAAGACAATTTTAATGAAGACAAATCAGATGTTGTTACACCGGACAGCGGTTCAGTTAATAATAAACCACGGACAAGAATAAGATTGTCGCAGGATGATGGTGATGATAAAAATATTAAAAGCAGTAATAATGTAACGGAAAAAACTTCCGGCACAAAAACATCTTATGCAGATATGGGAAATTATTACAGGAAGACCAACAATCCAGGTGCAGAAGCTTCTGTGACAAATGTATCAGAAGGAGCGGCTGCTGATACAGCAGCTACCGCATCTACAGCCGGCACATCAAAAGTAGTAAAAGCAGCTGAACAGGCAGTAAAAAAATACGCAGAGATAATTAAAACGGCAACAGGACAGAAAGAGAATGAGAGCAGCACACAGCAGAATGCCAGCGAAACATCTATAACGTCAAATACCGGATTTATGAAAAGGGTGGCTGTGATTATTACTACAGTTGCAACTGCGGTTGCTTCATATCTTTCTGCAGCATTTATGCCGGTGATAGCTTTAGTAATGTGTGTTGTTGTGGCGGCAACGCTTCTTGTATCAGTCATAAGCTCGGTTGCAGGCGTTATAACCAATACAGTCAATAAAGCAGTGAGTGGAATAAAAATGCAGCTTCTATCAGAAAACACAATAAACTATACCGAGGATTTAAGGGAAGCTGCCGGCAGTAATGACATAACAGATTATGTGAATTACTTAATAGCGATAATGGAAGTTGAATCTCACGGCAATGGCAATGACCCAATGCAGTCAAGCGAATCTGCCGGACTTCCACCAGACAGTTTTGATAATCCGAAAGATTCAATCAGGCAGGGTGTATATTATTTTGCAGGCTGTATAAAAGAGGCAGATGAGCAGGGCTGTGATCTGATGACGGCAGTGCAGTCGTATAATTATGGACAGGGCTTTATTAATTATGTTGCAGATAATGGCGGACAGTACACACTGGAACTTGCAATCAGCTTTGCAAAAGAACGTTCAAGCGGAATACAGGTTGATTACAGTAATCAGATAGCTGTTGATTATAATGGTGGCTGGAGATACGCATATGGCAATATGTTCTATGCACAGCTTGTTAATCAGTATATATACAGTTATGAAGATGAAGCTGTACAGAAAATAGTTGATGAAGCTATGAAATATTATGGCTGGGAATATACCTGGGGCGGCAGTAATCCTGAAGAAGGCTTTGATTGTTCTGGACTTGTACAGTGGTGTTATGGCACAGCAGGAATTGAACTTCCAAGAACATCAAGAGAGCAGTTTGATTGGTGTGAGAAAATATCAGTTGATGAATTGAAAGCCGGTGATCTGCTGTTCTATCAGAATGAATCATCTGGTGGTGAGATTGGACACGTTGCAATCTATATTGGTGATGGTAAAGTGTATGAGGCTGGAGACCCGATTGGCGTATATGACAATAACGATAACTGGCATCAGGAAAATTTACTTTATGCAGGACGCATAATACATTTTGAGCCGCAGGAAAATATTGATGAGTAATATCAGGAAATATAAAAACAACATTTATAAAATTGAAAGTTAAGTGTGACGGATTCCGTCACACAGCAAAATAAGGAAGGAAAAAGTAAAATGATGGATTTGGTTTTAGAAAAAATTGATTTTGAATATGAGCTTTATTTTATGGATATGATGAAGAGTGCAAAAGAAAATATTTTTGCAAAGAGCAGAGAGATTGAATTGAAGAAAGCAATTGTGATTTTTTTAAAGGATAATGTACATAACAATAACAATATCAAGCTCATAAAAATGACAACAGCTGACAATCTTATAGATGAATTTTACAGATATGTAACTGACCACGAGGATTTAGGAAGAGAAGAAGCTATGAATAAATATCTTGAAAATTATATAAAATGATGGAATTATTTTACAGAAAATCGGAAAATTATTTTTTAAGAGTCTCTTATAAAAAGATACAAAATACTAAAAGTAAATTACAAAAATCAAAAAGCTCCACCGGCAGATTTTAAAATTCTGCGGGTGGATTTTTTAATGAAGGGCGGTGAAGATTTAATGAATTTAGAAATTGCAACAGGAAATTATAAGTCTGAAAAATGTAAATGTCTGTGTGCTGTTTTTGAAAAAAGGGGTATTAGGGAACTCCCTAACAAGTCCGCAAGCCACTTTTTAAGCGGCGTTTTTGTATTACAAAATGCGTATCTTGCCAATGTATAACAGAGGATAAGGAACAAAAAGTGCATCCTGTGGCAGAAAGTGCATCATAACTGCCACAGGCAGGTAAATGCTGGCGCCACAGGTGATTTATGATTTGTGGCAATTTTGTGGCAGTGGCAGCTTTGTGGCAATTTTGTGGCAGCTATTTTTGAAAATTGTGGCAGTTTTGTGGCAGTAAAAATTTTAAAAATAATAAGAACAGGAGTGTAAATATTATGTCGGTATCAATACGAATATCAGATGATATGTATTACGAAATAATGAAGTTAAAGGCTGATAAAGTAAGCATAAACAAAACGGTAGATATGCTGCTTGGATTAGCACTTAAGGGAATTGAAAAGTGTGAAATGAATATAAGCAGCTCGGATGAAGCAGGAAATGATAATACAGATTTTCCGGAGAGAGTTAAAAAAATTTCTGAATACATTTTTGAAGAATTGAAAGAAAGCTATGATGTTTCTATTGAATCAGAAAATGAAAATTCACAGAATGAAGAATCCGAAAATGAAAATTCAAAAATGCACATACAGGATTTGGAAAAACAGATTTCGGATTTTCAAAAATCAGAGGAGCATTTTTTAAAAATTGAAAATGAGCTTTCAGAAATTTCAAAACTCATTTTTGAAAATCGTAAATTATTAGATGAAAAAATACAAAGTACAGAAGATGATTTATCCTCTCCCAGCATTGACTGGACAACGCTTGTAACTCCACCACCGGAGATGTATTACAACATAACAGCTGACAGGACAGAGTATCCTTATATTCTTCCTGATGATGTCAAACCGTGGAGTTATATGAAATGGAAAATCAAGGAAGAATATAAAACAGCAACGCTGGAATTCAGTTCCAATATAATTGCAGTAGCAGATTTCCTTCATCAAAAAATAATGATAGCAAACATATTGGATATGCAGGTGTGGTATCAACAGACAGCAGACAGTCTTGAAAATCTTATGCTGATATGTGAAAGAAGAGTTCTTAAAACATTCAATGGCGAGCTGCCGCTGTGGTTTAAGACAGGAATACAATTTACACATAATACAGATTATAACAGCCAGCTGTATGCAAAGCAGGAAGAAATAAACGAAGAAAGAAAAAGGAGAGGACTATATGAGTTTGAGTGTTTCAGATTTTAATAACAGGATTATAAAAACAGAGAAAGAGATTGATGTTCTTCAGGAAAAAATAAATAAAAAAAAGAAAGAGATAGCAAATCTTAAAAAGCAGAAGCATGTGCAGGAACTTAAAGAACGTACAAAGAGAAACGAAAAAATAGTATCAGCCCTTGAAGAAAAAATTGGCGGTGATATATCAGAAGATATGATAAATCGTTTTGTTGAATTCCAGAAAATGAATTCTGAAAATAATAATTCTGAAATAGAAAAATATCAGAATGAAAATTGCAATACGGACAAAACAGATTCTTATTATTAAGGCGGTGATGTTATGAAAAGAAATAAGAGTCTCGATGGTTACAGAAACAAAATGCTGCAGGTAAGACTGACAGAGGCAGAGAATGCAGCATTTCAGATTTTATACGAGAAAGCAAAGATTGATAATGCTGGGCTGCTGGTGAGCGATTTTATACGCCAGCAGCTTCTTTTTGCAAATGATGATAAGCGATTAAAAGAAATATTTAATGAAATTAGAAAAATGCGTACAGAGTTACATCAGGCACAGATGTCTCTAAGACAGTTAGAGGACAGAGCTTCAAGAGAATATTTTAATGAGGTAATTAATGACATTGAATATAAGATTGATAATCTGAAAAAAGAAATGGAGATGATGACTAATGGCAACAACAATTCTAAAGAATCTGAAAGAAGCGAAGAATAGAAAACCATCAGCGCATTTACATAATGCGATTAATTACATAATGAATCCAGAAAAAACTGAAAAAGGTTTGTGGATTAGCAGCAACTGCGGAATTACATCGCAGGAGATATATGATGCAATGATGACAACCAAGAATGAATTTAACAAAACCTGGGGAAGGCAGGGTTATCATTTTGTTATATCATTTAAGCCAGGTGAAGCTGATGAGCGGGCATGTTTTAATGTAGCAAAAGAATTTTGTGAAAAATATCTGGGTGACGGATATGAATATGTCTTTGCAGTACACAACGATCACGCACATATGCATGCACATATAGTATTTAATTCCGTTGGCAGATATGATGGCAGCAAGTATAGATATGTGAATGGAGACTGGGAAAAGTATATACAGCCTGTGACGGATGAGATAACAGAAAAATATGGCTTATCCCGTCTTGAATATGATAAGAGTAATAAGCGTGCCGGACGTTCTTATGCAGAACATAAAGCATTAAAAGCAGATAAATTCACATGGAAAAGTATTATACGTCTTGATATTGATATGGCGGTATCAAGATCTGACAGTATTGAAGAATATTATTCTGAAATGGAACGTATGGGATACAAGATAAGAATAGGACATTCAGAAAAGCATGGCGAATATGCAGCATATCACCACCCTGCAATGAAGGAAGTACAGGGAAGAACTTCCAAGGCGGCCAGAAGAGATTATATCCTGGGCGATAATTATACTATTGCGGAAATAAAAAAAAGAATCCGGCTTAAGAAAAATGGTGATAATCATTATTATATACCGCCGGATAAAATATATGTCGAGCAGACATTGCATACAATAAGTGAGCATAAACAGCAGTCACGTTTTCAAGCCTGCGCTGTAGTAAGATACCAGCACGCAAGACAATATCATTATTTTGATATGCAGTTAAAAGACCAGATACAGGTAAGAAAAGACCTGCTTGCAATAGATAAGCTGCGTGAAGAGTGCAACTATATTCTTGATAATGACATAACAGATATAAGCTGTGTAAAGCAGCGGCTAGAAGAAGTGACCAAAGAGATAGGAGAGATTAAAGCAGCTTCTTATGATGCGGCATTAGCAGACAGCATATATACTTCTGATGAGCTGGAAATCAGGAGAGAATATTATTCTCTGTATGACAGGCTTATGACAGCAGACAGCAGTATGTCTGATGAAGAATATGAACTTCTGTCAGACAGACTGGAAGAGCTTGAAAGCAGCTATGCCGATATACTGTCAGCACCGATAGTTAAAAAGAATCCTTTTATGCAGGACAGGCTTAACGGCTTATATGAAGAAAGAAGGATACTTAAACGCATCGTAAAAGATGAGGAAGTGTATAATGGCGTGACGGAATCCGTCACATTTAAAGATAATATAAAGGATACTTCTAAAAATAAAGACAGAAACATTTAACGGAAAGGTAGATTGTAATTATGGAAGATATTATAATAATAGCAGATGATTCAGAGGATATATCTGATAAAGAAAGTACGGATAATAATTCAAGTATAACAGACAAGAAGCCTGACAGCAGGAAGCTGAGTGATGATGAAATAAAAGAAGCAGAAAATGCTGTAGATTATCTCTGTAAGCTCTATAAGATAACGATCAGCAATGAAACACGAAAAAAAATTGACACAATAGAAAACGCAAAATGTATAATTACAGCAATTGCAGCCTTAAGAACAAGCGTAGCTGTGAACGAAGCTGCGGCGGCAAAAGATTTGCCAGAGTCAGTTAGCACAGCAATATTTAACCTGTATACATCGAACGACGAGCTTCATAAGAAAATAAATGAAGCTTCGGATACAGTAAATAATCTTAAGAATTCTAATGACGATATAAGACAGATTTTTGAGACAGAAATAAAAAATTCGTTTGAAAGAGAGAAGCAGGCAACTAATGCGCTGATCGAACAGTATAGGGTATCTCTTGAAGCAAAAGATAAGACATATACTCTTATAATGCGCAGCAATAATGATTTAAAGAAAGAAAATGAAAAATTAAAGGGTGAAATGAATACTCTTCAAATTGAAAATGACAAGCTTAAGGCAATGAATGCCCTTCAGGCGGGCACGGCACAAAATCAACAGCCAGCCGCACAACAGACCATTAATCAGAACAATGGTAATAAAGGTATATCTTTATTTACAAAAATGAAAAATCACAGAAATAAGAATCAGCAGAATAATCATAATATGGATATCTTCATCAGTGATATTTTATCTAATAATAAATTTACAAAAGAGCAGAAGGATTATCTTATGAGCTGTATAGAATCGGGCGCAGATTATGAATTTGTAAAGAAGATTGCTGTTAGGGAGCTTGATGTTGATATGATGAAAAGAATAGTGAATTATTATAATTGTAAGAAATAATATTATTTATAAACTGACTCCAAAATTAAGGAGTCAGTTTGAAAAAAATATTATCTGTTTTTCAGATAATCGTAAATAAAATTTGCGATTATACTTGTAACAACAGATAACATAATGTTATTTATAATGTCCATAATCTTTCCTCCTGTTATTTTTTTTAGTAAATTATTTATCTATTTGATAAATAATCTTTATAATATGAATAATGTAAAAGCATTTTTTTTACGGTGAAAAAATATATAAAATATCAAAAAAAAATATAATATTTTTAAAAAATATAAAACTGGCACTAGATGTCACTAATTAAGTGTGCTATAATAAACTTGCGTGAAAAGGATTTGAGGCAGATGTAACAATCTGTTTCAGTCCTTTTTTTTGTACCCTGAAATAATGAAATGTGACGAATTCCGTCACAAATATAAGGAGGATCTATTAATGGTAAAGAAAAATGAAGTAAGACGATTATTTGAGACAGGAGCAGTAAAAGGGTATCTTCCGTCCGATATGGCAGCGATGGAAATTCATATTAATAATATGGGCAATTACACTGGGGCAGTATTTATTGACCCAATTAAAAAGGAAACAGGCAAGCCTATGCCAGTGCTTAATCTTGATGCTTTATATGAAAGTGTAAAAAATTCTGAGGATATTATTGAGGCAGGTGTAAGGTCAGCAGGCATAGTACAGGATTTTCTTAAAAATACATATGTACCTAATATTGACTTTTCAAGGCTGCCTGAGCTGATGAAGGATTTTGATAAGATAAGCGACAGATTATATCTTTCAGCAGTATCACCATCATATAATAATGAAAACACAGCAATGTTTGAAGTACAGGGAATGCGTTTTGTCCCAAAGCTGCTGTTAGCCCAGGAAGGCAGTGACAGCATGGTAGCACCGCTTCCTAGAAGCGCAGTTAAAGATATGGGATTGACAGAACAGGAATTTTTTACAAAGGTGTCTGAAAATACTAAAAATGTACTGAAACCTGAAATCAGAAACATATCTGATATTTTTAAAGATATACAGCCGGATATTGCTTCAGAAGCTATGGATATGTCGATGCTTGTAGTAACATCGCAAAATAAAATAAAAGGCGCAGCTTCACTTATACTTGATGATACAGTGTTAAGTCAGGTCGCAGCAAGATATAATAATGCTAATTATTTTATAATTCCTTCATCAATAAGCGAAGTAATAGCAATGCCTGTAAATGAATTCACTCCTGAGACAGCGGAAAGTATCGCTATGCTTACCCAGATGGTCGAAGAGGTTAATGATACACAGGTAGCTAAAGATGAAATACTGTCATATGATGTATATCATTATGATGCACAGAAGCATAAGCTAGATAAAGCTACAGATTATTGTATAAATAAGCAGTTAGATGAAGCACATCAGGCTCTTCCAAGAGCTGATGAAGAGCTTAATGAACAGATTGAAAAAAATGATAATATAAAAATGTAAAGTGGTATTTTCCTGAAGGAGAGTATCACTTTTTATTATGTGACGGAATCCGTCACGCTGAAAGGAGACACAATGACCATTAACAGTAATAATTATGGAAATCTCATTGAAAAATTAAGAACCATACATAATATATCGCAGGATACGCTTGCAAACATTCTTCTTATTAATACAGATACATTACAAGCTGTTGAGAAAGGAACAGCACAGCTGTCAGACAGTCAGCTAAATATGTGTGCTAACATATTTGATGTCTCAAAATTCGCTCTGGAAAATGGAGAAATAAAACCAAGAATAAAGCGTGCAGAATTACAGTTCAATCTTGATAAGCTGCTTGAACAGTATAATGAGGCAGTTAAAAGCCAGTCATATATGTTAGAGGCAATACAGCAGGCTGTGCCGCCAGAAAGATATGAAGCAAAGTATTCTGAATTGCAGGAGTATTACATACAGGGATATTTTGTCTATGATACATTGACTGATGATTTTGTCAGAGATAAAGACAAATTTCCTATAAAATATGACACTGCAAAAGAAGCATTGGATGCTGCTAGACAGATGGATGAATTATACAAAAATGCTGCGCTGGATAAAAGTTTGTCAGCAGATAATGAAAATAAAGATGTAAATGTGACGGAATCCGTCACACAGCAGGAAATCGCCTCAACAATAAATAACCTTGAATATGATGACGAGGGGTATCTTCATTTTACAGTTGAAGCTGATGGATACGAACTGGAAGGATTATTCCGGATAAATGATCCACAGAATGGCAAGAGTATGAAGCTTGTAAGCATAGATTATGGCTATTTACACCCTGAAATCTCTAAGCAGTGGAATCAGATAGAAGAGTATTTGAAAAAAGAGGCTGTGCAGCATCTGGAAAGACAGAATGTAGAAAACAATATAAATGAAGATTATGCTGAAACAGCTTTTAAGATGTAGCATTTAGTGACGGAATCCGTCACTTTTTATTATGAATAATTATAAAAATAGTTATATGAAAGGGTGATCATATGAATACAACTGATGGAATGTATGCAGATTTCAGGAAGATCGAGCAGGGAATGAGGCTGTATATGAAGATATCACAGCCTGTTGCATATGCAACATTTAAGCTTGTACAGTTCCTTGCAAGAGGTGTCAAAGAGAAATTCTTTGATAAAGATGCCGTTGAAAATTTTTCAAAATTCCTGAAATCAAGTAATGGTGAATACAGTATATACAGAATGCCTTACAGAGCGGAATTATCAAGAGAACAGGCTATAGATAGTGTGAAAAATTATCTTGATAAGGCGGGAATAAAATACTGCGTTATGGATTCGGTAAATGATAAAGATAATGCGCTTCATATAAGCGTTATGAGGAAAGATGAACAGAAATTCAATGTTATGTTCACAGATTATCTTAAAGAGCAGCTCTCGGGTGGAGAGAAAACAGCAGAAGATCTTATTAATCTGACAGATGGAAAGACAACTATAATATCTATTCCGGATGCTTCGCTTGATATAATGAAAAATGCACTTACAGAAGTTAATGTTAATTTTGCTGAGCTTGCTGACCTTGTGCCAGATGATGGAGAAAAGCAGTTAAGAATAGCAAGTGTTGATTTAAACACTGCCAAACAGTGCTATGAAGCCTACAGACATTCCCTGATGAAGAATAAACCGGAAGAAGCAGCTGCTGAAATGAAAGTGTTCAGTGAAGATGATTATATCGATACTGCAAGAGAGACTACAGAACAGTATATGCAGAATGTAATGTCAGATGAAATGAAAGAACGATTTAAGCAGTATGAAGGACTTGATGCGGCCGAGATGGAAAAAGAAATAATGAAATGGGACTGTGTGATAAAGGATTCTAAAGGATTTGAATGTCAGGCTCTAAGAGCCAATATGGCATATTCTGAATTGTCAATTGATAAAGCAACACTTGTAGATAGTAATTCCATCAACAGCCAGCTCGCAAGAAAATTTCCTAACTACTTTTTTGCCACAATACCAGGAACGTCAGGAAAACAGATAGTTATGCTTCCTAAAAATCAGGTGTTTGAGGTAGATGGTGAAGCTAAAGACAGATATATTGCATTTGTCAATAATCAGAAAAAGGTCCGCATATACAATGTTGATGGTAGCAAACTGGATTTCGATATTGGTGAAACTTACCCGACAGGCAAAGATCTGTTTAAAAAGTTCGATACACACAAAAAGAATAGTATGTATAAAGATATGACAAAGTCTGCTGTGCAGGAATTTGAACATATAGTTCCTAAAGCAGCACCAGTCAGGTAATCAACAGTACAAATATAAATATAAAACAGGACAGATACCGTATAGTGTCTGTCCTTTTATAATGCGGGATATTAATAAAATCATCGGTCCGGGATTATTTAGAAAGTATTCAGAAAGGGGTATTGCTTGAAATGGATAAGGAAATAGAATTAAAGGATTTGAAAAATTTGATAAACAATATGAAAGATACAGCAATCGTAACTGTTGATCTAAGAGCATTAATAACAGATGAAAATGTGACGGAATCCGTCACACTAAAAAGAGGTGACAATAATGGCAGAGATTAATCATTATTTTTCAGACGAAGAGGCTTTTCAGCTTGATACTGTAGCAGTAAGACTTGTAAAGACCAGAGAGCCCCTGACATCAGATGAGCCGCTTACATCGCCAGAAGCCGTTGTAAGGACACTTGCACAGGAAATGTCATTTTATGACAGGGAAGTAATAGGTGTCATTAATTTCGACACAAAGATGAGACCCATAAATGTGAATTTTGCATCAGCAGGAACACTTAATTCATCATTAGCCCACCCAAGGGAAATTATGAAATCAGCAATACTGTCCAATGCAGCTTCCATGATGATGATACATAACCACCCAAGCCAGGATATTACACCAAGCAGGGAAGATATTGAGATGACAGGAAGAATGGCACAGATATGTGCTCTTATGAATATTCCATTACTGGATCATATCATTGTTGGTGATTATGGAAAAAATTATTTCAGCTTTGCAGATGAGAATATGATGCCAAAACCAGGCTTTAGAAGCGGATATAAGAATATGGATTTTACAAAGGTTGCAGAAGTATTTGTAAGTGAAAAAAAGCGTGAATATAAAAATAAAGATACTAAAAATAATGTAAATGAGATAACAAAAAAGCTTTCTGAGGGTGTGAAGGAAATATTCGAAGGTGACAATTACAAGAAGTATCTAAATACTATATCCAAGTTCCATAACTACAGCACGAATAATACTATACTGATAGCAAGACAGAATCCGGAAGCTACCCTCGTGGCAGGTTTTAAATCATGGGAAAATAATTTTAACAGACATGTCAAAAAAGGTGAAAAGGGAATAAAAATAATTGCACCATCTCCATATAAGAAAAAAGTGATGGTGGAAAAGGTTGATCCTGTGTCAATGGAAATTAAGCTTGATATGAATGGTAATCCGGAAAAAGAGGAAACAGAAATAAAAATGACTGCATACAGAATAGTATCAGTGTTTGATGTAAGCCAGACAGAGGGAGAGCCACTTCCACAGATAGCTGTAGAACTGACGGATAATGTAAATGAATATGAAGCATTTATGCAGGCAATCAGACAGAGTACATCAATACCGATAGAATTTGAGGATATATCAGATTCGGCTGCAAAGGGGTATTTTGATAATGATGCACAGAAAATTGTAATCAGAAAGGGAATGAGTGAGAGCCAGAGTGTTAAAACGGCTATACATGAACTTGCACATTCAATATTGCACAATACTGATACAAATGCTGAGGGAGCAGGTAAAGACAGGCAGACTAAAGAGGTAGAAGCTGAAAGTGTTGCTTATACAGTATGCAGTCATTTTGGAATAGATACGTCAGATTATTCATTTGGATACATCGCAGGCTGGAGTTCTGGAAGAGAAGCCGATGAACTTAAGCAGTCATTAGAGACAATACGGGAGACTTCATCTGAACTTATTAATAGTATAGAACATTTAATGCCACAGCTAAAAAAAGATGTAAAGCCTGATAAAAATGTGACGGAATCCGTCACACAGGAAGATAAAAAAGCCGAACATAGTGATGATATGACAGTCAAGGAAGCTATAGAAAGCAGGGAGCATACATATTATGGTGCATATGCAGATATAGGAACTGTACTTGATAACTTCACAACAGATGAATTAATAGAACATCTTAAAAATAATGAACTGGGCGGAGAAAGTTCATTAAGAAATTATGTTGAAAGCCAGATAACAAGTGCGCAGATTAACAGGGAACGTTATCAGTCAGAAAATGAAAATGTGACGGAATCCGTCACACCTGATAATGAAGAGCTGGAAGTAGAAGCGGCAGAAATGAGAATGTAAAACTTAAAAGAAAGGGGTAAATAGTCAATGTTAAAAAATAGAAAGATATCTTATAAGGTATATCTTATCCTGCTTGCTGTTGTTATGTTATTCAGTCTGTTTTTTGCTGGAATATTCAGTTATGAAGATACTAATATATTTAATATTCCGGATAAATTGACAGAACTAGCTGGACATTTCTGGCAGTTTAATAGATATTTCAATGCATACACAATTCAGTGTCTCGGCTGGGGATTTCTTGTCTGGATTTTTTTATGTTATGTAATAATGGACAAAATGCGTAACTGGCAGTCCCATATCGCTTATGGTTCTGAAGACTGGGGCAATGCCGAAGATGTAACAAAAAGACGAGCTAATAAAGATGAAAGCTGTAACAGAATTATATCTAAGAATTTAAGAATAGATACACAGGGTGCTGATAAGGCTTCAAACAATAATATGGTGGTTGTTGCCTCTTCCGGTAAGTTTAAGACAACATCGGTAGTCGTACCCAATCTTTTAGCTGGTGGTGCAAATAAGATTGTGCTTGACGTAAAAGGTGAACTGATGCGTAATTATGGATTATATCTGAAAGAAAAAGGATATACGATAAGATGTCTTAATCTTAAATATCCTGAGCAGTCAGACAGATATAATCCATTTGCATATATTCAGACAGAAGAAGATATTATCAAGCTGATTGCAAACATTCAGAAATCACTTACACCACCAGATGCAATGAAAGGCGAACCATTTTGGGACGAGGGCGTTGCATTATATCTGCAGGCGGTATTTTACTACGAGTGGTGGTATGCAAAGAAAGAGGGAAGAACAGGAACATTTAATAATGTATTGAAATTAGTTAATGATGAGGCGAAAAAGGATACTTCTAGACCAGTAGAAAAAGGCAAACAGCCACCTACATTATTACAGATAAAAATGGACAAATTGGCAGATGAAGACAGTCCTGACAATCCTGCTGTAAGAGATTATAGAAAATTAAAAGATGGCGCAGCTGAAACAGTTCGTTCGATTATAATTATAACAAATGCAAAGTTGAAATTATGCGAAACAAAGGCACTTAAACGTATATTTGAAGATGATGATATGCATCTGACAGAATATGCTACTGGTGTAGGTGGTACGCTTGATAAGCCTAATAAAAATAAACTGATAACATTCTTATGCGTAGATGATTCGGACCAGTCATACAATTTTGTGTGTTCTATGTTATATTCACAGGCACTGACAATTCTTATGAGAATGGCAGATAATAATCTGGGTGGTTCACTTCCAATACCACTTGAGCTGTGGTTGGATGAATTTTACGCAGGAGCAAGACCAGCTGACTGTGCGCAGCTCATGGGCGTTATCAGATCACGAAACATAAGTATGATACCAATTTTGCAATCAGTAAGTCAGCTTAAAGATTTGTACCAAGGTGAAAAAGCAGAGATTATCCACGATAACTGTCCTATATTTTGGTTCGGTGGTTGTGGTCAGGGCGCTATAGAAACACAGAAAGCTATATCGGAACTGCTGGGTAAAGCAACGGTAGATATTGCTTCTGATGGCAGTAATGGCAACAATAAAAGCACTAATTACCAGAAAACGGGCAGGGAGCTTATGACACCTGCTGAAATTAAAAATATGGATAAGCATTACTGCATAATCTTTCTTGAAGATGAACGACCAATATATGACAGGAAGTCGCTTCCTTGGGAGGATAATCCTTTATATAAGCAGGCAATGCAGCTTAATGAAGAATCGGGTGTAGGAGGTTATATTGTAGAACCTAAGTCGATGGTAGACCCACATACAGGCGAGTATGTAACAATACAGAATTCCATAAATATAGAAGAAACTGACGAACTTCCTGAGGGAGTAAAGCCAATAGACGTATTCAGTGATGAATTCCTGCATATGAATTTTGCTTCAAAAGAACCTGCAGATGATGAAGTGAATGAGGAACTGAAACGTTTATATGCACTTAAAAAGAGCTTTACACAGAAAGAAAATAAAAGAAAAGCTACAGAAAAAAGCAGGAAAGCTGTTTCATCAGACGTGACGGAATCCGTTACAGATGATAGCAGGAACATTAGGACAGATAAGATGGATAGCAGCATATCAGATAATGTGCCGGCCAGTATTGAAGACGGAATTATGCAGTATTTTGGAAGTATGGATAGCGGACAGCGGAAGTTAATTCAGATGGCCATAGAAAATAATATGCCGGAATTATTAATAAGGAAAATGTTCGTAATGCAGTATGATACAATGAAACAGTTTTATGATTCATATTTCAACTGATTATATAAGACGATATGTATTATATAAATACGGATATATAATTAATGTTATGCAGTTGTATATAGCAGTTATCACTATTGCACGTTAGTGATAACTGCTGTTCTTTTAGAATTATATGTATTAATGTATATATATATTAAATAATACATATATTGACACAAACCGACAACTGTAATAATATGAATTATATAAAATTTACATATTATATTTATAACCATCATAAAAGAGGGGTGATATTATGAAGGGTTATAGTCAGTTGAATTACCGGAAACGTATTCGTCTTGAAACATTATTCAGTCTTAAATTGTCCAAATTTGATATTGCTGCTAAAATGAATGTCTGCTTAAAAACAGTGTACAATGAGTGGAACAAGGGCAGGTATTTACATACTAATTCGGACCTGACAACTGAGTGGAGATATTCTGCGGATAAAGCGCAGGGCATTACAGATAAAAATGTATCAAACAGAGGGACTATGCCAAAGCTTCTCAAAGACAGGAAGCTTGCAAAAGAAATAGAAAATAATATATGTAATAATGGTTATAGTGTTGAAGTAACGGTTAATGTTATGAAGCAGTCCGGCAGAATGGACAAATATGAACAGTCTGTATGTACAAGGACAATCTATAATGCTATAGATAAAGGATATTTCACACACATAACTAATAAAGACCTGCCAATCAGACGTAACAAAAAAATGCACAAGAAAAATACTGTAAGAGTACAGAAAAGAGACATCGCAGGTATGAGCATAGAGGACAGACCTGAAGATATCCTGACAAGAGAGGAGTTCGGCCACTGGGAAATGGATTCTGTCATTGGCTCAAGAGGAAAATCTAAAAACACACTTCTGACTATTTTTGAAAGAAAAACAAGACAGCCTATTATATACAAGCAGTCAGACAAGTCATCTGCAAGTGTCGTAGCTGCCCTTGATGCTCTCGAAAAAAAGATGGGTGATAAATTTTATGCTGTATTTAAGTCTATCACTGTAGATAATGGAACTGAATTTGCAGATTGCGAAGGAATAGAACGCAGCTGCATATACCCTGATAAGAAAAGAACACAAGTGTATTACTGTCATCCTTACTGCTCCAGTGAAAGAGGTTCTAACGAAAATGGCAACAGAATGATAAGAAGACAAATTCCAAAAGGGACTAATTTTGATAATAAGACAGAAAAAGAGATAGCAGATGTGCAGAAATGGCTGGAAAATTATCCGCGCCGTATGTTTGGCTATAAATCATCCAAACAATTGTATCTCGAGGAAATGAAGCTGTTAATCTGAATAAATGCAATTGAATAATAATTTTTAAAAGACTGACAAATGCCAGTCTTTTTGTGCTACAATTAAATGTAAATTTTACTACAATATCAGTAAAATACAGGCTTCAAGATACATAATATACCGCATTTATAGTATACTAAAATGCGGTAAAAATACTGTGAAAATATTGTAAAAAAAGCTTGACATTTACACAGATATGTTAAGAGATTTATAAAATGTTGACAACAGATAATAATTCTGTTATTCTTTCGTATGAATAATAAAAGACAGTTCGTTAGTACCATCCTGTCTTAAAATAAAACCAGGGCTTCAAAACTTAAAATCTGTATAATATGCAATGTATGATAATATGCGTTGTGATCAGATAGAACCATTAAAATGGCGTGTCAGTTGTGAGGTAACTGGCACGCCATTTTATTTAATAGGAAATTTTGATAGAAAATCTAAGGAGCAGATATGTACACATTAAAAACAGAACACAGCTTCGATGCCGCACATTTCTTATACGGCTATGAGGGCAAATGCAGTAACATACACGGACACCGCTGGAGAGTTGTAGCAGAGGTATCAAGTGATGAACTTGAAACAACAGGACAGAACAGAGGAATGTATGTTGACTTTGGAGATTTAAAGAAAGATTTAAAGGAAATCGTAGATTACTTAGACCATTGCCTTATTATAGAAACTGGCAGTTTAAAGGAAACAACACTGAAGGCTTTACAGGATGAGAATTTCAGGATAATACAGTTTGCTTTCAGACCAACAGCAGAGAATATGGCGAAATATTTTTATGATAAAATGAGCGGCAGGGGATACAAGGTGAAACAGATAACTGTTTATGAGACACCGAATAATGCCGCATCATATACACAGGATTAGAAGTATATACATAAATGCAATGTACATAGAAATAGGATTGGAAGTATATACATAAATGTAATGTATATAGAAATAGGATTGGATATATACATAAATATAATGTACACAGAAATGAGGAACATATGAGCGAACAGATATTTAATGTCGTAGAACATTTTGCTAGCATTAACGGAGAAGGTGTAAGAGCAGGAGAACTTGCTGTATTTGTAAGGTTCAGAGGTTGTAATCTTGATTGCAGTTATTGTGATACCAGATGGGCAAATGATGTTAATGCAAAGGCAGTTAAGATGAGTGTGTCTGATATTGTTAAGGCAGTGGAAGATGCCAAGATTGACAATGTAACACTTACAGGTGGAGAGCCGCTTATTCAGGCAGGGATAGACGAGCTTATAGCACAGCTGCTGATTAGTGGCAGAAATGTTGAGATAGAAACCAATGGAAGCGTTGATATTAATAAGGTAAGAGAAAATGTTAAGGATAACCTTACTACAGCTATGAATGGTCAGGTCATAAACGACATTTATGATAAGGTTAACAATGAAATGGGAAGATTATCAATGACAGCAGATTACAAGCTTGCTGGAAGCAATATGGAACAATATATGAAGCTTGATAATTTTAACAACCTTCAAAGTCAGGACACTGTTAAATTCGTTGTAAGCAGTGAAGAAGATTTAAAGAGAGCATTAGAAATAATAAGACAATATAATCTTGCAGAAAAATGCTATGTATATTTTAGTCCTGTATTTGGAAAGATTGAACCTGTAACAATCGTGGATTTTATGAAGAATAATTTGATTAATGGGGCAAGAGTACAGCTCCAGCTCCACAAATTCATCTGGTCGCCAGATAAGAAAGGAGTATAAATTGAAACAGATAGATACAGAAGCTATAAGATTTCATATAAGAGGAATTCTTGAGGCATTAGGAGATGACCCGGACAGGGAAGGACTGAAAGAAACACCTGACAGAGTAGCAAGAATGTATGAAGAAGTCTTTGAAGGAATGAAGTATTCCAATGATGAGATAGCGGCTATGTTTGATAAGACATTTGCAGAAGATGTGGATGACGAGGGCACATCAAGATACGGTGATATGGTAGTTGTAAAAGATATAGATATATTCAGCTATTGCGAACATCATATTGCACTTATGTACGATATGAAAGTGACAGTAGCATATGTTCCTAAAGGCAGGGTTATAGGTCTTAGCAAGATAGCTAGAATAGCTGATATGGTAGGAAAGAGATTGCAGTTACAGGAACGCATAGGTTCAGACATAGCAGATATAATATGCAAAGTAACAGGTTCAGAAGATGTTGCTGTATTCATAGAGGGCTGTCACAGTTGTATGACAGCAAGAGGAATAAAAAAGACCAACACAAAAACATATACACAGACATTAAGAGGGAGGTTTTCTAATGAAAGCAATGGTTTTATGCAGTGGTGGCGTTGATAGTACAACGTGCCTTGGAATAGCAGTCGATAAGTATGGTGCAGAAAATGTTGTGGCACTGTCAATATATTATGGACAAAGGCACACAAAGGAAATTGAGTCAGCTGATAAGGTAACTGAATATTATGGTGTTGAGCATATATCATTGGATCTTGAAAAGATATTCCAGTACAGTGATTGTTCATTGCTTGCACATTCTGATAAAGAGATACCAGAGGAGTCTTATGCAGAACAGATTAAAAAGACTAACGGAAGTCCTGTGTCAACTTATGTTCCGTTTCGCAATGGCTTGTTCCTTTCAAGTGCGGCAAGCATAGCACTTTCTAAAGGGTGTGAGGTTATATATTATGGGGCACACAGTGATGACGCGGCAGGAAGTGCATATCCTGATTGTAGTGATGAATTTAACAAGGCAATGAATGAAGCGATATATCTTGGAAGTGGTAAGCAGTTAAAGATAGAAGCTCCATTTATTAATAAGACAAAATCACAAGTTGTAAAAATCGGACTTGATTTAAAAGTTCCTTATGAATATACATGGAGCTGTTATGAAGGAGCAGATAAGCCTTGCGGCGTGTGTGGAACGTGTATAGACAGAGCTAAGGCATTTGAGGCTAATGGAGTAAAAGACCCTGCGTTATAAAAAACGCAGGGTTTATATATTTTTTATAAAATAATTAGCACTCACCTGTTGACAGTGCTAACAACAAGTGATATAACCTGTAATAGGAAATGAGAAAAGAGCATTTTAGAAGAAAAGTAATGAAAAATTGTTCAAAGAATTACAATTGGTCTTTAAAGTGTTATCTGATAATCTTTATTTCCAAGGGAACAATAATTGGGGTTAAGAAAGAGGTGAATTGTATGAACATTCAGAAGTTTACACAGAAATCAATCGAAGCGATTAATAACTGCGAGAAGATAGCTTATGATTATGGTAATCAGGAGATTGACCAGGAACATTTTCTTTATAGTCTTATGACTATTGAAGATAGTCTTATAGCTAACCTTATAGAGAAGATGAATATTGATAAAGACATTTTCTTAAAGAATATTGAACAACTTCTTAATCAGAAGAATAAGGTATCAGGTGATGTTAAGTTATATATAAGCAATGACCTTAATAAGGTACTTGTCAATGCAGAAGATGAAGCCAAGAGAATGGGCGACTCTTATGTGTCAGTTGAGCATTTGATGCTTGCACTTATAGCAGCACCTAACAGAGCAATAAAGCAGCTCTTTAAGACATATGGAATTAACAGGGAGAGCTTTCTTTCAGTACTTGCTACTGTAAGAGGCAACCAGACAGTTACATCAGACAATCCAGAGGCAACTTACGATACACTCAATAAGTACGCTACGGATCTGGTACAAAGAGCAGCCGACGGCAAGCTTGATCCAGTAATCGGACGAGATCAGGAAATAAGGAATGTAATAAGAATTCTTTCAAGAAAGACTAAGAACAATCCGGTTCTTATCGGTGAACCAGGTGTAGGTAAGACAGCAGTTGTTGAAGGACTTGCACAAAGAATTGTAAAAGGTGATGTGCCAGAGAGTCTTAAAGACAAGAAGTTATTTGCTCTTGATATGGGTGCACTTGTGGCTGGTGCTAAATACAGAGGTGAATTTGAGGAAAGATTAAAAGCTGTGCTTGATGAGGTTAAAAAGTCAGAAGGCCAGATTATATTATTTATCGATGAAATTCACACAATTGTAGGTGCTGGTAAGACAGAGGGTTCTATGGATGCTGGTAATATGCTTAAACCAATGCTCGCAAGAGGTGAGCTGCATTGTATAGGTGCGACAACACTTGATGAACACAGACAGTATATTGAAAAAGACCCAGCACTTGAACGCCGTTTCCAGCCTGTAATGGTTGATGAGCCAACAGTTGAAGATACAATATCTATATTAAGGGGGCTTAAGGACAGATACGAAGTATTCCACGGTGTTAAGATTAATGATGGTGCTTTGGTAAGTGCGGCTGTGTTATCAGACAGATATATAACAGACAGATTTCTTCCAGATAAGGCAATTGATCTTGTAGATGAAGCGTGTGCAATGATTAAGACAGAACTTGATTCAATGCCGGCAGAACTTGATGAAATGCAGCGTAAGATTATGCAGCTTGAAATTGAGGAGGCAGCCTTAAAGAAGGAAACTGATAATCTTAGTAAGGAAAGGCTTGAAGCTTTAAGAAAAGAGTTATCAGAACTTAAGGAAGAATTTGGCATACAGAAGGCTAAATGGGATTCTGACAAGACAAAGGTTGATAATATCAGCAAGTTAAAAGAAGAACTTGAAAATGTTAATAACCAGATTGCACAGGCAAAGAGAGAATACAATCTTGAGAAAGCAGCAGAGCTTCAGTATGGCAGGCTGCCACAGATAGAAAAGCAGATTGAAGAAGCAGAAGCCAAGGCCAAGAAAGATGGAAGCGATGATTCTTTAGTACACGAGAATGTAACAGAAGAAGAAATAGCTAAGATTATATCAAGATGGACAGGTATTCCAGTGGCCAAGTTAAGTGAGTCAGAAAGGCAGAAGACACTTAATCTTGATGAAACTCTTCATAAGAGAGTTGTTGGACAGGACGAGGCTGTAACCAAGGTTACAGAAGCTATTATCAGGTCTAAAGCTGGTATTAAAGATCCAAGCAAGCCAATTGGCTCATTCTTATTCTTAGGACCAACTGGTGTAGGTAAGACAGAGCTTGCAAAGACACTTGCAGAGAGTCTGTTTGATGATGAGAATAATATAATAAGGCTTGATATGTCGGAGTATATGGAGAAATATTCAGTATCCAGACTTATCGGAGCTCCTCCAGGATATGTAGGATATGATGAAGGTGGACAGCTTACAGAGGCAGTCCGCAGGAAACCATATTCAGTAGTATTGTTTGATGAGGTTGAAAAAGCCCACCCTGATGTATTTAATGTGCTTCTTCAGGTTCTCGATGATGGACGTATAACAGATTCACAAGGTAGGACAGTAGATTTTAAGAATACGATCATAATTCTTACAAGTAATATCGGTTCAACCTACCTTCTTGATGGAATTGATGAGAATGGTAATATTAAAGAGGGGGTTGAGGAACTTGTTATGGGAGATCTGCGTAACAGCTTCAGACCAGAATTCCTGAACCGTCTTGATGAGATTATTATGTTCAAACCTCTTAATAAGGATAATATAGGAAGTATTATTAACCTTCTTATTAATGATGTCAACAGAAGACTCGAAGATAAGGAACTTAAGGTTGTATTATCTGATACAGCTAAAGATTATATCGTTGACCATGGTTTTGACCCAATGTATGGTGCAAGACCTCTTAAGAGATATGTCCAGAAGAGCGTTGAGACACTTGCCGCTAAGCTTATACTTGCCGGCGATGTATCGACAGGGGACAAGATTCTTATAGATTGTGAAAATGGTACTTTAGTTGCTAAAGATATGAAATCATAATTTACTTCATTAGGTAACTTAAAGCGGTATATTTAATATATATACTTAAAGAAAGCTATATGTAAGGTTGTAATAAATGTTTTGAATAAATCGGACATTTGTTATAGCCTTCATATAGCTTTTTTAATAATTATACAAATTGGTTAGTCTTAGGATTGTATACATAATTGATAGCGGTGAGTTTGTCTGTGATACTGCTCTCGTCAACCATATAAGTCTTACATAATTCTGTGAGTGAGCTGTAATTATCCCTTAACTGCATGTTAACAAAGCTAAGAAGCATAACCGGGTCTTTAGGTAAATTATTCATAAAATCCTCATTTCTATACATTTTATATGTCTATATTGGTAACAAGAATTATAATACGACGCTCTAAAGGCATATGCAAATTGTAATTGAAATGTATGTTAATAAATACACAATTAGTTTACAAGTAATAAAAAACGTGCTATTATTCATATAAATAGAGTGCAAAATTACTAATATAATATTAGCGGATTTAATACAATATTTATATCAGGATTGTATGGTTTATATGCTGTATGGTCTTAGGTTGTATAAAGAGGTGGATTTCTATAGGGTGCAGTGGTTTTATAGGAATTTACGGATGGGGGACATATGTTAATATCAGAGGATATTTATAATAACAAATCATCAATGATGTATTGTATGGCATCATTTAATTCTTCATATCTTGTGCTTTTTGCAGATGACTATTTTTATAATTATGCAGGAAAGCTTGTTAATATTATTATCACAGAGATGATACATCCTGATTATGTGGGTGAATTTAAAAATGTATGTGAGAGTCTGAAAGAATCAGGTCAGTCCCAGAGAATTATAACGTGTATAAAAGGTGGTGACGGACAGTATTTTCTTGTTCATATGAGCCTTGCCAATCATGGGAATATCATTAATGAAGAGGCGGTTATAGATATGAATGTAGTTAACATTTTTATGATGGAGAAGAAATATACAAGGCTTCATAATGATGTGAACAAATATAGGACATATTTGTCAATGTATAATGATTATATGTTTGATTATGATACCGTAACAGATATGTTTTCTCTATATATATACAGAAGCTTCAAGGCAACGATAATATGCAAGATGACACTTGATAAATTCGAAAAGGTGTATATGGAATATCTAAATAATGCAAGACAAAAACAGGATTTTACAGATTTTGTGAATAAAGTCCGTAATGCTAATGAGGGGTTTAATGGTGAGATTACAGGACCGCTTATTACAGATATGTCCAAGCTTGTTGTATATAATATTGATTGTAAGCTTACATATAAGAATAACAGGGACAGGGTTGTAATTGGGATTATTAAGTCAATTGATAAGCAGAATGAGGTCAGTTATTATGCCACACAGGAGGGAAAAGATTTTTTTACAGGGCTTCTTAATAAAAGAGCCTGCAAGGAATATGTTCAGGACTCAATTGCAACTAATAAAGATATACATTATATGGCTATGATAGATATAGATAATTTTAAAAATGTCAACGATACATATGGGCATCTGTATGGGGATAAAGTTATATTAAAAGTTGCCGCTATTATTAACAGTGCACTTAATGGAAGAGGTATTGTTGGAAGATTTGGCGGAGATGAATTCTTTATATTTACGAATTGGATAACTAAGGAAAGCCAGCTGCGTTCTATACTTACATTTATCAAGCAGAAAGTAAGGGCAGAGTTAGGTCAGGGAGAGAACAGCTGTGATGTTACTCTTTCTATGGGTGTATGTAAATATCCAGACAATGGAAGTGATTATGACTCATTATTTAATAAGGCTGATAAATGCCTTTATATTGCCAAGAATAAAGGAAAGAACAGATATATTATATATGATGCACAGAAACACGGTGATTTCCTTGATGATATGGGAAGAAAAGGATTTTCTATGGCACCTATTAAAAAAGGTGAAACATTGGCACAGGAAGTTGCTGATATGTCTATTGATCTTATAAAGAATGGAAGCAGTGTACTTGATAATGTATTACAGAGAGCCTGTAAAGCATTTGAGATTGATGGCATCAGGATATATAATGGAACAACTGGCAGGCTTATTGAATATTATGGTAATTATGTGAAGCTTCCAGACATTAATGATATAGTTAATACTAAAGAATTCTTAGGAATGTTTGATAAGAACCACTATATGACAATTGTGTACACATCGAATATAGAGTCATTTAACAAGAAGCTGTATGATGAAACAATTCAAAGTAATATCGGTGGAATGATATATAGTTACTTTACCAATCAGGCAGGAGATAATATAATTGCATCGTATGATACATTTAATAAAGGTTTTCGCTGGAATGAATCAGACAAGAACTATATAATGACACTTACTAAGGTTATTGCAAGTGTGTTGTAATGTAAGAATGGAGGATTAATATGTCAGTACAGGATTATATGAGTGCTCTTAAGCTTGGAAAAAGAGAATATAATGCGTGTGTCAATAAGGGTAAATATCCATATCTTCCAGTTATGGAAAGTATGATGGATGAAGAACAGATAGATTCAGAAGTAAGTCTTGGAATAGACCAGATACCTTTAAGGCTTGTTGTTGGTACATGTACAGCAGGCAGAACTAATGCATTTGCAGATAACTGGATGCCTATTCTTGAATGGGGAAGTGAGTTCTCAGCTAAATGGGCATCACTTAGTGACAGTCAGGTTAATGAGGGAATAAGAGACCCTGTTAAAGTATATGAATATATGAATAAATTCTACGTTCTTGAGGGTAACAAGAGAGTTAGTGTTCTTAAATATTTTAATGCGGTGACGGTAAATGCACAGGTTATCCGTAAAGTGCCTAGGAAGTCTGATAATCCTGATGTTAAGATATATTATGAATTTATGGATTTTTATAAATCTACCAAGATTAATGATATATATTTTAGCAAAGAGGGCAGCTTCATAACATTTATGGAGCTTGTTGGAATTACTCCGGGACAGCCAATGGATGAAGATGACAAGAGGGATTTGGTATCAAGTTATCTTAACTTTAGAACAGCTTATGAATCAAGAGGCGGTGACAGATTTGATTATCCAGTTGGAGATGCTTTTTTAAGATTTATTCATATTCACGGATATGATACAGTACGCCATATGACACCGGAGCAGATGGATAAAAATGTAGCTAAGACCTGGGCTGAATTTGAATTATTATCAGATAACAGCGAAGTAGATTTAAGAATGGATCCGGTTACAACACAGCCAGCCAAGAAGAATATATTAAGTTATCTTCTCCCAAGGTCAGGAGGAGAGGCTAATAAAAGGCTTAAGGTTGGATTTATATACGAGAATACACCACAGACATCTGAGTGGTGTTATGCCCACGAATTGGGAAGACAGTATATTGATGAAACCTTTGGAAGCCAGATAGAAACAGTCAGTATTACTAATGTAAGACCAAAGGAAGATGATTATAATGCCATCCAGAGGCTTATTGATGATAATACGGATCTTATATTTGTAACATCGCCATCTATGATGTATGCAAGTCTTAAACAGGCAATAGCACATCCAAAGGCTAAGATACTTAACTGTTCGCTTAATATATCGCATAAGTATATAAGAACTTATTATGCAAGAATGTATGAGGCTAAGTATCTGACGGGGGTTATAGCTGGGGTTATGGCAAAGAGTGACAAGATTGGTTATGTTGCAAGCTGTCCGTTGTATGGTGTTATGGCTAATGTTAATGCTTTTGCTATGGGGGCAAGGGCGGTAAATCCTGATGTTAAGGTATATGTTGAATGGAGTGGCATTAAAGACAATGACATAGAAGCAAGATTTGCAGAACAGGGTATTAACTGTATTTCAGATCAGGATATGATAACACCTAAGAAGACATCAAGAAAGTTCGGTCTTTATGTAACGGACTCAGGTATGGTAAAGCATCTGGCAATGCCTGTATGGCACTGGGGTGTGTTCTACGAGAAGCTTATACAGAGCATATTAAGTGGTTCGTGGAAGAAGGAAGAAGAAGGAGATAAGGTATCAGCACTTAATTACTGGTGGGGTATGTCTGCTGGTGCAATTGACATAATATATGGCGGTGCAGTTCCTGATGAAACGAAAAAGGTTACATCGCTTATAAGGGAAGCAATAGTAAAAGGTGAGTTCAAGCCATTTACGGGTGAATTAAAGGATCAGGATGGAAAGGTGCACAATAAGCCAGACGAAGAACTTGATCCTGATGAGATTATTGAAATGGATTGGCTTCTTGATAATGTTGTTGGCAGAGTACCAGAATATGAAGAACTTGATGATAATTCAAAAATGCTTGTTATCAATCAGGGAATTATAGATGTGAACGATTAGTGAGGAAAGTTAAAAGGTTATGAAGATACTAGTATTAGCTGATGTTGAGTCAAAGTACCTGTGGGATTATTTTGAAAAAGAGAAGCTTGAAGGAATAGACCTTATATTGTCTTGTGGAGATTTAAAAGCAGATTATCTGTCATTTCTTGCTTCATTTTCTAAAGTGCCTATATTATATGTGCGAGGCAATCACGATGATGGCTATGCAGATAAAGAGCCAGAAGGCTGTATATGTATAGAAGATAAGATATATGTATACAATGGAATAAGAATTATGGGACTTGGCGGTTCAATCAGATACAAGAAGGGTATTAACCAGTATACACAGAATCAGATGAAGAAAAGGGCTGCTATGATGTGGCCTAAGATAAAGGTAAAGAAAGGCATTGATATACTGCTTACACATTCTCCGGCGGCAGGGCTTGGTGATGGTGAGGATAATCCACATAAGGGGTTTGAAGCATTTGTTGATATACTTGACAAATACAGTCCCAAATATTTCATACACGGGCATGTACATTTGAATTATTCAAGGGAATTCCAAAGAGAGGAGCAGTATAATAACACAACTATAATTAACGGATATGACAGGTATATATTTGAATATTGATTTTTATACAATTTATCATTAAAAAGCCCTTGCAATATAATTACAGTTATGATAGTATTGTCAAAGCAATGAAAAACAAATGTACGTCACAGAAAGACAAAACGCGCAAATTGTTTTCAGGCAATTAGAATAACAATAATTGGAGGACTATAATGAGCGAGAAGTTAAGAGTTGGTATCCTTGGTGGTACAGGCATGGTAGGTCAGAGATTTATAACATTACTTGAAAATCATCCTTGGTTTGATGTAGTGTTAGTTGCAGCAAGTGGACGTTCAGCAGGAAAGCTTTACGAAGATGCTGTTGAGGGACGCTGGAAGATGCAGACAGCAATGCCAGAATTCGTTAAGAAGATGCCTGTATATGATATGGATAAAGACTTTGATGAGATAGTATCTAAGGTTGATTTCGTATTCTGTGCAGTTAATATGCCAAAAGCAGAGATTAAGGCATTAGAAGAAAGATATGCAAAGGCAGAAGTTCCGGTTGTATCTAACAATAGTGCTAATCGTTGGACACCAGATGTTCCTATGATTCTTCCAGAGGTTAACCCAGAACATACTAAGGTTATAGAGGCACAGAAGAAGAGACTTGGAACTACAAGAGGATTTATAGCTGTAAAGCCTAACTGCTCAATCCAGAGTTATGCACCAGCATTAGCAGCTCTTAAGGAATTCGAGCCAAAGCTTGTTGTAGCTACTACATATCAGGCTATTTCCGGAGCTGGTAAGACATTTGAACAGTGGCCAGAGATGGTTGAAAATATAATTCCATATATCGGTGGAGAAGAAGAAAAGTCAGAAAAAGAACCTCTTAGAATTCTTGGTACAGTTGAGAATGGGGAAATCGTTCCTGCTGCTGAGCCAGTTATTACTTGCCAGTGCTTAAGAGTTCCAGTTCTTGATGGACATACAGCGGCAGTATTTGTTAACTTTGGTAAGAAGCCTACTAAGGAACAGATTATCGAAAAATGGAGAAACTTCAAGGGAGCACCACAGGAGCTTGATCTTCCATCAGCACCAAAGCAGTTTATCCAGTATCTTGAAGAAGATGACCGTCCACAGGTTAAGCTTGATGTTAATTACGAGCATGGAATGGGAATTTCACTCGGCAGATTAAGAGAAGACAGTGTATTTGATTACAAGTTTGTAGGTCTTTCACATAATACATTAAGAGGAGCAGCAGGTGGAGCTGTATTATGCGCAGAACTTCTTAAGGCTCAGGGTTACATTACAGCTAAATAAGATATCAGAATAATTAGTATATAATAGCTATAATATTGACAGGCGGTTTAGTGTGAGCCATCAATTAATAGTTATTAAGATTAATAAATATATAAGGAAGATGAAAAGGCGTTGAGCCTGATTATCTTCCTTATTTATTTGGAAAATTATACGGAATTTGCAAAAACTTACAATATATCTTATAATATTATAAATATATGGAAGCGTGGAGATGTATGGAATATGAAGAATAATTATTTTTACGCAATGCTGTCAAGAATGAAATATATCAACAGATGGGGGCTTATGAGAAATACACGCAATGAGAATTTGTCCGAGCATAGTCTTGAAGTTGCGTTTATTGCACATGCACTTGGTGTTATTAATAATGAAGTGTTCGGCGGGGATATTAATGCAGAACGTCTTGCGGTACTTGGAATGTATCATGACGTGACAGAGATAATTACAGGGGATATGCCAACGCCTGTTAAGTATTACAGTCCATATATAAGAAATGCGTATAAAGAAGTCGAGCAGGTGGCTAATGAGCAGATGTTATCAGGACTTCCAGAAGTTCTAAGGGCAAGATATGAAGGGCTTCTTTTAGAAACAGAAAATGAAGCAGGATTATGGGAGTATGTTAAAGCAGCTGACAGAATTTCAGCTTATATAAAGTGTATAGAGGAAAAGAAAATGGGGAATTGCGATTTTCTTGAGGCAGAAAAGACAATATATAATTCTATTAGGGATATGAAGATAAAAGAAGCTGATTATTATATGAAAGAATATATACCAGCATTTTTTAAGACTTTAGATGAGTCAAAATAGCTATGGTTTATAAATGATAGCGTTAATATCAAAAATCTATCTGTCAGATAGTGAAAAATAGTATAAAGAATGGAGTGATGATATGGGAAAATCCGTATATATAGCGGAAAAACCGAGTGTTGCACAGGAATTTGCCAAGGCACTGCATACGGATTTTAAAAGAAAAGATGGTTATCTTGAGGCGGATAATCATATAGTTACATGGTGTGTTGGACATCTTGTTACAATGAGTTATCCGGATGCCTATGATGAGAAATTGAAAAGGTGGAGTTTTGATACACTTCCATTTATTCCACAGACTTTTAAATATGAAGTTATTCCAGCTGTTCAGAAGCAGTTTGATATAGTAAAAGGCATTTTAAACAGAGCTGATGTAGATACAATATATGTATGTACGGATTCGGGACGTGAGGGAGAATATATATACAGGCTTGTAAGGCAGGAAGCCAAGGTAAAGGACAAGCAGGAAAGGCGGGTATGGATTGATTCCCAGACAGAAGAAGAGATTCTTAAAGGTATTAATACCGCTAAAGATATATCAGAATATGATAATCTAAGTGATGCTGCATACTTAAGAGCAAAAGAAGATTATCTTATGGGTATCAATTTTTCGAGGGTTCTTACATTAAAATATGGAAGAAATATTGCCAATTATCTTCATCTTGACAGGGCAGTTGTGTCTGTTGGGCGTGTTATGACCTGTGTTCTGGGAATGATTGTAAGAAGGGAAAGAGAGATAAGAAGCTTTGTCAAGACACCATTCTACAGGGTTATAGGAACAGCGGATATTAATGAGCATACATTTGACGCCGAGTGGAGAGTGTGTGAGGCAAGCAGATATTATAATACACCATATCTATATAAGGATAATGGGTTTAAGGATAAGGATAAAGCAAGGGAGCTTGTGGATATTTTATCAGAACCACTTCCTGCAGAGGGCGTTGTAAAGGAAGCTTCAAGGAAAAAGGAAACAAAAAATCCTCCGTTATTGTATAATCTTGCAGAAATACAGAACGAATGTAGTAAATTATTCAAGATAAGTCCTGACCAGACACTTAATATAATTCAGGAGTTATATGAAAAAAAGCTTGTTACATATCCAAGAACAGATGCGAGAGTGCTATCAACTGCTGTCTGTAAGGAAATATACAAGAATATAGGAGGCCTAAGAAATTATGCACCAGCCAGAGAGTATGCACAGCAGATATTAGATAGTAATATGTACAAAGGAATAGAGAAGACGAGATATTGCAATGATAAAGCAATAACTGACCATTATGCCATTATTCCTACAGGACAGGGATTTGGAAGTTTATCATCATTATCATCAACTGCACAGAAGACATATGAGATAATTGTCAGAAGATTTCTGAGCATATTCTATCCAGCGGCTATATACCAGAAGGTGAGCATTACCTCAGTTGTAAAAGATGAACAGCTTTATGCTACATTTAAAGTGCTTGTAGACGAGGGCTACCTTAAGGTTGCGAAGAATTCATTCGGAAAGAATAAGATGGCAGATACAGATAAAAATCAGGATGAGCAGGAAAATGCAGATACATCACTGATAGAAAGTCTTAAAAGCTTAAAAAAGGGTTCGCCGATATCATTTAAGGAATTTAATATAAAGGAAGGTGAAACATCGCCACCTAAGCGTTACAATTCGGGTTCAATTATTCTTGCTATGGAAAATGCAGGGCAGTTAATAGAAGATGAAGAATTAAGGGCACAGATAAAGGGTAGTGGAATTGGTACGAGTGCAACAAGAGCAGAGATACTTAAAAAGCTTAACTCCAACCAATACATTTTTACTAATACCAAGACCCAGATAATAACACCTACCCTGCTTGGTGAAATAATATACGATGTTGTTGATAATTCTATTAAGCAGTTATTAAATCCTGAACTTACAGCAAGCTGGGAAAAGGGGCTTACATATGTTGCTGAGGGAAGTATAACCGCCGACGAATATATGCAGAAGCTGTCAGGCTTTGTTGGAAGAAGAACATTAGCGGTTAAAGACCTGCGTAATCAGGCACAGCTTGTTACGTTATTTAATGAGACCGCAAAAAATTATAAATAAGGAGGAAAGTTATGAACGAACAGATTACAATCAAAGAGTTGTTTAGTCTTGATAAGACTATAGCCGCAGGAATATTTGAAGGTGCTGTGTATCCTTGGGAGGTATTATCAAAGATTGGTGATTATATTGTTGGACTTGGTAATTCACTTCCACAAAAGGAATATTATAAGAGAGGTGATAACATATGGATACATAAGGAAGCAACAGTATTTGACTCGGCGTATATAGCAGGTCCTGCTATTATATGCAAAGGTGCAGAAGTAAGGCATTGTGCATTTATAAGAGGAAAGGCTGTTGTAGGAGAAAATGCAGTCGTTGGTAATTCAACAGAGTTAAAAAATGTCATATTGTTCGATAATGTGCAGGTTCCTCATTATAATTACGTGGGAGATTCAATATTGGGCTATAAGGCACATATGGGTGCAGGTTCAATTACATCTAATGTAAAGTCTGACAAGAAGCTTATTACAATAAAAGGACCAGACGGAAATATAGACACTGGAATTAAGAAAATAGGAGCATTTCTTGGTGATAACGTTGAGATTGGATGTGGCAGTGTGCTTAATCCAGGTACTATAATTGGAAGGAATAGTAATATATATCCGCTTTCAAGTGTCAGAGGTTGTATTAAATCGGGTTCAATCTATAAAAATAGGGCAGAAGTGGTTGAAAAATATTAAGAGTATATGTTATTATGTCAAAAGTATAAATGTGAACACAATGTGAACATTTATAAAATAATAAAAAAATAAGGTGAGGTAAAGATATGAAAGCTTTTAAGGGAATTGGTTTCCAATTGGTATTATCGTTTGCCGTTGCAGTATGCGTTGCAATAATTCTTGTATCGCTTGGTTCTATCAGGATAACTAAGACATCGATAAATGCAAATACAGAAGTGACAAGTGAGCAGACATTAGATAATGTTCAAGAGGGATTTACAACATATTTAAAGACTTTGTCACAGCCAGTCGACCTTCTTACACGTAAGAATGAGATTAAGCATTTGGAAGATCAGGGAAATCTTGATGATAATGTTAAGGCAATAAAAGATTCGTTAGTTGCATCTGTTAGGGTGACTAATGGAGCAGAACTTGCTTTCTTTACAACTAAGACAGGTTTAAGAGTTGATGGATGGGCAGAGATTAACCCAGAGACAGGTAAGGCATCTAATAAGGGAGGTCTTACAAGAGGCGTTAACGATACAAGCAAGAGCTGGTATCAGGCAGCTATAGGTTCTAAGGCAAGAAATACTATATATTCACAGTTCTCAGATCCATATGTTGATTCATCATCAGGAAAGACTATATTTACAGTTTCACAGGAGATTAAATATACAGATGGTTCTAACTATGGTGCCGTAGGTCTTAATATTGATTTCTCAGAAGTTGAGGATTATGTAAGAAATATAGGACTTCTTAATACAGGATATGTAATACTTGTTAATAAAGATGGAAAGATTCTTGTAGATAATGATAAGAATACTAATGTCCAGAATAATGTAACATCACTTGAGTGCTGGAATACAATTAAGAATCTTTCGGAAGACAAGTATGACACAACATTTTCTTTCGATGAAAAGATTAATGGTGAGTCAGTACATATTGTAACTTCAAAGGATGCTGTTACAGGCTGGACACTTATGGGATTTATCAGCGAATCAGAGACACAGGCAGTTGTTAATAAGATTGCAAAGACAACAATTGAACTTGCTATTATTGCACTTATAATTGGTATTGTCATAGCTTTGATTATAACAAGAACGGTTACTAAGGAACTTAAGACACTTAATAATGCTATGGATATGATGGCTGATGGTAAGCTTACATATAGGATTAATGTAAAGAGTAAGAACGAGCTTGGTCAGGCAGAGGCTAACTACAATGTTATGGCAGATCAGATATCATCACTTATTAAGGGCGTTGAAGAAAAGTCTGGTGTACTTATAACTGCTTCACAGAAGATTTCAAATGTAAGTGAATCAACAACAGAGACAGTTAATCAGGTATCAGAGGCTATCCAGAGCGTATCAATCGGAGCTTCAGGACAGGCAGAGAGTACACAGAAGGCAACTTCTGAGGTTGAATTACTTGCTTCTAAGCTTCACGAAACAAAGGCTTATGTAAGTGATATTAATGATATGTCAGTTGAAACTAAGCAGCTTAGTGATCAGGGTCTTACAATTGTTGATGATCTTATTGAAAAGGGCGAAAAGTCAAAGGATAATTCAAGATTTTCTAAGAACGTAGTTAATGAGATGATTGAAAGTATCAATAAGATTAATTTCATATCAGATGCTATTACTGAGATCACAGAACAGACTAACTTGCTTTCTCTTAATGCAAGTATTGAAGCCGCAAGAGCAGGTGAGAGTGGAAGAGGTTTTGCAGTAGTTGCTGACGAGATCAGAAAGCTTGCAGAACAGTCACAGTCATCTACAGATGAGATTAAGCAGATTGTTAAGGAAATAAGTGCTAAATCAGTAGTTGCAGAAAAGACTATGGACGAAAGCGTTGATATAATTGATGAACAGAATAAGTCAATTAATGATGCCAAAGAATTATTTGGACATATATCAGATGCTGTCAATGCATTAAAGGAAGGTCTTGATAATATAGCCTCTCTTAATGATCAGATGGATGCAAGCCGTGAAAATGTTGTTAAGAGTATGGAAGACGTAGCTTCTGTATCTACAGAAACAGCAGCTGCTTCAGAAGAAGTATCTGCATCGGCAGAAGAAGTTAATGCAACTATGCATACACTTAACCAGTTTACAGTTGAACTTGATGAAATTGCTACTCATTTAACAGAAGCAATTAACAGATTTGAGCTTTAATTACATTTTCCGATAAATTTTGATATTTTTTACACAATCATAATTGACTTACGCAGTATGATGTGAGAAAATAATGCAAGGATAAAGGGGTTCGGTTATGTCCGGATCCCTTATATAACGAAAGGAGTAATAAGATGATTTATACACAGGAAGTTGAAAACATGTGTCCAGTAGCACAGGGCGTTCATCATGGCGCTGCTCCAGTTCCTACAGAAGGAAAGTGGGTACAGAATAAGGAAGTTAAGAATATTTCAGGTTTTACACATGGTGTTGGCTGGTGTGCTCCTCAGCAGGGTGCATGTAAGCTTACATTAAATGTTAAGGAAGGTATCATTCAGGAAGCTTTAGTTGAAACAATCGGATGTTCAGGTATGACACATTCAGCAGCTATGGCAGCTGAAATCTTACCAGGTTTAACTGTTATGGAAGCTTTAAATACAGACTTAGTATGTGATGCTATTAATACAGCTATGAGAGAATTATTCTTACAGATTGTATATGGCAGAACACAGAGTGCTTTCTCAGAAGGCGGTTTAGCAGTTGGTGCTGGTCTTGAGGATCTTGGTAAGGGACTTCGTTCACAGGTTGGTACTATGTATGGTACTCTTGCAAAGGGACCACGTTACTTAGAGATGGCAGAGGGATATGTAACAGGTATCGCTCTTGATAAGGATGATCAGATTATTGGTTATAAGTTCGTTAACCTTGGTAAGATGACAGACTTCATTAAGAAGGGTGATGATCCTAACACAGCATATGAGAAGGCAGCTGGACAGTATGGCCGTGTTGCTGATGCAGTTAAGATTATTGATCCTAGAACAGATGAAGAGGTTAAGTAAGGAGGACGAATATAATGGCATTATTTGAATCATATGAGAGAAGAATTGACCAGATCAACGCTGTACTTAACAGCTATGGTATCTCATCTATAGAAGAAGCTGAGAAGATTACTAAAGATGCTGGTTTAGATGTATACAACATGGTAAAGGGCATTCAGCCTATCTGTTTCGAGAACGCTTGCTGGGCTTATATCGTAGGTGCAGCTATCGCAATCAAGAAGGGTGCCAGAAAGGCTTCAGAAGCTGCTGCAGCTATCGGTGAAGGTCTTCAGGCATTCTGTATTCCAGGTTCAGTTGCTGACCAGAGAAAGGTTGGTCTTGGACATGGTAACCTTGGTAAGATGCTTCTTGAAGAAGATACAGAATGTTTCGCTTTCTTAGCAGGTCACGAATCATTCGCTGCTGCTGAAGGTGCTATTGGTATCGCAGAGAAGGCTAACAAGGTTAGACAGAAACCTCTTAGAGTTATTCTTAACGGTCTTGGTAAGGATGCTGCTAAGATTATCTCAAGAATTAACGGATTCACATTCGTTGAGACAGAGATGGATTATGCTACAGGCGAAGTTAAGGAAATCGAAAGAATCGCATATTCTGACGGACTTCGTTCTAAGGTTAACTGCTACGGTGCTAACGATGTAACAGAAGGTGTTGCAATTATGTGGAAGGAGAATGTTGATATCTCTATCACAGGTAACTCAACTAACCCTACAAGATTCCAGCACCCAGTTGCAGGTACATACAAGAAAGAAAGACTTGAAGCTGGCAAGAAGTACTTCTCAGTAGCTTCAGGTGGTGGTACAGGTCGTACACTTCATCCAGATAATATGGCAGCAGGTCCTGCTTCTTATGGTATGACAGATACTATGGGACGTATGCACTCAGATGCACAGTTCGCTGGTTCATCTTCAGTTCCTGCCCATGTAGAAATGATGGGTCTTATCGGTATGGGTAACAACCCAATGGTTGGTGCTACAGTTGCTGTTGCTGTTTCTGTACAGCAGGCTGCTGATGAAGGTAAGTTCTAATTAATTTAATAAGATAAATGCGTTAAACCGCCGTAATCACTGGGATTGCGGCGGTTTTTGCATTATATACAATTAAAATAAAAATGTTTTGAAAATGTACAAAATAACGTGAATTTATAGACGTAACTAACAAGTAACTAACAGGTAACTAACAGACGTAACTAACACATAACTAACAAACAACAGACTGCAGTATGTGATAATCAGCAGTCTGTTGTTTTGATATTATATTATGGATTAGGAAGGTCGATTTTAATAAGTTCTTCACGAAGTTGATCTACAGTTCTGTGGGTATATACAGCTTCTGTAACATCTTCTATAACGTGGCCAACGATTATCTTTAATACATATTCGTTCATATTAGCTGCTTTAGCAGCATTGATAAATGTATGTCTTGTATCATGTGGTTTATGCTTCAGGTTAAGCTTCATCATAACTTTATTAAAGCGACTACGATATTTGTCATAAGTAAGATACGTACCTTGTTGTCCATTTTGATCATTAAACAGATAAGCACTATGCATTTGTATGGCTTTATCATAATTCTGTTTAACAAGCTTCTGGATGGCTGGATGAATAGGTATAGTACGATTACGGCCAGCATCGGTTTTCAGACCGCCGGTGAAGGACCAGTTATCTAAATCTATATCAGCTATCTTAAGAATAGCCAGCTCCTGAGGCCTCCAACCGCTGTATATGCCTATTAAAACCATATCAGTGAATGGATATGTTATGTTATCCCACAGCTTCATTATCTCCTCATCAGAGAATGGTACACGCTTTATTTTGGTTTCTCCACGTGATACACTTTCACAAAGGGCTGCATAATCTTTATCAACGATATCATTTTTCAGACAATATCGATACATAAGATTATATAAGCTTTTCATACGTTGTTTGGTAGCTTCACCAACATTAGCATTATGTATTGTTCCTTCAAGATGATTAGCCCGGATATCTTTCATACGCATCTTGTGAAGCGGTTTGGAATGATTAAAAGCACTTATCCAACTTCTTACACCACTTTGAGATATTTTTAAAAAATGTTCAGAGCTCCATTTGTCGTATACTTCTTCAAATGTTATGTTATTGATTTCTATATCATATGGATTTTCATTGTAATTAATAAGAGCAGTAAGAGCTTCCTGTCTTGTGGGAAAATATCCAATAGTCATGTAGAGCTGTTTGGTTTTTCCAGTTTTTTCATCAATATCCCAGCCTTTTGTTTTACGAGCAACCCATGGTTTACGTCTTCTTCCAGATAGCTTATATACGCTACCCATTCCATTAGCTAATTTCATATTATCATTCCTTTCGTTAATCGAAGTTGCACCGGTGTAACTTATTAATTGGTTAAATTAGAGTATAAAAATAACACCTACTTGCAAAAGTGGTGTCAGGAATGATATAATACAGCTTGTTCAGGGCGGTATTATATCATAGGCACAGCTAACTTATGTAAGTATCGTGGTAAAGGCTCTTGTGTTGGTAGCACAAGGGTTTTTATTAACATTATTAAATGTAGAAAAAAGTTATATTTTATCGACTAAAAAGTTGTAAAAAAAGTGAAAAAAAATTGACATTCAACAACCATAATGTTATTATTTGATTGTGGTTCACGTTATGGAATTTAATGCTATAATAGGGTTTACCTAACGGCCAAAAATTCTTGTGAATTGATTAGTTGTAAAGAACATATTTAAATGTTCGTATATATTTTATGAGTTTAGCTAGTGATGTTTTTGGTGTGTACCAAAAAAGGTTCACTAGCTATTCTTCTTTTAATTGAGATTGATAATTTTCCCAATAATCTAGACACATTACACATCGTTTGAAGTAAGTGTTATCTTTAAGTAGTTCAGGTGTTGATTTCAAAAACATATCTTTGCAAAGAGTACGCATAGTATTAATATCAAGTAAATCTATATTGGCTAATATTAAAGCAGGAACTTTCTTAATGTCTTCTTGTTCTTCAATGCCAGCCTTAAGTTCATTAAAATTAGTATAGTGTGGCAATTTGCTAATTGTTTTCTTTACAGATGTGCCAAGTATTAAATCAATTGTGCTGTGCTTATCTACATATACTTTTAAGTGAGAATCTGGTATTAATGTGTAATTTGCTTTTTTAATATATTTATATACAGGCATAAGCAGATTGCAAGGTATAGATTTGAATCGCACAGTACACATTTCTTTAGCAGAAAAATTTTTGTTATCATAAATAATATCCTCAAATATAAGTGCAGTATCAACTAGACCATATCCGTATTTGTTTAGAATGTTATCTCGGTATCCGACAGCAATAGCTAATGGTTTTGAAGATAAATCCATATTATCAAGGTCATCTAATCCAACAATTATTGATTCTGCATTAGCTGAATCAAGGTTTTCATCAACAATTTTTCGAACAATGCGCTTAGTGTCACGAATTCTAATTGGAGATATTCCAGGAACAACTTTGTTAAGTGTACTAAATACTTTTAGATAATTATCTGTTTGTATTTCAGTAACGGGTATTTTTTGCCCGTTAGGAAGAATAATAGTATTTTTGGTTTCAATTAATTTACGTTCCCCTTTTTTAAATGATATAAATACAAAATGTTCGTCAATATTGTCTAGTTGTTCATTTGTAAGACAAGATAAGAAATCTGCTACAATGTTACGAATATTTTCATCGGTGAAAGAATATCCTAAAAATACTATTGGTGACTCAGAAAATAGAGTAAGCATTTTAGCAATAACTAGCTTTCTTGAATCAGTAAATTCTTTATAGTCTTTTTCAGTAATAATGATAGAATCGGCATCAGTGACACATCCATGTATTTTATAAATTTCTGCTGAATTATAACTGTCAGCGGAAAATAATTCATACTGGTGTCTGAAAACAGTGTAATCATTATTAAAAATCTCCTTTTCCAGAAATTGATCATAATTAGTGGTTATGACAGCAGAAACTTTATTTTTTAGGTTTTGGAATAATTCTTTTTCTTTGTTAAGATAATTCGCTGATTTTAATGTTCTTCTTGAGCATTATGGAATAGGATATGTTAGATATAAGCTTGTAAATGGAGACAAGGAATGCCCTCTGGATACAGTGCCTGAGCTTGCAGGGCTTTCAGATGTAGTATGGAATGACAATTTTATTATGGCAGTTCCTATGATGTTTTATAAATCAGCCAGATATAAAGGAAGAGGCAAGAGCATATTTGATGCCAAAATAGATAATTTTGATGCACTAGATGAGGCTTGGTCACAGTGGATGGATGCCTTAAGGAAAAACAGAACAAAGGAATACATTCCAGAAAATATGCTCCCAAGAAATCCGTACACAGGAAAGGTTTTAAAGCCCAATGCCTTTGATAATGCTTATATAAGTACAGAGGCAAGTATGAAAGAGGGACAAACTAATAAAATAGACCTAGTACAGGGGAATATTCCCCACGAAAGCTACCTTGCAACATATATAACAGCATTAGATCTCTGTTTACAAGGTATTATGAGTCCATCAACGCTGGGTATAGATGTTAAGAAGCTGGATAATGCGGAAGCACAGAGAGAAAAGGAAAAAGCAACATTATATAGCAGAAATAACATTGTAGGACAGTTGCAGAAGGTGCTTCCAAAGCTTGTAGATATAGTATTTAAGGCTATGGATACATTTCATAAGACACCAATTAAGGATATAGATATTGATGTGACATTTGGCGAGTATGCGAATCCTAGTTTTGAGAGCCAGGTTGAGACAGTCAGCAAGGCTAAGCAGGGCGGTATTATGAGCATAGAGGCATCTGTTGATGAGCTGTATGGAGATACCAAGGATGATGAATGGAAGCAGGAAGAGATTGCAAGGCTTAAGGCTGAACAGGGTATATCTGATATGGAAGAGCCGGCACTTAATATGCAGGCAGATGACTTCACAGTTGATGGCGCTGATAACAGTTTCACAGGTTTTGATAACAAGTGAGGTAACTTATGGCACTTAACACAGATTATGACATAGAGAAAGCCTTTAGAGCTATAGAAGATGAGCTGATAGCTTCAATGATACGGAATCTTGACGGCCACAGGGCAGAAGAGACTAAAGAGGGATTTAACTGGACACAATGGCAGGTGGAACAGATAAAGGCGTTGGAGAGATATAAGGCTGAAAACAAAAAGAAGTTTAAAAAGTCATTCAGTAATATCAATGATTCGATAGATGCAATGATATACGCTGCCAGGCAGGCAGGCGGTACAGAGCAGGAACAGAAGATATTAAGGGCAATTAAAAAAGGGCTTAAAGCATCCAAAGTGTCACAGGGCACTGAGGGTGCTTTTTTTAAATTAAATACCAGGAAGTTAGATGCACTTATAAAAGCCACAAAGGCGGATTTTACTAGAGCTGAACATTCTATGTTAAGAATGTCGGAGGATAAATACCGGCAGATAATATTCAATGCTCAGGTGTATGCGAATACGGGTGCAGGAACATATGAGAAAGCAGTTGATATGGCTACAAGAGATTTTCTTAAAGCTGGTATTAACTGTATTGAATATGCGAATGGCAGCAGGCATACAGTAAAAGATTATGCCAGAATGGCTATTCAGACAGCCAGCAAGCGTGCATATCTAACTGGAGAGGGAGAAATGAGACAGTCTTGGGGAATTAGTACAGTTATTATGAATAAGCGTGCTAATGCCTGTCCTAAGTGCCTTCCATTTGTTGGAAAGGTGCTGATAGATGATGTGTGGAGTGGAGGTGATGCAAGTGATGGTAATTATCCGTTAATGTCTTCGGCAATAGCAGCGGGTCTTTACCATCCTTGACGACCTAATTGCAAAGACGTACATACAACATATTTCCCTGAGCTGGATGAAGAGCCAGACAGTAAGTTTACCAAGGAAGAGTTAGAAAAGGTCAATGAAGATTACAAGCAGGATCAGAAGCAGCAATATGCAGGCAGGATGGTTGAGAAGTTTGACAGGTTGGCTAAGTACTCATTAGACCCGGATAATCAGAAAATGTATGCGGCTAGAAAGGAACAGTGGGAGCAAAGTATATTATTTAATGGTAGTTCTGAAAAACATATTGAGGAATTACATAAGAATGATATAATGAATTTATCAGATAAAGAATTACAAGCAGTTACACAATATAAGAGCTTTGAAGCATATATTATAAATGATGTTTTAAGAAATGCAAATGATTTATCAAATTTAAAATCAGAACATAAACAACTTGTAAACAATTTAGATGCAGCACTGTCAAAAATATCAAAATTCAATGGGGATTTAATAAGAACTGTTGATTTTTCTGACAGGAAGGATGAGCAAGATAGAATTAAAGAATTTGTAAGTGAATATGTTGAAGGAACAATAATAACAATTAAACAATACTGGAGTACATCAAAGACAGAAGGATATAATGATTTAGCAAAAATAAAAATTTATATACAAAATACAAAAAATGGGCGAGATATAAGTTCTATTGGCTTAAATGAAAATGAAGTCCTTTATGAGCGAAATAGTAAATTTAAAGTTATTTCAAAAATATTAGTCGGGGAGATTTGGCATATTCTTTTAGAGGAGGCGGATTAAATGAAGTTAACAGCAAGAGAATGGCTTTTACTACCAGAAGCAGAGCAAATGCAAAGAGGAAAAGAACTTTCTCCAGAAGAATGTTTTAAACTTAGGATGGAACTTAGTGAAGTTAATTTTACGGAGGAGGAAAAACAAAAATTAACAAAAGAAGAACGTGAGAGATTTATAAATCCACCGAAGAGAACTGATGAGGAAATAGAAAAAAATAATAGAACAACATTTAAAGTTTTACAGAATTGGAAAATTTTACCTAAAGATATAACATTTGAAGAATGGATAAAAGCAGGTAAACCTCTTAATTATTAATATAGGTGTATTTATATATCAAGTGACGCACTTGGTATAAATGAATATAATGTGGGTAAGATAAGTGATTATGCAGAAATTAAGTATTTACGAGAAAGATATGATAAAGTTGAAGCAGAATATATTACGTTAATAAAAAGAAATGGAGGTAAATTATGCCAGTAAAATATCCAGAAGCCACAGCTGGCTCAATGAATATATGAATGTAGATGAACTTATAGAGCACGGCGCCCTCATCTGGGAAGCTCATTGGAATAATGATGGAAAGATATGTGAAGATAAATTTGCTATATCACAGGAAAGCAGTGATTATTATCTTAATGATGGGACAAGGGTAGATTTTGACATTATGCGTGATGACGTCTTTGACAGACTTATAAAAGCAAATGAATATGATCACAGAGATGACATTGATGGCAATGATAATTCAATCTCAGATAATAATGCTGAAACTGATGTAGTTGATACAGAGCAGTTACAGTATCAGATTGGAGATTGCGTTGAGTATAATACAATATATGCTTCATCAACATCAGAATCCGGACTTACACCATCAGAGGGATTTAATAGTGGAACAATTACAAGGGTTATTCCTTGGGCGGTCAATCCTTACTTAATAAATAATGGAACAGGTTGGGTCAACGATTGCTGTATTATATCAAGCGACAATTCAAATGATGAAGGCTGCGATAATGCAGATATAAAAGTTGGTGATAAAGTAAGAGTTATTCTTAATGTCGATTATGACACTGACCGAGCATTTAACCTTTACTATGATGAATATGATGTTATTCAGATTAATGGTGATCGTGCAGTAATTGGTATTGGTAATACAGTAACAAGTGCAATTAATATCCGTAACATTGAAAGAGTTTAATATTATAATGTGATAAGAATTCTATAAAATAAGGTAGAAACTCCTACTCATCCATTTCTGTTTCTATCAGTTCCCTGCTGGCATATAAAAACACACGCATTATGCGCATAAAATATTGACATTATGCGTATAATGTGTATAATATAATTATAGATAAGATACCAAGGAAGGAGATGAGTTGATGACTGTCAGAGAGCTTGATAAGCTTATAAGAAATGACGGTTGGTATCTCGTTAAGCAAGTTGGTTCGCATATGCAGTATAAGCATCCAACTAAAGCAGGAAAAGTAACGATACCTAACCATAGAGGAGATGTCGATATACGAACGGCTAACTCAGTACTTAAGCAGGCAGGACTTAAATAGTCCTGCACAGCTTATAATAATGGTTAGAGAATATAGATTATAGAAAGAAGGTTGTTAATTATGAAACTAGTATATCCAGCAGTTTTTACACCTTGTATAGAAAAAGAAGGTTACACAGTAGAAGTTCCAGACCTTCCAGGATGTGTTACAGAAGGAAAAGACTTAGTAGATGCTATTGAAATGGGAGTAGATGCGGCTAGTGGTTGGGTACTAGGTGAATTAGAAGAAGGAAATAATATTCCAGCTCCATCATTACGGAAGGAAAATATAAAACTTGAAGACCCAGAAAGCTTTGTAAGTATGCTTGTATTAGATATGGATGCTTATGCTGAAAAGTATGGTGATAAAACAGTAAGAAAAAATATAACCATACCAGCTTGGTTAAACACATATGGAGAAAAGAATAATATTAATTTTTCACGTGTTCTTCAAGATGCACTTTTAAAAAGAGCAAGTAACTAAATATGTGAAAAACAGTGTACAATAATACAAGAATTAGTGTGTAAGTAACAGGTAACTTACAAATAGGGCTTTAACCCTGATAAATAGCGGGTTCACAGTTTCTGTACAGCAGGCTGCTGATGAAGGTAAGTTCTAATAGAAAGCTAGCATTTATGCTGTTTAGAGAGCTTTTAGAGAAATCTAAAGGCTCTCTTTTTGATATTCATTGTGGGATGTGGACATCGATAAATGATTAAATGTCCACATCTTTTTTATTAAATAAATGTCTTGTCTTGCTAATGAAAATGTAGTATATTAACAATAGTTTCTTGAACGACAACTAAATATTTTTGCGTGATAAGCAGCTTATAATGGAATGTGTGCTGCTTTTATCAGATGAATGGAGGAATTGTTATGAAGAGTATATATTTGCTCAAAGAAGATTTTAAGAATTTTCCAATAGGAGAGTTCCCATATGATAAGAATCATTCTGCAATGGGAGAGTATCATTTTGTGCAATATCCAGGGTATTATGGAAAATGGTATGACCCTGTGTGCAATTACAGATATAATGGTCAAGGTGCTTCGTGGGTTATTACGGAGTATTGTGGGAAGCATTATATGGAGCAGATGAGACTTCATAATACAGAGCCACATAGAACTTTTCCGACACTTGAAACAGGGGACAGATTTTGGAAAGATTATGATATAGAGGCAAGTGTCAGAATGTTTAACACTAAATGGGGAAATGCCGGTATTGGTTTCTGTGCACAGAATTCGCTTAATATGCTTGTATTTATGTTTGAAGATAAGCAGGTAAAGCTTGTTTACCGCCATAAAGAAAATGTTGAAGAGCTTGAAAGTAAAGCATTTGATTATAATAGTGACGATACATATACATTAAATGTAAGTGTTAACGGCAGTCATGTTGAGTGCTATGTTAATGGCACTAAATATATAGATATTGATACAGTTTATGCTGTACAGGGAGGAAAGGCAGCAATTACGGCTACTATACCAGCGGCATTTGGCTACATCAATGTCAATGTAGATGAGGATACAGATGCAGGCATTAAAGCCGACAGGGAAGCATATAAGAATAAGTGCAAAGAAGCACAGAGCAGGTATCCTCATATGAAGCTTGTTAAGAAAATAGACCTTAAAGGCTGTGGAACAGGAAGACAGGTACGTTTCGGACATCTGCTTGGTAATGGAGAGTATCAGATGGTGCTTGCCCAGTGTCAGAAAAGAGTCAACAGAGATGCATATGGAACTATAAGCTGTCTTACTGCTATGGATTTGGATGGTAATATATTATGGCAGTATGGTGAACCTACAGATAATATGGAGATAGGAAATATATCTGCTGATATGCCAATGCAGATATATGATATTGATGGTGATGGATACGATGAGGTTATAACTGCCAAGAATTTCGAGGTGCTTATACTTGACGGAAAGACAGGAAATGTTAAGAAAAGAGCAAAGACACCATTATCGACAATGGAAGAAGATGGCACAATTATAGGTGTTCCTGATGGAGAATATGCATTTGACAGAATTAACCCTGATGGAATGAGGATATGCAATTTCAGAGGACTTGACAAGCCAAGGGATATTCTTATTAAGGACAGATATTGCAGGGTATATGCGTTAAATGATGACCTTGAAGTTATGTGGCATTTTCAGAGTGATAAGAATACAGGACATTTTCCATTTGCAATTGACATTAATGGTGATGGCTATGATGAACTGCTGGTTGGATATAATATGCTTGATTGTAATGGAAAGAAAATGTGGACTATGCCGTTTAAGGTAGACCACATTGATGAAATTGTACCAGGAAGATTTGAAACAGGTCCTAATAAAGGGAAAAAATTCTTTGCGTGTGTTGCAGGTACACAAGGTTTTATTCTTTGTGACTTTGAAGGTAATATTTTAAAACAGGACGGAATTGGACACGCACAGAGAGTGAGTCTTGCTAATTACTGTCCGGATAAAGAAGGATATGAGATGGCTGTAGTTAATTTCTGGGGACATCAGGGCATTATATATTTCTACGACAGTGAAGGCAATGATATGTGGGAAATGGAGAATGAGCTTAATGGTAATCTTCTTACACCGGTTAACTGGACAGGTGATGGACAGGATTTCATACTTCTTAATGCAGATGTTAAGAGAGGTGGAATGATAGATGGTAATGGAATACAGGTTGTAAAGTTCCCTGATGACGGACACCCAACTCTTTGCACGGAGGCGGTTAATCTTTTAGGTGATGCAAGAGATGAAATTGTAACGTGGGATTATAATTATATGTATATATACACGCAGGATGATGAGCCGATGGAAAATGCTTATAAGCCATATAAGTATCCGGACTACAATGCTTCTAATTACAGAGGTGAGTATTCATATAGGGAATTATTCTGGTAGAAAGATGATAAATAAACAAGATATCATATATTGATTATAATAGCTGATAGAATATTAATGATGTAAGGGTTAAAAGAAATTTTAACACTTATTGCGGTGTTCGGATTGCTGCATTGCTATGTAATCCGAACAATCCGCTAACACCCCAGACTTCAATAAAAAACATATTCTACGACTTTTTATTCCGGAATATTGCATATATTTAATAATATGTTATAATACTAAAAGAATATATGATTATTTAATATTGGGGAGGTTGATATAAGTGCTTGCAACAAAGATTGTGAGTGAGGATGGTATAAGTTATAATCTTACACCACTGGGATATGTAGTGCTGATAGCAGTAGTTATTGTTGTGCTGGCTGTTGGTTTTATAGTAAAGGATAAGAAGACACACAGCGTAAAGAGGCTTGTGACATCAGCTATGGCTATTGCACTCGCTACACTAACTTCGTTTATTACTATATTTAAGATGCCTATGGGAGGTTCAGTAACACTTTTTAGTATGCTGTTTATCGTGCTTATAGGATACTGGTATGGAATAAGTGCAGGTATGACAGCTTCAATAGCGTATGGAGTATTACAGCTTATTGTTAATCCATATATTATCAGTCTGCCACAGATGTTTCTTGACTATATCTTTGCATTTGGTGCATTAGGATTATCAGGAATATTTGCTAATTCCAAGAATGGGTTGGTTAAAGGTTATATAGCAGGAATTGCTGGAAGATTCTTCTTCTCATTCTTATCAGGCTGGATATTCTTTGCGGTGTATACACCGGAATTCTTTAATAGTGCTGTATTATATTCGTTAGCATATAATGCGGCATATATAGGTGCAGAAGGAATTATTACAATAATTGTAATTATGCTTCCACCGGTAAAGAAAGCTATTTTATATGTTAAACAGACAAGCAATGAATAGCCTTTTTATAGTAATGGTATGTTTATATTAAGGAGATGTTGTAATCGTGAATAATGAACTTACTCCAAGTGATATCAAGAAAATGGAAGATGAGATCGAATACAGGGTTCACATTGTGAGGAAAAAAGCTCTTGATGATGTTAAAGAAGCAAGGGCACAGGGCGATTTGAGTGAGAATTTTGAGTATTATGCCGCCAAGAAGTTCAAAAATCAGAATGAGAGCAGAATAAGATATCTTCAGCGAATGATTAAGACAGCAACGGTAATATCAGAAGAGTCGGCAGATGATGAGGCTGGTGTTAATAATACAGTTGAAGTTAAATATGAGGACGATGGTTCTACAGAGAAGATTAAGCTTGTGACAACGGTAAGAGGTGACTCTCTTGAAGGACTTATAAGTATTGAATCGCCTCTTGGCAAGGCAATACTTGGACACAAGGCTGGAGATAGGGTAGAAGTGGTCGTCAACAGTAATATAAGCTATTGGATTGAGATTTTATCTATTGAGAACACAGATGATTCAGGGGATAAGATTATGAGCTTCTAAGAAAGGTGGATAATCATTAGCAGAACAGATATACATTTAAGTGAAGCACAGAATAGAGCAATACATTTTAAAGATGGACCTGCACTTGTTATTGCAGGTCCGGGTTCGGGAAAGACCACAGTTATAGTTAACAGAGTATATAACCTTATTATTAAGCATAATATCAAGCCGTCATCAATACTGGTTATAACTTTTACCAAAGCGGCGGCGGTGTCTATGAAAGAAAGGTTTATGTCTTTAGAAGGAAGTCTTAATGTGCCAGTTACATTTGGTACATTTCATGCGGTGTTTTTTACGATACTGCGTCACGCATATAATTATTCAGTTAATTCCATTATTACGAGAGATTTACAATATAATTTTATCAGGGACAAGCTTATAAGCTTTGAACTTGAATATTCAGATGAAAATGAAATGGTAAACAGCATTTTATCACAGATAAGCAAGGTAAAGAATGATTGTCTTAATATAGATGAGTATATCAGTACAGCCTGTCCCGACGAAACATTCAGGATAATATATAAAGAATATGGGAAAATGCTTATATCAAGAAGGCTTATAGATTATGATGATATGGTAGTTCTGTGCAATGAGCTTCTTACACAGAGGGCTGATTATAAAGCTGCGTGGCAGGATAAATACAAGTATATTCTTATTGATGAATTTCAGGATATTAATAAAATGCAGTTTGACACAATTAAATTGATTGCAGGGGAAAGTGCGAATATATTTGCTGTTGGAGATGATGATCAGAGTATATATGGATTTAGAGGCTCTAAGCCTGATATTATGCTTGCATTTAAAGAGTATTATAGTAATGCAGAAATAATAAATCTGAATGTCAATTACAGGTGTACTGATAATATTGTTAAAGCAGCACGAAGCCTTATTGGTAATAATTCTCTACGCTATTACAAAAATATCAAATCAGCAGGTATTGTAGGAGAATGTATACAGGTACAGGGAGCAAAAGATATACATAGTCTTAAGAAAATGCTTTCGGATAATATAAAGAAGCTGATAGAAGATGGCATTGAACCATCAGATATTGCTGTTATATCAAGAACCAACAGTATTAATGGTATATATTATTCCAGACTTATTGATGATGGAATTCCCTGCATTTCGGTGATGAAACAGGAGAATATATATGATTACTGGGCTGTTAAGGATATGCTTGCATATATTAAGGTGTCAAAGGGAAAATGTAAAAGAGAGGATATCTTAAGGATTGTCAATAAACCATTAAGATATATAAAAAGGACATTTATAAAAGAACCTTTTAGTTATGAACAGCTAAGAGCGTCTTATGAGAATAATGCTGAAATGATAAATATAATCAATGATTGGCAGTTTGATATGAATATAATTAAAAATATGTCGCCATATGCGGCGGTTAATTATATAATTAAAGGTATTGGTTATGAAGAATATTATAAGGAATATATATTAACGCATAGGATTAACGGGACAGAAGCTTACGATAAGATTGAAGAATTCAAAGAAATGGCAAAGCAGTTTGACACAATAGATAACTGGCTGGAATATATTAATAACAATAATATAAGTATGAATAATTCTAAAAATGCAGCATTAGTTGAGAATATAAAGGCTTCTAAAAATTCTTATCCGCAAGATAACGATAATGCAGTACATTTTCATACAATGCATAGTTGTAAAGGACTTGAGTACAAAGTGGTATTTATTATGGACGTGGTTGAGGGGATAATTCCTTATAATAAAGCTGTGCTTGATTATGAGATAGAAGAGGAGAGAAGGCTTATGTATGTTGCGATGACAAGGGCAAAAGAAAAGTTGTATCTGTTATATGCTAAAAGCAGATATAACAAGGATACAACCATTTCAAGATTTGTTACTGAGATAGATGACCATTATGTTGATTATTCGTTCTCAGAGTCTTCCTGTTCGTAGAGTTCTTCATATTCCATAGCATCAAGTTCTTCGTCAAATGCATCTGATACGATTTCATATTCTTCATCAGAGTCGATATTTTCAAGAACTGGCTCGTTGTTGCTGTCAAGAGAAAATCTGTATAAGTATACTTCACTTTCTTCTTCATCAATATCTGCAATAGGTAAAAGTGCAATATAGTTCTTATCTCCTGCTGGGAAAGTACGGATTATTGCACACTCTAACTCAGTGCCATCATCTAATGATAATGTTACTGTTGAATATTCAGAGTTGTTATTAAAATCTTTATTATCTGACATAAGTGCCTCCATTAAATATAGTCATTAACATACAATAAGAACTTTACCATATAAGTAGTATAAAAAGCAAACATTATAATAGAAAAATTAAGAAGACACACGATAAAAAGTTAAGAAAAATAATAAAAAACTATAAAAAAACATAAAATCAGGGGTTGTCAATTTATAAAAAAAGGTGTATATTACATATAAATTAATATGTTAAGTCAAAGGGGACAATTCAGGCATACAAAGCTCGGGTTGTCTCTTTTTTGATGTTAAGAAAGCAATGCCACAGATTAATGGAGGACAACTATGGACAAAATTGATAAGAAATTAATTACATTACTTCAGAATAATGCGAGAATGCCACTTAAGGCATTGGCTGAAAATGTGTTTTTATCATCACCAGCAGTTTCAGCAAGAATAGAAAGACTTGAGAAAGAAGAAATAATAGAAGGCTATGGGGTTAAGATTAACCAGATTAAATTAGGCTATCATATAACAGCATTTATTAATCTTGAGGTTGCACCTGTACAGAAGCCGGAGTTCTATCCATTTATCAAAACCTGCCCTAATGTAGTTGAATGTAACTGTGTTACAGGTAATTATTCAATGCTTCTTAAGGTTGTATTTCCAAGTACAATGGAGCTTGATACATTTATCGGACAGTTACAGAAGTTCGGAAGGACAAGTACACAGATAGTATTCTCAACTCCTGTTGCACCAAGAGGAATTGATGTTAATCAGGAGCTTCCGGGAGAAGAACCACAGGCATAAGTATAATAAAATTTGGTAAAATTTTATGCAAGAAAGCCGCAGATGTTATTGATACATCTGTGGTTTTTTGGTACTATATTAATATGTGAAATGAGGTAAGGCACAGAATATATAATTAAAGAAAAGGCGGGGTAATTAAATGCAGATAACAGACATATTAGATAATGTTTCAAAGGTTATAGTCGGTAAAGAGGAAGTTACAAAAAAAGTAATTACAAGCATACTTGCAGGTGGACATATTCTTTTGGAAGATGTTCCGGGTATGGGTAAGACAATGCTTGCCAAGACATTAGCAAAAAGTATTGACTGCGATTTTGGAAGAGTGCAGTTCACACCGGATCTGCTTCCATCAGATATAACAGGAATACATATATATAACCAGAAAAGTGAAGATTTTGTATTAAAGAAAGGACCTGTATTTGCAAATATCATTCTTGCTGATGAAATTAACAGGGCTACACCAAGAACACAGTCAGCATTGCTTGAGTGTATGGAAGAACATCAGGTTACTATAGATGGTGATACATTACAGTTAGATGAACCATTTATTGTAATAGCCACAGAGAATCCAATAGAAACAGCAGGAACATATCCGCTTCCAGAAGCACAGCTTGACAGATTTCTTATGAAGCTTGAAATGGGATATCCGGATAAGGAAGAGGAGATTACAATACTTAACCGTTTTCTTAAGGATAATCCAATAGAAGATATTTCTAATGTATGTTCCAAAGAAGATATTAAAGCCATGAAGAATGAGGTTAAGAATATATATATTCATCCTTCGCTTATAGAATATATTGTAAAGCTTGCAGAAGTTACACGTAATATGGGAAGTGTTGCAATAGGAATAAGCCCAAGAGGTTCAATAGCTATGGTTAATGCAGCAAGAGCATATGCTTATGTTAATGGACGTAATTATGTTGTTCCATCAGATATTAAAGAGCTTGCTTTATGTGTATGGGGACACAGACTTGTATTTAATACAGGAATGGTTGCTAAGGAGAACAGGGAACAGACAATAAATGAGGCATTATCACAGGTAGAGGTGCCTACTGAGGAATGGAGCAATAGATGAATATAATATTAATGCTTATAGGTGTGGTTATTGTATATAACATATTGAGGATTACCTACAGGGATAACTGGAGCAGGAATTTATCGGTTGATGTTACATTTTCCAGCAATACAGCTACAAAAGGTGATACTATCAAGATGGTGGAGACAGTAACTAATGCTAAGAGAATGCCACTGCCTTGTGTTAATATTAAATTCAGCATAGACAAGAATCTGGTGTTTGGGCAGGAGGATAATAATTCCAGAATTACAGATAAGACTTACCGCAACGATGTATTTTCACTTCTTTCTAACCAGAGGGTAACACGAAAGATAGATGTATTGTGTGCCAGAAGGGGTGTATATAGATTAGAAGCCATTGAAACTGTATTTGCAGGTGCTTTTATGAACGATATTATGATTAATAATAAAAATGTTAATCATATGATTACAGTATATCCCAAGCCAGAAAATGTTAATAATCTTTTACAGGTCAATAACAGTATTTTAGGTGAGCTTGAAAGAAGAAAATATCTGTTAGAGGATAAGTTCGTATTTGCAGGAATAAGGGATTACCAGTCTTATGACAGCATAAGGGATGTTAATTGGAATGCCAGTGCAAGAACGGGAAAGCTTATGGTTAATCAGTATAATGAAACAGTGAGCCGTAATGTATGTATCCTGCTTAATCTTGAAAGCGAGGGCGTTCTTATGCAGGAAGATGTTATTGAACAGGCAATATCAATAGCGGCAGGTCTGGCCCAGCTTCTTATAGGAAAGGGCATCAATGTATCTGTAACATCTAATGGCTGTGATATTGATACTAAGGAGCAGACAGTGATAGAGGCTGGAAGCGGACTGTCACATTTTGGACGTATCAACACGGCATTTGCAAGAATAGATCTGAAGCTTCCTATGCAGGAATTCAGCATTATTCTTGATAATATGCAGGAATATAATAATAAGAACCAAAGGCAGGATTCGGTGTATGTTCTTATATCAGCTAACAAGCACGGAAAATTAAAGCTTTCAGCAGAAAGACTTATGTCTAAACAACAGAATAAAATATGGATTGTTCCGTGTGTTGTATCAGGCAATGGAAGCCTGTATCTGGAAAAGCTTGATTAGAATGTATAAGCAGTGTGGGAATGGAGAGTAAGATGCAGATAAGACATCTAAGAAATAGTAAAATCATAACGGAAATACTTATATTGTGTGTTGCGTACATATCAATGGCGGCGGGAGTGTATATAGGAATTGCCGGTAATGACACATCTAAGGCATATTATAGCCTTATTGTAATAATTCCAGCTATAGTTACATATTTTTCAAGAAAATATATTAAAAGTTATCCATTATTTATGGTGATTAATCTTGTGTTCGTTGTTATAGCGGCATTGCTTGCGGACACAGATCTGGAGTTTGCAGGTTATGTGATATGCGCAGCGGCAATATCTGGACACTCAATAAGGTTAAAGAATCTATATGTAAACAAGAAGCAATATGAGCGAGTTCAGGAAAATATATATGATGAAACTGGTAAGAGCAAGGATGATATGCTGATTGCTGTTAATGCGAGTGAGAAGCTTCATATAGCATATGGAATATTTATGATAGGCTTTTATATATTAGGAGGTATTGAAGGTAATTCTGTGCTTATGGAAATACAGGCATTTTTATTTGTTATGTTTGTATTATGCCAGTTCGTATATAATCAGGTAAGCAGGCTGTATGAGGTGTTCGTATTTAATGAAGGTAAATCAGAATTCCCGGCCAGAAGAATTATGGGAATTAATGTGCTTATAATGATTGTGTTCGGACTGCTTCTGGTATTTGGCATGCTTATATTCTATCACGGAAGATATGGCAATATATTCTCTATGATTGGAATGGCATTGCTTGCAATTATTAAATGGATATTAAAACTGTTATTAATGCTCCGCGGAGATGATGATACAGTAATGGACGATTATATAGAAGAAACGACAACTTCCCCTGAACCAGTAGAGGATGAGATGGATGTTATGGTTAATAATGCGGCTGGTAATGCTCTTATGGAGGTGGTTGCAATATTCCTTATAATCGGAGTGATTATATTAATAATAGTGACAATAGTCAGATATGCTTCCAGGTTCAGAAAGTCATTAGATAATGATAAAGATGAAGTGGAATATATTAATAATGACGAGGAAAAGGAATATAAAGTAAAGAAAAGTGTTAAGGTTAAGGATACTAAAGATAAAGCCAATATACGGTACAGAAAGCTTTATAAGAAATATGCCAAGTCCAAAAAGGTTGTCACAAAGTCTAAGTTGGCAGGTGCAAAAGTTGATTCGCATATGATGCCGGAAGAGATTACGAGCAAACTGATAACTGATGATGAAGCAAAAGCACGAAGAATAACAGATGACTATGAGAAAGCGAGATATTCTAATGGTGAAGTATCAGAGGAAGATATAAGTTTTCTTAAGAACTTCAAATGATTTTAATACATAGCTCAAATATATAACTGGACTTAATATTGTAATACATAATTTGATTTAATATTGCATTTAATATTGCAATACATAATTGAAAATTCTATTGACATTTTAAATTATATGCGTTATCATTTCAATAATTGATAATAAGTAAATGCAATGAAGAGGAATATTAGATAAGGACCAGCTTCAGAGAACTGTCGGAAGGTGCGAGACAGTGAAAGGAACTTATTGAACTCACCTTGGAGCTGCTACCCGAAATTATATCAGCAGGATATAAGAGTAGACGTAGACGGAAGCCAACCGTTATAGTGGACAGAATATAATGCAATATGCACGTATTCGGTGAGAGCGCAATTATTAATTGCGAATAAGAGTGGTAACGCGTGAGATTATATCTTTCGTCTCTTAGAGGTTAAGGCCTTTGGAGATGAAAGATTTTTTTTGTATAATTTACTTATTATGCTAATATAATTAATATATCAGGAGGATAATGCAATGTTTGATTACAGACAGTATAAGAGAGGTTATTTTATGCCACCGGTTGAGTGTAACGACTGGGTAAAGAAGGAGTATATTGACAAAGCACCAGTATGGTGTTCAGTGGATTTAAGAGATGGTAATCAGGCTTTAGTTGAGCCTATGAGTCTTGATGAAAAGCTTGAATTCTTTAATAAGCTTATTAAGGTTGGATTTAAGGAAATTGAGATTGGTTTCCCGGCAGCATCAGAGACAGAGTATGAGCTTTGCCGTACACTTATTGAGAAGAATATGATTCCTGATGATGTTACAATTCAGGTGCTTACACAGGCAAGACCGCATATTATTAAGAAGACTTTTGAAGCTGTAAAGGGTGCACCAAGAGCGATTGTACATGTATACAATTCGACATCTCTTGCACAAAGAGAGCAGGTATTCAGAAAGTCTAAAGAAGAAATCAAACAGATTGCAATTGAGGGCGCTAAGCTTCTTAAAGAACTTGCAGAAGCAGATGGCGGTAATTTCCTTTTTGAATATAGTCCTGAAAGCTTTACAGGAACAGAGCCAGAATACGCACTTGAAGTGTGTAATGCAGTTATAGATATATGGCAGCCAACACCTGATAAGAAGTGTATAATTAATCTTCCTGCTACAGTAGAGATGTCACTTCCACATGTATTTGCAAGTCAGGTTGAATATATGAGCAAGAATCTTCATAATCGAGAAAATGTAGTTGTATCACTTCATCCACATAATGACAGAGGAACAGGCGTTGCAGATGCAGAGCTTGGTATGCTTGCAGGTGCAGACAGAATAGAAGGTACATTATTTGGCAATGGTGAGAGAACTGGTAATGTGGATATTGTTAATCTTGCTATGAATATGTACGCACAGGGCGTTGACCCGGAATTGGATTTTTCTAATATGCCAGAGCTTGCAGAGATGTTTGAACGTCTTACACAGATGAAGATAGATGACAGACACCCATATTGTGGTAAGCTTGTATTTGCAGCATTCTCTGGTTCACATCAGGATGCCATATCTAAAGGTATGCACTATAGAATTGAACAGGATCCATCTAAGTGGACAGTTCCATATCTTCCAATTAATCCAGAAGATGTTGGACGTACATATGACTCAGACGTAATCAGAATTAACAGCCAGTCAGGTAAGGGCGGAGTTGCTTATGTTCTTGAGCATAATTATGGAATGATTATTCCAAAGGCTATGAGAGAAGACCTTGGTTATGCTGTTAAAGATGTATCGGATGTTAACCATAAGGAACTTGCAGCAGATGAGGTCCTTGAGATATTTGAGAGGCGTTATAAGAAGTTCACACCGGTATTCAAGATTTCAGAAGTCCATTTCAAGCAGATTGATGGTATCCAGACAGAAGTTACAATTGAGGCTGATGGAAAGACAACAGTAGTAGAAGCGGGTGGTAATGGTCGTCTTGATGCTGTAAGTAATGCACTTTCAAAGCATTTTGGAAAGCCTTGTGATGTAATGTGCTATGAGGAACATTCATTAAAGCAGGGTTCTGATTCAAGTGCTATTGCATATGTAGGAATTAAGGGTGATGATGGTAAAGAATACTTTGGCATAGGTATCGACCACGATATCATAAGAGCTTCAATTGATGCGGTAGAATCAGCAATGAACAGAAGTATGACTGAGTAGAGAATAATATCAGTATAAATATTGTATCTGCGTATATGAACATATTTGCAGAGATATAATTATGTGCTTCCTTTAAACAGACAGGAGATATAGTAATATTTCCTTCTGTTTAGAAAGGAAGCCTTTTTATGTAATGGATAATTTTATCGGAATTTACTATTACATAAAAGGAACTATGTGCTGGTGATATGTACCCATATGAAGCTGTAGTCAGTTGCAGGCGACCGCGTCCGGTTAGGGAATGTGCTTTGCATATTCTTTTCTATTTTATATTCTTTTTTAGTAATAACTGGATTTTTGACTTACCAGCTGTTATAATCTTATAGTTAATGAATTAATTCTGAAAGGAATGAATATATGAGTAAGATTATTCTTGCATCTGGTTCACCAAGACGCAAAGAACTGCTGGAACAGATAGGAATAGAATTTGATATAATTACGAGTGATGTTGATGAGACAACTTTAATTACACAGCCGGATGAATATGTGAAATATCTATCAAGGATTAAGGCACAGGCTGTATGGGATATGGTAAAAGATGATGATGATTACAGGAATGAAGATGTTGTAGTTATAGGTGCAGATACAATCGTAAGCCATAAGGGACATATTCTTACAAAGCCTAAGGATACGGGAAATGCTTTTGATATACTTAAGGAACTGGCTGGTGATTGTCATCAGGTGTATACAGGTGTTACACTTATCAAGAATAATAATGTTGTAAGTAACTTTGCAGAAAAGACAGATGTATACTGTAATGATATTAGTGATAATGAGATAAGAGAATATATAAGTACAGGTGAGCCAATGGATAAAGCAGGGGCTTACGGAATTCAGGGGAGATTTGCAGCATTTATTGGAAAGATAGACGGTGACTATAATAATGTTGTCGGACTTCCGGTTGCAAGGGTATATCAGGAGTTAAAGTTATGGTTAAATTAATTGCAAGTGATCTTGATGGTACAATACTAAGAAAAGGTGCCCAGAGTGTAGAACCATCTACAATTAAAGCGATTGAACAGCTTGTTAATAAAGGAATGTACTTTGCACCTGCCAGCGGAAGACAGATAGTAAGCCTGAAAAGGCTTTTTGAGCCTGTAAGCGATAAGCTTGTATACATTGCTGAGAATGGAGCATTATGTGAATATAAGGGTGAGGTTATTGCCAAGACACCAATGGATAGAAAGCTTGCTCTTGAGATAATAGAAGATGTATATGAACAGCCTGATTGCGAGGTGCTTATATCAGGCCAGCATACAGCATATATCAAGCCTAAGACAGAAGAATATCATTATAGAATGACCAAGGTTGTTAATTATAAGACTACGCTTATTGATAAATTCACAGATGTAGATGAAGATATATTAAAGATTGCGGTATGTGATTTAAGCGGAATTGATAATTCCAAGGAACATTTCTTTAGCAAATGGAATGGCAAAGCTTCAATTACAGTTTCAGGAGATTTATATCTTGATTTTATGGAGAGCAGCGTTACCAAAGGAAAAGCAATGCATCAGCTTCAGCAGTACTTTGGATTGTCAGAAGATGAATGTATGGCATTTGGCGACAATTATAATGATATTGATATGCTTAAGTCAGTAAAATATGCGTATGTTATGGATACAGCATGTGAGGATATCAAGAAATATGCATATGACACAACTGAATGGGTTGAAGGCACACTAAGAAAAGAGTTTAATATATAAGATAATGTTTGTAGAAATGAGGAGTATTATTATGGAAAAACATATGAAAGAATGTGCAAAGGTATTTTTAAGAGATCAGAAGAAGCTTTTTGATGAGCCGGTTGTATATGATTTAGAGGAGGCAGAAGATTTTCTTGAGGAATGCTTTGCACAGTATTGCAGTAATATTAAAGAATTAAGACAGATTATGGACGATGAGGGAATGGATGTATCAGAACTTTCTGATGCAGAGCTTGAGGAACAGCTTGAAGTGTTCAAGCTTGATAATAACGGCGGATATTTCTTCGTAGAGGCATAGTTGGGCTGATATGAGAATAACAATATGCTGTGTAGGCAAAGTAAAGGAAAAGTTCTATTGTCAGGCAATAGATGAGTACAGTAAAAGGTTGTCAAGATACTGCAAGCTTGAGGTAAAAGAGGTGGCAGATGAGAAGACACCTGATAATGCAAGTGATACTGTTAATGATATAATAAAGGCTAAAGAGGGAGAAAGACTTCTTTCGTGCATAAAAGATGAAGCATATGTGATAGCTCTGGCAATTGATGGTAAAATGCTTGATTCTGTACAGTTATCACAGAAAATAGATAATCTTGGAATATCAGGAAAGAGTGATATTGTCTTTGTTATAGGAGGTTCATTAGGGCTTGATAAAAGGGTTCTTGACAGGGCTGATTTCAAGCTTAGTTTTTCGCCTATGACATTTCCACATCAGCTTATGAGAGTAATTCTTCTTGAACAGATATATAGAAGCTACAGAATTATGAAGAATGAACCTTATCACAAATAACCAGAATGGAGAAGTTATGAAAAGAAATAAGAAAAGATTAATAACAGCACTTATCATTATTGTAGCTGTGGCTGCGGTATTAGTATTTATGAAGTTCTTTAATGGTAATTTATTATATATTTCAACTGGTATGGGAAAATCTGTTGTTATGAAGGTTGATGGACAGAAGACTTATACATTTGAGGCAGAAGTATTAATGTCAGATGCTAAGAAACAATATGAAGATATGTTTGGAAGCAGTATATGGACAGAAGATATTGACGGACAGCCGTTTGAGGAATATATAAAAGAACAGATAAGAGTAAAGCTTATAAGAGTAAGATGTATGAATTCTATGGCTAAAGAAAGAGGAGTAGTTCTTGGAAGAGAAGAAAAGAATGAAACAGCTAAGGCAGCAGAACAGTATTTTGATGGTCTTACAGAAGAACAGAAGAGCCAGTATGATATCACAGAGGATAAGGTTAATAAGATGTTTACTGAATTTGCAATCGCTTCAAAGCTTTACAATGATGTAACTTCACTTATGGATATTGAAGTGAGTTCAGATGATGCAAGAGTAATAAATATACAATATATTGTAACAGACTCAAAGGAAGAAATTGACAAAGCTTATGCAGAATTAAATGAGGGCAATTCATTCTTTGCAATTGCCAAGAAATATAATGCTGACGGCGAATATGAATATGAACTTAGAAGAGGCGAGATGGCTAAAGCATTTGAAGATACAGCTTATTCACTTTCAACAGGCCAGACAAGCGGAATCGTAGAAGCTGACGGAAGATTTTATATAATAAGATGTACGTCAGATAATGATAAAGCGAAGACAGAGGTTAATAAGTCATCAATTCTTGAAAAGAAGAAGTTAGAGGCATTTAATGATAAATTTGAACAATATGAGTCTTCAAAGTATGTTGAAATTAACAAAGATGAATGGAATAAGTTAAAAGTTTCTTCTGCACCATCTTTTAATGTAAGATTTGAGGATTTATTTAATTCAATAACAATTAATTAGAGTAGTACAGGAGTGTAGAATATAATGGCAGCAAAATATGATGCAAATAGTATATCAATTCTTGAAGGTCTTGAAGCTGTAAGAAAAAGACCAGGAATGTATATAGGAAGTGTTGGAACTAAAGGACTTAATCACCTTATATATGAGATAGCTGATAATGCAGTTGATGAACACCTTGCGGGTTACTGTAGCGAGATTACAGTAACCCTTAATAATGATGGAACTGCTACTATTATAGATAATGGACGAGGTATTCCTATAGGAATTCATCCAAAGGCAGGCATACCTGCAGTTGAGGTAGTATTTACAGTGCTTCACGCAGGTGGTAAGTTCGGTGATGGCGGGTATAAGATATCAGGCGGACTTCACGGTGTAGGTGCGTCAGTAGTTAATGCACTCTCAGTTTGGCTTGAAGTAGAGATAAAGGTTGATGGTGGTGTATACAGGCAGCGTTATGAAAGAGGAAAGGCAGTAGCACCACTTGAAAAAGTGGGAACATGCAGAAAGAATGATACAGGAACTAAAGTAACATTTCTTCCTGATGGTGAGATATTTGAAAAGACAAGATTTAAGTCAGATGCAATAAAGAGCAGAATGCACGAGACAACTTATCTTAATCCGGGACTTACAATACATTTTGAGGATAAGAGAAGTGGAAGCGAGGAAAAGATTACATATTCAGAACCAGATGGTATCAAGGCATATGTAAAGGAACTTAACAATGGCAAGGAAGCTGTGACGGATATTATCTATTTTAAGAAGAGTGAAGACGGCATAGAGGTAGAGTGTGCTTTCCAGTATGTTAATGAGTTTGAGGAAAATATTCTTGGTTTTTGTAATAACATATACACTCAGGAGGGGGGAACTCATATTACAGGATTTAAGTCTAAGTTCACTATGATTATTAATCAGTATGCAAGGGAGTTAGGTGTTCTTAAAGAAAAGGATAATAACTTTACCGGTCTTGATGTAAGAAATGGTATGACAGCAATTGTGGCTATCAAGCACCCTGCACCAAGATTTGAAGGCCAGACTAAGACTAAGCTTGATAATCCGGATGCGGGAACAGTTGTAAGTGCGGTTACAAGTGATGAGGTACAGTTATATTTTGATAGAAATATTGAACAGTTAAAGTCAGTAATAGCCTGTGCCGAAAAGTCTGCAAAGATAAGAAAGGCAGAGGAGAGAACGAAGACTAATCTTTTATCTAAGTCTAAGTTCTCAATAGATTCCAATGGTAAGCTTGCTAACTGTGAGAGCAAGAAGTCAGAGGAATGTGAGGTGTTTATAGTCGAGGGAGATTCTGCGGGTGGTTCAGCCAAGACAGCAAGAAACAGACGTACTCAGGCTATACTTCCAATAAGAGGTAAGATACTTAATGTAGAGAAGGCTTCTATTGATAAGGTGCTTGCTAATGCCGAGATTAAGACTATGATTAACTCATTTGGCTGTGGCTTCCTTGAAGGTTACGGCAATGATTTTGATATAAGCAAGTTAAGATACGATAAGATTATCATTATGACAGATGCCGATGTTGATGGTGCACATATTGATACACTTCTGCTTACATTTTTCTATAGATTTATGCCTGAACTTATTAATCAGGGACATGTGTACATAGCTACACCACCGCTTTACAGGGCTGAACTTAAGAAAGTACCTAAGGCAGACAAAGCTTCTAAGAAGGCAGAAGGAACTAAGACGAAGGTAGATAAGAGCAGGACAGTACAGTATCTTTATGATGATAAAGCACTGGAAAGGTATAAAGAGCTTCACGCAAGTGGAACATTTACTCTGCAAAGATATAAGGGGCTTGGCGAGATGGACCCTGAACAGTTATGGGAAACTACACTTAATCCAGAGACAAGAATATTAAAGCAGGTAGAGATAGAGGATGCAAGAATGGCAACAGAGGTTACTTCTATGCTTATGGGAAGTGATGTGCCACCAAGAAGAGCATTTATACATGCACACGCTAATGAAGCGGAGATTGATGCATAAAAATGATATGATGTTGGGGTTAAAAGCCCCCAACTATGATACCTACGGATTGTTCCGTGCTACGCACTCCCACAATCCTCCCCAATATTCGCATATCGTGGGACTATCATCCCACTTTTATGCTCATATTGGGGCGGGTCCCAAGGTCATTCACCCACATATGAGCAAGCTCATATGGGTTTAGACCTTTTGACCCTGGTATTATGATATATATTAATAAAAGTATTATACGGAGATAATAATGGCAGAGAATATTATTAAAACTGAATATTCTGAGCTGATGCAGAAGTCCTATATAGATTACTCAATGAGTGTTATAACAGCAAGAGCACTTCCGGATGTAAGGGATGGACTTAAGCCAGTACAAAGAAGAGTGCTGTATGCTATGGATCAGCTTGGTTTAAATTATGATAAACCTCATAGAAAGTCAGCGCGTATCGTAGGTGATGCAATGGGTAAATATCATCCACACGGCGACAGTTCTATATATGAAACACTTGTTGTGCTTTCACAGGATTTTAAAAAGGGAATGGCACTTGTTGACGGTCACGGCAATTTTGGTTCTATAGAAGGTGACGGTGCTGCGGCTATGCGATATACAGAAGCCAAGCTTAAGAAGTTCACACAGGATGTATATTTATCAGACTTGGATAAAGATGTAGTTGATTTTGTGCCTAACTTTGATGAAACAGAGAAAGAACCAGCAGTTCTTCCGGTAAGAATACCTAATCTGTTGGTAAATGGTGCTGACGGTATCGCAGTTGGTATGACAACTAATATTCCAACACATAATCTTTCAGAAGTTGTCGATGCAGTATGCGCATATATGGATAATGAAGATATAACTACAACTGAGCTTATGCAGTATATACCCGGACCTGACTTTCCTACAGGTGGACTTGTTATTAATAAGTCAGAGCTTGCAGGCATATATGAGACTGGTACAGGAAAGATAAAGTTAAGAGGAAAGGTTGTATATGAGCCAGCGGCAAGAAAAGGCGAGAAGGACAGGCTTGTAATAACAGAAATTCCTTATACAATGATAGGTGCTAATATTGGAAAGTTCATATCAGATATAGTGGATTTGGTTGAAACCAAGAAGACAACTGATATTGTTGATGTGTCAAATGAGTCATCAAAAGAAGGTATAAGAATAGTTCTTGAATTAAAGAAGAACACAGATATTGAAAATCTTAAGAACCTTTTATATAAGAAGACTAAGCTTGAAGATACATTTGGTGTAAATATGCTTGCTATAGTTGACGGCCGACCGGAAACTCTTGGGTTACGCCAGATAATAAAGCATCATATTGACTTCCAGTATGAGATAAATACAAGAAAATACACAACACTTCTTAATAAGGAGCTTGCCAATAAGGAGATTAAAGAAGGACTTATAAGAGCCTGCGATATAATCGATCTTATAATAGAAATTCTTCGTGGAAGCTCTAATCTTAAAATGGCAAAAGACTGCCTTATTAATGGTAATGTTGATAATATCAAATTCAAGTCAGAAGCTTCTAAGAATCAGGCGGCTAAGCTTGATTTTACAGAAAAGCAGGCTTCAGCCATACTTGAAATGCGCCTGTACAAGCTTATAGGTCTTGAGATACTTGCACTCCAGAAGGAATATGACGAATGTCTTTCAAAGATTGCAAAGTATGAAAAGATACTTGGCAGTAAGAAGGCTATGGCAAAAGTAATAAAGGACGACCTTGTAAGAATTAAGAAGGAATATGGTGTTGAACGAAAGACCGTAATAACTGATGCAAAGGTTGCAGTATTTGTTGAAAAAGAAGTTCCAGCACAGGAAGTTGTATTTATTATGGATAGATTTGGCTATGCAAAGACTATAGATACAGCTTCTTATGAACGTAATAAGGAAGCTATCTACAACGATTTTAAGTATGTATTTACCTGTATGAATACTGATAAAATATGTATATTTACGGATAACGGACAGCTTCACCAGATTAAAGTAAAGGATATTCCTTTCCTCACTAAGTTCAGGGACAAAGGTACTCCAATAGATAATCTTGGAAATTATGACAGCAGCGGTGAGCTTATTATATACCTGTGTGCATATGAAACTATCAAAAATCAGAAGCTGCTCTTTGTTACAAGTCAGGGCATGATGAAGATAGTTGACACGGCAGAATTTGATGTAGCCAAGAGAACGGTAGCTTCGACAAAGCTTCAGGATGATGACAAGATAGTAAGCATTGAAAAGGCTGACGTTCAGGTTGAAACGCTTTCTAAGTTTAATCTTGATGGCAGCAGAAGTGAAGTTGAAGAAATTGTAAGTAATAAAAATGTAATTGTACAGACAGCTAATGGTGTGTTCTTAAAGTTCCCTCTTTCTGAAATACCAGTTAAGAAGAAGAGTGCAGTAGGTGTCAGAGGTATTAAGCTTGGCAAAGACGATTATATAGAAGATATATTCATTATGGATGACGGAATGGAATTCACGATGGAATATAAAGGAAAGAAGATAGACTTTGCTAAGATGAAAATGGCACATAGAGACACAAAAGGCATAAAAGTCAGAGTGTAAATTATAATTTTGCTATTCATCGTATATAAATAACATTTCAACGCTATATAAGCATAATAAAATCAGGACAATACAGCGTGGCGTATTCTGCTGCATTGTCCTGATTTTTATTTTTGAATAGAGCTATTTTATAGTTGATAAGAAATATTCGTGTATGCGTGTGTCGCCTGTTAATTCAGGGTGGAAAGAAAGTCCAATCTGATTATTGTATTTAGCGGCAACGATATGATTATCAACACTTGCAAGCACTTCAACACCATCGCTGACATTTTCGATATAAGGTGCTCTTATAAATGTCATAGGATAATTGCCGATATGCTTAATATCAGCGTTAGTTACAAAGCTTGAAAGCTGTCTTCCGTAAGCGTTACGTTTAATGGTGACAGGAAGCGTTCCTATATGGACTGTGTCATCGTCTGCTATATGTTCAGAGAGAAGTATAAGTCCAGCACAGGTTGCAAGTGTTGGAAGACCATTACTAATCATATTCTTAATGTCCTTCATCATATCAAGCTTGTTAAGTAACTGTCCCTGAACAGTACTTTCACCGCCAGGCAGTATCAGACCGTCTAATCCCTCTAAATCATCCCGTTGTCTTATTTCTATTGCTGTATGTCCGATTTCTTCAATCATATGCTCGTGTTCAATAAAAGCACCTTGGACAGCAAGTACACCTATCTTCATAGTAAGCCTCATTTCTATGTGCGATTATATTATTAACGTCCACGTTCTTCCATAATTATCTGTATTTCACTAGGATTGATACCTACCATAGCTTCGCCAAGGTCTTCTGATAACTTGGCAATAAGTGCTGCATCCTGATAGTTAGTAACAGCCTGAACGATAGCAGAAGCACGTTTTGCAGGATTACCAGACTTGAATATACCAGAACCTACGAACACACCCTCAGCACCAAGCTGCATCATAAGAGCAGCATCAGCAGGGGTTGCAACACCACCAGCGGCAAAGTTAACAACAGGAAGCTTTCCATTATCGTGCACATAAAGTACAAGGTCGTAAGGAACCTGTAACTGCTTAGCTTCCTCAAAGAGTTCATCTTTCTGCATAGATGTAATCTTGCGGATTTCAGAATTCATTTTTCTCATATGGCGTACAGCCTGAACAACATCACCAGTACCAGGTTCACCCTTAGTTCTAATCATAGAAGCCCCTTCGTTAATTCTTCTTAAAGCTTCGCCTAAGTCCCTTGCACCGCATACAAATGGTACATTGAACTGTGTCTTATCAATATGATAAATGTCATCAGCAGGAGAAAGTACTTCTGATTCATCAATATAATCAATCTCAATAGCCTGTAAAATCTGGGCTTCAACAAAATGACCGATACGGCACTTAGCCATAACAGGGATACTTACAGCTTCCTGAATTCCTTTAATCATCTTAGGGTCACTCATACGTGATACACCGCCAGCGGCTCTGATGTCAGCAGGTATTCTTTCAAGTGCCATAACAGCACAGGCACCAGCCGCCTCAGCAATCTTAGCCTGTTCAGGAGTTGTTACGTCCATAATAACTCCGCCCTTTAACATCTGTGCAAGTCCTTTGTTTAATTCATACTGAGAAGTAGTTGTCATAATTATTAACCTCATTTCTTTATATTTAAATGCTTTTTGTTAAATTGTTAAAATGCTCTGCCAGAACTACAAATATATTACATAGCAGTAACTTAATTAACTTGCGACTATAATAAGACTTATCTGATTATATTAAAATGTTCAATGTAAAGAAGTTTGATAATGTCAGGTGGTATTAAACTGACATTTAATTATAAGGGAGAAGATGAATGTGTAATAAGGTCAGATGTAATTATTGAATAAAAATATATAATTTTATATTTGACAATACAACATTTATGTTGTGCTCTAATAAAGTAAGAGGAAAATATTACGCAAAAATAATTAGCTGCATTGACAGGAAACAAACAGCAGGATATTTCCAGAATTGAGAAAAAGAAAAGTAATCCAACAATACGCACATTTAGTCATATACTTGAGGCTTTAGGTTATAAATTACAAATTGTAAAAAAGAAATCAATATAATATAATATAATAATATATAAAGTTAAGATAGTATCTAATAAAGGAGGAGTATATGTATACATACAAAACAGAGATTTTAACGGTTGGCACTAAATGGCTTTCAGATAAGGCAGATGCTAATGATATTGCTATGTTAGACAATCTGATTAATGAGAGAGCAGCTGACGGCTGGGAGTTAGTCACTTATGATTATATGGCAACATCTATGCAGATTAAAGGAGCATTTGTTGTTACATTCAGAAAAGAAAAAGATGATAAGGCGTGGAATGGATTGGGATAAGACTTTGACATTTACTGTTCCTATGCACGGTGAAGCAAGATATAGATTTGATTATCTTACATCAACTTATGATAGTAAAGATGGTAAGGTTGAGAAATTCACATTTTAAAAATATTTAAAAATACCCTGTCATTATTGGCATATACTGGAAGTCCCAATATATGCCAATAATGACAGGGCTTTTTATATTATTATGTTTGTTTATTAATTCTGAACTGTAGTTATTTATGTTTTATTTTAAATAAGCTTTAAGTGAGTATATTTTATAGTGGTATATTTTATAATTTCTGGTTGTCCTTCATATATTCATCATAAAGTCCGATAACTTTATTCATAACATCAGGGCCAGGTGCTCCGAGAGTAAGACGTTTTTCAACGCAGGTCTTTAAGCTGATAGCTTCGTATACATCTTCTTCAAATACAGGGCTTATCTTCTTGTATTCATCAAGTGAAAGGTCATCAAGTGCAATACCCTTGTCAATACACATAAGAACAAGCTGTCCTACAATACCATGTGCATCCCTGAAAGGAACCCCTTTCTTAACAAGGTAGTCAGCGGCATCAGTAGCATTAGTGAAGCCTTTTTTAGCTGAGTCTTCCATACGTGTATCATTGAATTTCATAGTATCAATCATACCCTTGAATAAGCTTACACAGCCCTTAACAGTATCTATAGCATCAAATGTAAGCTCTTTATCTTCCTGCATATCTTTATTATAGGCAAGAGGAATTCCCTTCATAGTTGTGAGGATACTCATAAGAGCGCCATATACACGTCCAGTCTTACCACGGACAAGCTCAGCTATATCAGGGTTCTTCTTCTGTGGCATAATGCTTGAACCTGTACTGAAAGCATCATCTAATTCGATGAATTTGTATTCGTTAGAATTCCATATACATATTTCTTCAGAAAATCTGCTTAAATGCATCATAATAGTAGAGAGTGCACTTAAGAATTCAATAACATAATCTCTGTCTGATACAGAGTCCATACTATTAAGAGTAGGACCAGCAAATCCAAGAAGCTCGGCTGTCATCTCTCTGTTAAGGGGATATGTAGTTCCTGCAAGAGCACCAGCACCAAGAGGGCAGTAGTTCATTCTGTTATATATATCGTGAAGTCGGCTTCTGTCACGTCTGAACATTTCAAAGTAAGCAGAAAAATGATGAGCAACAGTTACAGGCTGTGCTTTCTGAAGATGAGTAAAGCCTGGCATATAAGTGTCAACATTTTCTTTGATTATTCTTAAGATAACTTCCATAAGTTCTCTTACTTCTTCATCAACATTTTTAACTTCATCGCGTGTATAAAGTCGCATATCAAGTGCAACCTGGTCATTACGGCTTCTGCCTGTGTGAAGCTTCTTTCCTGCATCACCGATACGCTCAATAAGAGTAGCTTCCATAAATGTGTGAATATCTTCATATTCATCAGTGATTTCAAGCTTTCCAGATTCTATGTCAGAAAGAATACCTTTTAAGCCGTCAGTAATCTGCTTTCCTTCATCTTCTGAGATAATACCCTGAGCAGCAAGCATTGTAGCGTGTGCAATGCTTCCCTGAATATCCTGCTTGTAGAACTTCTGGTCAAAGGAGATAGAAGCGTTAAAATTATTAACAAGCTCATTAGTTTCTTTAGTGAAGCGTCCGCCCCAAAGTTTCATATTGTACCTCTTTCCTGCACTTCGTTAGTGCTTATAATTAATTGTTAATAGAATGCCTGATTATTCTTCTGATGAATTAATCTCATCACTGTCAAGATTGTCGAAGTCATCAAGACTATCTAGCATATTTATATCATTATCACCCACGATATTTATATCCATAGCAGATGAAACATCTAAATCTGTGAGAGTATTATCAGCTAAATCATCAGATAATGCGTTGTAAGTATCATCAGCTTCAACAGCTTTATTTGTACTGGCGGTTTTTAATATATTTATTGTTATATTTTTCTTCTTTAATATATAAATACCGATTAATATAATAATACATAATGCTGTAATTAAGCAACCCTTAATAAGGTTCACAGGTGTATATTTTAATGTTATTTCGTGGCTGCCCTCACTTATCTGTACGCTTAAGAGAGCATCATAAAGGGCAGAGGTCTCTACTTTTCTGCCATCAATATATACCTTCCAGCCTTTATCGTAAGGAATGGAGAATATAAGGGTTGCGGCTTTATTAGCTGTTATAGTTCCCTTTATCTTGGTGTCTTTAAATGAAGTGATAGAAAGGGAACTGCCATTTAATATATTGTAAGCTTCTGTAAATCTTGAAGTTTCAAGTGTATACACGCTGGCATTCATTGCTGAATCGCCAGATATGACAACGGTATCTGCTGGAACGGCGTAGCCTAGGTCAATTATGTGATTGCCATTTTTAAGTCCTGAATAAGTATATTCAGAATTGTTAATAGTGGCAGTTACGTTGTCGCAGGTCGTATTTCTTACAACCATATACAGATGTCCTGCTTTTACAGGCTTAACTTCAAAGCTTGAGTCGGTGGCATTTTCATAAGTAAGTGTAAATACATTGGCAATGCCTGTAAGTGTCTGTATAAGCGAGTTCTGGTTCTCAATTCCTGTTCCATTGGCTTCTGATGGATTCCATTCGCCTGCATTATTATAGGTTATAAATCCAAGTGGAAGTGTATATTTATTCTCATAGACGAATTCGCCGTCATCTCCAACGTAATACTCGCGAAGAGAACTGCTTGTAAGTATACGGTTGGTAATTGTATATTTAACCGAGAATAAGCTTTCTGTAACAAGTGTAGCACCATTGTAGCCATAGGCATTTATTGAATGTTCAAAGCCAAGCTTTCCGAACAATTCTGACATTCCAGCACTTGAAGTTGATGAAAATGTTGATATTGAGTGGTAATTATGCCAAGCTCCGTCATTTTTTGAACGCGCACCAAACTTCTTATCCATTCGGTAAAATGATGTATCTTCATCTCTTACGGTCTGTGTCACAGATTTAATAGCATCATAATCTAAAAGATAAGAGGTTCTGTTAGTAGTTCCAATTCCTGTTGAATCCATATTGATAGTACATTCTATTATACAGACTATAAATGCAAGAAATACTGTTACAGGCAGCTTCCAGTTGGTCTTGTTATAGACAATCATAAGTCCTGCATACACAAGAATAAAAGCACCGCTTAAGTAAATTGCCTTAAAATCATAAGTTTCATCAACTGCAAATACCTGTTCAATAAGCACAAGAAGTCCTAAGCTTATCCATACGGCAATTCCTAACTGTCTGCTTGTCATCCGCTTTATATGGCTTAATGCCTCATAACACATTGTAAGCAGGAAGAAAATGTATATAAATGATTGTCTGCAAGGCAGGCTGTTAGGATAATGAAATCCGTGCCATATAAAATTAGGTATATTAAGGTTAAATGCTGTAAGGAAGACAAGCAGTAATACGGATTTGCCTATCTTTTCGCATAAATTGATGTCTTTGTCCATAACATAGAGAGGATAAAGAAGGAATACAGCAACGCCGCAGTATATGTTAGGGTAGTGTTCAAGTCCAAGGTGGACAGGAACATTTATTAATTGTCTAGTGAGCATATTTAATATGCTGAAATAAAGACTTAATTTCTTAGGAAATGCAATGTCACTTGAAGCTGATAAAGAAAATGTGTAGAACTCAGGCAGTAAAAGGCATGCCGCAAGCCCACCGGCAATCAGTGAGTAAAATGCAAATTTTAGAAATGTCTTAAAATAATTCTTGAAAGTACGTTCTTTTTTGTAGGCAGTTACAAGCACAATAAAATAAAGAACAACTGATAAACATACCATAATTGCAATATAGTAGTTAGTGAATATACATAATCCAAGACTTATGCAGTATAGAAAGCATTTATCTTCATTAACAAGTCTTTCAAGGCCAAGCATAATAAGAGGAACAAGTATAAGACAGTCAAGCCACATAATGTTCCAGCTATAAGCAGCTACATATCCGGAAAATGCGTAGAATAACCCGAATAAAGCTATACATATATTCTTGTTGGAAAAATGCCTGCTTATATAGTGGGTCATAGAAACGCTTGATAAAGATAACTTAAGGATTATGAGAGTATTCATAATCTCAATCATATATTTCTGTGGGAATAATACAATAATCCAGTTAGCAGGGCTTGCCAGATAGTACGCATATAAAGATGTGAAATTAGTTCCCATACCGATATCCCAGCTATAAGTAAGGCTTTCTGCGTTGCGGATTTTATACCATAGCTCAGAGAAAAATGGAGCGTACTGGTGATACATATCAGAACGCAGATAACAGTTATTGCCGAATGGAAATATTTCCCTTGCAAAATACAAGGCTGTAAATATTATAACTGGAATAAAAAATGCAATTATATATACGATATTTCCACACGGAATATTACCTGTCTGTTCGTCAAATAAACTGAATTTGTGTCGATGTTTAGTCTGTTGGTTCAAATTTGCTTCCCCCTATGGATAATAATGTTTACATTTTACCAAAAACGGTATTTTATGTAAATGATATACGGTAATTATAATGATTATTTGTACAGTAATTTATATAGTAATATTTGAGGTTTTGCTTGTAATATGGATATTAATTAGGTACAATAAAAATGTATGCGAAGGGAACTTTATATCTTATAATAATGTATTATAGATATAAGGAGTATACATGGACTTAATTAAATTATATAAAAAGCGTAGATATATTATTAAAACAGCTGTATTAGTATTAATTATTATAATTGCAGGCATATTTTATATAAACCCAACCAAAGAAGATGGCAGTGTTATAATTAATAAAGATAATATTTCAGATAAGGAAAGTGATAGCAAGAGTATTATCGGTGGAGTTACCAGCGGCGGTGCTGCTGATGTTAATAATAGTAATGGTATTAATGGTAGCGAAGCAGGCAATGACGGACTGGATGAGAATAACAGTAAGATATATGTATATATATGTGGTGCAGTTGTTAATGCAGGAGTTGTCAGTGGTGGTGCAGATATGAGACTGTATCAGGCGGTGGAACTTTGCGGAGGTCTTATTGATGAGGCAGACGGTACTAAAGTTAATCTTGCAATGCAGTTAAAGGATGGAGATAAAATATATATCCCATATGCTTATGATGATATAAATCTGACAGATGAAATAAACAACGGCTGTAATCCCAATGCCACGGGAATATCGGGCAGTAACACAGAGAATTCAGGCGGTAATAGCAAAAGTTCTGGTGGTAACACAGGGGGAGCAGGCAGTAGTAATCTTATTAATATTAATAAAGCTTCCAAGTCTGAACTTATGCAGTTATCCGGTATAGGTGAGGCGAGGGCATTGGATATAATATGTTATAGGGAAAAGTATGGTGCTTTTAAAAGGATAGAAGATATAAAGAATGTATCAGGAATAAAAGATGCAGCATTTAACAAGATAAAAGATTATATATGTGTTTGAACAAGGAGTAATTATTAAAGATGGCGGGTAAAGTATTAGTTGTTGATGATGAAAAGATGATTGTTAAAGGAATTAAATTCAGCCTTATACAGGACTACAGTGTGGTTGACTGTGCCTATGATGGTGAAGAAGCACTTGATATGGCGAAGAACAATGATTACGATATAATACTTCTGGATATAATGCTTCCTAAGATGAATGGACTTGAGGTATGCCAGCAGATAAGAGAGTTCTCTAATGTTCCTATAATTATGCTTACGGCCAAGGGCGATGATATGGATAAGATTATGGGACTTGAATATGGTGCGGATGATTATATAACAAAGCCATTTAATATTCTTGAAGTTAAAGCAAGAATGAAAGCAATCTTAAGAAGAAATAATAAGCCTGAGAAAGAACAGGCTAAGAGTAATGTATTAAATATCGGGGATATGAGAATTGACTGTGACAGCAGAAGTCTTTTTATCAGAGGCAAAGAGATTTACCTTACAGCTAAGGAATTTGACCTTTTAGAACTGCTTGCATTTAATCCTAACAGAGTATATAGCAGAGATGTACTTTTAAAGACAGTGTGGGGAGCGGATTACCCAGGTGATGGACGTACAGTAGATGTTCATATAAGAAGATTAAGAGAGAAGATAGAAGAAAATTCAAGTGAACCTAAGTATGTGCATACTAAGTGGGGAGTAGGTTATTATTTTAATGTTTAATATTAATAAAGGAACGCGGGGACAATCAGCTAAATCCAGGATGAATCATAAGAAATTAATAACAGATATATTAAGTTTTTTCTTAAGCACAAGATTCAGGCTCGTATTTATAATAGCAGTAATGTCTATTATATCGACAATCTCAGCAGTCAAGGCTGTTAAATATTCATATACGACATCACTTGTTGAAGCAAGGAAAGCCTACGTTAATAATGAGGCTGTGCTTATTGCGGCTGAATTTACGAAGTACGGAAGCATCGAGGAAGCACATAATGATGGAGTGTATGAAAATCTTATGAATTATTCATCGCTTAATGCAATAAGAATAAGGCTTGTAGATAAGAAATATAACATAAGCGTGGATACATATGCGGTTGACACTGGAAAGATTATGATTAATTCCAAGGTTATAACTGTGTATGACAGTCCTAAGACAATAACTGATTACAGCAAAAAGACTGGCAATATAGAAGCAGCTTCTCCTGTATACAACAGCGAGGGACAGCTTATAGCTGTTCTTGTAGTTAATCTTGATATATCAGATATAAGCCAGATAGTGGGGAATGCTTTTGACAGGATATGGGTTATTGAATTTGTGATAATTACCATTATTCTTGTTGTTTCGATTATTGTGACATATTTTTATTTTAAGCCGTATAAGAAAGCACTTCTTATTGTTGAAGGTGTTGATTTTGGATATATAGACAAGAGAATGGACGTTAAAGGTTCTACAGAACTTAGACAGTTTGCAAAGCATTTTAACAGTATTATGGACAAGAACAGTGAGCTCGATAATTCAAGGTCTGAGTTTGTGTCAAATGTATCACACGAGTTAAAGACACCTATAACTTCAATTAAGGTTCTTGCCGATTCGCTTAATACGCAGGAAGATGTTCCTGTGGAAGTATATAAGGAATTTATGGTTGATATTGTAAGTGAAATTGACAGGGAGAATAAGATTATTGAGGATCTTTTATGTATGGTAAGGCTTGATAGAGCTTCAGCTACCCTTAATATTTCATCAGTTAATCTTAATGAACTGTTAGAGCTTGTGTTAAAGCGGTTAAAGCCACTTGCACAAAAGAAGAATATAGAATTGTTATTTGAGAGTTTCAGACCGGTTGTGGCACAGATTGATGAGGTTAAGATAACACAGGTAATATCTAATCTTGTTGAAAATGCTATCAAATATAATGATATGGACGGCTGGGTGCATGTTTCACTTAATGCAGATCATCAGTTCTTTTTTGTAAGGGTTGAAGATTCTGGAATTGGAATACCTAAAGAGAGCCAGAGCAGGGTTTTTGAGAGATTTTACAGGGTTGACAAGGCAAGGTCAAGGCAGACAGGTGGAACAGGTCTTGGACTTTCTATAGTTAAGAATATTATATTAATGCACCACGGAACAATTAAGCTGTATAGTGAGGAGGGGATGGGAACAACATTTACTTTCAGAATACCGCTTAATTATGTGGAGTCAGATGATGAGGATAAGAATGAGAATTAGACTATTGATTAATAAGCTGGTAGTTACATTATTATGCTGTTGTATGGCTGTAGAGCTGACGGCGTGTTCTTCACAGAACAGGGGCAGGCAGTATACAGTTTATTATACGAACAGTTCAAAGGACAAGCTTATAGAACAGAATTATAATATTGACATTGACACTTCTATAGAAGATACAGCAAGACAGCTTCTTGATAAGATGAATGTTAAGCCTGCTGATAAGAATGAGTATATAATAAAGCCTGATAATGTTACGCTGTTAGATGTTATGCTTGATGGAAAAGCGATTGCACTTAATTATTCATCTTCATATAAGCAGATGAGTACACAGGTTGAACTGTTATTCAGGGCAGCAGTAGTAAAAATGCTTACGCAGATAGATGATGTATTGTATGTACATTTTTATGTTGATGGCAAGGAAGCTTTGTATGAGGACGGTACAGTTATAGGTGCATTAAAAAAGACAGATTTTACGGAATCAGACAGTGCATTTGGAGAAATGGACTGGCGTAATGTACAGTTGTATTATGCAGATTATACAGGTACCAAGCTTGTTAAAGTCAAGGAAATGCTTGCTTATAATAAGAATATGCCAATAGAAAGAATGATTGTGCAGAGGCTTATAAGCGGACCTACAGCCGCAGGAGCATACACGTCACTGCCCAAAGATATCAAACTTCTTGGTGTGTCTGTTGTAGAAAAGGTGTGTTATGTTAATCTTAGTGAGGAATTCCGTGACGAGCTTGTTAATGTGAGCTCATATGTTGAGATATATTCAATAGTTAATTCATTATGTGCCCTTGACAGCATAGAGTCTGTTAAAATATTCATTAACGGAGATTATACGAATACGTTCAGGGACAGTATAAGCCTTGACAGACTGTATAAATTTAATTCAGGTATAGTTGAATAAGCGTTCCAGAAAGGAACAAAAGGTTAGTTATTTGAAAAGACCATTATTAAGTGCGGCTGTAACTCAGCTTATAGCCGCAGTAATATCTACATATTGTTACAGGGAAAAGCTGCATTGGAGTGCAGTGCCTGTAATAGTATTGGTTGGAATTCTGGCATTTGAAGTTTTACGCATATGTGTAAGATTCAATAAGAATTCCTGTCTTTATTATCTTATATTTCTTATATTTCCAGTGACAATAATAAGAACAGGCATAGTAAGTGACAGACTGGGAAAATGTTATGAGAATATAACATTTACAGGCACAATATATAATATGCAGAATAAGGATGGTTATAATGTTTTGTATATTAATAATACGGACATTCATACAGGAATTATTGTATACACAGATGATAATAAATGTAATGCAGGAGACATAGTGCGGGTTACTGGAGATGTTAAGGAATTTGATAAGCCAAGAAATTATGGCAGTTTTGACGCTAATATGTATTATATTTCGCTGGGTTATCCATATAAATGCAATGCAGATAAGGTTGTAGTTACAGAGAGTAACAATAACCGGCTAAGATATATTTTGTATGTAATTAAGCAAAAGATTAAGGGTATATATGCAAAGGTATATAAAGATAAAGCTGGGCTTATGTCATCAATTGTGTTAGGTGATAAATATGAGCTTGATATTAAGACTAAAGAGGAATACCAGAAAAATGGAATTGCACATCTGCTTGCAATAAGCGGTCTGCACATATCTTTAGTTGGTATGGCTGTATATAAGCTAATAAGAAAATATATAGGGATAATGAAAGCTTCTGTAATATCAATCGCGGTTATTATAATGTACCTTATTATGACAGGAGAAACGGTATCTGCCAAAAGGGCGGTATGTATGCTGGTGCTTATTATAATTGCAGATGTATATGGCAGGACATTTGATATTCTTACAGGGTTGTCAGCTGCTTCAATATTAATACTTGGGCGTAATCCATATACGGTCTATAGTATGTCATATATAATGTCATTTCTGGCGATTATAGGTATATCACAGTTATATCCTGTATTAATGCCTGATGAAAAAGCTATAAATAGCAGAATGGACAATACTGGCAAAATAGTAAAAAAGTCGATAGTGTACATTATTAATGCATTGCTATGTAGTATTGCGGTTACATTAGCGACACTTCCAGCAGTGCTTTATAGTTATAATTCGGTATTCATGACAAGTATTTTTATTAACTGCATTGTAATACCACTTATGCCAGTGGTGATGATAACGGGAATTATTACAGCATTTGCTGGTTTTATATCGCTTAAGCTTGCGTATTTTACGGCTGGGGCAGGTAATTATGTTCTTGATTACTATGACTTTGTGTGCGAACGTAATTCAAGGTTGGGGCAGTTCAGAATAATAACAGGACAGCCGCCAGCAGGAATAATTATAGTATATAGTGTGCTAATGATAATATTTATAATTATAAATAAGCCGTCCTTTAAATATAACTTTAAGAATTATTGCAAGATGCATAGCTTGGTAAATAAAGCAATTAACAACATTATTGCTGTTATGCTGGTGGTATTGGTTCTTAATATGCACTACAAGCCTTATAACGGGCTGCAGATTAATATGTTAGATGTAGGGCAGGGCGACAGCATATATGTAAGTGCTTCGGGCAGACATAATTTTTTGTTTGACGGTGGAAGTACGGATATTAAAAGTGCAGGACAGTACCGGGTGTATCCTGCATTGCGTGCAATGGGCTGTAAATATATAGACTGCATTTTTATAAGCCATACGGATAATGACCATATAAGTGCAGTTATGGAGCTTATTAAGATGTGTAATGATACATTTTCTATTGGGAGTATTGTTATGCCGGATATTAAAGGCAAAGAGAATATAGAGGCATATATGAAGCTTGTGGATATGGCTGATAAAGCAGGCATAAATGTATGTTATGCCGTAAGAGGATATACATTTACAGTAGGAGAGCTGGATATTAAATGTATACATCCTTGTGCTGGTTACGACTATGAGGATAGTAACGATTATTCTGCTGTTTATTGCATAAGTTATAAAAAATTCTCAATGCTTATGACTGGTGATGCAGAAAGCAGGGCAGAGGACTGCCTTATTAATGATATTAATAAAGAGAGAGCAGCTAATGTAGATATTAAAGATGAGCTTTCTGATATAACAGTTCTAAAGGTGGGACACCACGGCTCTAAATATGCTACAAGTGATAAGCTGCTTAAGACAATTAAGCCGCAGTATGCACTTATATCGTGCGGTATCAATAACAGGTACGGGCATCCCCATAGTGAAACGCTTGAAAGGTTAGAAGACAATAACTGCAAGGTGTATGTTACAAATACATTAGGAGAGATAATAATTAGAACAGACGGATACAAAATGAGCGTTCATCAATATTTACAATAATGCAGTATAAATGGTACAATTATACTTATGAAAACTTTAAATGATAATATTAAAAAAGGCGAATATCAGAAAGTATATCTTATATATGGTGAGGAAGAATATCTTAAAAAGCAGTATAAGGATAGAATGAAACAGGCGATAATAGGTGATGATACTATTAATTACAGTTATTTTGAAGGAGATAATACAAAGCCTGAAGATGTAATTACTATATGTGAGACAATACCATTTTTTAGCGAAAGACGACTTGTTATAGTAAGTGACAGCGGGTATTTTAAGACGGCTAATGATAAAATGGCAGACTATATTAAGGAACTGCCGGATTATCTTATATTAATATTTATAGAAAAAGACGTTGATAAGAGAAATAAAGTATATAAGGCTGTAAGTTCTAATGGATATGTATGTGAAATGCAGTATCAGACACCAGCAACGCTTAAAAGGTGGATAGCAGGAATGATGGCTTCCAATGATTATAAAATAAGTGAGGCAGCATGTGAGCTTCTTCTTGATAAGACTGGTGCAAGTATGGAGCTTATAAGAAATGAGATAGACAAGCTTATAAGCTATTGCAGTGATAAAAAGATGGTTATGCCGCAGGATGTTGAGGCGGTATGTTCAACACAGACTGTAAGCCATATATTCGATATGCTTGAGGCGGTTGCCAATAAGAATAAAGAAAAAGCACTTTCGCTTTATTATGATTTGCTTACATTAAAAGAGCCTCCGATGAGAATACTATATCTTATAGTAAGGCAGTTTAATGGAATATTGCAGGCAAAGGAGCTTGCGGCAAGGGGGCTTTCAAGCAAAGAGATAGCTTCGGCTATAAAGGTTGCACCATTTGTTGCTGGTAAATATCTTTCACAGGCAAAATATTTTACAACAGATACAGTTAAAGATATATTAAATGAATGTGCAGATATAGAAGAACGTGTAAAGCAGGGAAGATTGCAGGATAAGCTCGGAGTAGAGCTTATAATAATTAAATATTCAGCGTAAAATATAATAGGCAATTTCCTATTACATAAAAAAGACTGGTGCGAGGGTATGCACCAGTCTTTTATGTTAAATAAAATAATTAAGCTAAAGTGTTAACAGCCTTAGTAATACGAGATACTTTTCTAGCAGCTGTGTTCTTGTGGAAGATTCCTTTAGAAGCAGCCTTAGATATCTCAGCTATAGCAACAGGAAGAGCAGCTTCAGCAGCAGCCTTGTCACCAGCAGCAACAGCAGCGTCTACCTTCTTGATATAAGTCTTAACCTTAGACTTTATTGCCTTGTTTCTATCAGCTCTTACCTGACTTGTGATTACTCTCTTCTTAGCAGATTTAATGTTAGCCAATCCGTACACCTCCAAATATTAATATAATCTTAGTTATCTGTTTCGCATTAAAGCCGGACACGGACGATCTAATGTAAACATACTCATATATCTTATAGTAGAAAGTCCATAATGTCAACCATTAATTCACAAAAATATTTATTATTAAATAAATATTCCTGCACATTATAAATAATAAGATGTGAAAAATCAATATGATAGAGATTTTTCATATAAAAATAATGATGCAAGGGTCATAATTCAGGGACAAAATACCTTTTGATTCTTGGTGTCATATAAAGTATGGAATTAAATATGTATACAACATTATATGGGAGTTAAAGATATGCAGAATAATATTAGAACAGACCTTGCAGTAGAATTAAATGAGGAGATTTCAAGAAAAGCCGGCAGGTTAAAAGGCATTATTGTAAATCAGCATAAAGATAAGGATACAGGGATAGAAGTTACAAGCCTGAAGGTTACTAATAAAGCAGGTGAGAGAATGATTGGAAAGCCAATGGGCACTTATATAACGATAGAGGCAAGAAAGATAAATGAGATGAATGAAGATTATAACAATAATGTCACCGAAATTCTGAAAAATTATATCAGCGAACTTATAGGTGAGCTGTTAAAAAATAAAAAAGTTAAAGATAACGGAAAGGATAGCAGACAAGATAATAAAATACCATTTTCAGGTGGGAAAAATATAAGCTCCAAAAGACCCATAAGTCTTTTGGTGGCAGGACTTGGCAACAGGGATATTACATCGGACTCGCTTGGACCACTTGTTGCAAAGAACCTGTATATTAATGGACATATTGATAATGATGATACTGGGCTGTGTGTATGTTCAATAATACCGGGAGTTATGGGGGATACAGGTATGGAAACTGCGGATATAATTAAGGGAATTGCAAAGCAGATAAATCCGTCAGTTATTATTGCAATAGATGCACTTGCAGCAAGAAATATAGAAAGGCTTAATACTACAATACAGCTGTCGGATATGGGCATTAATCCAGGATCAGGAGTAGGCAATCACAGAGTTGGAATTAATTATGAGAATATAGGAATACCAGTTCTTGCAATTGGAGTTCCAACAGTAATAGATGCTTTGACAATAGTAACAGACCTTGTAAGTCCTCTTATAGGTGATTGCAGTGCTGATGAGATAGCAGCATTTTTTTCAGGGATAGACAATAATATGAAGGATATGTATGTCACACCTAAAGCAATAGATCAGGACATTAAAAATATAAGTGCGATAATATCATCAGCTATAAATAACCTGGAGCAGGCTGGAATATCTGGATAATTACAAGCTTTGAACGGACTGCAAAATTATTAGTTATAAATACAATATTTTGGCTGATGGATATTTTTAAATAAAATAGGTAATATTCTTAATAAGCATTAATACAATTAAATATCAGATATAAATTCGATATAAAAGTACAGTAAAGTTGTATACAAGAATGGAGGATTAGCATGGAGCGTAAGCACAGGCTGTCATCATTATTGTCAATTGTGATTATTGTAATTGTATTGGCACTTATAGGTAAGAATATGAAGGTAACAGCATTTATAGAGGATACATTTATTAGTGGCTGTTTAAGGCTTATGTCACCTGCAATGCTGTTTTATGACAAGCCACAACTGCTGGATAATAATATATGGGCACAGCTGGTTAATAATGTTGTACCTGTCAATGCTGTGATTAATAACCAGAATGATGATTATATAAAGCTTGCAGACAATGATGCAGGTGGTGTTATAAGTATTAATGCTGGAGCAGATAATCTGGTAAATGGTCTTAACAATGGTGAAGATAATAGCGGTACAAAAAATGAGACAGATAATAATGCAGGCAATGCTGGTGATACACAGCCGCAGGAGAGTATAATTGCAGGAAATACCACGCAGAACAGTAATATTAACAACAGCCAGCAATTGAACGAATCGGATATACGGAATATTATTTCAAGAAATACAGTGAGCGGTGCAGTATATGATAAATCGCAGCTTACAGATTATAACTTTGTGAGAAGCCATTTTTATACAGTTACATCAATAACGGATCTGACTGACAGTATACTGCGGCCGGCAGAATTTATAGAGAAAAATCTTGCAATAAGCAAGGATAACAGCAAGCCGCAGATACTCATTTTCCATACTCATTCACAGGAGGGATTTACAGATACAGTAGAGGGAGATGTGTCAACGACAATAATAGGAGTTGGCGATTATCTCACAGAACTGCTTGTCAATAAGTATGGATATAATGTCATACACGATACGAGTGTGTATGATTATGTAGACGGAAAACTTGACAGAAGCAAGGCATATACATATGCAGAAAATGGTATTGAGAAAATACTTGCTGACAACCCTACGATAGAAGTTGTTATTGATCTGCACAGAGATGGTGTTGCAGATACAACACATCTGCTTACTAATATTGACGGAAAAGATATGGCGAGGGTTATGCTTTTTAATGGACTTAGCTATAGTAAGGTAAATGGCGATATTGCATATCTTAATAATCCTTACAGGGACGATAATCTTGCTATGAGCCTGCAAATGCAGTTGTTAGGCGAGGCTTATTATCCGGGATATCTTAGAAATATATATGTTAATGCATACAGGTACTGCCTTCACAAAAGAGGAAGGTCAATGTTAATAGAGGCAGGAGCACAGACTAATACAGTTGGAGAGGTTAAAAATGCTATGGAGCCATTAGCGGATATTCTTAATAAATGTTTATCGGGTGAGAAAATGATTAATTAATTGTACTTGAATTACGGCTGATTTGATTGTATTATAATTACGTTAATCAGTTAAACTGATAAATCGATAAAATAAAGGCTAGGAGATATAAGTATATGAATAGAGTATTAGAAGATATACAGCCAAAGAATGTATTTAGATTTTTCGAGGATATATGTAATATTCCACACGGTTCAGGCAATGTTGAGAAGATAAGCAGATATCTTGTTGATTTTGCCAAGGAAAGAGGACTTGATTACAGACAGGATGAGAATTTCAATGTTGTTATAAGAAAGCCAGCAACTAAGGGAAGCACAGGAGCACCAGTTATTATTCAGGGACATATGGATATGGTTGCTGTTAAGACACCAGACAAAGATAAAGATATGGAAAATGAAGGCCTTGACCTTTTAGTTGATGGTGATTATATAAAGGCAGACAGAACAAGCCTTGGTGGAGATGATGGAATAGCAGTAGCATATGCACTTGCAATTCTTGATGATGACTCAATCAAACATCCGGATATTGAAGCTATATTTACGGTAGATGAAGAAGTAGGTATGCTTGGTGCAGAAGCTATGGATTGTTCAGATATTAAGGGAAGAATAATGCTTAATATTGATTCAGAAGATGAAGGTATCTTCTTATCAAGCTGTGCAGGTGGAGCTGTTATTATATCTAAGTATCCGGCAGTAAATACAGAAGTTACGGGAACAGAAGTCACAATAAATGTATCGGGAGTTACAAGCGGACATTCTGGTGTTGATATTATATACCAGAGAGCTAATGCCAATGTTGTTCTTGGCAGACTTCTTTTTGAATTATCAAAGCAGTACAACTATAATATCAGGACTATCTCAGGTGGTGAGAAAGATAATTCAATTGCCCCACGTTCAGAAGCAGTTATCGTTGTAGAAGATGGTGATACTGCTGGCGTAGTAGAAATGCTTAATAAGTATGCACAGCTTATAATTAATGAATATAGTGTTACAGATAAGGATATGTCTATTAAAGTAAGTCAAGGCAGTAAAGTTTCTGTCCAGGCAATGGATTACAGTTCTACTAATAAGGTTGTACTTGCACTTACACATATTCAGGATGGTGTTGTTAAATTAAGCAACGACATTAAAGGACTTGTACAGACATCAATTAATGCGGGTGTTGTAAGAATGGAAGATGGAAAGGTTGTAATTACGTATCTTCTTAGAAGCTCAGTAGAGAGCGAGAAAGAATACCTTATAGATAAGGTTACAAGTATGGTTGAGCTTCTTGGTGGTGAATATGTTATCACAGGAAAGTATCCAGCCTGGGAATACAGGAAAGAGTCAAAGTTAAGAGAAATTATGTCTGATTCTTTCAAAAAATTATACGGAAAAGAACCGGTTATTCAGGCTATACACGCAGGTGTTGAGTGTGGTATGTTTGCAGATAAGCTTGACGGACTTGACTGTGTATCATTCGGACCGGATATTATTGATATTCATACATTTAATGAAAAGCTTAATGTACCATCAGTACAACGTACATGGGAGCTTATATTAGATGTACTTGCTTCATTCTAATTAATAAATACAAAGCAGTAATTGATATGCGTTAAATCAGAAAATGGCTTGCAAAAAGTTCATATTTAGATTATTTAGGCATATTGATTGCTGTTTTTTAATTTGTTTATACAAATGTAACAAAAATCACAGCATTTTTAATAAAATATTGACAGATGTTATATATAATGTTATCTTATATGAGTACATAGCATTTAGCTATAATCTATTAATGATACAATAGATAATTCGTAGTAATACATTTATAGAATACAATCTATTGTTATTGTACCTGAAAAGGTATGTCGTGGGCGTGGGTCTTGCCCGGTTAATTCCCAATTATGTATATATTCACTGCGCAGGAATATAACTATTATTTTACGAAAGGAATATATTAAATGAAAGAAACTAATACTATATCTATGATGAATTTTGAGAATTTTAAGAAAGTTATTATGAAGAAAGCTGAACCTGTAGCAGGAGAAGGTGGGACTGTTGATATAACACACGTTATAAAGAATAATGGTTGTGAATATGACGGGCTTATTATACTTAATAAGGGGAGTGTGATATCGCCAACAATATATTTGAATGATTATTATGAGCAGTATGTTAATGGTAAATCAATAGACAGTATATTTGCTGGAATTAAGGAGTTGTATTATCTGAATAAAGACAGATTATCGGTTGATACGCAGAGTCTTATGAGTTTTGAGGGGATAAAAGATAAAATTGTATACAAGCTTATTAATTACAATGCGAACAGGAAGCTGCTAAGCCTTGTGCCACACAAGAAAATACTTGACCTTGCAATGGTATATTACTGCATATTAGGGGAGATTGAGGATGGCAATGCAACAGCTCTTATATATAACAGCAATATAAAGAACTGGCACATAAAAGAAGATGAGCTGTACAGGACAGCGGTTAGTAATACACCTAAGCTTCTTCCTGTAAAGATATATGAAATGTCAGAACTTATTAAATATGTTGATACAGCAGAGGGAAGATATTCATTGGATGATCCTTGGTGCAGTAATCTTTATGTACTTACTAATAAAAGCCGAATTAATGGTGCGGCGGGCATTATGTATGAGGGAGTATTAAAGAAGCTTGCAGATAAGCTGGAGAGTGATATGTATATATTGCCTTCATCAATCCATGAAGTTATTATTCTTCCAAAGTCAACAATGTTTAATAAAGAGGAACTGATGGCTATGGTAAGAGATGTTAATACAGAGGGAGTTTCAAAAGATGAAGTTCTGTCATATACAGTGTATGAATATGACAGAAATACAGAAGAACTATATTCTTAAATGCACACAATGGGAGTCGAACCCACGACCTTTCGCTCCGGAGGCGAACGCTCTATCCAACTGAGCTATATGTGCTGATAATAATTAATAATACACTATTTTTTATAAACAAGCAAATGTTTTGATTTTGTTGTATGTTTTTGATATTATAATATGAGTGCCTGAAGGATAAAATAATATATTCTTATTGAAAAATACATAAATACATATATGAAAATATGCAATGTATGGCATATTTAAAAATGTATAATGATATGTGGATATATAGAGAATGGAATTATCCTTCTGGCACCATAAAGTTTATGGCTTCTGATATTTAATCAGAAGGCGATAATTTTGAAAGGAGCACATATATAATATATATGCGGATAAATAAATATTTAAGTGCCAAGGGAGTATGTTCAAGGCGTGAGGCTGACAGGCTTTTAGAGGCAGGCAGGATAACAGTTGACGGGGCCGTTGCTGAATGTGGGCAGCAGGTTGATGATAATAATATTATATGTATAGATGGCAGTAAGATTTCTAATGATAAACCAGAAGATATACTTATAGCATTTAATAAGCCCGTTGGCATTGTATGTACAACAACTAACAAGCAGGGAAATAACAATATTGTTGATTATATAGGCTACAGTGAAAGAATATATCCGATAGGAAGGCTTGATAAGGAGTCGGACGGACTTATTCTTCTTACAAATAATGGTGAAATAACTGACAGGATATTACGCTCAGTTAATGGACACGAGAAAGAATACATTGTTAAAGTTAACAAGAATATAACTAAAGATTTTCTTGATAAAATGTCTGCTGGCGTGTATTTAAAAGAATTAAATGTCAAGACTAAACAGTGCAGAATATATAAAGTAAACAGCAATACATTCAGAATTGTACTGACACAGGGGCTTAACAGGCAGATAAGAAGAATGTGTCAGGAGTTGGGATATAAGGTTGAAAAGCTTACAAGAATACGGGTTATGAATATTGAACTGGGTGACCTTGCCTGCGGCGAATACAGAGTAGTAGAGGGTGCAGAGAAAGAAAAGCTTTATAACAGCCTGTAGGGTGTGAGTGCTGCTTTTTTTGCTATAGCTGGATAAGAGAAGCTTTGAAATAGGTTTATAGGTATGAATATTTAATTGTTAATCTGGAGGAATATTAAGATATGGAGAAGTTAGATAGAATTAAGGAGCTTGTTGCACTTCTTAATAAGGCAGGAAAAAGCTATTATTCAGAGGGACAGGAAATAATGTCTAATTATGAATATGATGCTTTATATGATGAACTTAAAAAGCTTGAAGAGGAAACTGGCTGTGTGCTTTCGGACAGTCCTACAGTAAATGTTGGATATGAAGTATTAAGTGAGCTTCCAAAGGAACGACACGACTCACCAATGTTAAGTCTTGATAAGACCAAAGACAGGGAAAGCTTAAGGAGCTGGTTAAAAGACCAGAAAGGATTGTTATCGTGGAAGCTTGATGGACTTACTATAGTTCTTACATATGAGAATGGAGAACTGGTAAAGGCGGTAACAAGAGGCAATGGACAGATTGGTGAAATTATTACTAACAATGCAAGAATGTTTAAGAATATACCTGTAACTATAAGTTATAAGGGAAGACTTGTGTTAAGAGGAGAAGCAATTATAACTTATTCTGATTTTAACAGAATTAATGAGGAAATTCCTGAAACAGATGCCAAGTACAAAAATCCAAGAAATCTTTGCAGTGGCTCAGTAAGACAGCTCAATAATAAGATAACAAAAGAGCGTAATGTCAATTTCTTTGCATTTACGCTTGTATCAGCAGATGGAGTAGATTTTAATAATTCAAGAAAATGCCAGTTTGAATGGCTTAAAAGCCAGGGATTTGATGTTGTTGAATATAAGGAAGTTGATAAAGATAATATACTAGATGCAATTGACTGGTTTGAGCATACAATTGTTAATAACGATTTTCCGTCAGATGGACTTGTTATTATATATGATGATATTGCTTATGGTGAATCGCTTGGAAGAACAGCGAAGTTTCCAAGAAATGCTATGGCATTCAAATGGACAGATGAAACCGCAGAAACTACATTAAAAGAGATAGAATGGAGTGCTTCAAGAACGGGACTTATCAATCCTGTGGCAATATTTGAACCGGTTGAACTGGAAGGAACTAAAGTTTCAAGGGCAAGCGTGCATAATATAAGCATAATGGAAAGCCTTAAGCTTGGAATAGGTGACACAATTAAAGTATTTAAGGCCAATATGATTATTCCGCAGATTGCAGAAAATATTACACAGAGCGGAACAGTAAGGATACCAGAAGTCTGTCCGGTATGTGGTGGAAAGACAAGGATAAGCGATGTTAATGATGTAAAATCATTGTATTGTGATAATGAACAGTGTCAGGCTAAGCACATAAAAAGCTTTGCACTTCTGGCATCAAGAGATGCACTTAATATAGACGGTTTATCAGAGGCAACTTTAGAAAAGTTCATTCAGAAAGGTTTCCTTAAGAGGAGAGGGGATATTTTCAGAATATCAAGATATAAAGATGAGATAACAGCAATGGAGGGCTTTGGCGAGAAGTCTTATAATAATCTTATTGAAGCACTTGAAAAGGCGAAAGATACAGATTTAGTCAGGGTTATATATGGCCTTGGAATAGATAATGTGGGACTTTCCACAGCAAGATTAATAGTTAATAAGCTTAATAATGACCCTGAGGCAGTTCTTAGAGCAACAGCAGATGAACTTACTGATATAGATGGAATAGGTGAAGTTATAGCAGAGGCATTTGTTGAATATTTTAAAAATGAAGATAAGAAAGATGAGTATCTTGACATATTAAGTGAGGTTAATATTAAAGAGACTGAAAATGTACAGACAACCGAGGAACTTGCTGGCAAGACATTTGTTATAACAGGAAATGTTAATCATTTTGCTAACCGCAATGAACTTAAGGCACTTATAGAGAGTATGGGAGGCAAGGTGACAGGTTCTGTCACAGGTAACACATCGTATCTTATTAATAATGATAGTACATCGCAGTCAACTAAGAACAAGAAAGCTGCCCAGCTTGGTGTTCCAGTGATTACGGAGGAAGAATTCATCAAGCTTGCAGGAAAAGATGAATTGTTGTAGAATACATCATTAACAGTAAGTTTGACTATATTAAAATGTGATTTACACAGGAATCGAGGTAAATATGCCAATTAAAATACAGAATGATCTTCCAGCTAAGCACGAGTTAGAGGAAGAAAATATATTCGTGATGGACGAAAGCAGGGCGCTTTCACAGGATTTCAGAGAATTGCAGATAGCAATTCTTAATCTTATGCCAATAAAGCAGGACACAGAATTGCAGTTATTAAGAGCATTATCTAATACTCCATTACAGATTGATGTGACATTTATACAGACAGAATCACACGTGTCAAAGAATACATCATCATCACATATAAAGAAATTTTATGAAACATTTTCTAATGTAAAAGACAGAAATTTCGATGGACTTATAATAACAGGAGCACCAGTTGAAAAGCTTGCATTTGAAGAAGTGAACTACTGGGATGAGCTTACAACAATAATGGAGTGGTCAAAAGAGCACGTTACATCAACACTCCACATATGCTGGGGTGCACAGGCGGGACTTTACTACCATTATGGAATTAAGAAAGTCCTTCTTGATGAGAAATTATCAGGTGTATACAAGCACCACGTTCTTAACAGAAAAGAGCCTCTTGTAAGGGGATTTGATGATTTCTTTATGGCACCACATTCAAGATATACAGAAGCGTGCAGGAAAGATATATTAAACAACAAACAGCTCAAGGTATTTGCTGATTCAGATGAAGCGGGCATATATATTGCAATAGGACAGGACGGCAAGCATATATTTGTTATGGGTCACCCTGAATATGACAGGATGACACTTGATCAGGAATATAAGAGAGATTTAGACAAGGGGCTTGAGCCACAACTTCCAGTGAACTATTATCCAGATGATGATTGCAACAGAAAGCCAGTGTTATCTTGGAGAAGCCACGCTAATAATCTTTATACTAACTGGCTGAATTATTACGTATATCAGACTACCCCTTATGACCTTAATGATAAGGTTCAGACGTATGGGAATTAGGGCGGGGATTTGTTGTTGTTTGGAAAGTAGGTGATGTTATGCTTGCAACTATGAAAAATGAATATAATAAGTTGTCAGATATTGAAAGATTTATAACAGATGGAAGATTAACAGAGCCTTCAAATGGAAAGCGTTTTGAGTGGCGTGAAATGATTGAAGAAGTTAAAAAACTAGGAAGACCATTGAAAGAGGAAGAAACAAAAAAATTTAGAATTAAGTAGTTGAATATTGCTATTTGGAGAAATAAAATAGTGATAGACATAATTATTTTGAGGTCGGAAATGGTTCCCGACATACTCTTTTGAGTACATGAGATGATGGATACACCGCCCATCCAAAGTAGTTATGTTTTTATTATAAGCACCGACAGAGTAAAATCTTAAGGTGCTTATTTTTTACGCAATTATAATGGCTGGTCTATATCTGATGGTATAAATACTTGACGTACGCAAAAACGTACGTTATAATAATTTTGACATAAAAATTTCTACATTCAAGATAATATTTAGCATATAATTAAAGAAGAACAGATGCAAAATATAATATAATTTATAAGAGATAAGATAGAAACATATAGAGTGTAAGAGAGAAAAACATAATAGAGTGTAAGAGAGATTTAATGAGAGAATAGTAATAAAAAATAATTACATTTAGTATAAAATAGAACAGTATATTTGATTAAAGGAAAAAGGTAAGGAGATTTTATTATGTCAGCAATTAATATAACAAATGCAAGAAAGGAACTCTATAATTTGGTGGAGGACGTTAATCTCTATAGTGAACCAACTTTAATTGTAAGTAAGAAAGGTAATGCGGTTCTGATATCGGAAAGTGATTGGAATGCAATTCAGGAGACGATTTATCTTAATTCCATTCCAGGTATGGTTGAGTCCATAAAAGAAGGAATGGATACGGCAATAGAGGATTGCGTGCCCGAAGAAGATGTAGAGTGGTAAAAATATGTACCGAATAGTTTACACTAAACAGGCAGTAAAAGACATTAAGAATTTGAAAAGTGTACATCTTGATGAAAAAGCAAAAAAACTAATAGAAGTTATTAAAGAGAATCCATTTCAAAATCCACCTCCATATGAGGAATTACTTGGTAATTTACAAGGTGTATATTCAAGAAGAATAAATATTCAGCATAGATTGGTATATCAAGTGTATAATGAGCCGATTATAGCTGGTGAAATTGAGTATAATGGAACGATAAAGATTATCAGAATGTGGACACATTATGATAAAGTAAGATAAAAATAATCAACAGAATTAAGGTGACCCAATATGATAAACGAAAAAGAAATAATGCCCTTTAATTTCTTCAAATATGGTGGCATATACACCGGTGGGCATAATGGTATGAGATATAAGATTGAGCGTACAGGCGAAAAGCCAGATTATGTACTTAATGTACTAATCTGGCAGGGTCCGTATGCCTCAACGGCGATGAAGGAAGAAGATATTACAGCTAAGGAATTTGAATATTCAGAAGAAGGCAGGAGTAGTGCAATTCAGTGGATACAAGATATGTATGATACTAATATTGACCGCTGGGAAAATGCACCATCAATTAATCAGGTAAAGTCAACCTTGGAATAGATTATTATATAGATTAAGCAGGATAATAGTATATTTGCACACAAAGAAAATATACTGTTAAGGGTCAGTGGAGTTACACAAGATAACAGGCTTGTTATTAATCTAAGTGCTATATTAGATGATGTAACTGCAATAATACTTAAGCTTAATGGAGTAATTATATTATTTATGATATCTGGCTTAAAATGATACATTTTGTAAAGCTTGATATAATGCAGGGTGCACACTAATATATTGCTGATTATAAGTCCGTAGATATATCCGGATATGCCAATTCCGGGAACGAGCAGTATTAATGAGGCTATTCTTATAGCAAGACCAGTTATGCTGTATGCACAGGTTCTTGCAGTCATATTAAGGCCGTTTAATATGCTTGCAAGGCTTGTTTTGACATATAGAAATGGACATATACAGGCAAGCATAATGGTATAATTGTATACACTGGGTTCGTGAAACAGTGTTGCTCCAAGTCTGCCAATGTATAATATAAATAGCACACAGCTCATTATACCAAGGTGCATACATATATTCACGGACTGGTGAAGAGTTGTGATTACACTGGAACTACGTTGTACAGAGTTGTCTTCTGACACTTTAGGAAGAAGCATAACAGACATTGAGTTGGTTATGGCAGACGGAAAGAGGAGCAGTGGAAGTGTCATTCCAGATATAATTCCATAAGTGCTGACAGCATTTTCTTTTGACAAGCCATATATAATAAGCTGGGCTGGGATTAATATTGCCTCAGCACTTTCAAACAGGTGCAAAAGGAGGCTGTTTAAGTTGAGCGGGAGAGCATATAGTGCAATAACTCTGATGTAAGAGGTTTTGCATGCTGAACAGCTATTGTTATTTCTAATAATTTTATTATTCTTATTATTCTTATTATTTTGTTTGTTGTTTACATAGACACATCCAATGCAGAATATATCTGCACAGACTTCACCTGCGATATTACCATATAAAGCATCAGTTACAGTTAAAGTTTCCAGATTTTCAGAAATCAGGTGATAATAGATTATCACACTGAATATTCGTATTAATTGCTCGATTATCTGTGATATTGCGGGAATAAATGTCTTTTTACAGCCGTAATAATAACCGCATATACAGCTGTGTATTGCGGATAAGGGAATACCAATTGCGATTATCTGGATAAGTGGAGCACAATCGGCGTTAAACATAAGTTTATCGGCTATTTCATATGAAAATGTGGCACATACCGCAGAAAATATACAGGATAACGGAAAACTCATTAAAAGACCACCAAGGAGTACATTGATATTTCCGTGTGTCTGTGCTGTGTATTTGGAAATTGCAGAATTAAAGCCACACATACATACAGAAAATGCAATTCCACATAAGGGAAGAACTAATTGCAGCATTCCCATTCCGTATGAGCCAATGTGTGAATTAAGAAAAATGCGGTAATAAAATCCAAGTATGCGGCATAGAAGTCCGGCGATTGTAAGAATGATAGTTCCTTTGATTACAGGAGTATATAGTAGTTGTCTGCCTGATTTGCTGCTCATAATTAAGAAAAGGCTCCGTTGTCTTTATTAACATAGTATGCAGCTTTTGAATATAATATTAATAAGTAATACAGTGGATTGTGAACTTAAATATTGACTGTATGGAAAGAGGGAAAAGCTGGGAGGAGGCATATGTTATATCTTGATAATGCGGCGACAACGCCTATGAGTTTGCCGGTGTGTAAGGCTATGTGGCAGTATATGATAAATGATTATGGAAATCCATCGTCAATATATGAATGTGGAAGAAATAATAAAAGGGCAGTTGAAGAAGCGAGGGCAAATATAGCCGGACTGATAGGCACAGAGGCTGATAATATATATTTTACATCTGGCGGAACTGAGAGCGATAACTGGGCATTAGAGGCAGCGGTTGCAGGAAAGCACAGTGGAACTATTATAGTAAGTGGAATTGAACACCCTGCAATATTAAATAAATGCAGGGATTTAGAGAAACGTGGGTATAATATAGAATATTTAAGATGCACATCGGATGGCATAATTGATATTGAGGATTTAAGAAGAAAGATAAAAGATGATACTTTGCTTATATCGGTTATGCTTGTTAATAATGAGATAGGAACAATACAGCCATTAATGCAGGTTAGTGCGGTGGCATCAGAATACGGTATTCCTGTTCATACAGATGCGGTTGCGGCATTTGGACATATTGATATTGATGTTCATAAGCTTGGAGTATCTATGCTTAGCGTGAGTGCACATAAAATATGCGGACCTAAAGGTGTTGGATTTTTGTATACAGACAGGGAGCTTGAGCCGTTAATATATGGAGGCGGACAGGAGAAAAATATGCGTTCCGGTACAGAAAATGTTGCTGGAATAATCGGACTTGCAACAGCTGCGGATATTGCTGTTAATACACTGCATTACAGAATGGAAAAAGAGTGGAATATACAAAGATATATGGCAGAGCGGATAGTTAATGAAATCCCGTATACAAGCATTAATGGCAATATGACAGGCAGGGTATCAGGAAATATTAATATCTGTTTTAAAGGTATAAGTGCAGGTGAACTTGTGCTTCTTTTGGATAAACAGGGCATATGCGTATCCTCTGGTTCGGCGTGTCACGGCAATCACGGCGGACCTTCGCACGTATTAAAGGCTATAGGAAAGACTGATGAAGAAAGCCTTGCTTCAATAAGACTCACATTTAATCATACATTAAATCAAAATCAGGCTGATTACTGCATTGATTGTATTAAGAAAAATGTTGCAGCATTACGGAAAATTAAAAATGATTAAAATAAATCTTGAAACTATAAAAAATAATGCACTTTACAAAAAGCGAAAAATATATCAAAAGATTAATATAATATCAGCCCACAAGTATGAAAGCAAAATCCATACTGAGGGGCTGATATATGCTGTAAATTAATGCTGCAGATGCAGTGGCAGATACTTGGTCTTTTCAGATATTAATAAACATATATGGAGCAATCAGTCTACAGAAAAGCTGGCGATGATAACCCTTATGTGCTTATATAGATACGAATTCAGGCTTTCTTTCCTTGAATATGGTATAATAGTTAAATCCTGTATTTTTAAGCATATCAGTGATTATTTCATAGGAATATGCAATATGGCAGGCTTTATGGGCATCAGAACCTGTTGTTATAATCTCGCCGCCAAGTGAGCGGTACATTTTTACTATATCAAGGCAGGGATTAGGATTTTTAAGTCCGTATTTAAGTCCTGCGGTATTGATTTCAATGCCTTTGCCCTTGTCAATAAGAAGTCTTAGGATTGTATCGAAATAATCATAATAATCTTTCCAGTTATAATCATTATCCTGATCAGGAGCATATCTTACAATATAATCAAGATGTCCGTATACATCAAAGTTATCGCAAGTTTTAATGCAGTCGGTTATTGCTTCATAATATCTGCTTATTGCATCTTTTACGGACACATTATCCCAGAATTCAGGATAATAAGGGTCGTTGCCATATACAAGATGTGATGAACCAATTATAAAATCAAGTCTGCCAGTAGGGTCGTAGTTGTTGATTTTATCTTTAGCAGAAGAAAGAAGTCCCTGTTCGACACCAATTCCAATAAAAATATCATTTTTATAACGCTCTTTTAATTCAAGCAGTTCGTCTGTATATTTGTCATAATCAAGGGCAAATACAACATTTCCGTCCTCTAAAGGGTAATCGTAGTCGTTGTGTTCTGTAAAACATATGCTTTTTAACTGCATATTGATGGCATTTTTGATTATATTCTCAGGAGTTTCGGTTGAATCAGACGAAAAATGCGAGTGAAGATGCCAGTCTGAAAGTTCAGGATAAGTTCTCATATATGTCTTCTCCATTTCATAAGTAAAATTAGATTGTTATTATGTGGGCTGCTAAACAATCACGATGTATAAGTGAGCAGTAAAGATTATTCTGATACTCACATCATATTTATAATTATTATATTGTTGATTATAGCATTATTAGTTTGAAAATGGTACTAAAGCCCTTGAAAATATTTGAATTGATTGTTATTATGTAAACGTATTTTTACATTCTTTACACAAAATGCACAATTTCTTTACTTTTATTAAGTATAGATAAATCTTTATTAACAGATAATTAGTATGTGCAGGACAGGAGAAAAAAGTGAATATTGAGTTAGTTGGCAATTTGTTTATGTTTGCAGGCGGCATCGGTATGTTCTTATATGGAATGAACATAATGGCAGATGGTATGCAAAAGTCAGCGGGAAGCAAGATGAAACAGCTCATAGGCTATCTTACAAGGAACAGATTATTAGCTGTTCTTGTTGGAGCATTTATAACAGCCATAATTCAGAGTAGTGGCGCGACAACAGTTATGGTTGTTGGATTTGTTAATGCTGGTCTTATGACACTTGTACAGGCTGTAGGAGTTATAATGGGTGCTAACATTGGTACAACCATAACAGCATGGATTGTATCTTTAGGACAGCTCGGAGATGCTGTCAAAGTGTTAAAGCCATCATTTTATGCACCTCTGCTTGTAGGAATCGGTGCAATTCTTGTATTGTTTAGTAAGAAGCCTAAAAAGAAAATGGCAGGAGAGATAGTTGTAGGTATCGGACTTTTATTCTTAGGACTTGATTTTATGTCAGAGTCAATATCTCCATATACAGATGCACCTATTTTTTCAAAAGCGTTTGAAGTAGTAGGAAGTAATCCATTATTGGGTATTGCAATTGGTATTGTAGTAACAGCAATTCTACAAAGCTCTTCTGCATCAGTAGGTATATTACAGACACTCGCAATTAATGGAGTGGTTACTACCAATGCGGCAGTATTTATTACGTTGGGGCAGAATATAGGCTCGTGTGTAACTGCAATTATATCAAGTGCTGGTACAACAAGGAATGCAAAGAGAGCAGCTTGTATGCATCTTTTATTTAATGTTGCGGGAGCGGTTATATTTGGAACAGGTGCTTTTATATTATTTATGTTTAAACCTGCGTTAGCTGTGCATAATATAACAAGTGTGGAAATATCTATATTCCATACGTTCTTTAACATAATATGTACAACTATAATGATGCCATTTGGAAGTCTGCTTGTTAAACTTTCAGGCATAATTATAAGAGAGAAGACTGAAGATGAAGAAAATGCTTCATTAGAGGCAAGCGACAGTTATGCGGCAGAGTTATCAAGACATTTTGACAGCAGAATATTAGAACAGCCATCAGTAGCGGTTGACAGGGCACTCAGCGAAGTTATCATAATGGGCAATCTGTCACTGGATAATATAAAATATTCGGTAAGTGCTGTTATGAACAATGATCAGGATATGATAGACAAAGTCATAGAAACGGAACACAAGGTTGACCTCTATGAAAAGTATCTTACAGAATATCTCATAAAGGTTAATAATCTTTCCATAACGGAAGAACAACATTTACTTATTAATGATTTATTCCATGCGATTATTGATATTGAGAGAGTGTCAGACCATGCAGAGAATATGTCTGATCTTGCCAAATACAAGATAGATAATGAAATAATATTCTCCCAGCATGGAATGGAAGAACTCAAGAAGTTATCTGAAAAGGTTATTGTCTGTTTCTCAGAGGCAATTAAAGCCAGGGAAAAGTTCAGCAGGGTTGCAGCAGATAATGTATGCCGTATAGAAGACGAGGTTGATGATTTAGAAGAAGAATTAAGAAATAAACATATCGAGAGATTATCTTCTGGATTATGTAAGCCATCTAATGGCGTTGTATTCCTTGATATTTTGTCTAATCTTGAGAGAATGTCAGATCACGCTAATAATCTTGCGGACTGTGTGTTAGCAGAGATAAAAGAGAAAAAATAAGCTGATTAGTGAGTTTCAGAACAGACTAGATATAATAAGATTAATGGAATATGGTAAAAAGTTTAATTTGAATGGCGAAATATACAATAATTTGTAAAAAATAGGAATTAACACTTGATATTTTAAATTGTTTTATGTAGAATACAATGTAGTTGATTTTTTATTAACAATCTTTATATTAGGAGGATTTATTTTTATGTCAGTAAAAGTTGCGATTAATGGTTTTGGACGTATCGGTAGACTTGCA
>ERZ772872.14-NODE-14-length-168916-cov-25.397380_pt1 | contig 168916 bp, 170 predicted proteins | sample MGYA00512132_ERZ772872 | MGnify/ENA primary metagenome ERZ772872 (study PRJEB29015, sample SAMEA2737724) | human gut metagenome | biome: human gut; feature: human-associated habitat; material: faeces | place: China | collected 2012 ...
CCCTTGCCGGAGAACAGTATCATAAAGACCGTAACCATCAGCAAGACGCCATCAGGAAAGTACTATATCAGTATGCTGGTGGAGTATGAAAGCCAAATACTCCCGGTCATACCGAAGACCTTCCTTGGCCTGGATTTTGCGATGCACGGTTTGTATGTGGCTTCCGATGAGGAGGATGCTAAGTATCCCAGTTTCCTGCGAACGGCAGAGAAAAGATTGGCTAAGGCACAGCGAAAGCTATCCAACAAGCAAAAAGGAAGTCACAACAGAGAAAAACAAAGGCTGCGCGTAGCTATTCTCCATGAGAAAGTGGCTAATCAACGGCGGGATTTCCTGCATAAGAAGGCTCGCTATCTCGCAGACCGCTATGATGTCATTGGCATTGAGGATATTAGTGTCAAAGCGATGGCCAAGCGGAAAAAGGGTGGCAAGTTCAGCTTTGGCAAATCCATAGCTGACAATGGCTGGAATATGTTCACGAACATGCTGGAATATAAGCTGGCTTGGCAAGGCAAACAGCTTATCAAGATAGACAAGTGGTATCCAAGCAGCCAGCTGTGCCATGTTTGCGGATATCAGAACCACGAAACCAAGGACTTATCTGTAAGGGAATGGGATTGCCCTAAATGTGGCAGTCACCATAACCGCGATAAGAACGCTGCCATAAATATTCGGGAAGAAGCCAGGCGGATATCTGCCTGACGTAATCCATAAAATACCGTGGGTCGCACGGGAATCTACGCCTGTGGAGAGAGTGTAAGCCGCCGCAACTCTTTGGAGTCCGTGGCGCTGTTCTCGTTGAAGCAGGAAGCTCCCGCCTCTATAGGCGGGAGTACGTTCACATCTCGTAAATTTGGATTACCTTTCCCTCTGTCATATCCAGGCTGTTGATCTTTCCCAGTACATTCTGGAAGGTGCAGTCGAGTAGTTCCAACCGGGAATGATTCACTTCAAAAAGTGAGAGATCCGTGCTGGTGTCTTTGAAAGTGGTCCGGACGATCTTTAGATTCTGGCACTCTGCGGCACTGACCAGACCATAGGTACAGCCGCGGATTACGCTGTCCCTAAGGAGGATGTTTTTGCATCTCCGGGCTTCGTACCCATAAGTCCCGCAACCGTACAGATCCAGGTGATCCAGACTAGCATCTTTCACCTGTTCCAGATTCAGCACAGCTCCGGTACAGTGGCCTTCTTGCAGGATATGCCCGAACCGGAGATGAGCCAGCCGGATTTGCTGGCAGTTCAGGAATTTAAACACCGAGGAATAGGGGTCCTCCGTGACGATTTCTGCCGTGATGGCCCCGGTATCCTGTCCCCGGATGGTCAAATCCTGGAATCCGGCCAGTTCCAGTTCATGATAGACCCGGTACAGCCCCGGAGGACTGATGGGATTCCAGGCGAAGTTGTGAATCACCGGGTCCGCAAAGGGTCCCCGCAGCCAGGCAGACAGGTTGTACTGGCCCGGTGCCAGGATGATTTCCGTATGGTCACCCAGAGCCTCCATCATTTCCCTTACATTGTGGACCAGGACAGTTCTCCGGGCCCCCAGCGCCGTTGGGGCCATCATCATGACCAGCAGCAGGGTCAGAAGGGCACATCGCAGCAGCCCCGTCCATTTCGTCTTGCCAAATTGTTTCATCATCTGTCACCTCCGAGAATACCATGCCTATGAATAGCTAACGCTTGACCTTCCCTGCGGCCGTGACCCGTGCCTTCCCTTCTACATCCACACGACCTTTGCCGTAACGGGCCAAGGACTTCCAGGACAGTTTTTTCACCTTGTTCCTCAGCTTCTCTTGGAGTTTACCGAACTGATCCATCGTCATATCTTTTTTCTCCGACAAGGTGATGTCCGGGACTCCAAAGGTATTCCAGTACACTTCCATTTTCTCTACAGCCGGATCCCAATGGGTAAAATAGTAGCTTTCACACACCAGGTTCCCATTCCCGTCCAGATGGTATTCTCCCAGTATGGAAAGGCTGGCACCCCCGGATCCCTGGTTCAGGAACCGTCCGTTTCCCAGATAGTACCAAGCGTTCCGGTAAAAGCCGCTGAACACCTGATGGAGCTGGCCGTCCCGGATGGTGAACAGGTTAGTGAGCCGGTTGTCCTGACCGATCAGCAGTTCCGGCTTCCCATCTCCGTTGCAGTCCAGCAGCTGGTACTTCACCGCTTCCAGCCCCTGTTCCGGGGACAGATCCCGCACGCCTTCCCAGACGGCCATCAGGTCGTCCCGTTCCTCACCGAAGAGAATATAGCTGCTGCCACTTTGGACCATGGTATACAGCGTGTCCAGTTCCCGGTCATAGACCTCTTCTCTGCTGGAAGCTCCAGCCAGTCCGGACAGGCCGATGAGAAAGATCATCAGACACAGACAGGCCCTCTGCGTCCAGCCCTTCTTTCTTTTCATAGCTTCCCTCCTACAAATCCATCCGGTACAGTTTGACTTCCGTGCCGCGGACTTCGCAGCCAGCCAGAAGCACGCACGGGGCCAGTCCTGCCAGAAGTGCCGATTTCCAGTTCTTTTTCACAATGCCCTCCTGCTCATACTCAAAAATACATACGCAGTTTATACTTAATACCATTTTACTAAATCCAAGGAGCAAGCACACTGTAATTTATTACAGGTATGGACAAAAAAAGGCGCTGTCGCATGAAGACAGCGCCTTTTGAGTATTAAGTTGGCAATGAGGAAATTCCAACATAACCTGCGGCGGGCTTGCCACGTGCAAGCCCCTACAGGCACGAGTCACGAACCACTAAAACTAAATCTGTGCAAAGAGTTTCTTCCGGGTCCGTTCGGCTTCGGCTTTGATCTTTTCGATGTCCAGTTTGGTGAATTCCTTGTGGCGCAGGAGGACTTCGCCGTTAACCAGGACCGTATCGACGTCCATGCTGTTGGCACTGTAAGCCATGAGGCTCAGGGTGTCGTTCTTGGGATACCAGTGCAGGCCTTCGCGGTCGACGAGAGTGATGTCGGCTTTGTAGCCTGTTTCCAATTTGCCGACGTCTGTATAGCCCAGGCACTTGGCGCCGCCTTCGGTCAGCATGTTGATGGCCGTTTCGGCCGGGATGACCAGCGGGTCCAGGGTATGGGCCTTGTGGATGAGCGTAGTCAGGCGCATTTCTTCGACGATGTCCAGGTTGTTGTTGCTCGATGCCCCATCGGTACCGAGGCCGACCGTGATGCCTTTGGCCAGCATCTTGGGGACCGGCGCGATGCCGCTGGCCAGCTTGAGGTTGCTACCCGGGTTGTGGGCGACGCGGACGTGCTTTGCCGCCATGATATCCATATCGTCATCATCGACCCAGACGCAGTGGGCAGCCAGGCAGCCGCAGTCCAATACGCCGATTTCATCCATCAGGGCGATCGGCGATTTGCCGTATTGCTGCTTGATGTTTTCCACTTCCCCTTTGGTTTCGCTGAGGTGGATATGGATTTCGGCGCCCAGTTCCCGTGCCTGGTCGACGAATTTATGGAGATAATCAGGCGGGCACGTATACGGCGCATGCGGCCCCATCATGACCGTGATGCGGCCATCGGCCTTGCCGTGCCAGTCGAGGAAGAGCTGGCGGTTTTCATCGAGGCCGGCCTGGGCATTCGGCCCGATACCGATACTGCCGCGGCACAAGCAGGCGCGGATGCCCGCTTCTTCGACGGCGCGGGCTTCCTGGTCCATGTGGTCGTACATATCGGCATAGGCCGTCGTACCGCAGCGGATCATTTCGGCAATGCCCAGCATGGACTGGGCGTAAATGACATCGTCTGTCAATTTGGCTTCAGCCGGCCAGATTTTCTTTTCCAGCCAGTCCATGAGCTGCATGTCGTCGGCATAACTGCGGAAGACCGTCATGGCTACATGGTTATGGGTGTTGACGAAACCCGGCAGGGCCAGCATGCCCTTGCCGTCGATGACTTCGTCGTAATCCGATGCCTTCGGCGCTTCGGGAAATCCTGTGATGCGCGAGCCGTCGATGGCGATGTTCTGGCCTTCTAAGACGCCGTGGTCCTGGTAGAGGGCTACGTGCTGAATCAGTTTTTTCATCGTTTCCCCTCCTGGTCCTTAGTCGAGATTCAAATATTTACGCTGTTCTTCGCTGAGCGTGTCGATGGCATAGCCCATGGAAGCCAGTTTGATCTTGGCGATTTCCGTATCGATTTCATGGGGCAGGACATAGACATGATTGCCCAGTTCGGCATGGTGTTCAAGGATGTATTTAGCAGCCAGGGCCTGGACGGCAAAGGACAGGTCCATGATTTCAGCCGGATGACCGTCACCGGCAGCCAGGTTGACCAGGCGGCCTTCAGCCAGGAGGTTGATGACATGGCCGTTCGGGAGTTCATAGCCTTCGATGTTGTGGCGGGCTTCAAAGTGGCGGACTGCCAGGGCTTCCAATTCGGGTTTGTTGATTTCTACGTCGAAGTGACCGGCATTGGCCAGGACGACGCCGTCTTTCATGTTCTTCATGTGTTCGCCGCGGATGACGTCCTTGTCGCCGGTCAGGGTGACGAAGATATCGCCGACTTTAGCGGCTTCAGCCATGGGCATGACTTCAAAACCGTCGAAAACGGCTTCGATGGCTTTAATCGGGTCGACTTCGGTGACGATGACATGAGCGCCCAGGCCTTTGGCACGCATAGCGCAGCCCTTGCCGCACCAGCCATAGCCGGCGACGACGACTTTCTTGCCGACGACGGTCAGGTTCGTCGTGCGCATGATGCCGTCCCACGTAGACTGACCTGTGCCGTAGCGGTTATCAAAGAGGTATTTGCAGTACGAATCATTGGCTGCGACCATGGGGAACTTCAATTCGCCGGCTTTGTCGAGGCCGTGGAGACGGTTGACGCCTGTCGTCGTTTCTTCCGTGCCGCCCAGGAGATTTTCCATGGCATCGGCCCGCGTCGTGTGCAGGAGATGGACCTGGTCGCCGCCGTCATCGATGATGATGTCCGGATGATGGTCCAGGGATTTATTGAGGAAATCGAAGTATTCTTCGTCCGTTGCGCCATACCAGGCATAGACGGTCAAGCCATCTTCGACGAGGGCTGCAGCGACGTCGTCCTGCGTGGACAAGGGGTTGCTGCCGGTGACGATGACGTTGGCGCCGGCGCGATGAAGGACTTCTGCCAAATAGGCCGTCTTGGCTTCGAGATGGACGCTGACGCAAATCGTTTTGCCTTTAAAGGTCTGGTCGGCTTTCAGTTTGTCGCCAATGGCATTGAGGGCCGGCATGTGACGATCGACCCAGCTGATTTTTTCATGACCGCTTTTAGCTAACTTGATATCGCGAATAATAGATTCCATACGAGTAAGACCTCTTTCTGTAATGAATTAGTGTTGGAAAAACGCCGGTACGGATATGGCATCCGGCCGGTGGATGATGCCCTGTTCCGTCACGATGGCGCGGATATTTTCATGAGGCGTCACATCGAAGGCGGGATTGAAGACGGGCGTTTCGGGGAGGGCTGCCGCCGCACCCCGGAAAGAACGGACTTCATCGTGATTCCGTTCTTCAATAGGGATCTGGCTGCCGTCGGCAATGGACAAATCGAAAGTCGAAGCCGGCGCGGCGATGTACAGGGGAATATCCAGTTCCCTTGCCATCAGGGACAGGCCGTAAGTCCCGATCTTATTGGCCGTATCGCCATTGGCGGCGATGCGGTCGGCGCCGACGATGATGGCATCGACGCCTTTCGTCTTGAGCGTCCAGGCCGCCATGTTGTCGGTAATGAGCGTCACCGGGATATGGTCAGCCATGAGCTCGAAAGCCGTCAGGCGGGCGCCCTGCAGGAGGGGCCGCGTTTCATCGGCGTAGACCATGGACACCAGGCCCCGGCGATGGAGCTCGCGGATGACGCCCAGCGCCGTGCCGACACCGGCCGTAGCCAGGGCACCGGCATTGCAGTGCGTGAGCAGCGTCAAAGGACGGCCTATCTTTTCCATCTCGTCGGCCCCGAACCGGGCCATAGCCGTATTGATGGCAATATCAGCTTTATGGATGGCCACGGCCTTTTCTTCCAGGGCTGCCGTCGTGGCTTCAGCACCGTCGGCTTCATGCTGGCGGGCACAAGCCATCATCTGGGTCAGTGCCCAGTGCAGGTTGACCGCCGTCGGCCGGGCCGCATCGAGGTCCCGGCAGATAGTTTCCAGGTCCGTCAAAAAGGGCGTATCTCCCCCTTTCTGGCACAGGGTCCGCGCCGCCAGGACGACGGCATAAGCCGCAGCGACGCCGATAGCCGGCGCCCCGCGGACAGCCAGGACGGAAATGGCCTGGCGCACGTCCTGCCAGGAATGGCAGGGCAGATAGATTTCTTCAAAGGGCAGCTTCGTCTGGTCCAGGAGGAACAGCGTGCCCGCTTGCCAGCGCAGTGTATCCATTATACCGTAAACCCTCCATAATCCTGCAGAGTGTGGCGGCAGGCGCAGTCCTCATTATCATATAATTCGATGCTCTTCAGGATGAGCTGCTGCAGGCGCTGGGAATTCTCGGCCATAGCTTTGACGACTTCCTCATGGGTCAGGGGCGTCGGCGAAATGCCGGCGGCAAAATTGGTGACCATGGAAATCGTGGCATAGCAGATTTCCGCTTCTCTGGCCAGGCAGACTTCGGGGACGTTGGTCATGCCGACCAAATCGCCGCCGAGCTTTTCATACATCCTGATTTCAGCCGGCGTCTCGAAGCGGGGCCCTTCCGTGCAGACATAGGTTCCCTTATCATGGAGCGTATAACCGCCAAGGGCCTGAGCCGCAGCCGCTACGGTCCGGCGCAGGGTCGGGCAGTACGGTTCGGTCATGTCCACGTGGACGACGCCGTTTTCGCCGCCGTCGAAGAACGACGTATGACGGCATTTGGTGAAATCCAGGAACTGGTCGGGCAGGACGAAATCGCCCGGCTTGTCATCGCGGTTCAGCGAGCCGACAGCCGTCGTCGACAAGATGGCCGTGACGCCCAGGCGCTTCAAGCCCAGGATATTGGCCCGGTAATTGATGAGGTGCGGCGGAATGGAATGATTCCGGCCGTGGCGGGGCAAAAAGACGAGTTCCTTATCCTTATACGTCCCCTGCCAATAATGAATGGTCCCGTAAAAGGTATCCATATAGTCTTCATGGACATTGGACAAAATCTTCGGGTCGCAGACACCGGTACCGCCGATGATGGCAATGAGTCCCATCGTAAAACCTCCTTCGGAGAATCAATTCTTCTTATGGCGCTGGGCAGCCGCTTCATACAGCGCTGCCAGTTCATCGTGAGACAATACGTATTTGGCCCCGCAATACTGACAGGTCATTTCCACCTGCGGGTCCTTCAAGAGGGCTTCCTTATCTTCCTGACGCAGGGACAACAGGGCATTTTCAAAGCGCTGGCGCGAGCACGTGCAGCGCCAGTACAGATTCTGCCGGTAGAGTTCCTTGAAATGCATACCGCCGAGGATGATATCGATGAGGCCTTCACCATTGGGATGGTCCTGCAAATACGTCGTCAAAGCACCGACTTGGGTGATATTGGCTTCGACACGGGCCAGGTCTTCATCCTTCGCGCCCGGCAGGGCCTGGACGAGGAAACCGCCGGCTGCAGCAATGGTGTAATCCTGGCTGACCAGGACGCCCAGGCTGATCGTCGACGGCACCTGTTCCGACGTGAACAGATAGTAAGCGATGTCTTCGGCGATTTCACCGGACACCAAATCGGCCTGGCTCGTATAGGTCGTCTTTTCCGGCGTGAAACGCGTCACCGTCAACTGGCCGTGCTGGCCGACACCGGCTGCCACATCGAGCTTGCCATTGACCTTCAGCGGCAGGTCGACCTGCGGATTGTCTACATAGCCGCGGAGCTTATTCATATCGAAGCAGTCTGCATGGACGGCGCCTAAGGGCCCGTCACCGGCGACCTTCAGGGAAACGCCTTCGTGGTTCTTGTAATCGCCAGCCAACAGGGCTGCGCCGGTCATCGTCCGGCCCAGAGCCGCACTAGCCACAGGCGACAAATTATGGCGCTGCCGTGCCTTCTCGACGATACCCGTCGTCAAGGCAATAGATACCCGGATGAGCTCATCCGATGTATAATGAATGATCTGGTTGCGTGTAATCATGTATGTTCTATCCTTTCTTTACAAATCCAGTCTCTATTATACAACATCGGTGCAGACCTAGCCAGTGCCTTTTGCATGTGTTTGGGGGCCTATCGGCCCCGCCGGTCGCAGTTCGCAGGCCGCCGGTCGCCTCGTGTGACCCTCGGCTCATGGTAATGGCCGTGACTCGTTGTTCGTTGTTCGTGGCTCGTAAAAGCCTACCATTATACTCGAATGGGCTGTGGTCGAATCTCACAGCGGGCCGCCTTACCCAGGCGGCCCCTACGCACAAGACCATGGCCGTGTATTTTTATGACCTGTGACTGCGTTCATTCCCATCGCCTGACTGCGATTCCGTAGGGGCCGTCCCAGAGCCTTTCTAGCCCGTCAGGTACAGGACCGGTTATCAGAACGGACAACAGCGTCGGGCGGCCCGCTACGCGCGGAGGGCTTCCCGACGCGTCGTTGTCAGTCTGAGTTTGTCGCGGCGGAACGCCGCATCTGACTCCCAGGAAAGAGCCATGACTTGTGGTTGCTGGCTAGCAGCTCCTAAACTAGCTCCCAGGCGACGGCAATAACGAGCGCTGGCAAAAGGTTAGCAATGCGCACGTGAGGCAGCCCAAAGAGGTTCGTGCCTACACAAAAAATCAGGATATTGCCGACGGCGCTGAGACTCTTGAGGGCGGCAGACGTCATAATGGGTTCGAGGAAGCCGGCTAACAGGAAGATGTTTTTTATTATAACACAAATGACAAATACACAGTACGGTGAGTAGGCAGGCCTCCTTTGAGTCTGTCGCGGCAAAGCCGCATCTGAATCCGAGCCAACCGCGGTCTATTTCTCCAAATTTTGAAAAAGCAAGGAATTTTAGTATAATGTAGTTAGATTTTTCTTATGTTGTGGAATTTCACTGAGGAGGTTGTCTTATGGGAAAATTGACGATACGAGGCAAGGCTAGCATGAATTGCACCTATGACATGGTAACCCTTGAAATTGAATTCTATAAAGATGGTAATACGGCCAATACGGCGATGGACGCAGTTTTGACACAGTGCGAATCCTTCTTATCCTATCTGGACAGCCAAGGTGTCCCTATAAATCAGATTTCTATGGAACAGGACGAAGTGGAACGGCATTATGACGAAGATAATGAAGAATATTATTACACGGCTTCCAGAAAAATCGTAATCCGCATGAGTTTCGATATGCCCTTTATCAACATGATACTGGATCACGTCCGCCAGCAAAACTATGACATCGCTATCGAAAGTAGTTATAAATTATCAAATGAACGGGAAATCCACGATGAACTCATCAAACAGGCTGTCGCCAATTCCAAACATCGGGCAGAAGCCATCGCAGCTACGGTAGGGAAAAAAATCATTGGCATCAAATCGGTATCTATGAATAACTATAGCGAAGATTCAATCCGTTATTGTGATATGCTGGCGCCTGATTCGCTAAGATATGAAAAGCCCAAATCCTTAGACCTCTCTAACCAGCTGGCCGCCAATTCAACAACAGAAAGCGAATCCGTCGACGTCGAGTGGATTATTGATTGAAGAACATAAAAGATTAAAAGGCGCTGTCGTAGAAGACAGCGCCTTTTAATGTATATTTTTACTTATCTTTAACTTGTGGCAGCTGTGAAACTAAAATCTGTAAAGATATGACGTTTTTATTTTTTTGTTCAACAGCTCCTATAAACTTTCCTGTTATCACAACAGAGCTTCCTTCTTTTATATTTCGAGTCCATTCTTTATTTTTTTCATTAATAGCACCTAAAATATCGTATCGTTTCCCATTAAAGTTCCACCGATAAATACATACAGCAATATTATTGGAATTATTGAATTTTCCTTGATGAATTACAGTTCCACTAACTTTTACATATTTTCCTTTATATTTACTATTCGTTTCCGAAATATTTTCATTATATTTTCCCATTAAGCCTTCTGCTGTAATGACATAGGGATTTTCTTTCGTCCCTAATGGCGGCTTTTTTTGTATAACCTGCTTCACGGATGGCGTTGCTGGAGAAGAGCTGTTCCGATGCGACACAGCATAATAAACTGAAAAAATGGTAATGCATACAGCAGAAATAAAAATAAGATATTGAAAAATAGTTTTCCTTAATTCATGATTTTGAGTGACAACTTTTGCAGATTGCTCCCTATCAGGTTGACTTATATCCGGCTGACTTATATATTGAGTAGTCTGTGTCTCGTGGCCAGCATGCACCGATAACTCATTATTATCTTTAAAGAATTCCTTTTCTAAAGTCAACGAGTCTTCTATGATTTCTTGAGCATCATTAGGTGAACTGTTTTGACTTGCCGCTGATACGGCTACCACATCATTTTTATTTTCTTTAACAGAATCATTTTGTAATTCAGGCAGTTCGCGCTTTTGGACAGGATATTTCTCATTGAGCTGCTGAATAGCCGTAACCGCATAGGGATTTCCATTATCTGCAGCTAGTTTATACCAATATTCCGCTTGTTCGTAGTCTTGTTGAACGCCTTTTCCATATTCATAGAATTGCGCTACATTATACATCGCTTGAACGTTTCTTCTTTGCGCTTCTAATAATGTATTTTTGAACATTAATTTTTCTGGCGCAATGGGATCTGCACAAACTGGCTTCTTTGAAGGTCGCCTCCCAGAAGTACGGTGGGTAGTTGCTTTTGAAGAACGTTTAGATGCTTTTTGTTTATCTTCCTGATAATAGTTGCAATGGGATGAACCGATACATTGGCCATTATAATAACTACATTTATTCTTTGTAAAAAAGAGGCAACGCCTTTTATCTCTCCGTTCATCATTTTCGTCTTTTCTTAAGAACTCAATATGGTGCGGAGTATCCATCCAGCCTTTGGGATGCTTATTTCTCATCAGATTCTCACCTCACTGGGGCTTAATTCATTGTGAGCATCAAAAAGAATCAACCGTTTTTCTCCCCGGCATCGGGCTTACGTTCTGCTACCATTCCGCCTTTTTGCTCCGGAATGGAATACTGGCAATTCCCAGGCACTTCATAGGATTTGCCTTCCTTATTATAGGTCAGATTGAACACCATGTCGGTCAGCCATTTCTTGAAGGATGGATTGTCCTGGAACTGTTTGAAGAGTTCCATATTGTCTGCCATGATGGAAAAAATGACCTGCTGCAGGGCTCGTTCGCTCTCGGTCCGGGCTTCTTGTTCATCAGAGTTTTTCATAGCGTTGCGGTACTTCTCATCATGTGAAACCATGGCCGGAATCTGCAGGAGCTGTCGTTGTACGTTGTCAGCGTCGTTCCACTGGATATTCCCGAACATATCATTGAATTCCGAGATGATGTGCGACAAGGGGTCCATTTCCGGTTCTACAATATGGCCAACCTTACCGGTAGGAACGGGGGCGATTTCAGCATCTTCGTCTTCCAGTCTGATGGCTACTGCTTCCCGTGCCTCGTTCCGATAGCTGTCCAGGTCCACAGCGGCCAAGATACCCTCTGACAGGTCATCGGTCTGAGGCGACGGCAGTTTGAGAATCAGCAGATTCAGGAAAATAGATAATTTTTCCCACGCTGCATTGCCATAGGGAAGAATAGACCCCAGGAAACCATAGGTCCGCACAAAAGCCTTAGCGGCACTCTTGAACTGAATCTGGTCCTCCGTTTCCAGCTGGTCATAAAGGACAACACACGAATCGAGGAGCGGATCCAACCGGTCCCGTTCCCCGCCGCTCAGAAACAAGTCCACTACTTTCTCTACATCGCTGTGGTCATAGACTTGATAGTCTTCCATCAGGGAAATCAGGTCGTAAAGCTTATTGGGGTCCGTTTCGCCGGACAAAATCGTCGTCCGGTAGAAGCGGGAAAAGGCTTTTTCAATCGTTTCCGCCTTGTTGGCAAAATCCAGTACATAGACTTCATCCTTGCCCGGCGCCGCCCGGTTCAGCCGGGACAGGGACTGGACAGCTGCAATGTCCGAAAGGGGTTTGTCTACATACATAGTCTGGAGCAGCGGTTCGTCAAATCCCGTCTGGAACATGTCGGCCACGACCAGCAGCCGGTACGGGTCCTTCTTGAATTCCTGGGGAATCTTTGCGTCCGGAAAACCATTCATCGCTGCCGAAGTCAGAGGCGGTTCCTGGCCGTGATAGCTGCATTCCCCGGAAAAAGCGATGATAGCCTTATAAGGGCTGTGCCGGTCGGCCAGACACTTGGTAATGGCATAGTACGTTTCAATGCAACGGGGAATACTGGCCGTCACCACCATGGCGCGAGATTGGCCGCCCAGTTTCTTTCTGGCAATGATCTGTTCGTGGAAATGGTCTACCATCATCGCCGCTTTCTTGGCAATGACATCGGGATTCCCTTCGACAAAGGAGCGCAGTTTCTTCTGAGCCCGCTTCTTGTCAAACATGGGGTCGTCTTCCACCTTTTTGGCAATCTTATACCAACTGTCGATGGTCACGTAATTCTTCAGCACATCCAGGATGAAGCCTTCCTGAATGGCTTGTTTCATGGTATAGACATGGAAGGGCCTGTGTTTGATTTGGCCGTCTTCTTCATAAGGCGTGCCAAACACCTCTTCCGTCTTGTTTTTAGGCGTAGCCGTAAAGGCGAAGTAACTGGCTGTTTTTACCAGTTTCCGTCCCTCTACCATGGCGTTGATTTTGTCTTCATTATCCAGTTCACGGTCCGAAGCCAGTCCGGAAAGGGCCAGATTCATATTGGCTGCATTCCGCCCACTCTGTCCCGAATGGGCTTCGTCGATGATGATGGCAAAGGTATGGTTTATATGTTCCTGTCCGATTTCCTGAGAAATATAAGGGAACTTCTCTACCGTGGTCACAATGATCCGCTTGCCGTCCTGGATGGCCTTTTTCAAGTCGCCCGAGTGCTGGGCCCATACGACGGTATTCTTTACCTGCATGAACTGTTTAATCGTATCCCGGATCTGCTTGTCCAGAATCCGCCGGTCCGTCACGACAATGACCGAATCAATCATAGGCCGTCCATCCCGTTCCAGTCCGATCAGCTGATGGGCCAGCCAGGCAATGGAATTGGATTTGCCCGACCCGGCGCTGTGCTGGATGAGATAGCGTTTGCCCACACCGTACTGCCTGACATCGGCCAGGAGTTTTTCTACACAATCCAACTGATGATAGCGCGGCCAGATTTGTTTGACCGATTTCTTCCGGGTTTCCGGATTTTCCTCGACGACGACCTGGACGTAGTTCTCGATGATACGGGACAGTTTCATCTTCGTCAGGATATCTTTCCACAAGTAGTCCGTCATGATGCCCTCGGGGTTGGGCGGATTCCCGGCCCCATCGCGGTATCCTTTGTTGAAAGGCAGGAACCAGCTGGCCTTCCCGCAAAGTTTCGTGCAGAACTGGATTGTCTGATCATCTACGGCAAAATGTACGATACAGCGCTTGAAGGAAAACAGCAGTTCCCTGGGATTGCGGTCTTTCTTATACTGCTCTACGGCGTCGGCTGTCGTCTGCCCGGTGAAATGGTTCTTCAGCTCTATGGTAATGACGGGCAGGCCGTTGATAAACAGACAGAGGTCCAAAGCCAGTTTTGACGCGTCGATAGCATAGCGCAGCTGGCGGGTAACACTGAAAATGTTCTTGTCAAATAGCCGTTTCGCCTGTTCATTGTTTTCCGTCGGCGTGAAATAGAACAGGATCAGGTCAGCCGGATAGGCTTTGATGCCATTGCGCAGCACGTCGATGATACCGCGCTGGGTGATTTCTCCAGAAAGACGGTTCAAAAACTGCCGCTTCTTCTGGTCACTCTGGTTGACGCCGAGCTTTGCCATCTCTTTGGGTTGAGTATCATTCAAAAAGCGAAAGAGCCGGGTTTCATCGATGGCATATTCTTTATTGTAATCTTCATTCGTCCCCTGCTGGTAGCCATTCTGATCCACCAGCCAGTTCACGATGAGCGTTTCAAAACCCTTTTCCGTTTTATCCGTAAAAACCATCGTCAGTCCTCCTCTCCAGGGATTCCTGTTTCTCCGTCATTGCCTTCCCCATCATCAGCCGTCAAGTCGTCCACGTGTTCGTAAGCAGGGACAGGGATATTCCGGACATCGATTTTGCCGGTGACCACGTCAGAGATGAGTTGATTTTGCAATTCATCTAGTAATGCTGCCTCTCGTAAGACTATAGGACGCATTTTCATATATGCTTGTACAAGTCTGCAAAACTTTTCAATAGTAACAGTATTATGAACTATCGGAATTTCAATTCTGAGTAGTTCATTAATATTCAGAGGTCGATTTCTTCCGGCAGAACCATGTGAACATAATTGCAAATCAGAGAGTCCTTTTTGCGATATAAAATATCCAAACAAATATTCTACCGGAGCATCTATATTTTGACTTTTTAATAGATAATACCTATGCGACGCCAAACCATCTTCGTCTTTTTTATCAGTGACATATACGGCATCTTCCCATGCAAACTGGCCACTAATCATTAACCGATTTCTATAAATACGTTGAAACATCGAATCTCCCATATCCGATCCCTTTATAGGATTACGAAGAAAAATTCCTCTTGCTCGATTATACATTCCAGCTTTCTGATAATAATTATCTTCCACAATATCTATAAAAGCATTATCAAGAGATACTATTCTTTTTAAGCGAACATTCTCATGCGATTCATGAATCAGTTTCTCAAATGTACTACTGATTAACTCTCTCATCAACTCCAATGACTTTTTCTTTAACAAACGCTTCTTGTTAATCTCCGAAATCTTCCAGTCCAGGAAGCGCACAATTTGTTCCTGTTCGGCACGAGGTGGGACGGGAATCAGAATAGTTCTCATTTCACTATAGCGAGTGGTCCACAAATCTGCGACAATCCCCCTGCCGTTTCTGTAATACTCTTCAGAAAATCTATAATTGCGAAGCAAATAATGAATATATTCACTATTCAATTCATTTCTAGGTGTCAGAACAATGTTGATAAGTGAAACTGACCCATCCAGTTTGGATACGCCACAGGAACCTTTTCTGTCTGAACGGCTATTGATAACAAAATCTCCTGCCTTTACAAGTTTTCGGTTGTCACTATCATTGGACTTGGCTGCATGTGCAAGCTGTGGTAGTATCCCTTTCTTCGTTACTGATAACGGCTTATAATCCTTATCTGAAACCTTTTTCTTGCGTTCAGTAAACAACGCATTTATCTTCTGAAGTTTCCAATGTGCTGGTATCTGGGGAATCCACGTGACATTAGTATTCATCACATTGCTATATTTCTTCATTACTCCAGCCCCCTGACGATGTCATCCATAACGCCTTCTGATTCTTTTTCCAATTCTGCCAGGGACGCCAGGATGTCTTTCATATCCCGCAGTTTTACGGGCTTGTAGAAGTATTTAGTAAAGCTGATTTCATAGCCGATTTTGGTCTTGTCTTCGTCTACATAGGCATCGGGCGCATAGGGCAGGACTTCTTTCTCGATGAAGGTATGGATACCGCCTTCATACTGGAATGGGATGTTTTCTGTATCCCGCAGTTCCGGGTCCGCTTCCCCGGCGACTTCTTTCGCTTCTGGGTCGGCTTCGGTGATATAAGGACGGATTTTCTTCAGCTGTGTCTTCTTCAATTTAGTGGCTTTAGCAAAGGTATCCCAGTCGTCAAAGGGCGCTGTCTTGGCTGCTTCCTGTACAGCCTGGCGCACGTCTAACAGCTCCGTATGTTTTTTGAACAGGACTTTCCCCTTTTCATCCTTTTCGGGAATCTCCCGTTCCGGGAACACCCGCAGGCGCAGGGGCCGGTCCACGGTGACATTCCAGTAGCCGAATTCGCTGTTGTCGAAAATCTTGCTGACGTCGCTTTCTTCCATGTCGAGGAAGATGCGGATGATTTCTTTGCGGATATCCGGCGTGAATTCGCAGTTTTTGTTCCCCATGTTCTTGCGCAGGGGCGATTTCATCTGCGTCGCATCGATGAGCTGGATTTTGCCTTTCCGGCGGGCTTCTTTCTTATTGGACAGGACCCAGATGTAGGTGCCAATGCCCGTGTTGTAGAACATGTTGTCCGGCAGGGCGATAATGGCTTCCACCAGGTCGCTTTCGATCAGATAGCGGCGGGCATTGCTCTCACCGCTACCGGCATCGCCGGTGAACAGGGACGAACCGTTATGGACTTCGATGATGCGGCTGCCCAGTTCGGTATCGGTCTTCATCTTGGATACGTTATTGAGGAGGAATAAGAGCTGCCCGTCGCTGGTGCGGGGGATCATCTTCAGCAGGTCCCCGCCCGGCAGGTAAGTATTGAAACGAGTATCGAGGATTTCATTTTTGCCGCCCAGCTTGTCGGCATCGGTCTTCCAGCTCTTGCCATAAGGCGGATTGGAAAGCATGAAGTCGAACTGCCGCGATGGGTTCCCATCCAGAGATAGGGTCGAGCCATAGGCAATGTGTTCCGCTTCCTCGCCATCCCCTTTCAGCAGCATATCAGCCTTGCAGATGGCATAGGTTTCCGGGTTGATTTCCTGTCCGAACAGGTGAATAGAAACTTTTTTACTCTGTTTGGCTGCCAGTTTCAGGAGCCGCGCCTGGGCCACTGTGAGCATCCCGCCAGTCCCACAGGCTCCATCATAACAGGAATATGTAGCATCTTTAATCTGGTCTTCTACGGGGTAGAAAGCTAAATCGGCCATGAGTTCGACGACATCGCGGGGCGTCCAGTGTTCCCCAGCTTCTTCGTTGTTTTCTTCGTTGAAACGGCGGATGAGTTCCTCGAAAATAGTCCCCATGCCATGATTATCCAGGCCTGGAAGCTTTCCGGGCTTAGGGCTCAAGTTAATATCGGGTGACGTGAATTTTTCAATGACCGCCCCCAGGATATCAGCATCGACCATGGTCCGGATCTGGTCGCGGAACTTGAATTTATCCAGGATTTCCTGGACATTCGGCGAGAAACCGTCGAGATAGGCCTTGAAGTCTGCTTCCAAGGTCTGTTTCTTACCCCGGCTGGTCAGGTCTTTCAATAGGAACGGCGAAGCATTACAAAAAGCCTGACCTGCTGCATTGCACAGTGCCGGCCACTGGTTGTCGATGTGCGCTGCATCCAGCTGCTTTTTCATAGACAGCACGGTTTCCTTCGTTTCTTCCAACATAGCGTCGAGACGGCGGATGACCGTCATGGGCAGGATAACGTCCCGGTACTTGCCCCGCACGTATACATCTCGCAGGCAGTCGTCTGCGATGCCCCATATAAAACTGACAATCGAATTATATTCCTGATTATCCATTCCATTTCCTCCATCCCGCCATCTTTCCAGCGGCTATTTATTGTATATGACATAATACTCATGATTATTCTTATGCATTGATTGTACCATGATAGCCATAACATTGATTGTACCATGATAGCCATAACAGAGCAATTTTCCCTAAGAGTAGCACAAAAAAGAGCTGTCGCACATGCGACAGCTCCGTGTTTTTGTCAGTCCCTCAATTCAGCCAGCCTGACGCGCAATTTGGCCAGGCCCCGTTTGGCCGTCCGCCGAATGAGGCTTTCGTCCCGATGGTAGATGCGGCCTATTTCCCGATAGGAATGGCCTTGAAAAAAATGAAGGACGATGAAATGCCTTTCTTTTTCAGACAAGTCGTCCAAGGCTTCTTGAATCAGCCTGTGTACGTCTTTTTCGACACAGCGATATTCGGGACACTGCGACAATGGCGCCATGCAGTCGACAGGCAAATCCGTGACTTCCGCGTTATGGATGATGTTCTTCTGTATCCGCTGGTCATATTTTTCCTTGTGGTAACCTTCCCGTTCAAAGGTATTGTGAATACAGGCCATCATCTGCCGTTTGACGTTGCCCGGCTTGGTCAGGTCAAATTCAAAAATACATCGACACGCCGCAGCATGAGCCGTCGAGATGGCTTCTTCGATGGATTGATAATAACTATTATACTTTTTGACCTGTTTCTTGATGAGCGGTGAAAATTGTCCCAACAAAAACAGTGTCGCTTCGTGATTTCCGTTCTGTGCTTCGCGCACGCAGTGTCGCAATGTCATGGTCACGTAATCCTCTCCTTACCTTAAAATCAAATTAAGACCTCTTTTCTTCATTTATCTTAACAAATTTCATTCTTTCACAAAACGCGAAAATACCCTGGGCCGATATGCGGCCCAAGGCATCTCTATTCGGTTACGCTTATTCGAGCGTTTCGACTTTACGGGTTACGATTTGGCTCGACTTGAGACCGGTCAGATTGCCGCCTTCGGTCGTAGCAAAAATCTTGCTGTCGACGATGGTCTGCGCGGCTGTATCGACGGTTTCTTTCGTCAAATCAGATTTCGGATTGGAAATGGAGTAGCTGACATTTTTGCTGGCTCCGTCCACAAATGTAAGCTGTAACGTTTTCGTTTCCGATTTAATAGCCATGGTAATTCCTCCTTTCTTTGGTATTGTAAGAAGAGCAACCTCTCCGGCCCTTCGGGCCACCTCCAGCTCAGCTCTCCGTTTTGGCAACCGCCCTGTGCTTCCCTGTGGTCAGCACCTGACGGGCTAAAAAGGGCCTATCAGGGGAGGCTTAAGGCACCCTTTGTAGGGGAGCTGTCAGCAAAGCTGACTGAGAGGTTTACGCACTCTTACGCCGTGATTTCGTTTTCGACGACTTCATGGATACCCGTGATGGGGTCTTCATAAAGCGTGCCGATAGCGTTGACGGCGGTGACGACGTTTGCCGGTTCGACGCCGGTGACGAGGTTACGCATCTGTACGGATTTTTCGCACAGATTGTCATTTTCGTCGTTGTAGCTGATGACCAGCTTCAGTTTGCTGGAAACGGCTTTACGTTCTGCTGCCATAGTTCATTCCTCCTTTCTTTTTTGTATGTGAAGAGCCTTTGTGGCTCGTGATTCGAGTTCGGGTCCTGACGGGCCGCCGGTCGCAGGCCGCAGACCGCAGTTCGCCAAACCATGTCACATGGTCCAGATAAATCATGGCCAACTGTTCGCAACGGGCCGCCCTAACCGGGTCGGCCCCTACGCATACGGCCGTTGGCCGTGTTTTTTTACGGTCCTCAGGACCGCGGCGACCTGCGGCCGGCCACCTACGAACTGCGGCCTGCGTTCATCATGCCGCCTGAGCGCCCTGCATCTGGTGCGGGTACTGTATGATGCCCGTCGCGATGACCCGGGCCGCTTCGTCGCGGTGGGCGTCGTAGCGGCGCCAGTCAAAGTCGTTGTCGATGAAACAGACTTCGACGAGGACGGCAGGCATGATGGTATTGCGCAGGACGAAGAGTCCCGGCCGTTCTTTGAGTCCCCGGTTGGGCAGGTTGAGGACAGCCTTTAAGTTGGTCTGGATGCAGTGCCCCAGCATGAGGCTGCCGGTGGACCCGGGAATAAGCGTTTCCGTGCCGCTGGCCCTGCCGTTGTAGGCATTGAAATGAATGGATACGAAGAGATCACATTCAGCTTGATTGGCCTGGTCACAGATACGATAGAGGTCATCGTCCTGACCAAAGACAACGGCTATTCCATTTCGTTCTAAATATTGCTGGACACCCAGGGCCAATTCATAGGCCGCATCACATTCACGCAGATTCAGGCGGCGATTGACGGCGCCCGGATCAAGCTGCCGGTCGTGCCCGGCATTAAGATATACTTTCATAGCACTCCTTTCGATAAAGATGGCCTTACAGCCGTTTTGTCGTTCATCGAGTTCGGGGCTTAACGGCCCCGCCGGTCGCAGGTCGCAGGCCGCAAAACCATGTCACATGGTCCAGATAGATTATGGCCAACTGTTCGCAGCGGGCCGCCCGCCGGACGGCCCCTACGCACAAGGCCGATGGCCGTGAATTTTTTTGGTCCGCAGGACCGCGGCGGCCGGCCACCTGCGAACTGCGGCCTGCAAATCCCAATTTACTGTCTCATATGGACGCTGGCGGTCTTGCCGCCGATGGCGATGCCCTGCATGGGCCTGTGTTTCACGGCCGGACAGGGGCAGTGCCCACGTCCGCAGTCTGGATAGGGCCTAATCGGCAGCAATACGGCGCTGGCTCTCTGTAGGATGAAAATGAGCTTCCTTTTGTCAAGGTTCCTCAAAAATCTTAATATCCGGTTCATTCTCGTCTCCTTTCTCTCATTGGATTTTAGACATATACAGCGTAATAACGCCGTTTTTGTTGAGTTTCATATAAGTCACATAGCCGTCTTTCCGTTCTAAGTCTTTCTGCCGGTCGGTCATACAGTTAGAGATTTCCAACTGGTTCCGTTCGATGACAGACAGGCTGATTTCCGGGAAAAAGCTGCGGGCGAATCGGATGAGTTTCTCCGACAGGTTCATCCCTTCGATGGGACGTCCTTCCAGCAAGGCATTCCGCGTGTCTTTCAGCCGATTGATGTGGCGCTGGGGCACGGTCTGCGCCGGTCCGGCCTGGAAAATCTGGGGACGGCGGTTCTCGCGGACGATGGCATACCATTCTTCCATGACTTCGGCAATGGACGGCTCGAACTTACATCGTTTTAACAAGCGATGTAAAAGAGATTCCGCTTGCTGTGCCGTCATCGTTTCGGGCAGCATTTCTTCGAGCATCTTCAGCTTGTAATCGTTGCAGCTTCTCTCTCCGGGCTTCATGTAACACCGCATCAAGGTGCTCGTAATATTCTCTCTGGTTACGTGCATAAGCATCCTCCTTCTTCATAGGATGACCGTTGCTGTTCTTCAAGATGGCCTGGATATACTTGATGTTGTTGACCCCGTTTTCATGGGCCAGTTCGATGGCAATACAGGTCGCTTCACTGCCCCATGCCATTTCCAAATCGACCAGCTGTTGGGCAAATTCGCCCTGCATGGGGCCAAAGAGTTCCTGGTATTTCTGGACCGACGCGTAGTCACGCATTGTTTTTGGCGTCGCCACAGGTTCACCTTTGTAAACATTTTGTTTTATCGTAGGTAAAGCGGCTGCTGTATCCATCGCTTTATCTGACGGCTGAGCCAGCCGCTGCCTCTCACGGTAACGGCGGACCCGTTCTTTTGTCTGTTCCCGCTTCTTTTCATCGCGTTGAAAGTCTTGCAGTTCATCCCAGATGGCAATGCGGATCATGCCGTTTCCGTCGCGTTCGATGAGCTCCAGCTTCTCTAACAAAGTTAATCCTTTTTCGATAAACGGCCGACGGCGGTGCAGGCACTTGGCAATGAGCTGCGTTGTCATGGCTTCCTGGCCCGACACGTAGACCAAGCCGTTGTCGTTAATCGTTCCCGCCATGTCCTTCAGGAAAAACCATAACACAATATACGAATCGCCGTTCGCCTGATTCATCAGACATAAAATACGGGGATCCGAAAACAATCCAGTCCTGGTTTTAAGCCATTGCAGCTTCTTCATTGCAAACACCTCATTTCCCTTTGGCCCTTCCGGCCTTCTATCTATATAAGAGAAAAAATCCACACGCTGCGGACATTCTCTCTATATTTTTTAGTCTCCTCTTCTTTCCCTTTCTCCTCTTCTCTTTTCTTTATAGGTAACGCGTTACAAAAATACGGGAAGCAGCAAAAAAGCGGCTGTCGCATTAAGCCAAAAATGCATAATGCAACAGCCGCTTCCGGGATATGTACGATTTCCCGACCTACTTGCCAGAAAAATTGTCCCAATTCCTAACGGGTCGCCCACGTGGCGCCCCCTACTATCCTAAAAATACTCTGCAGATTACAAACGCTATCCTACCACGCCGCAGGCAGCCAGCCACAGAGGCTGAGGATGGCGTAGACACCGGCACTGGCAAAGAGGAGGACGACCAGGGTCTGCATGATGGGATGGGCGATCCAGCCGCATTGCCAACACGGTTTCTTGTCGCCGTGTTTCCGGGAACTGCGCAGCATGAAGACGGGCAGGATGGACATGATGATGCCGCCGAAGGTGCCGGCGCTGAAGATGGCGTTGACGAAGCCGACGAGGCCGCTGTAGGCCAGGAGGACCGGCGGGATGACGATGAAGGCCAGGCAGGCCGCCCGCGTGCGGATATCCGTTTCCGACTTGAAGCCCAGGCGGTCGATCATGTTGGTCAGGAAGCTTTCAGCAATGGCCCAGAATGACGTCAGCATGGCGCAGAAGGCAAAGGCATTGACGATGACGAAGAAGACCGGCGACCCCAGGGCGCGGCCCCAGGATAAGGATGCGACTTCCGAAATTTCATCGACGGGCAGCATGAGGAAGACGGCCAACGGGACCAGGGCCAGGATGACGAAGGAAATGCCGGCCCCGGCCAGGATGGACGGGACGAGTTTCCCCGGTTCGTGCGTGAAGCCCCGGGAAATTTCCGGTACGATGTACTGGACGGCGTAACAGAAGACGGCAATGTTGAAGACCGGCACGGCATACATCCAGTGGGTATAGAGGATATCTGCAACAGGTACGCGGGCCGAAAAAAGTGACGCGCCGACGAGGAGAATAAGCATGGCCGTCATACCTGAACTCAAATATTTCTCTGCTACCCCGGTTGCCTTGAGGCCCAGCCAGACGACGCTCGTCGCCCCGAGGGCAAAGAGGCAGCTGGCCATTTCCAGGGAAATGCCGAAGAATTCGCTCAATATCTTGCCGCAGCCGCTGGTATAGGCGATGAGGCTGCAAAACGACGTGGCCCCGACGGAAAAGAAAATCAGCCAGGAACCGATCTTGCCGACGTACTTTTCAGCCAGGCCCGACAGCTGTAAGGGTCTCGTAGTGCGCAGCGTCGCTTCGGCGACATAGAGCATGGAGATGATAGAAAAAAAGCCTGCTACGACAAGCCACGTAAGCAGGACGGGCCAGCCGGCATTGCGACTGGCAAAAGCTAAACCTAAAACACCGGAACCTATGGTAGACCCGACGACCATCATCGTAGCCTCCATAAACGTAAGACGATGTACCTTGAGAGCCGCCTCTTTTTTCGCAGCTCCCGCCGATATAGTGTCCAACTCGTTCACATATTCCATGAAGAAAAAACCTCTTTTCGTGTGAAAATATGTTACCTGATGTCAGCATGTCTTGACCATTATACCATATCAGCATAGGGATTCCAAGAAAAAATCCTGCCACTCGGAAAAAAGCAGCAGGAATCGCCTCGTTCTATGTCGAAATGATATAGTGAGAATGATAAGGAGGGATTTTTATGGCAGACGTAAAGGATAAGAAAAAACAACAAAAGGCCCCCGAAAAAGAGGCAGCTGCAGAAAAGGAACTGACCATCCTCCAGCCCGGCGCCGTCCCGGAAGAAGAAGACGACCCGGAAGCGCCCTATCTGGCTTCTGACATGTATCAGCGCATCGTCGCCCTAATCAACAACTTCGAATCGGGCCTGCCCGACGACATGCAGGCCGGCGGCCGCCTGGTATCGGCTGGCGACATCACCTTCAGCATCCAGGACATCGGCTACTGGGACCCGAACATGATCGTATTCTATGGCGAATTGTCCGACGGCTCGGCGGTCGAACTGGTCCAGCACATTTCTCAGCTCAACCTGCTCCTCGTCGCCGTCCCCCGCCACGACGACATCGAAAAGCCGCGCCGCATCATCGGCTTCAACCGCAAGAACGAACCGGATATCGCTACGGACCCGGAAGACTGACGCCTCAGGCTTTCGGAGCATGGCAAAAAAGTCCTGCCGCATGTGCGACAGGACTTTTTAAGTGGTTAGTGGTAAGAGCAACCTCTCAGTCAGCTTCGCTGACAGCTCTCCTATAAGGAGAGCCCTTGCGGGCCTAGCCACGAACCACGAGCCACTAAGCTAACTTGTTCTCTTTACTTTGAACCAGGCAGCGTACATGGTCGGCAGGACCAGCAGGGTCAGGACGGTGGCGACGAAGAGGCCGCTGGCGATGGCGACGGCCAGGGGGCCCCAGAAGACGCTCTTCATGAGGGGTATCATGCCCAGGATAGCCGCAGCGGCCGTGAGCATGATAGGCCGGAAGCGCATGACCGCCGAGTCGATGACGGCATGCCATGGGTCTTCGCCGGCAGCCATATGTTTCTGTATCTGGTCCAGGAGAATGATGGAGTTGCGGATGATCATGCCGCCCAGGGCCAGGATGCCCAAATCGGCGACGAAGCCCAGGGATTTCCCGAAAAGGAGCATCCCCCAGGAGACGCCGATGATTCCCATAGGCGCCGTAATCAGGGCCAGGAACATGAGCGACGGACTGCGCAGCTGGAACATGAGCAAGGTCATGATGATGATGACCATGACCGGTACCGGTACCAGGAGGTACTTCAGGGACTTCTGGCTGTTTTCCAGGGCCCCGTCGACTTCGACAGTATAGCCAAAGGGCATGCTTTCCCGGATATCGGCAATGGAATCGTAGGCTTTCTGCGTCGCATCGTTGGCCGTACCGGACTTGATGCCGCCGTTGATGGTGATGGTCGGCTTCAAATCGCGGCGCCAGATGAGGCCATCTTCGCCTTTATAGGAAATAGTGGCAATCTGTTCCAGCGGCACGTAACCGGCCTGGCCTACGTAGACGGGCAGGCTCTTGATCTTGGCCAGGTCATTGCGGTCGCTGTCCTGGAGGCGCAGCTGGATGCCGATGGTCTTGTCGGCCGCATAGTATTGGGCGACCGTCGCCCCGGACAGTTCCGTATACAAGGTCTGGGCAATGTCTTCACCGGAAATGCCCATGGCCCGCAGCTTATTCTGATCCAGGTCGACGTGCATGATCTTATTTTTCTGGTCCCAGTTGAGGAAGACATTTTCCGTATTCGGGTCCTTGGCAATGCGCGCCGCGATCTGCTGGGCATAGGCTTTGACCTTATCCGTATCGTAGCCGGATACGCGCAGCATGATGGGATAATCCGACGGCGGCCCTAAGGGCACGTTCTTGACGTTGCAGCGGACGTTGGGGAACTTGTCGGCCATTTCCTGTTTAATGGACTGCGTCAATTCTTCCCTCGTCTGCGTATCCTTGGCGACGACGACGAACTGGGCGTAGTTATTGGCCGGCAGGACCGGTTCGATGGTCAGGACGAAACGCGGTGCCCCTTCGCCGACGTAGTACGAATAATCTTTAAGCTTCGCCTGCTGACTGTCCAGATACTGGGCAAAGCGGGACGCTTCTTTCTGCGTGGCCTGCATGGACGAGCCTTCAGGCAGGGTCATTTCGACGATGAGTTCCGGCCGCAGGGAGGGCGGGAAAAATTCCTGGGGAATGAGTTTCATCATGCCGACGGACAAGATGAACATAGCCGCTGTCCCGCCGATGACTAATACCCGGTGGGTCAGGCACCAGGTCAGGACCTTGCGGAAGAAGACGTAGAACCGACTCTGATACAAGGGCTCCGGCTCTTCGCCTTTGGCCACTTTCGGCTTGATCAGGTAATAGCCGAAGAGCGGTGCCACCATGACCGATACGATCCACGACAGGACCAGGGCCGCCGTGATGACCGGGAACAAGTCCTTACAGAATTCCGACGCTGCCCCATCGGCAAAGGCGACGGGAATGAAGCCGGAGCAGGTAATGAGGGTCCCCGTCAGCATGGGCTTGGCCGTCGCCTTGAAGGCATAGCAGGCCGCATCGACGCGGTTCATGCCCTTCTCCAGCTGGACCGTCATCATTTCGACGGCAATGATGGCGTCGTCGACGAGGAGGCCCAGAGCGATGATCAGGGAGCCTAAGGAAACCTTATGCAAGTCGATGCCGGCTACTTCCATGACACAGAAGACGCCGGTCAGGACCAGTGGGATACAGAAAGCGACGACCAGGCCCGTCCGCAGTCCCAGGCTGAGGAAGCTGACGACGAGGACGATGATGATGGCTTCACGCAGGGTGTTGGTAAAGTCGCTGATGGACTCTTTGACGACCTGCGGCTGGTCCGATACCTGGTGGATTTCCATGCCGGCCGGCAAATCGGATTTGACGCTTTCCTGCAACTTCTTCAAGTTTTCGCCGAGCTGGAGGTTATTGCCGCCGCTCTTCATGGACAAGGCGATACCGACGGCAGGCTTGCCATTATAGAACATCTTCGGGTCCGCCGGTTCTGTATAGCGCCGTTCGACCGTGGCGATATCGCCCAGGCGGAAGACGCGGCCATTGGCATTGATGGGCAGGTTGCGGATGGCTTCGACGTCTTCAAAGACACCGGACAGGCGCAGGTAGACATTGTCCGACTGAGTGTCGACCATGCCGGCCGGCGTCATCTGGTTCTGGCCTTTGACGGCGTTGGCGATGGTCGTCGGCGCAATGCCCAGTTCGGCCAGTTTGGAATTGGCCACTTCGATGTAGACCTTTTCCGACTGTTCGCCGACGAGTTCGACTTTGCTGACATCGTCGACGGACATCATCATGCGGCGTATCTTTTCCGCTTTCTGACGCAATTCTTCATACGAATAGCCATCGCCGGTGACGGCATAGATAGAACCGTAGACGTCGTCGAAACGGTCGTTGTAATAAGGCCCATAGACGCCTTCGGGCAAATCTTTCTTCATATCTTCCGTCAAATTGCGGACTTCATGCCAGGTGCTGCGGATGCTGTCGCGCGGCGCCTTGTCGTCGAGGTAGACATAGATGACCGACTGGCCGGGCCGGGAATAACTCTTGATGTAATCCAGGTTCGGCGTATCCTGCAGTTTCTTTTCGATCTTATCCGTCACCTGTTCCTGCATCTGTTCCGCCGTGGCACCGGGCCAGGCGACGGAGACGACCATAGTCCGTACAGTATACGTCGGGTCTTCCATGCGGCCCAGTTTCATGTAGGAAAAGATACCGGCAATGGCGACGAGGATGATGAAGTACCAGACGAGGACGCGGTTGTGAATAGAGACTTCCGATAAATTTCTCATTCATCTTCCCCCTCTACGCGGACTTTCTGTCCTTCACTGAGCATATGGACGCCGGCCGTGACGACGACATCACCGCGGCTGAGGCCCGTGACTTTGACTGTATTATCGCCAAAATCCTGGACCGTCACGTCTCTCAGGGACAAGGTCTTATCCTTGCCGACGACCCAGACCTGGGGCGTGTCGCCGGTCTGATAGATGGCGGCCAGCGGCAGGACGAAGGTATCTTCAGCGGCTGCCTGTTCACTGCCGTTGGCAACGGTCGCCGTCATGCCGAGCTGCATGCCGTCCGGCGGATTGGGCAGGGAAATATTGACCTGGTACGTCCGCGACGCCGCATCGGCCATAGGAGCCACTTCGCGGACGACACCGGCGGCCTGCTGGTTCTGGAGGGCCCAGAAGGTGACGGTCACGTTCTTGCCGACCGGGAAATCAGCCAGTTTATTTTCCGGTACATTGACCTGGACTTCCAGGTCCCCTGAATGGACCAGGGTGACTACAGTCTGGCCGGCAGCGACGACCTGGCCGACTTCCGCCGATACGGCTGAGATGACGCCGTCGGCATCGGCCGTGAGCTGCGTATAGGATAACTGGTTTTCCTGCGCCTGCTGGGCTGCCAAGGCCTGGTTATACTGGGCCGAAGCCTGGTCGTAAGCCGTCTGGTACTGGTCCAGGACGGACGCGCTGATGGCATCCATATCGTATAATTGCTGATAACGGGTTAAATTGGACTGGGCCAGCTGGAGCTGAGCAGCAGCGGCGTCGACCTGGGCCTGGGTCTGATTGACAGCCTGGGCCACGTCCTTCGGGTCGACCGTCATCAGGACGTCGCCGGCATGGACCTGGGAGCCGAGCTGCACGTTGCGGGCCGTAATGCGGCCGCCGGCCTGGAATGACAAATTACTCTGGTATCGGCCCTTGACCGTCCCCGAATAGGTACCGGCCGTCGTGCCCGCCTTTTCACTGCCGACCTGGATGGCCTTGACCAGCTGGGGCTGTTCGGCCTGCTGGGTCTGCTGGCCGCAGCCGGTCAGGCCCAAGGCCGTCAGGACGGCTATGACGAGGACTGTATATTTCCAATCGCGTTTCATGGCTTCATCTCCTTTGTGGGATTAAGGGCAGCAATATCGGCTTCAGCGGCATTGTCGGCCACTTGATGCATGAGCTGCAACGCCGGCCCCAGCGTCACCTCATCGACGCCCTGGACGAGGACGTCGACCCATTTCCTCAAAATCTCTTCCATCGTATCCTGCAGCTCCCGGGCCTTGGGCGTCAAATAGAGATACTTGTAACGCCGGTCCGTCCCCTGCTGGCGCCGGCTGACGAATCCCTTCGCCTCCAGCGTCTTCAGATTCCGGGCCACCAGGGCCTTATCGGCCTGCATGACCTGACAGAGCTCATTCTGCCGGCAGCCATCGTGGCTGTACAAACTCAGGAGCGTCACATGTTCTGAATAAGACAAATTCCAAGGACGGCACGCTTCGGCCACATAGGCTTGGGAACGCTGGTTGATGACACTGAAATCATGACCAGCCTTCAAATAATCCATGTGCTGCATCCCCTTTTCTTCAGTAATTAGTTGATTTGCTCAACTATCTGTTTCCAGTATAGCAAAAAGAACGGGAAAAAGCAAGGGACGCAGCCTAGAGCCGTTCATCGTAGGTCGTTCATCGTTCATCGAATTTTTGGGATAACGTCCCTGCCGGTCGCAGTTTGCAGATTGCAGGCCGCATCGTAGAGGACGTCCTGTTAAGGCGTCCTGCCTCTGCTGTCCGTTTTGGCAACCGTCTTGCGCCTTCCGCTGGTCGGCACCTGACGGGCCAAAAAGGCCGCGTGAATCCTGTGCATAGCTGGATACACGATAAGTGGCTCGTTGTTCGTGATTCGTGGTTCGTAAAAACCTGCTATTATACCAGAACAGGCTGTGATAAAATATCGCAGCGGGACGCCTTTTAGGCGTCCCCTACGCACAAGGCCGCAGGCCATGTAATTTTTGCGGCCTGCGTCTTTCCTACAAATGTATCCGCCGGCTTACTTTCTTCCCGACGACGGGAATCTTTTCGATATCTTCTGCCGTGAGGGCCCGGAAGACGACGAGGCCGATGAGGTAGACCAGGGCTGCAGCCATGATGGCGGCGATGGTGGCCACGGCGTTGCCGAAGAGGACGAACAGGGCGTGGTGGACGAGCCAGGCCGTACCGGCCATGGCGGCGCCGGCCAGGAAGAGTTTCCCGATGTAGCCCCACTGGACGCGGTAGGCAATGTATTTACGGGCAAAGTAAAGGTTGAGCGCCGTAGCGACGGCCAAATCGGCATTGGTCGCCCAGGCGGCGCCGACTTCGCCCAGCCAGGGAATGGCCGTCAAGTGCCAGCTGAGGATGATCTTGACGACGGCCGCGGCGGCCATGTTGTACAGCGGGACGGCCGTATGGCCCATGCCCTGCAAAAGGCCGCTGGTGATCTGCTGGAGGCCGACGAGGAAGACCGAAATGGACAGGACGCAGATGGCCGGCCCCGCTGCCGGCGTCGCATAGAGGAGCCGGGAAATGGGTACGGCCAGGACGGCCAGGCCCAGGCAGGCCGGCACGGTGATGACGTTGGCAATGCGCATGGCCGTGTCGGTCCGGTCGAGGATGACGTCCCGATTCCGCTGGGAAAAGGCCGCCGATACGGCCGGGACGAGGCTCGTCGCCAGGGCGATGGTCAAGATAGCCGGCAGCTGGACCAGGCCGTTGGCCATGCCCGTCAGATAGCCGTAAAGGGCCGTCGCCTGATGGGTGCTGTAGCCAGCCGCTTCCAGGCGCAGGGGCACGATGAACAAGTCGATGCTGGCCACGGCCGGCAGGAGCATGTTGGCCGCCGCTACGGGCACGGCCAGGACGATGAGCCGGCGGATGATGCGCCGCGGCGACTGGATGACGAAGACGCCGTCGTCATCGGGCATGGGATGGCGGCTGTGACGGTAATACAGGAAAACGATGAGCACCAGCCCTGCCGCCGCCCCCGGGACGGCACCGAAAGCGGCACCGGCAGCGGCCCATTCCAGGCCTTTGGGCAAGAGAATCCAGGCCAGGACGAGCATGGTGCAGACCCGGACGAACTGGTCTGCCATCTGGGACAGCGCCGTCGGCGTCATGAGCTGCAGGCCCTGGAAATAGCCGCGGAAACAGCAGGCGATGACCGACAGGCTCAGGGCCGGCGCCAGGACGGCCAGGGCCGGAAAGGCCCGGCTATCGCGGACGATGCCCATTTCGACCAGGCCATGGGCGCCAAAAGGCAGGGCCAGGCCGCAGACGACGGCGACGACGGTCATGAAGGCCAGGGTCACATGAAAGATACGGCGGACGCCGCTGTAATGGCCTTTGGCCGCTTCCTCAGCGATCATGATGGACACGGCAATGGGAATCCCGGCGCCGATAATGCTCAGGAGCAGGATATAGACGGGATAAGCCATCTGGTACAGGCCGATGCCTTCGCCCCCCAAGAGGCGCGACAAGAAGATACGGTTCAGCCCGCCCAGGATCTTGACGACGATACCGGCCACGGTGAGGACCATGGCGCCCCGTAAAAAGGAGTTCTTACTCAAGGGAATTCCCCTTTCTCAATGATGAAAAGGCCACCAGCAGCGTCTGGATGAAGGCCAGGACGTCGGAAATCCCAGCCAGGGAGACGCGGACCATGACGGGCATGTTGGGCACAAGGCGGAAACGGCGGCGCAGGGACGGTTCCAATTGGGAAAGGTCGGGCATATCGGCGACGCGCTGCCACTTCAATTCCAGGACGTCTTTCTTCTGAGCAATGAGGACCAATCCTTGGGCCTTGGCGTCGAGGCGCGTTTCCGTGACCTGCAGCAATTTCTCTACGGGCTGGCTGGGCTTGCCGTAGCGGTCGGCCAGTTCCCGGCGCAGGTCGGCCAGTTCTTCTTTCGACGATAAGACGGCCAGGCGCTGGTACATTTCGATTTTCTGGCCGCCGTTCTGGATATAGTCGTCGTCGATGAAGGCGTCGACGTGGATTTCCATGACCGTTTCCGGTGGCGGCGGCGCTGCTTCCTTGCCGTTCTGAGCCTTGGCAATGGCATCTTCCAGCATATGGCAGTACATGGCAAAGCCGACGCTGGCGATATTGCCGTGCTGTTCCCGGCCCAGGAGGTTGCCGGCGCCGCGGATTTCCAGGTCACGCATGGCAATCTTGAAGCCCGAGCCGAGTTCGGTGAATTCCTTGATGGCCTGCAAGCGTTTTTCGGCGACTTCCGACAGGACCTTGTCGCGGCGGTAGAGGAAATAGGCATAGGCCATGCGATGGCTCCGACCGACGCGGCCGCGTATCTGATAGAGCTGGGACAGGCCGAAGTGGTCGGCGTCGTAAATGATGATGGTATTGGCATTGGCTACGTCCAGGCCGTTTTCGACCAGGCTCGAACAGAGGAGGACGTCGTATTTGCCTTCATAGAAATCGAACATGACCGATTCCAGCAGGCTCCCGGCCATCTGGCCGTGGGCGATGCCGATGGTCACATCCGGCAAGAGGGCCTGGAGTTCGTCTTTCATCTTTTCGATGGTCGCAACGCGGTTGTAGACGAAGAAGACCTGGCCGCCCCGCCGTTTTTCGCGCATAATGGCATCGCTGACGATGCGGGCGTCGTATTCGGTCACATAGGTCTGGACCGGGAAACGGTCTGTCGGCGGCGTTTCGATGACGCACATTTCCCGCAGGTTGACCAGGGACATGTGCAACGTCCGCGGAATCGGCGTGGCGCTCAGGGACAGGACGTCGATATTGGCCGCCCAGGCCTTCCATTTCTCCTTCTGGGCCACGCCGAAGCGCTGTTCTTCATCGACGACCAGGAGACCCAGGTCCTTGAACTTGACCTTCTTGTTGAGCAGGCTGTGGGTCCCGATGAGGACGTCGATATCGCCGGTCAGGGTCCGGGCCAGGATATCTTTCTTTTCTTTATACGAGCGGAAGCGGTTGAGGACGTCGACGTGGACGCCGAAGGGGGCGAAGCGTTCCATGAAGGTCTGAAAATGCTGCTGCGACAAGACCGTCGTCGGCACCAGGACGGCGACCTGCTTGCCGGCTGTGACGGCTTTGAAGATGGCCCGCATGGCCACTTCGGTCTTGCCGAAACCGACGTCGCCGCAGACCAGGCAGTCCATGGGCGTCGGCCGTTCCATGCTGGCCTTGATGTCGCGGACGGCTTTCAGCTGATCTTCCGTTTCTTCATAAGGAAAGGCTTCTTCAAATTCCTTCTGGAACGGCGTATCCGGCGGAAAGGCATAGCCCTGGACGACTTCCCGCTTGGCATAGAGGGCGACGAGTTTTTCTGCCAGGTCGGTAATGGACTTCTGGGCCTTGGCCCGCGTCTTCTGCCAGTCGGAACCGCCCATTTTCTGTAATTTCGGCGTATCCCCTTCGTTGCCGATGTAGCGCTGCAACAGGGACAACTGGTCCGTCGGCACGTAGAGGATATCCTTGCCGGCATAGTGGATTTCCAGATAATCCTTGTGGACACCATCCATTTCAATGGTCTTGATGCCGATGTAGCGGCCGATGCCGTGGACTTCGTGGACGACGTAATCGCCGGGCTTGAGGTCCGTAAAGACGTTGATTTCCTGGCCTTTGGCGGCATGATGGCGCAGGCGCCGCTTCTGGGTGCCGAAGACATCCCGTTCGGCGACGACGACGATTTTGGCATAAGGCAGCTCGAAGCCGTCGTGGATTTCCCCTTCGACGATGTAGACGCCGCCTGGCGTACTCTGGTCATCATCGTAGTCCCGGAACGGCAGCTCATGCTGTTTCATCCAGGCCTGGAGCGAAGCCCGCCGGTCGCGGCTGTTGATGACGAAGAGGATCGTATTCCCCAGGTCCCGCCAATGGTCCACTTCTTCTTCCAGGAGGTTGAACTGCTTCTGGAAGCTGGCCATCATCTTGGCGGCAAAACTGGCCGACGTGTCTATCATCATATCCGGCACGGACTGGGCCATGAGCGACAAGACGAGCTGCGGCCCCGGGCGCTGGGCTGTGACCAGATTTTTCCAGGACGCCAGGCGGCCCTTATAGTCGTCGGACTCCTTGAGGACCTTCTTCAGGCCTTCGCGGACGCGGTTCGGTTCATCCCAGATGATGACGCCCTGTCCGGCATAGTCCAGGAGCGTATATTTCTCGTCATCCTGGACAGTCAGGGAAATGGGCAGGATGCGGGCCTTTTCCCGCTGGTTTTGGGATTTCTGGCTGTCTGTATCGAACGTGCGCAGGCTGTCCAGTTCGTCGCCGAAGAACTCCAGGCGCAGGGGCTGCGGTTCGTTGACGGCATAGATATCGACGATGTCGCCGCGGACGGAAAAATGACCGCGCCGTTCTACCATGTCGACCCGTTCATAGCCGGCGTCGACGAGGTGCTGCAACAACTCGTCGCGGTCGTAGTCCTGATGGATGGCCACGTCGATAGCGGCGGCATCGATGCGCTGCGGCGCCATGACGTACTGGGCCGCTTCTTCCGGTGCCGCCAGGATCAGGAGCCGGTCACCCTGGCGCAGGCGGCCCAAGGCTTCCATCTGCCGGGCCGTCCGGTCCAGGCTCTTGGCCGTCGTCGTAAAGACGGCCTTGTCGACGACAGGGAAATCCAGGACTGGCAGGTCCGGTACCAAAAAGGCCAGGTCCGCCATCCAGGCCGCAGCCTGTTCCCGCGACGGGACGACGAGGACGGCCTGTCCCGGCTTTTCCGTCAGGGCCTTGGCGACGAGGGCGCTCTTGACGGAACCGCTGAGGCCGTAGATACTATGACAGCCGGGCTGGGAAAAAGCAGCCACGGCAGAGCGGATATTTTCATCTTGATTCATCCATTGAAAGAATTGCTTCATATCGTTTTTACCTCATGACAAATTGGGGCTGTCGCATGAAGCCCTGGAAAACAAGGCGGTCCATGCGCAGCCCTTATCGTGATTCAACTGCAACTATTTAATTATATCATAGTTCACTGGCCCCTGCCAGTAGCGATTAGAAGACCGACGCGCCCTGCATGATGATGGCTTCCCGTTCTTTCCGGCTCATCTTGAGGAAATTCGTCTTCTTCAGCTTATCTTCATAAGACGAATCCATACCGTTCATCTTCTGGGCGACATCCTTGCGGATCTGCGGCAGCAGGCTGTAGAGGTTGCGGCCCGGGCAGTCCGTGCTGTTGACGTCGCGATGGCCTACGATGGTAGACGGACCCGGCACGATACTGTAGATCTTGCAGATCCAGGCGACCAGTCCTTCCAGGGAGTGGATCTGGGCCGGCGTAGGGATTTCCTTTTCAAAATTGCCCGTCACATTGATGCCAACGGTATGGTAGTTCTGCCCTTCGGCATGAGCACCGACCGTAGCCAGCGGGCGGCCCCGTTCAATGGTCCCGTCTTTGCGGATGACGTAATGGTAACCGATACCGGCCCAGCCGTTGGCCAGATGGGCACGATGGATAGCCGCTGCCGACGTATCGCCATCGGGGATACCGACGTGATGGATGACGACCATGTCCGTCTTCGGCCGCAGGAGCAGCGTTTCGCGGAACTGGAAATTCGTTTCCTTGATGGCCATCGGTTCGGCCGGTGCCGCATCGGTCACGGGATTATAGTTGCGCATGACGCCGCGGGCTCCGGCGGGTTTCGCCGACCGCGGGACATTGCCGATGGCTGCGGGCTTGGCGGCTGTGCTGACTGCAGCGGCTGGCTGGGACGATACAGACGCCGTCTTGCCGGCCTGGTCTTTTTTCGTCTTCCCTGCCTTCTTGGCAGCCTTAGCAGCTTTGGCCTTGGCCCTGGCTACGGCATCCATGTGCTGGTCGACACTGGCGACGCCCGTCGTATAGGCTGCGCCTTCATTGTCGGCAGCACTCGCCAAAGAACCTGTCGTCATGCCCAGGGCCAGACAAAGGGTCAAGGCCAGGGCAGATATCATTTTTTTCGTTTTCACGATACATACACTTCCCCATGTTGTTGTTTGATTTTCTGGCAGAGCCGGTCCCACAGGGCCTGCGGTTCCGGATGGCCGTACGTCCCGAGCCGGATGTGCGGCTTGGCCCGGCCGTGGTAATCGCTGCCCAAGGTCGCCATCAGGCCATAGTCATCGGCAATGCGGCGGTAAAAAGCACTCGTCCCTTCGTCGTGATAGCTGCAATAGGCTTCGATGCCATCGAGTCCCGTAGCGATGAGCTCTTCCGTCAGCAGCCGGTTCTGCTTCATATTGGCACCGGGATGGGCCAGCACGGCGACACCGCCGTGGTCGTGGATGATGGCGACGGCTTTGGCAAAATCCATGAAGGTCATGGGCACGAAAGCCGGACCTCCCTGGCCGCAGATATCCCAGCCAAAGTTGACGTATGGCGCATCGCTCCGCGCCCCACCCGGCCGGTACGGTGCCAGGACGGAACAATCCGCATTGCGCGGGTCCGCCAGGGCGACGCGTGCGATATGGACGGACGCAACGGCATCGCCGCTGCAGAGCTTCCAGATAGCCGGCCGGTCGAGGACGATGCCCAGGGCTTCAACGGCGTCGAGGACCTTTTCTGAAATCGCCCGGCGCTGGCCGTATACATCCTTTTCAATGGCCGCAAAAACAGGGTCATCGACATGGATGCCATATCCGAGAAGGTGGAAATTCTTCCCTTTATGCTGGCAGCTGATTTCGATGCCCGGCACCAGGTTCAAGCCCAGCCGGGCCGCTTCCTGCCGCGCTTCCGGGATAGCCCGGGCTGAATCGTGGTCGGTCACGGCGACAGTCGTCACGCCGGCATCGGCGCATTGGCGCATCAAGTCGGCCGGCTCGAATTGGCCATCCATACTATATTTCGTATGCATATGCAGATCAAGCCATGTTTCCATACATGCACTTCCTTTCCTTAAACATCTTCCCTATTATACTACGCTTCTCCGGCCCCTGCCAGTCATGCCGAATTAATTATTCGATTTTTGAATTTTATCGTTTTGAAATATCTATTACTAATTTTTAAGTTTTTGTTTACATTTTCTAAAATCTTTTCTATAATAGCTCCAACGGATGCAAAAAAGTCATTACGACGCATCTATCGACTACCTCATTACAATAAAATATTCATTCAAAGGAGAATCCATTATGACAGAAATGCAGCAGTATGTAGAAGACGTGCTGGCCATCATCCAGCGCCGTGACCCTGAACAGACGGAATTCCAGAACGCAGCCCGCGAAGTACTGACGTCCCTCGTGCCCATGCTGGAAAAGGAACCGAAATATAAACAGCACCACATCCTGGAACGCATCATCGAACCGGAACGCGTCATCATTTTCCGCGTCCCCTGGGAAGATGACAACGGCGTCTTCCACGTCAACCGCGGCTACCGCGTCCAGGCCAACAGCGCCATCGGCCCTTACAAAGGCGGCCTGCGCTTCCACAAGAGCGTCAACCTGAGCATCTTGAAGTTCCTGGCTTTTGAACAGATCTTCAAGAACGCCCTGACCGGCCTTCCCATCGGCGGCGGCAAAGGCGGCTCGGACTTCGACCCGAAAGGCAAATCGGACCGGGAAGTCATGCATTTCTGCCAGAGCTTCATGACCGAACTGTGCCGCCACATCGGCCCCAACATCGACGTACCGGCTGGCGACATCGGCGTCGGCGCCCGTGAAATCGGCTTCCTCTATGGCCAGTACAAACGCATCCAGGACGCCTTCGATGCCGGCGTACTCACAGGCAAAGGCATTGATTACGGCGGAAGCTTCGCCCGTACAGAAGCTACCGGCTATGGTCTCCTCTATTTCGTCAAAGATATGCTGGACAACAAGAACATCGACATCAAAGGCAAGACGGTCATCGTTTCCGGTTCGGGCAACGTCGCCATCTATGCCATCGAAAAAGCCCAGGCCCTGGGTGCCAAAGTCGTCACCTGCTCCGACTCCAACGGCTATATCTATGACGCCAATGGCATCGATGTCGCAGCTGTCAAGGACATCAAAGAAGTCCGCCGCGGCCGCATCAAAGAATACATCGAAACCCACCCGGATGCAGAATACCACGAAAACAGCCGTGATATGTGGAAAATCCCGGCCTTCATCGCCCTCCCCTGCGCTACACAGGGCGAAATCGACCTGGAATCGGCTAAAACTCTCGTCCAGAACGGCGTAAAAGCCATCGGCGAAGGCGCCAACATGCCGTCGACCCTCGACGCTATGGCTTACTTCCAGGAACACGGCGTCCTCTTTGCGCCGGCCAAAGCCGCAAATGCCGGCGGCGTCGCCGTATCGGCCCTGGAAATGGCCCAGAACTCGGAACGCCTGTCCTGGCCCTTTGAAAAAGTCGACGCTACCCTCAAAGACATTATGCGCAACATCTTTGAAGAATCCCGTGACAACGCCGCAAAATACGGCGTCCCCGACAACTACGTCGCCGGTGCCAACATCACGGCCTTCATGAAAGTCGCCGACGTCATGATTGAACAAGGTTTAGTGTAAGATATGGAAAAGGGATTGTCGCACATGCGACAATCCCTTTTTAAGTGGTTAGGGGTTAGTGGCTAGGGGTTAGTAGCTAGCAGTATGTATATAAATTCAAAAAAAGGGTCTGCCGCTATGCGACAGACCCTTTCACTATTTTATGGTGCGCCTAGAAGGATTCGAACCTTCGCACCCGGTTCCGGAGACCGGTGCTCTATCCCCTGAGCTATAGGCGCAAGTAAGTGGTGACCCAGTAGGGATTCGAACCCTAGACCCACAGCTTAGAAGGCTGTTGCTCTATCCAGCTGAGCTACTGAGTCTCAAAAAATGGAGCGGGTGATGGGAATCGAACCCACATAACCAGCTTGGAAGGCTGGCGCTCTACCACTGAGCTACACCCGCATCGGTCGGTAATGGTCGGAGCAGCAGGATTTGAACCTGCGACCCCCTGGTCCCAAGCCAGGTGCGCTACCAAACTGCGCTATGCCCCGCCAACAAAAAACATTATACAAGAAACGAGATGATTTGTCAACGTTTTTTTATAACCATTGCCAACAAGTCATATTCCGAGTACAATAAAGATAATACGACTTAGGAGGTAATAATATATGCCTAGTGCAATGAGTATTCATTTTGAATCGGACCATCCCTTCATCGCCGTTCCCTTGGAATGTGAAACTATCGAAGATTTGCAGGACCGAATCGACGAAATCTTAAAGAAACCTTACGATATGATTGCCTTTGATGCCGGCTGTTTCAACGGGACCATCAATTTGTCCCAGCTCTGGAACGCCCTGCTGTTCATTGCCCGTGATGCCGAACAGCCGTCGGTCCTCTTCTCGTGCGATAAGAGCAAGCTGCCGGAAATGTACCAGACCGATAACGACTACGCGACGATCCTGCGCTTTGCCATTCGTTCGGCCCTCATCGACGCCGTCAAAATCGAAGGCAGCCTCGACGAAGATGACATCGACGACATCGCCGGTCAGGCCGTCGACCTGGGCAGTGTCCCCATCATCGTCATCCGCGCTGACCAAGGCGCCAAAGCCGATGAACTCGTCCAGAAGATGGAAAGCCGCTGGGACCTGGAAGCCAAGACCTTTGAACTGGCTGTCCCCGTCCAGACGAAAGAAGATATCCAGGCCCTGGAAGATGCAGCTAAAGCCTTCCACGAAGCCCACCACGACGCAACAGTCATCCCACATCCTATCGGCAAAATCGCCAAAGAAGCCATGCTCCAGGGCCAGACCTTCGGTGCGCCCCTGCTCTATACGACAGACGGCGAAGAAACGGAAACCCTGCCGACCAGCACGGCCATCCATAAACTGCTTCATCCGGAAGAATGATATAAAAAAGAGCTTGTCGCACGACGACAAGCTCTTTTAAGTTGTTAGTGGATGGCTTTAAATTTAAAGTTTTTCTCTGAAAACTACAAAATCTGTACTACAAACTATAAAGAGAAAGGGACATCGCATGATGGCATAGGCCTTCATGCGATGTCCCTTTTTAGCTGCAAACTATCTTTTACTGTAAATTCTTGGTCAACAGCTGGTTGACGACGCCGGGGTTGGCCCGGCCTTTTGTTTCTTTCATGATCTGGCCGACGAGGAAGCCGATGGCTTTCTTCTTGCCGGCTTTGTAGTCGGCGACGGACTGCGGGTTGGCAGCGATGACTTTTTTGACCATGTCTTCCAGGGCACCTGTATCGGTAATCTGGACCAGACCCTGTTCTTTGACGACGACGTCGGCTGCTTTGCCGGACTTCCACATTTCCGGCAGGACTTTCTTGGCGATCTTGCCGGAGATGGTCCCTTTCGCGATGAGTTTCAAGAGGCCAGCCAGGTCAGCCGGTTTGACTGGCGAAGCGGAAATGTCGATGTTTTCTTCGTTCAGTTTCTTGGCGAATTCGCCGAGCATCCAGTTGGCTGCTTCTTTGGCATCGACGCCTTCTTTGACGACGGCTTCAAAGTAATCGGCTGTCTGTTTTTCCAGGGTCAGCAAATTGGCGTCGTATTCGGACAAGCCCAATTCATCCTGGAAGCGCTGGCAGCGGGCATCGGGCATTTCCGGCAGTTCCTGGCGGACCTGTTCGATGTATTCCGGCGACACTTCGATAGGAATGAGGTCCGGTTCCGGGAAGTAACGGTAATCGCTGTCCCCTTCTTTGACGCGCTGGAGGATGGTAATGCCCTTGGCTTCATCCCAGCCGCGCGTAGCCTGCTGGATCGTACCGCCTTCGTCGAGGATCTGAGCCTGGCGGACGGCTTCGTATTCAATCCCCTTCTGGACGGCGCTGAAGGAGTTGATGTTCTTGATTTCCGTCTTGGTCCCCAATTTATCCGAACCGACGGGACGGACGGAGATATTGGCGTCACAGCGCATACTGCCTTCTTCGAGGCGGCAGTCGGAAACGCCGAGGTACTGCATGATGGAGCGCAGTTTTTCCAGATACGCTCTGGCTTCGGCACCGCTGCGCAGTTCCGGTTCGCCGACGATTTCCAGGAGCGGTACGCCCGTACGGTTATAGTCGACGCTGGTCGAATCAGAGTTGGCAATGCTGCCGCCGCTGTGGACGAGCTTGCCTGCGTCTTCTTCCATATGGATACGGGTCAAATGGATACGGCGCTGTTTGCCGTCGACATCGATGTCGATGTAACCGCCTTTGCAAATCGGCAGGTCGAACTGGGACGTCTGGAAGTTCTTCGGCAAATCGGGATAGTAGTAGTTCTTGCGGTCGAATTTGCTGAACGGCAGGATGTCGCAATGCAGGGCCAGGCCGGCTTTGACGGCATAATGCAATACTTCTTTATTGAGTACGGGCAGGACGCCGGGCAGGCCTAAGCAGACCGGGCAGACGTGGGTATTCGGTTCGGCGCCGAATTCCGTGCTGCAGCCGCAGAAAATCTTGGTTTTCGTTTTTAATTCGACATGGACTTCCAAGCCGATAACGGATTCGTATTTCATTAAAGTTCAACCTCCCCCATGGGCGACGGCTTGCGAAGGTCCGTCCGATTCTGTTCAAACGTATAGGCCACGCGAAGCAGCGTTGCTTCGTCCAGGGCCTTGCCGATGAGCTGCATGCCGATGGGCAGGCCGTTCTTATAGCCGCAGGGAATGCTGAGGCCCGGCAGGCCGGCCAGGTTCAACGTGACCGTGCAGACGTCGCCGAGGTACATAGCCAGCGGATTGTCGCTGTTCTGGCCGATTTTGAAGGCCGTATCCGGTGCCGTCGGCGTGAGCAGGACGTCGCATTTCTTCAGGGCTTCGTCGTAGTCCTGTTTGATCAGAGTACGGACTTTCATGGCCCGCAGATAATAAGCGTCGTAATAGCCCGAGCTGAGGACGTAGGTCCCGAGGAGGATACGGCGTTTGACTTCGTCGCCAAAGCCTTCCGTACGGGTCTTGATGTACATGTCGACGATATCCTTGCCGTCGACGCGCATGCCAAAGCCGACGCCGTCATAACGGGCCAGGTTGGAGCTGGCTTCGGCCGGCGCGATGATATAGTAAGCGGCGATGCCGTATTTCATGTGGGGCATGCTGACCGGTACGATTTCGGCACCGAGTTTCTTATACGTTTCGATAGCGTCTTCCAGGGCCTTGCGGCAGTCAGCATCGAGGCCTTCGCCGAAGAATTCTTCCGGGACGCCGATTTTCATGCCCTTGACGTCATTGACCAGGGCCTGTTTGTAATCTTTTTCAGCCTGGGGAATGGACGTCGAGTCCTTGGCATCGTGACCGGCGATGGCATTGAGGACGATGGCGCAGTCAGCCACGTCGTTGGTGAAAGTACCGATCTGGTCCAGGGACGACGCAAAGGCGATGAGGCCATAACGGGAAATGAGGCCGTATGTCGGTTTGAGGCCGACGACACCGCAGTACGAAGCCGGCTGACGGACGGATCCGCCTGTATCCGAGCCGAGGGCCCAGACCGTTTCGCCCGAAGCGACAGCGGCCGCCGAACCGCCGGACGAACCGCCGGGGACGCAATCGAGGTTCCACGGGTTATGAGTCAGCTGAAAAGCCGAGTTTTCTGTCGAACTGCCCATGGCGAATTCGTCCATATTGGTCTTGCCCAGGCTGACATAATCAGCAGCCATCAATTTTTCGATGACCGTCGCATTGTACGGCGATTTGAAATTTTCCAGCATCTTCGATGCACACGTAGCCTTCTGGCCTTTGATGCAGATGTTGTCCTTGATGGCACCGGGAATCCCGGCGAGGTCACTGATGGCTTCACCGGCTGCGATTTTGGCATCGACAGCGGCAGCCGCTTCCAGGGCATAGTCGCGGTTATCCGATAAAAATGCCTGTACTTTCGGTTCTACTGTATCTTTATGTGCAAGAAAAGCCTTGGTCAATTCGACAGCCGATACGTCGCCGTTGACCAGTTTTTCATGCAGTTCATGGATGGTTAACATACATACGCCTCCCTGTTAATCCTGGATGACTTTCGGAACTTTGAAATAGCCATCAGCTTGTTCCGGCGCATTCTGAAGCGCTTTTTCATTGGCCAGCGACGGCTGGGGAACGTCGTCGCGCATGACGTTGGACATGGATACGGCATGGGCCGTCGGCTTGACATCGGTCACATCGACCTGGCTCAAGAGATCCATGTACGATAAAATGTCGTTCAGCTGTTTCCCGACCGTTTCCATCTGGTCTTCCTTGACTTCCAGGCGGGACAACAGTGCGATTTTCTTTATTTCTTCGGCACTGATTTTCATACTGACACTCCTTGCAGATATTTTTAGCGTGACAAATCGGAATCATTTGTCAAAATTCAACACATATATAATTTAATCACCTTTTGCCATATTTTGCAAGCCTCATCGCCTGTATGCGATACCGTAAGGCCGCCCCAGAGCCTTTCTGCCTCATCCGATGATGGGCTATGATGGAATCTCACAACGGTCTGCCCTTTGGAACGCAGCCCTAGGCGGGGCCATTTTTACGAGCTGAGGGTCTTCCGAAGCGATGTTGTCAGTTTGATTCTGTCGCGGCGGAACGCCGCATCTGAGTCCGAGCGACCGGCGGCCTGCGAACTGCGGTCTGCGGTCTGCGGTCTGCGGGACGCCCAGAAGGCGTCCCATCTACCCTCTCGTCAGGCGGTAGATGAGGGCGTTGCAGATGGCGGCGGCGATGGTGCTGCCCCCTTTTCGGCCTTTGGCGACGATGTAGGGAACGCCGGCTTCCATGATGACTTCTTTGGCATAGACGACGTTGACGAAACCGACAGGGACGCCGATAATCAGGGCCGGCCGCATCTTCCCGGCATCGATGAGTTCCCGCAGGCGCAGGAGGGCTGTCGGGGCATTGCCGACGGCGACGATGACCGGCCCTTCGAGGGCTGCGGCTTTATCCATGGAAGCCTGGGCCCGCGTCGTCCCCTGCGCTTTGGCAGCGGCAGCTACGTCTTCATCGGCCATGAAGCAGACTTTGCGGCAGCCCAGTTTTTTTAGACCCGGCTGGCTGATACCCATGCAGGCCATGTTGGTATCGGTCACGATGGTGCAGCCGCCTTTCAGGGCCGTCAAGGCCTGATTGACGGCGCCAGGGCTGAAACGCAGGTTGCGGACATAGTCAAAGTCGGCACTGGTGTGGACGACGCGCTTGATGATATCCTTTTCGTCTGGCGGCAGGATGATGTCGCCTAATTCGTCTTCAATGATTTCCATGCTGCGCCGTTCGATATCGGCTGGTAAAATGTGTTCAATTTTCATGAGTTCCTTCCTTTCGATGGATACAGGCTGCGACGAAGCGGGCGGCCCAGTCCCTTTTCCCCAGGAAATGGATGTGGGGATAACCGCCGATGAAGTGGTCGTTCGCCATGATGCAAGGCCAATGGCGCTGGCTCCCGGCCTTATAAGCCGTAAAATCATGGCCGTTGTCCGTGCTGTCTGAATAATGGAATTCGTGGGCCGTCACGGTGTCGCCAGCGCAGCAGAGGAGATTGTCTTTTTCAGCCTTCAGGGTGACGTAACCGAAACGCTTCAGGGACGAGGTCATGAAGGTTTCGCCAGGTACGGCGCCGACCCAGGGCCACAGGCGGTCCTGGCTGTCGCGAAAAGCCTGATGGAGATACATGAATCCCCCACATTCGGCGATGCACGGCAGCCGGGCGTCCAAGGCACGGCGAAGGGATGCGCGCATCGACGCGTTCTGGCTCAAGGCCTGGGCATACAGTTCGGGATAGCCGCCGCCGAGATAGAGACCGTCACAAGGCGGCAGTTCCCCGTCGTGGAGGGGACTGAAAAAGACCAGGTCCGCGCCGGCCTGCTGCAGGACCTGGAGGCTGTCTTCATAATAGAAACAGAAGGCTTCGTCTCGGGCGATGGCCAGGACGGCCCGGCCAGGATCGGGATGAAAGGCCGGACTGCCAGACCCGGTCAAAGGCGCTGCCTGGCGGGCACAGGCCAGGAGTTCATCAATGGCGATGGTCTTTTCGGCCTGGGCGGCCAAGGCGGCCATTTTCCCTTGGAGGTCGGTAATTTCATCGGCTGTGACCAGTCCCAGATGGCGGCTGGAAAAAGTGCAGTCCGGCATATCCGGGAAGCAGCCCAGGGCTTTCAGACCCGATGCCTTTTCCCAGATCCCTTTGAAATGCTCATAGACCATGGGCTTGATGCGGTTGACGATGAAGCCGACGACGTGGCTGTCAGCCCGGAAAGCAGCCATTCCCTGCAAGACGGCTGCCAGCGACAGGCCGGCACCGCGGCCGTCGACGACGAGGACGACCGGTGTCTCTGTCGCTGCGGCCAATTCATAGGCGCTGGCCTCTGAACCCGTACCGACGCCGTCGTAGTAGCCCATGGCCCCTTCTAAAATGGCTACATCAGCCGCAGCACCATGGCGCAGCAGCGTCTCCCGGGCAGCTGCGGCGCCCGGCTCGTGGCGGCCGAAGAGAAAGAGGTCCAGATTATACGACGGCGTATCCAGGACCCGGCGGTGGAACATGGGGTCGATATAATCAGGGCCACTCTTGAAAGCGGCCGACGACAGGCCGCGGTCCTTGAGGGCCTGTAACAAAGCGCAGACCACCGTCGTCTTGCCGCTGCCGCTGCTGGGAGCTGCCAAAAGCAGGCGTGGAACCGGCGTTCCTTGTATAGATGAGGGCATGAGGATCTCCTTTCGTGAATGTAAAGTCGTTCATCGTAAGTCGTTCATCGTTCATCGAAAAAGCAAAGGCCCCGGCAGGCCGCAGGCCGCAGGCCACTTTGTAGGGGGCCGTCCTAAGCCTTTTTGGCCCGTCAGGTGCCGACCAGCGAGAGGCGCAAGACGGTTGCCAAAACGGACAGCTGTGGCTAGGCGGCCCGCCTTCGCAGTTCGCAACAAGGCTCCCCTGAGAAGGGGAGCTGGCAGTATAGCTGACTGAGGGGTTCTTCCAGCAAAGGCCCCTTGCAAGGTGGAAGAAACCTTCGTACGACAGTACGACAGTCGGGATCTAAGCTTCCCCTGCGTCCTGACGGACAGCTGTCATGATATACACCGGGTTCTGGGCCATCATGAGATGATGCTGGCCGACTCGTTTGCTGCGGGCCGTGCTGACCTGGGTGATGTCCAGCTGGTATCCGTTACGGGCGGCGTAATAAGCGGTGACGGCGGCCAGGGTTTCCAGGCTGATGGCCGTAATGACCATGCGGCAGGCTTCATTCTTGTCATACAGGTCATCGAGGATGGATGCCAGATTGCCTTTGGTCCCGCCAATGAAGGCGTAATCCGGTGCAATGTCCAAGGTTTTCAAAGTCCGGCTGGCATCGCCGGCGACGACGGTGACGTTAGTCAGGCCGAAATGGCCGATATTCTGTTGCAATACAGTCAGGGCCTCTTCATTGATTTCAAAGGCATAGACGTGGCCAAAAGGAGCCTGCAAGGCCAGTTCGACTGTGCACGAACCGGTCCCGGCCCCGATGTCACAGACGACGGCGTCCGCTTCCGGAGTCAGTTTGGACAGGGCGACGCTGCGGATTTCCTGCTTGGTCATGGGCGCTTTGCCGCGCAGGAAGGCTTCATCGGGCAGACCGTGGACGGGCCGCACCCAGGGCCGGGCCTTTTCGTTTTCTACCATCATGACGGCCAGGGAATCGGCGGGACGGTCGGTGAAATCGGCAGCCGTCCCGCGGAGGATGGTTTCATTGTCATAAGATAAGTCGCAGCCAATGGCTACGGACACCGTATCCAGGCCGGCCTGGCAGAGTTCCCGGCACAAGGCGGCCGGTGAATCGGACCCGCCTGTCAGGACGAAGACTTTCCGATGCTGGCGGACGGCGGCGACGAGGGATTCCCGGCGGCCATGACGGCTGACGATAAAGGCGTCGTTCCACGTCGTCTGCAAGACAGCCGCAAAGTAGACGAGGCTGCTGATGCCGGCGATGCGGGTCACCGTGCAGCCAGGGATGTCCGTGAGCAAGGCGGCCAGGCTGAAAAAGCCGACGTCGCCGGACACGAGGACGGCCATGGGCCCTTCCTCATCGGACAAAGAAGCGGCAAGCTGACAAATATCGTCACGCCGGTACGTCGCGACCAGGCGCTTCCCGGAAGCCGCAAAAGGCGCCAGCATCCGCTTGTCGCCGACGAGGATGGGCGAAGCCTCTATGGCCGCTTTGGCCTGCCCCATCAACAAAGCCGGATTGCCGGGCCCTGTGCCGATAATATATACGTGCATGGTATGTCTCCTTTCATGGGCGCCCGCAGGCCGCAGTCCGCAGGTCGCAGGCCGCTCGGACTCAGATGCCGCGGTGCGGCAACAGTTTCAAACGGACAACATCACTTCGAGTAACCCTCGCCCGTAAAAATTCCCCGAACGGGGCTGTTTTTCGCGAACTGCGTCTTCCCTATTTGCCTGAATAGATATGTATAAAAAGCAACCTCTCAGTCAGCTGCGCTGACAGCTCCCCTATGAGGGGAGCCTTGCTCTTAAGCCTCCCCTCGCTCAAAGAGCCGGAGAGGTTGCTTTCTTGTCATTACTCTCCCCGTTCGATGACGATGACCGTGGCGCCTGTTTGTCTGGCAGCTTCTAATTTTTCCTGGAAGCCGCCGGTGTGGCCGGAGTTCTTGGTGACGACGTAGTGGGCGCCGGTCTGGCGGAACATGGCCGTATTGAGTTCGGTCGTGAAGGGGCCCTGCATACAGATTACGTGAGCCGGCAGGTAGCCTAGATCCAGGGCCCGGTCCAACGACGGCCGGACGGGCAGGATGCGGGCGTAGATGCGCTGGGCATAATCGGGAATCTGGGCAAAGGAATCCAAGTCCTTACTGCCTGTCGTCAAGAAGATGGGCCCCGTCGTGTGGCTCAGGACTTCGACGGCTTCACCGACGGAATGGACGGCGATGCAGCCAACCTGGTCCTCATAGCGGCCGCGCCGGCGCTGGATGCGGCGGTACGGGACGCCGACGGCAGCACAGGCCTGGCGGATATTGGCCGTCACGGCTGTCGCATAGGGATGGGTCGCATCGATGACCTGGGAAATGGCATGTTCCCGGAGAAAGGTTTCCATCTCCCCTTCGTCCATGCGGCCGGTCACGACGGTCACGAAAGGGCTTTCAGGCACTAACGAAGCGCCGTAATCGGTGGCGACGGACACGTAAGCCCGGATATGACAGCAGTCGGCATAATGGGCTAGTTTCCGCCCTTCTGTCGTGCCGCCGGCAATCCATACGGGGCTCCTCATAAGTGATATCCCCGCGGTGTGACCAGTTTGCCATGGATGTTCCGGGTCTGGCTGTTGCCGATGAAGACCGTACAGAACATATCCAGGCGCATCTTGCGCAGTTCGCCCAGGGTCAGGACCGTCACTTCCTGGCCTTCGCGGCCGATATTGCGGACGATGCCGGCCGGCGTATCGGCTGGCTGATGGCGCAAGATGATGTCACAGGCCTTTTCCAGATAGTCTGCCCGCTTCTTGCTGGCCGGATTGTACAGGCAGATGACGAAGTCGCCGGCAGCGGCACAGTCGAGGCGGTTGGCGATTTTTTCCCACGGTGTCAGCAAATCGCTGAGGGAAATGAGGCACGTATCGGCGACCAGCGGCGCACCGAGCAGGGCCGCACCGGCGCTGGCAGCGGTCACGCCGGGAATGACGACGATGTCGACGTCGTCATCGGCAGCCACTTCGTGCATGATGCCGGCCATGCCGTAAATCCCGGCATCGCCGCTGGATACGATGGCCACGGTCTGCCTCTGCTTGGCCCGGTCCCGGACCATGCGGCAGCGTTCGACTTCTTTGGTCATGCCCGTCGTGACGAATTCTTTATCAGGAAAATAATGACGTATCAAATCAATATAGGTGTCGTAACCGACGATGCAGTCACAGCCATCGAGGATTTCCCGGGCCTGCAGGGTCATGCCCTGCAGGGAACCCGGTCCGATACCGACGACATAAATACGATGTTTCATAACCTTTCTCCTTTCAACATGCAAACCGGACCTGGTAGCGTTCGCAGGCTACGGCTACGGTGATGCCGCGGCGGCTCTGTTTGGTGACGATGAGGGTCCCCTGATGGCTGGCCAGGACGGCAGCCCGTTCGCAGACGTTGTCCGTGCCGACGGTCTGTTTGACGAAATCGGACGCCGTAAAGTCGCCTGGCACGGCATTGAGTTCATCGGCCGTAAAGAAGTGCAGCGGCCATTGTTGGGCCTTGGCAAAGGCCAAGAGACCGGCTTCATCCTGCTTGACGTCGATGGAGCTGACGTCGGCAATGGCGTCGGGCGACAAGTTGGCCCGCTGCAGGACGGCATTGACCCAATAAGCGATGTCTTTGGCCGTCGTACCCTTGCGGCAGCCGATGCCGATGTGGACGATGACCGGCCGGGCGACGACAGTCGTGCGGAACACGGGCACGTGGGCTTTGGTCGTGATCACCAGGCCGGCGTCGCCATGGAAGGCATAGACCAGGCCCGGCGGCAGCGGCCCCTGCAGGGGGAAATCGCTGTACACGCCGGCAGCGCCCTTTTCCAGCATGGCGGCGGCAAAGGCCTTGGCATCGTTCAGGGACGACAGGCGCAGGCCCTGGCGGGCCGCCCATTCATCGACGGCGAACAAGGCGTTGACATCAGTCGCCGTCGTCACGACGGCCTGGCCTTCCAGTTCTGCAGCCAGACGGCGGGCGATGGCATTGGCGCCGCCGATATGACCGGACAGGATGGGGATGACGAACTGGCCCTTCTCGTCGATGACCAGGACGGCCGGGTCCAGGTCTTTATGGCGGATAAAGGGCGCAATAGTGCGGACGGCAATGCCTGCGGCGCCAATGAAGATGACCAGCCGGGCCGCTTCAAAAGCCCGGGCCGCTTCATCGTGGAGATTGGGTGTAAACGGCAGGACCCCTTCCTGGACGACGGCGAATTTCTTCAGCGACGCCTGGCGGACGTCCCATCCGCCTCCCCGCAAGCAGGCAGCGACGCGGCAGCCCAGGGCCGTCCCGGCCTGGGTAAAGGACAGGACGACGGCTTTCATGGTTCCGTCTCCTGACCGATGTGGTCGCCGTACTGCTGGTCCTCCGGCGCCGCCTGGCGGCAGCCGTGGGTAAAGGCCGGATGATACAAGAGGCTGCGGTCATAAGCCGGCCCCAGCACCTTTCCGACGACGATGAGAGCCGTCTTGGAAATGGCATGGCGCCGGGCCGTTTCAGCCAGGGTGCCGACCGTGCAGGTATAAGTCTGTTCTTCTGGCCATGATGCTTTGTAGACGATGGCTGCCGGCGTATCGGCCGCATAGCCGCCGCGCAGGAGTTCGGCCTGGAGGCCGTCCAAGAGGGATGCGCTGAGGAAAATGACCATCGTCGCCTGATGAGCGGCGTAATCGGCGATTTTCTGCTTATCCGGCACGGGCGTCCGCCCTTCCATGCGGGTGATGATGACCGACTGGCTGATGCCCGGCAGGGTATATTCGGCCTGGAGGGACGCAGCGGCGGCACAGAAGGAGCTGACACCGGGTACGACGTCATAGGCGATGCCCTTCTGGGCGAGGATGTCCATCTGCTCGCGGATGGCGCCATAGACCGACGGATCGCCCGTATGCAGGCGGACGGTCATCCAGCCCTGGCCCTCCCCTTCTTCCATGGCCGCCACGACGGCTTCCAACGTCATGCCGGCGCTGTCGAGGATGCGGCAGCCTTCTTTGGCACAGGCCAGCAGCTGTGGGTTGACCAGGGAGCCGGCGTAAATAATCTGGTCCGCTGTTTCCAGTAATTTTTGGCCGCGGACGGTAATGAGGTCGACAGCACCGGGACCGGCGCCGACAAAGTGTATCATCGTAGTTCCCCCTTCGTATGCAATGCAAGAAATTCTTTGGCCCGCGACGTCAGGCCCAGGACGCCGTAGGCATTGGAAAAGACGACGGCCGCCGTCGGGATTTCACCATGGGTCCGCTGGTCCATATAGGCCTCGATTTTCTCACAGACTGCAGCCATGACCGGTTCCAGCAGGTTTTGTTCCTTCAGCAGGCGCACGGCTTCATCCGTCGTCAGGCTGTCGTAAATCTGACGGGCCAGCTGCCGGGAGGCACCGGCAAAGACGGCTTCCAGGGCCAGGAGGGTCGTGCGGCCGTCGGCATAATGGGAATGGGTATTCATGATGCCTTGGGCGACTTTGACCAATTTGCCGATATGGCCGATGACCAGGACGTCGGAAAAGCCTTTGTAGGCGGCATAATCGAGAGTTTCGCCGACATAGTTGCTGATGGTCACGCGCTGGCTGACGTCGACGCCCAGATGGTCGCGGCTGAAATCGACGCCGTAATTGCCGAAAAAGGCCAATAAATGGGTCTGGCCGGCAGCGCGGCGGGAATCCATTTCCGTATGGATCGTATCGACCAGGGCCTGTTCACTCATAGGGTCGACGATGCCCGACGTCCCCAGGATGGACAGGCCGCCGACGATGCCCAGGCGCGGGTTGAAGGTCTTCCGGGCCAGGCGCTGGCCCTCGGGGATGGACAAGGTCAGGCGCAGGCCGCCCGTATAGCCGCACTGCTGGCAAGCCGCTTGCAGGGCTTCAGTAATCATGCGGCGCGGCACGGGGTTGATGGCCCAATCGCCGACGGCACAGGCCAGGCCGGGCTGGGTCACGCGGCCGACGCCGATGCCGCCGACAATGGACAGGCCGGACGGCGTCTTTTCAACGGTCCCGTAGACGAGCATGCCATCAGTGATATCCGGGTCATCGCCACTGTCCTTGCGGATGGCGCACGTCGCCGACTGGGGACCGAAAGAGACGTCTTCCGGGATGAGCTGGAGGACCGTCCCCTGCGGCGTCTGCAAGGATATGGCTTCGACGCGGCGCCCGGTCAGGACCATGATGGCCGCCGCCTTCGCCGCCGCGGCCGCACAGGACCCGGTCGTATAGCCGCAGCGCATTTTCTTCCCTTCTTTGACCGTGAATAAGGACATGGTACGTTTCTCCTTTTATCGTTTTTCGTTCGTCGTGATGGATGGTTATTTTTTTAAGCCTTACGTCAAATGATGAACGTATTTAACAAAACTTCACTGATAATCTGACGTGTCATTGCAACACAACGATGGCCGAACGGCCGTCACTGGTGGTGACGATGTCGGTCCGGACGGAAAAGACATCCCAAAGCCGTTCCGGTGTGAGGACGGCCTGGGGTGGTCCCGTACAGACCAGGGCTCCGTCTTTCATGATGACGACTTCGTCAGCATATTGCCAGGCCTGATTCATATCATGGAGGACGACGACGATGGTCTTCTGCCAGCCCTCATTGATGCGGCGCAGGAGGTCGAGGATGCGCAGCTGATGGTGCACATCGAGATACGTCGTCGGTTCGTCCAGCAAGAGTATGGGCGCATCCTGGGCCAGCAAGACGGCCAGCCAGGCCCGCTGCTGTTCGCCGCCAGAGAGGTGCTGCATGACCTCGCCGGCATAGGCTTCGAGGCCGACGGCCTGGATGGCCCGGTCGACGGCGTCCCGGTCTTCCCGGCTCCGGCCGCTCCAGAGACGGCGGTAAGGAAAGCGCCCCATGCCGACTAAGTCGCGGACGGTCACATCAGGCGGCACGTCATGGGTCTGGGTCAGGAAGGCCATTTCCCGCGACAAGGCCTTACGGGAAAAATCATGGACCTCGCGCTGACCCAGGCGGATAGAGCCGCTGGCTGCGGGAATCATGCAGTTCACGGCCTTGAGGAAGGTGCTCTTGCCACAGCCGTTGGGGCCGATGATGGCTGTCACCTTCCCTTTGGGCAGGGCTACGCTGAAATCATGGAGGATGGTCCGCCGGCCGCGCCGGACGATGAGGTGCTGGACGGTAATGGCATCAGCCATGGCTCACACTTCCTTCCGCAGGAGAAATAAGAAAAAGGGCGCCCCGATAAAGGCCATGATGATGCCTACGGGCAATTCAGCCGGTGCCAGGATGAGCCGGGCCGCCGTATCGCTCAAGGTCACAGTTGCCACGCCGAAGATGGCCGAACCAGGGATGATGTAGCGGTAATCGGATCCGACCAGGAGGCGCACGATATGCGGCACGATGAGGCCGACGAAGCCCAGCAGACCGGCAACACTGACAGCGCTGGCAGCCAGCAGGGCGGCGACGGCCGTCAGGCCCAGGCGGGCGCCTTCGACAGACAGGCCCAGGCTGCGGGCCATATCATCGCCGAGCTGGAGCAGGTTGAGATAATAAGCGCCGACAGCTGATAAAGCCAGGCCGATGACCGTATACGGTGCGATGGCCATCACGTCTTTCCAGCTGCTGGCCGCCAGGCCGCCGACCATCCACAGCAGGGCCCCGTGGACGCGGTCGCTGTAAAAGATGAGGATGCCCGAAATGATGGCCCCCAGAAAGGCCGACACGGCGACGCCGGCCAGGATGATGCGGACAGGCACGATGCCGTCTTTCCAGGCCAGGAGATAAATGACGGCGGCTGCGGCCATGGCGCCGACGAAGGCTACAGGCGTCATCCAGAAGAGATAGGCCGGCCAGACGATGAGGACGACGATACCGGCCAGGCCGGCGCCGGCTGAAATGCCGATGATATGCGGGTCGGCCAGGGGATTGCGCATGACGGCCTGGAGGATGGCACCGGACAAGGCCAGGTTAGCCCCGACCAGGGCCCCTGTCAGCGTCCGGGGCAGGCGGATATTCCAGATGATCTGATCCGCCGTCCGGGCCGACGGCTGCCAGAGGATCTGCAGGACATCGGCCGGCGTAATGGCGGCGACGCCCTGCATGACCGACAGCAGGCAGCCTCCCAGGGCCAGGAGGACAAAGACAGCCAGCATGAGCCAGCGCCAGCGGGTCCGATAACGGCCTTCCCTATTCATAAGCCGCCTCCGGATAGACGAGCCGAGCCATATAGGCTACGGCCTTGGGGTAGTCCAGGCCCGGATTGAGGAGGAAGTATTTTTCCGGCAGGACATAGACCTGGCCCGCCTTGACGGCTGTCAGGGCGGCCCAGGCCGGATTACCCTGGATATCTTCGCGGATGCGTTTTTCAATCTTATCGGACGCCCCCATGGAGGTCAGGAAAATGACATCCGGGTCGGCCTGGACCAGGCTTTCCATACTGTAGGGGATGCGCGTCGTCTGGCCGTCGCCAGCGGCATCGGCGGCGATATTCTTCAAGTGCAGGAGATCCGCCATGTCGCCGGCAATACTCGACGGCAATTCGGCCGATACGGAACTGGGTGTCACGTGGAGGATGGCGACCCGTTTCCCCTGGGCCGGTACGGCATCGGTGACAGCATGGACGGCCTGGTCCAGTTCGTCTTCCTTGGCCTTGGCTGCCTCTTCTTTGCCATAGACCTTGCCGATGACCTCAAGGTTGCGCTTGACGTCGTCATAGGTCTTGGTCTTGAGGACCAGGACCGGGATGTGGCTCTCTTCCAACTGGACCGCCAATTTTTCGTGGTGGTCAGCGCTGGCAATGACTAAATCGGGCTGGCAGGCCAGGACCTTTTCCAGGCTCACGTTGTAGACAGGTCCGACGTCCGGCACATGCTGATATTTTTCCGGCAGCGATGCATCTTCGGCTTTGACCGTCGCCCGGCCGGCCAGGTCGCCGTCGACGGCAGCGGCGAAGTTGAGGAGCGATGTCGACAAGACGACGACGCGCTGCGGTTTCCGGGCCAGAGTGACGACCGTTCCCCGGTCATCGGTCACGACGGCATAGGCCCCGGACGAGCCGCTGCTTTGGCTAGCGTCGTTCTGAGGCGCACAGCCCGTAAGCAGGACCAGACAAAAAGCGACGATGAGCAGACAAATTTTTTTCACCGTAAAGGCACCTCCTAAAACTTTCTCTTTACGCCGACCTGCCAGTTGCGCCCGGCAGACGGATAATTATGGTACAAATCATAAGCCTCGTCGTTGAGATTGTTGACTTTGGCATACACGGTCGTCGCCGCATTAGGCGAATACGACGCGCCGACATTCCAGACGACGTAGGAATTATTGTGGTAATACGTATCGTTGCGCCCGGTCCCGGCGGTCATATCGGCATTGGCCTGCCATTTGCCACTGTGATAATGGACGCCGGCATGATAGCCGTTTGGCTGATTATAGGTCGTATCAAAGACCAGGCCTTCCCCTTTGTCCACTTTCGTGCGGATGTAGGAATAGCCCGCTTCATAGTCCCATTTATCGTTGACTTTCTGCTTCCACGTCAGCTCGAAGCCGCGCTTGTCTTCTTCATCGAGGTTCTCGGCTTCGTGCGGCATGACCGCCCGGTTCCAGCGGATGACGTGCTGCAAGTTGCTGTGGAAGACACTGCCTTCGATGTTCGTCTTGGGGCCGGCCTGATACTGGAAGCCCAGAGTCTGGGTATAGCCTTCTTCGGGCTGGAGATTCTCATTGCCCTGAGACGTAACCTTGCCGCGGGACGTCGTCACATAGAACTGGTCGTTCAGGCGGGGCGGCGAAAAGACGCGGCTCCACGAGGCGTAGACGTTGAAGGCGTCATTGGCCTTGTAATTCATGGCCAGGCGCGGCGTCTGGTGCGTCCCAAAAGTGCTATTCCGGTCCCAGCGCAGACCCGGCGTGACCGTGAATTTGCCGAACATCAGGGCATCTTCGGCATAGAAAGCCTGATTATGACGTTTTTTGTCGATATAATGGGCTTCATAATTGGTCCCCATATCTTCCGTCCACTCGGCACCGGCCGTCAGATGCTGGTGCGGGCCGAGCTGCCAGTTATCCTGCCACTCCAGGCCCTGGGTGCGGGTGAAATAATGATTGGACCAGTACGTCCGCTGGTAATCGTTGAAATAGCGCAAAAAGCCTGGCTGAGCCGTTTCTTTCTTGAAATGATAGGTCACACTGTAGTCGTTGATCAGGCGGTCGATAGGCTTATTGGCCGTCAGGTACCAGCCCGCCGGGTCGGCTTTATACGTCGAACCGTGGCCGTGATAATCTTGATGATAAGCCTTCACGGTCAGGGACGTATGGTCCGTCAGGTCCTGGTCCAGCCGCAAGGATAAGGACTTCCTGGCAATATCGCCGCGGGAATGGTCCGTATTGGTCCCGTGGGGAAAGGCATAGTATGCCCGCTGCTCCAGGTCGCCGCTGACGAGCCAGCTCGTCGCGCCAGCCCGGCCGCTGTGGGTCAGGGTATAGCCGTGCATCCCCCAGGAACCGGTGTAGGCATCGAAGGAAGATTCGCGGCGGTCCCCCTTCTTGGTGACGATATTGATGACGCCGCCGACAGCGCCGCTGCCGTAGCGCACGGAGCCGCTGCCCTTGGTGACTTCGATGTGGTCGATGGCCCCGACGCCGGGCAGGCTGGTCAAATCGACGCTGCCCCGGCCATAGCCGGAGCCCTGGGCATTGGCCAGGCTCTGACCGTCGACGAGGATCAGGACCCGGTCGTCGCCATTGAGCTTGACGTAAGAAGAGATGCCAGGCACCATTTCATTGACGGTCACGCCGGTGACGCGCTGCAAGGCCTGCTGGACCGTCGTATCGTGATGGCTTTCCATATCCTTGGCCGTAATGACCGTCGTGTTGGACTGGTTCGGCGGGATGGTTGGGGTAGGTGGTTGTGTGTTTGCTTCCGATAACTTTACAGGCAGTTTTTCCCGAATGGCATCGAGGACGTCGGCGACGGCATCGGGTACGTGCAGCTTCCCGGCCGGCGCGGCGGCCTCATCCTTTCCCGGCCCGGCAGCCCGGCCGCGGCCGCCGGCTGCTGAACCCGTATGGCCGCTGAGACGTTCTGTCCCAGCCAGGGCCGACGGCTGGGAGCCCGTTGCCGCACCCTTTACAGAGGGCTCCCCTTTGCCGCTTTCTGTCTTGGCTGCATAAGTCATCCCGTCGGCACCGGCTTCATCCGGATCAGGCGACGCAACATCGGCGGCTACCACAGCCCTGTCCGAAGATCCCGGGGATCCCGGTCCTTCCGGTCCCCTATCACGGCTATCCGGCTGAGAAACACGGCCCTCATCCGTATCGGTGCCGGCCGCGTCGTGACCGCCGGCACCGGCCAGGTCGTCGGCGTTATAGACCATGACGTCGGTTACGCCGTCCTGGCGGGTGTAATGATGGATCAGCGTGAAAAAACCTCCAGCTGCCAGGGCCAGATAGACGGCGACGTGGAGCGATACGGAAACGCCGGCAGCGACGCGGCCCCGTCGTTTTTCCCAGGGCTTCATGGCTGGCCTCCCTTGTCGGCGGCCAGGCCGATATGGGCGATACCGGCCTGCTTGAAGGCATCGAGGACGTCGGCGACCTGACCGTAATCGAGGCCCCGGTCGGCGCAGAGGACGACGCTGAAAGCGCTGTCCTGAAGCTGCTGGTCCCGAGCCGAAGCCAGGAGCTCATCGGCCCCGACGGGCTGTCCGTTGAGCCACAGGGACCCATCGGCCTTCAAGGTCACGACGTACTGGGCCGACGGCTGGGCCTGGGCGGCCGAAGCCCGCGGCAGCTGGACGCCGAGGCTGTGCAAATCGACCATGGACAAGGAGGTCATCATGAAGAAGACCAGCAAAAAGAATATGATGTCGATCATGGGGATGATCATAATCGACGGCCGTTCAAAATCGCGAATATTACGGAGGCGCATGGTCACTGCCCCGCTTTCACAGGCATCGTTTCCAATGCGGAAAAACACATTTCCATATCCGTAATGATGCGATCCAGGCGCTGGGTGAAATAAGAATGGACGGCCAGGGCCAGGATGGCGACGCAGAGGCCGAAAGCCGTGGCGATGAGCGCTTCGCCGACGCCGCCGGTAATGGCCACGGCCTGGCCGGACTGGACGTTGAGGATGCTGAAAGAGCGGATCATGCCGCTGATCGTCCCCAAGAGGCCCAGGAGCGGCGCCATGGTGACGATGACGCTCAGATAGTAGAGACGGCGGCGCAGTTTGGCCACGAAGATGCCCGACTGCATTTCGACGAAGGCCTTGACGTCAGGACCTGCCTGATGCTGAAAGACATCCTGCAAAATGAGGGGCAGGCCGCCGCGGGCGTCCATGGCCAGGCGCTGGGCCTGGTCGTAGCGCCGCAGCTTCATCTGCGTGTAGAATTGTTCGGCAAAGGCTTTCCCGGCGTCCATGTCTCCATAGAAAATCGCCCGTTCGATGCCAATGTAGCCGACGAAGAGAGAACAGGCCAGGAGCAGGTACATGACCGGCCCGCCTGCCTGAAATAACTGAAAACCCTGTAAAATCGCTTCCAAAATACCCTCCTGTCCGGCCTGCTGACGTGTCGAATGAAGGTACAAAATCAAAAGGAGCCGTCTTGTAGCGACAGCTCCCTTACGTATCTTTTTTACAATCTCCTTCCCATCGCTCGCAGGTCTATCGGTGATTATCCGTCAGGCAGTTCTTCTGGCTTGGCTTCCTGGCCATGGCTGCGCCTTCCCATACTTCGTACAGTGACATCGTTGCAGCCTGGCTCCACCCTACAGCGGCGGGACCGCGCCGGCATTGGACCGGCTTCTCTATTGAGTCTATGACACCTGACCTATTTCAAACTTACAAACATAACTATATCATGCCCAGCGCCAGACTGTCAATGAAGGGCTGCCCCGGCCTTTCCGTCCGGTGAGACCTCGACAGTGACGACGCTGCCCCCTTCGCCCCGTTCCCAGCGGAGGATCTGGCAGGTCCCCTGGGGACAGGCAGCGGGCCAGTCGTTGAGCCAGGCCAGGAGGTCGGCAAAGGTCCCGGTCAGGACCAGCGTCTGCCGACTCCCTTCGCGGCCGGACTGCTGCCACGACAAGAGCTGGACGTTCCGGGCCGCCAGGGAGGCCGCCACATCAGGGCCGGCATCAGGCTTTGCTGCCTCCCGCTTCTCCTGGGGCCGGGTCCGATGGGCATACGGGGCCAGCTGACGGTGGACGCCCTGCCAGCCCTGCCAGGTATGATACGACGAGATGGCAAAGCAGGCGGTTATGGCAGCCAGTACGGCGAGGACGGGAAAGGCCCGCTGCCAGTCAGCCCTTCTTCGCCAGGCCTTCACGACGGCTCACCTCCAGAGAAAAAGGGATCCCCTCGCCCCGGTCGGGCTGCATCTTGGCCACGACGGCCCGGCCCATGCCCTGCTGCTGCACAGGATAGAGATAGTCCGTATAATAGGCCTTTTCCCGTTGGATCTGATACTGAAAAAAGAGGCCTGCTCCGGCACAGACAGCCAGCATCAGCCCCAGGGCCAGACAGGCCGGCCGCTGCCAGCGGCGATGGTCCTGGCGGTAGCTGGCCGGTACGAGGTTGCATTTCATGATCCTCCCTCCTTACAAGAAAGCCAGCATGGCCGTAGGCTGGGACACGTGGTAAGCATCCATCAGGCGGCGCACGGCTTCGCTCGGCCCGGCAGGCTGCCATTCCGTCTCGTCTGCCCCGTCCGGGAGCCAGCGGAAGACCGGCCCATCAGCCGTCGGCACAGCCGCCTGTACGTCATAGGCCAGGGGCAGGCCGTCGCGCAGGCGGACGCGGTGCTGCTGGCCATCGGGGGCTTCCTGAAAGGCCAGGGTCCCCGTACCGGTTGGCCAAAGGCGGCCAAAAAAAGCGGGCAGCAAGTCGATGGACTGGACGACGGCTCCGGCAGCACCGGCAGCCCGGCAGATAGCGGCGACACATTCGGCCGGATAGGCGCCGACCGTCCAGTCACCGCTCCCGTCACCGCCTTTCGACGGACAAGCCGCCTCGAAGTCATAAGGCCGCCCTTCTTCACTGACCAGGCCGGCACCGGCGATGAGTGCATCGGCTTCCTGCCGGTCTGTCGTCCCCAGGGACAGGCGCTTCCAAAGGACGCTCGGCCCGCCGATGAGGACGCGCAGGCGCCAGCCAGCCAGGCCATAACGCTGCAGGAGTTCTGGCAGACAGGACTGGACGCCCCCTTCCTGGCCCATCCAGTCCGGGTCCCGCTTGGCTTCATAGTCGCGATGACCCTGGCGGAAGGCCACGCGTCCATACCAAGTCCGTTTCGTCTTCAAAAGATGGACAGACTGTCCATTCAGCCATAAACAGGCATTTTGTTGCCACCACATAAGCTCACCTCTCTACTAATTGACATACTGTACGAAATGCAGCACGGTCCGGCCCTGTTCATCGGCCGTTACGGCAAAGTGCAGGCCGCACGTCTGCTGGACGCCCGTTCCCGGCGCAGCGGCCCGGGCCTGCAGATAGCCGCCCGGCGTCTGACCGGCCGGCTGATACTGGCAGCGGACGGTCAGGATGTCCCCAGGGCCAGCCAGCCCTTCTGCCCGGGGCACGGCCATGGCCTGGCCCGCTAGAAAAGCGTCCGGGTCCTGCCGCAGCTGGTTCCAGCCCTCACAGAGGGCGCTTTCGGCCAAATAGGTCAGCCGCACGGTCTCTTCATAGGTCCGGGCCATCTGGAAGTGCTGCCACGCCAGGGTCGCCGCCGTCAGGGCCAGGCTCAGGGTCAGTACGGCGACGGTCACGATAGAAAAAGAAAAGAATCCATTGCATCGTTTCATGATTCACCTTCATTCAGAGGACACACGGCAAACTGCACGGGCCGGGACAGGCCGCTCCGCCGTTCTTTTAGGAGAAAGGCGACTTGTACGGCCTGGCCGGTCCGGGAGAAAAAGGGCCGTCCGTCCAGAGGCTGGATGACCAGGGCCCGGCCCTGGACGGTGCTGCCGCCGCCTGTCAGGGGCTGATAGTTGCCATCGCTGAGGCGGACATACAGGCCTTGATGGCGGACGGCAAAGCCCTTCACGGCGCCCTTGGCCGTGCGGAAGCGGACCTCCTGGGGACGGACTTCAACGTCCCGGCCACAGCGCAGGGCCTGGAACAGCGTTTCTTCTACGCTGACGTGCTGCCGCAGCAGGCCTTCTTCAATCTGGCAGCGCCAATCCAGGCGGGCCGTCTGTCCGGCCAGGGGTAGCAAAACTGTCAGGGTCAGGGCCGACAGGCTCAAGGCCAGGAGTACGTCCAAGAGAATCCAGCCGTTTTTCTTCGGTCCCTGCCGGCACCAGGAGCCGGCAGGAAACATGGGGGCCATGGTCATCACCTGCCTCTACCTGCCAAAGGACATAGCCCTCGCCGAGGGCCGTCTGCGCATGCGTCACCTCATAGGTCCGGCCCTGGATGACGACGCGGTCTGATGGCGGACAGCCGCCCTTCCAGCCTTCCATGACCTGCCGGCAGACCATGGCCGCCAGCTGCCGCTGTCTGGCCTGGTCATGCAGTCTGACGGCCTGGAGGGAAAGGCCCAGGGCCGCCGTGAACAAGCAGGCTCTGAGGAGCAGGCCCGCCAGACCGTCGGTCAGGAAAAAGAAGCCATTGGCCTCAGGCGATACGGATGCGCCCGGTCTGCGCCGCCACGACGATAGAACGCGTATAGGCCCCATCGGGCGAAGTAATGACCACAGCCATCGTATGCTGCGGACGGCCATCGACAGCAAAGCGTACATCTCCTTTCGTTACCTGCAGGCCCGGCGGATAGGGCCGTTCTTTGACCCGGATGTAGCCTTCCTGGAGGACGTAGCGCTTTTCTTCCAGGACCAGTTTCCAGCAGCCGTTGCTCTGGTTGTTGCCGACACAGCGCTGGCGGACCTGCTGCATATCCAGGGCCATTTCCCGCGCCAGGCCATCGACGGCCTGGTGGCTGCGGCTGCGCTGACCGGCAGTGAGCCCCAGGCCCAGATACAAGAGCAGCAGGCCCAGGGCCAGCATCAGGCCGGTCAGGCTGATAAAGCCGTTCCGTCTCACCATAGCCAGCCTCCGGGCCAGACGCGCTGGAACGGTTCCTGGGCCAGCCACCAGCCGGCCAGGAGGAACGGGCCGAAGGGAATGATCGTCTTCCCTGTGCGGAAACGGTAGAACAAGGCCACGAGCGCGGCCAGGCCAAAAGAAGTGACTGCCATGTTCCAGGCCCCCCAGCCCGGGCAGCCCGGCACCAGGGCCAGGGCCAGCTTGATGTCGCCGCTGCCGATGGAACCGGGCCAGAGACCATAGAGGAGCAGGAAAAGGGCGGCGACGCCCAGGGAAACGGGCCAGAAGGGCCGGACCAGACCGGCATAACTGGCGGCACCGTTGCCCACAGCCAGGGCCAGGACGGGCGCATCGGCAATCCAGCAGCGCCGGATATCGGTATAGCAGATCCAGACCGTACAGCCGGCTGCCGCAGCGTACCAGAGAGATACAACAGACCCTCCCATCCTATCAGGCCTCCCCTTCCTGGGGCGATGCCGCATCGGACGAGAAATGCTTGTTGTTATAATCGGCGGAAACGACGCCATCGGCTATCTGGTATTCCCCCTTGTCCGGCGTGAGCGGTTTGAATTGCAGATACTGTTTGCCGTCGCTGCCTTGGGTCACTAAATCGTCGACACTGGCCGGGAAGACGCCGTGGTCGATTTCATAGAGGGCGGCGGCATTGCTAATCGTCCGGATATCGGCCTGTACTTTGGCTTCCTGGGCCGTCTTGGTGGCCGATGAGAAACGGGGTACGGCAAAGGAAGCGAAAATCAGGATGAGGGACACACAAATCAACATTTCTAACAGGGAAAAACCATTGCGAGTCTGCATACGAAAAAACTCCTTTCATCAGGTCACGATACTGGATGCCATGTCCAGTAACGGTAAGAGGAAACAAAGAATCAAGACGCCCATCAAGGCGCCGGTCAACAAGAGGACGACAGGCCCGAGCCAGCGCCGTATCCGGCCGGCCAGCAGCTGGAGACGGCTGCCGTAGTAGACGGCAATCGACGCCAGGGCTTCGTCATAGGTCCCGGTCATTTCCCCGACGGCCAGCATGGTCTCGACATAGGGCGTCCCGAAACGGCCGGCATGGACAGCCTGGCTGAAGGCACAGCCCCGTTCCAGCAGCAGCCGGGCCTGCCATACGTACTGCCGGAAAAGGCATGATGGCACGACGGCAGCCGCTTCGGACAGGCAGTCCAGCAAGGGGATGCCGCCGGCCAGCTGGACGGCCAGGATCTGGCTGAAGCGCTGCCAGGCCCAGATGAGGAACCACGACGCCATTCCGGGAAAACGGATGATCTGCCGTTCCAGCCTCAGCCGCCACTCGTCCCGCTGCCAGGCCCAGCGCAGGGCAATCAGGGCGCAGCACAGCCCGGCCAGGCCATAAAGGCCGTACTGCCGCAGGCCGTCGAAAAGGGCCAGGACGTACTGCGTCCCTTTGGGCAGGGGCACGGCCATTTGGACCATCATGTCCGTAAAGACGGGAATGATGAACAGGCACGCGCCTGCCGTCAGGGCTGCCAGACAGACCAGGAGGAAGACCGGATAAGCCACGGCCTGGACCAGGAGGCGCCGCTCCCTGCCCTTCCTTTCATAGAAATCGGCCAGGACCTGGCAGAGCCCTTCGAGGTTCCCCGTCTGCTCGCCGGCCCGGATGATGCGGCAGGCCAAATCGGGGAAAGCCTGGCTTTGCCGCATGGCCTGAGACGGGCAGACGCCCTGCTCCATCTGCAGGGCCGCCAGATGCAGGGACGGGCGGCAGGCGCCGGGCATATCACTCAGTAGCAGCTGCCAGGCCTGGACCAGGGGGATGCCGCTGCCGACGAGGACGGCCAGCTGGCGGAAGAACAAAGCCAGCATAGCTGCAGACAGCCGACGCGGCGGGCGAATCATGACGTCCCTCCCTCACCGCAGCGGCGCAGGGCCTGTTCCATGGTCCGCATCCCCAGGGCCGCACCGGTCTGCATGACCGTCGGCAGCTGATATTCCTTACCGCTGCGGATGAGCTGGACCACGGCCGGCGTGCGGACGAGGACTTCCCGGACGATGTCGATCCGTCCCTGCCGTTCCAGGCGGCGCTGGGCCAGGATGGCCTGCAGTACCATGGCCAGGCGGCAGCGGACTTCCTGCTGGGCCTCGCCGCTATAGGCACCGGCCAGGCGGCTCACAGCCTGTGCTGCCGACGGCGTGTGCAGTGTCGACAAGACGAAGTGCCCCGTCTCGGCGGCCGTCAAAGCCGCATCCATGGCGGCCCGGTCGCGCATCTCGCCGATAAGGATGACGTCCGGATCCTGGCGTAGGGCCTGGCGGATGCCTTCGGCAAAGGTCGCGAAGTGCGTCCCCAGTTCGCGCTGCGTAATCAAGGCAGCCTTCCCGGCTTCGACGTATTCAATCGGGTCTTCCAGGGTAACGATATGGCAGGGCCGCCGTTCGTTAATGGCCTGGAGGATGCGCCACAGGGCCGTCGTCTTACCGCTGCCCGTGGGCCCGCAGACCAGGACCAGGCCACTGGTCAGGCGGCTGAGGCGCTGCAGCAGCGGTCCGTCTCTATCTGGCGGCAGCGACGCCAAAGGATAGAGGAAGCGTATCGTCACATGGAGGCCGGCGTACTCCCGGCAGACGTGGAGGCGGCAGCGCAGGGCGTCGTGCCAGGAAAAGGCGCCGTCGCCCTGGTCCCCGCCGCTCCAGCCGACGGCCTGCAGGACCTGGCGCAGGTCCCCTTCGCTCAAGGGCGGCCCTGGAAGCGGACAGAGGCCCTGGGCCAGGCGCATCATCGGCGGCCGGCCCGTCTGCAGATGAAGGTCTGCTGCCTGCTGACCCATGGCCGTTTCCATCAGTTCCCTTACCTTCACCATGAGCTCCCTCCTTCACAGACGCGGCGTATCTCTCTTTCATCCGTCCGGCCGGCCGCCAGGGTCCGGGCGATGACGTCGGGCAGGAGGACGGCACCATCGGACCGGGCCGCATCCGTCAGGTCCCGGACGCCGGCACAGCGGCGGATGGCGTCGCGGAGACGGCGGCCAGCCGGCACGACTTCGCACAGGCAGAAACGGCCCTGATAAGACCCGTCGCTCCTGCGGCAGCGGACCAGGCGCTGGGACACGACGCCGGCCAGGGCATCGGCTGCCAGGTAGGGCGCGACGCCCATATCGGTCAGGCGGATCACGGCCTCGACGGCGCTCGGCGCATGGAGGGTACTGAAGATGACGTGCCCTGTCAGGGCGGCCCGCACGGCGATGCGCGCCGTCTCGCCATCGCGGATTTCGCCGACGACGAGGATATCCGGGTCCTGGCGCAGCAGGGCCCGCAGGCCGTCCTGGAACATCATGCCCCCTTTGGCCTGGGCCTGGACCTGGCTCTGGGAAATGCCCTCCATGAGGATTTCCACCGGGTCTTCCAGGGTCGCAATGCTGACCGAGTCGTCCTGGATCTCGTGGATGGCCGCATAGAGAGTCGTCGTCTTGCCGCTGCCCGTGGGCCCGCAGATGAGGATGAGCCCCTGGCGGCAGCGGATGAGCTTTTCCAGACAGCGCCGGGCCTGGTCGTCCATGCCCAGGGCCGAGAGGGCCAGGGGGATGCGCTGGCCGTCGAGGATGCGGATGACGACTTTTTCGCCGCGCACTGTCGGCAGCGTACTGACCCGCAGGTCCAGGCGTCGTTCCCCGTCCTTCCAGACGATGCGCCCGTCCTGGGGCAGGCGGCGGTTGGCGATGTCCAGGCCGGCCAAGACTTTGATGCGGCTCACCAGTTTCTCCAGGCCGCCCTTGTGGAGCGTCCCGGCCTGACAGAGGACACCGTCCCGGCGCCAGCGGATGCGGACGGCGTCGTCCAGGGGCTCGATGTGGATGTCGCTGGCCCCGGCGGCCAGGGCGTCTTGCAGTAACTTGTTTACGTCCATAAAAAAATCTCCTTTCCATAGCTAGCATAGCATGGAAAGGAGACGTCCTGACAAAATTTAATCGTCTTTTAATGAAAAATCGGAAAACGGCGAAAAACTTAAGAATCCTTTAATCTTCCGTCTTGTCCGCCGTTTCTTTGTTGCGGATTTCGCTCAATTTTTCGGCTAATTCGTGGAAGGTCTTCTGGTAGAGATCTTCCTTCTTCTGTTTTTCTTCACTGGCATCGATGGTCTTAGCCATTTGTTCCCAAAAACTCATAGGTAATCCCCCTTTGATAAAAGATAGAGTAACGTTAAGATTGTCTTTATTATACGGCAAAGGGATGGCGTCATGCAAGGGATTTCCCCCAATTACCAGCTGTTGCGGTGGCGCCAGAAGGACGGCATGAGGATAGCCAGGACCGGCAGGGCTTCCAGGCGGCCCATGAGCATGGACAGGCAGAGGGCGACTTTGCTGAGCGGCGGCAGGGCCGAACAAGTAGCCGTCGCACCGAACTGGCCGAATCCCGGCCCGCAGCTGCCCATGGTCGAGACACTGAGGCCGATGGCATCGAAGATGGCCACGCCGTCAAAGACCATGATGAACGTCCAGAGGACGCCGAGCATGGTGTAGATGAAGAAGAATTTGGCTACGCCGTAAATGAGGTCCATCGAGAATTCTTCGCCATTAGAACGGATGTGCAGGACCATGTTGGGATGTATCTTCTGGCGGATGATGGCGGCAATGGTCTTGACCAGCAGCATGACGCGCGTCACTTTCAGGCCGCCTGTCGTCGAGCCGGCACAGCCGCCGATGAACATCAGGACCAGGAGGATGAATTTGGAAAAGACCGGCCACTGTTCAAAGTCGTTGGAGACGAAGCCCGTCGACGACGAAATGGACACGGACTGGAAAAAGGCCTGGCGCAGGGCTTCGACGCCGTCCCACTGCTGGGCCAGGACCAGGTTGAGGGCCATGGCCGCCGTCGAGATGGCGACGATGGACAAGTAGACGCGGAACTCCGTATCGCCGAGGATGACTTTGCAGCCCTTCTTCCAGGCCGCGACGTACATGCCGAAGTTGGCGCTGCTGATGAGCATGAAAAAGGACAGGCAGCATTCAACGACAGGGCTGTCGAAATGGGCGACGCTGTTATTGTACGGCGAGAAACCGCCCGTAGCGATAGTGGCAAAGGCGTGGTCGGCTGCGATAAGGAAGGACATGCCGCAGAGCATGAAGACGACCGTCGAGGCAACGGTAAAGACGACGTACACCGTGAACAGGGCCTTGGCCATCTCCTTGATGCGCGGCAGGGCCCGGTCCGAACGGGGGCCTGTGCTTTCGGCATTGAACATGTGGACGATGCCCTTGCCGAACTGAGGAAAGACAGCGATGAAGATGACGATGATACCCAGGCCGCCGAACCAGTGGGTCAGGGCCCGCCAGAGGACCAGGCTGGCCGGCATGGCTTCGATGTCGTCGATGACCGTCGCCCCCGTGCCGGACAGGCCGGAAATACATTCAAAGACACCGTCCAGGACGGACAAATAGCCGCCGGCAGCATAAGGAACCATGCCCAGGAAAGTGACCATGATCCAGCCCAGGGCCGTAATGGCCACGCCTTCGCGGACAGTCAGGCTGTCCGTCGGCCGATGGCCCTGCCACATGAGCAGGCGCCCTATGAGGAGGCTGATGACGATGGCCACGAGGAACGCAACGATACTGGTTTCCCCATAGAAAAGGGCGACGACAAAGGGAATCATCAAGGCCAGCCCGCAGGCCTGGGCCAATTTCCCCAAGACAAATAAAACAATTCGTATATTCATGGTGTACCTCCTACCAGCGCCGCCGCAGATAACCGAATGCGGTCTGGATGACGACGAGGAAGGAAAAGATTTCGACGCGTCCTAAAATCATGAGGAAACTGCAATACAGCTTAGTCCATGCCGGCAGGACGGAAACGTCGGCTACGCCGAAGAGGTCCATCGTCGACCCGACACTGGACAGGCAGCCTACGGCCATCCCCATGGCCTGCATGGGCGTGACGCCGGACAGGGAAATGATCAGCATGGAGACGAAGAACGTCGCCATGAAGAGGAAGAAATAACTGAGGACACGGCTGATAATCTTCATATCGACAGGGACGCCGTCGATTTTCAGGGAAATGACCATGTGCGGATGCAGGGTCCGGCGCATTTCCTGGGCAGCCATCTTGAAGAGGACCATGAAGCGCATGACCTTGAGGCCACCTGTAGCCGAGCCGATACAGCCGCCGACAAAGGCCAGGGCAAAGAGAACGTACTTGTCGAATTCCGGCCAGGTGCTGTAGGCGGCCGACGAAAAGCCGCTGGTGCTGATGAAGGACAGGACCTGGAAAAAGCCGTAGCGCAGGTTATCCCAACCGTCGTAGACGCCGAAACGCCACAAATGGAAGGACACGAGGCAGCCCGTGACGACGACGACGGTCAAAAAGGTCCGCCATTCGGCATCGCAGAAAAGGCTCTTGAAGTCGCGCCGTTCCCAGCTCTTCCAGTAGAGGAGGAAATTGCCGCTGGCCAGGAGCATGGATACAGCTCCGGCCGCTTCCAGGGCCAGGCTGTCATATTGAGAAAAATCGAAGAGCGAATCGCCGCCGCTGGTGGACATGGTCATGAGGCCCTGATTGACGGCCATGCCCAAAGGCAGGCCGGCCAGGACATAGAGGACCATGGAAAAGACCGTAATGGCCAGGTAGATGAGGCCGGCCTGGCGGGCCGCTTCCTGCATGCGGGCCACCATGGGGCTGAAGGATACGCTCTGATGGACGGACAAGGTCAGACCGAAACAGCCGTTGACCTGGGGCATGACCGACACCAGGAGGAGAATGAAATTGAGGCCGCCGAGCCATTCCATGAGGCTGTGCCACAACAAGAGCGACTGCGGCAGGCCTGCCCCGCCGTCAGCCAGGCACGACGTCCCAGTCGTCGTAAAAGCCGAGACGCTTTCAAAGAAGGCGTCGACAGGCGACGCGAAAGTGCCGGCCATGACGTAGGGAATCATACCCAAAAGGCCCAGGAGGAACCAGGCCGATACCATGTACCAGGCCCCCTCCCCCGGTCCCAGGTGGCGTTTGTGATGGCGGCCGCGGTAACGGCAGAACGCCGCTGCAAGCAAGGCGGCGGCCAGGGCCGGGGCAAAATAGACCAGGCCCGCTTCACCCCACCACAAGGCGGCCAGCAGAGGGATGAGCAGCGCCAGACCGTTGATCAGGGCCAGGCGGCTGACGAGATAAAAGACGATACTGCGGTTCATGGTCTATTCCCTGCCTTTGAAGTACTTCATGACCTTCTTGGAATATTCCGTCTGGATGAAGAGGATGATCCGGTCGCCGGCCATGAGGACGGACTGGCCGTTCGGGATATAGGCTTCGCTGTCACGGACATAGGCGCAGACCAGACATTCCTTGGGCAGGCGGACATCCATGAGGCGCTTTCCGGCTACGGGAGCCCCGTCCTGGACGATGACTTCCACGGCTTCGGCCTTGGCCCCTTCCAGGAGGGACACGGAGACGACACCGCCGCGGCGGGCAAAGGCCAGGACTTCGCTGGCCGACAAGAGGCGCGTCGACAAGACGATATCGACGCCGACCTTTTCCATGAGGTCGCCGTATTCGATGCGCGACACGCGGACGATGGTCTTCTTGGCGCCCAGGTGCTTGGCGATGAGGGCCAGCATGAGGTTCAGGCGGTCGTCATCGGTCAGGCAGATGACGACGTCGGCATCGGCAATGCCTTCCTGTTCCAGGAGGTCGATGTCCGTGCCGTCGCCGCAGATGGCCAGGCCGTTGTCCAGGAGTTCTGCCACCTGGCGGCAGCGTTCACGGTCTTTATCGAAAATCTTGACCTTGATGCCTTCCTTGTCGAGCATGGGGGCCAAAAAGCGGCCGGACCGGCCGGCGCCGATGATGATGACCCGTTCGACCATCTTCGTGTCGCTGGGGACGAAGTTCTCACTGAATTTCTCGATGGCCTTGGGGTCGCCGATGAAATACGCATTGTCGTGCGGGAACAGGCAGTCATCGCCATGAGGGATGATCATGCGGTGATCGCGGAAAATCATGCCGGCCAGGATGGACGGCGGCATGTTCATATCCTTAAAGGGGATGTTGATGAGCGGCGAATGACGGCGGACCTTGGTTTCAAAGAGCCGGACCTTGCCGTTGGCGAAGTCTTCGACGTTGAGGGCGGCCGGCGTCATGAGGATGCGGTTGATTTCACGGGCCGTGATCATTTCCGGATTGAGCATGAGGTCGATGTCGAAATTCTGCTTCAGATAATCCTTGGCTTCCGACAGGAACTGCATGTCCCGGATGCGGGCCGCCGTGTACTTGATGCCGTGTTTCTTGGCCATGATACAGGCGACCATATTGACTTCATCGACAGCCGTACAGGCGACGAGGATATCGGCACCGCGGATATCGGGATCGTTCATGGTAATCGGGCTGGCCCCGTTGGCCAGGACGGTCAATACATCGAGATTATTCTTGACGACTTCCAGCCGTTCTTCATTATGATCGACGACGACGACGTCGAATTGTTCATTCGATAAGAGCTCGGCAATACTGTACCCCAGCTTGCCGGCGCCTACGACAACGATACGCAAAGGAAAGACCTCCTTGTAAGTCGAAATAGAAAGGAGGCTGCCACACGAAGACAGCCTCTTTTTATACTTTAAGTTTGCAGTTTTTAGTTTGTAGTGAATGACTAAAAATTAAAACCCATCCTCTACAAACTCTATACTACAAACTTTTGAAGACAAAGGGCTCCACATGACGGCACAAACCACCATGTTCCAGTCCCTACAAATAGTATCACATTTTGTCCTTTTTGTACATCTTTCCTTTTCGCCGCCAAGGCGATGATCTGGCAGCCCTCTCCCCTTTGCCCCGAGCCAGCCAACCCTCACCCTCAGGCCCGCGGCGCCAGGTGCTGCTTCTGTTCGTACATCTTGGTGTCGGCCCGGTTGAAGACGGCCCGGTAGGCCGTATCGCGTGTCTTGTCGTAGACGGCCATGCCTACGGAAGCGGCGAGCTGTGTCCACGGCTGGGCGGCGCTCAGGTCGCGGATGTGTTCAAAGGCACGGACTTTCTCGAATAAGGCGTCCCGATGAGCATAGTCCTCGCCTTCGAGGATGACGACGAATTCGTCGCCGCCGATGCGGTAGACCGGGCTGTGCTTATAGATGCGGCAGACGGCCTGGCACAGGCGCTGCAAGGCGATGTTCCCCTTTTCGTGGCCAAAACGGTCGTTGACGTCCTTGAGCTGGTTCAAGTCGACCATGACCACGGCAAAGGCAGCCTGGCCGGCGGCGATTTTCTGGTTGAGGTCGTAGACCTTCCTGTCGTAGGCGGCGACGTTCTTGACGGCCGTCAGTTCATCCTGATAGGCCTGTTTCTGCATGGCGCCGACGTATTTGCGCATCCGTTCCATCGTATCGTTCATATGGCCGGCAAGCCGCCCGATTTCATCTTGAGCCGTACTGTCCAGAGGCTGGTCATATTCGCCGCGGCCCAGGCGGCGGGCGGCTTCACTGATGTCATGCAGGGGCCGGACGATACGGTTCGCCGCCCGGATAGCCAGGAGCGTCGACAACAGGCCGATGACGACGGTCACAGCCAGGATCCCGAAGGTCATGAGCTGGCGGCCGGCATAGATTTCCCGTTCCGGTGCCGTCACGCCCAGTTTCATGCCATTCTTCAAGGTCGCAAAGCCCATGGCCATGGGAATGCCCTGATAGTAGTAATGAATCAAATGGGTATCCGTCGCTGACTGCTCCAGCAGCTCTCCGTGGCTGACGATATCGAAGCGCGGCTTGAACTCGTAGGCCGCCTCCCTGCCGTCGGGATGGAAATAAAAAGTCTGCCAGTCCTTGAAGAGGAAGCCGTATCCGCTGTCATAGACCTTCATGCTGCCGATGAGGTCGCAGAGCATGTTGAAGTCGATATCGACGCCGACGACGGCGACGAACTGGCCTTGGACGTAGACGGGCATGACGTAGCTGATCATGCGGACACCATTATTGTCATTGACGTAAGGCGGCGTCCACAAGGCCTTCTTCTCACGCAAGGGCTGATAATACCAGTTCGTCCGGTTCGCGTCGTTTTCCCCGTACGCCTCGACGGAGGTAATGGGCTGGGACACAAAATCATGACGCGCATCCTGGCGGGTATACCAGAAGCCGTCCGGCCCGCCGGCCAGGTCTTCATTGTAATGGAGGTAATAGCCCTGGACACCATCGATACCGGTGGCTGCATTATAAAAAGGCCGTCTAATCATAGCTTCCAGCCGGTCTCGGTTGGCCTCGTCACGCAGGTCTTTCGGGTCCTTGATTTCATGTTCGATAGTGTGACCGATATAGTGAACGATGTCTTCGGACTGCATGAAAATCGGATTCAGTGTCGTACTGGCGTGGATGGCCCGGCCAGTGAGGGTCTTGGCGGCGATTTCCGTCTCGCTGCGGTCGACGAGGAAGACGCAGAGGCTGCCGAAGACCAGGGTCAGCGTCAGGGAGACGCCGCAGATGACGGTCAAAAAGCGGGACCGTATAGTTTGCATCATGAAAGGGTCCCTCCTTTATGCAGCTGACAAGCCGGGCAGCAGAGCGCCGGCCGCACACAGGCCAGGGCCAATTTCCGACCGCTCCGGGGAACGGCGATGTACGTGACCTCTTTCCACGTATAGCCTGCATCCGCTCCTTTCTGGCGGAAGCGGAAGCAATCCGACTGGTCCCCTTGGGATAATTTCCTTTTGAGCGCCGTATAATCGGTGAAATCCAGGAAGCGCTGGTAGTCATCGGGATGGATATAGCTCCGGGCATAGTGCTGGAGGAACTGGCGCATGAAGAGGCATTTCTCCATGAGTTCCCCGGCTACGGCATGGCACGAGAACAAGGGAATCCCGGCTGATTTGTCCAAGTCGACGAGGTAGATGACATCGTACAGGCGGTAGAGCTCATGAATGTGGACGTTCAGCGCCTCCTGTTCCTGGATGTGTTCGTCCAGAGTCAGGTTGTGCAGGGACACGGTCATCATCCAGCGCGACGGCATGGAGGCAACGAGTTCCGCCGTGAGCTGGACGTAGTAGCCCTTTTCCGACTGGAAGAGCGTTTTTATTATATTACAAAGCCTGACAGGAGTACAAGCGCCTAGTCGGCACCGGCCAGGGCCAGCAGCGCTTCGATGGGTGTCATCTTGCCCGTATCGGTCGTGCGGGACACGGCCGTCCGCACCAGGCCGGTCCGGGCATCGTACCATATTTCGTCATACGTGAGGGCAAAGTCATATTCTTTTCCCTTGAGGCGCCGCGCCTGGAACTGGCGGAGCAGGACCTCGCTGCAGCCGTGCTGCCGGGCCTGGCGCAGGGCTTCTCCCAGGGACTGTTCCCTGCGGGCAAAGACAGGATGCAGGCGGTAGCCGAGCTGGTCGTCGGCAGCCCGTTCCAAATAGGGCGTATCGGCCTGCAGGGCCTCGTCGAGAGTCAGGGACAAGGGCGGGACCCAGACCGGTGAGCCGAAAGGCCGGCCGCCATCGTCTGGCACAGCATGGCCTAGATAGGTTTCATAGGCCGTCTTGGCATCGTGATAACGGCGCAGAGCGGCGTCGGCATATCCGGCTATATCATGGGCAAAGCGGCGCGTCGTCGGCGCTGCCTGCCAGACCGTCTTGTCCGGGAACTGTTCATACGTGCGGGAAACGGCCTGTACGGCCTTTTCTACGGGATCGCCTTCCATGACGATGCGGTCCAGCCGGATGCGCCGGCCGTAAGCCTCATTAAAGGCGTCATTGCCGACAGCCGGAGCGCCGAAGGTCACGACCTGGAGCTGCGACGCACCCTGGTCGGCCAGGCGGGCCGCCGCCAGGACGGCGACGGCTCCGCCCAGGCTGTGGCCGGTCAAGGTCAGCCGTTTCGGTGCATGGGCATCGGCAGCCAGCACCTGGCCTACGGTCTGGCCGCCATAGGGCGCTGCCAGAAGGGTCGTCGTATAGTGGTCAAAGCCGGCATGGACGCGGCGGACGCCGTCCTTTTTAGCGGTCTTCCCTGCCATGCCGCCATAGGCGACGGAATGGAGGTTCAAATCGGACTTGATGTCGGCCAGGCTGGCTGTTCCGGTCACGGCCAGGAGCGTATCGTCCCCTTTCCGGGCCAGGTGGAACTTGGCTTCCGATTTATCATCCTTCTGGACCTGGCTGTCGATGTGCCAGCCCCGGCGCACCAGCTCCTGACGGGCTGCCAGACCGGGCCTGTCGCCGTAAGAAGCCATGGCCATCCAGGCACAGAGGGCTTCCTGCCGGGCCTGTTCATAAGCGGCACGCGGCGAATCGGCAAAGACAGAAAAAGCTGTTGTCACGCAAAAAAAGCACGTGAAAACAGCTTTGTAACAAGAAGTGAACATAGGCTTTCCCCTTTCCAGCCCATCAGGGCTCGTAGGACAAAATGGAAAAGACTTCCCGGTTCGGATGGTGTGATTCTTCAAAATAGAGAGTCCGCTTCAGCTCCCGTTCCCATTCGGCTTTGCGCTTCTTGTCCTTGAGCAGGGCCAGGACGTCAGGATGGGCTTCGATGAGGATATCTCCTTTGATGTGGCGGACCTGGACCATATGGCGCAGGCGGCGGATGATCTGGATGGCCACGGTTTCCGGCGAATAGAGGTAGCCTGAACCGCCGCAGACGTCACACGGGCTGAACTGGACCTGGTACAGGCTCTGGCGGGCCTTCTTGCGGGTGATTTCCACCAGGTTCAGGGCCGTCATGCCCAGGACGCGGGTCTTGGTGCAGTCCTGCGCCGTTTCCCGGGTCAGGATCTGGAGGATCTCGTCGCGTTTCGTCGGCTGGACCATGTCGATGAAATCGATGATGATGATGCCGCCAATATCGCGCAGGCGCAGCTGGCGGGCGATTTCCACGGCCGCTTCCTTGTTGACGTGGAAAATCGTGTCCTGCAGGGTCGAACCGTTACCGGTGTACTTGCTGCTGTTGACGTCGATGACCGTCAGGGCTTCCGTGTGGTCGATGACCAGATTGCCCCCTGACGGCAGGGGCACGATGCGCGACATGAGGTGGGTCAGGCTCTCTTCGATGGCGTACTGTTCAAAGATGGGCACCGTCCCTTCGTAGAGGCGGACACGGCTGCGCCAGGCCGGGTCGGGAAAGACCTGGCAGATGCGTTCATAAGCTTCGCGGCTGTCGACGACGACTTGTTTGACGTCGGCCGTGAAATGGTCGCGGATCATGCGCATGACCAGGTCGGCTTCGCGGTATAAGAGGGTCGGCTTGCGGGACCGCTTATACCGCTGGAGGATGCTGTCCCACGTCCCCAGGAGATATTGCAGGTCCTTGAGGAGCTCTTCCCGGGAAACACCCTTGGCGACGGTCCGGATGATGAGGCCCATGCCGTCGGGCTTGATTTCCGATACGATGCGGCGCAGGCGGTTGCGTTCTTCTTCGTCCCGGATTTTCTTGGACACGCCGATGTAATCGACAGTCGGCATGAGAACGGCGTAGCGGCCGGCCAAGCTGATATTGGCCGTGACTTTCGGCCCCTTCATGCCCTGTTCGTCCTTGATGACCTGAACCAGGACGGACTGGCCCACGGAGAGGTGCATCTGCTGGATTTCTTCCTTCGACGCCGCCCGCGGGAACATGTCGCCCATATAGATGAAGGCGTTCCTGCGGCGGCCGATGTTGACGAAGGCAGCCTGCAGGGACGGCAGGATGTTCTGAATCGTCCCTTTATAGATATGGTTGACAATGTGCATGTCGTCATTGCGTTCGACAGCGAAATCACGAAGACAACCATCCTCCAGGATAGCCATGCGCGTTTCTTCTGGCATGACATTGCCTACGATTGTTTTCATCTTCTCATTCCTCCTGTGCGGGCAAATTGGTAATCGCAGACAGGCTATTTCACTAACAAGACGGCGAAATAACCCGTTTCTTTGGCGTCAGCCGCTTTTTCATAGACCCGCTCTCCCGGCAGGCCGCAGCGTTCGATCATCGACGCCTTGTCGAGGAGCTGCAGGTCCCGCAGTTCCTCCTGGATCGGTGCCAGCCGTCCCGAGGGCTTCATGATGACCTTGCTGCCTTCCAGGGCCAGCAGTTCTTTGCGGTGTGCATTGTTTCCGGGGATGACGATGAGGGCTTCATCCTTTTCGCACAGCGGCTGCTGGAGCTTGGCGGCGACGGCGCAGAAACTGGGCACGCCGGGCACGATTTCCGTGTCGTAGCCGGCCTCATGGACGAGGCGGTGGACGTAGATGCTGGTCGCGTAGACCGTCGGGCAGCCCAAGGTGATGAGGCAGACGTCGTGGCCCTGGTCGAGTTCGTCCTGCAGGCGGCGCGCCGCTTTCTCATGGGCTCCCTGGAGGACCTGGTCGTCGCGGGTCATGGGGAAATCCATGGCGATGACCGTTTTATCTTCTAAGGAAACGCCGCAGCCGTCCAGGGCCTTCAAGAGGATGCCCTGGGCCGTGACGACGCCGGTCCGGCTCTGGGGCACGGCCAGGACGGGACAGGTCCTGATGATTTTCAGCGCCTTCAGGGTCAGCAGTTCCGGGTCGCCCGGGCCGACGCCGACGCAATAGAGTGTACCTTTCATGATCATCCCTCAAATAACGAATATTTCTGACCGTTTTCTTTGCGGGCGAAAATACCCGTCCGCCGGGCCAGCATCATGTCCGTGTGGATGGGCAGGCCGAATTGGCTGCCCAGGATTTCCCAGACCTGGGACGGCTTGATGGCCCCTTCGCCGGTCTGATAGATGCCGACGGTCAGATAGACATTGCCGTCCTTCACATGACCGTGGACGGCTTCGACGACGTGCTGCTTGACGTCGATGGTGCGCACGCGGTGCTTGCCCTTGTGGGACACCTTTTCATAGAGGACGCTGGCCGCATCGTTGAATTTCGCCAAGATCTGGTTGAGTCCGTCCTGGCTGAGGTCTTCCGTCAGCGGGCCGCGCAGGGTATAGACGGCATAATTGGCAATGGCCATCAGCTTCGGCGCCTTGGCATCGACGTATTTGCCATCGAGGACGGCAAAGCCCTGGGGAGACATGGCGTTCATGCGCGCCATGACGTCGGCGACGGGCAGTTTTTCGGCCAGTTCCATATCGAGGTATTCCACATCGGCCGAGACACCGACGCCCAGGGCCGAGGCGAAGCTGAGTTTCATGTGCGGGTTGAAGCCTTCGGAGTAACAAATAGGCAGTTTGGCCCGGATGATAACGTAGCGCACGGCCCGGGCAAAATCCAGGTGCGACAGGAATTGCAGGGCCCCATCTTTCTTAACAGCTAAACGTAGTCTTTCCATGGTCGTCCCCTTCCTTTCTGTCGATGATGGATACGCCCAGGTTCGGGCAGACACCGCAGCCCGTACAGGGCAGGCGACGGCAGTCGTGGGTCAGTTCGGCCCGAGAGGCCTTCTGCCATTCGCGCTTCAAATAGGCCTTGGCGGCACCGTTGCTGAGATGGTCCCAGGGCAGGGCTTCGTCGAGGCTGCGCGTCCGGGCAGCATAGTAATCGGGGTCGATGCCGGCCAGGTCGAAGGCTTTCATCCACATATCGTAATCGAACATTTCCGTCCAGCCGTCGAACTTGCAGCCCAGTTTCCAGGCTTCGTAGAGGACTTTGCCCATGCGGCGGTCGCCGCGGGCGAAGGTCGCTTCCAGGCGGCCCGTCTTGGCATCGTGGTAATGGTAGGAAATGTGTTTGTCGTTGATGAGGCCCTTGATGTACTGCTGTTTCCGTTCGATTTCTTCAATCGGCAGCTGGCCGAACCACTGGAAGGCCGTGTGCGACTTGGGTACGAAGCTCGATACGGAGACCGTGACCTTGCCGTTGTTCTTGTGGGTCACTTTGCGGTAGAGATTGAGGACCTTGTAGGCCAGGTCGGCGATGCCGGCCAGGTCTTCGTCCGTTTCTGTCGGCAAGCCCATCATGAAATAGAGCTTGACCGTGGACCAGCCGTTTTCAAAGGCATTTTCACAGGCTGCCAGCAAATCTTCTTCCGTAACGCCCTTGTTGATGACGTCGCGCAGGCGCTGAGTCCCGGCTTCGGGCGCAAAGGTCAGGCCGCTCTTGCGGACCTGCTGGACCTTATTGGCGATATCGACGGAAAAGCTGTCGACCCGCAGCGACGGCAGGCTGACGCTGACTTTCTGGCCCTTGAATTCGTCCAGGAGCTGGTCGACCAGTTCGGGCAGGCAGGAATAATCGGCCGAGCTCAGGCTCATGAGGGAAATCTCATTGTAGCCCGAATTGGCGATGATCTGTTTGGCCAGGTCGGCCAGGTGTTCCGGCGACTTTTCCCGGACCGGCCGGTAGAGCATGCCGGCCTGACAGAAACGGCAGCCGCGGCTGCAGCCGCGGAAGAGTTCCAGGACGGCCCGGTTGTGGACGATGTCGATGTTGGGTACGATCGGTTTCGTCGGGAAGAAGACGTGTTCCACATCGGAAACGACGCATTTCTCGATTTCTGCCGGTGCTCCCGGTTCAGTGACGGTCAGGCCCTGGAAGTCGCCCTTTGCATCGTACTGGGCTTCATAGAAGGACGGCACGTAGTTGCCCGGCTGCTGGGAGAGCTGCTTCAAGAGGCCCTTCTTGCCGCCCGGTTTCCCCTGCTCTTTCCAGGCAATGATCGTATCGGCCAGGACCTGCGTCGATTCTTCCGATTCGCCCAGGAAAAAGACGTCGATGTAATCGGCCAGGGGTTCGGCGTTGTAGGCACAGGGACCGCCGGCTGCCACCAGGGGCATGTCGTCGCCGCGGTCTTTGGCAAAGAGCGGGATGCCGGCCAAATCGAGCATGTTGAGGATGTTGGTAAAGCTCATTTCGTACTGGAGCGTAAAGCCTACCATATCGAAGTCGTGCACAGGCGTCTTCGTTTCCAGGGAAAAGAGCGGATAGCCCTGGCTGCGCATGACTTCTTCCATATCCGGCCAGGGCGCGTAGACCCGTTCGGCTGCCACATCGGGCCGTTCATTGAGGAGCGCATAGAGGATGCGCAGGCCCAGATGGCTCATGGCGACTTCGTAGACGTCAGGGAAACAATAGGCAACGGTCAGTTTGACGGCATCGTGGTCCTTGACGACGCTGTTCCATTCGCCGCCGACGTAGCGGGCCGGCTTGCTGACTTTGCTCAGTAAAATCGGATCGATCTCCACGGGATGTGACAAATTAATTTCCTCCTTCACGGCGGGTTAAAAAATCATCGTCTGCTAACGCATGTAAATACTCAGTAAGAGGCCCAGGCCCATCATATTGGTCGTCAAGGCGCTGACGCCGTAGCTCATGAACGGCAGGGGGATCCCCGTGACCGGCATGATGCCGCAGGTCATGCCGACGTTGACCAGGATCTGGAAAGCCCACATGGAAACGACGCCTGTCGCCAGCATCATGCCGAAGCTGTCCTTGCAGTCCTTGGCAATCATGAGGCCGCGATAGACGAGGATGAAGTACAGGAACAAGAGGAAGACGCAGCCGAGGAAGCCCAGTTCTTCGCCGATGACGGAAAAGATGAAGTCCGTATGGTTTTCCGGCAGGAAGTTCAGCTGGCTCTGTGTCCCCTGGAAGAGGCCTTTGCCAAAGAGCATGCCCGAACCGATGGCAATCTTCGACTGGATGATATGATAGCCGGCGCCAAAGGGGTCGGCATTGGGATTGAGGAAGACCGTAATACGGGACTTCTGGTAATCCTTGAGGAAATGCCAGCCTATAGGCGCCAGGACGACGCCGGCCAGGAAGACGTTGCGCAAGAGGGACATCTTGATGCGGCCGACGAAGAGCATGCCGAAGGTAATGGCCAGGAAGACGAGACTCGTCCCCAAGTCAGGCTGTTTCAAGACCAGGAGAAAGGGAATCCCGACGTAGAGGCCGATGGGCAGGACCTGGCGCCATGTGTTGAGCTGGCCTACGCGGTCGCTGAGAATCGATGCCGTGCAGATGATCATGATGAGCTTGGAAAATTCCGACGGCTGCAGCGTGATCGGGCCGAGCTGGATCCAGCGCTGGGCGCCCAGGGCCGACGTACCGACGAACATGACGGCGACCAGCATGAGCAGGTTGATGATGTACAGGGGCTTGGCGTATTTCTTCAGCTTCGCATAATCGAAGCGGCTGAAAAAGAGGATGATCATCAAGTCGACGACAAAAGCCGCCCCCTGTTTTGCGACGAAGTCGTAGTTGATGGCCCCTTTATTGATATGCGTCGCACTGCCGATGATGCACAGGCTGATGCAGACGATGAGGAAGCTCACGATGAGCATGACTTTATCTAAATTTTTCCATTCTCGTTTAATAAACATTTCTCTCTCCTATCGACGATAGTGGCGCCAATTCCGGCATTCCTGACGGCGGCGCTGCAGCGACAGGCCCGGTAAGACGTCGGCCTGGGCCTGGTGTTTCGGCAAGAGGGCCGTCAGAGCCGTTTCCTCGATGGCCTTCCCCGTTTCCAGCCAGTCTGCCGTAGCCGACAGGGCCTGACAGAAAGGCAGGGAATCGGCCATACAGGTGATCCGTCCTTCCCCGGCAGCCCGGTCGATGCCATCATCATGCGGTAAGAGACCGGCGACGTGGCCGGTCTGCAAACGGGCTTTGGCTGCGTCTGGCGTGATGACGCCGTCAGCGTAAAAATTATTGAGGATGACGTCGTAGTGAAAGCGCTTCTGCCGGTCCGCATACTGCATGACCTTAGCCGCATCGCGCAGGGACGACGGCGACGGTTCGACGACGAACAGGATCTCATCGGCCAGGGCCGTCGCCGCCTGATAGGCGCCGTCGCGGCCGGGCGGGCAGTCGATGAGGGTATAGTCATAGGACCCGGACAGGGACTCCAGGACATATTGATACGACGGGATGTCGATCCGCTCCCAGGTCCGCTTCTGGCTGGCCGGCAGGAAATCCAGTCCCGGCACGACCGGCAGCAAAGCCTGGCCGGGCAGGCATTTCCCCCGCGCAGCCTGGGCGGCATCGTAATGGATGGACCCGTCCAGACCGAAGAGCAGGTCGAGATTGCGCAGGCCCATGTCGGCGTCGGCCGCCAGGACGCGGTGGCCCCGGCGCTGCAGGAGGACAGACAAGGCCGCCGTAATCAGGGTCTTGCCGACGCCTCCCTTGCCGGAGGCGATGGCGATGAGCTGGGACATGAAATCACTTTCCTTTCTGATGAGATAAGGCCGTCATCAGGACTTATCGGTCAGACTCAGCCCCATCGCGATGGCTGCTGTCCTTCCCGTCCTGCGCATTCTTATTGGCCTTGTTGTCCTTTTCTTTGCCGTCCTTGTCTTTATCCTTCGGTGCGCCTTCGGCGTATTCACCGACGTGGAAGTAGGCTTCCAGCATGGAACGGACAATCGGGCCGGACGACAGGGACCCGAAACCGCCCTGTTCCGTCAGGACGGCGATGACGATGCGCGGATGTTCATACGGCGCATAGGCGACGAACCAGCCATGGTCCGTGCCGCCGAAGTTTTCCGCCGTCCCTGTCTTACCAGCGACCTGGATGGGGAAGCCGGCGAACAGGGAACCAGCTGTACCGGATTCTTCAGCAACGTTACGCATCCCTTCGCGGACCAGGTCCAGCGTCGATTTGGATACGGACAGGGTGCCGACCTGTTCCGGTGCAAAAATCTTATACGGCGTGCCGTCGAGATTGTCGATACGGCTGACGATGAACGGCCGGTACTGGATGCCGCCGTTAGCGACTTCGCTGACGATCATGGCTGCCTGGAGCGGCGTAACCAGCTGGAACCCCTGGCCGATAGCCGAGTTGAACGTATCGCCGAGGTACCATTCATCGTGGAAATTCTTCTTCTTATATTCCGCACTGGCGACCAGGCCCGGTGCTTCGCCGCGCAGGGCGATGCCCGTCTTCTTGCCCATGCCGAACATGCGGGCGTATTTCGCCAGTTCGTCGATGCCGACGCGGCGGCCCATTTCGTAGAAGTATACGTTATCGGACTTAGCCAGGGCTTCGACGAAATTGATCCAGCCCAGGGCTTCGCCGCCGGCGTTGCGCATGTCGACCAGCCAGTGGCGGCCACTGTCGAAGATCATTTCATCAGGCGTGACCTTCTTGAGTTCCAGGGCTGCCGAACCGGTGATCAGCTTGAACGTAGAGCCCGGCGGATATTCGCCGGCAATGACGCGGTTTTCCATGGGGTGATTGGGATTGTCGTTGATGAGGGACCATTCTTTTTCCGTAATGCCCCGGGTAAACCAGTTCGGGTCGTAAGCAGGACGGCTGGCCATGGCCAGGACGGCGCCCGTATTGGGGTCGATGGCGACGGCAGCGATGCCGTGGGTGCCGATGCCGTTGGCGATCTGGCGGTCCATGGCCCGTTCCGTAGCCTGCTGCAGGTAGAGGTCGATGGTCAAGTGCATATTGTGACCGGCTACGGGGTCCTTGCGTTCCATTTCCTTGACCGGACTGCCGGCAGCGTCGACTTCGACCTGACGGCCGCCGTCCTTGCCGCGCAGGAGGTCATCGTAATAGGCTTCCAGGCCGGCCCGGCCGATCTGGGTGATGTTGGATACGCCTTCGACGCCTTCCAGGCGCTTGGCGTCTTCTTCATCGATCTGGCCGACATAGCCAAAGACCTGGGCGGCCATCATCTTGTACGGATAATAGCGGATCGGCTGGACGTCGACGGAGACGCCAGGCAGGTCGTTGCGCTGTTCTTCGATTTTCGTGACGATATCCTGGGTCAAGTCATTGGCCAGGACCGTCGGCACGTAAGAGCTCTTGACCTTCTGGACCTTTTCCCGCAGCTTATCTTCCGGCATGTTGAGGATGCCGGCCAGTTTCTGCAGTTCTTCGTCGCTCATGCCGTCCTTAGGCGGCACGTAGGTCACCATGAAGCTCGGCCGCGAGCCGACGAGGATCTGGCCGTTGCGGTCGTACATGATACCGCGCATGGCTGCAATGGGGATGGCCCGCAGGCGGTTCCCTTCGGCCAGGGTATAATAATATTCACCGGCAAAGAGCTGCAAGTAGACCAGCCGGCTGATGAGGATGACGAAAATCGCGATGACGATCCAGTAGAGGTAGCGGAAACGGCCATCTTGATTCTTCTTTTTCAATAACGCTTCAAGCATGTAACTAAATCTCCTTTATTTACCAGCGATAGCCCGGGAACCCGTAAAAGGCATCGTCGCGGCGCAGATGCCAGACGATGTGATCCACCGGCAGGGCCAGGATTCCGTGATAAACAAGCATAGGGATGCTGAATTCCAACAAGTAGGCGGCGATGTTGATGTACTGGCCGGCCAGGAAGAGGAACCCGCAGGTCAGGACCAGGCCGACTTCGGTCGCCCCGAGGACGATGAGCAATGTCAATACCCACTGGTCCTTGTCGATGTCGCGGCCGAGGTAGCTGCAGATGAGGGCCACGATGAGATAGACCAACAGGTGCAGGCCAAAGAAATTGCCGATAATGACATCCTGACAAAATCCGCCCAAGAGGGCTGTGATGATGCCGATGCGCTGACCGTGATGGAGGGCCATGAGGACGACGAAGACGAAGATGAGGTTAGGCTGGCTCACGCTGTTAAACATAAAAGGCAGGATGGCAGCCTGCAAAATAAAGACGATGAAGGCTGTCATGACACAGTTCAGTTTCTTCATAATGCCGCGGCTCCTTTAATTCCTTCTACTTTGTCGCGATTCGTCTGAGGTACGAGTTTCGGCGTGACTTCCGGTTTTTCATAGGACCCGGTATCGGCCGACTTCAAGATGACGAAGACTTCTTCCAGTTTGGAGAAATCGACGCTGGGACGAATGACGGCATATTTTACGAAATCATTTTCATTCTGATGGATCGATACGATGGTGCCGATGGGCAGGCCCTTCGGATAGATGGAGCCGAAGCCCGATGTGACCAGTGTATCCCCTTCCAGGATATCCGCATCCTTGGCGATGTTGACGAACTGCGGTTCCGTCGGCACGTTGCCGTTGCCGCGGACGACAGAGGAAACGCGCGATTCCGGACGCTGGACGATAGCGCCGATGCTGGTCCGCGGGTCCGTCAGGAGCTGGACGCGGGACGAATGCGGATAGACGTCGCTGATGAAGCCGACGACACCGCTCGGCGTGATGACCGGCATGTCTTTTTCGACGCCTTCGCCGCTGCCGACATCGATGATCATGGTGTTGGTCCACGTGCCGTAGTCACGGGAAATGACCGAACCAGCCAGAAGCTGGTACTGATTATGGGTCGATTTGAAATTGAGGAGCGCCCGCAGGCGGTCGTTTTCGGCTACGACTTCATCGTAGTCGACAGTCCGGCTCTTGAGGTCGGCATTTTCTTTTTCCAGCGATTCCCATTCAATGCGGTTCTTCAAGCTGACGTCGACGATGTGGATGCTCGAGATCAGCGAATCCATGACGCGGCTGGCACCGTATTCAAAAGGCGACATGATCGTCATCAGCGGCTTGGTAATGAACGGCAGGGAATCGCGCTGGCGCCAGGCCCAGCCGACAAGCGCAATGACGATGAATAAGATGAGTACGAAGACGACGCTTCTTTTACCGAACGAAAACAATTTTAAAATCTCCTCCTATATATACGCTGTGCCCCTTCGATGAGGGCCGATAATTTATCACGATCAGCGACGGCAATGCCCGTGCCCTTGGCGACAGCCAGTTCCGGCTCGGAAGCCAGCATGACCGGCACGCCCAGTTCCTGGGTGAAGAGCTGGTCCATGCCCTTTAGCTTGGCCCCGCCGCCAGTGAGGACGATGCCGTGTTCCATAATATCTGCGGCCAGTTCCGGCGGCGTTTCCCGCAGGACATCCTTGACCAGGTCGAGGATCTTGATGAGAGGCTTGCCGATGACGTGGTAGAGCTCACTCGATTTGATGGCCATTTCCCGCTGGAGGCCGTCATCGAGGCCGCGGCCCATGAAGTAATAGCCCCGATCTTCCAGGGGCAGGACAGCCGAGCCGTTGGTCACTTTCATCTCTTCCACCGTCGTGTCGTCAGTGACGATATCGTACTGATAGCGCAGGTAATCTTTGATGGCCGCATTGAAATCGAGGCTGCCCAGATGGAGCGACTTGGATACGACGATGCCGCCCAGGGACAGCATGGCTACATTGGTCGTACCGCCGCCGATGTCGACGACCATATTGCCGATTGGGTCATAGACGGGCAGATTCACGCCGAGAGCCGCAGCAGCCGCCGTTTCGATGAGGAAGGCTTCCTTGGCGCCGGCCTGATAGACGGCTTCCATGACGGCCCGTTTTTCGACATTCGACGCCGCCGAAGGTACGCCGATCATGATGCGCAGGCGCTGGACGCTGCGGACGCACTTGCTGAGGATATAGCCCAGCATCGTCCGGGTTACACTGTAATCGGCGATGACGCCGTGGACCAGAGGCCGATGGAGCTTCACCGTTTCCGGCGACCGGGACAATAAGTCCTCTGCCGCCCGGCCGACAGCAATCATCTTGCTGTTCCGTTCATCTGTCGCCATGACCGACGGTTCAGATAGGACGATGCCCCGGCCCTCCACATAGACCTGGGTCGTAGACGTCCCTAAATCAATCCCTATATTTTTAGTTAATGGAGAAAAAATCGAAGCCATAACAAATCCTTTCTATTTCTTTCGCATATTCTGTTATACAAAACAGTCATCATTCCATATTCTATCACATTGCGCCCCTTTTCGCATTAACTAATTTCATGGAATGGAAAAAAGGCGTTGTCCCAAGAAGACAACGCCTTTTTTAGTTTTAAGTTTGCAGTTTGTAGTGGATAGGTAAAAATTCAAGCCCCTCCGCTACAAACTACAAACTCAATACTACAAACTTTGAAACAAAGAAACCTCGCATGACAGCCGAAACGACCACACGCTTCTTACGCGACTTTCAATCCGGCACGGTGCAAGGCCATGACGATCGGCGTAATGATCAGGCCCGATACGATGGCTTCCGGGATGCCATTGACGGCCGTAATGCCCAGCATGATGTTGATGACGTTCATGAAGGGGATGCCCTGTGCTTCGGCATAAGGGACGCCGACGATGGCCGTAAAGGAACCCAGGAAGAGAATCGTGTGACAGACCGTCGTCAAGACCGCCGTGACGGCGATGCGCCATACTTCGCGGATTTTCAGATGACGGTACAATTCAAAGGCGATGACGCCGATCAGGATACGCGGTACGATACAGATGAAGGCGTCGGCAACGACGTTATACTGTACAGCAAACAACAGCAACGCGCTCGGTGCCTGCAAGGACCGGATAAAGGAAAAGCTACCGAACATGAAGCCGACGATCATGCCGACCTTGCGGCCTGCTGTCAGGCTGCCGATGATAGTCGGGATGTGAAGGATCGTCGCGTTCATGATGACCAGCGGGATGAAACCATAGCCCGTAAGGCCTAAAAAAATCGTAATCGCCGATAAGAAACCGGCAACCGTTAACTGACGAATCGACAAAAAAGTGCGTCGTGCCGGCATGACGCCAGCAACATTCTGTTTTTCCATGTTTTTCCTCCGTTCTCGCTCTTTCGCAAGATACAAGTCGCAATACGATTAAAGACGCAAAAACACGGCCGGTCCGCGCCAGTATCCGCCCGTTTCCGGTACCAACCCGGCGCTTTAAAAGAACCTGCCTTATGTGTCACGCGTAGTATATCATACTTGAAGGGGTCTTGCCAATAGCAATTGGGAATATTGTGAATCTTTACACAAGCATAATGGAGGATAAAGGCCTTCGGCCGCAGTTGGCAAAGAAACACTATCCAGAGAGCTCACCCTCTATCATGAATTAAATTTCAAACATGAAAAAGAAAGGGACTGTACGCGATAGCACAAAGCTTCATGCGACAGTCCTTTTTGGTGCGAGTGGAGGGACTTGAACCCTCACGCCGTGAGGCGCCAGATCCTAAGTCTGGTGCGTCTGCCATTCCGCCACACTCGCAAGTACCTTTTTATTCTACCATGCTTCCCTCCTATTGGTCAAACAAAAAATATGGTATCATATTTCTATATATATCATAAAGGAGGATTGTTATGTTATTACAAAGGGAATCGAAATTTGAAGGGTCTGTACTCGGATTTATCGGCTATGGCCTCATCTTAGTCATCCTTACGATTTGTACGTTCGGCATCGCCTATCCTTGGGGCGAAGTCATGTTCCGCCGCTGGATCTGCCGCAATACGATCATCGACGGTCAGCGTCTCACTTTTGATGGAACAGGTCTGCAGCTCTTCGGCAGCTACATCAAATGGTGGTTCTTCACTATCATCACGCTGGGCATCTACGGCTTCTGGCTGTTCAACAAGATGACCGCCTGGCGGGTAAAACATACGCATTTTAGGGAATAATAAAAGGGCTGTCGCATCGCGACAGCCCTTTTAAGTTGTTAGTGGCTAGCAGTTAGTGGTTAGCAGATAGTTTTAAATTTAAAGGTTTTCTCTGTGAGAAAGGGACTACACATACGATGAGGATAACCAGCGAGTTACTAACCACGAGCCACCAATCTCACACGACCTGAAACAGGTAGAACTTCAGGTAATTCGTTTCCGGGACGTTCCAGAGGATGGGATGGTCCGGCGACTGCTGGCGCCCTTCGATCTGGCGGAGGCGGACGCCGGCGTCTTTGGCGGCGTCGTGGAGCATCCGGCGGAACAGGTCGTCACGCATGAAGTGAGAGCACGAACAGGTCGCGAGGTAACCGCCGCGGGGCAGGAGTTTCATGGCTTTCAAGTTGATTTCCTTGTAGCCCCGGATGGCGTTGTGGACGGTATGACCCGATTTGGTGAAGGCCGGCGGGTCGAGGATGATGAAATCATAGTCATGGCACTTGTGGTCGGCCAGATCGGTCAAGAGGTCGAAGACGTTGGCCTGCTTGGCCGTGACGATGTCTTCCAGGCCGTTGCGGCGGATATTTTCGTTGGTCATGTCGACGGCTTCCTGGGAAATGTCGACGGCTGTGACGCTGGCTGCCCCGCCCTTGGCCGCATTGAGGGCAAAGGCTCCGGTATGGGTGAAGCAGTCCAGGACGTGCTTGCCGGCAGCGATTTTGGCAACAGCCAGACGGTTGTATTTCTGGTCCAGGAAGAATCCCGTCTTTTGGCCATTTTCCACATCGACATCGTAGAGGATGCCGTTTTCGTCGATGGTCGTCAAGACGCTGCCCGGCTGAGGCAGGAAGTCGGCCTGATACCAGCCTTTATACTCTTCCATGCCATCCAGTTCGCGGACTTTGACGTCGTTCCGTTCATAAATGCCGCGGATGGTGACGCCCATGGCGGCCAGTTCGTCGACGAGAGCCTTGAAGATGACCGGTTTGACCTGGTCCATGCCGTAGCACAGGGTCTGGGCGACGAGGACGTCGTTATAGCGGTCCACGGTCAGGCCTGGCATGTCGTCGGCGTCGCCGAAGATGAGACGGCAGCAGGCGAAGTCTTTATCGCCCATGACGGTCTTGCGGTAATCCAAGGCATATTTGACCCGGCGCTGCCAGAAAGCTTCGTCGAAGCGGTCGTTGGCATTGCGCGACACGATGCGCACGCGTATCTTAGAAATGTCGTTGGCAAAGCCCGTGCCGAGATAGCGGTCTTTGTCGCTGTAGACGTCGACGATGTCCCCTGTCTGGTACGTGCCTTCGACATGGGTCACTTCTTCGCCATATACCCAGGGGTGGCCGCTGCGGGCAGCCCGTTCCCCCTTCTTGGTAATCGTTAATTTCGCATAAGGTCGGTTCATATTTCCCCCGTTTTATAAAATATAATGGCTCAAGTCGACGTTCTGGACGACGTCGTTCAGCTTGCCCGAAACGAATTCTTTATTGACGACGATGTGCTTTTCGTCGATATCCGGTGCTTCATAGGCCACATCTTCGAGGATTTTTTCCAAAATCGTGTGCAGCCGGCGGGCGCCGATGTTTTCCGTTTCCAAGTTGACGCGGTATGCGTATTCGGCAATAGCATCGATGCCGTCATCGGTGAATTCCAGGGTGACGCCATCCGTTTCCAGGAGGGCCTTATACTGTTTGACCAGGGACTGGTTCGGTTCGGTCAGGATGCGGCGGAAATCGTCGACCGTCAGGGACTGGAGTTCGACGCGGATCGGGAAGCGGCCCTGCAGTTCCGGAATGAGGTCGCTCGGCTTGGATACGTGGAAGGCACCGGCAGCGATGAAGAGGATGTGGTCCGTCTTGACCGGGCCGTACTTGGTGTTGACCGTAGCCCCTTCGACGATGGGCAGGATGTCGCGCTGTACGCCTTCGCGGGAGACGTCGGGCCCGTTGGAACGGCCCTTTTCGGCGATCTTATCGAATTCGTCGATGAAGACGATGCCCGATTCTTCCGTCACTTCGATGGCTTTGTCGACGATGATGTCCATATCCAGGCATTTTTCCAATTCTTCTTCCTTGAAGATTTCCCGGGCCTTGGCGACGGTCATCTTCTTTTTCTTCTTCTTTTTCGGCATGATGCTGCCCAGCATTTCCTGGAAATTGTTGGTCAGTTCTTCCGTCGAATTGCCCGTCAGGATGCCCTGGAAGCCCTGGTTCTGTTCAGCCACTTCGACTTCGATTTCCCGGTCGTCCATCTTATGGGCGCAAATATCTTCAAACATCTTCTGCCGGCGGTCGGACTTCGGTTCTTCCAGCTGCTTCGGTTCTTCCGGCGTTTCATCGTCGTCATCATCGCTACTGAAGAAGACGTCCATCGGGTTCTTGACTTTTTCCTTGATGGACTTCTTCGGCCAGAAGACCTGGAGGATGCGCTTGTTGGCTTCTTCTTCGGCCTTTTCTTCATAGCGTTGGCTTTCCTGTTCCTGGACCATGCGGATGGCATTGGCCACGAGGTCGCGGATCATCTGTTCGACGTCGCGGCCGACATAACCGACTTCGGTGTATTTCGTCGCTTCGACTTTAATGAACGGCGCGCCGACGAGCTTGGCCAGGCGGCGGGCGATTTCCGTCTTGCCGACGCCAGTCGGCCCGATGAGCAGGATATTCTTGGGGATGATTTCATCCTGCATGTCTTCACTCAGGCGTTTGCGGCGCCAGCGGTTGCGCAGGGCGATGGAGACGGATTTCTTGGCTTCCCCCTGGCCGACGATGTATTTATTCAATTCCGCCACGATCTGTTTTGGCGTCAATTCTGTTTTTTCCATGAAAATACCTCTTTCTTAAATTTCTTCGACAATGACGTTGTGGTTGGTGTAGACGCAGATATCGGCTGCAATATGCAGGGATTTTTCAGCGATTTCCCGGGCCGACAAGTCCGTGTTCTGCATGAGGGCCCGTGCCGAAGCCAGGGCATAGTTGCCGCCGGAACCGATGGCCAGGACGCCGTCGTCCGGTTCGATGACTTCGCCGTTGCCGGAAATGAGCAGGATGCGCTGGCTGTCAGCGACCAGGAGCAGGGCTTCCAATTTATGGAGGATCTTGTCGGACCGCCAGTCCTTGGCCAGTTCGACGGCACTGCGGACGAGGTTGCCATTGTGTTCGTTCAATTTTTCTTCAAAGTGGTCGAACAAGGTGAACGCATCGGCGACGGAGCCGGCAAAACCGCTGATGATCTTGCCGTGATAGAGGCGGCGGACTTTCTGGGCCGTCCCTTTCATGATGACGGCATTGCCCATCGTGACCTGACCGTCGCCGGCGATGGCCGTCTTGCCGTCGCGCTGGACGGCGCAGATCGTAGTAGCGTGGAATTCTGTAGACATTAATTCAGACATGGGTAATCCCCTTTCATTTGTTCAATTTCATCGAGTGCCCGCTGTGCCAGCAAGGCGTTCTTTTCTTTCTTCTTCATGCGTTTCTTGATGCCCAGCGGTTCCATGAGGCCGAAGTTGATGTTCATCGGTTGGAAATGGTCGTTCGGGCCGCTGGAAATATATTGGCTCAGGCCGCCCATGGCCGTGCGCCGGGAAAAGGTCAGGCCGTCTTCCCCTTGCAGGAGGCGGGCCGCATTGACACCGGCCAACAGGCCCATGGCAGCCGATTCCAGGTAGCCTTCGACGCCGGTCAACTGGCCGGCAAAGAGCAGGTTCGGCTGTTTACGCAGCTGCAGCGTCGGCAGGAGCAGTTCCGGCGAATTGATATAGGAATTGCGGTGCATGACGCCATAGCGGACGAATTCGGCGTGTTCCAGGCCGGGAATCATGGAAAAGACCCGCTTCTGTTCGGGGAACTTGAGATGGGTCTGGAAACCGACGATATTGTACAGCGTGGCGCTGCCGTTATCCTGGCGGAGCTGGACGACGGCATAAGGCAGTTCGCCTGTACCGGGCAGTTCCAGGCCGACAGGCTTCATGGGGCCGTAGCGCATGGTATCGATGCCGCGGCCGGCCATGACTTCGATGGGCATGCAGCCTTCAAAGACACTGTCGTCTTTTTCAAAGTCGTGGAGTTCGGCACATTCAGCCGTCGTCAGGGCCTGCCAGAAAGCTTCGTATTCTTCTTTGGTGAAAGGGCAGTTGAGATAGTCTGCCCCACCCTTGCCGTAGCGGGCGGCGCGGTAGACTTTGGTCATATCCAGGGAGTCGACGGCGACGATAGGCGCGGCGGCGTCGTGGAAATGGAAGTAATCCTCCCCGGTCAGGCGGCGGATGGTATCGGCCAGGGCGTCACTGGTCAGGGGGCCGCTGGCGACGATGCAGATCTGGTCGTCCGGCAATTCCGTCACTTCTTCATGGCGGATGGTGACCAGGGGATGATCCTTTAGTTTTTCCGTCACGTACTGGCTGAAGGGGACGCGGTCGACGGCCAGGGCCCCGCCAGCCGGGACGCGGTGCGTATCGGCGGCATCCATGATGAGCGAGCCGAGACGGCGCATTTCTTCCTTCAAGAGGCCGACGGCGTTTTCAATATTCGCTGCCCGCAGGGAATTGCTGCAGACGAGTTCTGCGAAATATTCCGTGTGGTGAGCCGGCGACGATTTGACCGGCCGCATTTCTACGAGTTCTACCGGGATGCCGCGGCGGACGAGCTGCCAGGCAGCTTCCGATCCGGCCAGGCCGGCTCCGATGATTAAGACACTATTCTTCATGCACTACCTCACCTTTTTTATGGTTTTCACACTCTGCATTGCTGCAGAAAATCTTATCGGGTCCTTTTTTATAATGTTTGACAATCATGATGCTGCCACAAAGGGGACACTTCTTGTCGACAGGCTGGTTCCAGAGGACGAAGTCACATTCCGGATACTGGCTGCAGCCGTAGAAGACGCGGCCCCGCTTGGACTTGCGCTTGATGAGCGTCCCCTTTCCGCACTTGGGACAGGTAATCCCCAGGTCTTCGACGATGGCCTTGGTATTGCGGCATTCCGGGAAATTGGAGCAGGCCAGGAATTTGCCGAAGCGGCCGAATTTATAGACCATCGGCGCGCCGCAGAGCTCGCAGACCTGCCCCGAATCCTGGCCGGAAATGGTGACTTTTTCCATCTTTTCTTCAGCTTCGTCCATTTCCGGCTTGAAGACGTCATAGAATTCCTGGAGGACGTGGCGGTACGTGTCCTTGCCCTGTTCGATGGCGTCCAGCTCTTCTTCCATGTGGGCCGTGAAGCCGACGTTGATGATCTGGGCGAAATATTTCTTCAGCAAATCGACGATGATGACGCCCAGTTCCGTCGGGACGAACTGTTTATCCTTCTTTTCGACGTAATTGCGGTTCTGGATGGTATCCATGATGGGCGCATACGTACTCGGCCGGCCGATGCCCTTTTCTTCCAGCGTCTTGATCAAGCTGGCTTCGGTATAGCGTGCCGGCGGCTGAGTGAAATGCTGCTGCGGCGTGACGGCCTGGTTGTGGACGACGGTATGGGCCGAAATATGGGGCAGCTCGGCCAGGGTCTTGTCCTTCTTGGCGTCTTCGTAGAGTTCCGTAAAGCCCTTGAACAGGACTTTGTAGCCTGCAGCCCGCAGTTCGTAGCGGCCGCTGTCGATGATGATGGCCATGTGTTCCGTTTCGACCGATTCCATCTGGCTGGCCAGGAAGCGGTTCCAAATGAGCGTATACAGGCGCAGCTGATCGCGGGACAGGAATTCCGACACCTTGTACGGCGTCAGTTCCAGCGACGTCGGACGGATGGCTTCATGCGCATCCTGACTGGTCTGTTTCGTCTTGTAGACGCGGGGCTTGTCGGGGATGTATTCTTCGCCGTAGTTCGACGTAATGAACTCCCGCGCGGCCTGGACCATATCGTCGTTGATGCGGACCGAGTCCGTACGCATGTAGGTAATGAGGCCGACGTGGCCCTGGTCGCCCATATCGAGGCCTTCATAGAGCTGCTGGGCCAGCATCATCGTCTTCTTGGCGCCGAAGTTGAGCTTGCTGACACATTCCTGCTGCATCGTCGACGTCGTGAACGGCGGCTGGGGCTGGCGTTTGCGCTTGCGCTTTTCGACCTTCACAATCATATCCGGGTCGTGGTCTTCGCCGCGGCTTTCCCAGGTCAGGTCGTGGGCGATGGCTTCGGCCGCTTCCTGCGTCGGGATTTCAGCCTTCTTGCCGTCGATCTTGGTCAGTTCTGTCGGCAGGGTCAGGCCGTCTTCGGTCTTATAGGTTCCACTGACGGTCCAGTATTCTTCCGGCACGAAAGCCTTGATGGCTTCTTCCCGTTCACAGATGAGGCGGACGGCGACGGACTGGACACGGCCGGCGCTGAGGCCCTTGCAGACTTTCTTCCACAGAAGAGGGCTCAGTTTATAGCCGACGATGCGGTCCAGGACGCGCCGGGCCTGCTGGGCGTCGACTTTCTTGAGGTCGATGGGTTCCGGGTCCTTGATGGCCTCAAGGATGGCTTTCTTGGTAATTTCGTGGAACATGATGCGGCATTTGTCGTGCGGGTCGATTTCCAGCAAATGGGCCAGATGCCAGGAAATGGCCTCCCCTTCGCGGTCCGGGTCAGTTGCCAGATAGACTTGTTTCGATCGGATGTATTCATTCTGCAAGTCTTCAATGAGTTTGCGCTTATCCCACATGTTGGTATACGTCGGCACGAAGCCTTCTTCGATATTGACGCCGAACTGGTTGCGCGGCAGATCCCGCAGGTGGCCGCGGCTGGCCATGACCTTGTAGCCGCTGCCCAGGAAGCGTTCGATAGTCTTGGCCTTGGCCGGCGATTCGACGATGACCAGGTTCTTGGCGTTCTTCGGGAGCGGATCCAGCTTCTTCAGCGGTTCCTTCTTGGGCAGATTGACCGTGCCGTGGATGACGGTCTTCTCGCCGTCGCCTTTTTTCTTGCGGCCTCGTTTCTTCTTTTTAGTATCATCAATGATGATTGTGCGTTTAATCGGAAATTCTAACATCTATCTCCATCCTGCCTCTCGCTGTACACGAAATCTGAAAATGTACTTAAACTATTTCTCATCATACACTATTCGCCGCGACCTTTCAAGATGTGACTCTTTCTAATACTATAATATGAGCAAATATGAGCACAAAAAAGAGGCTGTCGCACGAAGCTAAAATGGCTTAATGCGACAGCCCCTTTTTTAGTGGCTAGTGGCTAGCGGCTCCCCTTATAGGGGAGCTGGCCGCCGAAGGCGGTCTGAGAGGTTGCTTTTGACCAAAAAAGACCCTCGCATGATGGTAGAAGCCTTCGTGCGACAGGCCCTTTTTGGGTTTTAAGTTTTCAGTTTACATTTTTTAGTGAAACCGAGTTAGTGAATTTCACTGATGATGACGTCGGTCATCTTCTGGGTGTCGGCTTTCTTGAAGCCTTCTTTATAGAGGTCCGGCGTGCGCCAGCCGGCAGCCAGGGCGGCGTCGACGGCTTTTTCAATCTTGTCGGCCGCTTCGTCTTCATCCAGGGAGTAGCGCAGGAGCATGGCCGCCGAAAGGATGGTGGCGCAGGGATTGGCAATGCCCTGGCCGGCAATGTCCGGTGCCGAGCCGTGGATCGGTTCGTAGAGGCTGGTCATTTCGCCGATGGAAGCTGACGGCATCATGCCGATGGAACCGCCGAGAACAGCCGCTTCATCGCTGAGGATATCGCCGAAGAGGTTGCTCGTGACGATGACGTCGAACTGCTTCGGATTGAGGGCCAGCTGCATGGCGCAGTTGTCGACATAAAAATGATTCAAAGCGACGTCGGGATAATCCTTGGCGACGTCGATGACCGTACGGCGCCACAGGCGGGACGTAGCCAGGACGTTGGCCTTGTCGACGGACGTAACCTTGTGGCGGCGCTTCTGGGCAGCCTTCATGGCAAAGGTGCTGATGCGCTGTACTTCAGGGACACTGTAGTTTTCCAGGTCCCACGCGCGTTCGACGCCATTGTGGATTTCCGATTCGCAGCGGTCGCCGAAATAGATGCCGCCGACGAGTTCGCGGACGATGAGGACGTCCGTCCCGGTGACGATATCCGGTTTGAGCGGCGAGTATTCGGCCAGAACTTCCGGTACCTTGACCGGGCGCAGGTTGACGTAGAGCCCCAAAGCCTTGCGCAGGCCCAGGACGGCCTGTTCCGGGCGCAGTTTCGGGTCGACGTTGTCCCACTTGTCGCCGCCGACGGCGCCGAAGAGGATGGCGTCGGAGTTCTTGGCCGCTTCGATGGTATCTTCCGGCAAGGGCGAACCGCAGAGGTCATAGGCCGTGCCGCCGGCCGGTTTCTTTTCAAAAGTCAGGCCGATGTGGCAGACTTCATCGATTTTCTGTAAGACTTTGACGGCACCTGCCGTGATTTCTTCCCCGATTCCGTCGCCGGGGATGACGACGATATGTTTAGCCATGTTACTTAGACTCCTTTACGTAATTGATCAAGCCGCCGGCTTTGGCGATGTCCTGGATGAAGCCCGGCAGGGGCGGTGCCTGGAAGGTATCGCCTGTCGTCTTGTCGACGATTTTCCCCGTGTCGAGGTCGATGGAGAGGATATCGCCGGCTTTGATTTTTTCGACGTCGTCGCCGATTTCCAGGGCCGGCAGGCCGACGTTGATGGCATTGCGGTAGAAGATGCGGGCGAAGCTGGCCGCAATGACGACGGGGATGCCCGACGCCTTGATGGCAATCGGTGCGTGTTCACGGGATGAACCGCAGCCAAAGTTGTGGCCGCCGACCATGATGTCCCCTGCCTTTACGTTGCCGGCAAAGGTTTCGTCAATGTCGACCATGCAGTGCGTGGCCAATTCTTTCGGATCGAAGCTGTTCAAATAACGAGCCGGGATGATTACGTCTGTATCGATATTGTCGCCGTAGCGCCATACTTTTCCTTCTAATGTCATGATTAACGGACCTCCTTCGGTGCGGCAATCTTGCCGAGAATCGCACTGGCTGCAGCGACCTGCGGGCCAGCCAGGTAGACTTCGCTGTCGACGTGACCCATGCGGCCGCGGAAGTTGCGGTTCGTCGTGGAGACACATTTTTCACCAGCTGTCATGATGCCCATGTAGCCACCCAGGCAGGGACCGCACGTCGGCGTCGAAACGGCACAGCCGGCAGTGATGAAGGTTTCGATGTAGCCGGCCTTCATGGCTTCCATGTAGACGTGCTGGCTGCCGGGGATGACGATGCAGCGCACGTCAGGATGGACTTTATGGCCTTTGAAGATGTCCGCAGCGATCTTCAAATCTTCCAGACGGCCATTGGTACAGGAGCCGATGACGACCTGGTCGATCTTGATGTCGCCGAAGGTGCCGATGACCTTGGTGTTTTCCGGCAGGTGCGGGAAAGCGACGACGGGCTTCAATTCAGACAAGTTGATTTCGACAGTCCGGCTGTAATGGGCGTCATCGTCAGCCGTGACGATGTCGTAGCCATCGGGGACGCGGCCCTTTTCATAGGCTATGGTCTGTTCATCGACAGGGAAGATGCCGTTCTTGGCACCGGCTTCGATAGCCATGTTGGCAATAGTGAAGCGGTCGGTCATATCCAGAGCAGCGACGCCTTCGCCCGTGAATTCCAGAGACTGATAGAGGGCGCCGTCGACGCCGATCATACCGATGAGGGTCAGCATGACGTCTTTGCCCGTAATGTCATCGGGTTTGGAGCCCGTCAGATGGACATTGATGGCATCGGGGACTTTGAACCAGGCCTTGCCTGTAGCCATGGCGACGCCTAAGTCCGTCGAGCCGACGCCGGTGGAGAATCCGCCCAGGGCGCCATACGTACAGGTATGGGAATCAGCACCGATAGTCAACATACCGGGAGCGACGATGCCCTGTTCCGGCAAGAGGACGTGTTCGATGCCGACACGGCCGACTTCAAAATAATGCGTAATGCCGTGTTCCTTGGCGAAGTCGCGGACGATTTTGGCCAAACCGGCGGACTTGATGTCTTTGTTTGGCGTGAAGTGGTCCGGGATCAAAGAAATCTTGGTCTTATCAAAGACGGGCTTGCCGATCTTGTTGAACTGGGCAATGGCCGGAGGGGCCGTAATATCATTGGCCAGGACCATATCGAGATTACAAGTAATTAAATCACCCGGTTTTACCGAATCGACGCCGGCATGTTTTGCCAGGATTTTCTGCGTCATCGTCATACCCATATGTATATACACTCCTTATTATTTCACTAAAATCCAATACAGATAAGTTTCTATCATGCTTGAGTTCGATGTGAGTGGCTTTCAATTACACTCCCCTCACATCAAACATCATACCTTAATGCTGGCCCGACGTGGCTTTGAAAGCCGTAATCGTATCCGGCGTGGATTTGAGGGCCCGGAACTTGACGCGCTGAGCCATGCCGTCCATGCGGTTGATGGCCGTCATGAAGGCGAAGATGGAAGCCGTAATGGTATCCGTATCGACACCGGCACCCCAGGTCGTATGGCCGTCTTTATCGGTCAGGCCGAAGTAAGCGATGCCGCGGGAATCGGAGTCGCGGTCCAAATCGTGTTCGCTGTAGACGAGGTTGCTGAACTCGATGCCATAGGCCTTGCAGACGGCATTGCTGACGGCATTCAGCTGGCCATTGCCGGCCCCTTCGAGGACGACTTCTTCGTCGTTGGCGCGGACCAGGACTTTGCCGACCCATTTATCGCCTTTCTTCTTGAGCGAGAAGTCTTCGACTTTCAGCGGCGTATCGGCATTGAGGTAGTTCTTCTGGAAGACGTCGTAGATTTCGGCCGGTTTCAATTCCTGATGCTTGTGGTCCGATACTTCCTTGACGAAGTAGCTGAAGTCTTCGCGCATCTTCTTCGGCATGTCGATGCCGTAATTCTGTTCCATGACGAAACCTACGCCGCCCTTGCCGGACTGGCTGTTGATGCGGATGACGTCGGCATCGTACGTGCGGCCCACATCATGCGGATCGATGTACAGGTACGGGCAGGTCCAGTACTGTTCGTTGTTTTCCTTGCGGAAGTGCATGCCCTTGGCGATGGCGTCCTGATGAGAACCGGAGAAAGCGGCGAAGACCAGCTGGCCGGCATAAGGCTGACGCGGATGGACATGCATGCGGGTCACTCGTTCATACGTTTCCACCAGTTTGGGCATGTTCGAGAAATCCAGGCCCGGGTCGACGCCTAAGGCATACATGTTCATGCCGATCGTGACGATATCGGCATTGCCCGTCCGTTCGCCATTGCCAAAGAGTGTCCCTTCGACGCGGTCGGCGCCGGCGAGCATGGCCATTTCAGCGTCGGCGACGCCCGTACCGCGGTCATTGTGGGGATGGACCGATAAGATGACGTTGTCGCGGTATTTCAAGTTCTGCGACATATAGGCGATCTGCGAAGCGAAGACATGAGGCATGGACATCTGGACCGTCGACGGCAGGTTGATGATGGCCTTGCGGTCAGCCGTCGGTTTCCAGACATCGAGGACGGCGTTGCAGACTTCCAAAGCGTATTCCGGTTCCGTGCCGGTGAAGCTTTCCGGCGAATATTCAAAGCGGAAGTTGGCACCGGCTTCGTCGGTCAGGCGCTGTAACAATTTCGCACCGTCTACAGCAATCTGTTTGATTTCTTCCTTCGATTTGCGGAAGACCTGCTGGCGCTGGGCGAAGGACGTGGAATTGTAGACGTGGACGATGGCGTTCTTGACGCCTTTCAGGGCATCGAAAGTCTTGCGGATGATGTGTTCCCGGGCCTGGGTCAGGACCTGGACGGTGACGTCATCGGGAATCATGTCGTGGTCGACTAAGTAGCGCAGGAATTCAAATTCCGTTTCCGACGCAGCCGGGAAGCCGACTTCGATTTCCTTGAAGCCCATGGCAACTAAAACTTTATAGAATTCAATTTTTTCTTCAAGGCTCATAGGAATGATGAGGGCCTGATTGCCATCGCGCAAATCGACGCTGCACCAAATGGGCGCTTTATCGGGATATTCTTTCTGGGCCCAGGACATATCGACAACAGGGGGCATAAAATAACCTTTTTTATAATGTTCTACGTTTTTCATACTGCATCTCTCCTATGATCATGAAATAAATTTAAAATAAATCATTACACAATCAAAATAAAAAAAATCTTTCATCTCGAAAAGAGACGAAAGATTATACTTACGCGTTACCACTCTAATTCCTATCCGAAGATAGGCTCTCAACAGGTACGGACATACGTCGATACCCTCCTGTCTGTTAACGGCCAGGCCCCGGCTCCACCTACTCCTTTCGTTTCAGCGAGCTGCTTAGAGATGAGTTCTGTTCCGTGCCGCTGCTGCCTCACACCATCCGGCAGCTCTCTGGAAACATTCCGGAACTTACTAGTTCTCTTCAACGCATTTTTTATTTTGGATTGTTTGTCTGTTGACGTTTTGTATGTTATCATACCATTTTGTAATTTGCAAGGCTTTTTCCAGAACTTTTCCGAATATTTTTTAGCTTAAACGTGATACTTTATTTAATAAAATATCGTTAAGACGAGTTTAACGTTTATCTTTGCATGTAACGATTCTTTGCAGGATGCGTCGCCTCCCCCTATCTTTTTCCCCTTATTAATGCTATAATAAATAAGTTACACAACAAGGAGGAAGTACATGTTAGAAAAATTCCAAAATTTGAATATTAGCGAAGTCATTATCCGTGCCCTGAATGAAATGGGCTTTGAAGAACCGACACCGATCCAGGCTGAATCGATTCCCGTCGCCATGAGCGGCAGCGACATGATCGGCCAGGCCCAGACCGGTACGGGTAAGACCGCAGCCTACGGCATCCCGGTCCTGGAAAAAATCCTGAAAGCCGAACCGTCCAAGGATATCCAGACCGTCGTCCTGTCGCCGACGCGTGAACTGGCCATGCAGGTTGCCGAAGAACTGAACCACCTGGCCCAGTTCACCAACATCCAGGCCCTGCCGATCTACGGCGGCCAGGATATGGAACGCCAGCTGCGCCGCCTGCGCAAATGCCCGCAGATCATCGTCGCCACGCCGGGCCGCCTCATCGACCACATGAAACGCGGCACCATCGATTTGAGCCACATCACGACCATCGTCCTCGACGAAGCTGACGAAATGCTGGACATGGGCTTCATCGATGACATCAACCTCATCATGGCCGCTACGCCGAATACGCGCCAGACCCTGCTCTTCTCGGCTACCATGCCCAAGCCGATCCAGCAGCTGGCAGAAACGTTCCTGCACGACCCGCTCATCATCCGCATGAAGGCCAAAGAAGTCACGATGGACCTCATCGAACAGTCCTACATCGAAGTGCCGGACCGCCAGAAATTCGACATCCTCTGCCGTCTCCTGGACCTGCAGGAACCGGACCTGGCCATCATCTTCGTCCGCACCAAACGCCGCGTCGACGAAGTGTCGGAAGCCCTCAAGAAGCGCGGTTACTCGGCTGAAGGCATCCACGGCGACCTGACCCAGGCCAAGCGCGATACGGTCATCCGCCAGTTCCGTGAAAAGACCATCGACATCCTCGTCGCTACCGACGTCGCCGCCCGCGGCCTCGATATCAGCGGCGTTACCCACGTCTTCAACTACGACCTGCCCCAGGACCCGGAAAGCTACGTCCACCGCGTCGGCCGTACCGGCCGTGCCGGCCAGAGCGGTGAAGCGACGACCTTCGTCATCCCCCGCGAAATGGAACACCTGCGGACCATCGAACGCCTCATCAAGCGCCGCATCACCCGCCGCAAGGCCCCGACCTTCTCGGAAGCCCTGGAAGGCGCCCAGCAGGCCGCCATCCGCAGCCTGATCACGACGACAGAAGAAGGCAATTTCGGGCCGTACAAAGAAAATGCCGAAGAACTCCTGTCCAACTACGACTCGGCCGCTCTGGTAGCCGCTGCCATCAAGCTCTTGACCAAAGAACCGGACACGACACCGGTCAAGATCACTGAAGAAGCGCCGCTCCGCGTCCACCGCAGCCGCAACAATCGCGGTGACCGCAATAACCGCCGCTACAACCGCAACGACCGCCGTGGAGACCGCCGCAGCCGCAATAACGACGGCGAAGACAACAACGAACGCCGCGGCGAACGACGTCGCCACTTTGCCCCGAAGAACCGCGACAACAACAATCGCGGCAGCTTCCGCAACAACAACCAGCGCCGTGAAAACAAACAACATAAAGAACCGAATCGCTCCGCATTCAAGCCTTACTTCAAGGATTAAAAAAAAGGCGCTGTCGCATAAAGACAGCGCCTTTTTTAGTGATTAGCAGTTAGTGGCTAGTGGCTAGCGGATGGCTTTAAATTTAGATGTTTTGCTGAAAACTACAAACTCCGTGCTACAAACTAATATGTATGATTTCCCGACAAGCTGGCTAAAAAGAATCATCCAAATGCCTAACGGGGCACCCGCTTGGTATTTGAAAACACACTCACCGAGCCGGAAAATTCCACATATACCTGGCGGGCTCGCCACGTGCGAGCCCCTACAAATATCTTACAGCGAGCACCTACAAATGCCCTCCAGGCACCTCTCTTATCAGGAAAGGCCAGTTACGAACCACTAGCCACGAATAATCTCGCTCCAGGCGTTGGCGATGTCGGCGAATTCCTGGAGAGACAGTGTTTCCCCGCGGCGTTTGCCATCGATGCCTGTTTTTTCCAGGACCTGGGCGATTTGTTCCTTGCTCATGCCCGTATTTTTCAAGGCGTTGGAAAAGGTCTTGCGGCGCTGCTGGAAGGCCGCTTTGACGACCTGGAAGAAGCGCTTTTCGTCGATCAAATCGACAGGCGGCTGCTGGCGGACGTCCATGGCGACGACGGCCGACGTGACTTCCGGTGCCGGCATGAAGCATTTCGGCGAGATTTCAAAGAGCATCTGCGGCTGCGTATAGTACTGAACCGACACGGACAGGGCACCGTAAATCTTATGGCCCGGTTCGGCTACCATGCGTTCGGCCACTTCCTTCTGGACCATGACGACGATGCGCTTGATGGGCAGCTTCTGTTCCAGGAGCTTCATGATGATCGGCGTCGTGATATAGTAGGGCAGATTGGCACAGACCGTGAAGGGCTGGTGATTCATGACTTCTTCGATGTCGATGCGCAGGATGTCGCCGTGGACGACGCGCACGTTGTCATAGTGTTCCAAGGTCTTGTCGAGGACGGGCAGCAGATGGTCGTCCAGTTCGACAGCCGTGACGGCTGCGCCCGTTTCGGCCAGGGCCTGGGTCAGGGTGCCGATGCCCGGCCCGATTTCCAGGACCGGATTGCCCTCCCCGATTTCGGCAGCGTCGGCAATGTCGTCGACGACGGCGTGACGGATGAGGAAATTCTGGCCCAGCTTCTTATTCATGCGCAGGCCAAAGCGTTTGACGACGTAGCGGACGACGTCTGGATTGGACAAGTCGACTTCTTTCATCTATTTCACCTCGTGGATCTGACGGAGGGCATCATCCCATTCGTCACGGGTGACGCCGTAATGGTTCAAGCGTTTCAAAAACTGTTTGGCATTGCCATAGCCGATACCCAGGATGGCGCCGACTTCGGCCCGGCGGTCGGCCGCATCAGGCGTCCCGTTGAGGCCGGCAGCGGAAATGTCCTGCATGGTAAAGGTCGCCTGCGGTTCATACGTCGCACAGCGGACTTTGGACAAGGCCAGGCGGATGGCTTCCGGCGAGGCCTGTTCGACGCCCAGGTCGTTGTTGGCAATGGCATCTTTCCTGGGGATAAAGGCGTGTTTGGCATTAGGGAAACGGTCGGTCAGGAACTTGCGGATCTGTTCGCCGGCCCGGTCGGGGTCGGTCAGGATGATGATGCCCCGCTTTTCATAGGCACAGCGGATCTGTTCCAGCGTGTGAGGCTTCAAATTGAAACCATCTGTCGTAATCATATCGACGTCGATGTGGCTGGCACGGATGCGGGCGACATCGGACCGGCCTTCGACGACGAGGACTTCCTTAATCATGAGCGGCTCCTTCCCGGTGTTCGGCAACGTACTGGGCTGCGCTGAGGATGGCCAGGACATTGTGTTCAAAGACGATGCCGCCTTGGAGATAAATCATGTACGGGTCGCGGATCGGTCCGTCGGCCGACAATTCGATAGACGAACCCTGGACGAAATCACCGGCAGCCATGATGATCTGATCGGCATAGCCCGGCATATCGTCGGGAATGGGTGTGACGTGGGCGTCGACAGGCGAGAAGGACTGGATACCCTGGCAGAAGAGACACATGTTCTGTTCGTTTTCCAGGTAAATGGTCTGGATCAGGTCGACGCGCGGATCCTGGACGGCCGGCGAAACCTTGAAGCCCATCTTTTCAAAGACAGCCGCTGCAAAGACGGCCCCTTTGATAGCCTGAGCCGTAACGTGCGGTGCCATGAAGAAGCCCTGGAAAAAGAGGCGGTAGCCGGCGGCATAGGAACCGAGTTCGTCGCCCAGGCCCGGAGCCGTCAGGTAGTCGGCTGCGGCGTGGACCAGTTCTTCCTTGCCGGCAATATAGCCGCCTGTGGGAGCAATGCCGCCGCCGGGATTCTTTATGAGCGACCCGGCGATGATGTCGGCACCGGCTTCAATCGGTTCTTCTTCAGCAGCAAATTCGCCATAACAGTTGTCGACGAAGCAAATCGTCTTGGGGCTGACCTTCTTGACGACGGAAATAATAGAACGGATATCATCAATCGTCAAGGATGCCCGCGTGCTGTAACCGCGGGAACGCTGGATGAGGACCAGTTTCGGCTGCTTTTCGGCGACGGCCGCTTCAATGCCGGCCAAATCATAGGCGTTGTCCTTCAAGGGGACTTCCTCATAGCGGACGCCCTTTTCCTTCAAAGAATGCGGCGTTTCATGGGCATAGCCGATGACGCCCTGCATCGTGTCATAAGGCGCCCCGACGAGGCTCATCATGAGATCGCCAGTCTGCAGCAGGGCCAGCAGGACCGTCGCCAGCGCATGGGTCCCCGATACGAAGTGGGGCCGGACAATGGCCTTTTCGGCCTTGAAGACGCGGGCAAAGACTTCATCGAGCTTTTCCCGGCCCATGTCGCTGTAGCCATAGCCCGACGTACCGGCAAACTGGTACGAAGAAATCTGGGCTTCCTTATAAGCGGCCAGGACTTTCGCCGTATTATGGAGACAAATCGTATCAATGCGTTCAAACTGGTCCGCACATTCGGCCAGCGCTTCTTTTCGTAATGTTTCTAAATCCAAAGACAATGTCATGATTCCTTTCTATAGTGAATATGTAGTTAGGGGTTAGGGGCTCTCCTCATAGGAGAGCTGTCAGCTCTGCTGACTGAGAGGTTGCTTTTCTACTTGCCGCCTGCGCCATTCCCACGTCATGGGAAAGGCACATCCCCCAGCACAGCCTGTATCAATGCATCTTCTCCATCGTACTGGTCCTTGTCGTACCAGTGGATGTAGGGCATGCGTCTGAACCACGTGAGCTGGCGTTTGGCAAAGCGCCGCGTCCGGGTCTTGATACGGGCCACAGCGTCATCGAGGGGCATCTGTCCCTGAAGATACAGGGCCAGTTCCTGATAGCCGATGGCCTTCATGGCCTGGCAGTCCGTCGGGATGCCCTTGTCCAACAGGTACCGCACTTCATCGACCCAGCCGGCGGTTATCATGGCGTCGACGCGCTCTTCAATGCGCCGGTATAAGACATCCCGCGGCAGGCGCAGACCGATGACGTAAGCGTCATAGACTACATCCCGGGCCTTGCCGGCCCGGACGAAAGATTTCCCTTCGCCCTGCTCGATGGCGCTGACCAGGCGGGTCAGGCGGTGCGTGTTGGAAAACAGCTCGTGCCAGTCCGGCGGCTGCCAGTCCGTTTCCGTCTCGATATAGGCCTTCAGTTCCTCTTGACTGAGAGCGTCGATCCGCGCCTGGGCCGCTTCCTTGTCAGCTTCAGTCATGCGGGCCGTCTGGAAATCATAGCCTTCCAGGAGGGACTGGACGTATAGGCCCGTACCGCCGACGAGAATGGGTATCTTCCCCTTTCCGTTGACTTCGGCAATGGCCTTTCCCGCCATATCACAGAAGCGGGCTGCCGAATAGGGCTCATCGGGCTCAGCAATATCGATGAGATAATGGTGATAGCGGGCCAGTTCGTCCGCCGTCGGCTTGGCCGTACCGATATCCATATGGCGGTAAATCTGGTAGGCGTCGCCGGAAATGAGGTCGGTCCCGTAGTGTTCGGCCAGGGCAAAACTGAGGGCCGTCTTGCCGACCGCTGTCGGACCGATGATGGCAATTACTTTTTCCATGAATCACACTCCAATACGGCATAGCCAATGCGGCTGTATTTGCCGCCATATAAGGTAACATCCGGGAAATCGCGGCAGAGCTGGCGGAAATCCCGCTCTTTGATGACCACCCGGCGCCGGGCTTTCTGCAGCGCCCGTTCGATGAGGTCCCGCGTCAGACCGCCGTGTTCCATGATGGCCCGGACGGGCTGGAACTGGCAGCTCGCCTCGACAGGCCGCTGGAACATGGGGTCGAAATAGAGGACGTCGTACACAGGCCCGTCATCGGACAACAGATAGTCGCGATAGTCGCCACAACGCAGGGAAATCCGGCGCAGCGCCGCCGTAACGTCGTCTTTCTTATGGACAAAGTAGGAAAAGCCCCAGGCCGTAACGGCTTCCAGCAAAGGCGATACTTCCAGGGCATCGACGCGGGAGCCAGCCGGCAGACCGAAAGAGGCGACGGCCGCATCAGCGCCAAAACCACAGGTACAATCGAGGACGGAAATAGGCGGCTGTGCCGCTGCAGGCCGCAGGTCGTACTCCTTCACCACCATCAGGGCTTCCAGGAGATGGTCGCGCTGGCCTTTCCGCAGGTTCTGGATGCGCAGTTCGGCCATGTTGAGGCTGAAGAAATGGCTGCCTTCCGGGCGGTCTATCTGAGGCCCCCGCGATGAATAGACGAGGAAATCCTCGCCGTATTCATCCATCAAGTCCTGTATGGTCCGCTTTCCCCGCGGCACATAGGCAAAGCCCTGGCTTTCGGCCCAGGCTTTCCCTTCACATTGTAATTTTTCTTTGGCCTTCAATGAAGGCACGACGTAAATCATATGAGTCATGTCCGTTTAAATAAGTGCGCTAATTCTTTCGGCGTAAAGCGGATGATCGTCGGCCGGCCATGAGGGCAGACGTAGGGTTTTTCCGTATGGAACAAATCATCCAGGAGCTGCTTCATCTGGCGGATATTGAGGCTGTCTCCGGCCTTGACGGCACCGTGGCAGGACAGATAGGCCAGCGAACGATGGCGGACCATGGCTTTATCCGGTTCCTTCTGGTCATGCAGGAGCAGGCAGATATTCTTTAAAGAATCGGCAATATCGCTGATCTGCAAATCGCAGGGCACTTCTTCGACGCGCAGCGTCGTCGGCCCGGCTTCGGAATAGGTATAGCCCAGGTCGTTGAAGACATCCTGCCGTTCCAATAAGAGCGTCATATCCTCGTTGTCGACTTCGACGAACTCCGGCGTCAGCAGTTGCTGGCTCGGCATCCGTTCGACTCGCTTGCAGAACGTATCGTAGCGGATCCGTTCATGGGCCGCGTGCTGATCGACGATGTATAAATCCTGGCCCTTCTTGGCAATGATGAAGCAGTCCGCCACTTCCCCTAAGGGAATGAAGACGTCGTCATCGCCGTCAAAGACGATTTTAGGCGCCGACGCCTCGGAAACGACCGACGTCGCTTCCGACGGACCGCCCTGGCCATGCTGGGCCAAAGCCTGGGAAAACAAGGAAGAACCCTTCCACCGCAAGCGGTCCCCCTCCCCTTCGCAGGGGAGGCTTTCAGCCCCTACATTGGCTCCCCTGCGAAGGGGAGCTGTCAGCTCTGCTGACTGAGGGGTTCTTCCAGACAATGAGGAACCATCCGAATCCAGACCGTGTGTCCCCACAGGCTCCCCTGATAGGCCCTTTTGGGCCCGGTCAGAGCCGTCCGCAAGAGGCTCCCCTGATAGGGGAGCTGTCCGCGCAGCGGACTGAGAGGTTGCTTTTTCCTGCGGGCCGGCTGCCCAAACGGAGAGCCCTGCTGGAGCTGTCCGCTGCGGGCCCTTTGGAACGACCCCTACAGGAGATGCTTGGCCACTCTCCTGCGAGCGGGCGCCCCACGTGGGCGCCCCTACATAGGCTTGCTGCGGGCCGCCCTCTGGGACGGCCCCTACCTCACCGATGGTCTTGGCAATGGCTTCGGGCTTTTCCTGGGCCACCAGGGCCGTGACGATGCTGTGGTAGATGGCGCGGTAGACGGCTTGTTCATCAGAGAATTTGATTTCCGTCTTGGCCGGATGGACGTTGACGTCAATCGTCGCCGGGTCGACGTGGAGGTGGAGCATGGCAAAGGGATAGCCCGATTTCGGCAGCATGGCATGATAGGCATTGTCAATGGCCTTGAACATCAAGGGATTATGGACGATGCGGTGATTGACGATGCACGTCTGCCAGTTGCGGTTGCTCTTTAAGACCGACGGCTTGCCTACATAGCCTTCCAGGCTGATGCCGTCCTGGTCGGCAGTGACGGCAAAGACATCGCGGGCGACGTTGGCGCCGTAGATATTGGCAACGGTTTCCCGCAAATCGCCGGTGCCGCCGGTCTTCATCGTCGTCCGGCCGTTATTGGTAAAAGTAAAGGCAATGGCCGGATTAGCCAGGGCCAGTTTGGTCACCATTTCAGAAATCTTCGAACTTTCCGTCCGTTCGCTCTTGAGGAACTTGCGCCGCGCCGGCGTATTGTAAAAGAGGTCGCTCACTTCCATCGTCGTCCCGACCGGTGCACCGGCCTGGTCTTCTGCCGTGATTTCACCCCCGTCGAGGATGAGGTGCGTCGCAAAGTCATCGCTGGCCTGGCGCGTCGTGATCTGCATGTGCGATACGGCGGCGATACTGGGCACGGCTTCGCCGCGGAAGCCTAAAGACGTAATGGCAAAAATATCTTCGACGGAACTGATCTTGCTCGTACCGTGGCGGATGATGCACTTATGGGCATCTTCCGGGCTCATGCCGCAGCCGTCGTCAGTGACCCGCATATAGGACTGGCCGCCGTCGGCGATTTCCACTTCAATGGCATGGGCACCGGCATCGATGGCATTTTCTACGAGCTCCTTGATGCACGACGCCGGCCGTTCGACGACTTCGCCGGCAGCAATCTTATTGCGCGTTGCTTCATCTAAGACATGAATGATTGAACTCACTGGATCCCACTTCCTTCTTTGGCATCTTTTTGCAGATTATATAAGAAAGAAATCGCTTCAATCGGCGTCATACTGCTGACATCGACGCTGAGCAGCTTGTCGATGACGGGACTGGAAAAGAGGCTGTCTCCCATGGGTGACGGCGCCGGATTCACAGGCGCCTTGGCCGGGACGGGAGCACCGCCGTTCTTTTCCAAGTCTTCCAGGATGACGTCGGCCCGCTTGAGCAGGCTTTCGGGCAGCCCGGCCAGACGGGCGACGTGCAGACCATAGCTGCGGTCGGCCCCGCCGGGAATGATGCGCCGCAGGAACTTGATGTTCTTGCCCCGTTCCTTGACGGCGACGGTATAATTCTTGATTTTCGGCGAATCGTCGGCCATGGCGATGAGCTCATGGTAGTGCGTCGCAAACAGCGTCAGGGCGTGGATGTGCTTCAGGCAGTATTCGATGACGGCCCTGGCGATGGACATGCCGTCGAAGGTACTCGTACCGCGGCCGATTTCATCGAGGATGAGCAGGCTGCGGCTGGTGGCGTGTTTCAGGATGTACGACACTTCCTTCATTTCCATCATGAACGTACTCTGGCCGGTGAGGATGTCGTCGCTGGCACCGATACGGGTAAAGATGCGGTCCACCGGGCAGATGGACCCTTCCTTGGCGGGAATGAAGGAGCCGGCCTGGGCCATGAGGACCAGCACGGCGACCTGGCGCATATACGTCGACTTGCCAGCCATGTTGGGGCCGGTGATGACCAGGATTTCATGGTCTTCATGGTTCAAGGTGACGTCGTTAGGCACGAACAATTCGTCTTTCAAATACTTTTCAATGATTGGATGGCGGCCGTCCTTAATGGAAATCGTCGCCTTGGTGTTGAGGCTGGGACGGACGTAGCGGTTGTCGTAGGCCGCGCAGGCCAGGCTGTACAGGCAGTCGATGCGGGCAATGGCCCGGGCCGTTTCCTGCATGGCCGGGATATGGCCCTGGATCTGGCGGCGGATATCGCCGAAGAGCTTGTATTCCAGCGCCAGCATCCGTTCCTGGCTGGTCAGGACTTTGACTTCAAATTCCTTCAATTCCGGCGTGATGTAGCGTTCGGCATTGACCAACGTCTGCTTGCGCACGTAGTAATCGGGGATGGGCTTGGTATTGGCATGGGAAATCTCGAAGTAATAGCCAAAGACCTTGGTATAGCCGATTTTCATCTTGATGCCCGTCTTTTCCCGTTCCTTCTCTTCCAGTTCCTGCAAAAAGGCATGACTGTTGGCCGCAATGGAGCGGATTTCATCGAGTTCCGGCGAAAAGCCGTCGCGGATGACGCCGCCGTTGCGGATGACCAGGCCCGGTTCGTCCTTGACGCCCCGGCAGAGCAGGTCATAGACGTCGTCATGGGTCTGTAAGCGGTCATTGAGGCTGTGCAGGAGGTCGGCACTGGCACCGGACAGGACTTGTTTCAGCTGCGGGATGACGGCCAGCGATTCCCGCAAGGCTACCAGGTCCTTGGGGCTCACGGTCCCCGTTTCGATGCGGGTCAGGATGCGTTCAAAATCGTAGATCCGGTCCAGCACGTCCGCCGTATCCTGGCGCATGATTTCGTGGAGGACGAAATCTTCGACGGCATCCTGGCGGCACGTAATGTCGGCAATGCGGATGAGCGGCGCTTCCAGCCACTTGCGCAGGAGCCGGCCGCCCATGGCCGTCTTGGTCTTGTCCAGGACATCGAGGAGGGTCCCCCGGCGGCCGCCGTCGCGGACGTTCTGCGTGATTTCCAGATGGCGCAGGCTGGCTGCATCGACGACCAGACGCCGTTCATTGTCGATATGTTCCAGCGAATTGATGTGGGAAATATCGGACTGCATGACGTCGCTGACATAGGCCAGGAGCATGCCGATACACTCGCCGGCCGCCGAGGCAGCGGCAAAGTCTTCCGGCGGGAAATAGGACCGGGCCTGTTCCCGGTAATCGACACTGTCATCGGCAGGAAATTCCGTAACCGTACACTGGGCCAGGTGGCTGCGCAGGTATTCGCGGACGGCATCCATATCCTTCCCCATGTGGGCGTAAATGAGCTCACTCGGTTCGTAGACGGCCAGGATGTCGAACAGGGAATCTTCCATGACCGACGCCGCACAGTCGGCCCACAAACATTCGCCCGTCGTGACGTCCATGAGGGCGATGGAAAGGATGGCATCGCTTTCGGTCAGGCAGCCGATGTAATTGTTCTTCTTCGACGCCACGGCATTCTCCAGGGTAATCGTCCCCGGCGTGATGACCTTGATGATCTTGCGCTTGACCAGCCCCTTGGCCAGCTTCGGGTCTTCCATCTGTTCACAGATAGCGACTTTATAGCCCTTGTGGACCAACCGTTCGATATAGGTGTCGGCCGAATGGAAAGGTACGCCGCACATGGGGACCTTCTCTTTATTGCCGCCAGCCCGGCCGGTCAGGGTCAGGTCGAGTTCGCGCGACGCCGTCAGGGCATCGTCAAAAAACATTTCATAGAAATCGCCGAGGCGGAAAAAGAGGATCTTATCCTGGCACTGCTCTTTGACTTCCATGTACTGCTGCATCATAGGCGTTAATTTTTTTCCTGCCAAAGTCTCACCTTCCTTTAGTGCACTAAGTGACCTTTGAGGACCCACGTTTGGCCCTTGTCGACCTGGACCGGCACCGTATCGCCGATGGCGACGGAACCGTCATTTTCCCAGATAATCATCTTGTTGCCCGTCGTCCGGCCGAACCAGTGGTTGGCATCATTCTTGGTCGGCCCTTCGACGATGACGTCATAGACGTGGTCTTCCATTTCTTTATTTTTCGCTAAACTATAGACGTTCTGCACATCCATGAGCCGCTGCAGACGGCGGCTCTTTTCTTCCTGCGGAATCTGGTCTTCCATCTTGGCCGCCGGTGTCCCCGTACGCGGCGAATAGATGAAGGTATAGGCCATGTCGTACTGGACGCGCTTGAGCAGGTTCAGCGTATCTTCGAACATGGCCTCCGTTTCGCCTGGGAAGCCGACGATGATGTCCGTCGTCAGGACCAGGTCGGGCATGCGCTTGCGGGCATAGTCGACGAGTTCCAGGTAATGTTCCACCGTGTAGCCGCGGTTCATCTTCTTCAAGAGCTCGTCAGAACCGCACTGGATGGGCAAATGCATGTGGTTGACGACCTTTTTGCTGTCGGCAATGGCGTCGATCATGGCAAAAGTCATATCCTTGGGGTGGCTGGTCATGTACCGGACCCGTTCGATGCCGTCGATATCGTCGACAGCGGCGACGAGCTTGGAGAAATCCGTGCCGTCCTTGAGGTCCAGGCCATAGGAATTGACATTCTGGCCGAGAAGGGTGATTTCCTTGTAGCCTTCAGCAGCGACCTTCTTGATTTCTTCGACAATGGCGTCGATGGGACGGCTCACTTCACGGCCCCGGACATAAGGCACGATACAATACGTGCAGAACTTGTTGCAGCCGTTCATGATGGGGATCCAGGCAAAGAATTTCTGGAAGCGCTTGACCGGCATATCATGGAAAGCCGGTAGGGTCATGTCGGCAGCCATATAATGGTCGGCCTTGCTGCGCCGTTCCCGGATGAGCTCGATGAGCTTGTGGATATTGTGCGTACCGATGACCAAATCGATGTGCGGCGCCCGCTTGAAGAGCTTATCCTGCCATTCCTGGGCCATGCAGCCCGTGACGGCAATGATCAAATCGGGGTTCTGCTTCTTCAAATGCTTGAGTTCGCCGATTTTCCCCAGCGTCTTGTCTTCCGCCGTTTCGCGGACACAACACGTATTGATGAGGATGACATCGGCTGTATCCAAATCTTCCGTATTGTGATAGCCCAGCTCCTCCAACTGACCGGCATAATGCTCACTGTCAGACATATTCGCCTGACAGCCATAAGAAATAATATGATAAAATCGATTGCTCTGAAAATCCATGTATTCTCTCCGTTTTTCACAAAAATCATAATTTAGGGTTACAGTATATAATACCATATATAGGCCGCCCCTGTGAAGGGCTTTTTAGGGGCAATGGCCCGCAGGCCGTAGGTCGCAGGTCGCAGGCCGCTTCGGACTCAGATGCCGCTTTGCGGCAATAATCTCAGACTAACAACATCGCCTCGAGTAACCCTCGGCTTGTGGAAAAATAGTGGCTCGTGGTTCGTGGTTCGTGGCTCGTAAAAACCTGCCATTATACTCGAATGGGCTGTGGTCAAATCTCGCAGCGGGACGCACAAGGCTCCCTTTATAGGGGAGCTGGCCGCCAAAGGCGGTCTGAGAGGTTAAAGGGTGTCCCCTACGCACAAGGCCGTTGGCCGTGTTTTTTTTGTAGCCAGTAAACACTGTTTCCATTTATCGCCTGTATGCGAGGCCGTAGGGGCCGTCCCAAAGCTTTCTGATTCGTCAGATGCAGGAGCCGATTCCCTGGACAGGATGGCAGCGGCGGGCGGCCCGCCGTGAATCCTGTGCATAGCCGGAATTTATGACGAATGATATCTGCTAACCCCTAACCCTTAGCTGCTAACAGCTTGAAAGGGCTTGTCGCCGTGCGACAAGCCCTTTCTCCTTACTCTCTCGATTCTATTTTTTGCTCGAAACCTTTATTTCAAAGGGAATCCGTTGTTCTCGGACGGTTGTCTTGATGAACAGGTGGATGGCCGCCGTCATGCTGATGCCGGCAGCATCGCAAAATGCTTCAAACTCTTTTTTGAGGTCTGAATCGATACGAAAAGACAATCCTATCTGTGCGATGATACTCCCCTCCTCTACTGTTTTGCTTCGGGAATGACGCGGACTCGTTCGATCGTCGGTTTGCCATTCTTATCTTTGGCAATCGTATCGATGCGGATGTGTTTCATTTCCGGCGAGAATTCTTTCGCTAATTTATCCAGCGTGCCGTCCTGGCTCAAAGCCGGGTTGGAAGCGGCACCGGCCATGATGGCCCGGTACACGATGGCAGCAAATTCATAACGCGTCATCATGCGGTCGCCGTCGAAGTTCCCATCGGGATAACCCGTCAGGATACGGGCCTGTTTCAGCTTGGTAACGTATTCTTAAGAAGTATATCTTCACATAAAAAAACGCAGGAACCAAACCGGCGCCCCTTCCGGTTTAGTTCCTGCGTATTTATAGACTCCACTGTCTAAAAGGCGAATCGTGAATATACATTTATCCTTTATGGAATTACACTATAGCAATATACTTGCTATAATAGTAATCATAGATTTTAACTCAAACTTTAGTAGTTAGCTTTAATCAGCGGACGCGGACGAGTTCGTATTCCCGTGTGCCTAAGCCGATTTTTTCAGCGTGTTCCAGGGTCGTCTTCCAGTCGACATTAGGATTGCTGTCGAGGAAGTGGTCGTGATGGTGCTGCCAATCGGGTTTAGCCAGATTATCCGACAACTGGCTGTTGGGCATAGGAGCGGCTTTCATGCAGGCATCGGCACAAGCCTGGTCGAGAGCGACCGGGTCGAAGGAAGCGAACATGCCAATGTCCGGCAGGATAGGTGCATCGTTTTCGGCGTGGCAGTCGCAGTTCGGCGAAATGTCCATAACCAGGTTGATGTGGAAGCACGGACGGTCCTGGCAGACGGCCTGGGCGTATTCGGCCATCTTGCGGTCCAGTTTTTCATTGGCATCCCATTCGACAGTCTGAATGGCATCAAAAGCACAGGCGCCGATGCAGCGGCCGCAGCCTTTGCACAAGTCTTCGTGGATGTGGGCGACGTTATCTTCATAAGTGATGGCGTCAGAACCGCATTCCTGAGCGCAGCGATGGCAGTTCTTGCACTTGCTTTCGTCAACTTTCGGTTTGCCCGACGAATGCTGTTCCATCTTGCCGGCGCGGCTGCCACAGCCCATGCCGATATTCTTGATGGCGCCGCCAAAGCCCGTCATTTCATGGCCCTTAAAGTGAGCCAGGCTGATGAAAACGTCGGCATCCATGATGGCCCGACCGATTTTCGCCTTTTCGACGTATTCGCCGTTCTTGACCGGCACTTCGACTTCATCGGTGCCGCGCAGGCCGTCGCCGATGATGATCTGACAGCCCGTAGTGACCGTATTATAACCGTTGAGGTTGGCACAATCCATGTGTTCCAATGCATGTTTACGACTGCCCGGATAGAGCGTATTGCAGTCTGTCAAGAACGGCCGGCCGCCTAATTCCTTGACCAAATCGGCCACGGCTTTGACATACTGCGGGCGCAGCGAAGCCAGACAGCCTAATTCCCCGAAATGCATCTTGATGGCGACGAATTTTCCTTCAAAATTGATATTTTCAATACCAGCCTTCTTGCAGAGCTTCTGCAGTTTCTGTAAATTATTTTTCCCCGGACGGCAGCGGAAGTCCGTGAAATATACCTTGGCTTTTTCCATATTTTTACCCCCTAACAATAAGATACTTTCATTGTACCACCTGAAGTACGCTCTAAGTCAACATTTTCTTTGTAAACCGACTGTCAAAAATAAATATGCAAAAAAACTTGACGGATAGCGCATACCATGCTATACTAGCAAAGTACCTTATGGAGCGGTATCGAAGTGGTCATAACGGGGCTGACTCGAAATCAGTTAGGCCGAAAGGTCTCGTGGGTTCGAATCCCACCCGCTCCGCCAGATAAAAACCGCATGGTTATGCTGTTTATAGCATCCCATGCGGTTTTATTTTTTTTGCCCAAAAGTAGGAAAAAGTAGCGCTGTCCACCCTGTTGTCCACCCTTGAACTCAGATATTTGAATTTACCAGGGCATCCATAACATCAGCTGTCTTAGAGGCGGCCCGTCTGGTAACGTGCTGATAAAGGTTCTGAGTGATGACGGTCGATGAATGCCGGAGCTGGCGGCTAACGTATTTGATATCTACATCCGCCTCAAGCAATAACGTGGCTGCGGTGTGGCGCAAATCATGTGCCCTAATCTTTGGCAGCGGGCTGTCTTCGTGATTTTTATTATACGCTTCCCACACGTGCTGTACTGTGTAGTAGACAGACTGTGGGCTGATGGGTAGCCCCGTTTCATGAGAGAGGATGAAGCCAAGGTCATGAAAAGCCGGCCCTAATCTCAAGCGGCAGGTTCCATACCATAGATGCTGGCTGCGGAAAAGCTTTTGTACGTACTCTGGCAGGATAATCGTATCAGCCGAAGACTCCGTCTTTAATTTATCCAATACCAGATGCTTTTTGCCGCACGGGATACAGACTTCATAAAGCGAGTGGTCAATATTCTCCAACACCCTGGCGTTTAAATTATGCCTGATATGTAATTCTCCCGTATCTGCATCGTAGTCTTGCCAGCGAAGCCCGCACATTTCCGCTTCCCTCAATCCACAAAGCATCCCCAGTGCGACGACAATATTGGCTTTCTTAGATATGGTTTCACTCTGTCTCAGTAAGGCCATCGCCTGATCTTTATCAAGTGCCACCGCCGGTGACGGCGCAGGAGAAGGAACGTCCGCCATAAGACACGGATTTTTTGTGATAAGGTCCCAGCGAATGGCCGTGTTAAATCCCGCGCGAAGAACTCTGTGAATCATGCGTACATAGGTTACCGACAGCCCTTCGTCTTGCTGTAATGTTTTGAATAGAACCGATAACTGAAGCGGAGTAACCTTATTTAAGGCGGTCTTCCCTAAATACTTGCACGCCTTGCGGGAGCAGAGACTGTAATTTTCGTACGTCCCGCCAGCCCGTGCCGGTGGCTTTATAGTAGTATCGAGCCAAGTAGAAAGAAAGCCTTCGAGTGTCGGCATGTCCGTCTTGGATACGATGAGTTCCCCGGCATCTCGGGCCGCCAAAATCTTCCTCTCCAATTTCACCGCATCCCGGTAATTTGTTCCAGACTTGTACCACTTCTGCCGGGATCGACCTTGTAAATCCTTGTATTTAATGACGACATAATAGGCGCCATGCTTACTTTTAATCATACTTCTCTCTCCTTTCCCGAACTAATATTCGCCAGTTATTTTTATGATACTATATTGGCGTGCTGACTGCAACAAAAAAAGAACGTTCTCAAAAGAATCGAGAACGTTCTTTTTTACTATTCCGTTGTTTTGTCAATCGTTTTCGACTGATTATAATAAAAAATATGCCAGCAACTCTAGTATTTTCCTAGTGTTGCTGGCTTTTTCATTTAGACTTTATTCTGTTCAGTAATTGTGCTCTTGCTCAGCACAAACTTAGCTGCCCAAATCGTGCCGTTGATCAAGAGCGGCAAAACAAATTTGTCGCGAATTGCAGACCACCCTGCTTCAGATGCTGCCTGAACTTGAATCTGCTCTACGAATTTGTTGGCAATTGCCTCAATAGCTTCCATGCCTTCGCCGGCCAAGCTGGCTACCATTTGATTTTTTGCCGCATCCACGACATCATTAACGTCCAAAGCGGATACAAAACCGTCGCGTACTTCTGTCCATTTGCTCATAATTATCCTCCTTAAAATCCATACCATTCATTTTCATCCTGCGTTTCGCCATGCGTCGTGAACTGCCATGCAACGTGATGGCAGGCAGGATATTCTGCCTTCAGGCTGTTTTCGTAGTAGCCGTACTGAGCCACCCAGACCGGGATGTCGTAGTACGCCAGCGCGTCCATGTCGATGTACTGCGTGAAATAGCTGTACTGTGCATAGATGCCGACCTTGTCATAGCCCGGATACCAAGACTGCATCGTGCCGATAGCATCGCGCAGGTCCGGCCAGACGTCACCGCGCTGGACAGAACCGACCTCCATGTCCCACCAGATTCCGAGTTTCGGCAGATTGTTCTCGCCGAGATAGCTGTAGATTGTGTCATTAATCCATTTTGCTTCTTGCATCATCTCATCCGCGTTATGTGCGTGCGATACATAGTAAACGCCGTATGGCACCCCACAGGCGACGCAATTATTGACGAAGCGAACGAACTTCGGATCAAGCTCCATGGCCTCGCCAATCTTGACGATGATGCCATCCGCACCCTGATTGTTTAGCGATTGTACGCGGTCATCCGGCTGGAATTCAGAAATGTCAAATACGGACATAATATAATTTCTCCTTTCAAATCCAACAGCGTCGTTATTTCATGTTCTCTCTCTTAGCTTCGATGGCTGTCCGGCCGAGGTAGCCAATTAATCCGCTACCGATGGTTGTCTGAAGCTCGGTGCTACCGCAAAAGATAGCAGCAAGCAGGGAAGCTACGAGACCTGTGCCGACAATCATGTCCGTCGTTACATGCATATGCATCACCTCCTTAGTGCCGAAAATAGTCGACGATAAACGATATGATGCCGCCGATAATTCCGGCAATGATGTACATAGAGTTAATCCGGTGATGCGCGGATCGCCCGCGCTGGTCGGCCACAATGGCCAACTCCTTCGTCTCTTGGAACTGCTCTTCAAGTTTCTTTACGGTATCCAGTGCCTGTTTAGACTGCTCTTCTAGCCGTCCCATTCTTTCGAGGACTTCCGACTGAAAATCATGTTCGCTCATGTTTCACCTCCCTGATTGGCAGCTTTTTCCGATTTTACTTTATTTTCTTCCGGCGCAGACAATGGCTTTGACCTTGGGCACTTCGGATTAGTACAGAGAGCGTATAATAGTCCTTCTTGAGTCTTCATGGGGCGTCCGCATAAAAAGCATTTCTTTCCTGACATTATAGTTCACTCCTTTTATCAATATATTCGGACTGTATAGCCTGCCGTTCCTGCCGCAACCGGGCAGCGTACTCTTCATCCTGGTCAACGGTAGCGGCGATAATAATGGAGTTTTTATTGTCTTCCAGTTTTTCCGCGTATTCGGTGTCCAATTTGGACAACTTAGCGGCTTGCAATTCCTCCGCTGTTGGCACGTATGCCGGCTTCGGAATAAAGGTCCCATCTTTTTGGCGAATATATAGCTGATGCTCATCATTATTACCAAGCAAGTTTTGGTAATCTGCTGTGCTTACTGCGATAAATCCTTTTGCCTGATAGTCCGCAATTTCTTCCGCTGTCATAAATACAGCGTCATATGTCTCACCGCGGTTTCCGTCTTCATCAAACTTAATTAAATAATCTACTTTTGCCATGCTGACTCCTCCTGTGTAATATAAGGGTAAAAAGGTGGTAATTAAAATGCGCAAACCTAATGGTTATGGTAGTATCAAAAAGCTATCAGGAAAACGGCGGCGGCCTTACGTATTTGTCGTAACACAAGCCGGCAGACAAAAACCTATAGCGTATTTTTGCACACAAGTAGAGGCTGAAATTTACGCTGCTGATTATAATAAAATTCATACGAACCGCTCCCTTCCTGGCCACAAAATGACTTTTGCAGAACTATATTACCGATGGCTTCCGGCACATATCGACAATACATCGCCTGCAGAATCAACTATCTACAGCTATAAAAATGCTTTTTTGCACTGCCAGCCGCTACATACGAAAATATTTGCAGACATCAAATATGTAGATTATCAGCACATCATAGACAATATGCGTCGGCACGGCTTATCGTACAGCAGCGTCAAAAAAGTACGCTCTCTGATTAGTCTCATATCAAAATATGCCGCTAAAATTGAAGCATCCGACAAAAACTACGCTCAACTGCTCACGCTCGGTAAAAACAAACCAGTTCGACCTCACAAGGTCTTTTCACGTCAGAAAATTAATCGACTGTGGACTCACACCGATAGTCCTGGCGTTGATACTGTGCTTATCTTGATGTACACGGGCATGCGTTGTAGCGAGATGCTCAACCTCGATAAATCGGACGTCAATCTGCGGCAACAATACATTCGTATCACAAAAAGCAAGACGGCTGCCGGACTACGCATTATACCGATTCACAATCGCATTTTACCGCTTGTCCAGGCACGGATGAAGATGCCTGGGCAAACACTTATTGCAGACGATAATGGGCAGCCCTATAACTATGGCCGCTATGCTACGATTTGGGGCCATGTCATGACACTAATTCACGCCAGCGGGCACACAACGCATGACTGTCGACATACTGTCACCACGCTTTTAGATAACGCCGGCGCAAATGAAAACGCCAAACGGCGCATCCTCGGCCATGCTGACGGCGATGTGACAGATCGGGTGTATACGCATAAAAACTTGCGGCAGCTACGCAAATGCATCGAGCTGCTCAAATAATTTGTTACTAATGCGATACTATACGAGCCGCATACAGACGCGTAAAACCCGTCCGCTGTGCGGCTCTATCACTGTTACTATTGATACTCTAAAAATCGGTAAATCTGCATCTATAGATGATTTTATTTGATGCGGACTACCGGTGATCTGGTTAATGCTGTATTTCTCATTTATCTAAAAAATATTGATAATCATAACTTTTGCATCCGTTTTAGATGCTCGTCCAGCTCTTTATATAACTGGTCGATGACGGCATCGCTGAAAACGACTCCGTAGCTTTCAGCGACAACTTTCATGGTGTAAATTGCGTTATTTACTTCACCGCATACGACACTGGGACGTTTTTTCTCGTCGTCAGTGCCAAGCATGAGGTATACGTCGCGTTCGGTCATTTTACTCATCTCCTTTCAACAGTGGGGATTGGCTGTGAATCAACAAACAAATGTTGAAGAAATTTTACTTCCCACTTCGTACTCAAACGCACAGTTTTTTGCCGTTGCAATCGATTACGGGATGGAAGGTAAAGCATATGGGGTTGGCAATTTCGATATAAAATCGTTCAGCGTTCATGCCCCCACTACACCATTTTCAGTTTTTTACTTATCAATAGGCAGATAGCTGTCTATATGGCCAGCAGTATCCATGTGACATTGCTTTTCCCCGTTCCGGTATATCCTTGTTGCGTTTCATAGTCAGGGGTAATCATAATTGTATCTGTTGTACACTCCGTCCAGTACGGGCAAGCCACAAATCCGGAAAAATCTCCAGACCTCATGGTCATCACAGCAGCCATAGCATATGAGATAGTCAACGGCAAGGCGAAGCTCTGAGTCATACCGTTTAATGCTACTAGCTGACTTCCCCACCTGCTATAGCAATCCCGTTCGATGTATTCCATCCGGCTGGATCACCTTCGGTTGTGATGATTGCCCAGGGCTTACTAGACAGTGCAATCGGATAGGTGATGGTAGATAATCCATTTGGATTGTAAAATAATCCCCACTGTTTAGATACCGATAATAAGGGCACGGATTGTTTGACCGCCTTGTTTAATCGTGCCGCCATTTAACACCCATTTGGATAAAATGTTTGCATGGGTGTTCGATGCGGTTTCAATATCGCCACTGTATAATTAGGCTTCCACAATTCGGGCCAAAGCAGATGTAGCCGTTCTGGTCCATTAGCCCGGTGATGCCGAGGCGATGATTTGTAAACTTTTTCCCGTCCCAGGTTACGTCTGCCCCCGTTGCAAGATTTGCAATCATCGTACTCAGGCTTGCAAGGGTCGCCGCCGGCGCTTCTTTCCAACCACCAGCCCCAGTAGCAGCTTTAATACGGTTTGCCAGGTTGCTTACCAGGTTCCGGATAGTGTTTGTATCAGACGTCGGCACGAGAGTATCATCAATAGTCGTTGCCAGAGCGGTATGCGCAGCAGTGTCAGCATCATGTCTCTGTAATTTTGCTTCTGTGACCAGCCCTTCTGGATCAATGGTAGCCACAGTATGTGTTGCATTATCTACAATAATTGTTAGGGCTATATCATACGATATCGTCGTCGTTCCACCATACGCTTGAATATAGTCCGGATTACCATCAGTTGTTATTGCATATAAAATTTCTCCTTCATCTGGGTCAGTCGCATACAGCCCCAATTCCCTGGCATAAAATCCAGTTTTAACGTTGATGTTCGATAAAGTCGCATGAACGACACATTCTCCAGTATCCATGGTTTCTATTTCAGATAGCCCTATTTCCTGTTCACTATGGATTAGCTCTATCAATCCTTCTAAATCGCGTCCATTTTCTAAAATCCCGCTTCCTATCTTCATTTTTGTTAATTCTAATTTACATTTCCCTGCTTCAACTTTCCCCTGTAAAGTTTTCCCTTTATTAGTTAAAATTGTTCCAATCCAATTAGCCATTAATAACTACCTCCTTATGAATATGACGCGCCCCTTTAATATATATCTTTGCGTATTGAGGCGGAATGCTTGCTCGATAGAGTCCTATTCGGACCACTTTGTGTACGCATTTCGCACTGCTAAAAAATGTAGTTCCTAACGATTTCCGTTTTAATGTAATCTCATCCAACCAGGACCGTTCATTTTTTACCATGTTAATGACTTGTATCAACTTAGCAATATTTTTTTCTGTAATGGATTGCGTTGTACTGGTACTGATTTTAAAATGATACGGCTTTCCCGCATATTCATACCACTCTTCTAGACATGTATTCTCGTAAATAACACTCATACTTTCTTCCACTATTTTTCGTGTTCCCTTTTTCTGGTGCCAACGAAGGGATTGTTGTATCATGGAGCATTTTTGTTTCTTATTCAAATTTTCACTATCATAATTTTCAATATGCCATTGCCATGCTAAAATATCTAATGCTTCATTGGTGAGTGATTCTAAGTCTGACAAGATATTGCATAATGTATATGCACGTTGTATTTTCACTTTTTCATTATCAAAGGCTTTACTGGCCGCTATGATTTGTTCATCATCTACCAAATTAATTGGCAGCACATCCAATATGCTTGTATTTTCCAGGGTATTAGCCATCTTCCAGCCCTCCGTAACTAACATTGATGCTATTGGCTATTGCCACTTGTTCTGATGAAACAACACAATCCGTTGCTGGTTCAGATATAACAACACGCTTCGCCCCTGCATTTCTAATCCGGTAATATAATTCTGTCCGATTTATATCCCGCCCTAGTTTTTCTTTTTGCCATTTAACATACTCAGCTACAGCTTTTTCAACATTATTTTTAATAGTTACTTGGGTACTTTCATCATCCTCATCAATATAATATGTCAAATTTACGCTAAAGCTTATTGTCTCGGGCTTTTTTACTAATACCTTATCAGTAAGCGGACGAATCTCATTGTCGTTCAATGTTTCTTGTATTTTCTGTATAATTTCATCTCCAGGCAACTCCCCGCCGCTAAGCAGCGGGACGATACATACGGTACCAGCTTCCGGACTATTAACGGTCACATCCGTAATAAGCGATGACGATTGTTTCGTATAGTATTGATAGGATTGTTTAGATCCAGCTGTCGTAAATTTTTCCGGAGCCTCATGGATTCGCTCGCGATAGGCTTCATCACTCTCACGTTCTGCCCCGCCTTCTGTCGCGGTGATATTGATTATTTCCGCCACATAAGGAACGTTGTCTACGATATTTTTTACGGTATTAATGTCATATCCGTTGCCAATAGTTCCTTTCTGTTGGCAAAGAGCCCGTCCTGTCGCTGTTTGGCTTCCAATGGGTACGTCGATGTCTTTTTCGATGGAGAATACGACATTGTCGTCCGTCGCGACTCGGGTCCCGGCCGGGACGATTACAGTATGGTTCTGTACAGCTGATAGCGTCACCTGAACAGTGGTTGTGGCCGCCGTTGCTTCAATGCGGTCGCATCCGATAAAATTCCCGATGTGGTCCATGGCGTCGCCTTCGGTGTAAGCCAACAGGTTCATCTTGAAGGCATGATTAAACGCAACCCTTTGCTGTATGATGATAAGTGCCAAAGAGTTGAGGAATAGCCGCAAAGGGTCCGCCCTGGCCAATTTTCTTCCTAAAATTCCTTCTGCGATGGTAATGATGCTATTTTTAATAGTCTCTGTGTCTGTGTCCAAGAATTCGACATCTGGTAAATCTTGTAATCGCATGTAGTCACCTCCTACTCGGTAATTTTCACGCTGACGACAGCGCTGATAGTTCCTTCAGCGGCATCCCCTTTAAAGGCCACCTTGGTCACAGATGCCCTGGGTTCGTATTGATGTACGGCAGCTATGATTTCGCTGCTGATTCGTGCCTGGGCTACGGCAATCGGAGCATCCAGCATGCTGGCATCAATGCCGAGTTCTCGGTCCAGGGGAACCGTATATTTCGGCGTCGTCAAAATGGTTTGTACATTTTGGACGATTTCGGCCGCCGTGGATGAAGGCGCGAAGTCAACATGATCTAATTCCATTTCCAGTACTACATTCACGACTCTTCATCTCCTTCCATTGCCAAATCATAGTCTCCCCCTAAGACGATCATATCGCCTACGTATTCCTTCAGGGTCACCTGTAACGTTGATGTCAGTATATTTCCGTTGTTATCCCATTCCTGGGTTTCTTCTCCGATGCTTTCGATAATCCAGTTGTTTTCCCCCACTGGCTCATTGCCGATGACGAGCGGCATGGATGTTCCGTCTTCGCATAGTTGGCGCAGCTTTGCCGCTTCATTCGCCGGGTTCACTCCCAGGAAGACGCTGAGCCGCATAGTGAAAGTAATGGTTTGTAAATCGGTTCCCAGGAATTCCAATACAGGCCGCCCGCCCATTACATTATGTGTAGCATACCTTCCCTTGGCTTCCCGCTTCCAGTCCGAAAAAGTCCTCACTTCTGAGCTGGAAACAGTGAAGACAACAGGCCCCAGACATCCGATAGGGATGCTCAGGCCCCAGGATGATAATTTCCCGCGCAATATGCTGATTGTATTTTGTTCCATCCGTTGGGCAGCCGTTTGTAGCCGCGCCCGGATTACGTTTGATAGAAATGACATGACTATCCTCCAATGAAAACATTCGGGCTCCCTGTCGTGTGTTGCCCTCCTTTTCCACATGTTTCACATGTCGTCGCATCGCCAATGCGAACGGCGCCCTTTCCATTTACGAAGACAGTGCCAGATGACCCCGTAGTTTGAAATGTACCGCTATGCGGGCAGTTACATGGTCCGGTATCTCCCAAACGATGTGCTCCCAGTCCATTGATGATTACATTGGCAGAAACTGTCCCATTGCTCCCGTTCCGAGTATGAGGACAGCAGCCTTTCCCCAGGTCGCAGGTTCCGGTTTCACTGTCTCCTTTTCTGGCCGCTGCTGGCATTGTCATCGCCTCCTAATTCAGATTAATAGTAGCTCCCGTAATGTTGATGTTGCCGACGCAGTGGATATTCAGGGTGTGTGATTTCCGGTCGTACTCGATATAGCTTCCGTCCCCATAGTCGATGCGCCGCACTTTGTCATCTGCAATTTGCGGGCTATCCTTCTGGCTGAAATAACTTCCCAGAATCCACCCGACCGTCTTGTTTTTATCATTCGGAAGATTGAGGCAAAGCACGTCTTCACCAACGTCTGGCATCCAGTAATCTTTAACAACCTTACTGCCCCGATTCAAAATGGCCATTTCGCAGGATACCATGCCGTTCTGATCTTCGAAGTATACTCGGGCCGTATTCTGCTCCGGATTGAGGGATGATACTTTTCCGACCCGGAACATATTCTTCAGCACATTGGCTATGGCTTTAGTATCCATATAAGCACCTCCGCAAATCGCACTGCACGGTATAACCATTCCCCAGACTATGGCTGGCTTTCGTGATGACGTATTTCCCATTGAATTTCCCGAAGCCGTCCAGCATGACGGTATTGCCAGCCAGCATATAGAAATTTCCGGCCATCGTTACCGTTGCCTGTACTTCTTCCCGGTTCTTTTCCCGTAGTTTTTTCTTGGCCAGCTTCTCGGCCTCGGCAACATCGGCGACTTCTTCGTTTACCTCCAGTGTCATACCAGGCAGGTTTTCCCGCTCCGGCACGGTATAGGTAAATTCGATAAGTTCGCCGCTTTTACTGTTCTTATACTTCACATGACAGGATTTATAAACTTCGTGAATCGTGGCTTTGATGGAATAGGATTCCAGTGAGTCATGCCCCTTGAATATAGTCATGACTGGGTCTTGGTCTTCATACTTTTGCTCGTCAAAGATGATGATTTTTTCATCGGATACCTTCAGGCATAATCCCGCATCCTGGCATAGCTTATATAAAAAGCTCAGATCTGTTTGAGCCGTTTCTTCAGCTCTATCCAGTACGGGGTCCTCCGATGTATCATAAAAGAGCTGTAGTCCAGCCCGATCTGCAATGTCCTGGGCAATGGCCGACAGCTTCGTTTTTTCCCATGCCTGGGAATGTTCTACGCTTCGGATTTCTGCGTTGTTCGGGATAGATACGCCCTTAATTTTCACTTCTTCTGGTGGGCCGCTGCATTCGATTTCATCAATCTCAAACTTTCCTATGGGAAGACTCTGAAGGTCTTCCCCATTTACCCAATGGGACGTAATCAATACGATATCGAGCATGGCCCCGCGTTCTGGCAGCCATCCGTCTTTCCAAAACTCTGAACGGTCTTCCAGGGTAATGTTCAAGCTGTCTGCTTCTCCATCCATGACATCATCGACGGTCACGCTTTTAGCGTACTTATCAATTTGTAGCGAAATGTTTTCGTGATTGTAGAGCACGATGACCTTTGCCATCCGAGCCTGTGACGTCGTCAGTTGGGGAAATAATTTTTTAGCATATGTTTCCCATAAATTCATTACATCACCTCTTCCATGGCGGCAGGGCTGACGGTGTCTCCAACTCAATATCAGGGACATTCAATATCGTTCCGGCTCCAAAAACTACAACATCCGCATAAGCGGTGTTATTGTTAATAAGGGTATCCGTGTACTTGCAATCTCCATACACGCGGTATGAAATGAGGTCCCATGTATCTCCGCTGATAGTTCTGTACCTAGTAGCCAAAACTTACTCGCCTCCGTTCGTGTCGATAGGATTCCAGCTGCTCCGCAAAGCTCTGCCTTGCTTGTTGTGCTGCTTCTTTTACAGCACTTTCAACGCGTTTAGGCTGTGTTTCTCCATAGAAGTTCATGTTGAATACCATATTGGGCGCAGTCGGCGCCTGGTCTTCTTGCTGGATAGTGATGCCCGGCGTTCTTTGAATTCGCGGGCGAACGGTTGCAGGTATAGTCCGATTCGGACCTTTCTGGCCAGACCTTTCCGGTTCTATTTCATCGGTATTAAACCCTAATGCCATCCCAGCCCTCTTCCAAAGTCCAATGGCCCTGGGTGATCCGTCCAAAGGAATGGCTGCTTCATCGCTGTCTTCCGCAAACCAAGTCAGGAAGGCACCACGGCTGTAAATGCCGCCGCGCGCATTTTCGTCTGGTTCATCGCCGCCCCCTGAGTCGGTTACAGTGTGTACGCCGACGGTAATGCCTTCTGAAAACTCCCTTTTAATGCCTTCCCAGGCGCCAGAAAGCGTTTCACTGATAGCGCCAGGAATCTGTTTAATCCAATTCACTACAGTGTCATAGGCTTCGCTGGCCCACTGTGAGGCTGCGTCGACAAAAGCCGCGCCAGCTTCTGCGCAGTATTCCGGCAACTGTACGAGGAAATTGTACACACCTTGGACGAGATTGCTCATCCACGATACAGCTGTTTCGTAGGCTTCACTGAGCCAAGCAGATGCTGCGGCGATGAAGGCGGAACCAGCGGCCATGCATCGTCCCGGTAATTCCATTAAGAAGGTAGCCGCACCTTCAATCATATTGCCTATCCACGACACGACGCTGCTATAAGCTGCGCTGAGCCAGCTGGCGGCTGCGGCAATGAAAGCAGAGCCGGCGGCTAAGCAGATGGACGGCAGGCGTCTCAGCCATTGTCCGGCTGCTGTAACCATACTAGCAATTTTTCCTGGCAGGGCCCTTAAAACGCCTACGATGAATCCAATAGCAAAGGCTATCCGTCCTGGCAGGCTTGTGTAAAAATTGACGTAAAATCCAACGACTTTCATAAGGCCATTTTTAATTCCCGCCCCGGCCGCAGAAACACCATTTTTTAAACTGGCCCAGGCAGAACTGGCGCCGGCTTTGATTTTTCCCCAAGCGCTGCTAACCGACCCGGTCAAGCTATTCCAGGCTCCGGCAGCGCCGGTAGAAATAGATTTCCAGGCATTGGCTGCGCCTTCCCTTACTTTATCGAAGTTCTTGTATAGCAAGTACAACGCCGCAATGACGGCCACAATGCCGATGATGACCAGTCCTGCCGGGTTGGCCATCATAGCCGCTCCCAGTCGGAGCATAGCACCGCCTACGGTGGTAGCCATGCGCATGGCAATCGGCCCGATTTTCGCCATAGCCTGACCGATTTTGGCGAATTTTTCGGCGAGTTGCATCGTTTTGATGAATTCATACTGTGCCTTTAACAGCTTAAATGCTGAGCTTAGGAAGTTGGATATTTTGACATAGGCAAATAGCCCAACAGCTGCGCCGGCAATTCCCATCATGCCTTCAATAACGCCGGGATGGGCGGCGGCTACTTTTGACAGGCCACCAGCCCACGCAGCCAATGTGTCAGCCCCTTTGGCGATGGTTGGCAGGAATATATTACCTACGCTGATAGATAATGACTCGACGGCCGATTTCAGCCGTATAGCCGCGCCTTTGGCATTATCATTCATAGTTTCAGCCATCTGCGCAGCGGCCCCGTCTGAATGTTCCATGGCGTCTACCAGACTATTAAAGGTATCCGGCCCGGCTTCCAGCACAGCCAGCCACCCGGTGGCCGCTTCCTTACCAAAAATGGCGCCCAGCGTAGCCAGCTTTTCTTCCTTGCTCAAGTTCTGGGTTTTATCCCTTAATTCACTCAGGATAGCAGACATCTTGCGAGGCCCATTCTGATCGCTCATTTGAATTCCCAGCGATTCCATGGCCATAGCCGCTTCTTTCTGCTCTGCCGTGATATCTTCCATGGACAACCCCAGTTCTTCCATGGCTTGTCGGGCCATTTTCGGCGGCCCTGCTAAGCGGATAAACCCAGACCGCAGGGCCGTACCGGCCTGGCTGGCCTTGATGCCTGAGTTTGCCATGATGCCGGCCATGGCCGCCGTTTCTTCCATGGATGCCCCGAAGGCGTGAGCGACCGGGGCAGCGTATTTCATCGTTTCGCCCAGCATTTCGATGCTGGTGTTCGTTTTGTTGGCCGCTACGGCAAAGACGTCTGCCATATGACCTGCATCTTCTGCCGATAGCCCAAAGGCTGTCAGATCATCCGATATGATATCCGCGGTACGAGCTAAATCAGTACCGCCGGCGGCGGCTAGGTTGAGTAATGCTGGCATCCCGGCCATGATTTGCTCCGTGTTCCAACCTGCCATGCCTAAGTAACTCATCGCGTCGGCGGCCTGGGTGGCCGAAAACTGGGTCTGTTCGCCTAATTCACGGGCCTGGTTCGTTAGTCGCTGTATTTCTTGGTCGCTGGAGCTGGTAATGGCCTTGACTTTGGACATGGAAGCTTCAAAGTTTGCCGCTGTTTGAATCATGCTGACAATTGGGGCACTCATCATGGTGACCGTTGCGGCGCCACTCATCAGTCCGCTGCTGGCGGCACTGAAATTGGCCATCGCACTGTTTCTGGCCATCAATACCTGTTGCAGTTTAGCTTGTGCCGCCCTCGTTTTATCCATTTCCTGCTGCAGGCGCTGTAAGTGCGTGCGATATTCTTCCGCACTCATCCCGGCGGTCTTCATGGCCAGGCCGATACGCCGGGTATTGGCCTGGTATTGTGTCGCAGTAATTTTCCCTTGGTCGAATTGGTTCCTCAGGCTTACCAGTTGGCGTTCATAATTTTTTACAGAGGCGGCACTAGCTTTCCAGGCCCGGTCCAGCTGCTTCTGTTGAGCGCTGATACTTTTGGCCGTATTTCCTAATTGTTTCATTTGATTCGTAGCGCCTGTTGTTGCGCCGCGAAAGCCTGCACCCAGTGTCGCACTGATAGCAAAGGCGATTTCAAAAACATGTCCCATGGCCATACCGTTTCTCCCTCCTTTCTGATATAATGAAATTAACAAAAGGATGTGATTGTTATGCTGCTTACTGCACTGTATGTAACGATTGCACTATTCGTATTTATGTTTTTCGTAAACATTGGAGCGCGTCTTTTAAAACTTGTATTCCGTCTCCTGCGTTACCTCGTGAACCGCTTTATACTGGATGATAAATAAGACCCCATGAAGGGGTCTTATTTATTGCGCTCATTTTGCTCTTGAATGAGTTCCAGCCAGCGTTTCATGCTGCATACGCTTTGTCCCATCCAAAAGTCCAGTCTGTCGTACTCTACGAGTTCGACGGCGATTCTTGCATATTGGTCGGCTGGTCCCCGCTTGCGGCAGCCTGGACGTCGGCGGCCAAATTCGCGAATAAAAAATTCATTACCTTTGTCGTGATGACGGCGTATTCACGAATACCCAAGTTCTTGATATCCGTAATAGATACGCCCAGTGCTTTAGCAGCAAGACGAGCCTGGAACCCTTTGCTGAAGCTAATGTCGGGCGTCATATTCCCGGCCGTGCGTTCCGCGTTTTCTGCTTGCTCGAAATCATATCCGGTCAAGGCTTCCAGTCCGGCCTGTAAATTTGTCGTATCCATGAGTACCTCCTATAATCCCAATGCTGCGCGGACGGGCGCGAAGTAATCTACGCCGTCGACTTCGAAAATATAATTCAGCTTGTCAATTTCAATTCTCTTCTTGTCGTTGATTTTTTCCTGGAAGTACAGCACGCTCATCTGATTCGTCGAATCAGTCTGGCTTGCCGGATCCAGCTTGCCGACGTCCATTTCTTTCGGCAGTGCCCGCACGTTAATCCGAATCGAATCTGTTACAAGTTCTCCTGTCGCCGCATCATAATGCTGATTGGCGCCGCGGAAAACTAAATCGTGTGCCCTGGGTGCGAAAAGTTCTGCGACGTCAGTGTTGATGGTCCGCCATTTGATAGTCAAATCCATATCACTGGTCATGCCCAGCGTCGGCATGTCGATATCACCGCCAATGCCGGCACCTTTCATTGTGTTGGTCAGGTACTTGATTTTAGGTAGCGTAATATCTGCCATGCCCAGTTTACGCTTGCCGCCTAAAAAGACTTCATAGTTGATTAATTTATCGCGCTGTTCATTAATCGGCATCTCAGTTCACCTTCCTTATTCAAATAAAGTGTCCATATAAGACGGGTCGTATTCCTGGATGAAATCGATTTCCCGCGCCGGCGACGGCGGCGTGATATATACATGGAAATGCAGTTTTCCGTCTTCCAGATCCGTCGTCGTGTTTTCGTCACTGCGGAACTCCACACGTCCGCCCAGCAAACATTCGCTGGCCGTCAGCCCATTCAGCCAAATATTGGCGCTGTCTACGACTGTCGCGATGAGCCGCTTGTTGGCAGGATTGTCGATTTTGCTCCAGAAGGACGTAACCAGGGTATTCCCGACCCAGTTGAACATGCGCCGATTGGTCAGCATCGCGTCTTTCGGGTCTGTATTCGACGGATAGGCAGCCGTCCGGTTGCCCCACAACTTCCAGCCGCCGATAAAATTCAGCGCCGTAATAACGCCCTGGCCATTTAAATAGCCGGCGCTGCCAACATTCAGGTAAACATCTGTTTCATCGGCCAGGCAGGCTCCGTCAGCTTGCAGTGAATGGTTGGACGGCGAATAGTAAGGGATGTCCTTATTTTCCGAGTCCACCTGGTTCATAAGGCTGGCCATCTGTGTAGACAGGTGATATAACTTATCGCCATTCTTGACTCTCGGCCAGCAGACAATTTCTGTCGTGTCGGTGAAGTTGTTTTTATTTTTCCATTCGGATACATCGCTGTATTTGGTTACGCTATCGGCTACGTCATGAATCGTGATGGCCCGGAATACGGTATCAATGTTTTTGGCCTTTGCTTTCATGACAGCTGCAATGGCGGTGTTGTCCGACCAGCCCGGTGCGATGACGATACCCGGTACAATGCCAAAGCGTGGGTACACTTCGTCCAACAGCTCTAACCCGCTGCTGGCACCTGTTTCCGTACTGACGCCGCCAACAATATCATCCGCTGTTACCGTGCTCGGATCTAAGGCCGTGTATGTGGCATAAACAGTGTTGGCGCTGGCCAGTTTCCCACCATCTAACGTAGTCAAAACGACTTCGTCGTCGTCATTATAGGCCGCTGTGTAATCAGTGCCTTTTACGGTATCCGCTTCGCCGCTGACCTGCGTCGATAACTGCAAGGTTTCCAGTAAGACAGCGTCATCAATTTTAGCGCTGCCGTCCGTCAATTTAACTTCTACACTCGTTTTTTTCTTGGTATGCTTCTTCGTACTCAGGCAATTCACCAGGACAATCGGCGCCATATTATACAGTGCAAAGTGCGTATAGATGGCTTCGCAGAGCGTGTATTTCTTCCAATCATCTGAATACCCCAGGGCGGCTACAGCATCTTTATAGGTATAGCAGAGTACCGGTGTATTTTCCTGCGCCCGGTCCGATGCCAGGTGCACCGGCGCAGTGCCAAAAGCTACAATCAAACCCGCATCCGTTTCGGTCATAGGGATAAGTCCCGTCGCTTGCTCGGATGTAAAAATGCCATGTTTATAAGTCATGCTTTTCTCCTCTCTTTACTGCTTGGTAAGCCATGTAGATGGCCGTACCTTTTCTTTGCTTCTCTTTTTCCGCTTCCCCGGCTTTGTCTACGCGGACAAACAGCTGCTCAATGCCAGGGTATTTTTCTTGAAGCTCCTGGACGCGCCGAAACGGCTTGCCGTCTCTATAGACACGCCCACTTTTCAATCCATCCTGGATCCGGTTGGGTCCAATGTAGATATAAGACTTAATGCGTGTTTCCATTAATACTCCATTTCTTCCACAGGCTGGGCAATCGTGTAGACCAGTGTTCCGTAGCCGTACCAAAATGGATACGGCTGCCCTTCGATAGTCTCCCACTTGGTAGGCAGGCGCAGGCGGAACCGATTGCCAATCGTTCGCTTCTTCAGCACAGATTGCCGGATGCGTTCCATGATATTCAGTGTATCCTGCCAGGCCCTCTTGTCTTCTCCATAGCAGCCAATAGTAAGTCCTACGGTCGCGTAGGATTCCGGCATTTCTTTGCTTTCGCCATCTTCCACTTTTTGCAGGCTGACGACAACCAAGGGGTAATACGTATCGCTGAGAAAATCTTCTTCAGAAATATGCTGCTCATATACCGTTACCGGTTTGTCTGCCTGTCCTTCGGCCTGTAGCTTATAGTCTTTGACAGCGCAGCGGATGCATTTCGCCAATTCTTCAATCAGTAATACAGGTATCATTTTCTAAACCCCATAAGGAAGGCGTTGATTTCATGGTCCAAATTCTCTGCCATTCTCTCCTGGGCCTTCCTTTCGATGAATTCGGCAACCGTCGGCGCCCCCAGCATTTGCGGTGTCGACGGCCCGGAAATCTTTTCAATCGGCAGGCTGGCATTGGAAGAGCCGTGGCCAGCCCGCTGGAATACGCCTACGTGACCTGACTTCATACGGGCTACGAACGCATGGGCAATCGTTCCGCCCTGGCCTTTTACGACCTCAGCATACGTGTATACGCCTGTCGGCGGGCGATGTTTGGGCGGGTTCCCCGGATTATGCCTGAAGTAAGACAAGTCGTTTACGGGGCCCTTGGATACTAATGAGGCTATCAGCCCCCGGTACGTTACTTTCATGGTCCGCGTCACGTAGGACGGCTTGATAGTATAACGTTCTTTGACCTTCTGCACGGCGTCTTTTTTGGCGCCGCGGATGGACTTTCGGATGGAGGTCTGTAAGGCCTTTTCTGCGGCCCCTGGCATGCTTTCCAGCAGGGTTTCTGCCTTTTGTAAGGAATCGCTTACGTCAATTTCAAGCATTATGTCATCCCCATTCTATACGCGCCGAGTTCGATGGTATACATGCCCATGTCGTCGACGCACGATATGACTTTGTAAAGCTTCCCATCGAACTTGAAGTTTTCGCCCTGCTTTGGTTCTCGCGGCAGGGAATCTTTCTTGACGGCCAGGCAGGTAAATTCTCCATGCAGGCCGCTATAGTTGCGGCTGGACAGCGTGGACCGCTTCCGTGTCGCATCGTCAGATACGACACAGAGGCATTTCGTCCCGTTCAAATCGTGCCAGTCGGCAAACTCTTCTTCATTCAGGATCACTTGGTCAATATCTGCCGCCACCATATCTTTAAACATCAGCCAATTTTCACCAATACTGTCGTGGCGGCATCGGCTTTGTCGGCAATGCAGAGGCCTGCCGGAACTCCGCCTTCTGCCGTCTTATTGATTACGTTGTCCGATTTGGACCAGTACACGGCATCGCCAGTCGTAATGGCCAACCCAGTCGCGGCCGGTAATTCATATACGCCGACCAGGCTGACAGCTCCTGTCTTGCCCGCTTCAATGGCTTCGGCGGCGACACCAATGCAAGCGGCGAAGGGAACGACTTCCAAGTACCCGATGTTGCTTTTAGGCGTGTAATCAATCGTCTGTCCTTTTTGAATGTATTTTGCAGTTGCCATTTATTTATCCTTTCCGCTCGATTTGAGCAAGCCACGGAAATCAATCAGATTAACCCCGAAATCGAGGTATACGCGCCATTTGATGCCCAGGGTATCAAACTGTACAGCGCTTTCTACAGTCGGCGTTTCTTTGCCATTCAGATACGTTACTTCGATGCTCGGAAGGATGCCAGGTGCTGCAGCCAAATACCATTCAGCCGCATTGGTTAATTCTGGATCAGAAACGACGGTCAATCTGTTGGCAAAGGGGTTTGGTGTGGCATTGGACTTGGTCGGGTCAACGGCAGAGCTGACCAGCTGAGCCGCTGCAACTTCCAATTCCGGCGGCACAATCAAGTAGGCCGGCTGCACATTCAAGGCTTCTTCGCCTTTCAGGTTGAATTGGGGCGTCGGGCCGGTGCTGCCACAACAGCACCCCGATGTCCTGCAACCGGCTCAAGTCGGCTGCGCCTTCTTCATGGCTGAGGATTTCCGGCCCGAACCATCTTTGATATGGTTCTTCGCTGGAAAAAGATAACTGCACTTGACGGTTATCGTCTTCGCCCTCAGCCCTCAATAAAATCATGTTGCCGTTAAGATTCCGGCTCAGATTCTTCCTGCTCTTCTGGTTCATGTTCTTCGTCCTTTCCTTGGTTATTGTCTTTGTGATTGCTTTCGGCGGCTTGGACTGATTCCGGCGTATGCACAGACAGCGTCAAACCAAGGGATTCAGCGGTTTGCTTTTCCAGTGCCATCTGTTCCAGTTGTTCCCGCCAATCGTATCCGCGTTCCGCGCACCACTGCGCCAGCGTCTTGCCTCCATTCTGTATAGCTTTAATGTCGGCATCGACTTCCTTTTCGGGGTCAATCCACGACCACCCAGGAGCGACCCATTCGGCCTTGGTGTACAGTGTGCGATGCTGCCAATAGTCCGGTATCTGTAACGCTCCCGACAGGACAGCCGCATCCATGAACTCTTCGTAGACGACCTGGCAAAAATGCGAGGCCATGAACAGCTGCATAGGTTCGAAGGTCTTCCGATCTTCCAGAGCTCCTTGTCTGGCTGAGCTGAAGGACGCTTTTTGGAAGTCCCGTGACATCATCTCATAGGACAGCCCAAGTCCTGACCCTGCCAGCCTTTCTTGGACAGCGACAAAGTCTTTAGCGGACGTAATAGAGCGCGACGGGTTCGCCGTCTCTATCTTCTCGCCAGGGCTTAGATATTGGATCATCCCGGGGCTGACGCGTTTCAATTTCTTCCCGTCTTTGTCCATCTTGCTCCCGCGCCCGACATTAGCACCCCCGAACTCGCTGGTAATAAATACCGAAAAACAAGCCGCGATTTTAGCAGCCACCGTTTCGGCGTCCAGGTAGTCGGCCGTATCTTTGATGCGCTTGATGATAGGCGTCAGGTCAGACATCCCTCGTATCTGGTCCGGCTGGTTCTTGGTCCATAGGTGAATGATCTGCGCGGCCGGCACGCGGTCGGGCTCGTACTCAATATACCCATCCGGGCTTTTGCGCCGGATCCAGTACGCTACCGGTTTTAGGTAGTCATCCAGCTCGATGCCGCTTCGGATGACTCGGTTCGTTTTAGGAGCATATAGTAAGTAAGGGTCCAGCATATCGGATTTGATGATTTGGAGCTTGAAGGGAACCACTGCGTCCTTGTCGGTTATTTTTTTTACCAGGATTTCTCCATCTACGATTTTCCTCCTCAGCAGCATGCGCTGCATTTCATAAAATGTCTGATTCCCGGTAATATCGCAGTTTTCCGGCCGGCACCACTGGTCCCATAGGCGCTCAATTTCCTTATTCAGTGCTTCCAGCGGCGTCCTGGCCTGGGGTTTAATGCCGACGCCGACGACATTACGTACAATCCCGCCAACAGCTGCATTGGCGATGTCGCTGTTGTTTTCCAGATACCGGGCGCGGGCTTTGATAATATCCCGCTGTGTCTTATCGGTATTTTCTGTGTCGGCGTTGATGGGCGTCCAGTCATCGTTGAAGCGGTTGATTTCACCGGCCTCATAGCGGCTTAGCAGTTCCCTGTAAGCCGCCCGTTCGCAGGCCCACTTAGGTGATAAAATCTGGATAACATTGTCAATTAGGTTCATCGTCTTTCGGTATTCGCATACAAAATATTGTCGCCATCCCGGGCCGCAATGGCGGCTTTCAGCTGCTTTTCGCGGCTGTACAGCGTGGCCAGGTCCGCCTTGGTGATACTGCGGTTGTTGATTTCATACTTCTGCGCCCCTGTTTCAATCGCGGCAATCGCTGTCTGTACGCGCTCCAGCTGGATTTCCAGTGTATCCAATACCTTTCACCTCCTTTCTAAAACCAGTTTTTCCCAGCATCTCCGAGCCAGTCATTTTCTTCCGGCTCGCTCATTTCTTCTGTGTCGGGTTCCATTAAATAGCGGACGCCAAGTATTTCTGCAGCCAGGGCACTGTTGGTCTCCGTATCCAGCAAGTGGTTTTGCGCATGACTGGATATGGGTTCCCATCTCAGCGTTATCCGCCCCTTTTTGTCTTTATATTCGACCTTCTGCTCGGCGCAAATCTGGTCTGCATAATAAGGCTCAACATCCTTGCAGACATTCCAGCTGCCGGCGGCTCCGGCATCTACGCCCAGACGCCCGGCGATGAAGTCTTTCATCTGATTGGTGTCGAAGTTATAAAGCCGCAGCCCAAAGCCAACGGCCTTATCCAGTACAGTGACGCTGTATCTGGCCCGCAGCGGCGTAGACGCCCCTTTAGTCGGAATGGCTACGTCCATGTGCTGCGCGCAGAACGAATAAACTTCATCCGTGTTGTAGCCGGAGTCGATGCAGGCTAGATTGATATTGCGTACTTCGCCATTTGTATCGGCATAGTCCCGGTTGATGACGGTTTCCACGTCGCCCCAGGTCTCGACACGGCCATAATCGACAAGCCAGCTCGTCAGATGTGGCCCCCAGGCGCGGACAGAATACCAGAAGTGGTCCAGCTGCACGTCAACACCGCATGTCAATAGCTGAGCTTCTGCCGGCATCGTTCCCCGCAGGTAATTTAGTCTCTTGTCCAGGACGATGTCGGATTGCATCCGATTGGCCTTGTTTTCCCAAGGTTCGGCCAGCCAGGAGTTAATGAAGTTCATCAGCCGTTCCGGCTCATCTTTTGCACTCAAGAATTTATAAGCCATGTCGCCAAAGGTCAGCCACGGGCTGTAGAAGGAACTCAAGTGATATGCCACGGAGTGCACTCGTTTCGGCGGCTTGTTGATGGTTTTCCACCTGCCATGCCGCAGCATGTCCATTTTCTGCCGGTCATCAATGATATTCCCGCAAGAAATACAGTGATATTCCGCCGCATCCCTGGCGTCATACGCATTAGATCCTTCCGGCCATTTAAGCTGCTTCATAGTAAGCACTTGATAGGCCCCGCAGTGAGGACATGGTACATAATACTCATAGCGGGCGTCGGCCTGCTCCCATCCCTTCCAGATATTCCCGGTTTTAAGCGTCGGTGACGATACTTTGACAATCTTTTTATTGTAGAACGTCTTGGTTCGCTCTTCTGCCAGCTCCAAAGGGCCGGCTTCCTGGCCAGACCACTTCGGAAACTTGTCAATTTCATCGAAGAATACATACTGTACAGGGCGGGATGCCAGCCCGCTCGGACTGTTGGCCCCGACCAGAGCAATATACATGCCCTGGAACTGCAGCTCCAATTTCTGACTGTGCTCGGCATCAAATTTCTCGCTCAATGGCTTAGACAGTGCAATCATAGGCTTGATACGGTTCTGGCTTGTGAACTCGGCCAGCTTATCCGTCGGATATACGATCAGCATAGGCCCCGGCGCCTGGTCGATGGCATAGCCCATCATATTCTGTTCGGCTGCGGTCTTTCCCAGCTGGGTCCCGGCGACAAAGGTAATGTCATGGATGCCCGGTTTGGTGAAAGCGTCCATGATGGCCTGCAAGTAAGGTGTCCGCGATGTATGCCAGCGTCCAGGTGCTGCGCTGTCTTTAGCGGACAAGATGCGATACCGGTCCGCCCACTGAGATACGCTCATCTTTTCCGGCGGTTTCAACACCCGCAGGGCGTCGAGGATGTACCGTTTATACGGTGGCTTTTTTCTTCCTCTTGCGATGATATGTGCCCCCTTTACTCAGCTCTTCCAAGGCCTCATGTACCCGCTTGTCAACTTCCGTTTTGGCTACTTCTGCCGCATCCGCATCCAGCGAATTCAGCTCTATAGCTACGTTATGGCCGATAGCCAGCAAACTTTTCTTTAAATTAGTCATCAGCAGTGTCAGGTCTTCCCTGACTTCGTAAACGGGTAAAAATTCATCCTTGGTTACGCCTAATTTGATTTGCTCCTGTTTGGCCTTAGCTTCCTTCAAATCCGCTTCGGCCCTCAGTTTTCGCAGTTGTGGCGATTCCTTGGTTTCGCTTTTATATCGCCAATTGAGCAGTGCTTTCAGGTTCCACTTTCCGCGGGCGGCCTTGGGAGCGCCTTTTTTGTGCCAACTTGACAATGTCTCCCTCGAAATTCCAAAGAAATCGCAGGTGTCTGCCGTAGAAAAAATGAACTTTTCATCAGAAAATTCTTCTTTATATGCGTTTTTTGCATTAACTGCCATTCCTCCTTCCCTCCTAAAGGGTTGAATCGTCAGTTTGTCAACCTATTTTTTTGATTTTGACGGACAGAACCGCCGGGACTCGCAGACCCGTGTTAGCCTGCCCCGCTCACAGTACCTTGGGCACCGGGGGGCTTGCCAGCTGTCTGGGCCCTCTATTTTCTGCCGGCGCGGCCTGTGAAGACGGGCCACCCCAGTAGGGAACGTGATTTTTCAGAAACAAGCCGGATGCCCTGGCCTGTGCCCGGCCCACCCAGCGAGCCGCTGGCCCGTGTGCGCCTGCGTCAGCCGACCACGTCAGCCAGCCATGCAGCACCGTGGTGCAGGCGCCGCCCTGCTGCTGTGCCACGCCTGCATATGAAAAGCACCGCCTCGCAATTGAGACGGTGCTTTCCATATTCGGTTGCGTTGCTTTACATGAGAGTGGCCGCTTTTCCCTTTGGTCCACATATACACTATATCACACTACCCATAGGAAATTATAGGAAATCTTTCAAAAGATTTTTCGAAGGCACGCAGGGCTTTGCCGTGAATCTGCGTGACCCTCCGGTACGAGTACCCCATACGTACTGCAATCTCTTCCCACTGCATGTGCCCTAGGTAGCGGTACTTCAATACAGTTTGAAAAATCTCAGTATCGTCACCGCAAGAAATTCCCATAATAATTTCTCGGCACTGTATCCGAAGATTAATCCAGTAATCCCATTCTGTCGTCGCTTTATCCCTGGCATCCATGTAGCGGACAATTTTATCTGACGTGTCTCCACCGCATCCTCCGCCGGAAACTCGCGGGACACTATAATCGGTAGCCGACAGATGCAAAATATCTTCTTTGATGTCCTGCTCTTCCTGCTCTAATTCTTTCAGCCTAATAGGGGCCATCCAAACCTTGTGCAGATATTCTTTGCTTGTCACGCTACCCCTCCCTTCAATTTCGGTGCCGGTGTTTCCGCTTCAATGTCCAGCGTCATCTGCGCCCGTTTTCCCTGGATGAATAATTCCGCTTCCTTCATGGCGCTTCGCACGGCATTGTCCAGCTCCATCCAAGCTCTAGCATAAATCTTTTCCGTCTTGAATGTAGCGACTAATCCGTCATCACCGTGCATCGCTCCGGCTAATACGTAATTATCGACGCTGTTGTCCCGATTGTATTTAATTACGATGTCTTCAATCTCCCCGTCGCATACTGCGGCAAAGCAGGTATCCACATTGGCCATGACGTGAAAAATATTCTCCATGGCCTTGTATAATTCTGGCCGGGCCAGCTCTTTGCTTTTCAGCGTATATTCCCGCGGCACTTCTTTTTCGTTTTCGATGTATCCGATTCGGACAACATTACTGCTCACATGAATCTTGTTGATGATCATAACTTCACCTTGCTTTCGATGAACGTAATGTGTACCTTGAATCCGCAAATAGTCGCAATCTCTTCCAGTGCCCGCTTCAACAGCATCCGGCGTATACGATACCTGCGGTTCTTCCGCTTCTCCTGCCGCTTCCGTTCAATCCGGCTTATAGCTTCTTCCGCCGTTGGGTCCTGATAATGTTCCTGGTTCATCCGCTTTACCTCCTCATTCTTTTTTGGCACCTAAATCACCATAAAGGGCGCGCAAATAATTCACGCATTTTTCCCGCACGTTAGCTGCGTCTCCCGTGTGATGCCGAATATAGTGACAGCGCTGGCACAGTGTGACAGCCTTCGTAATCTCGTCGGATTTATAGACGCCACATGGCTCATGATGCATCTTTTCTGAATTGTCCACATATTGTCCACAATTCACGCATTTCCATTCGTCCCGCGCGTGTACGGCATCATTCAACTTTCGCAGTGCGGCCCCGTGAAGATGGACGCGCTTCGTCTTTTCGATATACGTCTTTCTCCCTCCTTTTCGTCATTTTCACCGTAATATGCCACCCTGTCATCGAATTGAACGTACTGGTGGCTTCGATAAATTCATATCCCGGATACGTAGCTTCCCATACTTCGCGGCAATCCGTAAGCCCTGCCAACTCTTCCAGTTTGCGATGGCTGAAGGCCCAGTCATTTTTAGTGACTTTCGGGTTCTCTAAATTCCGCGAACAAATATACGAATTTTCGTATCGCTCTTTATTTCTGGATTCCTTGAGGATGTACTGACATAACTTCTGCATGAGTTCTTCATCATCAATGCGAAGACGGCTCGCATTGCTCAGACCTTTACCCCAAATACGTTCTAACTCATCCCGGTCCATATCTCCGCTAATAACCAGGTGAAAGTGATAGTTCTCGCCTTTTCGTTCCAGCGTTCCCATATATTTCACCGCTTCCAGGCCAGCCTTTTTACGTCGACGGTTCAGACGGCGGATGAAATTCTTGAAATCGTTTTTCGCGCTTTTCACGCAATCCGGCCGATTTCCCAATGAGTATGTCAACGTGAGGTAGATGTCATTCCGGGTAAAGTTCGTTCTTACTTTTTGTCTGAATGTCCGAAGGGCTTTGTTTTTGTTCCGGCGTACTTGATCCGGCGATGATAAGTTTATCTTCCTTTCTCGAAGTCTTTTTCCCCGAGCGCTCATGTCCGGCATTTCAAAGAGGTCGGTCTCAAAATATTCCTTTCCACAAAAATATTTTACGTTTCTTACAAAGCCCATTTCTGTCACCTTCTTTTTATTTGGCATTAAACATAACGCCTACTACAAGCCCATAAAGGCGTTTCGCCTTTATATACATATATATGGGAAAAGGAAATGCCCTTTCGGACACTTCCCGTTAATATATTTAAAGAATATTCGTCATAATAACAATGAATCCGCCCCAGAACACAACACTTGCTGCTAAGAGGATTCGCCACGTCCAGGCTCTTAGTACGTCATCCTTCATTTTCATCCCTCCATATATCTATTTTTTCTATGATCATGTGAACCAAATTTTCTATATCGTCTGCACTTAGGTTTTTACAGTTCCGCTTGATAGCCCGCCGGATATCGTCTTCTAACGACGGGCCCGGCGTTTTCCCAATTTGGTCGCCATGCTGAACGGCGACCGGTTCCGCCCGCGCAGGTTCTACTATCGGCTGTTCCAATTCCGCTGATTTTACGGCTGCGGTTTTATCTTCTACTGGCTTTTCTTTCAGTGGCGGCGATTCTGGCTGCCTAGAAGCACTTGCGCAGGCCTTAGCATCCTGATTCCAATGCCACAGTGCAAAAAATGTGGAAATGCGCGTCAAAGAAATGGAGCCTGTTTTTTCAGCCTCTGTAGGCGTTACTTCTTTTTCAAACTGCTGCTGCGCTTCTATCGGTTCTTTGCACACTTCATATGCCGCGGAAATGCCTAACCTGCCGTCTTTCAGCCATTCATTTAACGACGGCAACAGGTTGTTCGCTATTGCCTGGTATCTGGCCACGTTAGTATGATTATCGTTCATCATGTCAGCAATGGCGTCCCGGCGCCGTCCCGATAATTTTCCCGTCTTCTGATAATACTTGGCCAGCGATTCCAGGCGGCGGTATTGTTCGACCCGCTCCCAGGCATTGAGCTTGCGGGTCGAACTATTTGTCGTAATAAGCAAGAGCTGTGCGTTCATATCATTGGTTTCGATTTCACAGGGTACTTTGTTTTCAATGCCAACAACATGCTCCTTTATTAATTCCTTCATGGCCTTGCACCGGCGATGACCGGAAATAATCTGATATCGTCCATTAGATGTCGGCTGCACGATGAGATTTTGCCGCACCCCACCGGCGGCTACAATGGCTGCTTTCAAGGTTTCAACATTCGATGTGTCGTAGAAGTTGTCCGGATTTTCATCGAGTAAGTCGACATCCAGATATTCTATCTTCCGCTGTTTTTCTTTAGGGACCAGTCCCATATCTGATAAGATACTCATTGTTTCATCTCCTCGAGTATTTCATTGACCAGGCGGCGATACTGCCAGGCCGGCTTTAAATTCATCCCAAGTTCGGCTAAGGGCTTCTGCATGAGCGTACTGTCAATGATCCACCGCGACCGGCTAATCTTCGTTTTGAATACAGGAAAATTCTGCCGCAGTGCCGCTTCCACCTGTCCGCTGTACTTCGTCACTTCATCATGCGTAATCAAGACGCCTAAAAGTTTCAGCTTAGGATTGATAGCCCTGGCATCCTTTAGCTGGCGATCTAATTCGTCCAGCCCCTGCGAAGAAAATGCGTCGAGCCGGACCGGAATGATGAGGTAATCAGCCACGCCCAAGGCGTTGATGGTAAGCATATTCAGTGCCGGCGGGCAATCGATCAGGCACAAGTCCCGGTCCGCATCATCTTTTTGGCTAAATGCTTTCGTGTCTTTTTGGTCATACAACCGGCGTTCGCAATCATACAGATCCATGTTGCCCGGTGCAATATCCAAGAACGGCCAATCCGTCCCGTAAATCTTCCGGTCGCTCAGCCAGCACGGTCCTTCCGGGTTGTACCGCTTGAAATATAAGGATAAGTTTCCCTGGGGGTCACAGTCTATCAGCAAAGTCCGCCGACAACTATGACGCGGCGTCCCTTTCATGCGATGCGTCCTCCGTGTGGCATAGAGATGCCCAATATTGGCTGCCGTCACGGTTTTCCCTACACCGCCTTTCAAGTTGTATATTGCAATCGTTTTCATTTCTTCCACTCCTCAATAAAGCATCCATTCCCGAATATCCGCAGGCTATCGCCCGGTAAAAGCAACTCCATGGCGGTGCGTGCTTTTTGCCGGGCTTCTACCCACGGACTCATGTCGTCATATATCCGCTCTACAGGCTCTCCGTCCCGTATATGTAAGATAACGAAATACATGACCTGGCTCATATAAACTCGTGGACTAAGTCGCCTGGCTGTATTTGATAGCCATGTATTGTCCATAACTCATGCCAGCCTTCCTTGCTGCTGCAATACATTCTCCCAGATGACTCCCCTTCTTTACGGCTTCTTTTGGGGGAGGCGTTTCTTTATGAAGGTCCTGGAATTTTTCTGCGGCTTTCAAGGCTGCTGTCTTTTTTCGGTTGTCAGCCCGCTTCTGCCTTTTAGTATCCCCTTCAATGATATTTCTCATGATTCGTTTACAATTCGTGCTGCATGTATATTTCCGGGTCCTTGGCGTATTAATCTGTTTTCCGCACACGACGCAGAAATCCGGCCTGGGGCTTCCTCCCTGGTTCCATTCCGCTTCATAGTTATTTCGTTCTTTCAGAATCCGCCGTCGGCACGAAGGACATAATTCCTGTTTCTTCGCCCTATCAGAGGCAGTAAACGTTCCTCCGCATAAAAGACATTGCTTTTCCATTTTTACTCCCTTCTAAAACCATGTCTTATTAACCAGGTCATAGTGCCACCACATCCCATTTTGGTAACGCACGCAGCAGCATCCATCGGCTAGGAAAATATTTTCAGGGTTTCCATTTTCCCATTTCCCAGTCGTCACATGTTTTAGCACGACATCGACAAGAAGGTCTCTTACTCCGTCGGTCAGCATATCCCAACCGCTTTTTTTACTGAGCATGTTCTTTAAAGCTTCCTTGGTGATTTTCTTCACCTTTGTCACTCCTAGCGAATAATGATTTTTTGCCCTGGACGTAGGCTGTCCACTTCATTGATGTCATTGTTGATTTGAATTTCATAAATCGTTTCCCGGATGTCCTGTCCCCGGTCGTCAGCGACACTGCGGGCAATGTCCCACAATGTTTCGCCTTCTTCTACGATATGAATTTCTGCGTTGTCAGCGGCTACCGTAGGCCCTTGTCCAATACTTCCAATGCCGCTGCCGGCGTAAAATCCAGCGCCCAAGGCTATGACAATAGTCATTCCCCAGCGCAATACAGTTCTTTGTTTCATGTCTTTCCCTCCATTCATCATTTTTCTATTTTCGTGTCCAGCCATTGCTTGATCTGCCAGCCCGGAAAACGCATGTCCGATTCCGGCGTTATCTTTACAAATGGCAATTCGCGGCGAGATGCGAGATTATAGATTGTCCGCACTGATACATGCAGCACTTTGGCCAGCGTCCTGGCGCTGTAAACCCTATCGGACTCCAATAGTCCTGGCCGAATATCTTTCATGTTTCCTTCTCCTTTCTATACCTCGTTCATCCCCGTTGCTTCATGCTATAATGAAAACAAAGGAGATGATGAAAATCATGAAACGTGATTTAGATCTGCTTCGGAAGATGTTGCTTCGTATCGAAGAGTTAGATCCAACTAAAAGCAAAATCACTATTAACAGTTTTTCCGATTTATGTGACTATCCACCACTTATTTCACTTCACATTGAACTATTAATTGACGATGGCTTCATTGAAACATCAGAACCTATTTATTGTGGCCCTATCAGTGATTATTGGATTTATAGACTCACATCATCTGGATACGACTATTTAGATGCCATTCGAAATCCATCCATTTGGCAAAGTACATTGAATAAAATCGAATCGGTTGGTGGTAGTGTTACCCTGGACATTGTTAAATCTATTGCTGTATCTATCATCAAAAGCCATCTAGGTATTTAATTTCTTGCTGAATAACACCATCTATTTCATCAAAAACTTTCTCGTATCTAGTTACTGTTTCTTGTGGTTCTCCTAAAAGAAACGGGTGTAACTTTTCCAGCATTTCAAATTTTTTATTTAACAGAAGCTGTAATCTTTTTTCTGCTGCATATCTTTTAGTTTGATTTTGAGCCATTTCCTTACGCGGTTCTTTTCCCTTATCCGGCTTCATGTTTATCTCCTTTCTATACCTCGTTCATCCCCATTTCTTCATGCTATAATGAAGGCAAAGGAGATGATTTCCATGGATACCGATAAATTAATACGTGATATGGTTGTTAAATTGTCAAAAGATATTTACCAAGACAGCCTACAACCATCAGCAAGAACACTGGGCACTGAATTAGATCAAGTAATCTCTGCTTTAAAAATCGCTACGCTCCCTTTCGCTGTAATGGGTAAGTCCGCTGATTATTTGCTGGAAAGATATGGTAATTTTTTGAGTGAATCTATTCGGAAGGTTGAAGCCCAAAATCGAGTTCCTCCACAACCTTCTATTTCTGTTCCAGTATTACAAAATGTGCAACGTAGTTTTGAACAAAAGGAAATTTATGAGATGTACAGCAATCTTCTGGCCTCTGCTTCTGATAAAACTAAGACGAATCTCGTTCATCCATCATTTCCTGACATAATTGCCCAACTTGATTCGTTAGATGCCGTTATCTTGGATAAAGGAAAATCAGACTTTTTGTCATACTATTTCTTAGTATTTCGCAATGAGCGCGGTATCATGTTAAATCTATCTGAGCCGTTTTGCTTCATTGATGGATACGAAGACAGCTATACTCAAATAACATCGAGTTTGGTTAATCTTCAGCGCCTTGGCTTAATTTACAAACTTCCTAACCTCAGCAGTGACCCACCAATAAAGATAAAGAAAATTAAAAATGACTTAGTGGATTTATTAATTAAATTCCGCGTGTTCAATAAACAAACTGCTGATGATTTACTAGCTAAAGGTTTAGTGAGTATGGATTCTGGCTTTTTTAAGCCTACATCTTTGGGTCGGAAATTTCTTTTAACTTGCACAAAGCCTGCTGCATAAGTTCCTTCTGTTGTTTCAGCGACCCGATAGCCAGCGCATTTATTTTCTTATGCGATGTTATTCCATTGGCTTGTAATATCGATTCTATGGCCGCTTGGCATCCAATGACATACATAATCAACACCTTCAATTCATTTACTTCTTCAAAGAGCCCATCCAGCGTGATTGGCTCTTTTTCTTTATTTGCCTTCATATTTATCTCCTTCCTATGCCTTGTTCATTCCCATCTCTTCATGTTATAATGTAGTTATCAACTTTTTCCTTAGGGCCGTCCGGTTACCGCCGGGTGGCTCTTTTTTTGTGTCCGTTTCGGACAAATCAAAAATTCACCCATTTTCTGCTCCTCCATCCCTGTATCTCGCATTGCTGTGTTATACTCAAAATGGAAGGAGGTGATATTATGCCTAATATTCCTTATGCGGATAGTCCTGGTAAGCTAAGTGTAGAAGTCAGGTTACAGCACGCTGCTGACGTGTTCTTACTTGACTCGACTAATTTTCAGCGCTATCGCGATCATCAAAGTTTTAAATATTACGGCGGTCATTACACCCGAACGCCCGTAAGAATTACCGTTTCTGGCAGAGGACGCTGGTATTTAATCGTCATTGGCTCTGCTTATCAGTATCGCTTCTTCTGATTTTCTGATTATTCATGGAGAGTTTGCCGTCAACCAAGCTCTCCACTTTTTCTTTTAAAACGGCATTATCTTTCATGTACTGTATCGTCTTATCCGCTATCTCTTGAATGTGTGATATGGTCAATTCGTTTATAGCGGCTTGCTTCAGTAAAAAATCAATTATCATATCTTCTGTTTTTTCATCTATCAGCCTCTTCATCGGAATCCTCCCCCTTATACCGTTCATCTCCTCTACTTCAATTTCGCACCGGCCTGCTGTTCGGCGTCATCAATCCATTGCTGAATTTCGCGTGCAGCGCCGATTTCTCCGTCATGGAATGAGTATCCAAGAACGTCGATACAGGCTTCCCGGTAGCCCCTGGCACAGGCTGCCATTTCTCTGGCTTTGTTTTCGATGTGTTGATTATCCGGGTCTTTTGCTGTTTCCTGAAGGAGAACAGCTCGACGCCAGTTCAATTTAAAATTCGCTTCCAGCGTTGCTCTTTCATTCTTCGTCATACTACCATCTCCTTTATTCCTTTCCCTCTCCGTTGAACCATGCTATGATGAGTACGGAAGGAGGTGACTATTGTGGCGAAAATAACAGATTTAAGTTCGATGTCAGATATTGCCTGGCAAGCTGTCAAAATTCAACAACAAATGCAGAAATTGTATTCCCTTACTCTTCCACCGCCTGCTATTCAGCAACTAATGAAATCAATGGAAAAAATTTCTCAAATTACGGACCCATCAGCTATTAGGTCTATACAAGATTCTATGAACGTTATTACAAAACTAAATCCTGCTTGTAATCTGCCCTGGTCAGACGCTTTCAATGCAATCTCCCAAATTCCATTGGATGCGCGTACTGGCTTAGCCGAATCGTTCTTACAACAATTGAATCCAATGGAAATATCACATGCCGACGTTCCTGATGTTACAGAAGAACAAGAGAAACAGATTGATGAATTGTTCCCTACGCTTAAAGACAAATCATTGAGCCGTGATGCAATCATCACGCTGATTGCATTGCTATTTAATTTGCTGTGTACCTTTGCTGGCTGTGAAATGGAATCTATATCACATGAAGATAATATCCAGTCCCACAGGGATGCTATTCAAGCTCATCAGGATGCTGTACAAGCTCACGAAGATGCGGTACAAGCTCACCTGGATTTTAGCCAGTCCAAAAGTATAGAAAACAACAATGCTGAATTGCAGACCCAAATTAGCAAAAATACTTCATTAGATGGTGCCAATGACGACGACTGAACGCCCAATATGACGCCTATGCACCGTATGACGGTGTAATAAAAGTCGTTTTTTGTAACAATTAGAGCCATGTCCCCGCATGGCTCTTTTTTGTTTCTATCCATGCTATGCACTTCCTTATAATTCCAATGTTATGTTATTTTCCTTGTTATTGCTAAAATAGCAATATTAATTACAAAAAAAATCGTTTATATTACATTTCAGCAACTTTGCTAAAGGTGGCAACATTGATGCGCTTAGCTGATATTCTCCGGCTTCATATTTGTAATAATTTCCAGCATTTTTCAATCCAAGTGCTCGAGCCGCTTCAAGTAATGTTAACCCTAATTTCAATCGTCTTTCTCGGATAAATTTTAAATCTACTTTATTTTTTATCTTCAAATCTATCACCTCCTTTATTGCTATTTTAGAAATTTTATCTATTGTCATTATATATTTCTAAAACGGAAAAGTCAAGGCTATTTTACAAACATATTTCTGTTTTAGAAATACATATTGTTTTCCATTTTAGAAACATTTAAAATGAATAATATAATGATAGTTTCTAAAAGAGAAATATCCAAAGAGGTGATATTCATGAATGTCGGGAAAAGAATCGCTGAATTGCGGGAAGCGATGGGAATGAGCCAGTTGGAATTTGCTAACAAGGTTCATATCAACAATAGCGTTATGAATCGGATTGAAAAAGGAATCCGTCCTATCAGAGATGATGAATTACTTGCTATATCAAAATGCCTGAATGTATCTGTTGATTATTTGCTCGGCAATTCTACATCAAAAGAGATTCCCGACGCTAATCTTCCACCGCTTACGCCGAAAGATGAACGTGACATAGCGCGTGATCTTGAAAACATGATAGAGTCGCTAGACGGGTCCGCTGCCATGGGTAATGCTGAAGATGATGAAGACCGTGAGCTATTACGGACATCGCTGGAAACAGCCATGAAGATAGCGAAACGGACCGCCAAGAAGAAATTCACCCCGAAAAAATATCTGAAATAGGTTGTTCGTTAAAGGCGGTGATGCGCTATGGATGTAAAAAAAATCGCCGTACAGACGGCGAAAAAATACCAAACATGGAACCCATATGAAATTGCAGAGGCTCGCGGCGTACAAATCATATACGCCCCGCTAAAGTCTATTCTCGGCTATTACACAAAATATAAACGGATTCAATGCATCATTCTGAACGATAATCTTCCCTCCCCTTTACAACGTTTCGTCTGCGCCCACGAGCTTGGCCATTCCATCTGTCATACCAACTTGAATACGCAGTGGCTGAGAAAAAACACCTTGGTATCGACAGACCGAATCGAACGCGAAGCCAGTACCTTTGCCGTCGAACTCCTATTACCTGACGACCTCGTCCGTGAATATCCAGAATACTCCCTAGAACGACTAGGGAAAATAGCCGGCATCCCTCTTGATTTATGTTCTTTAAAAAAGTTCTAATATTGTACAAAAACGCCTGATATTTTCAATATTGACATATTTTAATTAGTTTTTAAATATTTTAGAAAGGACTGATTGTATGAAAAAATCAATGCTAGTAGCCGCTTCCCTTTGTGCCATGTTAGCCGCCGTTTCTGTTGGCGGATGTGGGAGTAACAACACTTCCGGATCTGGCAATAATCAGCCTAAGCAAGAACAGAAGGCTTCTGAAGCTCAAGAATACTACAATAAATTCGTGAGCATCCAAATGGGTATCTCTTATGATGAAGCTAAAGCCATTATGGGCAGTGATGGGCAACAAACTCAATCTTCAGATACAGGTAATCTGAAATCCGAATCATATAAATGGGACGGCCCAAAGGGTATCAATGTATCTTTGCATTTCCAAAATGGTGTTTTAAAGTCTAAGCAAATAATCGGTACAACATCCAAAGCTCCTAAAGGCAAGGAAGTCACGATGGATAAGTTTAACCAAATCCAAACCGGCATGTCCTATGATGATGTAAAAGGAATTTTGGGATTTGATGGCTGTCTTTCTTCAGAAACTAAACTATTCAACAGCGATCAAAAGATATTCCATTGGCATAACCCAAAGGGTGGCTTCTTGCAGATATCTTTTAAAGATGGTGCTGTAGATAGTAAAATGCAGAGCAACCTCAAGTAACTTCCTACAATTACCTATTTGAAAATCAGCAATATGGCGGAACGGATGAAGGAGTGAGTAAATTGAAAAATGCTCGTTTAATCATTGGTATTGTTTCATTCATTTTGTTTTTCATCATTCTTTTCCAGTCCTGTGTCGCAGGATTCGTTAATTCCGTCAATGCCAGCTCTGATGCTGGTGGCAGTGTCGGCTTAGTCGTAGCCTTTATGGTCGTCATCGCCGGCATCATCGCTATCGTCTGCCGCAAAAACGCAACGGGCTCCATCGTCGCAGGCGTTGTTTATGGCCTGTCCGGTCTGTTAGGGGTCGCCAATTCGGATGTCTATAAAGACACTTGTCTATTTGGGGCGGCCTGTTCATTATTTTCGCTATTTTCTACATTTTCTCTGGAATCAAACAAAAGAAAAGCGATAAAGCAAATCTGTAATCATCAAATAACTAAATAATCCGTTTTCGCCATTGCTGATATATATACTTTGTTACTTGACAAATTAATATTGGAGTTATACAGGGATTTCGTTGTATAATGAAGCCAAGGAGGTGGTTGCTATGCTCAAAAATCTTTTTGACTTCAAAAAAAAATATCATGACGTAGAAACTGCCATCATTGATGATAGCCATGAAGTAAATGAGGCGATTTCTAAGTCAAAAAAGGAGTGGCATAAATGGGATCATTTGACCAAGAAAACGGTATGGATACCGAAAGAAAAATCCCCTTAATGGACATTTTATATAAGGATACCTACCGAATTGATTCATATCTAGCCCAAATCACCAATGGAACCCTGCGAGGCGTTAAATTACAAAACCACGCTTCCCAGGGTTCTTCTCGTTCTATAAAAGGCAGCATTAAGATAGCTAGTTTCAACAAAGAAAGTAAAAAGCTGAGTGATTATCTGCAAGAGCAAAATATTGACCCGCATGACCATAGTATCATTGAGTTAATTAACATCTTAGACCTGCCTATCTATGATAATTTACCCGAAAAGGCACAAGGAGCCCTTGTCCATATTCATGGTCAACTTTCTATACGTGATTTCAATGCATGTGTCGACATAGTTCCTTTCATGGCCAAGAATCGGCAATTATTCAACATAGAAAAGCAAGAAGCAACAAACGTGAATAAAATGTTCTCTGCTATAACTAAGTTTATCCCTATGAATATTGAAGCAGAGTTATCTATGCCTTCTGGCGAAATCGTTCGCGGAATCTTGAAAAGAGATGCAATGTTAGACAGCTATAAAGATATTGCGTCGATATATGGAGTAGATCTTCCTGGTGACTGGGATATCGTCGGCATATTAGATACAGGGAAACCTGCCCCTCGCCCGATGAAAGGCGAGCTTCGTACGGGATTAGACCAGCTTGCGGCTATGGCCAAGCTCCTATACGACGACCAGTCTTCTAATGGCACCATTATTCCCATATTAATTTTTAGATGCTTAGAAAAGGGCTAGTTGTCCCAGAATCGCTGAACCCAGAGGATTTGTTATATTTTATGGAGGCCATTTATGAACGAACTCAAACTTTTTGAATCACAATATATACGCTCTGTATGGAATCCAGACGAGGAACAGTGGTATTATTCTGTCATTGATGTAGTAGCGGCACTAACAGATAGTGCAAATCCCACGGACTATCTAAAGAAGATGCGCAAACGTGATACGGAACTCGGTAACTACATAGGGACAAATTGTCCCCAGGTAACTATGGAAACGCAAACAGGAAAACATAGAAAAACACTTGCGGCCAATACAGAACAACTTTTGCGAATTATCCAATCCATCCCCTCTCCGAAGGCTGAACCTTTCAAAATCTGGTTGGCACAAACGGGCGCTGATCATCTTCTGGATCTTGCCGATGCGAAAAAACTGCAAGAAGAAATAGACACGCGGATACGGGCTCGCGATGACGTCCGCGAACATAATAAATCGCTGGCAAAGGCGGCCCAAGATGCCGGCGTTTCGACAAACCAAGAATTTGCAAGGTTCCAGAACAGCGGCTATATGGGGCTGTACGATGGAGAAACAGCAGCCGCCATTAAGCGCCGCAAAGGATTGAAGAAAAGCGAGGATATTTTAGATAATATGGGCAGCGAGGAACTGGGCGCCAACCTCTTCCGTATTACACAGGCAGAAGCCAAATTACGGCGTGAAAATATTCAGTCCAAAGAAGAAGCCAATAAAGCTCATTTCGAAGTCGGGTATACCGTCCGCAAGGCTATTGAATCATTAGGCGGAACCATGCCAGAAAACCTCCCTACTCCTGATAAAAGCATCAAGCAGATTGAACACGAAAGAAAAAATCAGCTGAAGAAAAAATAAAAGAAAGGATGAATCCTATGATGAAGAAACTTACCCTGGTCCTGGCTATGATTTGCGTATTGTCCTCAGTCGGTACAGCCTTTGCCGCCGATTACCTGGGCAATCCCCGTTCCATGAAATTCCATTACACAACCTGTCGTACCATCAAACATCCCGAAAGCTTCGTACCCATCGAGTCCCGCGATGAAGCCCTTGCCGAGGGGTACGTTCCTTGCGGCGTATGTAAGCCTTAACTGTTTCAATCAGCATCGCTTGACAGTTTATGTCATTTGAAGTAGCATAGAATCATAAATTGGGCTATGAATCCCAAATAATATGTTTATGTTGCGGTGCAACAAAAAAGAGCTTCTGTTTTGCAGAGGCTCTTTAAACACAGCGGTTTTCCCGCACCTAAGATTATGGACATTGTGGTGAAACTCCACGCCTAAATCAGAAAGGCCTTGTATCCTAAGAGATACAAGGCCTTTCATGTTATATGCCCCTGGGCTAATGCTGTCCACCCTGTTGTCCACCCTTGAGCCGGAAAAATCGACCGCATAAGAATCAAGGTTTTCGCGGTAATGGCTATTTACTGCGCTCTGGGATACGCTATGATTCTCTGGGATATCCGCCCCAACCAACTCGAAATCAGTTAGGCCGAAAGGTCTCATGGGTTCGAATCCCACCCGCTCCGCCAAATCAAAAGCGCACTGATAAGCCATTCATGGAACTTATCAGTGCGCTTTTTTCTATATTTCTGTCACTATGCAAGCAACAAAAAAGGAGCCGTCCCATTGGAACAGCTCCTTTTTTTATTTCAAAGCAAAAGCTTACTGCTGCGCACGGCGCATTGCTTTTTTACGATCATGTTTGTCGAGGATGGCTTTACGGATACGGATGCTCTTCGGCGTAACTTCTACGAGTTCGTCGTCGTTGATCCATTCCAGGGATTTTTCCAAGCCCATTTCCTGCGGCGGCGTGAGGCGGAGTGCTTCATCCGATGCGGAGGAACGGGTGTTGGTCAAGTGTTTCTTCTTGCACGGGTTGACGTCGATGTCGACGTCGCGGTTGCTTTCGCCTACGACCTGGCCAAGATAGATTTCTTCACCCGGTTTGATGAACATCGTGCCGCGGTCCTGCAAGTTGAAGATGCCATAGCCCGTCGTCGTGCCCGATTCAAAGGCAACTAAGCTGCCGCGGGTACGGCCCGGGATTTCGCCTTTCCAGGGAGCATAGCCGTGGAAGACGTGGTACATGATGCCATTGCCCTTGGTAGCGGTGAGGAATTCGCTGCGGAAGCCGATGAGGCCGCGGGCCGGAATGATGAATTCCAGACGGGTGTAACCGGAAATGTCGGTCATGTTGACCATTTCGGCTTTACGGGTACCGAGTTTTTCCATGACAGCGCCCATGAATTCAGGCGGAACGTCGATGGTGAGGGCTTCCAGCGGTTCGCATTTCTGGCCGTTGATTTCCTTGGTGATGACGCTCGGTTTGCCAATCTGGAGTTCATAGCCCTGACGGCGCATTTCTTCGATGAGGACAGCGATGTGGAGTTCGCCACGGCCCGATACTTTGAAGGCATCGGCGCTGTCGGTTTCTTCGACGCGCAGGGATACGTTGGTCTGGACTTCGCGGAACAGGCGGTCGCGGAGGTGACGGCTGGTAACGTATTCCCCTTCCTGGCCGGCAAAGGGGCTGTCGTTGACGTAGAAAATCATGGACAGCGTCGGTTCGTCGATGTTGATTTTCGGCAAAGCTTCCGGGTTCTGCGGGTCCGTAACGGTTTCGCCGATCTTGAGGTCCGGGATGCCGACGATGCAGGCGATTTCGCCCATAGCAGCTTCGTCCTGTTCGACACGTTTCAGGCCTTCATAGGTATAGACGCGGCCAATCTTGGCTTTACGCTGGCTTTCGCCGTCAGTGACGACGACAGCCTGGTTCGGATGCATCTTACCGCGGACAATACGGCCGATAGCGATTTTACCGACATAATCATCGTAGTCCAAGGTCGTGACCATGAACTGCAGCGGGCCTTCAGCGTCGCCTTTCGGGCACGGGCAGTATTTGATGATGGTCTTGAACAACGGTTCGAGGTTGTCGCTGTCGTCATCCATGGAGTATTTAGCAATGCCGTCACGGCCGTTTGCATAGACGACAGGGAAATCGAGCTGTTCGTCCGTAGCGTCGAGTTCCATGAACAATTCGAGTACTTCGTCTTCGACTTCAGCGACACGGGCACCGGGTTTGTCGATTTTGTTGATGACGACGATCGGTTTCAATTTCTGTTCCAAAGCCTTGCGCAGAACGTATTTCGTCTGCGGCATCGGGCCTTCAAAAGCATCGACGAGGAGCAGTACGCCGTCTACCATGTTCAGTACACGTTCTACTTCGCCGCCGAAGTCAGCATGCCCCGGGGTGTCGACGATGTTGATCTTGACGCCTTCGTGCATGACAGATGTATTTTTGGACAAGATTGTAATGCCGCGTTCACGTTCAATATCCCCAGAGTCCATGACACGTTCTTCAACTTTTTCGTTAGAACGGAAAACATGGCTCTGTTTGAGCATGGCATCGACCAATGTCGTTTTACCATGGTCGACGTGGGCAATAATTGCAATATTACGAATATCTTTGCGTTCCATCTAATGTCCTCTCTCTCATTAACAAATATTAGGTTATAACTAGGTCATTTTACCACATTAGCATCATATATGGAATAGTTTTCGGGAAATTTAGCTTATTTTTTTTATCAAGCAAAACCGCCTGCCGAATAGATGATCAGCAGGCGGTGAGTTATCACGGTGAAGTTATCAAATAGATTTTCCTAATTCGTAGGCTTTCTGCATCCATTCCGGATGGGTACCGGCCACGTTGGCTTCGCTCATGCCGCCGGCGTTGAAGCCACCGGCATAACGGGCTTTGTCGAAGCAGCAGATCCAGCCATCGAGCGTCGATACGGCCCGTTTTGCCGTGTCCGGCGCGTCGTCGGCCGATACGGTAATGAGGTAAATATCACGGAAGCGGTAAGGCTGGCCGTAGAGCGGATTGGTCCTATCGAGGAAGGCCTTTAGCTGGCCGCAGATGTCATAATAATAGATAGGAGAAGCAAAGACGACGACATCGGCTTCCTGGACCTTTTTGATGAGGTCATTGGCATCATCCTGAATGGGGCAGTAGAGCAAGCGGTGACAAGCCATGCAGCCTTCGCAATAGCGGAGGTCCCGGCCGGCCAGGCTGAGGACTTCGACGTCATGACCGGCTTCGACAGCCCCGCGGCCTGCTTCACGGGCCAGCTGTTCCGAATTGCTGTTAGGACGCAGGCTGGAGGACAAGATGAGAACTTTTTTAGTCATAAAGCAACACCCTTTCACGAAAACTAGGCTTTATTTTTCTGAAGCATGATCTTTAAGATTTCATCGTCTGTCTGCTGCATCCCGCGGGAAGCCAGGAGGCCGACGTTCTTCAGACATTCTTCGGCTGCATTGGCCACTAAGCCGTCCGTACCCTGGACGCGCACGTCATTGAGGGCCAGGAGGACCGCTTCATAGGCCGCATGGACCGACGCCGACACCTTCATGGAGCAACTGTTGGCCGCACCGTCGCAGACCATGCCGACGATGGACCCGGACATGGTGGCCAGGGCCTTTTCGATGACCTGCAGCGGGTCCTTTTCGGCCAGCAGCCAGGCCATGCCGGCAGCCGCCCCCATGGAAGCCGTGACGGTAGCACAGAAAGCCGATAATTTCGGCAGATAGCCGTGGGCATAAATGGCGACCATGCTGGACAAGGCCAGCGCCCGCAGCCGCCGTTCCGGCGTGACGCCGAGCGAATCGGCGACGACCGTCACGGGTTCTGTCGCGGCGATGCCCTGATTGCCGGAACCGGAATTGGTCATAGCCGGGAAAGCCGCCCCGCCCATGCGGGCATCGGAAGCGGCGACCGTGCGGATCTGGATGCGATGGGACAAATCATCGGACAATAAGTCTTTATCGACCATCTGATGCAAGGTATAGCCGATCTTCAGGCCATATTTCCCCGTCAGGCCCTCCTGCGACAGCTGGTCGTTGAGCCGTTCCGCCTCCTGCAGGAAGGCGATGTCGGCCAGCGGCACGTGTTCGGCAAAATCGACGATGTCCGCCAGGGTCAGCGTATGGAGAAAAGCGATTTTCGGGTCTTCCCCGCTCCCCGCTTCCGTCCGCTGGTCCAAGAGGACCTGGCCATCCTTTTCCACGAAGACGATGTTCGTATGGTCGTCGGTGATGACGACGCGGACGCGGTGGTTTTCGCCATAGACGACGGCTTCGGCATAGAGGACATGAGGCGTATCTTCCCGGACGGACACGGTGATTTTACCATCGGCGACGTACTGTTTGCCCAAGGCGACGACGTCTGGCGTCAAGGCCTTCAGGACCTGTAATCCCGCTCCGGCGTCCCCGCCGAGGGCGCCGACGGCAGCGGCAATATAGAGCCCCGGCGTCCCCGTGCCCGGTACGGTGACGCCCATGCCGTTCTTCATCAGATTCGCCGACACGCGGGCATCGACGAAGCGCACGGCTTCGCCCAATTCCCGGGCCGCCGTCGCCGCCGCATAAGCCAGGGCAATCGGTTCCGTACAGCCCGTCGCCGGCGTCACATCCTGCTTGATGATGCTGATCATCTTGTTCCACATAGCACTTTTATCCATAATTATCCCTGCTTTCTCTTATAAATGGGTATCATAACGTAAATCGTATCACGTGTCTTTCTAATACTATCATAGCATGATTCCTATGAGAAAACAATATGATAAAAAAAGAGGCTGTCGCATTAAGACAGCCTCTTTTTGAGTATTAAGTTTGCAGTTTGTAGTTTTTAGTGAAGGTTTTTAAATTTAAAGCCCTCTTCTGCAAACTACAAACTCCGTACTACAAACATTAAAGAGAAAGGAATCTCGCATGACGGCAGAAGCCTTCGTGCGACATTCCCTTTTAACTTCTTAATCTTCGCCGATGATGCGGACTTCCGGTTCCAGGTGGACACCGTGGGCCTTTTCGACGCGTTTCTGGACTTCGTGGATGACGTTGAGGACATCCCGGGCCGATGCGTGGCCCGTGTTGACGACGAAGCCGGCGTGTTTCATCGAGACCTGGGCATCGCCGCAGGAGAGGCCTTTGAGGCCTGTCTGGTCGATGAGGGTCCCGGCATAGTATCCCGGCGGCCGCTTGAAGGTACTGCCGGCGCTGTGCATTTCCAAAGGCTGCTTGCTGCGGCGGCGGTTCATGAGGTCATCCATGCGGGCCTGGATTTCCTTGGGGTCACCGCTGCGCAAGGTCAATTCGACTTCGACGACGAATTCCTGGGATTTCTGGAAGCGGCTCTGGCGATAAGAAAAGCCCAGGTTCGGTGCATCATACGTATGGACGCCGCCCGTACTGTTGACCGTGCGGACCCGCGATACGACGTGGCTCATTTCCCCGTCGTAGGCACCGGCGTTCATGAAGACGGCACCGCCCAAGGTCCCAGGGATACCGCAGGCGAATTCGATGCCTGTCAGGCTGTTTTCCTGGGCGAACTGACAGACGTCCTTCAGCATGAAACCGGCACTGGCCATGATCTTCCGGTCGTGGCAGGCCAATACTTTCTTCATCGTGTTCAGCTGGATGACGACGCCGCGGATACCCCCGTCGCGGACGAGGACGTTCGAGCCTCCGCCGAGAACGGTGACCGGCAGGTCCAGCCGCCGGGCTGCCCGGATGGCCAGCGACATTTCCTTAACCGATTCCGGCAGGATCAGGACGTCAGCCGGACCGCCGACGGCAAAGGTCGTGTGTTCGCTCATCGGTTCGTCCAGCAGGATCCGTTCCATGGGAACGGAGATACTTAATTCGGAGACGAAAGTCGTCAGTGCATATTTATTGATCAAGGATGCTCATTCCTTCTGCCATTGCATTTTGAATAATCTGGAACACTTCGCCAGCCATGGACTGCCATTTATTATAATGGTTCAAATATTCCACAGCGGTCTGATTGTTTTTAATGAACTCTGCCATCTGGTTGAGATGGTCGATCTTCTTGCGGATCGGTTTATCCCCCATAGACTGGGCATAGGCCAGCTGGGCCTGGAGCATGAGGAAATCGCGGACCAGATGCTTGGTCTTTTCGTCTTTGGCCAGTTCCTGACCGGCAGCTACGAGGTCCTTATATTCCTGACATTCCTTGATAGCTGCCTCTAACTCATGGGCTTTATCATAAATTTCCACGTTCTACACCTCATCATTTCTGTAATGCTAAAGATTCTTGATACCGATGCCGCTCTTGGCCATGCCCGGGAAACCGAGCTGGCGCATCGCTTCATACGATACGATAGCGACGGTATTCGACAAATTCAGGCTGCGCGCCTGTTCGACCATCGGTACGCGGAAGCAGCGTTCCGGATTGGCTTTCAGGAGGTCTTCCGGAAGGCCTTTCGTTTCCTTCCCGAATACGAGCATATCATCGTATTGGAATTGGATATCGGCATAACACTGTTCCGATTTCGTCGTCAAATAAAAAAAGCGATGATCCTTGTATTTGTCCAGGACTTCCTGAAAATTCTCATGGATCTGGACGTCGACGAGCGACCAGTAATCGAGACCGGCCCGTTTTAAATGCTTGTCATCAATGGAAAAGCCCAGGGGCTTGACCAAATGCAGCGTAATATGATTGGCTGCGCATAAACGGGCGACATTGCCCGTATTGCCGGGGATTTCCGGCTCTACCATTACGATATGCATACTTATATCACTCTCCAAGGGATATTGTACAGGATTTATGCAGGAAGTACAAGAGGAACATTGCGTTTCCGACCTTTTTATGATATACTTATAAATAATAGTTATTATTTAATAGAAATGTAAAGTTTCTGTTTATTTTAGAAAGAGGTGTCAATTATTATGGATAACTTTGACAACATTGCCCAGTACCCCATGTATTTCGCTCCCGGCTGTAAGCTGCTGCAGCTGCAGCCCCAGATGGTTTCCGACGTCTACGACTACCTGCGTCAGCTCTTCGGCAGCAAAATCAAACTGTATACACGCTGCTGCGGCCTCGACGATGCCAACCAGCACAACGACGAAGCCGTCTTCATCACGCTCTGCGACACGTGCTACAAGATTTACGGCGAAACCTACGCCAACCTGCACATGCGCGACTTCTGGAACGTCTATGACGAATACAAGGACGTCTATCCTCTCGGCGAAAAAGAAGGCGAACTCCGCAAGACCTTGAAGAACACCTTCTGTGGCTCCCTCCCGCAGGAACACGTCAAGAGCTGGTTCGAAGAATGGAAGAAATGGAGTTTGAACAGTACAGAAAAAGACTAATTCGTCCTTAAGGAGCAGAGGCTATCATGAAATTCACTTACTACGGTCATTCCGCATTCACACTTTCCGATGACGTGACGACGATTCTTTTTGACCCGTTCATTACGGACAATCCCTGGACCCAGGTCTGTCCGACAGACATTGCCTGCCAGTATATTATCGTCACCCACTGCCACGGCGACCACTACGGCGACACCGAAGCCATTGCCAAAGCCAATGACGCGACGGTCATCAGCACCGCCGAAGTAGCCGGCAAAGCGGGCGAAGCAGGCTGTAAAGCCCATGCCATGCATGTCGGCGGCAGTGCGGATTTTCCCTTTGGCAAAGTACGGCTGACCCCGGCTTTCCACGGGTCTGGCATTGCCGGAGGGCTGGCCTGCGGTGTTATCGTCGAATTCGGCGGCAAACGCATCTACTATGCCGGCGATACGGGCCTCTTCTCAGACATGAAAATCCTCGACCGTTTCGGACAAATCGACTGCGCTATCCTGCCTATCGGCGACAACTTCACCATGGGCATGGATGACGCCGCCCTGGCCGCCCTCTGGGTCCAGCCGCGCTTCGTCATCCCCGTCCACTACAAGACCTGGCCGATCATCGAAGCAGACCCGCAGGAATACAAGAAGCTCACGGAAACGAAATACAACATCCCCGTCCAGGTCGTCGACCCAGGGACGACGTATGAATTCTAATCATGATCCTTCCTGATTTCTACGGACGTTTCCGCTGCAAAGCCGGCGCCTGCCAGCACACGTGCTGCCGGGGCTGGGACATCGACATCGACGACGTGACGGCCGATTACTACCAGCAGCTCGCTGGCCCCTTAGGCGGGGCCATCCGCCAACATATCGCCGAAGGACCGGACGGCTGGCATTTCTGCCTCACGGCGGAAGGGAACTGTCCCTTTCTCCGCCCAGATGGCCTGTGCCAGCTCATCCGCCAGGCCGGGGACGATATCCTCTGCGATATCTGCGCCCTCCATCCGCGTTTTTTCCAGGTCGTCGAAAACGGCAGCAGCCAGGCCATCGAGCTCGGCGGCGTCGGACTCTGCTGTGAGGCGGCGTGTGAACTGCTTCTCAGCGAAACGGGGCCGCTCACCTTCTGCGACAGTGAAACAGGCCGCTCCATCGGCAGCCTGGCCCAGTTGCTGAAATGGCTGGACTATCCCCTTCCCCGCAAAGGGCTTGCGTATGAACCGGCCACGGCTGAAAAGGACCATGAACGGCTCCTGACCGTCTTAGGCTGTACCGAACCGATCGATGATGCCTGGACGGCCCAGCTGAAAGCCTTGCAGGCGCAGACAGCGAATTCAGCTGGTTCTACAGTCCTCACCGGTAACACCGGGACGGCCGGACGCTATCAGCGCATATACGATTACATCTTCTACCGCCAGCTGGAAACCTTTGCCGACGTCCCGTCAGACTTCCTGGCCACCTATGCCGGACGCAGCACGGACTTCATCGCCCTCACAGCCGCCGCCACGGGCGATCTGCCCGAAGCGGTACGCCGCTGGTCGGAACAAATCGAATATGATACGGACAACGTGGCGCTCCTCAAGAAAGCGGCAGCGGCCGGAGAATTTTGACTTTTCCGGCATTTCGTGACAGCCATGGCCACTTTGCCCGTCCCTATCGAAATAGGCGCGTCTTTCGTGCTATAGTAGAGAAAAATCCCTTATCCCTAAAGGAGGTCCTTCTCTTGATCATAGCCGAAGACGCGCCTATTCGCGTACTCATCCGCAACCATTTAGACTTCAAAGGCAAAGTCAGCCGCAAACGCTATCTCCACTTCCGCCTGTTCAGTATCGTACCCATCTGCCTCATCATCTGGCTCCAGCACCTGGCCTCGCAAGGCGGACCGCAGGCCCTGGAATACACCATCGCCTCGTGCCTCATCGCCCTGCTCCTCATCCCCGTCGACTTTTCCTACATGATACGGCGCTACCACGACCTGGGAAAATCCGGCTGGTACTGCATCATCAATGTCCTGGCCCGCAACATCTGGTTCGCCGCCCTGGCCGTCGAAATCTTCCTCTGCTGGAAAGAGAAAATAGAATAGGGGCCTGACAGCCCCGCAGGCCGCATTTGTAGGGGACGCCCAAAGGGCGCGTGAATCCTATGTACATCCCCAATGCGCGGCAACAGATTCAAATTGACGACATCGCCTCGAGCAACCCTCGGCTCGTAGTAAAAATAGTGGTTCGTGGTTCGTGGCTCGTAAAAGCCTGCCATTATACTCGAATGGGCTGTGATGAAATCTCTCTGGCGGGCTGCCCATTGGGGCAGCCCCTACAAATGCGGCATACAGCCACATAAAATTTTATCGCCTGTATGCGATACCGTAGGGGACGTCCCGAAGGGCGTACCGCCGCGACTTGTGTGAATAGCCGATGCCATGACAGATGCTCGTGGCTCGTAAAAGCCTGCCATTATACTCGGATGGGATGTGATGAAATCTCGCAACGGGCCGCACAAGGCTCCCTTTATAGGGGAGCTGGCCGCCAAAGGCGGTCTGAGAGGTTAAAGGTCGGCCATCACCAACAAAATGCCATATTCCTTAAATTTTTTAAATCAATTTATTTTGCTTTGCAATGTCAGCAATAGCTTCCAGGGATAACTTAGTATACTGAGCAATCTTTTCAAAAGGTACGCCATCTTTCAGCATTTCCAGTACATCGTCTTGCTTCCCTAAATTCCAACCACGTTTTTCGCCTAATTCTTCACCTAATTTACGGCCGCGTTTTTCTCCACGCCGTTCAATACCTTCACTCAAGTTACACATGGCTGCCACTCCTTTCTCTAAGTGCGGTGTCATTGTTACGTCAAATTCTTTCTCCAATAGTTTCTGTTTTTCTTGAGAGCTGATGTTGTCCAAGAGCAGCATATTCAGCAATCGCAGGATACCTTTCAGCTGTTTATAGTTCTTGCTTCCCAGACAGACCAGAACGATGTTGATTAAATCGTAATGGCTCCGCTCGGCCTGTGTATGACCGATTAGATGGTCTTCCATGAGCCGATACCTCGAAATGTTGTACTCCCATTTTTTCGTTGGCATTGTACAGATCCAGATGGAATAGACCTTCTGGATTTTTTCGTAATGGGATTTCACGAAAACCGTACCATACTGACTGGAAATCATGCGGCCGCAATAGTAGACGGCCCGCTTCAACAAGGGATAACCCGGATTGAAATCGTTCTGTGCTTCCAGGTTGATGATGAGCTGGATGCGCTTTCCATCAATGGGAGCTACAGCATGAAACCGGATATCGTAATAGACCGTTCCTTCCGTGCCGGATTTGTCTTCCGTCTGCTCGCTCTCGATACGCGGTGAAATAGCTTCCGGTTCCACCGCAATACGGCTGATGCTCGGTTCACCCAGGATATAGCGTTGGGCAATATCCTGCAAATCACAATCCTTGAATTCTTCCGTGCAGGCCTTCAGGATATGGGCCATAATGCCCCGCTCTGAAAGAACCCGCTTGCACGCCTCGTCATACGCTTTTTTCTGCGCTTTGGCCTGTTGTGCCGAATCGGACATGACGTCACACCTCCAGATTCACTTTTATTGTATAATAATCGTTCCCGCTCCGCAATAGAGCGGCTCATGATTCCATGATACACCACAAAACAGGGGCAAACAGAAATTCTAATCGTTTTTTAATCGAATTTCCGAAAACTTAAGGAATCGTTAATGTAAATTGGGGCCTAGCGGCCAGGCGAAAATCCGTTCATCGTAGGTCGCAGTTCGTTCATCGAATTTTAGAACTGATACCCCCTACGCGCTGAGGGTTTCCCGAAGCGTCGTTGTTAGTTTGAGCCTGTCATGGCGGAACGCCGCATCTGAGTCCGAGGAAAGAGCCGTGGCTCGTGATTTGTAGCTCGTGGCTCGTAAAAGCTTGCCATTATACTCGAATGGGATGTGATGAAATCTCTCTGGCGGGCTTCTCACGGGAAGCCCCTACAATTCGGCCGCTGGCCGTGTATTTTTTTCGGTCCGCAGGACCGCGACGGTCTGCCATCTGCGGCCTGCGGTCTGCGTTCTTTTCCCTACTTCAACCTCTCAGTCAGCTTCGCTGACAGCTCTCCTATGAAGAGAGCCAATGGCTTAAAAAGAAAACCTCTCCCTATTGGGAGAGGCCTTCTTTCAAGGCCTCGATTTCTTCGGCCAGTCGTTTTTCTTCTTCCTCGTTGCGTTCGATGGTGATAGTGAAGGCCATGCCTTCATCGGCGACGTCTGGCAAGAGTTCCAGTGGGAACTGGAGTTCGTGTTCATCGTCGTTGAGGAGGATGTACGCCGTCTGTTCGGTTATGCGGTCGATGCTACCGACGAGTTCTTTTTTCATATCAATGCTCCTTTTCGATGCTGTATGACGAGCCGTCGGTGGTAATGGTGATGACGCCGTTGCGGTCGGTACGATAGACTTCGACGTTGTATTTCTGCAAGGTCTTCAGCGTCGGTTCGTGCGGGAACTTGTACTGGTTGCCGGCGGCGCAGGAAATAGTCGCTGCTTTCGGGGCTATGGCTTTGACGAAGGCGTCGGACGACGAGGTCTTGCTGCCGTGATGGCCGACTTTGAGGACGTCTGATTTGAGGTCAGCTGGTTTATAATCCTTGAGGATCTTATCTTCGACTTCTTTCTGGGCATCGCCGGTAAACATCATGGAGAACTGGCCATAGGTCATCTTGCAGACGATGGAATTGTCATTGGTCAGACCGCTTTCAGAAACGCCCTGGGTATTTTCTTTAGTGAAAGGCTTGCCCGGCGACAGGACGGTAAAGGTAACGTCATCGCCCAGGGTGAAGGTATCGCCCTTTTTCAAGGTCTTATAAGCAATATTCTTGGCCTTGATGTTCTTCAGGTAATTGCGGTACATGGCCGTATTGGCACTCTGGCCATTGTCATAGATCTGCTTGATTTTGAAGTCCTTGAACAGTTCCGCCATGCCGCCCAGATGGTCGCCGTGGGGATGGGTGATGACGATGATGTCGATGTCCTTGACCTTGCGTTCTTTGAGCTGTTTGACCAAATCGGCCCGGCTGTCGACTTCGCCTGTATCGATGAGCATATTCTTGCCTTTATACTGGATGAGCGTCGCATCGGCCTGACCGACGTTGAGGACGGATATGCGCAGGTCCTTGTCAGAGGCACTCAGGGACTGAACGGCCTTGGCCCCACCAGACGAGCTGGACGACGCGCTGTTGCCACAGCCGGCCAGGACGAGCATAAAGCTCATGACCAGGGCCAGGGCGGCGGTAAAGAGTTTTCTTTTTTTCAATTTATTTTCCTCCAATCAAGGGCTGCTGCAAAATGGGCAGGGCCAAATCTTCTTCTAAAGAAGCCAGGACGCCGGGAAGGGCATCGGCTGTTTCCATGGGCGTAAAGCCATAGGGGCCGCGGGCTTTGCGGCAGGCATCGCCGGCTGATCCGTGGAGATAGACGCCAGCACAGGCAGCACTGCACAAATCGCTCATACCCTGATGGGCCGTCATGGCGGCGATCATGCCGGTCAGGACGTCACCCATGCCGCCGCAGGCCATACCGGCATTGCCCGTGGAGTTGATGTAGACGTTCCCCGTCCGGGCCGAAACGATGAGCGTCGGCGCCCCTTTGAGGACGAGGTTGACTTTCCATTCTGAGGCAAAATGACGGGCTGCCGCGATGGGGTCCGCTTTGATTTCCGTCATGGACAGGCCGCTGAGGCGAGAAAATTCGGCCAAGTGCGGCGTCATGATGATCCGGCTCCCCCGCGAAGCGATGAGGGCCTTTTCTCCGGCCAGCAGGTTGAGGGCATCGGCATCGAGGACGACAGGGCAATCCACAGCGGCCAGGACTTTCAGGAGAAATTCTTTCGTCCCGGCGTCGCGGCCCATGCCGGGGCCCATGGCCAGGACGGACCAATTCTTGCTTTCAGCAATGATTTCATCGGCATCAGCAGCGGTGAAGTGGTCGCCAGTACCGACGCCGCGGACCATGATTTCCGGCTGGGCGCCGATGCAGTACGGCGCCGTCGCACCGGGCACACGGAGGAAGACCTTGCCGGCCCCGCTGCGGACGGCTCCATGCGCAGCCATGAGGGCGGCTCCGGCCATCTGGCTGCTGCCGGTGACGATAGCGATGGTACCGTGAGTCCCTTTATGGCTGTCCGGGCTGCGGGGCACGACGATTTCAGCGATATCCGATTCCTGCAGCAAATAAGCCGGGTCTTCTTCGAGCTGCATGAGCAGCGGACCAGGCATGCCGATGGGGTCGACTTCAACGTGGCCGGCACAAGCCCGGCCGGGATAGAGGACCAGGCCCCGTTTGAGGGCACCAAAGGTGACGGTCATATCGGCAAAGAGCGGACCGTCTTCATCGTCGTCACCGTTGCTGACAGCACCCGTATCGGAGTTGACGCCAGTCGGCATATCGACGGCGATGACCGTGACGGCACCGGCGGCGGCAGCGGCGTTGACTTCCGCTACGATAGAGGCAATGGGCTGGCGCAGGCTGCCGTGGAAACCCGTCCCCAGCATGGCGTCGATGACGACAGAAGAGGCGAGGAGCCGTTTTTGCAGGACCTGCCAGTCAGCTTCCGACTGCGGCGCCGGCAAGAGCAGGCACGTTTCATCGTCGGCCAGCTGCTGCAGCGTATGCAGGTGCTGACGCGCTTCATCGCTATAGTCGGCTTCTTCCCCGAGGACATAGACATAGGCTCTGGCCCCGGCGGCTAAGATGTGGCGGGCAATGACGAAGCCGTCGCCGCCGTTATTGCCTTTGCCGCAAAAGAGGACGACATCCTTGCCATCCCAGCCTTCCAGCCAGGCACCGGCCCGTTCGGCAACGGCATGGCCGGCATTTTCCATGAGGACAGCCGGCGCAATGGCATATATGCCATGCATAGCTATCCGATCCATATTCCGCATCTGAGCGGCAGTAGTAACTTTTTGCATAGTAATTCTCTCCTATTTTTATTGAAAAGGGCACGTGTAAAGGGGCCTGACGGCCCCGCCATCTCAGGCCGCCATGGACTCAAATGCCGCTGCGCGGCGACAAACTCAAAGGAACGACATCGCCTCGGGAAGCCCTCGGCTCATGGAAAAAGCCGTGGCTCGTGGCTCGTAGTTCGTGGCTCGTAAACCCCCGCCATTAAACAAGAAAGGGCTATGGTTGAACCTCACAGCGGCACTATCTGACAGCCAATCAACCTCTCAGTCAGCTCCAGCTGACAGCTCCCCTATCAGGGAAGCCATTGCAGCCGGCCATCTGCGGCCTGCGGACGGCGTTTATTTCATAAGTCTATCGCGGCAGAACTTCGCATCTGAGTCCGAGCGGACGGCGATGCTATTCGACAGAAAATCAACCTCTCAGTCAGCTTTGCTGACAGCTCCCCTATCAGGGGAGCCATTGCGGCCGGCCATCTGCGGTCTGCGGACTGCGTTTTTTTCATAAGTCTGTCGCGGCAGAACTTCGCATATGAGTCCGAGCGGACGGCGATACTATTTGACAGAAAATCAACCTCTCAGTCAGCTTTGCTGACAGCTCCCCTATCAAGGGAGCCGTTGCGGCCGGCCATCTGCGGCCTGCGAACTGCGTTTATTTCATAAGTCTGTCGCGGCAGAACTTCGCATCTGAGTCCGAGCGGACGGCGATGCTATTTGACAGAAAATCGACCTCTCAGTCAGCTTCGCTGACAGCTCCCCTATCAAGGGAGCCATTGCGGCCGGCCATCTGCGGTCTGCGGACTGCGTTTTTTTCTACCCTAACACGGTGAAGGCAATGGCGTAATCGCCGTCGTGGGCGATGGACAGGGACGGCAGCTGGCCATCCTGGCCCACGGCCTGGGCATAATAGCCATAGAACTGATAATACGGAGCTCCCAACGAGTCATGGCAGACTTCGACGTCCGTCCATTTTCCCTGGCGGAAACCGGTCCCCAAGGCCTTGAACAAAGCCTCTTTGGCAGCAAAGATACCGGCCAGCGATTCAGCCCGCCAGGTACCATCGTTCCGCTGACAATAAGCCAGTTCCTGTTCCGTAAAAAAGCGGCCCAGAGAACGGCCGTGACGGGCGGCCATGTCCGCTATACGGCTGATTTGTACGATATCGGTTCCGCAGTGCATCGCATTTCCCCTCCTTTTTGGGCCTGACGGCCCACGTCATCGTTCGTCGAGTTTTTGGGGCCTGGCGGCTCCTACGCATGCCTCTCAACCTCTCAGTCAGCTTCGCTGACAGCTCCCCTATCAGGGGAGCCATTGCGGCCGGCCATCTGCGGCCTGCGAACGGCGTTTTTTTCATAAGTCTGTCACGGCAGAACTTCGCATCTGAGTCCGAGCGGACGGCGATGCTATTTGACAGAAAATCAACCTCTCAGTCAGATTCGCTGACAGCTCCCCTATCAGGGGAGCCGTTGCGGCCTGCCATCTGCGGCCTGCGAACGGCGTTTCCCCTCCTTCACCACAAAAAGGAGGCTGCCGCATTGGCGACAACCCCCTCTGTATTTCACTACCACTTCTGCATTCGGATACAAACGCCCAATCCTTCCAGGATGACCCGGAAAGTCATAAAGGATACGGTCATATCGTCATGAAGGCCGTGGGCTACTTTATAGGAAATGGTGACGGTCTGATGTTGATAGTCGTAACGGAAGCCGTGCAGATTGGTCTCAAAGGTGTATTTGGGAGCCGGAATGGCAAACTGCGGCGGCTTTTCTACTTCCAGGCCATGGGTCAGGCGTTCGAGGATGACCCGTTTGGGCAGTTCAGACTGCAACATCTCTTCTGTAAAACTATCCAATACAGACATGTATCCCCCTCAGTCTTCGTCGAAGAAGTGCGCGTGGATAGCTTTGACGGCTTTGTCGATGACATCTTCTGCAATCAGGCAGGTGATGCTGATTTCCGAAGTGGAAATGATTTCGATATTGATGCCGTTATCGCCGAGGACACCGAACATGCCGGCAGCGATGCCCGGATGACCGGCCATGCCAGCACCGACGACAGAAACTTTAGCCATCTTATCATCGATGAGGATATCTTCGACAGGCATTTCCTTGCGCAGATTGGCAAAGACAGCTTTGGCCTGTTCCAGGTCCGTACGGGCAATGGTAAAGGTAATATCCGTTACGCCTTCGTTGGCAATGCGGACACTCTGGACGATCATGTCGACGTCGACGTGTTTTTCTGCCAATTCAGCGAAAACACGATAAGCGAAGCCCGGTTTATTGGGAATCCCTAAAACGGTGATTTTTGCAACATTTTTATCCGAAGCGACGCCGCGGATGAGATACTGTTTGACTTCCATAGAGCAATCCTCCTGTATCATAGTTCCTTCATCTTCAGAAAAAGTCGAGCGTACATGGATGGGGACGCCGAAGCGGCTGCCCATTTCGACGGCACGGGGCTGCATGACACCGGCGCCGAGTTTCGCCATTTCCAGCATTTCGCCGTATGTAATCTGTTCGATTTTCCTTGCATTGGGAACGACACGGGGATCGGACGTGTATACGCCGTCAACGTCGGTATAGATTTCACAAACATCAGCATGGATGGCACCGGCAATGGCAACGGCTGTCGTATCGGAACCGCCGCGGCCCAGCGTCGTGATATCGCCATGGCCCGTAATGCCCTGGAAGCCAGCGACGACGACGATATTGCCCTGATCCAGCGCTTTCATGATGCGGCCCGGTTTCAATGCCAAGATACGGCCTTTGTTAAAGGCATCGCTGGTCTTGATGCCGGCCTGAGCACCGGTAAAGGAAATAGCCTTCTGGCCGGCTTCCTGGAAAGCCATAGCCATGAGGGCGATGGAGACCTGTTCGCCCGTCGTCAGGAGCATATCCATTTCACGGCCGTAAGTCTTAGAGGTAATCTGCTTTGCTAATGTCACTAAATCGTCGGTAGTATCCCCCATTGCCGAAACAACGATGACGATTTTGTCTTCAGGCTTTTTGCCTTTTAAGACTCGTTGTACAATAGCCCGCATTTTGTCCGGTGTCGCAACGGAGCTGCCGCCGAACTTCTTAACGATTAATGCCAACTTAAATCCCTCGCTTTTGTTTGTTTAAGTATTCATTATCATGGTAATTCATTATTATGGTTTATTACCATCTGAAACCACTTATTGAAATGATATCATGGACAAGGGGAAATGTAAAGGGCTTGTAGGGCCTAAAGGCCCGCAGGCCGCAGTTCGCAGGCCGCCGTTCCGTTCATCGTGATGAAATGGCCGTTTTCAAACAAAAAAAAAAGGACTGTCCACGATGGCCTATGCCTTCGTGTAACAGTCCTTTTAGATTCCCAAGGTGATGAGTAATCAGTAAGCCGAGTTTTGTTCTGCTTGCGCAGCAGCAATCATCTATCTAGACATACCGTTGCCGGCATGTTCAAGCGACACAACCCGGAAGATCAGCGGGCCGCTTCATCCCTCCCCTATTCGGTCTTGCTCCAGATGGGGTTTACCTAGCCGATGCATTACTGCACCGCTGGTGCGCTCTTACCGCACCGTTCCACCCTTACCACTTGCGTGGCGGTACACATTTCTGTGGCACTATCCCTAAAGTCACCTTCGCCGGCCGTTAGCCGGCATCTTGCCCTACGGAGCTCGGACTTTCCTCTAATGCAAAAGCACTAGCGATTGCTTTTCATACTCATCATTCGTATAGGATACCATATTTGATGATGAGAGTCAAGGGCCTGACGGGCCCGCAGGCCGATTCCGTTCATCGAATCAGGGGCCTGATGGCTCCGCAGGCCGCAGGTCGCCTTGGACTCAGTTGCCGCTGCGCGGCGTCAGGTTCACATGGACGACATCGCCTCGAGTAACCCCTCGGCTCATGGAAAAAGCCGTGGCTCGTTGTTCGTGGTTCGTGGCTCGTAAACCCCCGCCATTGGACAAGAATGGGCTGTGGTTGAATTTCACAGCGGGCTGCCCAGCCACAGCTGTCCGTTTTGGCAACCGTCCTGCGCCTTCCATCGGTCGGCACCTGACGGGCCAAAAAGGCTTGGGACAGCCCCTACGCACAAGGCC